>Ga0315280_10000049_pt1 | contig 203016 bp, 216 predicted proteins | sample YL17G06_40_MG_FD_203697 | JGI IMG/M metagenome (GOLD analysis project Ga0315280, IMG submission 203697) | Sediment microbial communities from Yellowstone Lake, YNP, Wyoming, USA - YL17G06_40 | ecosystem: Environmental > Aquatic > Freshwater > Lake > Sediment | place: USA: Wyoming | collected... | reverse complement strand
TGCCTAAAAGGGGCACAACTATGTATTCTAGCGACACCCTGGGAAGAGTTCAAAAGCTTGACGCCAGAGGATTTCATTGCCCATATGGAAAAGCCTCTGCTTTTGGATTGCTGGAGGTTCTTTGACCAGCAAAAGTTTGCCGGAAAGGTAGATTACTTTGCTCTCGGGCTGAGTCCGGAGGTTAGATAGGCATCCGAGTGGAGATAAGGAACGAAATAATGCATTACTGGGAGCAAAGCACTCCAATGAGCTTTGTTCCAGAAAAGCTCAGTTACGAAGAGAAGCGAAAGTTCCGCTATTCGCTACAGGACTACATGCATGATGCCTTCAGATTTGCCGATTTCTCAGGGAAATTGGTTTTAGAGGTAGGTTCTGGCGCTGGCATTGATTCAGCCGAGTTTGCCCGAAATGGTGCTAAGGTCATAAGTACTGACCTAACCCACGCAGCTACTGAATTGGCTAGAGACCTGTTAAAGGAAAACGGCTTACCGCCTGTGGTGATTCAAGCTGATGCCATGGCTTTACCTTTTAAGGACGAGACCTTTGACTGTGTTTATTGCTTTGGCGTTCTTCATCACATTCCTGAGGTGGAAACTGCTTTGGCTGAAACACACAGAGTTCTCAAATCAGGTGGGCGAGTGATGGCAATGCTGTATCACCGGGACAGCTTGCTTTATGCCTACAGCATAATATACTGGAGGGGTATAAAGGAGGGAATGCTGGGGACTCTTACGCCGGAGCAACTTGTATCTCGTTATTCGGAAAGAAACGAAGGTTGCCCTTATACCCGAGTCTATACTAAAGACGAAGCAAGAAACCTCTTCTCACCCTGGTTTAAACAAATTACCACCGAAGTGCATTATAATGTCCTTGACCTTCCCGAGCAGAGGAAGGTCAAGGTGGATATTCCCGATACCTACGAACTCGGCTGGCACCTCATAGTGAAGGCAGTCAAGTGACCAATGCCGAAGACCCCAGCAAAGTTAGGAAGAAATTGACAAAAAAGCAAGTTAAAGTCCTCTACATCTGCCCTTTTGCCCACTATTCTGGTCACCCGCCTGCTGCGGCAATAAACGAGCCCGAAGCGTTGCGTCAGGCCGGGGCTGAAGTGAAATTGGTGACATTCTGCGGGATTATAGACGACACCAAGGCCAGAGTACCTGAGGTGACAATCGTGCCTCGGAGATTCAAGAAGGTGCACCGGGTATTCAGGGTTATCCGAAAATGGACGCTGTCTAGGTGGGTATTGATGTTCTCTGAGACGATTTCGACCTTGATTAAGGCACTCGCCATAAAAAGAAGAGAGGGCTACGATGTCATCTATTTGAGGGATGGCGAGCCGTTTCTGTTTATGTCCCATATCGTGAGCTTGCCCTTCAGGGGTGTGAATTGGATTGTGTCCCTGACAGCGGCGAATATCTACATGCCGAAACCACCCCCGATAGAGTTTAGAAATTTACCCTTGTTAGTGTATAGCGTGGTCATGAACTTTGTGATAAACAACCGGTTGTGGAGACCACTCTATCGGTTGAGCCTGAAGAGGAACAATTTCAGGTTCGTTACGCAGAACGAGTTGGCAAAAGAGGATTACAGCAATTATCTAGGCGGCATATTCGGTGATAGGGTTCAATGCTTGCCCATAGGCGTAGCAAGCATGAACCGCAATATACTAACGAGCAAGGAGGAAGCTCGCCGCATTTTGGGATTACCTCAGCATAAGCCCCTTTTCTTGTCCTTCGGTGCCCCACATAGTGGCAAGGACTTGGATGTAATATACAGGGTGTTTCATGGGATGCGAGATGTTCACCTTGTTCAGGCTGGTAAGCAAGCATTCTCTTTGGGGGTTAGCCCTGCATTGTTACTTGCGAGATATAACATGGAGGGTAGGGTTATAGTCAAGGACTACTATATAACTGAGGAGGATAAACCTTATTACTTTGCTGCGGCTGACGCGGTAATCATTTCTTATACCAAGCAGTTTTTGTCTACAGCGAGTTTGCTCTGGGAGGCATGTCGCTTTGGGACACCGGCCATTGCCAGTGACAATGGTCAACAAAAGGAACTGATGGAAGCTTTCCAGCCAGGCTTGCTCTTTACCGCCCAGGACGCCGATTCTCTGAGGGAAACTATCCAACGCTTTTTGAGCCTCAAGCCAGAGGAGATACAGGTGTTTAAAGATAACTGCCGTAGATTTGCCAATGAATTCTCTCTAGAGAGATGGGCTCAGAGGTGCCTTGAGATTTATGATAAGATGATGGTCGTCAGCGCTCTTTAGGAGGAAACATCTAGATTAATTTAACGGGATAAGGGAATCGGGTCAAATGGTAGAAGTCTTCAAGTAGATGGGACTATTATGAAAGTGGTAGAGAGATTAGGCTGGCGAATCTTTAGATGGTTAATTAGGCCCCTCTGGAAAAGAGAGTAATCATTGAATCTACCTAATGATTGGGAAATCAAAAAGCGGAATTGAATATGTATCACTATTCACATGGCATATGGTAGCAGAGCAAACTGTGGCGGTGTATCAGAAGGTAGCAACAGTGTGAGTGGAGCAATGACAAAACTGGGTAGAAAACCTTGGTTTCAAGTGCTTGGGTTTGCCGTTAAACATTTGTCCGGCAGGGGCCTTGAGCGATTTCCGTTTGTGAGTAGAACCTATCGTTTTCTGACTAGACACCTGATAGGGGAAGATATCATTTCAGTGGATGTCCATGGGCAGAAAATGTATGTCAATGCTACTTTTGGGCTTACGCTCTTATCCACTGGCACATACGAAAGCGAGAGGTTAATGACGACTTTGTTCACCAAACTTGTTACAGAGGGAATGATTGTAGTCGACATTGGTGCCCATGTTGGCTACTACACACTACTGGCTGCTAGAGCTGTTGGTGACAAGGGTAAGGTGTTTTGCTTTGAACCCGAACCATCCAACTACGCCCTACTGCTGAAAAATATCAAGGAAAATAACTGTAACAATGTAGTCCCGGTTCAGAAAGCCGTTACCAACACCACCGGGTCCATCAAACTGTTTATAGCTAAAGATCCAAGCGGCCACAGCATAGGGAGCGATAACCCTCATCAAAAGGCAATCCTAGTTGATTCCACAACCCTCGACGACTTCTTCGTCGGCAGAGAATATCCTATTCATGCCATAAAAATTGATGTTGAAGGGGCTGAAATGGCAGTCCTCCAGGGGATGAGGAACATAATAGCTAAAAACCGGCAACTGAATATTTTTACAGAATTTAATCCTAGGGCACTAATGAAGGCTGGCTTTCTACCCGCAGAATATTTCCAAATGCTTGTTAACTACGGCTTCGAAATTTATGTGATAAACGAGCAGAAGCAGTTATTAGAACCGGCTGAGGTTGGTCATGCAATGAAAATGTGCAAAAACATAGAATATGCGAATTTACTCTGTCAAAGGGCACAGAAGGGACTAACCTAAGGTGAGCCCCCCCAACGACTGGGAAATCAAAAAGTGTCTAGCGCTTTGCCTGGGGCTGTCACTAGCTACGCTCGGGCTAATCGGGCTAGCAGCTTTAGGTTTTGACATCCCTATCTTGAGGCAGATTGTTGGTTTTGTTTTCCTCGCCTTCGTCCCCGGCATTCTTATTCTCAGAATCCTCAAAATCCACAATATAGGCGTAATAGAAAGTCTGCTCTATTCAGTGGGACTCAGTCTTGCCTTCGTTATGGCAACTGGCGTGGTGGCGAACTTTGCCCTGCCACCTTTAGGAATCTCCCATCCTATCGCCTTAGCACCATTGACAGCTACTTTCGCCATCTTTTTCCTAATATTATGCTTCCTGGCTTATGCTCGTGATAAGAACTTCTGCCCAGCTAATCCTCCACACAAGGACAGTGAAGAAGTTGCAAAACCGGGCTTTAGTGCCAACCTTGGCCCTTTCTTACTGGCTATCCTGCTTCCTCTCCTTGCTATCCTGGGAGCCACCCTGGTCAATTCCTATCACAATAACATTTTGCTCCTCATTCTTATCTTCGTTATTATTCTTATTGTAGGACTGGTCACCTTCAAAAAATTCATCCCACCTCGAGTTTACCCTTTTATGATGTTTATGATGGCTTTGGCGCTCTTATATCAGACTACCCTTATATCCAACTATCTGGTAGGCAGCGACATCCATCTGGAGTATTATCTGAGCAATCTAGTAATAGAAAATGGCTACTGGGATGCTACCATTCCTCAAACTATAAATTCATGTTTGAGCATTACCATGCTGGCGCCTATCTACTCACTCCTGCTCAACATGAACATTGTCTGGCTATTCAAAGTAATCTATCCCCTCTTCTTTTGCCTGATGCCTCTGGGACTTTTCTATATCTTTCGTCTTCAAATAAAACCGCTCTATGCCTTTCTTGCCGCTTTTTTCTTTGTTGCCATGCCAATGTTCACGATGGACATGACTCAGTTGGTCAGGCAGCAAGTCTCCGAGCTCTTCTTCATCTTGGTGATATTGCTCATGGTAGACCGCAAGTTAACTTTGATACAGAGAACTATATTGGTTCTTATCTTTGGCTTTGGCGTGGTCGTCTCTTACTATGGGATGGGGACTGGTTATATTGGTTACCTGATTTTTGGTGCGCTGGTGCTTATTATCATTAAGAGTCGCCCCGGTCGAGCCTTATGGCAGTGGCTAGTGGGGGAGTCTCGTTCCTTGCCTGCTGATTTGACCTCACCCGGGGCTTTTAACAAAAAGGCTTTAGCCGTCATTGTTGGCATAAGTCTAGTCTTCATGCTCGGTTATTACGGTGTAGTTGCCTCAGGGACGGCTCTCAGTGGCACCTACACCGCTATTGGCATTGCGCGGGGCACAGCTGAGGGAGTGATTCACGGCATTACCACTCCACCGGCTGAGACTCCACCGGCTGAGACTCCACCGGCTGAGACTCCACCGGCTGAGACTCCACCGGCTGAGACTCCACCGGCTGAGACTCCACCGGCTGAGACTCCACCGGCTGTAGAGTTACCCGGTTTCATTCAAAATATAACCGCCAGGTTTCCAATGTTAAACCCGTTATTTAAAGAACCTTTGACTCAGACTGCCTTAGGTCTTGATTTCCCTTCAGCGTCACTGGGGGGGAAAGTGTGGCGTATCCTCCAATACTTAGTCGAGCTTTGCCTTGTCATTGGCTTCATCAGGCTAATTTTCCGCCCTGGAAGAGTGGGGAAGTTCAAAACCGAATATATTTCCCTGACCATAGTCAGTATCGTGATTTTAATCGGTGTCTTTGTCCTTCCCACTTATGGCTGGGGTATGGGTAGCGTTCGGATTTTCCAGATTACTTTGCTCCTTATGGCTCCTCTGTTTCTTTTCGGTGGCGAAGCTATTGCCTACGGAATAGTCAAGCTAGTCAGGATATTCCGGAGAGGTTTTGCCTCCTCCCGATTAGGTCTTGAAAATACAGCCCCTTTGCAATTTCTTGTTCTTGTTGTATTAATACCCTATTTCATCTTCAACAGTGGGGTCATCTTCGAGCTTAGCCGAAGCCAGACTACCAATTTCATCAATATGCCCTATTCCATCGCCCTATCCAGCTATCGGCTAGACTTAAATACAGTTTTTACCAAGCAAGATATTACCGCTGCTGACTGGCTTACCGCAGTAGCCACAGAGGATTACCATCTCTATGCCGACATCCACGGCAGCCAGTTGTTTTATACTTATTGGGAGACTCGAAATGCCGGGGAGCTAGCCTCATCCAGCTACATTTATTTAAGAACCTGGAATACCCGGAATAAGGTGTGGACTGTCGGCACAGCTTATGCGGCACGGCAAAGCATCAGCTTTGATGATTTGTCCTGGCTTATGACGGCGCTGGAAGAAAGCGACAAAATCTACGATAATGGTGATGCCCAGGTATTGTTACACTGCCGAAACGACGGATGAAAATTTTGCAGGTATGTCCCATTTTCCCACCGCAGCCGAGCGGCTTTGCTAGCAGAGTTGGGGTGCCCCCCATTTTCAATCCCATCACACATGTTCATTAAGTTTTCAGAAATTATCCTCAGGGGCATAATAGATTATTTGACTACCTAACTTTACCGATATCTCTTGGTGATGCCCTAGGCTTCAAGCCCAAGACAATCTCCTTAATAAGCCTTCTATCCTGACTGGAAAAAGCTCTGAGCAACCACAGCGCCAAAGCAAATATGATGACGCCAGCAACCGCTATAATGATAATACCTAAAACGCCACCAATTTTGATGAAGCTTAGGCAAAAAGCCATCAAGAGTGTTCCGGCAATGACTTTAGCCAAGAATTTGATGTCCACTTTATAGCTAATAACTCTCCCTGCCCAAACTGTTACGATAGCCGCTAAGATAAAATAAGATACAATGGTGGAAATTGCTGCTCCCATTATACCAATCTTAGGGATTAGAGCCAGGTTGATGCCAGCATTGGTAAGGGCAGCTGTGGCTATCATGAGGGGCAGCCATTTGGTCTGCCGCATCAAGAGGATTATATAAAAGTTTATCTGATAGATTCCAAGCAGTATGGTGCCCAGGGCGACCAACAAAATCAAACCTCCTCCTACCATATAGTCAGAGGTGCTGAGAATACCAAGCAAGGGCTGAGACAGTATGTAGAGTCCGGCTACACCAGGGATAGCAAGAGTTAAGAAAAGTTTGGTCGAGTATTCGAGGTAGCTTCTTACCCTCGATAGTTCATTTTGCTCCCAGAGCCTGGATACTGTAGGGAAAAGGACACCATGGATAGGAAAATAGAACAGAGATATCAAAGAACCTATTGCATAAGAAGCCGAATAGATACCAGTCTGGCTCAGGTTAAGGAGATGAGTAATGAAGTATCTATCGCTGGCATCGATTACCCAGAGTAAAATTCCGCTGGGCATGAGAGGAACGCTGAAGGTTAAATAGCCCTTTAACCCTTCAAAGGCTGGCTTAGGCAAGCCTATTTCCCTTATTATCATTCCAAAAACTGCAGCCACAACAATGATTTCTCCAGCTATAAGGCAAACGATGAGCCAGCCCAGGCTATATCTTGCCATCGCCAGCGTTACTACCACCACCATTTTAATGATGGTGAGGCCTAATTGGATAATAGACGCCCTTTTTATTTTTCCCCTGGCTAGTAGATAGGAGATAGAGAACATGAATAGAGCCTCTATCGACGCCCAGAGGAAAATTAAAGGGACAAGGTAACTATATTTAGGCTCGGCAAATAGGAATGTAGATAGGTTTTGCCTCAGCAACAAAGAGATAATGAGTAAAAGGCAAGCAAAGGCAAGAATAGGCCACAGCATGGTGCCAAAAGCATGGCGCCTTTTTTCTATGTCATCCTCTGCAGCTAAGAATCTAACTGTGGCGTTTCCCAAATATAGAGTTAAGACAACTGACACAACCGCAACAGTTACAATTATCTGCACCCATACACCGTAAGTCTCCGGTGAATAGCATTTGGTCAGAGCTGGGAGAGTAACTAATCCGGTCAGAAGTATGAATGCCTGGGAAACGCTTACCCATACTATGTCGGTGGCGAATTTTTGAGGCTCGGTTACAGACTGATTATTCATTTAGCAGCTATCGAAGCTTTGGTTACATGGCTGATACAGGGCTAAAAGCCCACCTTGGTGTCTTCTTTGCAGGTATCAATCATCTGGCTAAAGGTAAATATTTCGCGTAGTGAGTTTGCTCACTCACACCTCAATCGTCTACCATTATTGCCCCTGCCATCTCTTCCTAAATCTATATTTGTCCACCACTTTCTCGATAAAGGGGTAAACAGGACCCAGAACTGGTCGCATCCAATCGATTATTAGGCACGCATAATATATTCTACAATACCATGAAAAAAAACTGCCTCCACGCTGCCGACTAAGAATACGACCTGCTTGAATCACCATCTTGGTTCTCTCCCATGAACCGCCACTAAATGTCCAATGCCGCATTCTGAAACTGGAAAGCACTTTCTCAATCCGATGTATTTGAAAGACCTCCCCTGCCCTTATCACAAAATCAGTATCAGATATTAAGGCAGCTTCTGGGATAATGTAGTACAGTCCTATCTTCTCGAAAACCTTCCGCTTATAAAATGCTGCGGTCATAGGCATATACATTTTGTCGTTAATCATTTTCTTACGGTTGAAGTCCTTAGAGCGAACACTTTTAACTACCTTACCTTTTTCGTCAATAAGATTGCTATCACCGAATACAAAGTAAGTATCTGGATTTGACCTGAAGAATTCGACCACTGTCTGGATAGCCTCTGGCTCTAGCATATCGTCAGAACCTAGAGCCCCGAATATTTCCCCCCTCGCTATTCGTACGCCCTTGTTGGCTGCATCACTAGCATTTCTGTCCGGTTCTGAGATAAACCTTATCCTGTCAGGATACCTGGCTTTGTAGCTTGATAACACATCCACGGTACCATCGGTTGAGCCACCATCAACGAAGACATGCTCGATATGAGTGTAGCTCTGGCTCAAAACACTCTCAATGCACGGCTCCAAGTACTTAACGCCGTTCAAAACCGCCGTGATAATACTAACCAGCGGATTGTAAGTTGTATTCTCTCTTTTACCAACTCTTTCGCATTGAGATAGGCTGTTATCCATTTCAAGGCTCTCCTCATTTCAGAAATTATCTTCAGGGGCATAATAAATTATTTGACTACCTAAATTCTGGAATTTAAATGGTACATATAATAATTTCTTCAGCTTTTCCTTTACATTATACTGGAGTTCCGGCTCTACAAAAAATAGAATAAACCCCCCACCACCAGCGCCCAGTAATTTCCCACCTACCGCACCAGCCTCCATTGCAGCCTCATAAACCTCATCAATAAACGAGTTTGTAATGTGCGGTGTTAAGCTGCGTTTAATCTTCCAGGTCTCATGCAAAAGCCTACCGAAATCCATAAGCATATCTTTGCTACCATTAAGAATGTTAATCGCCTCATCCACCATTTCCATCATGGTTTCCAATTCCGCCTTGTTTTCCGGCGTCTTTCTTATCTGTTCCCCTGCGATTTCTGAGGCATTTCGAGGAAAACCCGTAAAGAATAGCATAAGATGCTTCTGAAGAGAATCTAATTTATCCTGCTCTATAGTTACTGGGTAAACCATTATCTTTTGTGGGCCGCCGAACTCAATCTTATTAAATCCGCCAAAAGCAGCTACTGTCTGATCCTGTGAGCCAACATTTTCCTTGATTATATCTTGCTCCACGTGAATTGCATCCAAAGCTAATTGCCTTTTGGTTCTCATCTCCCCTTTCAAAGCATATAATGCATTAAGCAAACCTACAGTAAAAGCTGAACTGGAACCGAGCCCTGACATTGCCGGCAAATCAGCATTGTGCTGCATTTCAACCCCACGGTCCAAATTTACAAAATTTAGACACTCCCGCACAGAAGGATGTTTTATTTCAGGAATGCTTTGAACCTCTTCCTGCTTTCTATATCTTATCCTGTAGTTGCAGTCGAAGAATGGTGGCAGATACCGGCACATAACATAGCAATATTTATTTATAGAAGTGCTGAGTACAGCGCCGCCATTTTCTTCATAAAAAGCCGGATAATCTGTCCCGCCTCCAAAAAATGAGATACGAAATGGTGTTCTACTTATTATCATTGAAGAGCCCTTCTGTTTTTCATTTTCTCAAGATAAGGTTCTGACTGATGTATCTTTCTATACCATTCAACTGTTTTCTTGATTCCCTCCCTTAACCCGGTTTTTGCCTTAAACCCCAAAATAGTCTCTGCCTTAGTTGTATCTATCAATCTTATGGGAATCATAGAAGGTTTTGAAGGGTTGAATTTAATCTTGGCATCAGTGTAACCGTCAACTTCCAGCATAATTTTCAGAGCTTGCTTGATGCTATAGCCCCTACCAAAACCAATGTTTATCGGGTCATATGATTCAATCTTCTCCGCAGCTAGCATCATGGCGTCTATAAAGTCATCAATATAAATCCAATCCCTTATATCATTTCCCGTTCCCCACACTTCAATAAGATTGTGTCTTTCTACAACTCTTCTTATTAAAGCTGCCATTACATGTGAGGTTTCAAACTCAAAGTCATCATACGGACCATATATGTTTGATGGCCTGAGGACAACCGTTGCCATAGGATTTTTAAGCTTCTCAGAATACATCCGGCATAGTATTTCGGTGTACCTTTTCATCCATGCAACGCCGAAATAAGTTTCATATGGGTCTCCGTCAAGCAATTCTTCTTCCTTCACCGGCCTGTTGCCTGACGGCGGATATGCAGCGTTACTGCTCAGCCAGACAAATTTTTTGACCTTTGCAAAATACGCCGCTTCCAGCATTTGCGCGTTCATCACGATATTGGGAGTGACATGAACCAGTGGGGTGGATTGGATAACTGCTGCCCCCGAAGTACTGGCAGCACACATGAACACATAATCCATATCACTGACGACTTCCCTGCAATCTTCCATCTTGGTCAAATCACATCTTATATATTCAATTCTTTTATCTTGGATGACAGGGGCTTTTCGATGAACGGTCGCCCTAATATTTGCTCCCAATGATAGAAGCCTTTGTATCAGGTTCGTACCCACGAAACCGGCTCCACCGGCAACCAGAACGTTGGCACCACTAAACATTTGCACCACTCTCATCTCTTCTTGATACTATTGGATTTTTAATGGGCCACTGGATATTGAGGCTAGGGTCGTTCCAAAGGATAGTAAACTGCCCGGCGCGGTTATAGTAAGTGGACTGCTTGTAGTGAAAGATCGCCAGTTCGCTCTGGACCAGGTGTCCATTTCCAAACTTGGGTGGCACTAGCACCTGTAGCCTATTCTGGTCCGACAAGACGAATGATTCCCATTGCTGGTACTGGGCAGAAGCATCGTCCCAGTTGACCACCACCAGATAGAATTTTCCGTAGAGGCAGGAGACGAGCTTCCATGTTTCGCCATCGCCGTGAATGCCACGTAGCACGTTCTTTTTAGATACGGAAATATCGTCCTGCACGAACTTAACGGTTATCCCTGCCTCCGTGTAGAGTTTTTCGTTGTAAGTTTCTACATAAGTTCCCCTGAAATCTTCAAAAATGGTAGGTGGTTTTATTAATAAGACGCCGTCGAGTTTAGTCCTGCTTACTTCCATAATCGGATTCCCCTGTAGTTGTCTCTTGGTAACTTGAATATCTTATTCTCAATATGATAATAGTAGACATAACTGTTGATCTTCTTGAAGAATGGATTGGGCGGGACAATCTTTATCATAGTTAATGCGATCTTGGCTAGTGGACTAGGGAGCTTTGCGATCAGGGCTCCCAACAAGTAAATATTGTATCTAATAGTTTTGTCTTTTTCTGTAAAGCAGGATAGAGCGGACTTCTCCGCACACCCACTCATATCCCCTTTATAATTGGAAGGATCTATAATACCGCGTTCGATGCAGTAGTTAAACAGCTCGGTTTTCTCCATCGGCACTGTGGTCGAATAACTAGCATATGTTACCTTCCCACGTTTACTTAGTTCTATGGTATCCAAGTCGTCTTGCAGGCTAGACTCGGGAACCGCAAGCATATAATTCACCCATGTATTTATTCCGTATTCTCTTATTTTCCGCAGTCTTTCCATTATGTTCTCGCTACGCATTTGCCTTTTAAGGATGTTCTCCCTTACATGCTGCGACGTACTGTCAACCGAAACATGAACTGAAAAACAACCGGCTTTCCGAAGTAACTTCAGCATGCTGTCATCTACTGTATCAAGCCTCAAATAGCAATTAAATGGGATGCCTATTCTTTTAGCATATTTTTCGGAAAACTCTTCGAGCCAATCGTCAACCTTGATGGCAAAACAATCATCACCAAACTTTATGAAATCCATTCTGTATTTTTCACGCACATCTTCAATTTCCCGAAGAATCCTTTCAACAGAAAACCGCCTGACAGCGGGCCCCTTTCCCCTGTAGAGCTGGCGATAGTAATTGTTGCAACAATATGTGCACTTGAAGGGACAGCCTCTCGAGGCATAGAAAGTCTTTTTCGCCGCGTCTTTGAGAAGGGAATTGGAGATCACCAAATCCCTATCTGCGGGGGGAAGCTCGTCCAAATCCGCGATCAATGGCCGCACTGGATTTGCCCTGTTTCTGGTGATAAGATTCTGAACATCATCAAAAGAATCCCCTTGTTCTACTTTGACTAGAAAATCCCTGAAAGCATGCTCTCCCTCTCCAACGCAATAAGCATCCATCCCACTTTCAGAAAATGACTCTGGAGAAAATGTCGCATGAGGACCGCCCAAGATAGAAACAAAGTTGTGTACTTTTGTTGCTTCCCTATGAGCCTCTATAGTTCTACGATAGCCGATAATATTTACTGAGTATGCGACAATATCTGGTTTGAGTTCGTCAACTGTGGCAGTCAAATCATGTCTATCGAGCGAACAGAAAAAAGTCGGATGATTTCGCTGCCTTGCTATGGAGGACAAATGGGCCAGGGCGATATGGTCTGCAAAGCCGAGGTCATGGATCACAAACAATATTTTCATTGCCCTACCTTCCTCCCTATATTTTCTTCTTCTTTTTTGAAGTAATTCATCTTATTTAGATATTCATCCTGATTTTTTACAAACCAGTCCCAGGTTTCTCTTAGCCCATCCAGCAGGGTTGTTGCTGGGTTATAATGAATTAATTTCCTAGCAAGAGATATATCCATAACCCTTTTGGGAAATCCTGAAGATTTTGTAGTATCAAATTTGTAATTAAAATCAATAAAACTATTCAATGTTTCAACTAATTCTTTAATTGAGTAACCTTTGCCGCTGCCTAAATTTACAAAATGAGATTTTGTTCCATAATAAAGGGCTAAAATTACCCCTTCGGCAACATCCCGGCTATAGGCAAAATCTCGTATGGCACTACCATCACCCCAAATCACAACCGGGTCTTCTTGATGATATATCCGGTACATTAAAGACGGAATCACCATAGCACTGTTTGGGTCAAAGTTATCCCCTGGTCCGTAAACATTACACGGTCTAACAATAGAGAAATTATGCAGATTATATTGAATTTTATAGGCTTGAATTTGCAATTCAGCCATCCTTTTAGCCCAGCCGGGGAACATATCCATCGGCGGTCCGTCAAGATTTTCAGTTTCTTTAAAGACCTCGGCGCTTGCGTAGGCACCTATAGAACTGGTATATACAACTTCCTGAACCTTGTTAATCCTGCATGCCTCCAATACATTTGTATTCATCATCAAGAGTGGCACAAAAAAACTGGCTGGTTTGGCTTTGGTGACTTCAATTGAACCCTTTATACCAGCCACATGAAAAACAAAATCTATGCCTTTGGTTATGTCCCGGCAGAAATCAAAACTGGTGAGGTCGCCGTAAATATGTTCTGCTTTATCATTCAACTTTATTTTATCTAAAGAGACAACCTTAACATGGGCACCAACATCGCATAGAATATATACCACCTGTCTGCCAATGAGACCAGTGCCGCCTGTTAGTAAAACATTTTTCCCGCTAAAGCTTTTTAAGACCTCTTCTTTTATCATGCTTAAAAAACTCCTGCCTTCCGCACCATCCATAGGAATCGACGCCACACTGGACGGGCTTGCTTCTTCAGACCAGTCAAAAACAACAAGCGTTCAATTGCTGTTTGCACGATCCACAAGAATCGATATACCATGGGTCCGATTACTATCTGCACCATCCACAAGAATCGACGTACCTTTGAAGTAGAGAAAGGCAACAAAGTTGCGATATATTCCAGATGGTCATAAGTCAGCTTATAGCCAGCCATTTGAGCCTTTTGAGAGGCCTTTGCTAAGATATCCTTCCATCTAGGAATCTCTTCAAGTAAATAAGAGTACTTAAATATATTTTCGCTGGTTAGAGATGTACCTTTCCCATAGGGTTCATGGACTGGGGTTACCCATATCTCATCAAATTTATAAGTTTCTGCAAACTCAAAAATATTCTCCAAATCAATAAAGTTTGACTTCATGAGTACCATATACAGAGTCATCGAAATATCCATACCCTCAGATTTGCATTTTACAAGAAACTCTAGGTTCTCTATTAACTTTTCAAAACTCGTACCCTTTTGGATATATTCACATGTCTCTTTTCTGAAGGAAGGGATGCTTATTGTGAAACGGTAGTTCTTAAATCCTTGAATTGATTGGAACTTGTCTTTTATCAAGAGCCCGTTTGTTTGAAAAATGGCTTCAGATGCTGCTTTTTGCTCCGGGCTGAATGCACCAATCAACTGATATGTCTGACGCAAATAGAGAGGCTCTCCGCCTGAAAACAGGTTTACAATAGCTCGACTACCAAGAGCGTGGTAAAAGTTCAATAAAACTTTTGATTCAATGTAACTCTCGTTGTTCTTCCCTATCGGAGGTTGAAAACAATGGATGCAATTTACATTACATAGAACGCTAGGAATATAAACTATTGACACTGGCATCGAATTTAGAACGGTCTTCCCTTTCCGAAATTCATTGAGGTTCACACGCGCATTCGAAAGCGTATCATTATTTCCACTAGGTACATCCTTTACCGGATGCTCATACTCCTTGAACCGAGTTAAACCAATGCAGTTCTCGCAGGGAGTTCCCTCAAGTCTTCCTTCATTCCACCTCTTCCTCAATTCTTGCGCTACTTTTCCGTTCCATATCTCATCCACAGCGTTCCCCGAGATGTTTTTGATATTTGCAAAGAAAGGATGATAGCAACAAAACGAAACTTCTCCTGTATGATTTACCACAAGAGTCGTCCATGGAAATGAGCATACATGTGAGTAAAGTACTTCGCTTTCGGATGACTCACAACCATTCACAATGTTTTCTCCTGATTAACTGGGTGCTACAATTAATCCCGGCATCTAAAATATCCTTGCCACCCTCGCCTTCAAGCCATAAGCTAAACTGAAGGCCGCTTTGAGTTTTTGCACTGGTCTGCTCATCGACATAAATTCCAAATAAGTCGGCACTTTCTCCATTTTCGCTTGACGGCTCTTTACCCGCCGGTAAAATGCCATGAGGTCGTGCAAATATCTACTATCGTTCTGTTTAATGAAGATGTCCCACTCCTGCTGCCAATTATTCATTATATACTCGAGAATCTCGAAGGCATAAGACTTCCTGTGAAAGCAATAGGCGACTATCGCGAGTTTCGACAGGTTCGATAGCAACTGGGCTGGCTCCTTATCTTTTCTGACAAAGTATTGAAAGTCTCTCAAGAACAACGCCTCCGCCACCGTCAGAGCACCTTTGCCAAGAATAGGACCGGAATACCAATATTCAGTATTATACAGTTCAAACAGACTGAACTGGTGTTTCCTAAGAAGAGTGTATTGGTCCGTGAATAGTTTTTGGCCTTCATAGAGCTCACGAAATTCCACTTCTGAGACCACGCCTAGCAGGTCGCCTTGAAGAACTTTGGATGCCCCCTCTAAAATGTCATATTCGGCACCTTGGACATCTAGGCTGAGGAAATGTGGCATCTGAATCACATGGTTAGCATACAATTCGTCCAGCGTGGTAACATCAATTTCAATAGTGTGAGCAGGCTGGCATATTTGACCCCAAATTACTTTATAGGGACCGCCCATCCGTGTGTAATCTTTGGCATCCGGACTCATTTTAAGAAGGCTACTACATTCAGGCATTACATTTATATGGAATTCCTTCTTATCAACGCAATTAGAAAGGCATTGTGGTATGACTGAGAGCTTTATGCCATAGCGATTAGCGTAATCTGCAATGAGACTCTCGTAGTCTTTCCAAGAACTATCTCCAAGCCCTATGTTTGCTTCGAAGATTGAAAGCGACAGGCTCTCACCCAACTGAAGCAGGCACTCAACCGGGCCCACACCACCTCGTCCCCCTACATGGAAAACTCTCAGTGTTGGGTCAATATTACAAATCGCATCTTGGTGTCGAGTAGAGCGCAAGTTTATTTCTGTCATTACCAATTTCCTCCATCAAAAAAGGGGTTACTTTCCTAAGTTTAACTATCTTTCACCGAAGGATCACTCAAATACCGATTGTCGAAATGCGCCTTGTTCCAAATTTCTCCAGGATGATGGCAGTACTTGGTGGCTGATTGTATACCAATTGTTTCGAAAAGATTTTCCCAGTATATTCTCGCATTATAATATTTCTCAACCGTAGCTCGCCCATGCATACGTATGCGGTCGCGCTCCTCTTCATTTTCGAGATAATACCTAATTTTATCAACAAGGTCCTGTAGAGTGGTAAATGGCACGTAATCAACATATGGTTCGAAGTATATGCTAGTGACAGGATTATCCTCCTCTAACAAAAATGTCCGACACCACAGCACTTCCCAAACTCGCGACCTAACCTGATACCTTGTTTTCGCCGGAGTCCTCAATAGTGAGATAATATCCTTCACTGCTGGAACTGGATTCTTCCATGATGAGATAATAAGCTTCAACCCTGACACAGACCGACAGAGTGCTTGGAATACTCGTTCTCTATTGGGTGAGAGCACAGGCTGATGGTTCGGCTTTGTTAACGATGAAAAATCCAACGCTATTTTTAGCCTCGACATGTACCGGTAATATTCTTCATAGGGCACCCAAATGGGGGTGCCTTTGTCAGTTGATAAAAACGACCGTTTTCCATCGAGTAGTTTTTCGTCGGCCGTGTATATTGGAATACCGAGTTTTCTGAGCCCGGCTATCCACTGAGGCCTGTTTCGGCTTAGGGAACCATGAAAGCCAACTGGTATATCCTGTACACCTTCAGTTATATTGAACAGACGCTCATCGAAAGTTACACCGGTGTATATATAATTCGTACCTTCCAGTGGTAGGGTTTTATGAGAGCTTGCATCAGCCCCCCAAATCACATTTAGTGTTACTGAATGGAGATAACGTTCCAGAACTTCGGCTATGCTGTCCGCATGTATATCCCCCCAGAAGGCTACAGTAGGTATATGTAATTGGTAGGTTATCTTCCAAATACCATCAGGTGTAGGTTCCCCCTCCTTTCGTACTGCTGCAAAGGAAGGACCCAGTAGGGCTATATTCTGTAAGGATAGCAAGACCGCTTGTGGTTTTTTCTGCAAGCAATAACTAATTAGAGCATCATCGCAGTGTGGTGTGTAATCACTATAGTAGAGGATATCAATATTATCCACTATTCCGCTAGATTTGAGAGGTCCTTCCATGTGACGGAGGTCGCAGCCGGGATAATTGCGGTCATCCTGGCTCCTCTGTCCTACCACCACCAAAACACGCTCCAACTGCATCTATCCTACCTCCTGTATTAAGCTCTATAAATAATCATATCTCATGTGCTTGCCCCTGTGTCGATCAGAGCTCATAGCCACCTCCTCCTTAAAAACTTTTGCCCTCCGCCCCATCTACAGGGATTGAAGCGCCATTAACCAAACTCGCTTTCTCAGAACAGAGGAAGGCAACGACACTCGCTACCTCCTCTGGAGTGCCAAGACGTCCGAGGGGAAATTGGCTATCCACCATTTCCTTAAATTTCTCTGGGGTCTGCTTTTGTTCTTTCTCCCATCCAGTATCGGGTATCATAATGGCTCCCGGGGCTACACTGTTAAAAGTAATTCCGTCTCTTACTAAGTCAGCATTCATAGCCAGTGTTTTCATAAAGCTAATTTCAGCGCTTTTTGCCATGTTGAACCACGGCCGTCCACCGCCCTCGCGACCATATATAGAACTAATAGCAACTACTCTGCCCCACTTCTGTTTCCGCATAAATGGGATTGCTTTCATGGTAAATCGAATGGCGGCTAGAGCATTCTTATTATAAACATCCAGCCATACATCTTCTGGCGTCTCCTCAACTTTATCACTCCCCCATCTACCTCCACCACCAACATTGTTCACTAGGATATGGATTGTACCCCAGGAGTCTATGACAGTTTTCATTACTCGTTCAATATCTGCCGGAATCATTACATCAGCCGATATGCCTATACTCTGTATACCCCTAACTTCTAGTTCTACCACCGTTTCTTCTAATCGCTCCTTATTCCGTGCACAAATGGCAACATTACAGCCTTCCTCTGCCAACGCCAAAGCAATGCTACGTCCGATTCCGTGACTGCCACCAGTAACAAGTGCATATTTCCCTTTAAGAGCTAAATCCATAATAGGTATTTCCAGTCCTTTTGGCAAATTTGACGCTATAAGTCACTCTCCTGTTAGTATCACAAATGCCCAACTATACCTGTACTTTCATCGGTTTCCATATCATATGTGAATATCCTTCCATATACAGGCCTCCAAAAAATGGCCTTTTGACCTTTAATATTTCAATTCTATTTTGGGCTTCTAATTCTCTCAAACGGGTTAAGTAATTCTCGGTGTAGCCCCGCTTTCTATGGAATTTCATCGCCAGATAATCAATAAGATTATTTTCATCATATAGTTCAATGGTTGGCTCAATGTGTATGCATAACTCGGGTGAAGATTTGAAAAGAAATTGTAAAAATGGTTCGAAATTACCGGCTAATTGCTCTATAGCACCAATAGTAAAAATGGCGCTATTATTCTCTATCTCAAAATTCTCATCCGGAGACAGCATATCAAAAAGATACCCTGTTATCTTCCAACCATAAACTTCACCAATCTTATTTACCAGATCTCGCGAAGAAGGTACAAAATCTAATCCGTGTAACTTCTTTTCGGGATATAACTGTGCTAATTCCACAAGGTTAAAACCAGTCCCACAGCCAAACTCATAAATAGAGTCAACGTCCCTCAGATACTTATTAAAAAGCCAGCGCCGGAAGACACGGAAGTAATCCAGTTCAAACATCGGGTTAGAGGGCATGATATAATTACCTTTGAATCTAATTACCTGATTAGGCCTGATAAATTTTGGGGTTAGGGTATCCAGGTTATAGCCACTATTAATAAAATCCTGCAGGTTTCCCTCCCAGCCTTGTTCCCAGACATCCTGTCTTCCCGCGGCACCAATAATCTGTGTATCAGATTCTATTTTCTTGAGAACATCTAATAAGACCCTATCGCGTTCCTCTCCTTCGAGTATTTTATATCTGAAATCAGTTTTGGCAATTAATTCTCGGCAATCGTCGGGAATATCCTCCACAGTCGTGCCAAAGGAACGGGCAAAATCTTCCAGCGTTACCTCAGATATTTCCTTTTGCATAAGCTACCCCAATCAAAACGGCCCTTTGAATCTCTTTTCATGAGTATAAAAATCTTCTTTCGATAAATCAGCGGGCTCCAAACCTAGCATTTCTTCAATAGCTCTTATGATATTAACCGCATTAGGATAAAACTCGTTTTCCAGGTGTCTCACTGTTGGACATGGGGTTGGAGCAAAGCCTATCCTATACACTGGAGATTTTAACTTGCCAAAGCATTTCTCCGAGACCCTGGCTGCTACCTCGGCGCTAAACCCGCAATTCAACCAGTCATTATCGGCCACAATACAGCGCCCTGTCTTTTCCACCGACTTAATAATAAGCTCATCATTTAAAGGTGCTATTGTTCTTGGGTCAACTATTTCAACGCTTACCCCTTGTCTACCCAGTATCTCCGAGGCTTTAACAGCTTCTACATTCATCCATGATGTAGCCACAACAGTTACATCTTTACCCTCACGTAAAACATTTGCTCCGGATAATGGTATAGTAAAGGGCTCTTCTGGAACCTCACCCTCCTGCCAGTATAGCCATCTATGCTCTATAAATATAACTGGATTATCATCCCTTATTGCCGAGATAAGCAGCCCCTTAGCATCTCTCGGGGTAGTCGGCAGAACAACTTTCAATCCTGGGATATGGGCAAAGACTGAGTACATGCTCTTGCTGTGCTGGAAACCTTGTCCCCAACCCCTTCCAATAATAGCTCTTATAACCATGGGAACCTTCAATTCCCCCGCCGTTACATAACTATAGGCAGAAACCATGTTGGCCAGTTGGTTCATTGCCAGAAGCAAAAACTCCACACGAATATGAATATGAATGGGTCTCATCCCATTTAGAGCTGCACCTAATCCAAAACCAGTCATACTATCTTCACAAAGCGGAGTATCAAAACATCTCTCCGGTCCAAACTTTTCTACTAGTCCCACGGTAGTGCCGAATACCCTTTTATGGTCAGCCACACCTATTCCGTAGACAAAAATATTGGGGTCCCTTTCCATTTCCTGAACCATAGCCTCATTAAGTGCTTCACAATAGCTAATTTTTCTCATCAGGCAAAAACACCTTTATATAATTCGCTGATATCGGCAAAGGGTGCTTCTTTAGCCAATCTTATACTGTTCTCAATTTGATTATCTATTTCTCTCTCAATCCTTGTAATCTCTCCTTCTTTAATGCCATGGTTCAAAAGCTTTTTCCTTTGCAAATTTATAGGATCCTTTTTATACCATTCCTCAAACTCTTCTCTTGACCGATAACCAGCATCAAAGTCCCCGTTAATCCCGACATGTTCTAGATATCGGTAATACCTCAAATGCATAAAGCAAGGCATCTGAGTCGTTTTTATCAACTTAATTGCCTGGCGAGTCAATTTATAAATAACCTCGGCATCGGTAGTATTTTCTTTAAGTAGATTACAATTAAACCTTGAGACAATATCAGCAATAGAGGCATATCCTTGCCTTTTAGAAGTCGCAGTATGGACGGCAAACCCATTATCTTCACAAACAAACAAAACAGGTAATTTCATAAGGCAGGCAACATTCAAACTCTCCCAGAAGGCACCTTCATCAAGGGCGCCATCTCCAAAAAATACAATAACGAGTTTGCTATTGCCCTGCTGCTTATTGGCGAAAGCAGCCCCGATAGCGACTGGAATGATACTGGCTACAATTGCCGAAGTTCCCATAAATCCGCACTCAGGGGCACACATGTGCATCGAGCCGCCTTTTCCTTTTAATAAGGCGGTATCTTTTCCATACATCTCGGCAAAGAAATCGTCTATATTCTGTGTCTTGGCTAGATATATTGCATGAGACCTATAGGTGGCAAAAACCTGGTCTTCCACCTTTAAAGCATGACATACACCAACTGCTATTGCCTCTTCTCCCATAGACATATGCATAGGGGTTTTCATCTCATTTTCCATATAATGCTGGCGAATTTTCTCTTCAGCTCTTCTAGCCAGATATAATTTTCTGTAAAGGTCTAAGTCTAACCTCGGCATATCAACTCAACTACTTCTCTCTCCTAAAATAATCTCGCCAATAGTTCAGTGTGTCCGCTACTGTCTTCTCAAACTTAATCTCTGGCTTCCAACCAGTGGCTTGTACGAACTTATCAACGCAGGGAATCTGTAGTGTAACATCTGATGGTCTTAAGCGAGAGGGGTCAACTTCAACCCTTATATTCTTTACCTTTGAAAGCTTCAGTAGCCTATCTAACGCCTCCCGTATGGACATTGTCTCATTACCACCTATGTTATAGACCTCACCAGGGGGACACTTCTCTATTAGTAGCCAATATGCCCTTACCACATCCCTGACATCTGAGAATGTCCGCACGCTTTCCAGATTCCCGACCTTGACCACCGCGGGCGCCAGTCTAGCTTCAATAGCCGCAACCTGTTTGGCGAAGTTAGAGAGGGCAAAGACGTCTCCCCGTCTTGGTCCCGTGTGGGTAAACATACGAGTTGTTATTGTCTTTAGCTTCCAGGATAACCAGTACTGAAATGCCAATCTATCTTCAGCCACCTTGCTTACCGCATATGGTGAGGCTGGCCGTAGTGGCACATCTTCTGTTATCGGTACCTCATCCTCCCTTACCTGTCCGTAAACCTCAGATGAACTGCATATGTGAATTACGGGGTCATAACCGGAAGTAAACTTTAGCTCTTTCACGGCTTCTAACAAATTACACGTTCCGATTACATTGGTGCTTAATGTTGCCACCGGTGATACAAAGCTATAGGGAACATAGGATTGTGCGGCAAGGTGGAAGATAATATCGGGCTTTTGTCTTGATAGAATAGTTTTCAGGGAAAACGGGTCCAATAAATCACCAAATTCAAGCGTAATCTTATCAAGAATATGCCTGATGTTGTCTGTTGGTGAACGCCATCGGGCTAAACCTAAAATTTGGACTTCGGGAAAGTTCGCCAGAATATAATCAGCCAAATGACTACCTACAAACCCTGTTATACCAGTTATTAGAACCTTATTAATTTCTCTCATACTCTTTATCCCACTCAGCAGTGCTAAGAACAAATTCCTGTAAGGATTCTTGTCCAAGACCCCAATTATCATCGTTGAAGATATATGGGCGTCTCCCAGCCACAATATCCCTGCCCATTTTTCGATACTCAGTAGAGTCAAGGGTAGGCACCCCATACACGCTGCTTTTAATTTCATAACCCATAAGACCTATAAGCCCGTAATATAGTGGCATCATTTTCTTGCTGAACCACGCAGGTATGAAAGGGAATGATAACCAGCCGTCTAGCGGCGCAGCCCTTTTTATCTTGTCATTGAATTTATCATCGTGGTCAATGTGATAAATGCGCATTGGACTTTTTAACACAACCTCTCGCACTCCAGCCGCACAAGATGCGTAGGATAAAAGGCTATCAACATGTGCAGTAATAAGGTCAGCTTCACGATAACCACGCAATAAGTGCCAGTAGTGCCTCGACATTAATTGAAAATCGCCACAGGCATTTGTATGCAGGTTAGGCAAACCACGATAAAGAGCCCACTGGATTATGCGAGGTGCTTGAGCATTGATTCGAATGATATTTTTCCTACAGTAGTCCAGTTGTTCCCTTAATGTATCAAATTGAGTGACATTTCTGTTCACATCACAACGGTCAACACGATATCTCTCATCTTTCCTTAAGACCTTGGAAGCAATATAAGACATCAACTCATCTGAATAGAGTAAGTCAATAACGCCTGGTAAAACAAATTGTCCACGGGCTCGCCTGATTCCGCAATTAGCTGCGACTACCGCATTCATTGGTGTTTTATCAGAATATTTATACCTCTGATGAATTGAGGATGGCACTATAATGACACGGATGGAACAGTACCTTAGCCCCTCAGGCCATTTGATGGCATCCTTTAACAGGGGCTTATCGGGTGGGGGATTCCAATCTATCAAGATTAACTCTGATTTGATGCGGTACTTTACCAATTGTTCTAGTAGACCACTAAGGGCTATTTGCATACGTCGCAACATATTGCCCCCATGATCGTCATTTCGAGAAGCAATGACAATGCTCAAATATGGGCCCCCTCTCAGATTGCCCGTAGTATCCTTATTCACGCCCCTAACTCTTCGATATAATCTCCTGCTCACATGAGCACTCTCTCCCTAGTAAAATCAGCCAGCACTTGATAGTTCCTTTTCCACTAATTCGCAAACGATATGTCCGATTGTGATGTGAGCCTCTTGAATCCTAGGAGGGCTATCCGAAGGCACAACCAAGACAAGGTCTGCCACCTTAGCAAGCTTGCCACCATTACCTCCGCTTAAGCCAATGGTTCTTGCGCCTTTCATCTTGGCCATTTCTATTGCCTCCACCACATTCGGTGAATCCCCGCTAGTGCTGATACCAACTACGACATCCTTTTCATTTACCAATGCTTCTACTTGGCGACTAAAGACTGCATTATACCCGTAATCATTTGCTACTGCAGTTAATGTGGAGGTATTGGTAGTAAGTGCTATAGCTGGAAAAGCCCGCCTTTTGAGCGCAAATCGTCCCACCAACTCACAAGCAATATGCTGAGCATCAGCCGCACTTCCTCCGTTACCAAACAAAACCACCTTACCACCTGTCCTATACGCACTAATAATAAGCTTAGCCATACCTTCTATCTCACGAATCTTACTTTTGGCGACAGCTTGTTTTATAAGGATACTTTCCTCCAGCCTCTTAGCAATTTGACAAGACATAGAATCTACTTCGTTCATGGTGTATTCCTTTAAATGCCCAGTTTAGATGGTTTAATCGGTGGTTTCCCTCAGCCCTTCCTCTAAACTATACCCAGGATTATAGCCGATTTCTCTGGTTTTGCAAATGCGGACTATTCCTAGCAAAGATTGGAGTCGGTAAAGCCAGCCCACCACTGACAAGAACCGCCTTTGAGTTCACTTCAATAGCCTTGTGCTTTAATCTCCAATATACTCAAAAATCTTCACCTCAGAAATTGGACCGACGCCCAGTTGTTTTATGGTACTATCTGAGCTATAAATCAGCTTATAATGCTCTAACGCTTCTAAGGGCACCGGGCTGACAAGTGGGTCAGTGCCGACTATTCTATAATTGGTTGACTCCTGACTTGAGATATAGGCTTCAGCCTCTTCGTAGCTGGGGAAGGATTGTACGCCTGTAATTTCCTTGTAGAGCGTGCCTTCACCACTCACCTTTTCCTGATAGGAAATCACCATGCAGCTTTTGGGGGTTACCTCGTTGCCGTCAAAGTTATATAGCCTGACAACTAACGAGCGATAATATTCAGGATAGAATAGTATAACCGGCTTAAGCGTGCTATCCTGTGGCAGGTAGTAGACATCGTAGAACTTTTCTCGGCTGCTGCCACTAAGGGTTGCCACGGCGTAAAATTTGTCTGTTATCATGGCGGTGGCATAGTCAACGATTACATATCTTGAACCTGCCCAATATTTATCCATTATCTCGTTGGCTGAGGCTTCATCCTGGGCAGCAAAAATGCGGGATTCCCCCATGTGGCCAGTACCGGGGTTAGAAGTGGGCATACGATGCCCGATTCGGGTTATCCAGTAGCCGTAGTCCCACCAGGCAACTACGCCGTAGGCAGTTTCAGGATAGCTATATCTTTCCCCCGGTGGGGATGGTTCATAGAGCTTGTAATAGAAATCAGGGTCACCAAAGGGCTCTGGGGTGTTATCCCTCAGCCAGGAAAGCGATTCACACCAGGCATCAGGGGGGGCATATTCAAGTGCCGTCTGGCTGGGGGTAGCTACCGCTGGGCTGATATTGGGAAAGAAGCTGAGGAAGAAGACAACTACCACCCCGAAAGACATATAAATATGGCTGGCGGTGATGCCGCGCTTTTTCATCCTGGCTTTTCCCTTCTTCACTATCCTTGGTGTTTCCACAGGCTTGGCTGCCAATCTCTTGAAGCCGGTGAACTCGAGGATTTGCCACGACAGGTAACCAGTGAGCAAAGCTACATTGATGACAAAGTAATAAGCGAAACGGCGCATGGATAAGGTGGCTGCCAGCATCACCAAGCTCCAGACAACAAATAATGTCTTGTCAGCCTCGCCTCGCTTGACAATGAAGTAAATGAGTATACCTAAGGAGATGAAGCTAAGACCGGGGATAAACAGGTCACCAACCCAGTCAGGAGGAAGGAGTTGAAAGCCGGTGGTAAAGTTCCCCCAGACAAGCTGAGTGGTGAAGTTGCCGCCAGGGAAGAGGATAGGTTGCATCTCAAGGACAGTTGTTCCTATGGGCCAGGCGTAGAGTATACTGATTCGCCCCAGCATTCCTTTGAGAAGGTCAGGGTCAATAATATAAAAAATTGCCAAGCTGGCTAAACCAAGCCCGACAAGGGCAGCCGGGTAAAAGATTGGCTTTATGCCACGGCCGGCCATGAGACGGGAAAGCCCGGCTAAAGCTATGGGGATAAAGATGGCAACAACCAGAGAAGCTAAAGACATTTTGTCTGGAGATGCAGGCAAAAATATCAGCAGGGTAATGATGAAGGTGGTGGTGCCAACAAAACAGAGGTAGTCAGCAGACCTGCCCCTTAAGTGGTCGATGATGAACTGGATTATCAGATAGACAGAGATGATGAAGACAAAGAGCAGGGCACCCATCCAGGTGAGGAAATAGATTCCCAGGAAGAGCCCGGCAAGCAGACTATAAACAAGGGGTTTAGTAATTATCGCCCAATTTCCATGCTTTATACTGTTGAAAGATAACTGCCTTTGCCTGGCAGCTTTCACCGCTAGAATCAGGAAAAGCATGGCCACAGTGGTGAATAGGGTCTCAGCAACATGATAGTCAGTGGAGCCGAGTATTGACCTGCCTAGAAATTCGCCAGGCAGAATGGCTATTAAGCCAGCTGAGATGACGCCAGCCCCGCGGTTAAATAGCTCTTTGCCAATGAAATAAACCGGGATAACGGTTAGGGCACCTAAGACAGCTGGGAAATAGACGCCGACCACATCAATGGTATGCTGGGTTGGTGAACCTAAACCGATAAGCCAGATAATGCCAGCCAGGAGATAGTCAAAAAAAGGACAGCTGCCTGGTCCGCCGCCCCCGGGGTAAAGCATATAGGGGTCAAACAAATTGAGGTGAGGGAAGTTATAGACGAGGTTATCAACAATGCGCATGTGAAAGTAGGCATCAACGGTGGTGAACTTTATCCAGTCACCGCTGAAGACCTGGTCATAGGGCAGGGCAGTTCGGAGATACAAGGCAACACCGAAGAATAGAGCTACTATTATGCCTGCAACAAGTTTTGGGGAAAGCCTACCTTGACTCACTGGTTAATCCTTAAGTCAGGTTATCAGGTGACATCTAGATATTTTGGCAGTATTATACCAAAGGGCTTAGGCTCAAGCAACAGTCGAGCCACATATCATAGGCTTAGGCCCAAACTTTGGCTCGAAATATACAGTGTTAAGGTTAAGGTAACAATCGCTTGAAATGTGCAGTCACAGTACAAAAAGGGGGACTCCGAGCCGTTACCCTTCACTCCCCAGCGATTAATATCGCTTGAAACATAGCCCAAGAACTCACGGATATACCATTCCGTAATGAGCCGAGCATTATCCGACCAGTTCTGCTGTTCTACGTACCATAAGAAACGTTTTAAAATCCCATCATAATACTCAATAGTTTTGGGACTTCTGCAGTCGGTACACTGGGTGAGGATAAATCCTTTAACGAGAGAGTTAAGAGACGTGCTGACGGGTGCTTGGGGCCTGATAGACACAACCATTTTTCATTTTGCGGACCCGCCCTTTTATACAATAATGTGGTCTAATTTGTATTTAACCACACCCTTTTTGCTCAACAACCAAGAGGTCTAACACAGACCTTCCAGCTTCATGGTGGGCGGTACTGGACTTGAACCAGTGACCTCTTGCGTGTGAAGCAAGCGCTCTAACCACTGAGCTAACCGCCCAAAATCGTATCTATTTTACCTCTAAAAATCACCTTTGTAAACATAGACCTCTTGCTTCGTCAAATTTTTGCATCGATATAGGAACTTTGCTTCATGGTTATCAGCTTTGTGCTGCCACCGAAGGTAAAAGCCCCAATGCCATTGCCATCGTCACCAACAGTGTAAGCTACTTCCAAGACTTCCTCATTTCTGAAGGACGAAGCAAAGATGTAACTCAAATCAGTCAACATGAAATCAGGGAGTTCATTCTCTATTTGCAGCAGAAGAGGTGTTTCTCCAATCACCGCTTTAACCATGCCCAGGACAGGGGACTCTCAGGACACACCATAAATTGCTACCTGCGTAGCCTCAGAATCTTTTTCTCCTGGCTTGTCTCGGAAGGGATTATAGAGGTTAACCCGTTTGACCGTGTCAAAATTCCGCGACCACCCAGGAAAATCATCCCGACTTTCACCGACTCCCAGATAGAGCAACTGCTTGATGCTATAGATACTAAAACTCCTGAAGGTTACCGGAACTGTACTATCATCCTGACCCTACTTGATACCGGCATGCGGGTATCTGAACTCTGCCATCTGAAGCTGGATAACGTGTGGCTGGAAGAAGGCATGCTCAAGGTTCTGGGCAAGGGGAATAAAGAGCGTCTCATCCCGATAGGCAAGCAGGTTCAACGTCTGCTCTGGCGCTATATTAGTCGCTTCCGCCCTGACCCAGCGATGGCTAACTCTGGCTTCCTCTTTCTCACCCGAGATGGCAGGCCAATGACCAAGGATAGGGTTGAGAAGATTCTTACTCACTATGGCAGGATGGCTGAATTGCAGGGAGTCAGGTGCTCACCTCATACCCTGCGTCATACAGCGGCAGTCAAATTCTTGCGGAACGGAGGCGACGTCTTTAGCCTGCAGCGGATACTGGGACACGCCAGCCTGGAGATGACCAGAAGATACTGCGAATTAGCTGATATCGACGTTAAGCGTGTCCACATGACAGCGAGTCCCGTGGACAATTTAGAAGTGAAAATCCGCCAGCAACATGAGCAGGGCAGAAGGTATTAAAAACACCTAAGGTCTTACGTCTCAAACCTGAAACACTAGTCGGCAACCCATGAGCTGACGCAGCGGGCCATGATGGCCACAGCGACAACTGCTATGAACTGGCTAAACAACGCGTTGATGTCCCAGCTGATTACACCTGCATTGGGGATGGCTAACGCCGGACGTGGCCCCCAAGTGGACTGGTAAACAGCTACCCAAGGCACACTTTGATTTGGAGTAGCCTGTTGCACTCTCAGGTCTCTCAAGCGCTCCGGGGCGTCGGGGTACTTTCGCACCCATGCTATGACCGTCTCCGGTGAAGGTAACTCTCGGCCACCTGAGGATAACTCCTGGGCAAATTCTTTTGCCAGGGTATTCTGTAGCTCATACCACCTGGCATATCCAGGCTCAACCCCCTTTTTATAGAGCTCGACAGCCCGAGCAATCAGCCTTCCCGAGTATATTGGACCCCGCGGGCTGCACGCTTCAATTACTCCGCATGTCTTTAACATCTGGCTTCCCCTGACCTTATTATTAAGCCTATTCTCGGTCTATACGCGGTTTATCGCCTCTAGGGCTATTTTAGCAGATAGGCTACACTGAAATCAATCAAACCAGGAATAATCGGTCGTTTCAGGGGGACAGACAGTGCCTCAAGATGATATCGATAGCCTGCTGGAAGAGATCCTAAATAAGGAGCGGACAAACCAGCTTGACAGGCTGCTGGAGGGATATCGCCTTTCAGCTCAGAGCGAAGGCAAGAGTCCTAACACCATCGTCATCGTTGAGGCTTCGGTACGCTACCTCAGTGAATTTCTTGCTGCGAATGATCTCTCCACCAATGCCACTCGTATCGGGATTGAAGAACTGAGACGCTTTATCGCCCATCTTCGTGAGCAACCCCGATTTGCTCATCACCGATTTACCCGCCCGCAGGGTGGGCATCTCTCCGGGCACACCATAAACGCGTATTTGCGGGCATTACAAGCCTTCTGGGCATGGCTGAAAAGAGAGGACTTGATAGAGGAGAACCCCTTCACCAGATTGAGGATACCGAAAGCCCCCAAAAAGGTCATTCCCATCTTTACCGATGAGCAGCTGCATCGGCTTTTCGCTGCCATTGGTACTACAACCCCAGTAGGATACCGCAACTACACCGTTATTCTGACTCTGCTGGATACCGGCATACGCTGTAGCGAGCTCACCAGCCTCAAGCTAGCGGACGTCAACCTTGAAAGCCGCTTACTCAAGGTGTGGGGTAAGGGAAGTAAAGAGAGGTTAGTGCCCATTGGGGCTAAGGTTCAAAAGGCGCTTTGGAAGTATCTGGCCCGCTACCGTCCTGAGCCGGCTACTCCCCGGTACGACCAGATATTTCTTACCCGTGATGGTCATCCTCTGACCAAGGACAGGGTTGAAGCTATAGTTGAACGCTACGGCAAGAAAGCTGGCATCACCGGAGTACGACTAAGCCCTCATACCTTCCGTCATACCATGGCGATAACCTTCCTTAGAAATGGCGGCGACGTATTCAGCCTCCAGCGCATTCTGGGGCACTCTCAACTTGAGGTGTTGAGGGGCTATGTGAATCTTGCCCAGTCAGACATTAGCAGAGTTCACCAGAGAAACTCTCCCGCTGACAACCTGGATTTTAAACTCCCTAAGCCGGGCGGACGAATAGGACGAAACTTGAAACAAGACAACATGCGGAACTGAGGGAAATGAGGGCCTATCTTGAGATAGAAGAAACAGAGCAACTGGAGAAAGCAGCGACTTACTTGAGAGACAAGCTCCTCACCCGGCTCCTGGTAAGACTGGGTTGTCGCATCAGCGAAGCCCTGGCCCTTGAGGTGGAAGACATAGACTTCGATGCGGGCAAAGTAACAATTGAACATCTTAAGTCGCGAATTAAGCTTATCTGCCCAAAGTGTGGTGCTAGGCTAGGGAAGAGCTACACCTTTTGCCCCAAATGTGGTGGCAAAGTAGAAGAGGCGGTAGCCAAAGAGCAGGAACACCGGCGCATGAGAACACTACCTCTGGATAGGGATACTTTAGAAATGCTGAAGGATTATATAAAAAGTGGCGGATCGGTAAATCAAAGAGGTAAGCGATTGATTTTTGGCATCAACAGACACAGGGCATGGCAGATAATAAAAGAATGCGCCGAGAGAGCACACCTTCCCAGACTGGTTAACCCGGAGACAGGAAAGCAGCATGGCGTCAGCCCCCACAGGCTGAGGGATGCCTTTGCAGTTCACGCCATGAAACTTGATGACTCTGGTGATGGATTGAGACTCCTCCAAGAGCAGCTTGGGCATATTTCCTTCAACACCACCGCTAAGTATAGAAAAGTAGCTGGGGAGGAGTTAAGGGATTGGTATGAAAAACTATGGGGGAAAGACGCAAAAACCAAGTAAATCACAGACCAGGTCGCCCTAGGGCTATACCACAGGTGTTAATTCCTATGGTGCTTACCCTCTATAAAGGAGGGCTGGGCTACAGGGGTATTGCCCGTGAATTGAGAGCAGAGGGCGTTTCAGTAGATTGGAGTACCATTCGGAGGCTAATCAAAGCCAAAATTGATGCAGCCGCCAACGAGAGAGGCCTCTGACGAGTTCTGACGCCATTTTAACACTAGGTGTCGGCAGCGACATGAGGAAAAGGTATCCTGGTCATCCCAAATACACCTAGAATTCAATCCCATAAATAGCCTCATTCTCATTTCTTGGCTACTGACTGTCCAGACCAAAATCCACAAAGTGACCGTAGAATAACTCCCTGCCCAGGCAGGGAGTTTCTTTTTAGCCAAAAGCCTCCTGAGCCTCTATTCCCTTAACCTCCCTGCCTTGAGCATCTACAAATCCCCCCTGCCCCGATACAAAGATATAGTCTCCAGCCCTGATAGCTGGCGAAAAGGGATATTTAGGCGCATTGGGTACAGTGATAACCTGTTTAGGCATAGCAACCCCCCTTATGTTCAGACTGTTGGACCAATCGGGTGTATGGCAAACTCGTTGTGACCCAGAATTTCAGCCTTGGTTAATTTGCCTGAGGCCACATCAATAATCTCTTTGAATATTTGCTCACCAACACTTTGAATTGATTCCCCGCTATCCAGTATCACTCCAGCATTGATATCTATGTTATCTTTCATGCGGTGATAAACAGTGCTATTGGACGATACTTTTATCACCGGGGCAATGGGGGAACCTAGTGGTGTTCCTCGCCCGGTAGTAAACACAATCACCTGAGCTCCAGCCGCTATCATGCCGGTATCAGATACGACATCGTGAGCTGGCCCATCCATTATCACCAGCCCTTTCTGTGACGGCTTTTCGGCATACTTAACCACCTGCATAATAGTTGAAGTGCCACCTTTGCGGATAGAACCCAGTGATTTCTCTTCCAGGGTGGTTAGTCCACCTTCTATGTTACCCGGTGACGGCTCAGTCCCGCGAATATCAACACCCATCGATTTAACATTAGCCTCGGTAACCGAGGTTATCTCCCAGATGCGCTTTCTGACCTCGTCACTGGCGGCTCTCCTAGCTAATATATGCTCAGCCCCCAGCATCTCAGCCGTCTCTGAAATCATGGCTGTCCCACCTTCAGCCACCAGCAAATCACAGGCAACCCCCAGCGCCGGGTTAGCCGTAAGCCCTGACAAGGTGTCCGAGCCACCACAATGCGTGCCCAGGATAAGCTCAGAGACATCAGCTAACTCGCGTTTGGCACTGGCTACCTCTTTCAACAACTTCTCAACCAATTCCTTCCCCTTAGCTACAGTATCAGTTGTACCTCCCACCGCCTGAATACTAACGGTCTCTACCCTCTGGCCAGTCTTATGCAGCTCTTCAGCAATTAAATCGGGGGTGAGTAATTCACAACCAAGTCCAACCAGTAAGACGCCAGCCACATTAGGGTTACCACAAAAACCAGCCATAGCTCGAATCATATGCTCCCGCTCTCCACCGAGGTGACCGCAGCCATGAGGATGAGTAACACAAACAGTGCCGGGCACTTCCCTACTTATCATCTGGGCTACAGTAGAGGCACAAATTACCGTAGGGAATACCAGTACATGATTCCGTACGCCGATACCACCATTACCCCTGCGGTATCCCAAAAACTTCATTGCTTATCTCCCCTCCCCTTTAGACCCTCAACATTGTGAACGTGAGTGTGCTCACCCTTCATAATCTTTCTTGTAGCTAAACCTATTACCTCGCCATATTTGATTATCGGCTCCCCTGGCTCAATATCCTTCAGGGCAAACTTATGTCCAAAGGGAATAGTCTGGGATAATGCAACATTAACAGCATAATCATCTATCTCAACTCGGATAGAATCCCCTTGTTCAAGCTGGCGCAATGCTGTAGCGACATTATCCTTCTTGTCAACTACAATCGCACTTTGTGACATCAGTTATCCCTCCACGCTCACTACGGTTTACAGTGCCTCACTAAACTCAGCACTTGAATAAACCATATCCTCAACCTTTTCGTATACTAGTTCGGTCGGTGTCCTACCCGTCCTTTTTGCTTCCTCAAGGAGCTTCCTGAGATTATCGCCGCACACAAGCTTAATCCTTGGCTTTATCTTGTCAAAGGATGCCTCCTCTTGAAATATCCATTCTGCCCAGCCAGCTATAACCCCACCTGTATTATGTGCCCAATCAATAACGAAAAGAATACCTGCATCATCAATCTTTTTAGCCAGCTCTATCTCAGCCTCCTTGCTGGTGGCTTTAAGCTGGTTATTGGCTGAGCCCATTATTATCTTAAACTTAAACTTGCTTATTCTGTCTTCTGTTAATATACCACCCATGGCACAGGGAGAAAACACATCGGCGTCTGCAGTATATATGTCTTCTGGTTCCACATACTGAACTGAATCTAGACCATACTCCTGTTGAAGCTTATGCACCTTTGATAGGTCTATATCAGTGACAATGAGAGGTGCAGAATCGTTTAATAGGTACTCGACCAATGGGTAGCCTACCTCACCTAACCCCTGAACTGCTATCCTTCTCTTTGATAAATCTTTACTGCCATAAATAAAGTCGCAGGCCTCTTTCATAGCTAAGTATTCCCCATATGCAGTAGGGCCACCGGTTGGACCCATGGGGCTCTTATTACCACCGGTAATGGCTTTGGTGAATTTCTCACGCATGATGTCAGCCATTTCCGCCGCGAACCCCATATCTGGTCCGGTAAATGTTCTTATCCTATAAATTATGTAGCTGAGAAAGCCCATAGTCTCAAAATCATCCAGCTTGACGGCATCACACTGGACTACTGTTTTACAGCCGCCGTAAGGTATCTTAGCTATGGCATTCTTATAAGCCATCGCCCGAGCCAGGTTTAGACCGTCTATGAGAACATCTAGCTCAGGCTCGTCTAGCCCATGTCTCCGTATTCCGCCAGAACGCATAGCATGTCTTCTATTTCTTATGCCAAGGGTGTTAACATGCTTGCAATACATCACCCTAATATTCCGTTTTCGATGGTAGTAGAACTCAATGCCATGATGCTTGCCTTCCCGCAAAAGCTGCTTAATCTGCTCCAAGTAATCTTTGAAACCTAGCTCACTAAAAGTAGCGAACAGTGTCGCCGCCCCTACTGCCTTATAATTACCGGTCAGGATATCCTCAGGGGTGAAATCCGCCATATACCTATCCCAACGTACATTGTCATCCCACTCTTTCATTCCCTTCATTAGAAATTTATTCTCTCTCTGGTTATAGAAAATCTCCAGGGTGGTTAGGTCTTCTTTCTCCATAAGATTAAACACAGCATCACTCATAATAACGCCTCGCTTCAATCAAATCTTAAAGAAATTGATCTTATATAAGCATTCCTTTGTGAGGCAAATCTGTATTTAACATCTTCCCATCGCTAGTCACTCACACACATGCAATTGTAAGCACAGAAATCCTACTATTTAAGTGTGATTTTTGTCAATGTAGTCAGAAAGATACAAACCGCCCAATTGTTCAGCAGGGAACTGGATTACTTGCTGATTCCTTTTTGCCTTGTGAATTCCCATAAGTCATGGGGAAGCATAACCTTCAACCGTTCGAGCAGTGGTACTTTGTGTGCGAGCTGCCTATCTGTCGTCAATAGGACGTCAATTCCTTCACCGAACGCGGCATCAGCCAATATCTTTTGGTCTCTGGTTAGGCTAGGGTACTGTGAACATATACCCTGGATCTCATCTTTTTGTTCCTTGGATAAGAATCGGGCAGGGAAGGAAAACGGGAAAATGGTCATATTGAACTCGGTAAACCTGAATCGCTCCGCTATGGAACTAAGCCTTCTTCTGCGCTCAAAGTCTGGTGTATCGCGGATTTGTGACATGACAGTTGGGTTGACCAGAAATGTCATGGTGCCACCTGAAACCGGGCCGTTTAAGAGCTTGTTCAGATAGGCACGATCTTGTTCCCAATGTGCGTCTGGTTGCGTCTCCTCCAAATCGAGTATCCTATTCACAATAGAAGTGTCGAGGAAGATATTTATGATCCGATTCCAATTCATCAGTTTTAACCAATTATACCATCGAAGTGGATATCAAGGTAACGAATCGCTATTTTGTTTGATTAGGTAACAAAAGCCTCTTTTGTTATATCTGATAACCTAGCTAGAATATGTCTCCCCTCATGGTGCGACGAGAAGCGTTCAAACAAGATGAAAGTCCTTTTGAAGCTTAGTAGTTGGGAGCCGGCAGCGAGATGTCTTGACAAGTGTATACAATTGGTATACACTACTAAATAAGGGGGATTTCTAATGCTGCGTATTGAATCCCTGGAAATTGATGACCATGTACTGGACAAGATAGAGTCTAAGCACGGGGTCACTTTTGAGGAGGTAGAGGAGGCTTGTCTATCAGAGAGACGGCATGTCAGGTGGAGTAGAGAAGGGCTGTACAAGCTATTCAGCCAGACAGCAGCTGGACGCTATATCCTAGTGGTACTGGTAAATCTGGGAAGAGGCTGCTGGAAGATAGTCACTGCTAGGGAGATGACCGATAGCGAGAGACGGCTCTACAGTAAGACAACTGGAGGTAAGTAAGATGGCTGATACAGATAAGGAAGTGGAGAGAATTGAACAAGGCGACGCCTGGGACGCGACCGACGCGGTCGTGCATGTAGAGGTAAAGAAACCACTAGACAAGGTAATTCCCGTCCGGCTCCCTTCCGACAAGTGGGAACAAATCAGAGAAAAAGCAAGAGAGCTCGGCGTTGGTCCTACTACTCTTGCCCGAATGTGGATTTTGGAGCGGCTGCGGCAGCGAGTGAAGACTTAGACCAAACCGGTGCGGGGACTTCTGACCTTTCGGGTAGGGTGGATTATAGATTATAATCAGATGCCATCTAGAAGCGGCACAACTTCAGAATAGATAAGAGTTCTTTGAGATTCACCGTGGCTACCCCGACCACGCTATCGCCACCTCCATAATACACGTAAAGCATGTCCTTCAGAATCACATTCCCGCATGGAAAGACGACCTTCGGGACCTGGCCTTCCATCTCGTATGGAGCCTCCGGTTCGAGGATTGGATAAACAAGCCGGGCGAGGACTTTGGCCGGGTTTTTCAAGTCAAGAAGCACCGCCCCTACACGGTAGACTTTATCCTCAGAGACACCGTGGTAAAGCATGACCCAGCCTTCTCTGGTCTTGACTGGGGGACCGGCTGCTCCCACCTTTTCGCTATCCCACCACCCCCTTCTCCGCTCTATCCAGCGGTGCTCATCAAGCCAGACATTGCCTTTAAAATTGAGGTTGGGGCTGAAATCATAGTCAATGCCGTTACCAAACCGGTGAACGCAGATGTACTTACCGTCCAATTCCTGCGGAAACAGAAAAGCGTCCTTATTGTCAATTTCAGGAGGAGTGATCACGACCGGATTTGACCAGTTCCATTTTTGACTCAGAAAGTTTGTAACGGAGATGGAAGTCACGGCGACTCGCGGGTGTTCCCGGCCGTTGTAGGCGGTGTAGAACATATAGAGCTTGGTACCAATCCTGGTCAACCGCGGGTCTTCACAGCCCGAATTCCCGCCAGGCACGAGCTTTTGCTCAAATGCTTCACGTGGGGTATAAATGGGCTCTGGAGAACGGTAGTCAATGTGGATTCCATCCTGGCTTGAGGCATAGCCGAAGACCGATGTGTTGTCATCAGACATCGCCCGATAGATGATATGAACCTTGCCCCCGAGGTATATGGCAGCGGGGTTGAAGGCGGCCTTGCTTTCCCAGGTGTGCTCCTTAACTGGCTGAATGATTGGGTTTTCTGGCGCTCGCTGCAATTTAAGCATCTTCGGCTTCTTCAGGAGTAGCCCCAATATAAGGGGAAGTCTGGTCGAGGCAACGCAGCAGGTGGTATCACTGGCGCCGTAATAAATATAAAGGCGGTTTCGCCTGACCAGCGCTCCAGAGGGAAAGACCACATTGGGTACAAGGCCAATCCTTTCATAATATTCCTCTGGGGCCAAAATGGGCACTTCGATTTTTCCAAGTATCTTAAACGGGTCTTGCAAATCGAGAAGGACGGCTTCCACTCCCAAAAGCCGTTCTCTTGATTTCGAAAAGTAATCCCTGATGTAAGAATAAAGCAAAAGCCAGCCGTTTTCCGTTTTTACAGGTGGGGCACCAACTTCGATATGGTCTTCAGGCCTGCGCTGCAGAGGTAGTGCATATTTCTCGTAATTCTCATACCATGCCTGCCAGTAGCTTTCTGACCAGATATCCTCTTCTTTGTCAAAGCTGGCCAGACATATTTTTGCTGGCGGCTGGTCGGTATGAGCAGTCAGGATGGCATATATCTTTCCGCCTATCCTTTGCGGGAAAAGCGCCATGGCTTTGGCGTTAAACGGTGTCACCAGATGTTTCTCCCGAACTCTTTTCAGGCCCTTGCTTATCGCCAGAGCGACCTTAATCCCCTCCGGTCTCGGGGGCCAAGCAGAGAGGGCGGTATAAAAGATATAATACTTGCCGTTAAATTTCGTTACCCTGGGGTCTTCGCAGCCGAAGCGCTCCCAGGAGTGCTCGGGGAAGATAAACCGTCTTCGTCCAGAAAAATGGAGGCCGTCCTTACTTTGGGCAACACCAATACTGGAAACAGGAAGCCTGGCCCCGGTCAGGCTACTGTAATAGGGTAGGGACAATGTTCTATAGATGAGAGAAACGCCCTCCCTTGTCTTAACCGGGCAGCCGTTGAAGACTGCCTGCGCTTCCCAGAAGTGGTTCCCCTTTGGTTTCAAGATCGGGTTTTCTTCCAGTCTTTTAGCTAGCATGCTACCTCATTCCTTGTCACTAAGAAATCTTGCAAAGTCACGGTGCTCAACTTTCAAGCTTTCATTATTCGGAACATCTTGGTCCCGCATCTGGGGCATATCCCCTGGATTGCCGGTCGGCCATTTTTCAAGGTTATCGCTACGGGGTTTTTCATCTCCCTCTTCGCCCGGCACTTTACACAGTATGCCCTTATTCGTTTTATTTTTACCGGCGTAACCGGGGTGATGCTGACCGCTGCTGGTGGCGCACCGACCAAACTTGGCACTGCCTTTCGTCCGCCGACAAGCTGGTCAAGAAGTTTATCTAGTTTTGCCGAAGCAACGCAAGCCACTCTGTCGGCTCCACCGTAGTAAACCAGCAAACGGTCTTTAATTACCACGGCTCCGCAGGGATAAGTAACACCGGACTTCCACCCCTCATTTTCGTACCATACTTGCGGCTCTAAGATTGGCTCCCCAGACCGCGCCAAGACCCTGGTCGGGTTTTTCAGGTCAAGCAGCATTGCCCCTATCTTATAGCGACCAGGGTCACGCTCACCAACACCGTGGTAGATGAGTAGCCATCCGTCCTCTGTCTTGATCGGAGGAGCACCGGCACCAACCTTCCGACTATCCCAGTAGGCTGCTCTCGGTCTTATCTTGAATTCCCCTTTCAAGAACCTGGTTGTGCCATCAAAATCCAGGTCATCAGCAAAATCAATCAGGATATTAGGGAAAATTCGATGGAATATAACGTACTTGGATTTTATCTTCTCCGGGAGAATACAGGCGTTCTTATCTACGACCTCAGGGGGAGAGATAAGCACCGGCTTCTGCCATTGCCAATTCTTGGCAAGAAAATCGTTAATGTGTATTGAGGTCAGTGCCACCCGCGGTGGGCTGTATCCGTCAAAAGCAACATAAGTCATAAATAACCTGTCATCAATCTTGGTCAGTCTCGGGTCCTCACATCCACCCCATCCCCCTCCTCCTGACACATATTCCTCTTCTTCCTCCTCGTCCTCGGCAGAGAAATAGGTGATTTGAGGATTAATTGCTGCTGGATAGACCAAGCCAGCGCCTTCAAATGGCTCTGTAGGGACGTATATTGGTTTGTCCAGTCGTTCGTCTATATGGAATCCATCAATACTTGAAGCATACCCAAGAACCGATACATCTGAGTCCCCAATTGCCCGGTACACAATGTGGACCTTTCCCTGCTCATAAATAGCCGCGGGGTTGAAAGCCGCTTTTGACTCCCACCAATGCACGGGCTGTGGCTCAAGAATAGGATTCCCATCAAACCTCTCCAGAATAGGGACAGCTTTTGTTTCCCTCTCCGGAACAGGGACTGCTTTTATTTTCCTCTTGCTTACAATCTTACCCATCATATAGCCCCTCCCTTTTAACATTGAAGCTGTTTAATTTTTGTTTTTCTGGTCATAATTTATCGTTCTCCTCCGATGGCTCGTTCACATGCGCACACGGCTGGCAGTTTTCCTTGAACCACAAGCTCATTTCCCGAGGCTTACCCGTCCTAAGTATTCTGCCAGCACACAGCACGGACACGCTGTGGGCTATTTCCACCACCCTTTCATTATGGGTAATTAAGAGGACAGACGACCCTTGCTTATTCATTTCCAATATAGCACTTAACAGAAATGGTAATGACAAAATGTCTATGCCAGAGTCAGGCTCATCCAATATGGCCAGTATAGAAGCCATCTCTATTCGTTTTCTCTCGCCGCCACTCAATGTGTTATCAATATCCCTGTCTAAATACGTGGCTGGCTCCTGCCAGGCGAGACTTATCCCTTTTTTCGCACGCTGGGAAACAGAAAGACCGGTAATGTCCTCACCTTCAAGAATCATCTTGCCTGCGCTGGGGATGTAGTTCCCTACTCCCATTATGAGGTAGGCGAGAGTCGTCTTCCCGGTCCCGTTCTTGCCTAATACCCCATGTATCTCACTCTCGTTTACATGCAGACTCAAATCAGTAATTATCGGTTTGCCGTTCAAACTCAAATAGAGATTTTGTATTTCCAGCATATTGTCATCTCCTGCTTATCATGAGGCTATTCACCTTTTTGAGCCTCCCTCGCTTTCAACCTCTCCATCAGCTCCCTTGCTTTTTGCTGAGCTTCGACTTCTTTCTCATCCAGCGGTCCCACCCAGGGATTGGTCACCCGCCAGGTTATTCTGCCGCTGAGGGGCGGCTCGGGGTACGCTCCCGGGTCATATAATGAGTAGCCACGAAACTCCACGGGCTGTTCCTGGTAGCATGACCAGACAGCCTTCCTGATTACGTCCGGGGCAGCTTCAAACTGAAGGTCTACTAGGGAAAGTTGTTTCCGGAAGCGGTCAATCATTTCCATTGGCAAATTGAACAGGAAGGGATGCGGGGCAGATGTCCCTATGATGCGTTTCTTTTCGTCCACACCATTCTGTATCAGGGCTTTCATGGCTTCACCGGTAAGGTGTCCTTCGGATTCGGGACCAGCAAGAATCAGATAGCGTATGTTTGGGTTGGCCACGATATTACATACTATTTTCTCAAAACCGATGTTCTCGGTCTGCACCGTCCCGGCAAGTGCCGCGCCGCTCTCTATCCCGGCCCTCACCAGCTTCTCGAGTTCAGGCGGAATCTTGTCTGCATCGCAGTTCAGGATAATCGCTACCGCGACGGGAGAAAAATCATTGCCTCTAAGGTACCTTCCTTCCTCAGGCGGATAATCTGGATGTGGGTTGACCTTTAACATGTATTTACTCCCTTTGACTTAGATCAGCTCTGACTTCCTTTTTCTTCTTCTCTCCGCCACCTTTAGCTGTACCAATGAGCGGCGAAGTGCTGCTTCAGCTCGAGCTTTCTCAACTTCGGAGAGCACTCTGTTAGTCATCTGTTGCTCAGCCCAGCGTTTTGCTTCCTCAGCCCGACCCACATCAATTTCCTCAGCCCTCTCGGCAGCATCAGCCAAAACGATGACCCTATCTGGCCGTACCTCCAGGAAACCGCCGAAAATAGCGACATAGATTTCTTCTCCGCCCTTTCTCACTTTCAGTTCACCCGGCTGCAACATGGTCATCAGCGGGGCATGGTGCGGCAGTATCCCCAGTTGTCCCTCAACTCCGGGGACAACAACCGCATCGACCTCATCAGAATAAATGACTCGTTCCGGTGTAACAATTTCAAGCCTTATACTCGATGCCAATCTTTATCTCTGCTCTCTTACTCCGGCGCTTGCTATCGCTTGGCCTCCTTCTCCAAGTGTCTCGCTCTCAAGGTAGCACGCCTACACCCAGCACGTGAGGACCAACATGGGTACCAATGACCGGCCCCACCCTCATCCGGTAGATGCGCTCGCGAGGAAACTTGGGATAAAGCCGCTCAGCTAATATCTCAGCTTCATCAGGCGTGGTAGCATGCTCTATAGCCATCTCTTCAACATGAGGAAATCTCATAACAAAGTCAGCTAGATAATCAATCGCTTTGGCCCTGGAGCGAACTCTGGTAACCCCCTCGGTAAGGCCATCTCTTATGGTCAAAATGGGATTCACCTTCAGCGCCGAGCCAAGAAACGCCTGAGCAGTACCGATACGTCCACCCTTTCTCAGATACTCCAATGTGTCAAAAGCCAGGCGAAAGTCCACCCGGCTCATACTGCTGCGGACAACATTAATCACCTCGTCAAGGCTGGCTCCAGCCTTAGCCACCTTAGCCGCAGCTACAACAATCAGCCCTAGCCCTACCATCGCTGAGAGAGAGTCAATTACCTCAAGCCGAGCTTTGCTCTTCCCCAGCTCCTTACCAGCAACTGCTGCCTTATAGGTGGCACTGAGCTTTGAGGAAATAGTAATGGTCAGGATTTCATCCGTCTCTTTGGCCAGTTTGTCATAGACCTCAGCAAAGGTACCCGGGGCAGGTGCTGAAGTAGTTGGCAAAGTCTTGCTGTGCTTGAGTCGTTGGTAAAAATCCTCGGCCGTCAGGTCAACGCCATCCCGATAGGTCTCAGTACCAATCTCAGTCCTAAAGTGAACATTTAGTGGCACTATAGTGATTCCCAGTTCACTAGCTATCTTCGGTGTCAGGTCAGAGGTGCTATCAGTAACAATCTTAACTGTCATAACTATGATTTCAAGCCTTATACTCAGTGCCAATCTTTATCTCTGCTCTCTTACTCCGGTGCTCGCTTAGACGTGATACGTTATATCCCCAGACCTCCAGAAACTCACCGAAGCCGTGGATAAGCAGAACAGGGGGACCTTGCCCCTCAACAACATAGCGTGTGCTGACGCCATCTATATTAACGTATCTCCCATCCACCATTGCCAATCAGTCTCCGCGTCATTTTCTGCCAGGTCCATGCGAGTGAGACCTGTGCTGCTTCCCAGATTCTTATTTTCCGGGCTTCTCGCCTGATGAGTCTTACAGCTCAAGCAGAGGCTCGCCCAGGGAAGTGCTTCCAACCGCTCTGGCGCTATAGGCTGACCACAAATATCGCATAAGCCGTAGGTTCCTTCCTCTAACTTGTGCAAAGCGTGCTCCACTTCAGCCATTTGTTCCCGTATGCGTTTCTCTAGCGCTACCCGCCTCCATGACTCAAGGCTTTCTGTAGCTGCCTCATCCTCTGACTTGTGACCGCTGCCATCCTGCCGCTGACCAACAACCTGGCAGTCCGTTTCCAGCCGTTCGATTAACCTCTCTCGCTCATCCTCCAGGCGATGACGCAATAGTTCAAAGTCAACAGCCATCTCTTCTCACCTCCCGGTTCACACCGAGCTACATCTCCCAGGTCGCTCAGCGTCAGTTACTTTCTGAACTCGTCTGGTATATAACCCAGTCCCCCTGGGAGCTCAAACCAAGGCTTACAATGGCCTTTGCCCGAAATAACTTCCTGTACCTTTTTGTTAAGATGCTTTTTCAGAAACCGGAGCGCTTCTTCCTTGTCTTCATCAAGCAGGATTCGCTGTAGCTCCATCAGCTCCTCGTCGCTGAGTGTCAGTGTGATAGACCTCTTCACGCAGCCTCCAGAGCTAATTTTCATCCTTTGGATTCGTAGCCATTGCTAAATGTGGCTCCATCACGAAAAACTTCCTCTTGAAGTAGAGAGACACATTGACCAGGCTGATGAGCACCGGCACCTCTACCAGGGGGCCGATAACAGCGGCAAACGCCTGGCCGGAGCCGATGCCGAACACCGCCACCGCCACGGCAATCGCCAGCTCGAAGTTGTTGCTGGCGGCGGTGAAGGCGATACTTGCTGTTCTCGCATAACTAGCCCCGATTTTCTTGCCCATGTAGAACGAGAGCAGGAACATAACCACAAAGTAGATAAGCAGCGGGACCGCGATGCGGACCACATCCAGCGGTATCTGCACAATAAGTTCCCCCTTCAGGGAGAACATCACCACGATAGTGAACAGCAGTGCTGCCAGTGTGATGGGACTTATCTTCGGAATAAACTTGCTTTCGTACCAGGTGCGCCCCTTTGTCTTCAAGAAGATGAAGCGGGTAATCATGCCACCGAAGAAGGGAATACCCAGATATATAAGAACGCTCTTGGCAATCTCACCCATGGTGACCTTCACCACAGAGCCTTCCAGCCCGAACCAGCCGGGCAGTATGGTGATAAAGATGTAAGCGTATACCGAGTAGAACATTATCTGGAAGATGGAGTTCAACGCCACCAGACCGGCGGCATACTCAGTGTCCCCCTTGGCTAGCTGGTTCCAGACGATGACCATGGCGATGCAGCGTGCCAGTCCTATCATAATCAGCCCAACCATGTATTCAGGATATGGCCAGATGAAGCCGAGGAAGAGGATGGCAACTAAGAACATGAGCACCGGGCCGATGACATAGTTCTGAAATAACGATAACCCCAGCACGCGCCAGTCGCGGAACACTCGCCCCATCTCCTCGTATCTTACCTTGGCTAGCGGCGGGTACATCATCAGGATGAGCCCTACAGCGATTGGGATGGAGGTGGTATCCACCTGGAAGAAGCCGATGAAGTCAGCTACCCTGGGAACAAAATACCCCAGCCCCACCCCCAAACCCATCGCCAGGAAAATCCAGAGGGTTAAGAAACGGTCTAGCAGTGAAAGTCTGGCGGCTACACCCTGCGGTTCCGCGTTACTCATGTTTTACATCCCTTCCTTAGAGTTTAGTTTATAATCACTCAAAGTTATGAATTACCAACTGGCTCATCACTATAAAAGGCGACACCGACCAATCCCGGACCTGTGTGAACTCCCATCACCGGTGTGAACTCCGTAACAAATAAATCGCTACAGTCGAACTGTGCGGAAATGCGGTTTCTCAATTCCAGTGCCCTGTCTGCGGCATCGGCATGCATCACCGCGACACGAAGTGGCTGTCCCCTGACTACCTTTTCTTCCATCATGCTCAGGATGTGCTTCATGGCACCTTCCACGGTTCTGGGGAGAGCAACATTATGAGCTTCGCCCCGGTTAAGGGTGAAAACAGGTTTAATCTTGAGCACCGAGTTCACCAGTGCCGCGGCTTGTGGCACCCGACCTCCCTTGACCAGGTAGTGAAGAGTATCAAGCATGGCAAACAGGCTTACCCGGGACATTATGGACCTGGCAATATCAATGACCTCTTTCAGTGCTTCCCCTGAAGCCGCCGCCCGGGCTGCAGCCAGGGTCACCAGACCTAGCCCCGCTGCAGCGGTAGCACATTCAATTACCTCGACAGCTACACCGGTAAGAGTTGTTCTTGCCATCTCCATAGCCAGTCTTGCTGAGTTAAACATGGCGCTGAACCCGGACGGCTCAGTGATACAGACAATACTCTCGGCTTTTTGGCTTGCCTTTTCATAGGCCTCAAGGTAAGGGCCAGGTGATGAGCCAGAGGTGGTGGGAAGCTTCTTGGCGTGCTGTAGCAGCGCATAGAAATCAGCTGGGCTTATGTCTATCCCATCCCGGTAGACCTTGTCTTCAAAGATAAGCGCTACCGGCACCACTTCAATGTCATACTCTTTCACCTGCTCCGGCAGGAGGCAGGCAGTAGTATCACTGACGATGGCTACTCTTTGCGGATTTCGCGCTCTCATTTTAGCTTGTCCGCCTTCCTGTTAGGGTTCTCCTTCAGTCGGCACAAAAAGATGTCCTTCACCACAGCCTCACTGATGTTTACCAGTTCGGCTAGCCTCACATCAGATAGTTTGTAGTAGACCCTCTGGGCTTCCTGGTTGACCACTACTATGTTGCATTCTCTTAAAGCCCTCAAATGGTACGAAACTAAAGATTGCTCTTTACCCAGGGCTTCAGTAATCTCACCAACATACTTTTCGCCTTCAGCCAAAAGCTTGAGTATTTGGAGCCGGGTTGGTTCCCCGATGCACTGAAGAAGTCTCGCCTGTTCATCTGCTATCGCCATATTTGTCACCTCATACATGAGTGGCTCTTTATATAAATACTAGTTCATATGACGAGGTTTGTCAACTACACAGCCCCGGCGAGCTATAACCATCAGACCTGTGATAGGCACAAGCGTGTCTCTATCCTCCATTGGACTTACTTAAGCCGAGTCTTGTATCGTCCTTAGGCCTCCGTTGCAGTTTATCCAGTATGAATTGACTTAATAGCCCCATCACAATTGCAAACGGAATTATGAGGCAAAGCATGTTTTTTATTCCTTGTATCCTGAGCACGGAATGCAAACTTTTCATGTACCCCTCACATATATCCCAGGAGCTTTACCACGAGTTGTGCCGCAAGCGCCCACATTAAAAGGCCGAGCCCAGCCTTTATCATTCTAGATTTGACTCTCATGCTGATTCTCGCCCCGAGATTTCCACCAATGAGAACGACAATACCAGTCACCGCAATCAATGGAATATCGAGACGGTGAGATGTCGCATGTCCTATTATTCCGGCAAGTGCCGAGAAGGATATAATCAAATGCGACGACCCTGCTGCCATTTTTGTTGGATACTTGCAAACGTAGGTCATGAAAGGAACGACCAATATACCGCCGCCGACTCCCAGCAATCCGGAGATTAATCCCACGCCAAGACTGAAAAGCACGATGAGCACGTGCATGGCAGTGGACAGGCTTTTTGGCTTCTCCTCGACCTTTCCCTTTTCCCAATAGGTATAGACCATCCTCGCTCCCAAAACAACCAGGAAAAACACGAACACCCATAATAAAATGGTAGTATTAACAAATCGGGCCAGAAATCCCCCTGCAAAGGCACCAACGACGATACCCGGCACGAACAGAAAGGACGCTCTGAAGTCAATCATCTTGTTACGGTAAAAAATATAACCCGCAGACAGCGATGTTATTAGATTCAATACCAGGGATGTGGAAGTAGAAACCAATACCGCGTAACCAAGCAGAATCAGCAGCGGGGAGTATACCGACCCCCCGCCCTGGCCAAACATCGAGAATACAATAGCTATCAGAAAGGAAAAGATGACGGCGTACAGAAGCGTAATGTTAATATCCATATTGTTGGCGCCCCCACTGCATGCCTCTTAGGCACCCGGCATCGATTTCGTGAAGCCGGAGCATGGGATACACACAGGCTTTCCATCTTTTATATGTAAGTACCTCTCAAAGACATATTCGCCGCAGACACTGCATTTAGCTTTGTTAAAAGAGCCCTTAGCTGGGTTAAACTTGAAATCAGGTTTAGGTTCAACCTTAAACATAAAGTCATCTGATTGCTCATATGTCCAGTTAGTGACCTCTTCTGAAACTCGTTGGGGAATCTGAGACGGCTCAACTCCCTTTTTGCGATATACAAAAAACTCATATTTACCCATCTCGTCTATGAAATCAGGTGTGAGAGAGTAACGCACTGCCCCCTTCTGTGGATGGTAGAAAGTAGCCGCGAGTTTGCCGTAGAAAGTCATGGCCATGAGTACCTTACCATAGGTGGCACCGGTGGCTATCTGTATCCCATCTACCATGCATTGTTGTGGGTGTCCTTCACCGATTTCAGGAAATACGAAGAAGCCGTGGTCTTTCTCACGTTCTACACCGAGATATTCCATTGCCAGTTTGCCCATCCGGTAACCAATGGGCATAAACGGACAAAGGTGACCGTGAAACTCGAATGCCCATTCCGCGGGAATATATTGACTAGTCATGTTCTTTATCCTCCTTTTAAATTTCCCATCTTCTGAATCTCCTTTAGAAGGTCAATTACCCTTGCTCTTACTTCATCTCTTAATCTTCTCACCTCCTCAACTGGTTTATCTATGGGGTCTGCGATATCCCAATTATTGGTTTCGGCAAGGTTAGCCGGGCATACTTCCTCCACCCCACAGCCCATGGTTATCACTCTGTCAGCCCAGTCAAGAAGTTTCGCGGTTAGCAGCTTGGGTCGCTGGCGGCCAATTTCAATTCCGGTCTCCCACATTATCTCGATAACATTCTCATCAAGATGCTCAGCCGGCTTTGTTCCGGCTGACCTTGCCTTTCCCGTTCCCCTCGCCAGCTTATTGAAAAAAGCCTCTGCCATCTGGCTCCGGGCCGAATTGTCGATGCAGACAAAAAGTATGTTGGTCAATTTATCATCCTTGTTCAGTCCCGTTAGCTTTATGCTATCGCCGTTTGTCGAGGACCGATGCGCTGAACTTTTTTAAGGCGTTCCCTATCTGCCTCCGCCAACTTGTTGCTTTCCAGAGCCTCCCTCATCGCTTCAACTAGCTCCGAATAATACTGTGCTGTGTCCTTCGCCATCGAGTAGAACGTCCAGGTTCCTTCTCTTCTTTGTTTAAGAAAACCAGCGTCATACAACGCGCCAAGGCCTCGCGAAGCTGTAGACTGGGAGATGCCAAGCGCCTGCATTACCTCACAGACGCAGCATTCCCTCTCCAGAAGCAGGTTCAGAATCCTCAAACGCGTCTCATCAGATAGACTTTTCATAGCTTTTACCAGATCGCGCATCGTCATTCACCCCCTCCCAAAAATTATAATAGCACAAGAACTGCATAAATGCAATAGTGTGCAATCGTGCAATCCTGATGAGCAAAAATTTTTCTTATTTCCTTTTCTCCCTGACCTGTTCTGCTATCACCTTCTGAAGCCTTGCCCTGTCTCTCTGGGTAACTTCGTTATCATTGAAAGAGTCGCCCACCATGTTAAGCAAGGTGCGGCAATAGCGGTTCTGACAGTCACAGTCAGCTATATAGACCGCACATTTCCCTTCTCGCCATCGTTTGAGAAAGCCAGCTTCCATGAGCATCTTGAGATTTCTCGATAGTTGAGAGGAAGAAAGGGGGAAAATTTCCTCCATCTCGCAGACGCAGATGTCCTTTTCCACGAGGAGCTTGAGCATCCTGATTCTCGTCTCATCAGAAAGAGCTTTGGCTACTTTTACCAGTTCTCGCATTTGCAACCTCCAGTTGTATATTATCACATTCGTGCATATGTTGCACTACCCGGAGGTATATTCTGAAAGCTTGCAGTCAGTGAGACTCTTGAACCCCCAGCACAGTCATGCGCTGAAGGCAATTTACGCCTCTTACGACTGCTGGTGCAAGACCATCGCGCCGGATTGAGCAGACCGCTGCTTTTCGCCAGCAGTAATGATGCCTTTATCTGACACCACATAAAAAAAGACATCATAAGGTTCTTGGAGAAAAAGGTTGCGTTCAAAAGCTGGTAATTTTTCGGTCCACCCAAAAAATGTTTCTACTGCCCCCTGTCAATTGGAAAAATCGGTTGGGTACAGTATTCTCGTGAACATTGCTATTCCTCCTTTAACGACCCATGCCCTTTGACCACACCCATATCCTCTGCAGCCTATTTTGGGTAGTAGGCGCACTCTTCACCTGAACACTCACTATTTCCGGAGAAAAACTTACATTCAATCTTGCCCAAGGGTAATGCATAACCTTTTGCCGAAAGATATTGCACCGCATTCCTAATCCCAGTGAAATTACTTCTTTTACAGCACCGCCTTCTAAACTTAGAGATCTCAATAAGAGTATCTGCGACAACGGCCAGTATGCCGCCACGCTCATCATACATTGGCGTAATTCTATTGATTATGCTGGCAACAATTCCTACACTGTGTGCTGCTCCAGAAATCCCCGTAAACCCGCAAGAATGGGCTGCTAGCATGGACCCTCTTCCCATCCCTTCTTCTATGTCTCTATCAGTTACTTCATATCCGTTACTTCGCATACAGGATAAAATAACCCCAGGTACAATATAGTGATGGAAACCTCCGCCCATCGGAAAGGGGACATCCAGACTCCAGATTCTTTCAATTTCGTCGAATACAGAATAAAACATTCTTATTGGGTCTTTTTCACTCGATGTAAGGATAAATTGCTTGATTGCAGGAGCAAGGTTATCCAGGTCTTTGTCGGATATACCCTTAATTTTATTAGTAATCGCGTGGTAATCGTCCCAAAAGTATGCTTTCTTTGCTTCCTCCTTCATTTTCTGTTTGTTGTTCATTTCCTGTCCTTCCCGTGCTCCGGAGTTTCAAGCTGGTGGCAGAACGTTTCGCCAAGGGCACAGTCGTGGCATTCCAACTGCAGAGTCGTGTGCCCAATCCCCATTTTCTGGAGTCGGTTTTGAAGTTCTATAAAAGTTTGCTCGTTAGCCGAAAGAGGCTGGTCTTCCACCTGGACATGCGCTGCCAGAGCAGCAATCTGCGGAGTAATCATCCATAGATGAAAGTCGTGGACATCCAGCACGCCGGGAACATCCCTCATCTCGCGGAGCACCTCGTCAGAATCGAGGTGACGGGGGGCCATCTCGAGGAAGACGGCTCCGGCCTCGCGAATCACTCTCCAGCCGCCGATGAGAATTAACCCACCAATCAGGACACTGGCAATCGGGTCGGCGTACCTCCAACCGGTGAAGAGGATAACCAGGCCGGAGATAATTACTCCTAGGGAGGCGAGGCTATCGCCGAGGATATGCAGCCAGGCACTCTTGACATTCAAGCTGTGCCGGTGACCATCATGAAGAAGCCAGGCCATGGCAAGGTTTGCCAGGAGTCCTATCGAAGCGATTACGAGAAGCTCTGTCGTCTGGATTTGAGTTGGAGCGAGAAAGCGCTCGTAAGCCTCACGGAAAATCAGGACAGCCATGACAATGAGCATCGTCCCATTGAGCAGAGCTACCATGATTCCGACACGATGGTATCCGAAAGTAGCCCTGCCATTCGTACGCCGGTGCGACAGGTTCAGGGCATACCAGCTCAGGCCTAAGGAAATGGTGTCGGCAAAGACATGCCCGGCGTCCGAGAGGAGAGCCAGGCTTCCCGAGAGAAACCCGCCGATGAGTTCCATGACAAAGATGGCCAGTGAAATGCCAAAAGCCACCGCCATCCGCGTCTCAATTTTTCCCGTAAATTTAACCATAGCTCTCAGCTTTCAGCTTCTTACGCGCTTCGTGGCCTTCCTCGAAACTTCCAATAATAATTTCCGGGCAAAGCACTCTTGCAGATACCTCTAATCCTCCTTCAGGAGCCCGTACTTTTTGGCTGCTTCCCGGATATCCTCCTCGGTCACACCAAAGTTTGTTTGGCTAGTGGTCATTCCTACCAGAGCATCTCTGTCAGGAAGGTTGCCGATGGTCGCCAAAGTATCCCCAATGTAAAGCAGGGGGTATATAGAATCGCCGAAATATTTTTCTGCGATACAGGCTAAATTATCTGGGCTCCAGTGCCCCTGTTGCTTATCTATCACTTCGACCTCGCCTGTCTCCTTGAGCCAACCTTCCACCACCTCACGCACGTACTCTGGAGGATAGCTGGAGCAGCATGATTTCAAACCACCATTCAGAATAATTGTCACCTTCATTTGGTCTCCTCCTCACACAGTCTTATGATTTCATTTTTGCTGAAGTTGTCTGCGATAGAGACTCCCCCAGACGGGATATAATCTCCGAGTCGTAGCGCTCAATGTTGCCTTCGTCGCAGAGTTTAGCCAGCTCCGGGTCTATCGGTAGCTTTCCCAGAAGTGGGGCATGCGCTGCCTTGGCCATCTCCTCACCCCGGCTTCTGCCGAAGAGCTCAATTTTCTTATCTATCTCGGGCACATAGAGATAGCTCATGTTCTCCACAACACCGAGGATGCGCTTGCCCATCTGACGCGCCATATTGACCGCTTTACGGACAACCATAGTGGTCAGGTCCTGCGGGGTGAAAACAATGATTATCCCTGATATCGGTAGGCTTTGCATCACGGTAAGGGGGGCGTCAGCCGTGCCCGGCGGCAAGTCAACAATCAGATAATCCAGCTTGCCCCAGAGCACCTCTTCCCAGAACTGGGTAATCGCCTGTGCGATAAGCGGTCCGCGCCAGATGACAGCGTCATCCTCGCTGGGCAGAAGGAGATTGATAGACATGACCTCTATGCCTGACCGTGACGACACTGGCAGAATGCCGCTATCACTACCAGCAGGTCTGGCGGTGATGCCGAACATCTTGGGTATGCTTGGGCCGGTGATGTCGGCGTCCAGAATGCCAACCTCCTGTCCTTGGCGCTTCAGAGCGATAGCGGCAAGGCTAGCGACCAGCGACTTGCCTACTCCTCCCTTGCCGCTCATTACGGCAATAACATGACCTATCTCGTTCAAGTCCTTCGGCTTACCGTCGACAAAGCTGATGCTTACCTCATTGATTCCGATGAGCTTACTAGCAACATCCTTAATCCTGTCTTTGAGCCACTCCTGAACCCCCGGCGCCAGAGCGGCTGAGACAAGCGTGACATCGACTTTGCCGTCAGCGACACTGACGTCTCGGACTAAATTCATTTTTATTAAGCTGCGCATGACACCAGGAACTAATACTGTTTCTAGACTCTCGATTATTTGCGCTTGTGTTGGCATAAGCTTTCTCCCAAATCAATTATTCAAACCAGTATCTAGTCGAGTCGTTCCATGAGGTTAGGAAGCTTGCCAGCTAAGTAGAGCTTTACTGCCTCATCGATGCTCTCTACATCAGTGACTACAGGCTCGATGTTGTAGCTTCTCATGCTTTCATAGGCACCCCAGCCCATACCACCAACAATAAGAACCTGGCAGTCAGCGATAGTCTCCGCCATACTGGCATGCTTTGCCTGTGAGCCAGCATCGTAGCCATGCTGCTCGCCGGAGGCTAAATCAGAGTGGGTGGCAGCAAAGGTGTGGTGTCCTGCCTTGGCGCGTGTTTCCTTGCTCGCAATCTTGCCATCCTCTATGGTGACCACGACATATACTGGTGCCCGACCGAAGTGCTGGCTGAGACTAGTGCCGTCTTCCGATATAGCTGCAATCTTCATAGTTTTATTCCCCCTTCTCCTATCTTAATTTCAGGTGAGGCAAACTGCCTCACTGGCTCAGGTCGCAGGTGGGACAGCTTGGGCCAGATACCCCACCAGAGGGACCCCTTGTGAACACGGAGAAAACACGTCGTGGGCTCTCTGTTCCACACTTGGGATACTTTATCTCACTATCGTTATCACCTATGCTCCGGCGGAGTTCGAATCTCTCACCGCATTTTGTACATTGATATTCATAGATAGGCATGCTCTTACCCTCCCTTTTCACCTTCACTTTGTTTCCTCTCCGCACAGTTTTAGTATCTCCTTTACAGTCCTCTCCAGGTCTTCCTGCTTATAGTCAAAAGGCTTGAACGGCCCTATTTTGGGTATTTTCAGGTCATATAATAGGTTAAGGTATTTGTCTATCTTGAGGCCATCCTTTTCCAGAATCTTCTTTGTGCATTTGTTATAACAGCCGTCAATAGCAATTATTCTCTTGACCTGCCCCGCAGTCTTTCTGTGCTTTGGTACCCCTGAGGCTATAGCAGAGGTGCAAAGCAAACCATTCCTTTCTTTATCCAACCTTTTATAAGCTTCCAGCGCCGCCACACCGGTCAAGGTACCGACGCTGGACATACAGCCAAAACAACAGAAAATTCCGTTCTCCGGGACATGCTCTTCTTTCTTCATATTGTCTCTCCTTTCAAGCTCCGCTCATTCATCTCATTCATCAGTAGCGCACCTGGGCTCGCCGCACAAGACGCCTCAAAGCCCGATATTGTGTTATCAGGAAGCTAGTTGCTACTATGAGCACCAGCAGTGAGATGACCTGACCCTCGTTGAATATGCCTGCGAAGGTATTTACGTCTCCTCGCAGAAATCTGATGACAAAGCTGCCCAAAGAATACAGAGCCAGGTACGCCGCAAACAATGCTCCGGGTTGTTTTAGCCGTCTGCGGAGGAGCCACCAGAGAATGGCAAAGACCACCAAATCCCATAGAAGCTCATAGATTTGCGTAGGATGTACGGCTAGCCCCAGCGGCGCGTAGGTATTCGGGTGAGTCCAGGTTACCGCCCAGGGCAGTGAACTTGACGTTCCGTGGCAGCAGCCGTTAATAGTACAGCCAACTCTCCCTATAGCTTGGGCCAGGATAACGCCGGGTGCAGCCAGATCAGCAAAAGGGGCAAAGGGAACACGCCTCAATCGGCAATGGATGTATAGCCCAAGCATGCCCCCCAGGATGGCGCCAAATATTGCCAGTCCGCCGGGGTCGGCGATGTTGGTGGGGTGAGCCAGGTAGTAACTCAGGCTGTCCACGACATGGGCTAACTTTGCTCCGATAACCCCGAGAGGTATCGCCCACAGAGCCGCTCCAAGTATAAAATCCTTATCGTAGCCTGCCGCTTTGGCAAAGCGAATGCTCCACCAGACTAGAAAAACAATTGCCAGGAGCACCATTACCGCATACCATCTCAGGCTAAAAGAACCGATGGTAAAGGCCACAGGGTTGATGCCTATGTATATCATTATCTCGCCTTTTCAATCGTGGCTCGGCGGAACAGCTGATAGAAGGTGACCGCGGTCAGCATCTGGAAAGCAAAGGCAACCGCTATCGGCAACGTCGCAAGACCCTTAAAACTCATTGCCGCTATGCCTATGGCAAGCGGCAGGTTCTTCATCCCTGACGAGTAGGTAATAGCTATGTTCGTGCCCCTGGGAAAGACCTTAATGCTCGCCCAATAGGCGACGAGAAACAAAATGGGGAAAATCAGTATCGTGGATATCGCCAGGGGGGCTATCAGCCCTAAGTTTTTCATGATGGGTAAGACGGATGTATTTATGGCCATGAACATAAGGAAAACAGCCATAGTAGCGGAGATAGCCGGCATAACCGGCAGGTACTTCTGAATATTAACCCGCCTTTCTAAAAGTTCTCTTAGCACAATGGCACCCAGCACCGGGAAGAGCACAGTGTATATGAGCTGCCTGAACATCCACCAGGTGTCAACGGTGACGAACTTGCCAGCAAACAGGGACATGAGGGGAGGAATGACAAAGGGTGCCAGGAGCATGGTGATTGCCTCAATGACAATAGCCAGGGGGACATCCCCCTTGAGGAGACCAGTCCACATCATAGCCATACCGGCGCAAGGGACGACTCCGATGAGAATAAGGCCAGTGGCTAAGTCGGAATGACCGGACAGGAGCAGTGAGGCCAGAATCCAGCACAGAAATGGAGCAAAAAGGAAGTTCAGCACCAGCCCAAAAGATGTGCCTTTCCAGTCCCTGGCTGCCATTCCCAGGTTGCTGAAGGTAATGGTAAAGCTCATGGCCGCTATGAGGATTACAATCAGCGGAGTATTAAACTGGCGAATAAAGACTCCAGGGCTGGGGGTGAAAAGCCCAACTATCACGGCAATAACCAGCGTGGTCAGGATTATGTAGGTATAGTTCTCTCTGACAAATTTGGCGTACGCCAGTATCGCTTTCATGTTTCTAACCTCCACATCTTCAGGTTACTACGTTAACTTTAAAACAGATAGGTAAGCAGAAATATTCCTACTCCTATTAAGATTACCCCCGCCGCCTTTTTGGAATAGCTGGAAAAGTTGCTGATTCCTTTGGATTCAAGCACCCTCTGGGCAAATCCCACTGATATGCCAGCGCCAAGCACTAGCACCCAGTGTCCCAAAGCGTAAGCAAGGAGCAACCCGCCGCTGTAGGCAATCTCCTTCTGGGTGGCGGCAAAGGTGAGTATTACTGCCAGCACTGGGGTGGCACAGGGTGAAGCCAGTATTCCGAAGAAAAGCCCCATCAAGAAAGCCCCAATTAGTGCCCTTTTCTTGGGCATAAATCGCTGTGAAATGCCGATATTAAGATTCAATACTTCTGAAAGCAAAAGGTACAACCCTAGAAGAATAGCCACGGGGGGCAACGCGTAGTTCCAGAAGCTGCCGACATCGCCAAACAGCCTGCCCATAGCACCGGCTATTATTCCCAGAACGGTGAAGGTTATGGTCAGACCGAGGACAAAGACCAGCGAATATTGAATAGCTTTCTGCTGCGAGCCTTCGGCGTAACCGCCAACGTAGCCGATGACCAGCGGTATCATCGCCAGGACGCAAGGGCTGGCGCTGGAGATAATGCCTCCCAGGAAGCAGGCGAGGAAAGCTAGCCAGCCCTGGTTCTGGATAATATCGCCTATATTTGCCAGCAGACCTTCCATGTTACTCTACGCCCATCTTCTCAAGCTGGGTGACAATGTCTTTCTTCGCCCAGAAGCCCACATGCCTGATTACTTCCTTACCCTTACTGTCAAATAATATCTGTGTAGGCACTGTCATAATCCCGTATTCATGAGTAAGGTCCTTCTGCTCATAAACCTCAATATTGACTACGTTCAGCCTACCTTGATACTCTACTGCCAGCTCCTCCAGGACGGGCTTCATCTGCTTGCAGGGAATACATGTCCTCCAGCTAAACTCAGCCAGAGTCGGCTTGCCACTGGATAGAGCCTGCTCAATCAACAAACCTTCCAATTTAATCTACCCCCATCTTCTTCAGCTGGGCAATAATTTGCTCCTTTGGCCAAAGCCCGATGTGCCGGGTAATCTCCTTGCCGCTGCTATCAAAGACTATCTGGGTTGGGATTGCCATGATTCCATACTGCTGAGTAAGCTCCCTCTGCTCATATACTTCTACGATTACCACGTTCAGTTTTCCCTCATACTCTATTGCCAATTGCTCTAGGATAGGTTTCATCTGTTTACAGGGGATGCAGGTACTTGAGCCGAACTCGGCCAGGGTTGGCTTACCATTGGACAGGGCTTGCCCGAGTGGTACTGAGGCAAGGTCTAATCCTGTTGGACCTGGTTGGGATGCACCGATTTCAACAAGCTCGATATCAAATGTCAGGTCCTGCCCGGCGAGGGGATGATTGGCATCTACTTTTATCGTCGTTTCGGAGACTTCAGTAATCGTGACTATAACAATCCCACCGTCTCCTTGATTCATCTGTAGCTGCATGCCAACCGTCGGCTCCAGGTCATCCGGAAGTTCGTCCCTGTTAACCTCCAGTATCATATCATCACGGCGTGGACCATAAGCTTGGTCTACAGGAATAGTGACTGTCTTAGATTCCCCGACTTGCATCCCTATCACGGCCTGTTCAAAACCGGGAATTACCTGACCCTGACCCAAGGTAAATTCCAGTGGTTCACTTCCAACGGAGGTATCAAATACAGTGCCGTCCTGCAGTCTTCCCGTGTAGTGCACTTTGACGGTATCACCGGTTTTAGCCTGTTGTATTGCACCGCCGCATCCAGTCACCAACATTACCACTAGCAGTATCACGCTTACTAAGGCCGTATAACTCTTTTTTGTCATAAGGATATCTCCAAATGCAATATCTCCCTTTCAAGCTGGTATCTTGTATCCAGCAGCCTGTAACATATCTAGAAGTTTCCTCCTTTTCTCCTCAAACCGCTCGCTGAACAACGGAGAGCACTGAGCGATGTCTGTCTCCTGCTGCACCAGCCTGGTGGCGAAAGCAAGGCAGGTGGGCTGGCCACATTCCCCGCAGTTCGTGCCCGGCAGGAGCTTGAATACATCAAGATATTTGAGCTCCCCACCTTTCTTGTAACAGGGTTGGATATTTCCCCGCTTATCATAGGTGCTGTTGATTAAGTCCTTGAGTTCGTCCAGCACCTGCGCGGCCTCTTCCCTGTCCCTGAGCTTGGTAACGGCAATCTGGCGCGGATACATGGCTATGCCTTTCCCATCTCGCTTGAAGGTCAGGGTTTTTGTGCTGTCGTCGTAGTGACAAGGGGTAATCACAGAGGCAAGGTAAGGCAAAGCCTCGCCAATATCGTCTGAAAGCTCAGCGATGGCATTCACCGTCTGGGCAAATGGATTACATTCAGGAAGCGACGTTTCAAATTTGTAGTTGCGAAGCAACATTTGCTCCACCTCTCTACCACCGGGAACACGCCCTACAGGTCATCTCATTACTAGCACAGGCACCTTTGCCTGCCGAACAACCTCTTCCACTGCCCTTCCGAGGAGAAGGCTTTTAACGTTTCTACTTCCAATCCCCATGACAACCAAAGAAGCCTGCTCTTCATCGGCGGCTTTCAATATTGTACGGCCAGAGATGCCCACCTCTATCCTCATTTTTCCTTTTATGCTGTGTTTTTCAATCTCTTTTAGAACCGCTTCTATCTGGGCTTTTTCTTTCTCAAACCCGTCGGCGCGGCACTGCTCCAGGTTCCGTCCCGTCCAGGCACAGCCCTCCATCGTAATGACGCCACATACAATCACCTCTTGTGTTCCGGTTTTCTTGAACTCTTCTAGGTGTGCCAAGGACACCTGTGCTCCTCCAAGAGAATCCACAACACACAATATTTTCTCAAACATCCTATACCTCCTCATCTGATCTCATTTATCAGCCTTGTCACCCTCTCCTTCGGGTTAGCATACTTTTTATTGTAAATGGAGTGCTAGCCACAGCAGGTGGAGCCATCAGTGGGTCGACACGATAGGGAGCAAGAAGTACTCATGACGATGAAATTCCCAAAGACCTGAATCATGTTGTTGCTGCCGCATTTGGGACAGGTTACTTTCAGCCCTTTCTCTTTCTCGGAGATGGTAGCCCTTATTTCCGCCTTCTCCTGGCATTCCAGACAAACATATTCATAGGTTGGCACATTTCACCGTCCTAAGTCTGATTTATTTTTCCCTTGATTGCCATGACTGCTTGCTCCGGGGTGGGATTTCCCATGGAAACGACCTCACCATCCAGCACAATGATGGGCAAAGCCCCTGTACCGAAGGAGTTCAGAATCCGTACAATCTGAGGATAGTCAGTCAAGTCACCGCCGTTGAATAAATTTGACACTGCTACCTGGCAGCTTGTCTCTTTTTCAATCATGCTTTTAAGGCTCTGAGTCTCCTCTTCTGTCTGACCCACCGCAGGACCGCAGCAGGAAGGCTGCTGGGGTATCGTAAAAATCCTTACACTTCTGTTATTGTTCATTTTCTACCTCCGCATACGACTATTTATCATGTATATTGTTTTCGATGGTAATGGACTTATTCATTCTTCCAATATGGTCTTTACGATAAGCTCTTTTGCCCTTTTCACCTCATCGTCAGAAACGTACTCCATGACGCCTTTAATGTCCTCGCCGATGTCCTCGTGCAGAGCCTTCTTTTTCATCCCTATATCTCTAGTCAGCACAATGCTCTTGGTCAGCTTGAAGCCGGCATTCTCTGCAGTCTTGCGACTACATTCAAAAGGGCAGCCATCTACAGTGATAACCTTCTTTGCTGCTCTGGTCTTGCCCACCACCGGCTTCACCCCAAGTGGCAACCCGGCTAAACAGCCAATCGCTACTCTTTCCAGACCCAGCTCCTTGACTGCCTCTAGGCAAGCCAGGGCGCTGGTTATGCCAGTGTTTGAGAGTCCACCATAACATGAGAATATGATATTCTCGTGCGTTTTCTCCCCTTCTTCCCAGTGTTTCTCTTCTGCCATTTCAATCTCCCTTCTTATTGTTGTTTATATTAGGGTAAAAGTTCATCTACTTATCAGTGTCATTTTCCTTCATCATGACCGTGGTGATAAAGGTGGTTACCTCTGCCTTGGTAGGCACTCTGCCGGAGCAGACCAACTTTTCGTCAATGACCAGCCCTGGCGCAGTCAGGATGGGGTACTGCATTATCTTTTTCATGTCCTTTACTTCTTCAACCGTCGCATCAATACCTAGCTCCTTAACTACCTCTAGTGCTGTCTTCTCCAGTTGTTTGCATCGAGCACATCCCGTGCCAAGGATTTTGATTATCATTCTCTTGCCTCCTTCCATTTACTCTAAGTCGTTTAGTGTCCAAATATTAACCGGCGATAAAGCCGTATATCAGTCCGGCCGCAGTGCAGCAGACTATTATCATACCTATGTACCAGAAGAGCCTCTTGTTGCCAATAAACCGCCTGATGACCAGAATGCTGGGCAGGGAAATGACCGGGTCGGCAAGCAAGTAAGCGATCAGGGGGCCCATGCCTACACCTAAATCAAGAAAGAGTCGTGCCATCGGTACTTCTACCAGCGTGGGGAAGTAAGCGAACACGCCGAAAAGCACCGCCCCCAGTGTCGAGCTCAGTGTGGTGCCGCCAAAGTAGTTCTTGACAAACTCAGCCGGGATAACCACTCTCAACATCCCGGCGACAAAGACGCCGACCAGCAACAGTGGGAGAATGGTGCGGACAAAGAACCACGTCTCCCGCATCCAACTCATGAAGCTGTCTTTGTTCAAGGCTTTTCTAGCAATGAAAATCAGTGCCGCGATGAGAACTACCAGACCAGGCAGTTTCACCGGCAGCTTTAGTACGGGTGAAGCCCCCCACAGCAGGATGGCAATCATAGTGGCGAAGAAGACCCAGAGCCATCCAGACATCTTCACGTTGCCAATAGTGGCAAAGGCTTCTGTGGAAGCCCCGTCTGAGGCAGTTTCTGACGCCTTATCCGGGAACAGAGCGGACATGGTAATACCGATAACGATAGCAAAGGTTATGGACAAGATGATTCGAGCGAGAGCGACATCCACGCCAATTAAGCTTGAGGTGTAGATAATTGCCAGTATATTGGTGGCCGGAGCAGTGTAGAGAAAAGCGATAGCTGGGCCTAGACCAGCCCCACTTTTCCGTATGCCAGCAAACAGCGGCAGAATAGTGCAGGAACAGACAGCCAGGCAAAGCCCAGCCAAAACCGACATAGGATAGGAAATATACTTCGGTGAGTTTGGCCCGAGGTAGCGGAGGATTTTCTCCTTGGGGAAAAGCGCATATAGCGCACCAGCTAAAAAGAAGGCAGGTATGATAAAGGGCAGATGAGCCAGCAAATAGTCCTGGATAGTAGCCCATCCACCTTGAAGCAACTCAATAACAAGCGGCATAGACTTTATTCCTTTCTGCGCCTAGGCTCCCAGAACTAGCGTCCCGTTTTCTCAGCATGCATTCTCTCGGCGTAGCTGGGGCCTACCCGTTTAGCTTTTCTCAATCGCTCCCGGTCTGCTTCCAGAATTTTATTGTCTTCTAGCGCTTCTCTCACGGTGTCAACAAGCTGGGAATAGTATTTCTGGGCTCTATCTTTATCAACCGAATAGAAAGACCACACCCCATCTTTCCTCAGCTTGAGGAAGCCGGCATCGTAAAGAGCAGTGAGAGTACGAGAGGCACTGCTCTGCGAAATATCAAGTGCTCGCATCACCTCGCAGACGCAGCACTCCCTTTCCAGAAGCAGGATAAGCACCCGCAGCCTAGTCTCATCGGATAGAGCCTTCATTGCTTTTACCACATCACGCACTGCCAGCCTCCTATGTTTTTATGCACATATCTAAATATAATGTATATGAATTTAGAAAGAATGTCAAGAGTCTTTGGGGGATTACAGTTGTGCAAAGGGGTACAACCGAGCTAACAAAGGACGATTTTAGTCAGCTCTTTTCCTAAGCTGCTGCTCAATTACCTGTTGCAGCCGTTCCTTGTCCCGGGATACAGCCGTGTTATCGCTGAAGGATTCAGCCAGCGTATCTAGGATGGCTTTACAAAACCGGTTATTGCTGTTTCTATCAGCAACGTAGGCGATGCACTTTCCTTCGCGCCATCGCTTGAGAAAACCAGCATCCATAAGAGTCTTGAGATTCCGCGAAACCTGAGGCTGCGATATGCCCATGATTTCCTGCATCTCGCGGACGCAGATATCCCTTTCCAGGAGGAGCTTGAGCATCCTGATTCTCGACTCATCGGCGAGGGCCTTTGCTATCTTCACCATTTCCTGCATGTCTAACATCCCTTGCTTTTATATTAGCACATTCGTGGATACCCGGTATATGACGAGAGTAGGTTCAGGAAAACTATCCAAAACTAGTGTGGCTCCTGAATACCAAGAATAGTCAGCCGGCCAACACACTTTATGCCTCTTATACCGGCGGGAGCGAAAATCATCGAGCCTGACTCGGCATTCCACTGCTTTGTGCCGGCGGTAAAGATACCCTTTCCTGCCACCACGTAGAAGAAAACATCGTATGGCTCATGGTGAGGGGGTATTTCGTAGCCGTCATCCAGACATATGACTACTATATTGAAGTGCTTGCCTCGAAAAACATCGCTCTTGGTCTTCTCATTCGGCAGAAAGTTGACGAACTGACTCAAGTCATACTTCTGCTCTTTGCTGACTTGTACCATGTCATATTCTCCTGGGCATCGTCCTCTGGTGAAGTTTCATCGCCACCACAAGAAACAGGACAGTAAACGCAATGAGGACGACAAAGTCAAGAGCCAGCGGCAGGTGCCCTTGGCCTTGGATGCAGCTTCGGGCGATGTCGGTAAAGTAGGTCAGAGGCGAGATGTAGGCAATCGCCTGTCCCCAGGCAGGGAGTTCATCCAGTGGAATAAAGATGCCGCTAATAAATATCACTGGAAATCTTATCGCGGCGGCAATCATGTTCACCGTGGCTGGCACGTTAGTGGGAGGGATAGAGAAGACGTTACCTAAAGAGGCAAAACAGAGGGCAGCCAGGATAACCGCCAGGGCAAATAGCACCGGGCTAGATACGGTTATCCCAAGGGCAATCCCGATAATGATGGGCACCAGTGAAATAGCCGTTCCAAAGACAAAAGAGGCAAAGACATCCCCAATAATAATCGTCTCGAGCCTCACCGGGCAGGACATCAGGCGCTCCAGCGTTCTTGCCTGCGCCTCCCAAGGCACCACTATCGGTGAGATTGAGGTTGCCGTGAAGAAGAGAATCATCCCTAGAAATCCTGGCATCATGAAGTCGAGAGTCATTTGCCTGCCGATGGTGAAAGACAGAAATAGAAAAACGGGGAAAAGAACGCCAAAGACTATCACCGGACCCTTGGAGTAGTAGATGCGGATGTCCTTGCGCGCTATTCTCAGAGAGCGACGCATCTGCTGCCACACCAAAGCCGTCTCAGGCATGCTCAGCCTCCTTATCAGTCAGCGTCACAAAGGCATCTTCCAGGGATGGAGCCAGTATGTTGAGCGACACTATCTTGAGACCGAGAGTGGACGAATGATTGGCCAGCGCTACCACCAGCTCCCCTGGGTTTTCGGTATAAAGGCGGTACTTATCGCCGACTTTCTGCACGCCATTTACACCGGGAAGCTGAGCGAGAGTCTCGGCGTTCACGCTGGTGGTAAAGCTGACCTCAACTGAGTGCCGGCTGCTGGTAGCCATCCTGAGCCTCTCCGGGGCGTCTATGGCGACTATTCTTCCCTTGTTGATAATAGCCACCCGGTCGCAGAGTTGGTTGGCTTCATCCATGTCATGGGTGGTGAGAAAGATGGTCTTCCCTCCGGCATTAAGGCTGCGCAACATGTCTTTAATCAGGCGGGCACTCTGTACATCCAAGCCAGAGGTTGGCTCATCCAGAAACAGTATCTCGGGGTCGCTGATAAGCGCCATTCTCAGAATCAGGCGCTGTTTCATTCCCTTGGAATACGTCTTGACCAGGCTGTCCTTTCGCTCCAGAAGACCAAGAGCCCTCAACAGGCTTTCACCCTTCTCCTTCGCCTCACCGGAAGCGACACCATAAAGCTCAGCCATAAGCATCAGGTTGTCCCAGCCCGAGAGGTCATTGTAGGCATTGGCCATCTCCGGCACAACGCCGGCTATCTGTTTAGCCTTCAGGCTACCGGCTCTTGAGCCCATTACCAGGGCAGTGCCGCCATCAGCTTTGATGACTCCAGTGAGTATCCGCACCGTAGTCGTCTTACCAGCGCCATTGGGGCCGAGAAAACCAAAGAACTCACCTTTTCTCACTTCAAAGCTGATGCTGTCAACGGCAAGAAGCCCATCATAGCGCTTGGTGAGATTTCTCACCTCGATTGCCGCGCTGTCAACCGACATGCCTAACTCTCTTTCCTTAGCTCAGCAAGTCTTTCTTCAATACCCTTGGCTTCCGCCTTCAGTTGTTTCAGGTACTCCTCCATCTCTTCAATGATTTCCTCCCTTGTAGGAAAGCGCCGCGGCACATACCCGGCACCACAGCAGCAACCCCAATGGTGATGCCAGCCACAATGAGGTGAATGATGGAAATGCTGTTCACAACCATAATCAGGGTGGTGATACATCTTCTTCCCTCCTCTCTGGACAGTATTCTTGGCACGATTGCTCCTCGCTCGGCTTCTCCATGCTCAGAGCTGCCGAGGTGAGACTGCGACATTTCTCCAGCACATCCCGGTTGACGAAGTAGTGGATGTGGTAGCCCCGCCTCTCGCCCTTTACCAGTCCAATCGCTCTCAGCACGCGCAGGTGCTGGGAAACCGCCGACTGGGTCACTCCCAGAAAACCCGCCAGGGCGTTGACGCAGAGGGCATCCGGGTCATGCTGGCGGCAGAGCAGCTTCACCAGCTTGAGGCGGGTTGGGTCAGCGAGGGCACCGAAGACTGCTGCCTGCTCACCTGTGTTTTCCTGAATCTTCTCCTGAGTCTCCATAGGTTTTATAAGTCCTCACTAATATACTTATATTATCTTCTGCAAGCGCATTTGTCAAGGTCAAAACTCCGGGAGTGTATCGGCAATTTTGAGTTCAATCTTCATGAAACTCGCTGACATTGGATTTGTGGTAGCCTATGGCAGTTCACCATGCGGTGAGTCACAATTCGTCAGTTTGTATAACCGAAAAAACGGCCAGTATCCAGATTTTCCAGCTATTGGAGGACTTGTATGTAGCTGATATACTAATTAAAGGAGGATATGCGGCACAAGCTATAATAAGTGGGTCACATGATCTTATCTATAATAGTTATGAGGATGTATAATGATGCTGTAGAATCAATGCGAAATCATTCATGAATATGCTTGCACTACAGATTTTATATTTTCAAGGGTCTGGCTATCGTGGTTGGTGAATTTACCGCTAGAGGGGGAAGCTAACATGAAGACAAGTAGGATAGGCATCCTCAGTGGTGGTGGTGACTGTGCCGGAATTAACCCGGCCATCAAATGGGTGGTCAAAACGGCAGAGGATGAAAGGCTGCAGCAGGAAAGGGGGGTACGGTACGAGGTTCTGGGGATAAAGGACGGGTGGAGGGGATTGATAGATTACGACCCCGATAGTTCGAATATTGGGGAGAACATCGTACCGCTGAATCAGGAGGTGGTTCGGACCTGGGACAGATACGGCGGCACCATGTTGGGCACTTCACGGACGAATCCATATAACCCCAAGAATGATCAATCGAAGACAGTGTTAGCCAACATAGAGAAGCTTGGTCTGGATGTAATAATAGCCATAGGCGGTGATGATACTCTCGGTGTAGCCTACAAACTGGAACAAGCTGGGGTAGATGTAATTGGCATTCCAAAAACGATTGACAAAGACCTCCCGGAAACCGATTATACGCTGGGATTTGAGACAGCCCTGAACGTTATTACGGAAGAGGTCGACAGGCTTAGAACAACCGCCGGTTCCCATAAAAGGGTATTTGTCGTGGAAACGATGGGTAGACATACCGGCTGGCTGGCCCTGGAAGGGGGAGAGTCCAGCGGGGCATTTATTATTCTCATCCCTGAGCATGATTTTGCGCTGGAGAAGGTTAATGACCTGGTTTTGGAAGGAAGAAGAGCCGGGACTAGATATGACATCATCATAGTAGCGGAGGGCGCTAAACCAGTGGGAGGCACTGAATTTATCAGAGAGGCTGGTGCTGATAGCTTCGGCCATAAATTCCTTGGTGGAATTGCTGAGTTTCTGGCTCGAGAAATTCAGAATGCTACAAACCTGGAGACACGTAGTGTCAATCTAAGCCACCTGCAGCGCGGGGGTGTACCTTGCGCCTATGATCGGAGAATGGGAAGGTATTTTGGCATTGCTGCGGTTGATCTAATAGTCATGAGGGATTTCGGTAAGATGGTATGCTACAGGAACGGTGGGATTACCACCTGTCCGTTAGGACATGTCATCGGCCAGCCAAGTTCTGTCAATGTTGATACGCAATATGACGTCGAAAGATATAACGGACGCCGCACTATACTCATTACTTAATCCGATGGCGAACGGATGAGAGACAAGCGAAAGATATGACCGGGAGCTGACAATTGGCTAAAAACCCTAAATGGAGGGCAAACATGACTACCGTATACGAAATTGATCCCTTGGTGGAGAACGCCGTCTTTGCCAGAGATGAGAGTGCTAGGAAAAGGGATAAGTGGGAAATTCATGAGCTAGCCTCTGGCCAGGGTATCCATCCTGCCAGCATTCAAGGTTTATACACAGCTATGGGCAAAGGGCTTGTTAGTGGCAGAACGGTCCCGGCGATAAACATCCGTGGTATCACCTATCATGTAGCCAGGGCTGTCTTCAGGGCGGCTTTAAAACACAGGGTTGGTGCTTTCATCTTTGAAATTGCTCGCTCCGAGATAGCATATACCGCACAGAGGACTGGTGAGTATGCCACCTGTGTGCTGGCAGCTGCTGTAAAGGAGGGATTTAAGGGGCCCGTCTTCCTTCAAGGGGACCATTTTCAGGTTAGCCGGAAAGTGTATGACTCAAACCCCGAGAGGGAACTGAACGCCGTTAAGGGGTTGGTCCGAGAAGCAATAGCTGATGGGTTTTTGAACATTGATATAGATGCCTCTACTCTAGTGGATTTAGAAAAGCAGTCACTTGGAGGGCAGCAGGAAAAAAATTGCCTTGTAACTGCGGACATAACAGACCTAATACGGAATATTGAACCTAGAGGCATAACCATTTCTATCGGTGGTGAGATTGGAGAAGTGGGTAAAAAGAACAGCACGGTGGCTGACTTGAGAGCTTTTATGGCTGGTTATCTTGGTCGGTTAGATCCCAGTGTTAAGGGCATCTCGAAAATCAGTGTCCAAACGGGCACTACCCATGGTGGTGTAGTATTGCCTGATGGTTCAGTGGCCAGCGTAAAGGTTGATTTCAAGACGTTAGAGGAGATATCCAAAGTGGCCCGGGAGGAATACGGTTTGGCTGGTGCTGTGCAGCACGGGGCCTCTACTCTCCCTGACGAGGCCTTTGATATGTTTCCGAAAGCTGGCACGGCAGAAGTGCATCTGGCCACTGGATTTCAAAACCTCATATACGATAGCCCTTATTTCCCAAAGGAATTGCTGGACAAAATCTACAAGCATCTTCTGGAGAACTACATAAGCGAGAAGATGCCCGACGATACGGAAGACCAGTTCCTGTACAAAACCCGAAAGAAGGCCTTTGGTGATTTCAAGAGGCAAATGTGGAATCTCCCAGATGAGAATCTAAGAGAGATACGGGAGATGCTGGAAGAGCGTTTTTCTTTACTCTTCCAGAAGTTAAACGTGGCTGATACAGTGGATTTGGTTAACCGATTCGTGGTGCCACCTTATCTATCCAAATAGGCTGCTGAGTCCGCTTGTTTGCCATCATGAGGTAGTCGATGTGATCTGAAGGTTTCTGCACGTGAAACGTGCGATTTACCTGCAGAAACCACCAAGCCGTCGGGAAAACCGTTCGTGTATGGTTAGACACAATATGATCAGTCAACAAAACATCTTTTTGTTTAACTCTAACACAAAAAGCGTATTGGATAGTTAATTTTTGCGAAGGCTAAAATCAAACCAAGTGTAAATTAGATACTGTGTATTTTGACTAAGTTGGTGCTTCCTGAAACAGCTAGGGGAATTCCAGCAATGATTACTATTAGGTCGCCCCTCTTAGCGAGATTCGTCTCCAGTGCCGCTTTGCTCGCCAACTCGAAGACCTCCTCCAGATTTGCCGGCTCAGGTTCTTTAAGTGGTAGTACCCCCCAAGCTAACGAAAGACGACTCACAACTGATGCAGAGGGGGTTACAGCCAGAATAGGATGATACGGTCTATATTTTGATACCCTTAAGGCGGTAGTCCCAGCGGTAGTAAACGCTACGATGGCCCTAGCTTCCACTTGGTGAGCCATCTGGCAAGCTGCTCTGGCAGCAGCGTCATTGACCTCAGGTAAAACATCCTGCCACCGGCTGCGGAGTATCTCCTCATATGGGAACATCGCCTCAGCCTCCAAGACTATTTTTACCATTGTCTCTGTAGCTTCGACAGGATAACTACCAATGGCTGTTTCCTCAGATAGCATCAGAGCGTCACTGCCATCAAGGACAGCATTGGCTACATCAGCGGCCTCTGCCCTAGTCGGCGTAGTTGACCGGACCATAGACTCAAGCATCTGAGTGGCGGTAATTACCGGCTTTCCCCGGCGATTGGCCTCGTTTATCAGCCGTTTCTGGGCCATTGGCACCTTCTCGATGCTTATGTCGAGCGCTAGGTCTCCTCTGGCCACCATGATACCCTCCCCCACCTCGAGCATGGCTCCGCTTTCTTCTAGAGCCCGCGCATCCTCTATCTTGACAATGACAGGTATGTCAGTCTTCATTTTTCTGAGCAACTGCTTAACCTCTTGTACCTGTCGCACTGAGGAGATGAAAGAAAGGGCAACAAAGTCAGCGTCCTCTGTGAAAGCAAAATCGAGATGCTGACCGAAAACGGCTTTGATATCTCCGTGGCCAAGTTTCAGTCCAGGAAGATCGAGGAGGATGCCTACAGGAAGTTTGAGCGTTTGACTGATCGACCGAACTTCGGAAATGAGTTGGCTGTGCTCCTGAAGTGTCCCATACGCTAAGTTAAAGCGTGCGATGTCCATGCCACCTTTTAACATACTTTCAACAACTTCGTGAGAACTGCTGGCAGGACCCAATGTGCACACTATCTTGACGTGGCGTTTCATTGCGGCTTTATCCATTGTTGCCTATTATAACATATCAGAAATTACGCAAATCCAGACAAGAAGCCAACATCTGCAGGGCATCCCACCCGTGCTGAACGGGTACAGGTCAAGCAAGTCTTCAATGGGACAATTGATGAAGCCTAGGCTGCAGTGCTAAACTAATAAATATCTTACCAAGGAGGAAAAATGAAAAAGACGAAGCAACTGCTTTTACTCGTGTTACTTGCTGCCGTTATGCTATTTACGGCATGTAGCTCGAATTCAAATATAAGCCCAGCTACAGAAGAGGGCAAGATTATGCAGTGGTCCAGCCCCCCGCCGATGAGCATTGACCAAAGTAAAGAATACAAGGCAACTATCAAGACTAGCTTTGGTGACATCGTGGTACAACTTTTTCCTAAAGATGCTCCCATTGCGGTGAATAACTTCGTTTTTCTGGCTCGCCACGGTTTCTATGATGGGGTAAAGTTCCACCGTGTGGTCAAGGGCTTCGTCATCCAGGGCGGTGATCCAACAGGCACTGGGGGCGGAGGCCCCGGATATAAGTTTGCCGATGAGAAAGTGACACGAGACTATGTTGCGGGCACCTTGGCCATGGCTAACGCTGGCCTCAATACCAACGGAAGCCAATTCTTTATCACTCTGGCTGACCTTAGCGGCAGTCTGCCCAAGAACTACACTATCTTTGGCCCGGTGACCGGCGGTTTCGATGTTGTCGAGAAGATAGGTAATGTGCCGGTCACCATAGCTCCAGGTGGCGAGATGTCACTACCTACAGTTGACGTTATTATAAATAGTATTACTATCGAGGAAAAATAGCTGCCTAGCTTGGCGCCTCTCAGTGGTTCTTGCCGAACATTTCATCGGTTTGTGACCCCTGATTCTCCACCCCTCTACCCTTCGTGTTTTCTAGCGATAATTTGGTGTCCTAACCCCAAAACATTACACCAAGTTCATATCTAGAGTTCAGGGGGTAGTTCATATCTATAGATATGAACTCCCTCGGCTCAAACGCCAGACCTAGCTTCCAGAGGCCCCCCCTCACCCCCCTTCAGGTGAATTCAGAACCGTGTCTGAAATGAGGTTAGTCAAGCTTTCTAGTGTAGCCATAGTTGCGACTTCTTTTTAGGCAAGAGCACTGGTATATATTGTCACCTATTATTTGACCGAACAAAAGACATCTTTGTTACCTTCAAAAATCCGGGGTATAGCTGGTAAGTCTGACCATACAAGATAATCTTTAATTGATAGCTTTGTGAGTAGTTTCCGAAGGTTGACTTAGGTCAGAAAGATGGTCATAATGGTCAAAAGGTCAAGTTTTCGGTCAAATGGACGGTCATTTTGGGGAAATGGTGTTACCGTATCTCTGAGATATTCCTCCAGCCCTATTACCGCTATGAGAAGGTATCTGACCGGTGGGGGAGGAGGGGGGGTAACCTCCGGGGTGACCGCCAGCAGGTAACAGTACCCCTGACCTCGTGACCGGACCATTTGACCACCTGAGGAGGACGGGATGAGACAGATAACGTTTGGGAAGAAAATGGAGGCCCTTGAGCTCTACCTTGGCGGATTTTCTACCAATGAGATAGTGGACAAGACCGGAGTCTCCAAAGGGGCGGTAATATCCATTATTAAAGACGCCAGAGAGGGAAAATACCCTCAGCTTGAGTTGAAAGGCAGGATTGACGAGCTTCATAACCTGGCAGTGAGATTAAGAAAGCAGAACCTTGACCTGGTTCAGGCAAGGCTGGGGTTCAGCTTTCTTCAGAGGCTGCTGGGCGTAGGAGTTGAGCCTGAGAGGCTGGAGGAGTGGATTGCGTTTTGCTCGGAGATTAGCCCGACTCCACCGGATGACTTCATCACAGCAGCTATGGACCTACTCAAGGTTAAGAAGGAAACCGACTTAAGCTACACTGATCTCGTCTCCCAGGTAAGGGAACTCGCCGAGGAGCGACAGAAACTTACTGATACTATTGGAGACCTGAAGGTCACGGAGAGGAGGAGCATTGAGCTCAAGGCTAAGATTGGTGAGAACGAGAAGCGGCTTAGTGAACTCAAAATTGAGAGGAGCAGACTGGAGGCCGAGGTAAGCTCCCTGAACAGCTTTATCCGGAAGCGATCACAAGCGCTGGGTATTACTCCTGATGAGCTTGAAGTCAAACTCGGTGAACTGGTCAACCTCGATGAAGAAATAGCCAGTAAGCACAGCGAGTATAATCGCCTACTGGGGGAGATAGAAGCCCTGAATGAGAGGCACTAGAGGCTTTCCTCTCAGATGGAGAGGGCTTCGGCAGACTTTGAGCGAGACACGAACTTGCTCAAGCAGGTGAGGCAGCAAGTAGCAGCACTTGCCGAAATGAAAGGTAGATATGACAAAGAGATTGAGAATATGGAGTGGGCGGCAAAGGTGCTACCATTCCTCTCCGACCCGGATAAGGTCAGCGATGACGATTTCAGCCTTATCTCCATTGTCCTTAACTGTGTCAACAAGTGGATTCAGTTGCAGCCCGAATGGCGGTTACGCTGGTACTCTTTGAGGTGGGATGAGATCAAGAACTATGTCGTATCGAAAAGAGCTTAGCCTAGAAGACATCGCCAGAGAAGTTCCTCTGTTAAGTGAGAAGGTAGAGAGGGTTCTGCCCACTTATGTTGCCTCGCTAAGAAGGGTATCGGAGATGCCAGTGGAGTTTGAGCGTCACTTCTGGGCTTCTCGTGTCGACGCCTTGCTGCAAACGGTAAGAGCTGACTACGAGAATTTTCAGGCTAAAGCTCAGAAAGTGGAGTTCCTTGGCAAATTCATGACGCTGGGAATGGACATTGTCCTGAAGGCAGGAGGGCTAGAGCCAATAGCGCCTCCGCCTCCGGCCCGGCTCGGCATATCTATCCTTCCATCGGGCAAGATCGGGTCAGCCCTATTTGAAGACCCACCTAAGCAGCCGGATGCGGTTATCGTCACTTATGAGGAATTTGTGGCCATAGCGGAAAGACTTAAAGACGGGTTACTGAAGGGAACAGTTGCGCCAACGAGTGAGGATGAAATCCCCAAGCTAATTTATAACCTGGCTTCAAAGTCACCTTAGAGTTTTCTCGGAAGAGCACACCTAGCACAAACTGCCAGTCCGGCTTGACCAATGTTAGCAGATGAGCTATCATGTGATATGATGAATAAGGAATCAATAAAAGAATTGAGACACAAACTGGGTTTGAGTCAAGAAGGATTGGCTCGAAAGCTGGGGGTTAGCGTCATCACGGTAAGGCGTTGGGAAAAAGGCACGTGCAAGCCGTCCCCTCTGGCGCTTTTAAGGATTGACGAATTGACCAAGGAGATAAACGGTGAGCCTCTGTAAGATTTGCTTTCAAGAGGTGACAGGTGGTTTGCCTGTTCCCTCGTGGCATCCTGATGAAAAAGGTGACCGTACTTTTGTCCATGAGGAATGCCTTGCTCAAAGGACACAGGACTTTGTCAAAGAAGATCCTCAAAAGGAAGGGCTTCTTCGCTATCTCGTGCAGTTTGAAGAGGAACACGCTCCTGAAGATTGGACAAAGGATGTGTCTGGTGGGACAGCAGATGTTTCATGGACGTGGGACGAAGTGGGAATACCGGCTCCGAAGATAACACCGCTGGTAAATGCCGGACTATTAGGTATTGTCTTCTCTTCACGAAGCTCAACTCACTATGCTCTTATTGGGCGTGAGGTAATCAAGGAAGTGCTCGGCGAGCTTGAGAGGCTGAGGGAAGGGGCAAGTATTATAGCCACCTTAGATAAAGAAATAGAAACCCCAGACGACCTTTTCTCAACGGTGTCCGATTATGAGGAGATAAAAGCCTTCCTCAAGAAGGTACTTAGAGCAGAAAGGTTTCACGTTCTATTGGTCGGACCGCCCGCTTCGGCCAAGACTGTTTTCCTATTAGAATTGGCCCGTCTTCCGGGGAGCTTCTATTGCCTTGGTTCGGCAACTACCAAAGCCGGGATCGCTGAAATCCTCTATGAGCAAAGACCGAAGATTCTCCTTGCGGATGAGATAGACAAATTCGAGACTAAAGACATAGCCATCCTCCTTTCCTTAGCTGAAACAGGAATTGTAAGGGAGACCAAGGTATCAAAACAGAGGGAAGTCAGGCTTAACACAAGTATCTTTGCCGCGGCTAACTCAGCCAAAGGTATGCCGAAGGAACTTTTGTCCAGGTTCAGGGTGCTCTACCTCCCCCCATACACAAAGGAAGAGTTCATAGACGCTTCAACAAAAGTACTTGTTGAGAGGCAACAAATCGAACCTGGCCTTGCTTCCTACATAGCTGAGAGGGCGTGGGAAGTATCAAGGGATGTCAGGGAGGCAGTGAGAATAGGGATAATATGTCGGAAACGAGACGAGGTAGACGAAGATGTAAGGCTAATAGAGAAATATGGGATGGCACGAAACCGCTGGTGATTTCAGGGGAATCCACAACAATGAAGGGAGGAAATATGAAAACAGGAAGAACTACCCTCAAAAGTAGAAGTAAAATAAAAGACCTCTTGCTTCGTCACCCTAATTTCGTAGCTAAATCGGTAGACGCTAGCTTTGAGCCACCACCTCTTGCGTGTGAAGCAAGCGCTCTAACCACTGAGCTAACCGCCCGAAAGCGAAGCTAACTTGTCCCGCAATCCCACTAAAAATCCACCAAAGCAAGAGGTCTTTTCAAGTAGTTTCCATTGCCAAGTCCTCCTGCTTCGCCTCACAAAATTATATCACCTACAAGGTTGGTAATCAAACCTCTGAGCTAACTTCGTTCAACTGTCAGATTCAATTGGAGCTGTGGCTTCGCATCGAACAATGAGCCACCTTGTTACGGGTTGCAAAGAAGGTTACTGTAGTGGTATAATACCATCATAGTTGTAGTTTAGGTTATTACAAGTTCTTGAATTCCCTTAGATTTGTCTCAAGTATTAGATGACCCGAACTCTAACTAAAATTTTGAAGAGAGGAGGTCATCCAATGAGTTTTCAGGACAAGTCAATCCAGTGTTCCGATTGCGGGGCTACCTTTACCTTTAGTGCTGAAGAGCAGGAGTTTTTCCAGTCTAAAGGCTATACCAATGAGCCCAAGCGCTGTCCCTCATGCCGTCAGGCAAGGAAGTCAGAGCGCTACGGGTCCCGGCGCCAGATGTTTCCCGCTAAATGCGCTGAGTGCGGCAAAGACACCGAGGTACCCTTTGAACCGCGTGGGGACAAGCCGGTGTACTGTAGCGATTGCTACCGCAAAGTCAGACCGAGTAGATAAACCAGGTCAAACCTCAAGTCACGTCTGGGCTGGGCAACCGACCCGGACGTGACTCTAGAAAGTAGGAGTTTTGTCGTTAGAAGTATCAATACGTGAAGGTGAATCCCAGGATTCTTTGTTGCGTCGCTTTCAAAGAATGGTGCAGATGAGTGGCGTCCTGCGAGAAGCGAAGACTCATCGTTGGTTCATATCCAAGCGAGATGCTGCTCGTATAAAGGCAAAGAATAGTGCCAGGAGAAGGCGGCGTCAGGGATATTAAAGTGGGGTAGGAGAATTAGTGTCAGGAAAGGGGGACAATTGTGAAAATCTATGTAGGTAATTTATCCTTTGATGTGACCGAGGAGGAACTACGTCAGGAATTCACTTCTTTTGGAAAGGTAGAATCAGTAAATATTATAACCGACAAGTATAGTGGTAGACACAGAGGATTTGCGTTTGTGGAGATGCCTACGGTGTCTGAAGGTCAAGCCGCAATTGCTGGTCTTAACGGGAAAACACTTAAAGACCGGACGCTCACTGTGAATGCCGCTCGCCCTCGCTCTGACGACAGAGGTGGCGGATATGGCGATAGGAGGGGCGGTGGATTTGGTGGGGGAAGAGGAAGAAGATACTAAACTCCTCACTCATTCATTTCTGCTTAAGGCATAGCAGATATATTTATTTAATCACTGCGGATGGCTACTAATTCGGGCCTATGGTCACAGACTCTGGGCCAGGCCTAACCCTATCACTCGAGAAGGGTGGGCAATATGAATATCTATGTAGGCAACTTGTCGCTGGAGGTTACTGAGGAAGAACTACGACGAGAATTCATGGCTTTCGGGGAAGTGCTATCTGTAACCGTCATGAACGATAGGTACATCGGCAGCGGGCAGCCCAAGGGGTACGGCTTTGTGGAAATGACATCAAAGTCTCAGGGCGAAGCTGCCATTGCCGGGCTTGATGGGGAAACACTTAAGGACCGAGTCATTGATGTAATCGAGGCTCTCCCTCTTTCCGATACGACAGGCAACAATCCCTACGACAACAGGAGAGACAGGCGGTTTAATAGCCGGGTAAGACAGAGGAGAGGCTAACTCATCTGTCAACATCCGTATGCTGACGAAGTATTAAAGATTCATTATGACAATTAGAATTGTTACCGATAGTACTTCTGACCTTTCTCCACAGGTGGCTGAGGAGCTGGGAATTACCGTAGTGCCAGTTTATGTGCGATTTGGAGAAAAGGTCTATCGGGACGGAGTTGATATAAGTCAGGATGAATTTTACCAGCAACTAGTACAAAGTCCGGTTCACCCCTTCACCTCCCAGCCTTCACCAAGCGATTTTGCTGATGTCTACAGTGAATTGTCAAAGGAGACCGATGAAGTAGTCTCTATTCATCTCTCTAGCAAGGTAAGTGGCACCTATGATTCGGCATTGCGGGGCCGGGAACTGGCACAGGCAAAGTGTCATATTGAGGTAGTTGACTCGCTTTCCGTGTCTATGGGCTTGGGGTTGATAGCTATGGCGGCAGCTAGATTAGCTAAGATGGGCGAGGGTTTACACGGGGTCATGAATGAGTTAGGACAGGCAATCTCCGGAACTCGCATATTTGGGCTTCTTGATACTCTCAGGTATCTTCTTTTGGGAGGGCGTATCGGTAAGGCCAAGGCATTATTGGGCACTTTGCTCAATGTGAACCCCTTGCTCACTATGCGCAATGGCGAGCTTTCCCCCGCTGGTCTGGCTCGCACCCGCGCCAAGGGTATAGAGCGACTTCTTGATTTTGTAAACGGCGCTTTGAATATTCAGGAATTGGCTATTGTGCATAGCACCACACCCGATGAAGCTAGTTCGCTGAGAGAACGCCTAGGTTCTTTCTTTCCCCAAGAGCGGATTCATGTATCCAGATTAGGCCCAGCGCTGGGAGTTCATGGCGGTCCAGGTGCTTTGCTGCTAGCCTTTAGAGAGAAAGCAAGTAACCTCAAACAAGAGCTTACCAAAGCTGAAAGGCCGAAGAAGACCTTCTCTTTACCTTCTTTGCGTATGCCAAAGCCCCGTCTTCCTCATCACTAACTGTTCATCGTTTTGTGCCCTACTTGGATAAGGAAAGCCTTATCCTCTCAATTTGCTCCCTTTCTGGGATTCAGTATGCACTATGGCGGTATGTTGGTCAAAGGGGCTCTCAGCAATTATAGTTTTACCACTTTAGCGGTGTAGATATCAGGGATGGATAGTAGCTGCTGGCACTGTTCCTCAGGCAAGGGTTCATCCACAGCCAGTATCATTAAGGCTTGCCCTCTAGGCTTGAGGCGGCTTACATGCATGGCGCTGATATTTATATCGGCGTCTCCGGTTACCTTGCCTACGGTGCCAATCAGCCCGGGGCGGTCTCGGTGGTCGCAAAATAGGAAGTAGCCCCCAGTGGGCACAATATCAAACCAGTAGTTATTAACCCGGACAATGTGCACTTCCTTACGCATTACCGTCCCGGCAACAGCGGTAGCCCCGGTGCTGGTGGTGGCTTCTATGGTAATAAGGCTGGCATAGTTCTCGCAGGTGGGCTCTTTCTGTTCCACAACACTTAGGCCACGCCTGGCTGCTACTATATTGGCATTGACCAGGTTGATTCGCTCCTCGCTTACCTGCTCAAGTAATCCTCCCAGGGCGGCGGCTTTGAGAGCATTAGTATCATAATTAGAAATCTCACCCTCATATTTAATCTGGACCGCGCTCACCTGTCCCTCAACCATCTGGCTTAATAGCCTGCCTACTGTGGACGCTACCTGGATGAAGGGTGCCAGCACGGCTAGCATTTCCGCCGGGATGAAGGGGGCATTAACCGAATATCTGGCGGGATGACCATTAAGCACGTCAATAACCTGCTCGGCGACATCCTTGGCTGCCATGACTTGAGCTTCAGCCGTGGAAGCCCCCAGATGCGGGGTAACAATGATGTTGTCACTGTTAAAGAGGACGCTTTCTGTAGCTGGTTCGGTGGAAAAGACGTCTATAGCAGCGCCAGCCACTCGCTTCTCCGTCACCGCCTTGGCTAGTACCTCTTCGTCAATGATTCCACCACGGGCAGTATTAATGATTCGGACTGTTGGCTTGACCAGAGCCAGCTCTTTAGCCCCAATCAATTTTTTGGTTTGGGACGTTAACGGAGTGTGCAGGGTGATGAAGTCAGCTTCTTTGAGTAACTGTTTTAATGGGACGAGCTCTACATGCAAATTACTGGCGTGGTCAGCCGAGATAAAGGGGTCATAGGCAATTAGCTTCATTTCCAGTCCCAGGGCGCGTCTGGCTACCTCCGCGCCTACCTTGCCCAGCCCGATGAGACCCAATGTCTTGTTTCTTATCTCGGTGCCCATGAAATCGCCCCGTCGCCATACCCCGGATTTGAGCACGGCATTAGCCTGGGGGATGTGACGGGCCAGGGCGAGCATAAGGGCAATGGTATGCTCGGCGGCGGAGATGGTATTGCCGGTGGGGGCATTAACCACGATGATGCCGCACTTGGTGGCTTCGTCAACGTTGATATTGTCCACACCAACGCCAGCCCGCCCGATGACCTGGAGCTTCTTGCCGGCTTGTATCACCTCGGCGGTGACCTTGGTCTGGCTGCGTACCACCAGGGCTTCGTAGTCGCCGATTATGGATATTAATTCCTCCGGAGTGAGCTCCGTTTTAACATCCACCTCGGCATGGTGGCGGAGCAGCTCTAGCCCTTCCTCAGAAACGGGGTCGGCAACTAAGACCTTCATTTTAGCTCCTGAACCCGGCTTGTGGCAGCACTACCTTTAATGCTGATATTACCTGTTTGATGTCGCCCTCATTTACCCAGCCCAGATGCCCGATGCGGAATATCTTGCCATCCAGTCTTTGTTGTCCGCCAGAGAGTATAATCTGGTGCTCCTCCCTCAGAATCTTGAGCATCTTCTTGCTGTCAAGCCCGTCGGGAACAGCGACCGCGGTAACGGTATTGGAGGCATATTTCTCATCAGCGAAGAGTGATAGCCCCAGCGATTTTATCCCGTCTCGGGCAATTTGGGCAATCCGGGCTTGGCGGGTGAAAATATTATTTAGACCTTCCTTTAGCATCATATCCAGCGCGACGGATAGGGCAAAGAATACCGAGATAACCGGCGTCCAAGGGGTTTGCCCCTTTTCCAGATAGCTTTTAGCTAGGGTAAAGTCCCAGTAAAAGCGGGGCATCTTGGCATTGGCATGTGCCTGCCACGCCTCCTGGTTCACGCTGGCCATAGCCAGACCAGGGGGAACCATCCACCCCTTCTGGGAAGCGGTAACCACAACATCGCAGTGCCAGTCATCCACTGGCAGGTTGATTGAGCCCAGGCTGCTGATGGCGTCAACTAGCAGCAGTTTATCAGATTGCTTTACCACCGAGCTGATTGCTTCCAGGTCATTGGTAACGCCGGTGGATGTTTCATTATGGGTAACCAGCACTGCCTTTACCTTTGGCTCAGTCTTAAGCGTTTGGCGGACGCTGTCAGCATCAACCGCCTTGCCCCATTCAAAGCGCAGGGGGATTATCTCAGCCCCGAATCGCTCGGCGATGGTGGCAAAGCGCTCACCAAAGACGCCATTGGATACCGAAAGTACCTTATCACCGGGGGATAGGGTATTGACGATTGCTGTCTCCAATCCTCCGGTGCCCGAGCCAGTGAGCAGAAAAACATCCGCCTTGGTCTGGAAGAGTTGTTTCAGCTTGGCGGTGACATCACCGAGTATCTGGGCGAACTGTGGACCACGGTGATTTATCATCTGTTGGCTCATTGTCTGTAGAACTTCTTTGGGACAGGGGGTAGGTCCGGGGATACGTAGTTGCTCCATTTTTTCTCCTTGCCTTTTCGCTATTAGTAAAAGAGTATATTAGCACCCGGCGCTAAATAAATCAATCAATAGATTATAAGCCGGCTAGCTTTTTCTTGAGTTCTGAGAGTTGCCTCAGGTGCGATTTTTCCTCAGATATTATCCTATTTACTGTTGGTTGTGCTCGCCGGGACATTATATCTCTCATCTCGTAGTAGAAGAGGATTGAGTCCTTTTCCGCTCCGATAGCCAGTTCCAGAGCACTAATCTCGTTTCCTGTCCAACTCGCCGTTTTGCCGGCGATTAGCTCATCACTAAAAACGGCGGTGTCAACCAATGTCTGGAGATAAACAGCGTATTCGCCGGCGGTTTCGGAAAATTGGTATTTATCGGCTTCACTGAGCATCTCCTGGAAAACCTGAGCGTGACGGCGTTCCATATCGGCGAGATAGCGGAAGACCTCCTTGGCGGTGGCTTTCGCTGTTGAGTTTGCCATAATATCGTAGAAGGCAAAGCCTCTCTCCTCAATGCCAATGGCTATATTGATAAGCTCACTGCCGGAAAAAGAGATAGACATTTGAGCAATGCCTCCCTTCTTAATTTATTTAGGTCTTAATCATGTTTCCAGCAACTATGAAATTGGGCTACTTCTCCTCTTCCTTTAGCAGGTCAGTGAAGACCTCAGTATGGTATATTTCGTGGTCTCTAATCCGGAGGAGAAGCTTTTTCAGGTCGGGGGCTTTCATCTTCTTGGCGGCGCGGTCATATGCCTCAGTCACCTCCTTCTCCACCTTGATGCCGGCACGGAGCATATCGGCGGTCTTGGTGGAGCGGTCAACCTTGGTGTGCTCGATTCTAGGGTTGCCCCCACCACTGACCATCTCCTCAGCCAGCCAGCCCAGGTGCTGCATCTCGTTAATAGCCTGGTCCTGCATCTCTTCCTTAACCTCGTCGCTAGTTGTCATATAGGAGTGAAGTAGATACTGGAGGATGACAGTGTACTCGTGCTCGATTCCCCAGTCAAGAATCTGAGTGACCTCATCCCGGCGACTGCCCCTTAAGTCTTTAGCCTTTTCCCTCTTCGCCTTGTCCATGAAGTGTTTGAAATCACCGTGGTGTGATTCTTCGTCGGACAGGATACGCTTCAGCAATCGCTTTATCTTGGGGTCGTCAATAGCCTTGATGTGCTCTTTATACTGGTTGATGCCATCCTCTTCCTGCAGCACGTCGTTTCCCATCCACTCCGCCACCGCCTCACCACCCATGCGCATCTCCCCCCGCTTTAGGCTGGGGGCACCACCCAGTTCAACTATGGTCTCAGCCAGAAAGTCCAGGTGGCGCATTTCCTCCCTGGCGATGGCTTCAATCTCGCAAGCCATCTCGCCCTCGCCCATAGCGTAGGCATGGGTCAAGTATTGAATGATGGCAGCGTGCTCCCCCTCAAGGTCTTGATTTAGTAGTTCAATGATTTTCTTTTTGTCCATTACTCCCTCCCTTATTTTCTCGGGTTGGTTGCGGAGTATAAGTCTGTTAGCTGGATTTCCACAAGCCATGGATATTGCAATACTCCCTGGCGACTACCTTTCGTGGTCCGATTTCAAACTCTGCCTCTGGCTTATCTCCCGGCTTGAGAAACTGCCGACAACTCCCGCCGTCGGTGATTACCTCTATCCACTCTATGTAGTGCTTTCCCTCCATGGGGTGGGGAACATCGCCAACCTTGACTTTTATGCCTCTATCTGTGGTTTCAACAACGGGCACATGCTTTTCCAGTCCAACATCTGCTGTTTTCTCTTGGAGCAACTCCATTGGCTGTCCGCAACAGACCAGTTCCCCTTTTCCGGCATGTAGCACTTCAACGATGTTACCGCAAACATTGCACCTGTATACCTGCTTTTGCCTTGTCATATTTTCCACCTCCTTTTATTTTATTTCACCTTTTCAAATTCACTCTTGGTTGCCCCACAGACGGGACAAACCCAGTCATCAGGTATCTGCTCAAAAGGTGTCCCTGGTTTTATGCCGTTATCAGGGTCGCCTAGCTCAGGGTCATAGATATAGCCGCAAACAGTGCACTTGTATTTCGCCATTTTGGCTGCTGCCTCCTTTTTCTCCTCAATATAGCTGGGGGCAGTCTTGGGGGTGGTGCCCCGCTTGACCTGATGGTAATAGGCATAGGTCATTGGCTCGCCTTCCTTAATGACCTCAGCCCTGACGAGCTTTCCGATAAAAATAGTATGCGTTCCTACGTCTACTTCTTTATCCACCCTGGCTTCCAGATAAGCCAGGGTATTATCGGTAACTACCGGCGCTCCGGTCTCACCTATTTTATAATTGATGCCACTAAGCTTATCTATGTCTCTGCCTGACTTGAAGCCGAAGTGACCAATGAAGGAGAGGGGCGTGTCCTGGGAGAGGACTGACACCGCTAGCACCTTGCTTTCCTTGATAAATTCATGGGTCAGGTTGTTTTTGTTAATGCTTACGGCGATAGTTGGCGGCTCCGAGGTGATTTGAAACACGGTGTTGGCGATTTGACCGTTGAGCCTTTTCCCCTTTATTGAGGTTACTATATATAGACCGTAGCCTAGCTTATATAGAGCCTTGAGGTTCATTTCTCCTCCCATCTACATCAGTTCTCCCTTGCTATTTAGATTTCCTGACGTAAATCTTATAGCCTCTGGCCTCTTCCTTAATCCCCAGCAGCTCATTCCCCGTGGTGCGGCACCAGGCGGGCATATCTTCTTTTATCCCCTCATCATCGGCCAAAATCTCCAGTACTTGCCCTACCTTCAGCTCTTTAAGCTTGTTAGCAGTGTGAAAAATAGGCATGGGGCAGTAAAGTCCGACGCAGTCTAAGGTAGCATCTGCTTTCATCGCCCTGCCTCCTCAAATAAACAGATTGGCCTTCCCCTCTTTAGCCTCAGACAGATAGGTAGCCACCCCGGCAAAGCTGTCCACCTCGGGGATGAAAGCCTCCTTGGAGATTCCCATAATCCCCATAGAGGTGGTGCAGGCTATAAATTTAACCCCCGCCTCCCGGGCTGTAGCTATCAACTCATCGACAGAGGGGAACTTGGCATCCCGCATTAACTTCACCATCATCCACTTGCCCAAGCCGAACATGTGAAATTTGGATAAAGGCAATCTCTTGGAGCCGCCACGGTTCATAAAATTGAGCATCTTCCTCATTATCCCCCGACTTTTGATTGAACCCTCGTTTCTTTTGATGATATTTAGGCCCCAGAAGGTGAAGAACATGGTCACTTCCATCCCCATGGAGGCTGCTCCAATAGCTATGTTGAAGGCGGCTAGGGCCTTATCCATCTCCCCGCTGAATACCACCAGGGTAACTTTCTCTGGCATGGCAGCCCTCCTTATTTCCATTCTAGTTTGCCCCCGCACTGGGGACAGACCTCCGCCTCCCTCACTACCGCTATCCGGCACTTGATGCAGTAGCGCAGGCTCACGCCACAAGGCTGGCAGTAAGGCATAGCAGATATGACCAGCTCCTCTTCACAGTATGGACAAAAACACCTCCCCGCCTTTTCCTTTGGTTTTTCAGTCTTTTTCATCTTTCCCCCTCTTTTTGCTTTTTGCTACTTTGCCCTGTTTCTTCAGGTAGTCATCAATAGCCTTATTCAGGGCTTGGGCACCGAGGTTGGAGCAATGATACTTGTTCTTGGGCAGCCCCTCTAGCTCCTGAGCCACCAGCGCTGGAGTTATCCTTTTTGCCTCTTCCAAGGTCTTCCCCTTAGCCATCTCACTGACAATACTGGAAACAGCAATGGCAGCCCCGCAGCCGAAGGTCTTGAACTTGACATCGCTGAGGTGGTTATCATCAACCTTGATGTAGAAGGTCATCATGTCTCCACAGACGGGGTTGCCCACCTCTCCGATGCCGTCAGCATCCTCTATCTCGCCCACGTTGCGAGGGTTCATGAAGTGCTCCATCACCTTATCGCTGTAAATAGGCATCTTATTCCCCTCCTTTCTGGCTTTTCAAGAATTTGGCATATAGTGGTGACATCTGCCGTAGCCTGTCCACAATGGGCGGCAGTGCCTCTAATACATAGTCAACGTCCTCCTCAGTATTTTCCAGACCAAAGCTGAAGAGGAGCGACCCCTGAGCTACTTCGTGAGGAATCCCCATAGCGATGAGGACATGAGAGGCTTTGAGCGCTCTAGATGTGCAGGCTGAGCCGCTGGATGCTGCTATCCCTTGGTGATTTAATAGCATGAGCATCGCCTCTCCTTCAATGAACTCGACGCAGAAGCTGGCATTACCGGGTAGGCGCTGGGTGGGGTGTCCAGTGAGGATCACATGCTCAAGCCGGGACAGTAGGCCTGCAATTAACTTGTCGCGCAGGGCTGAGAAGCGGTGTATTCTGGACTCCATCTCAGCTTTGGCTAGTTCGGCAGCCTTTCCCATTCCTACGATTGCAGGTATATTCTCAGTCCCTGGCCTTTTCCCTCCCTCCTGCACCCCACCGTCAAGGAAGGGGATGATGCGTAACCCCTTCTTGAGCCAGAGAGCACCAACCCCTTTGGGCCCGTAAAACTGGTTGCCAGCCAAGCTCAGTGCGTCCAGCTTCAGCTCCCTGACATCCACCGGAATAGTGCCGGCGGTGGCTACAGCGTCGGTATGGAAGATAGCCCCAGCTTCCTTTGCCAATTCCGCTATCTCCTTAATAGGCTGAATGGTGCCCACCTCACTATTGCCATGCATGATGGAGACAAGAACTGTGTCCTTTCTGAGACTTCGGCTAACTTCGTCTGGATTTATCATTCCGTACCTGTCCACCGGAACCTGGGTCATTTCGAAACCCCACTTCTCTAAGGTTCTGGCTGAGTGTAATACCGAGAAGTGCTCGATAGCTGAAACTACGATGTGCTTACCCTTAGATTGTTGGGCCATAGCCAACCCTTTAATAGCAAAGTTGTTCGATTCAGTACCACTGGAGGTGAAGATAATCTCCTCCGCCTGAGCACCAATGAGGTCTGCTACCCTGCTCCGGGCATCCTCTATAGCTTCTCTGCTCTCGTCTCCCCAGTCGTGTAGAGATTGGGCATTGCCATAAGCATCCTTGAAATAGGGCAGCATAGCCTCCAGCACCTCGGGTAATACTGGAGTGGTGGCAACATGGTCTAGGTAAACCTTTTTCATTTCCCACCTCCAGAATCTCTAGTCCTTATTCAGCCCCCGTCCAGAGATGGATGTTCCTTGGTGACAAACCAACCTGCCGGGTCTCTTAGGTATTCGTAATAGTCGAGCAGGATTAGGTGGTGTTCCCTTTCTTCAGCAGCTAGGGTGTGATAAAAGTCTCTCTCAGCGTCATAGGTAGCATTTTCCCCCTGGCTTTTGTAGAAATCATAGGTCTTATTTTCCATATCCATAGCTATCTGTATGGCATCAAGCTCAGTGGCAAGGGCTTTTATATTGGCGCCAGTTTCCTCGGTTGCCTTGACCAATATGGTTCTCAGCCTTTTGCCCCCGTCAGGTTGAAAATCAGTTACCGGCCATGCCTTTTTATTTTGTATTGCCTTGCATATCTGCTCAAACTTTTGCCGGTGGACGTCTTCTTCAGCGGCTAGCGACTGCAGCAACTTCTTACCCGGCTCGTTGCTGCTTTCCCCGCTTGCTTTCAGATAGTACTCTTTGCCATCAATTTCCATCTGAATAGCAATTTGAAGTGCTTTTAGGGTTTTATCCTGTTCAGTTTCCATTATCATTTTCCCCTATATTATAAAGAATAACAATAAAAAATCATAAAATAAAGGGGAAAAAGGTTAAAAAGTTATCACATTTTTAATGACTGGAAGCAGGAGAGGCTGAGGTAGGTTTTCTAGAATAAATCCATGCTGAGGTATCTTTCACCCCTGTCGACTAGGACAGTAACAATGGTTTTACCCTTTCCTGACCTTCGGGCAATCTCCAATGCGGCAAAGACATTGGCGCCTGAGGAAATGCCAACCATCAATCCCTCCTCTTTTATCAACCTCCTTGTTGTATCCACGGCGTCACTGCTCTTTACTTTAATCACTTCATCAATGAGAGCCATGTTCACCAGACTGGGGATGAATCCTGGGCCAATCCCCTGTATTAGGTGTGAGCTGGGTTTCCCCCCGCTCATTACCGCTGATTCCGCTGGCTCCACGGCAACAATCTTTATATCGGGGTGGACCTTTCTCAACGCTTCCGCTACGCCCATTAATGTTCCCCCGGTACCAACCCCGGCAACAAAAACATCAATCCTTTCTCTTACCTCTTCCAAAATCCTCTTGGCGGTAATCTCTCGGTGGGCGGCAATGTTATCCGGGTTATCAAATTGCCTTGGCAACCAGGCATCTTTATTTTCCCTGGCTAGCTGCTCAACCTTATTCAAAGTCCCGATAAACCCCTCCTTTTCCGGGGTTAGGATAATCTCGGCGCCAAAGGCTTGCATCATCTGTCTTCTCTCCTTGCTCATATGCTCGGGCATGACGGCAATAAATTTGCAGCCTTTTAGCGGGGCGAGCATGGCAAATGATATGCCGGTATTACCGCTGGTAGCCTCTATAATCGTGCCTCCCGGTTTTAATAGCCCCTTCTTCTCCGCCATTTCCATCATGTACAAAGCCATTACATCCTTTATGCTCCCACTGGGATTTAGGGCTTCCAGTTTAGCCAGGATAGTGGAACTGGTATCGTTTATTTTAGCCAGTTTTACCAGCGGTGTATTTCCAACCAGGTCTAGTATGCTTTTCGCCATTTTAGGACTCCTTTTGTATCTGTTGACGCCTATAGGTTTTTATGATAGTGTAAGCCTTATTGACTACTTTAGTCAACAAACAACCTCTGCCTAAAGAGGGGGAGATGACAAATAATACGGAGAGATTCCCTGTATTGCGGGTTACTGAGAAAGGCAGAGATAACATTGTTGATGTCGTGGTCACGGAATTTCCTCTTACCATCACCCTGAATAATTATGAGGTGGTAACCTTACTCTGCTCTCCGACAGATTTGGAGTATCTGGCTATTGGCTTCCTTTTCTCCGAAGGATTAATAGAAAGCAAAGACGATATTAGGGAGATAAAGGTTGACGACGAGGGGGGCATGGTGCAGGTGGAGACTAAAAAGGATAGGGGGCTTGTTAATCTGCCTTCATCTAGGCGGCTGGTAACCTCGGGAGGGGGGAGGGGGGCTCCGTTTTACCACCAGGCTCAGGCAAAGGTAGAATCCGATATTGAAATATCAGTCGGTGAGGCCTTTACCTTGGTAGACGACTTTGTTCAGCGCTCGGCAGTGTTTAAGGCAACGGGCGGTGTTCACAGCGCTGCCCTGTGTGATACCAAGAGCATTTTGGTCTTTAGCGAGGACATAGGCAGGCACAATGCCATTGATAAGGTCTTCGGCGAGTGTCTGCTGAAGGATATACCGACCGCCGGGCGTCTGCTAATCACCAGTGGCCGGGTTTCTTCAGAGATATTACTCAAGGTAGCTAAAAGGGATGTTCCTGTGCTTATCTCCAAATCCGCCCCCACTAGTATGGGGGTGAGGCTAGCTAGTGATTTGGGCATAACTCTCATTGGCTTTGCCCGAGGGAAAAGGATGAACCTCTATGCCAACGAGTGGAGATTAAAAGGTGGCTAAATTGGAACAGTTTGCCGATATAGTCGTGTTTATTACCACGGCTAATGCTGAGGAAGCGCAGCGGATAGCTAGCTTACTGCTGAACGAAAGGAAGGCAGCCTGTATTAACATTGTGCCCAGGGTTAGCTCACGCTTCTGGTGGCAGGGCAAACTTGAATCGGCTGAGGAGAGCCTTCTAATTGTAAAAACCAAAGCATCAGTACTAGATGAAATTGTTAGTTTAGTTAAGGAGCATCACCGCTACGATGTTCCTGAAGTAATTGCTTTGCCCATTATCGGTGGCAATCAAGACTATCTAGAGTGGATGAGTAAAGAGGTAAAACAGAGTGCCAGGGGTGACTAACCATGCTTACTAGGGAAGCGCGGGAAAGGTATGACCGGCAGATAATGATTCGGGGGTTTGGGCAGGAGGGACAGGGGAGGCTCAAGCGGGCGAGAGTCTTCGTTGCCGGTGCTGGCGGGCTTGGTTGTGCCGCCGCCACATATTTGACCGCGGCTGGGGTAGGGATGATACGGATTGTTGATCAGGATAGGGTAGAGCTTAATAACTTGAACCGGCAGGTTTTGCACTGGCAAGGGGACATCGGGAAAAGGAAGGTTGATTCGGCTACTCAGAAGCTGAGGAAGCTGAATCAAGAGGTAAAAATAGAAGCTATAGGGGAAATGATAACCGAAGCCAATATTTCTCAGCTTGTCGCTGGCTTTGACCTAATTGTTGATGCCGTGGATAACATGCCGACCAGATATTTACTAAATAGGGTGGCACTGGAGAAGAACATCCCCTTTTTCCACGGTGCAGTCTACGGCTTTGAGGGGAGGGTGATGACAATAATCCCAGGCGAAACTGCCTGTCTGAGGTGCGTGTACCGGGGGGTCATCCCCGAGGAGAAATTCCCGGTGATTGGGGTTACACCGGCGGTTATCGGCTGCATTCAGGCAACAGAGGTGATAAAGTACATCGTTGGGATTGGTCAGCTACTAACCAATAGGCTATTAGTCTACGACGGGCTGAATATGAGATTTACCGAGTTTAGGCTCAAGAGAGACCCAAATTGCGAGCATTGTGGTAAGGGTGGTAAGAAGTGAGTGTGAGGATAAACCTGCATCCCAATTTACTTCAGTTTACTAATGACCAGGCAATAGTTGAGGTCAATGGTAGTACCGTTGGCGAGTGCCTTGATGAGTTGGTTAAACAGTTTCCCCAGATTAAGCGGGGGCTATTTGATAAAGATGGTAAATTGCTTAACTATGTTGATGTCTATGTCAATTATGAGAGCTCTTACCCCGAGGAGCTGGCTAAGCCGGTCAAGGACGGAGATGAGCTTCATATTACCCTCATAATTGCCGGCGGGTAGATGAAGAGGTTTGGCTAAGATTGCTTCACAGACGGCAGGTGACTTCTATTCTGTTCTCCTTTCTGCTTAATGAACCAGGGGCGGAAGTCTAAAAAGCCGCCCGGGTGAAGTAGTAGTATGATTAAGGCTAGCCCAAAGAGCACAGCGTCAAGACATAGGGCATGCAGTGGGGAGATGCCCCCCACCCATTTCTCCCATATACCAAAACAAAAGGCACATTGAGGGAACTGCTTTATGCCCTGGCTTAATGCCCAGGAATTATTAGCCATAAATCCGGCAGTTAGGGGAAGGGACAAACCAGCGGCGATTCGGGGAAACAAGCCCAGAAGCAAAAGCACCCCTAAGGCTGCCTCCACCCAGGGGAGATAGTAACCAATAAAATAGGCTACGGCGGGTGTCCACAAGGACTGAAGTAGGGCATCAATAAACTCAGCCTGCCCTGGTATTTTACCGATGCCAGATACCAGTAGAGTTAGTCCCAGAAATAAACTTGAGCCTAAGGTTAAAGCGCCTTTTGCCATGTGAAAGCCAGTATTCATTAATTGCTGAAGTACTAAGGAGAGCGGCGAACCTTTACTATTTCCGCCAGGATGCTGACCGCTATCTCCTCCGGGGTCTGAGCTTTTATTTCCAAGCCGATGGGGGCATGGACCCTATCCAGTTGCTCTTTAGCTATCCCTTTAGCCACGAGGTGGGAGAATATCGCCTTGTTTTTGGCTTTGCTACCTATCATGCCGATGTATTTAGCCTCTGTCCCCACCGCCCATTCCAGTACGATATCGTCATAGCGATGGTTTCGGGTAACAATCACAATGTAGCTTGATTTATCTATCTTTAGTTTGGGGAGTGATTTGGAAAAGTCGTCAACTAGGGTGATATCGGCTTCGGGGAATCTATCAGCATTGGCAAATTCAGCCCGGTCATCAATGACCGCAATTTTGAAGCCGAGAAGTTTGCCTATCTTGGCTAGTGGCAGCGAAATATGACCGCCGCCAAAGATGTATAAGGTGGGTGGGGTCAGAATAGGCTCAATAAACACCTCTAGCTCCCCACCGCAGAGCATCCCTTCCGCCTCTACTTCCTTGGCGGTCAGGCTGGTACGGAGTCGCTTTGGCTTGCCCTGTCCGATTACCTTAATCGCTTCCTTAATTATTTGGGCTTCCAGGCTACCACCACCTATGGTGCCAAGGCTGCTACCGTCAGTCTTAACCAGCATCTTGGCTCCCTCTTCCCTGGGGGTGGAGCCGGTAGCTGAGACTATAGTAACCAGTGCTACCTCTTCACCCTCGGCTCTAATCCTGACTATTTCCTGGTAGATATCAGTCATCTTTTATCCTTGGAACATTATAGCGCATCAGTATCGCCTCTAAAACGCCGTCAGCAATTGTGCTCATCTTGGGACGAATGGTATAACAAGCCTTCTTACTTCCTGAGGGGTCTATTTCACCCAGTTTTGTCCCCTTCACTACCTTCGCCCCGCGGCGCATCAGAGCTCGAATGATGCCGCTGGTCTTGGCTTTGAGGGGCTGTCCTGCCACTGAAGCCATCACCTCGCCAGCAGCAACAGGGTCCCCTATTTCCTTGTCAGTCTGAAATAGACCATTTTTAGGTGAATGTAGCACCCGTTCAAAGGTTAAGCCGCCTATGGCGATGGGGACTGCGGTATCTTTTTCTGCCTCCCCCTTAAGGATTACCTTGCCCAAGCTCTGGCTATTATTTGTCTCCACCACCATATGAACATCCTTCCCCGCCTTAAATCCAGGACCCAGTCCGATTACTAGGGGGGCATCAGTAATCCTTGTTCCCAGGTTTCTTTTTGCCATGATAGCGTCAACCAGGGCGTCAGGGTTAAGGGTGCTCTTTATTGATGCCTCGGGGTCAATGATGATAGGTATCTCACCTTGTTGCCACGCCTTAGTAATACCCGGGGCAGAGGTAACATGTCTGGCTACTACCCCCTCAACCTCCTTTTTCCCGTCGTATATTGCCTCAGAGAAAGCGGCTCCCCGGCTTACTGCCAGGGGTTGGGGGGTTTCAGTCATGCAAACCCTGCACTGGGCGCGGGCTAACCTATGGGCTACTCCGCTGGCTACCTCCCCACCACCTCTGATGAGGACGACCAACTTGGTTAATTCTGTACCCATCTCCAAGAGTCTTCGACTTTTTGCTTTGGTGCGGGCGAGACCGCCCAAAAATTATATCATAGGGGGAGAGATAAGGCTAGCAATATTGAAATTGGGTAGTGGGTCAATTTGAATTATCTGTATCTTGACAGATGCTTGACCGCTTATGCTATACTGGAAGTATGCAAAAGAATAAAAGAACACCAGATGTAAATGTAATAGCTGTTGCTATTACGGAACGAGCCACTGATGAGGCTCGCATAGTCAAGAACCCTGCTGCCGTAGCACTTGGTAGATTGGGCGGTCTTAAGGGCGGTAGAGTTAGAGCTGAAAGGCTGACAAGCGCAAGGCGGTCAGACATAGCTAAGAAGGCAGCATTGGCTAGGTGGGATATAAACAGAAAATCAGTCTAGGTTTAGACTGATTTTTAGGGCCTCATTCACTTGGGGCATCCTAAGAGTAGATAAATTCCCTCTCTTATTTCTCAACATACTTTTAGGAATTGTCATGATTCTACTCAGGTTAATTTGCCCACCATGCTCCAAGCCGCTTTCGTGGTTTTTGAATGTAACAAGAACTGGGTAATCTTTTATTGTATGAGTAATATAGGCAACTATTGTGGAATCACTATGTTTGTTTCCGGTGTCATTCTGTATTATGAGTGCGGGGTGAATACCGGAATCCTTACCCCAATCTACATCATAGATTTCCCCTCGTTTTACCTCAAGGGGTTTAGGCATAACAGTTAATCACTCCAAGAAGAAGCAATATTTTGGATGACCCTGATAGATTTCTGGGCAAAATCCCTGTTATCTTCTGCCGTAGTTTTATAATATTCAACCAATAGCTTCTCTTTGCGGGTGCGAGATAGCTCCTCTAGACATTGTGAAATAACACCACTTTTAGTAGTATTATTCTCCTTGGCAATCTCCTCCGCCAATACTTTTAACTCTGGTCTAACAGTTGCCGATAGTTGAACCTTACGCCCAGTTTGTGTAACCATAATAACACCACCTAATATGATTTTTATATCGTATTAACTAATCAGATAATATAGTAATATACTATTATCTTATCTGTCAAGCCCCCCTGTCAAGTATTTTAAAATATTTCTCCAAATTGCCCCCAAAACCCTTGCAATGCTTGAGCGGTCTGGTATAATACAGGTATGAACAGGTTAAGTATAGAGCGCAGGGCAAAGGTCATTTCTGCCTTAGTTGAGGGCAATTCTATCCGTGCCACCTGCCGGATGACCAATACCGCTAAAGGCACTGTAATTAGGCTACTGGCTGAGGTTGGTAAGGCCTGTGCCGAATACCAAGATAAACACCTACGCAATCTACCATGCAAGCATATTCAATGTGACGAAATATGGTCATTCTGCTATGCCAAGCAAAAGAATGTGCCGGAAAATAAACAAGGTCAACTTGGTTATGGCGATGTTTGGACATGGACTGCCATAGACGCTGACACTAAATTAGTTCCCTCTTGGCTTGTCGGCCTACGTGATGCCGGTTATGCCTATGCGTTTATGAATGACCTGAAAAGTAGATTAGCTAACCGAGTTCAAATCACCACTGATGGTCATAGAGTTTATCTATGGGCTGTTGAAGATACATTCGGCCCAGACGTTGATTATGCCATGTTGGTTAAGATATACGGGCAAGAACGGGAAAGCGAGGCAAGGTATAGCCCAGCCCTATGTATTGCAGCAGAACCACATATAATTCAGGGCAATCCCGACCCCACCAAGATTTCAACCAGCTTTGCAGAGCGCCAAAATCTAACAATGCGAATGAGCATGAGACGATTTACTAGGCTGACTAACGCCTTCTCTAAGAAGATTGAGAACCTAGAATATGCCGTAGCTCTCCACTTTATGTATTACAACTTCGCCAGACCACACAAGACACTAGCTAATCCCTACCCTAGAACGCCAGCTATGGCAGCGGGGATAAGTAATCACATTTGGACGATAGAAGAGATAGTTTCCTTGGTAGGTTAAAATGAAGGGCCCCCCGATTGGGGAGCCCTCAACAGTTGCAGCCAGAGGCTACAACGGGGTACACTCTCTTACAAATACAACTGTATTATACCATATATGTCAAGGGGGTGCCTAATGCCCAAAAGAGCTATGGCCTACATAGATGGATTCAGCCTTTATTTCGGTTTAAGGGAAAAGGGATGGCGCTGTTATTATTGGCTTAATGTAAAATCCCTTTGTGAAAGATTTGCTAAACCTCCCCAATATCATTTGGAAGGAGTGAAATATTTTACGTCTAGAATAAGGGGAAACCCCGATAAAGTCGCCCGACAAGATGCATTTATTCAGGCACTAAAAACAGTACCCGGATTGGATGTTTTGTATGGCAAATATGGAACAAGGGGTTACAGATGCCAAAGTTGCTCTTATGAGGGTTTATTACCCGCCGAAAAGATGACAGATGTTTATATAGCAAGTGAAATGCTATTAGATGCATCCCAGAATAGATATGATGTCGCATATTTAATATCTGGAGATAAAGATTTAGTTCCTGTAATTAAAACAATTAAGGAAGTGTTTCCAGACAGATACATAGTACTAATCCCCCCACCCGAGCGTTATTGCTCTGATTTAGCAGCAGTAGCTCATGTTACACTAAAAATGTGGGAACATTACATTAAAAAGTCTCAATTCCCTGAAACAATAACTCGCCCCAATGCAACGCCACTAATACGCCCCCCGTCTTGGGCTTAAACTTTGAAATTGACCCACTACCTGAAATTGTTTATTAATCTCACCCCCTTAAAGCACCCAGAAAAATCTTTGATTTTCCTGGGAACCCGCTTTGTCCCCCCTCTCCTTGGCAAGGAGAGGGGGAAGAATAAAAAAAGAGGGGGGGCTTCGCCCCCCCCTTAAAACTACTTTCCCCCTTCCCCTAAAGGGGAAGGGGGTCAGGTCGAAGACTCTTCGAGGGGATGGGGTCAATGCTACGAAGGTAACCTAGTAGGAATCTTGGTAGAGCTGTTTAATGGCGGCGAGGTTCAGTAATCTCGGGTGGGATTTGAGCCAGGGGGCAGTTTTCACCGCGCAGTTTGCCAGCTCCTCAAGGCGCTCAAGTTTAATGCCAAGGGCGCTGAGTCTTAGCTTCATTCCTACTCTTTCTAGCCACTTGTTGGTGGCTAGAATTGCGTCTGCCTGGTTAAAGACATTCTTGCCGAGATGGTGGAACCTTTCGCTGTTTGCCGGGAGGGTATACCTCATCCATGCTGGGAGAAGGGCAGCTAAACCATCGCCATGAGCAATGTCATAATACCCGCTTAGAGGGTGTTCAATACCATGTAGGGTCATGATGCCGGCTCCTCCACCCAGTGTTGTAAATTGGGAGCAGGCAATGGTACTTGCCCATGAGAGCCTGGTTCGTGGCTCAATATCCTTCGGTCTAGCTAATGCTTGAGGTAGAGACTCCACTACCATTCTCATTGCTGTTTCCATTATGCCATCGCTTAATGGGGAAGGTTCGGTAGTAGTGAGGTAACATTCTACAAGGTGACAGAAGATATCCACCCCGCCCTGGGCGGTTGTCTTTTGTGGCAGGGTGAGTGTCAGGTCAGGGTCAACAATAGAAACCCTGGCGAAGAAATAGGGGCTGCGCAATGCTCTCTTCTCATGGATTTCCCAATTGGTAATCACAGCTATGTTGTTAGCCTCAGAGCCACTGGCGGCTATGGTTGGGACTAGAATCAGTGATGGCACCGGCGGTTTCACCTCGGCGTCAGCCTCAACATAGTGCCAGATTGACTTGGTGCCACTGCTGGCTAATGCGATTCCCTTGGCTGCATCCATAGCACTGCCGCCCCCCAGCCCTATGATTAGGTCTGCCTTCTTCTTGATGGCTATCTTGCTGCCCTCATCTACTGTGGAGACACGTGGATTTGGTTCAACTTTATCAAAGACTGAGACCCAAGTACCGTTAGCCTTCAGGTCATTAACCACTCTGTCAAGCACACCCATCCGGCGCATACTAGTTATGCCGGTAACCAGAATCGCCCTCTGTCCTATCCTTGCTGCCTCTGAACCCAGCTGGGCAAAGCTGCCAGAGCCAAAGATAATCCTTGTTGGTAGATAAAACCTGGTTGTCCCCATAGTAGGTCTCCAATCTACCTAATGCTGAGTAAGTCTCGTCGAGACCGGTCTTATCTTACCTGGGGCGATGAGCCACATCAATACGGCTGCGGCCATTAACGACCCCAGAAGTATTAAGAAAGTGAGGAAGTAGCTGTTGGTAATATCATGGAGAAACCCGGCAAGCCAGGGGGCGATGGCACCACCTAGAGCGGAGCCTAGAACTATAATGCCTAGGATGGAGCCGAAGTGTTTCCCCTGAAACAGGTCAGCTACCGTGGTGAAAAACACCGGTCCGGCAGCGCCAATCCCAAGACCAAAGCAGACAGCAAACAATAATGGCATCCAGGGGTGAGAGGTGTCCCGTATCAGGAATAATAGGGATACTGCCCCGGCGCTTAGTAGACAGCTCGGTATGAAGACCCTTTCCCGCCCAAGGCGGTCGGAGAAAAGGCTGCACAGGGTTCCGAGGATGAAAACAATGCCAAATACGCTGTAGATTTTTGCCGCCAGCATCGGGTTATAGCCTACATCCCTGAAGAAGTAAATCTGATGGGTTACTGCTATCTGCTCGGCAAGTCCGAGGAGGCAAAAGGCAATCAGGAAAAGTAGCCAGAATTGATAGGTCTTCATCGCCCGGGAGAGTGTCCAGGTAGTAGCTGCCCATTTGCCTTCCCCAGTCTGAGGCTCATCTGTGTCTTGTGGCTGGGGTGGTTTTTGAGTCTCACCGTCGGGCAGAAGACCTTTGTCCTGGGGGGTGCGGCGTATCAAAAGGCTACACAGCGGTACAACAATGACAACGAGGGAGACCCCTATAATGACATAAGCCTTCTGCCAGCCAAAGTTGGAGATGAGAAGCTGGGCAATGGGAGCTGATACCAGGCTGCCGCCGAAGCCAGCAGCCAGTATACCAATGGCTAAGCCACGCTTTTTGATAAACCAGTTAGAGACTATGGTGGTGAGGGGTGTCCAACCGGCTAGGCTCAAGCCTACGGCGGCAATAACGCCGTAGAAGAGGAAGAATTGCCATTGAGAGGTGGCGAGGCTGCACAGGGCAACACCCCCTCCTAGAATGCAACCTCCTAACGTTAAAATCAACCTTGGCTTAAATCTATCAACTAGGCTGCCTGCCACTGGTGCCGCTAGACCATAGATAATGAGGGAAATGGAGAACATCAGTGCGGTGCTGCCCCGCCCCCAGCCAAATTCCTCCACAATAGTAGGATAGAAAACGGAGAAGGTGTTCCTGATGGCATAACCGAGGACTAAGGTGATAAAGGCTGTGCCTAGGACAACCCAGCCGTAAAAGATACCCTGCCCGCTCTTAGCCGTCCCACGTTTGTTCACTGCACTATGATACCTGTAATGGGGTATGCCTGCTACCGAGGGAATCTATAGCTCGCCTTGCACCAGTGTGGTCGTGTCCTGGACACCCTGGATACTGCGCACCTCGCTAACGATTATCTTGGCTAGCTCAAAAAGGCTCTTAGTTTCAGCTTCAGCTATTGCATCCCACTGTCCGAACACGAGGCTCACATCGGTGACCCCGGGAATGACACGTATCTGGGACAGGGCACTGGATTCGAACCCAGGGACTAGCTTGATAAGAATATAGCCCTTTATCATTTGGCGGTATTATATTCCGTCTTGGGTTGGTTGGCAAGTTAATAGAATGCTTTTCTCCGTTTGCTTAGCTTAAACCAGGGGTGAAAGCTAATGATAGAGTCGGTACAGACCAAAGCCCTCTTTAGTCGATGGCTGCATTATCACGCTCGCTGCCCGCTGGAACGCATTTACCTCTCTCCAGTTCTCCAGCCGATTTGCTATCTGGAGTTTAAGGACGTGGATGTCATCTTCGTTCGTGGTATCTTCACGGACTTTGGTTAGAATCCTTTCCCCCTCAGGGTCGTCAGCAGCCAAACCACCGGCAATTACAAGCTGGCATTTTCTCTTTTCCCTTACCAGGCGGTAGGTGTTAATGGTCCTATCTATCCCTTTCCACGGGTCAAACCTTCCAATTTGAGCGATTATAGGAATTTTTGAGTCTATCTGGTATTTGGTGAGAACCTTGTCTATTTCTTCCTGGCTCAATTCTCTATTCTTTTCGGAAAAAGGGTCGATTGAGGGGGGGATTATGAACTTGGGCAAAGGCCAGCGTGAAACGACATAGTGGGCGGCTGAGAATATGGCGGCATCATAGTGTTCAGTCCAATCAGTGATAAAATCCCACAGTCCGGGGTTATCAGCCAGGGTTTCCTCTTCAATATCTATGTGGCATCTCCAGAGCCAAGTTTCTGTGGGTCGCTTAAGGCGATGGACTAGACCCATTGGCTGGGGGTCATGGACGAGCACCACGTCCGGCTTATAGTCAATAAGATTGGCTTTGGCGCTGTCCACGAGGTTGTCAACATAACACTGCTTCATCTCTGAGGTAAAGGTGCCCTTCATACCCTGTAGTAGGTTATGCAGGCTTTTGGTGCATTCAAAGTACTCTTTATTTCCGTGAATAATCTTCCATTCCGCCTCTATGCCCAGCGAGTTCAGAAGGGGGATAGAGCCATAAAGCATCTCAGCCACGCCTCCCCCCTGCGCGCTGGAGTTTAGCTCCAGCAGCTTTAGACCCTTCACCCTCTCCGCTGCTCTATATAGTCTCTCTATCTTCTTCTTGCCTACGAGGGGGGTGTAGGCTTCCACAGGGGGTGTGGAGAAGGGGGTGAAGTTCTTCCTTTTACTATATACCGTCCCGTCTGCAAGCAAAGTAATCTCCCACCTATATTATTCTTCACAGTTCAACCCTGGAGTCGTTGCCGACAAAGAGGCTCGTTACCTTGGAGTTAGGCTCCAGTTTGAGCACCTCAGTTCCCTTACCGATGACACTATCAACCAGTTTAATTCGGTGAATGCGGCAGTTCTCCAGAATCACCGAGTTCTCCACTGACGAGTCCTCTATCACCGTCCCTGCGCCGATACTGGCGAATGGACCAACGGCCGAGTTGTTGATTCGGCAATCCTCAGCAATAGACACCGGTCCCCGAGTGGTGCTGGCGACTACTTCTGTTCCCTGCCTGATTTCCACCTCGCCCACCACCTGGCTTTTTGAATCAATGTTGCCTTTAATGTCCCGCCTCAGGAAGTTATCAAGCATCACCCGGTTGGCTTGTAATAGGTCATCCTTGGTACCGGTATCAAGCCACCACCCCTTAAGAATATGGCTCGTAACCAGTTTGCCCATGTCAATGAGCTTCTGTATAGCATCGGTTATCTCAAGCTCACCCCGCCATGACGGCTTAATCTGGACAATCGCCTTATGGATTTCAGGGGTGAAAAGGTAAACCCCGACCAGGGCGAGCTTACTCTTTGGCTGCTTCGGTTTCTCAACAAGGCGGACGACTTCACCCTTCTCATTAACCTCAGCCACCCCAAAGCGGCGGGGGTCGGGCACTTCTTTGAGGATGATAAGGGCATCTGGGGCATAGGTGTTGAACCGTTTAACAAATTCTCTGACGCTATCCTCAATGAGGTTATCGCCCAAAAACATGAGAAATGAGGAATTACCGAGGAAACCCTGAGCCGTCATTACCGCATGAGCCAGACCAAGCGGCTCTGATTGGACGATGTAGGTGATGTGAGCACCCCATCTTGAGCCGTCGCCAACAGCTTCTTTTATCCAGTTACCGGTGTCTTGGGAGATGATAATGCCGATATCAGTAATTCCGGCTTGTCTAATCTGCTCCAGAACGTAGAACAATATGGGCTTGTTGGCGACAGGCAGAAGGTGCTTTACCATAGTATCGGTAAGCGGTCTGAGCCTTGTTGCTTTGCCAGCGCATAAGACCAGTGCCTTCATTACCACCTATCCTGCCTGTGAGCTTGTTTTAGATACTTAGAGCGTCAAAACTGGGTAAGGTATTTCTTAACAAAGTCTATAGAATCTACCGGTGTGGGGTCAATTCTATTTAGTATCGCCAGGTAGAAGCTGACATAATCGCCGAAAAGAATCAGGCTCATCATCTGGGGCAAGACGGTTTTTCCAATGGCCCCCACCAGTTCATGCTTGATTTTTGCCTTAGCCAGTAGCTGGGCGGTAGCCTCATAGCGGAGCCGGTTTCGCGAATTTAACAGGGCGGAATGCAGCAAGACCACAAATACCCTCTCCTTTACCTGGGGGGGAAAGTCATAGCCCAATACTGCATTATGATTAAGCTCGGGGAAGAGCTCAAAGAAGGCCATGGTCTTGCTGTTCTCGTTGAGCTGGGTCTTCCAGCGCCGGGCTACCTCGGAAAGGAGCTCCGCCCCGTAGATTACCACCACATGCCGCCAAAGTTTAGTCGCTAGTTGCTTCGCTGGATTAGAGACAAAGGGGGTAGTTTCAACTAAGTCATTGGATAGCTTATTCAAAATCTGTAGCCCTTGTTGTAGCTCTGCCGATTTATCTCTAAGCAAGCCAAGTTTTTGGAAAATGCCGACCAGGGGGATAAAGCTGTGGGGGAAGGCGGCTCTCGGGGGTGCTCGGTAATCGATAACAAAGACAGGGATACCTTCCTTTTCCGCTAGCTGTTTAAGTTTGCCGCCGGTGGTAAGCACCAGCTTTTTTGCCTTGGTTTTGAGAGACTGGGTGAAGGCGGAGATGGTCTCCTCGGTGTTCCCTGAGTAGCTTGAGGCAATAACCAAGGTGTTATTGGCAATAAACGGGGGCAAGCCGTAATCGCAATGTACCCAGACGGGCGCTTTGCTTTCAGCCAAGGCGAGACGGCGGACAACATCACCACCAATAGCTGAACCACCCATTCCCAGAATAATAACCCTATCTATTCCCTTATATTCTCGGGGGAGGTCAAACCGCATAATTTTTTCCCACGCCTGCTGGCATTGCTCGGGGAAGTTATGCAGATGGGAAAGCATCCCCAGCTTGTCAATCTGCCGGTAAATCATATGGTCATCTAGGTCAACCACGGTTCCCCCCAATATCTTAGGAACCATCTATTATAGCATTCAATCAAGCTTCATTGCCAGATAGGTTTGTTGAATGCTACTTCTATAGTCCATTATTCCTAGTACCTTTTTACTACCAGTTAATGACCTATTTGGGTGATTGCCTGGGGAAGTAAGAGGATTTACAGTGGTAATAGGTAAGTTTAAGGTAGTTCAGAAAGTAGGGCAAAATATGGCAATTGATAAAAAGATTGACTCTATGCTGACGGCAAGCGATGTCGCTCGTCTTCTTAATGTGCATCTGAACACGGTAAGGCGGTGGAGTAATCAGGGGATGCTAAGGGCATACCGCATTGGCTCCCGGGGTGATCGGAGATTCCGGCAGGAGGATATTGATTACTTTCTTTCACGGGAGACCAAGATGAGTAGTAAAAGGAGGGTCCCTGCTTGGAGGACAATGATAGGCAACCTGTTAATCTAAGAGCAGAAATGGACAATTTGAGTCAAGAGGACAGTGGGAAAACCAGCCGTGCTGTTGACCTTTACCAATTAGCGAATTGGACTATACCTGAGTGGTTGGGAGTGAAGGGTAAAATGCGCCAATTGGAAATGGGTTCGGAATTAAAAGCCCAAGTTGGAGATTATTTGCAGAAGCTGGGCTATGGGATAACCCCGGCGGCTAAACTCATTGGGAAGTCGGGGGTTGAGCATACCTTTGATATGCTCGCTCAAAAGGATGACGGCTTTACTACCAACACTATGGCTATCTGCTTTGCCCCCGGGGGTGATAGGGAGGTGGAGGTGGGCACTATCTTTAGATTTGCCAACAAAGCCTATGATACCGGCATTCTTAGCCGGGTCCTTATTTCCATCCCTGAACTTAGTCAAGAGGCAAAACAGTTAGCTCAAAAGCAGCGAATAAAGGTCATTGAGAGAGAGCAAATAGCGGCATTGTTAGGGTCAAAGCTGGTGCTGCCAGTTAAGCCGGCGGAGCCTCTCAGGTTTGAGACAAAGGAGCAATTGGCCGAATCTTTAGTCAATCTCGGCTATAAGGTTAAGGAAAATGCCAAAGTTAAGGGCAAGTCGGGGGTTGAATATACCTTTGATATATTGGCTTATTCTAATAGCGACCAGGTCAGTCAGAGCTTTGGTATAGATTTCCTGACCGGGAAGGAAGAGGTAACTCTGGAGCAGGTATCCTTATTTGACACTAAAGCCTATGAGGTTGGCATTGATGATAAAGTCATCGTTGTGTCGCCGCAGCTTAGCTCTGAGGCGAGGCAATTTGCCCAGCACCAGCGGATAAGAGTCTTTGAGTTAGGTCAAAAGACTGCCCTCAACCCGGCTAAGGTAGAAAGGCCGGAGGCTCCTGCCGCTGAGCCTCGTCCCACACCCATTAAGCTTAAGCAGGCAGCTCAGTCTGAAGCATTGCAATTAATCCCTGAGGTGATGGCGAGGAAGTATAATGCTATCCCCCTGGCTATATCTGGTGATACTCTCCAGGTAGCTATGGCCGACCCCACTGACATCTTTGCCCTAGAGGCTTTCTCCGCCCTATGCCGGATGAGGATTAAACCTATAGCTGCCAGTGCCAAGGAAGTCCGAGACGCTATAGACTTTAACTACAAAGGCTATGGCGAGATTGAGAAGCAGCTTGCCCGTGTCTCTATCCCTAGTGAGGAAGCCGGAGAGAAGCTTGTCGTTAGTGCTGATACTGATGCCCCTCTAGCTCAAGCTCTCAACCTTATTGTTGAAGAGGCAGTTAAAGCCCGTGCCTCTGACATCCATATTGAGCCTGAAGAGGACAGGATAAGGGTGCGCTACCGCATTGATGGTACCCTTCATGACCTCATGTCTCTGCCACTTAGCATACATTTGGCTCTCATTTCCCGAATCAAAATCCTATCTGATTTGAATATTGCCGACCGTCATCGCCCTCAGGATGGTCAGTTCTCGATTAAGGCTAAAGGGCGAGACATAGATGTACGAGTGGCTACCACTCCCACGGTTGATGGTGAGATGGCAGAGCTGCGCCTTCTGGATAAGTCAGTGGCTACTCTCGGATTAGCTGAGCTTGGCATGCTACCTGATTGCCTGGCAAGGTATCAAACCATGCTCAAGGTTCCCTATGGCATGATTTTGACCAGCGGACCAACCGGAGCCGGTAAGACTACTACCATGTATGCCTCAATCAATTCCCTTGATTGTCTAGGGAGAAACATCATTACCATTGAGGACCCGGCTGAGTATCGGTTTAAGGATATTAATCAGATTCAAGTTAATCCTCAAGCTGGTATCACCTTTGCCACTGGACTGCGGTCTATACTTCGTCTTGATCCCGATGTAATAATGATCGGTGAGATACGCGATGCCGAAACAGCTAACATAGCAGTTCAAGCCGCCTTGACTGGGCATCTGATGATGTCTACGGTTCATGCTAGCGATGCTGCTGGTGTGCTGTCTCGTCTGCTTGACCTCGGCGTAGAGCCCTTCTTGGTCGCCTCAGCGGTTATTGGTGTTCTAGCCCAGCGAATGGTGCGCCGCATTTGCCTTGATTGTAGCCATCTTATTGAGGTTCCGCTACTGGAGCAGATGGCTTACGAAAAGGAAACGGGGGAGAAGCGGACTGAATTCTTCTATGGTACTGGCTGCAAGTCATGTGCTTATACCGGTTATCTGGGTCGGACTGTGCTCTTTGAGATTCTGGGTATGAGTGACAATATAAGGGCCCTAGTCACCAGCCGAGTGAGCGCTAGCCAGGTTCGGGCTCAGGCAATTAAGGAAGGTATGGTAGCGATGATGAATGATGGTATGCGCAAGGTGAAGGCGGGTATCACCACCCCCTCTGAAGTACTGCGCAGTGCCTACTCTCCAGACTAGTCACTTGGAGGTTCAATGGATTACCAGTATATAGCTTATACCCAGGACAAAAGATTGGTCAGAGGCAGGCTTTCGGCTACCAGCGAGGAAGCAGCCACCAGTTTATTAAGTTTCGGTGGCTATCAGGTGGTTAACCTGAAGTTGGTAACTCCCTTTTTCAATACCGGGAAGCTGCTGGCTCGCTTTTCCCGGGTAAAGCCCAAAGAAGTAATAATGTTTTCCCGTCAGCTAGCTTTACTCCTTGAATCCGGCACTGATATTGTTACTTCTTTAGAGCTGTTACAAAGCCAGATAACAAATCGCACCACTAAGGGGGTGATTGGGGAAATAGCCTCTGGCATTCGTGGTGGCAGCTCATTATCATCAGCGATGAGTAAGCACCCCCAGACTTTCCCTGAAATCTACTATCGGACAATAGCCGCTGGTGAGCAGGGTGGTAACCTAGATGTAGTGCTGAGACAAATGGCTGACTATCTGGAGAGGGGGGCTGTCACCGCAAAGAAGATTAAAAGTGCCCTGACCTATCCCATTATGCTTGCTGTTGTCGGTGTAGTAGTGGTAAGCATACTTGTCACCTTTGTTTTGCCCACATTTACTTCCCTGTACGCTGCATTCGGTGCTAAGCTACCCCTGCCAACGAGGATAGTTATGAGCCTGTCTGAGTGGCTTATCCATAATGGTCTTTATCTTCTGGTTGCGGTTATAGTAGTTGCTGGCTTGGGCTATATCTATATCAGAACGCCAGCCGGTAGGTACCGGTGGGATAAATTATTACTCACCTTACCTGTAATTGGGCGAATCAATCGGCTTAGCGAGCTTTCCCGCTGTTGCCGAACTATAGCCCTCCTGTTCAGAGTTGGCTTGCCCTTGCCTGAGATCATGACCCAGGCTATTCACGGCAGTAAGAATAAGGCTATGGTCAAGGCGCTAACCGAGACTCAGCAAGAGTTGATTCGTGGTGAAGGCTTATCCAAACCTATGGCAAAGAGGGAGCTGTTCTTACCTTTGATGGTGCAGATGGTCGGCGTTGGTGAGGAAACCGGTAACCTTGATAATACACTAGCCACTGTAGCCCAGAGCTATGAGGCTGAGGCTGATGACAGGACTAGTGCCGCAGTTGGGCTTATTCAGCCAGCTCTGGTTGTAATTATCGCATTAGTAGTTGGCTTTCTTGCCATATCTTTGTTTTCAGCTATGTATTCTATCTATGGGCAGGTTAAGTTCTAGGAGCTAAGTTTGATGAAAAGCGAAAAAGGCTTCAGCCTAATTGAGGTGACGATAGCCATTGCCCTACTGGGCATAGTTTCTGTTGCCTTTCTCAGTGCTATGGGCACTGCCTCCACGGCTATCTTTATTGCTGATGAGCAGGCTACTGCTGAAAGCCTAGCCCGCAGCCAGATGGAATATGTTAGGAACCAAGATTATAGTGTTGCTCCTTGGGCTTATGAGCTCCCCTTGCCCCCGGGTTGGCCAGATGATTCTCTGCCCGAATGGTGGGACGAGGACAACCCGCCTACCCTCCCGACGGGCTATGATGGCTATACCGTCACCGTCAGTGCTGAGCCGTTATATGCTGCTAACGATATCCAGAAGATAACTTTGATTGTTAAGCATCAGGATAAACCGGAGGTAGTTAAATTAGAGGGCTATAGGTCGATGCGATGATGTTTCATAAGCTGGGATTAATAAATAAGAACCAGAGGGGCTTTACCCTAATGGAGATAGTGCTGGTTTTTGCCATTAGTGGCATTATCGCTGGTAGCATTACTATGACCCTTTTTCAGGTGGTTAACGGGAGTGGCCGCACCAATAACCATATGACTGCAGTCAGGCAGGTGCAGAATGCTGGCTACTGGGTCAGCCATGATGCCCAGCTGGCTCAAAGTATTGAGATTGATGATAACCCGCTAGGCGGAGGATTCCCTCTCGTCTTAAGTTGGACTGGTTGGGATGATGTGGAGCATGAGGTGACTTATAGCCTGGAAGATATGGTTGGCGGACCAAAGCAGCTCAAGCAAAGCTATTCAATCGGTAGTGAGCTAACCGAGACTATTGTGGCTCAATTTATTAACCCAGACTCAGAAAAGACCAAATGTGAATTTACCGATGGTATGCTTGTTTTCACGGTAACTGCTACCGTAGGCTACGGCTCACAGGAACAAAGTGAGACCAGGGTGTATGAGATTGTCCCCAGACCGGGCTTATAGTTGCCAGGATTGGAGAGGAGAGAGGTGAAGAGAAGGGCATCAAAGAAACTGATTAAGGGCGAGAAGGGGCAGGCTCTTATTATAGTCCTGATCCTGATGCTTGTGGGCGGACTCATCATTGCCCCGATGCTGAGTCATATGGGCACCGGGCTTAAGATGGGAAAGGAAGTCTTTGAGGAGAAGATGCATCTATTATACGCTGCTGACTCCGGCGTTGAGGATGCCCTATGGCAGGTGAACAATAAAAGACTGAGTCGTGACTTGTTCGGTTATGATGACCCCGATTATGACCAGTATGCCTATTCTGCCTACAACCCTTCATACAAATGGGATTACGACTTGCCCGAGGATGTAAATGACAAGGATGTAGAGGTTACTTTCCAAAATATCTGGATTCCCAAGGATATAGATGCCCCAAGCCCAAGCGAGGCAAAGCTGATTATTGAGGGTACTGAGGGGAATCCCCCTAGGCTGATGATAGTTGGTGGTCTCAGTGGGACGTCAGCGACGCAGTACCAAATCGGGATTATCTATTATTACGGTAGTGAAGGCACCAGTGCTCTGAGAGTGAAAAAGATAGGGATATGGCTACCGGCTGGCTTTCACTACGACAATAACTGTAACCTTACGGGTGCTTGTGCTCCTTCTTCTGTGAAAATTGACCCGTACAAGAGTGGTGAGGCTGTGGTCTGGAACTTTAGCTCTCAGCCTCAGCTGAGTGCTTTCCCCGGCGGTGGCAGCATCGGCTCCCCGATGGTGAGAAGCTTCACCTTCCAATTTTCAGGTCCGCCGCAGCAGTTCCCCGGGGCTGCTGTCTCTTGGATAGATACCACCGGATGTGAATCTAGTGGTATTGATTATGCCTGGGATGCCGATGTCCAGATATATAAGATTCTTTCCGCTGCTGGTGTCACCGGGAAGGAGACCACTGTTGAAGCTTATGCGGCTAAAATTGAAATGCGCAAGCTCGGTGCAGCGAGGTCGGGGGACTATGTCGCTATTGGCAATACCCTGATGATGCCTGACCCTAGTTCTACTAGCCTCCGGAGTCGGCTTCTTAAGGGGAGTAGTGCCTCCGTCACTGCGGGCAGCGGGGAGGGCCAGATTCCGGTTGGTGCCACCGTGGATGCCGCCTATCTCTACTGGTCAGGGTTCATAGACCATTACTACTGGTATTACCACACTAAGACGGGGCCTGGGGATTACGCTAATGGGTGGTATTTTAGTAGTGACACAGACAACGGGACAGGGCAAGTGTATGACGCCGATAACCTGCCCGGAATAATTGCCAATGCTAAGGTTAACACCGTCAGTTTCGGTACCACTGGTGCCATGCAGGATGTAACCGCTGATCAGTGGCAGGTATACCTTAAAGATAATGACTCACCCAATTGTTGGTACTACTGTTGCCTTTATGATGCCACTGACATGGTCAAGCAACCTCTTGAGGATGCGATTAAGCCCGGTGGTAGTTTCACCTATAGCTTTACCTTGAGTCATGTCAATGGGGTCATAAGTCAGACTCCGCCCAGAAATATAACCATTGATTTTCCCCGCGAACCAAGTGATACTGGCTCTTCTCCGTCTCCGGGATATTCGTTCTATCTCTATAACTCTTCCGGCAGCTCTACCGTGGGCTACACCGGCTATCCCCTGGGCACTCCAGCGACAAAATTACCCGGGGATAATTCTTACAATCCGAATAAGCAGATTCCGAATACTGGGAATACGCAGAACCGGTACAATGCTTCTTATGCTGGCTGGTCGCTGGTTATCATCTACTCTACCCCCGATACCAAGGGACACCAGTTGTATCTTTACGATATAAAGAACCCCAATTTTAAGTTTACAGAAGCCTTTGGCGAGAGTGCCAACCCTGATTTTGATGGCGATGGTCAACCTGGGGGCAGGATTAGCGGCTTCCTCGTCCCGGCGCAGATTTCGGGCGAGACCAATGCCGCTAAACTTACCTGCTTTGTTGGCGAGGGAGATGCGCAAAACACCGGTGAGCATATAAAAATGAACTACGTAAATATCGCCGGTGCTTCCACCAATCCTTACATTCCAGATGGCAACATGTGGAATTCAAATTCGGTCGTTCTATCGGCACCCGGGATAGATATTGATACCTTTTATGTTACCTGGATTAGCGGAATACTAGAGAAGGATGATACCTGGGCTCAGGTGGACTTGCCTTCCCCCAAGGATGGTATTACCCTAAGCTATATCATTCTCTCCTTCCGCAGCGAGATTACCAGCGGCGGCACTCTTAGCTACCTGGTGAGGTGATAAAAAATGAGGTTAGGTAGGACAGCCTGGTTAGTTCTGGGAATTGGCATTTTAGTTATTGTCTTGGCTACTCTGTGTACGGTTTATTCCCGGCAGTCTAGCGAGCAGGAGGAGCTAAAGAAGAGTTTGGCTGGGGCTGGGGCTCAGTTGCCCAAGCTCATTTCGCAAAGGGAGGCTTTGGAAAGCCAGCTGACCGAGCAGCAAAGCAAACTGGCTGAGGCTCAATCATTGCTCAGTACGGCTCAGGCAAGCTTCCCTAAGTTACCGGCGAGCATTGACTACGACGAGGTATTATCTGAGATTGCCCATGATTACAGCCTGGAGGTAATGAGCATGGCGGCGGCAGAGCCGCGCGAGAAAAAGGTAGAGGATGTTACCTACATTGTTATCTCCTTTGAGGTGAAGGTGAGGGGTGAGGTGAATAGTATGCTTGGCATGGTTAATGCCATAGCCACGGATGAGCGTTTAACCAGTGCTGGCGTGGAACTGGTAAATATAAAAGTTCCTCAAGCTGCAACTGAGGGAGAAGAGCCTGGGAAGCCGTTAGGCACGATTAAGTTTGTTGGCTATAGCTACGGGGGGGAATAATTATGGCTGAAAAAGCTACTACCTTATTTATTAGAGATGACGCTGTTAACCTGCTGGTAGTTGAGGGCAAGCGGGTGAGGAAGTGGGCTAGCTTACCTTTGGAGCCAGGTCTGGTCAGCCAGGGGCTTGTCCTGGATGAAGCCAGGGTTGCTGATGGGCTTAATAAGCTATTTAAGCTGGCAAAAATCAGGACACGGAGGGTTGTCGCTGGTCTGAGCGGGCTCAATTCCCTGTACCGTCTGATTTCCCTGCCCGAACTGCCCGATGCGATATTGCCTGAGGCGGTGAAGCAGGAGGCAAAGAGGGTGATACCGGTGCCCTTAGATGAGGTCTACCTTTCATATCAGCGTCTTCCTGCCCCGGCGGGAGAAACCCGCGTTTTCTTAGCCGTTTTCCCCCGCAATGTGGCTGATGTCCTAATTAGGACGATGCGTCAGGCAGGTATTCAGCCATATATTATGGATCTAGCCCCGTTAGCCCTGTGCCGAACCCTGAATGAGCCCAGGGCGATAATTATTAATACCAGGTTAGACCACCTTGACATTATGGTTATGGAGGATAGGCTCCCCCAGCTAATCCACAGGCTATCCTTAGCCGGTGAGGTTACCTCGGCGCCAGAAAGGCTATCGGCTATCACTGAAGAGATTGATAGGACTATCGCCTTCTATAATTCCAGCCACGGGGAAAACCCCCTGGATTCAACAGTGCCGTTGTTTGTTTGTAGTGACCTGGCACAGTTGCCGGAGGGCTGGCAATCGCTGGGGGGCAAGCTAGGGTGCCCGGTGTCAATATTACCATCGCCTGTGGAATCCCCTGACGGCTTTAACCCGAGTGACTTTATGGTCAATATTGGGCTGGCGCTTAAGGAGCTGCTAAACGAAAGGGAAGGGGCTAACTGTTCATTAGTGAATTTTAATGCCCTGCCTGAGGTTTACCTGCCTGAGCGTGTGCACCTATCAAGAATCCTTGCCCCGGTTGGTGTCATAATCGTCATTGGCTTAATGATTGGTATGGGATTTCTGGTTCACAACCAGGCTGGGTCTACCTCGGTACTGCGTTCTAAACTAGCCCCGCTTCAAAGCAGTATTGCCCTGCAGGTCAATGAGATAGCAACACTGCAGGAGCAGCTTAAGCAGGTAGAAGCCCAGGTTGAGCCGGTGGAAGCCAGGGCGGAAATATTTGATACTACACTCACCTCTCTAAAAGTGGGGCGGGGACAGGTGAGTAATGAATTGAACGAGGTTGTCAACCTGCTGCCAGGGACTATAGATTTGACTGGGGTTAATCATGATGGTAAATTGGTAACGGTAAGCGGCATAGCCCCAACTGAGGATGACATTTTCGGATATGCCAGAGATTTAAGAAACAGATTTGGTAACGTTATCATCTCATCTATAGAAGCAATAGAGGAAGAATATGGGAAGATTACGGTGATTACAGGGTTTGAGTTTAAGCTTCTCCTAAAGTAGGGGATGAGGAATGGATATTTCTTCTTTGCTTCATAAAGCTAAGTCAATGGGTGCCTCTGATTTGCACCTGGTTATCTCCAGCCCGCCATTGCTGCGGATTAATGGCGAACTCCAGGCACTGGGTGATGCAACACCACTAACTGCCGATGAGATAAATCAGGCTTTCCTCCAGGTAACTACGCCTGAGGAGAGGGAAGAATTCCAACGCCACCTGGAGCTTGATTTTGGTTTTACCTTACCCGGTATCGGTCGTCTCCGCTGCAACGCCGCTCGGCAGCGCGGTACTATCAGCCTTGCCATACGCCTGTTGCCGCAGCAAATCCCGACTATAGATGAGCTGGAACTGCCTGAGATATATAAGGAGCTTGCCCTCAAGCCGCGAGGACTGATAATAGTTACCGGGCCTACCGGTAGCGGCAAGACCACCACCCAGGCGGCTATGATTAACCATCTCAACACCATGGAAAGTCGCCATGTGATTACCATTGAAGACCCTATTGAGTATATTCACCCCCCTATTAAATGTGCCATAACCCAGCGTCAGTTGGGCAGTGATACCCTGTCCTTTGCTGAGGCATTGAAGCATGTCTTGAGGCAGGACCCGGATGTAATTCTGGTGGGTGAGATGAGGGATTTGGATACTGCCTCGGCAGTGCTTACTCTGGCTGAGACCGGGCACCTAATCCTCTCTACCGGTCATGCCCCCAGTGCCTCCCAGGCGATAGAGAGGATAATAGATTTGTTCCCGCCTTATGAGCGCCACCTAGCTCAGGCGCGGTTGGCTTCGCTACTGGTTGCTGTGCTGTGCCAGGTGCTTGTCCCCCGGGCTGATGGCTCAGGGAGAATTGCTGCGGTAGAGGTTATGCTGGCTAACCCGCCGGTGAGAAACCTTATTCGTGAAGGCAAAATATACCTCCTACCTAATGTAATCCGTACTCACCGGGAAATAGGCATGATTTTACTGGATGAAACCATGGCTAGCCTTTACCTCAAGCAGGTCATCACTGAAGAAACCCTGTTCGCTTTCTGCAACGACCGCCAGGAAGTAGAAAAGCTCATCGGCAAGGTAGAAACAGCCTAACCCTGCTGCTTTTCCTGAGTATCCCGGCTGATTCTCGCTGCTTAAGAACATTATCTATCAAACCCTCTATCAACCCCATCCCCCTTTATCCCCCTTCCCCTTATTAAGGGGAAGGGGGAGTGATTTTTTATAAGAGAGGCTTCGCCTCTCTTTGACTCTTCTTTTTATCTCCCTCCTTCAGAGGAGAGGGGGAAATTAATATAAAAGAGGGGCTGACGCCCCTCTTAAACTCCTTAACTTTTATTATTTGTGTTTGCCTTTGTCTCTTTGCGTTAAGTCACGCCCCCGGGAAGTAGAAAAGCTCATCGGCAGGGTAGAAATAGGATAACCCTACCAATAAGCCTCTCCACTCTCACTTATTTCGTTGTTTAATCTTACCAAATAGCAGTATTTATGCTGTTCTCTATGGAGTAGCAACAGCTCTTACCCACCTCTGCTCAGCTTCGTTCCACTCAATAGTGGTTCCCCCAGTGTTCCACGTGCCCGGTACAGTACCAGCCGTTGTTATCAAGCCATCGGGGCCAAAGGTATAGGTTGCTTTAACGGTTCCGGTGAGGTAGGCAGCTAAATCCGCCGAAGTGTCGGGCCAGGCGGGTGGGGTTTGTTCCGCGTAGTAGCCCAGGGCAGCCGTTTTCACGTTCTGCGCCTCGGTGTTGGCGGCATTTATGGTGCCGGCGGTCATAAAGCCAGCAACATTGGGGATGACTACGGCGGCAATAATACCCAGAATGGCGACCACTATCAATAGCTCAATCAGGGTAAAGCCCTTCTCCCCGTGGCGAATGCCTCTAATAATCCTCCTCATCTCGTTGTCTCCTCCTTTCCTGGTTATTTAGCCATTGGGCAAATCTAGCGTATAATATAGCCTGCTTTGGGTCAATAGCTCATTGGTAATAGTAATAAACTGCTACTCAACCTATTGCCACCACTTTTACCTTATTGACTATATTAGCCGGAGCATCCAAAATAGAGACCATATATAACCTATCCCCCTGCCCCCTTCCCTTAATAAGGGAAGGGGGAGTGAAGGTAAGAGAGGGGGCAAAGCCCCCTCTCTAAAATCTCTTCCCCCCTCTCCTTTAAAGGAGAGGTACTAACGGAGAGTCAAAGAGAGGCGAAGCCTCTAAATATATTATAGGGAGTTTTAGAGGGACAAAGTTCCTCTAACATGACTAATTCCCCCTCCCTTGACAAGGGAGGGGGATAAAGGGGAAGGGTTACCTAAATCAAAAACTAAAGAGGGTAGGTTACCATATAGACCGAGATGGAAGCCTTTTTAATAGCTGTTTTTGCCTTGCTGGGGACGGTGGTGGCAAGCTTCCTTAATGTATGCTGTGACCGTCTGCCGGTGGGGGAGTCGTTAGTTTATCCACCGTCTCATTGCCCGGCATGCCAGCGCCGTCTAGGGGCTAAAGACCTGATACCGGTCTTTAGCTACTTGTGGCTGCGCGGTCGCTGTCGCTACTGCCAGGCACCTATCCCCCGGCGCATACTGGGGGTGGAGGTTGGCACTGGGGTCCTATTTGGTTACCTCTACTGGCACTATATGGTCTGGCACGGTGGTTCGGCTATTGAACTAGCGGTTACCGCTTTCTACTGCTGTCTTTTTATTGTCCTTCTGGTCATTGACCTGGAGCACCGGCTTATTTTGAACAAGGTAGTCTACCCTGCCGCAGCGGTGGCTCTGGTCATTGATTTCTTGGCACCTAAGCCGGGGATTATTTCTGGTGCTATTGGTGGTGGTGTCGGACTGGTGTTATTTTTGATACCGGCTCTTGTCTATCCCGGGGGGATAGGGTGGGGGGATGTTAAGATGGCGGCGTTAATCGGTCTGGTTACTGGCTTCCCCCTGACGCTTGTCGCCTTGCTTCTGGCGGTGATTCTTGGCGCTTTGGTCGCCGGGCTTCTCCTTGCGCTTAAAATAAAGAAGCGGAAGGAGGCTATCCCCTTTGCCCCCTTTCTCTCTGTGGCAACCCTGGTTACCTTACTGTGGGGGAGTAATATCCTCACTTGGTATCTGGGCTTGTTTTAGATAGTACTTTAGTTCCCCCCTTTAGTCTGCTTACTTTAGTCTTTACCTTAGTCTCGCTTGACAGTTTTTATATTTGGGGTGATAATTGACTCAGATATGAATATTTATGTTCTATTTCCATTAATTGCTACAATCGCCTATATTCCGCTGCTGGTTATGACCATTAGCAGCCGTCCCTGGCAGAAGCAGCATAAACTTTTCATCTTATTTCTAGTCCCGGCCATGATTTTTGGCTCCACTGATGTCCTCTTCCGTGGCAATTTCTTCCCGCAATATAATCTCCTCTTGTTGAAGCTTGTCTTCATTACATATACCTTGGCGGCAGTGCAATTCTACTACTTTATCTCCTCTTTCTTTGCCCCAGGTCAGGGGCGGTGGTTACCACTTGCCTATGCCTCACTGGTAGCAGTTATCGCTGTGGTGTTAGTCGGTTATATCCCCAAAGGGGTTACTGTCAGCGGTGGCAAGCTTTATCTTGATTATGGAACGGGAGTCATCTTTTTTACTATTCCCCTCCTAATTCTAGCTGCTAGAAGCCTCTACCTTTTCTGGAAAAGACTGAGGGTTTTAGATAATCCGGTGCTCTATAATCAAATAGTTTCTCTCATGCTTAGTATAGCCGTCGTGGTTATCATTACTTTAGTTACCCTCCTCCCGTGGGGCAGAGAGTTCCCCATAACTAATTTTGGCAATATTATTGTTGCCTTCATCCTGAGTTATGCTACTATTAGACGTCAGCTAGTGGACATCAGATTGGTTTTGCGCCGGCTGTTAAGCTGGCTGACATTGGCCGCTGGTGGCGTTGGTATCTATGCGCTTTTGTTTTTCTTACTCCATTTATGGTTTGGTCTTGAGCTACACCTTATCACTCTAACTGCGGGACTGGGGGTAGCCGCTTTAGTTGGTATTATCATGTACTTAGTACGGGGAATTCCTCAGGAGAAGATAGACCAGGTTTTTTATCGAAAAACCTATGATCATCGCCAGAAATTGTTGGATTTTGTTAGCCGGATATATAATGTTTTTAGCCTCAAGGAGCTGAGTGGGGAGCTGCTGCTACTTATTGTTGGAGCGATAAAATGTAAACGGGCGTGTTTGCTTTTCCCCGAAGGTCAGGGTGGAGATTTCATCCCCCGCTTTGTTGAGCCTCAAGAAGAGGATAATCCCCTGTTAAGTCTGAAGGTAAGACACGATAATCCCATTGCCCAGTATTTGAGCCGAAAGCACAGGCTATTAACTATCCAGAGTCTGGATATCGTGCCTGAATTTTATGGTCTTTTAGAGCAGGAAAGGAAGGAGATTAAAGCCGCCGAGATAGAGCTATTTATGCCGGTAATAAGCCGGGGTAAGCTGGTAAGCATCCTAATATTGAGCATGAAGCAATCAGGCAGGTATTTGCTTGAAGATATTAGTCTACTTGAGGACATTATCAGCCGAGTAGCGGTGAGCATAGAGAGGGGGTACCTACATGAGGAAGTTAGTCAGCGTCAGGAAGAGCTATCCCTGATTAACCATCTAGCTGCAATTATGACCTCCAGCTTGGACATTCGCGAGATATACGACAGCTTTGTTAAAGAGCTAAGGAAGGTAATTGATGTTGATTTGGCAGCAATTGCTTTGATTGAAGGGGATGAGCTCAACCTTTTGGCTCTAACTTCTGAGATAGGCTCAGCATGGCAGACAGGAGACAGGCTACCACTCAAAGACACAGCTACAGAATGGGTGGCAACTCATAAAGCATCTTTGGCTGAACCTAACCTGACCGAGGAAAGCAGGTTTTGGACTGTCAAAAACCACCTCAAACATGGGATACAATCGATGGTTTTTCTTCCCCTGCTGGTGAATGATAAGGCTATTGGCAGTCTGAGCCTAGGTAGCCGCCGCCCCAATGCCTACAGTCAGAGTCAGGTGCAGCTTCTCTTCCAGTTGGCTTCCCGGATTGCTACGCCGATTGAAAATGCCCGACTTTATGCTGAAGCTGAGCAGAGGGCACGCATTGACCAGCTTACCGGTCTGTGGAACCGCCGCCACCTTGAGGAGCGAATTCAAGTTGAGATTGGTCGCCACTCTCGTTATGGTGGTATGTTCTCGCTAGTCATTCTTGACCTGGACTTCTTTAAAGCATTCAATGATAGCCATGGTCATCTAGCTGGGGATAAGCTCCTCAAGCAACTCGGCACCATTATGAGAAATGCCATCAGGACTACTGATGAGGCTTTTCGTTATGGTGGTGACGAATTTGCTATTCTTCTGCCACAAACCAGTCTCAGAGATGCCTACGAGGTAGCTGAGCGAGTTCGGGAACAAATTGCCTCGGAAATCAAAGTAGATGACGTCTCAGCCACCGCTAGCCTTGGTTTAGCTAGCTGGCCAGTCGATGGAGTGCGGATAAATGAGGTTATCGCTGCTGCTGATATAGCACTCTATTACGCCAAGCAAAGTGGTGGCAACCAGAGTCATGCTATTTCGGAGATCTTAATACCTGTGCCTAAGCCAGCGACCAAGCTTGGGATTGAGCAGGACAGAAGCGCCTTTAACCTCATCTGTGCCTTAGCGGCAGCAGTGGATGCCAAAGACCACTATGCCTATAGGCACTCGCAGAAGGTGAGGGAATATGCTGTAGCCCTGGGTAAAAGCCTTGACCTGGCGCCAGCGGATATAGCTAGGCTGAGCACCTGCGCTTTGCTTCACGATATTGGCAAGATTGGCATTAGCGATGAGATACTTAACAAAGCTGGTAAGCTTAGTACCGAGGAATGGGAGGCAATCAAATCTCACCCTCAACTGGGGGCAGATATTGTCAGCAATGTACCTGAGCTAGCTTCTTGTTTGGCTGGTATTTTGTACCATCATGAGCACTACGATGGCAGTGGTTACCCGGCGGGGCTAAAGGGTGAAGCCATTCCCTTGGATGCTCGCATTCTAGGTGTAGTTGATGCCTTCGCCGCTATGACCTCTGTCCGACCTTATCGCGCTGCCTTTTCCTATGAGGAGGCAGTGGAGGAACTGAAGCGGGGTGCCGGTAAGCAGTTTGACCCCAATCTGGTCAAGGCTTTCCTCCCCACCGCTCAAACTATGTCTCTTGTTGCCACTAAAGAACCAGGTTGAAATTAGACTATGTTAAGGAGAAGGAAGGTTATGGAGAAAACAAAGGTATTTATACTCAGCTCGCAATCCCTGTTCCGGCAGGGGGTGCGGCAGTCGCTGGATGGCGCGAAGGGGATTGAAATCTCGGGCGAGGCTGATGTCACCGACGGGGTGTTGCCAGATATGGAAAGCTCACTGCCCGATATCGTCCTGGTTGATATTGATACCCCATCTGAGAGTGGTCTGAAACTAGCGCGTAGAATAAGGCAGCGCTTGCCCAATATTGGCGTAATTGTGCTCACCTCCACTCCTGATGATGACCAGCTATTTCAGGCAATTAAAGCTCAAGCCGCCGCCTATCTGAGCAAGGAGGTTACCGCGGAGGAGCTTTTTAATACCGTGAAGCGGACGGCTGATGGTGAACACCCGATAAATGAAAGCCTTGCTGCCCGACCAAAAGTAGCTGAACAGGTACTGCACAACTTTCAAGAACTCTCCTTGGGGAGGGGGGCTGAGGTGTATATCGCCCCGGTCACCCCCAGGGAGCGGGAAATCCTTACCTATATGGCTCGGGGCTATCTCAACAAACAAATTGCATTTGTCCTTAAGATTAGTGAGCAAACGGTTAAGAATCATGTCACTTCAATCTTGCGCAAGCTGAATGCCAATGCTCGCACCCAGGCAGTGGTCGAGGCGATAAAGCAAGGCTTGGTCTCTATCACCTAAAATTTGCAACCTTGCTTCTTTACCTCCGGTATTGATTCGGCTACAATACTATAATTGTGTTCTTGTTGCTTCAAGGAAGGAAGGTTTATGGTTAAAGCAGTCTTTTTTGATTTCTATAATACCCTGGTTAACTATGACCCGCCACGGGAGGAGCTTGAGGCGAGGGCGCTCAAGGACTTAGGCATTGATGTGAGTCCGGAGGCGTTTCGCCGTCCTCTGGTCATTGCTGATGAGTTCATCTATCGTGAGCACGCCCGCTCCCCGCTAAGTAAGCGGTCTAAGGAGGAGACGAAGGCTGTGTATGCCCAATATCAGGGGATAGTACTCAATGAGGCGGGGATAGATGCTTCTCCTAAGCTCATTGCTGCCATACTGGGGAAGTGGCAGCAGTTAAAATTCAAGCTGGTGCTCTTTGACGATGTCATACCCGCCTTGACCCATCTCAAGGGGCGGGGGCTAATCCTGGGGCTTATTTCTAACGTTGACCGTGATATAACCCCCCTTTGCCAGGAGCTTGGGCTCTCAGCCATGCTTCAGGTGGTAGTCACCTCTCAAGGAGTGGGCTTTAATAAGCCTCAGCCTGGAATATTCTTGGTGGCGCTAGAGCAGGCTGGGGTTAAGTCCTCAGAGGCAATCTATGTGGGGGACCAGCATCAGATTGATGTGGTTGGGGCTAATGAGGCAGGTATGCTTGGGATTCTGCTCGACCGCGGTGGCTACTTTGAGGAAATTACTGATTGTCCTAAAGTCCGGAGCCTTACCGAGGTGGCAGAACACCTATGAACTGCCTAGATGTTAAACAGGAAGGTAATTACATCCCCATCCTGAACTATGTAGCTTTTACCCTCCAGTCGGAGGGCCCCTTTCTTTTGAGTCTCAGATAGGCTGCCACATTTCACCAGGTCGTCGTAGCTCGTCACCTCGGCACGAATGAAGCCCCGTTCCATATCGGAGTGGATTTTACCAGCGGCTTTTATGGCGGTGGTGCCCTTTTGAATCGACCAGGCTTTGACCTCCCCTGAGACTATAGTAAAGAAAGAGATTAAGCCCAATAATTCATAGGATAGTTTAATAACTCGGTCAAGTCCAGATTCAGCGAGACCGAACTCAGCACGGAAACTCCTGGCAGCATCATCATCTAGCTGAGTCAGCTCCATCTCCAGTTTGCCGCAGAGGGTGATAACGCCTGACTTTGCTCTTGAGTAGCAGGAATTAAGTTGTGCCTCTAAAGATGCTGCCTGGGGTATTTGTTCTTCTCCAATATTGACCACTATCAATAGTGGCTTGGCGGTGAGGAACTGGTAGTTGGCTATGGTCTTGACTTCGTCACTAGTTAGCCTTAGTTCGCGGATGGGCGTCTCTTTTTCTAATTCAGTCCTGAGCCTGGTTAGCAGTTCTTGCTCGTGGAGAAGGCCGAGGCGCTCAGTCGGCTTAGCCCCTTTAAGTGAGGTCTCTATCTTCTCCAGCCTTTGGCTAATAATGCCTGAGTCATAAACGGCAAGCTCCAGATTGTTAGTGGCAATATCTCTGTCTACATCTATGCTACCTTCAACATGGGGGACGCTGTCATCGGTAAAGGCTCGGGCAATATTGAGTAGGGCATCGGCATTGCCAACCTGATTCAGGATTTGGCTGCCGGTAGCCTTGACTGAAGCACCGATGTCAGTGTAGCTTACCTCAGCCGGCACCACTCTCTTGGGATGGAGCATATCGGCTAGAACCTTGAGGCGTGGTTCTGGTACCTTGGCTATGCCGATATGTGGAACAGGGCTTTTAGTATCAGCTTTACCTTTGGTTAAGGCGTTGAAGATGGTGGTCCGGCCGCTCTTCGCCAGCCCAATGATGCCAATATCAATGCTCATCGTTTAGTCCCATGCTTAGTTATCAAGCCGGGCTATTAATGGCTTGACTTTACTATTTTTATTGCCTGCTTGAGGGCAAGCTCTCTTTCCTTGGTGGTTAACTTTTCCTTGGCAGCTACGTCAAGTAGAGCCAGAAGGGCTTCATGGGAGCCAATATTGCCAAGCTGTTCGATAGCTTTGGCTCTTAACTGAGGAACAAGCTCTAAGTCGTTAGCAATAGCTGTTAGCTTCTTTAGTTCATCAGGGCTTTCCGCCATTTTCACCCCCTTTGGACGAGGTGTTATCAGTTGCATCTATTTTAACTCTTGGTGTAATCATACTTCAATAGAGGAGATTATTTTATTAACCTCACCCCCTTTATCCCCCTCTCCTTGGCAAGGAGAGGGGGAGGAATAAAAAAGAGGGGGGCGAAGCCCCCCTCTTAAAACTACTTCCCCCTTCCCCTAGAGGGGAAGGGGGACAGGGGGATGGGGTTACCACATGAACTTGTGGTAAAATAGGGAGACCTATAAATATTAAAGGCGAACCTTGCTGTATATATTAGTTGGTGAGGACGATTTTTCCCTAACCAGGTCGCTTGAGGAGATAAAACGAGGTATCGGTGACCAATCTCTCTTGGCGGCTAATACCACTACCCTTAATGGTCAGCAGGTTGCCTTGAACCAACTAAGGACTGTTTGCGAGACAGTACCATTTCTGGCTGAGAAGCGCTTGGTCATTATCCACGGGCTACTGGGGCGCTTTGACCCCGAGGGCAAACCCCGCCGGCGGAAGAAGGTAGCCCAGCTAACTGAAAAGGAACCGGAATATAGGTCATTTGCTGACTGTCTAAGTAGAATTCCTGATTGCACGGTTCTGGTTCTGGTAGATGGCAAGATAAAAGGTGGTAACCCCCTGTTTAAACAGCTTTCACCCAGGGCAGAGGCAAGGTCTTTTCCGATGCTTAAAGAGGATAGGCTACGTCAGTGGATTAGGCGGGGGGTGGCTGAGCAGGATGCCAGCATTTCCCCCGAGGCGGTGGATTTACTAGCTAAACTGGTGGGGGGCAATCTATGGATTATGACTAATGAAATAAGTAAGCTAGCCTTATTCACCTCAGGTCGGCGTATTGAGGTAGAGGATATTAAGGCAATAGTTAGCTCGGCGCAGGAGGCTAGTGTCTTTGCTATGGTTGATGCTATCCTTGACTTTAAGGCTGGGGTAGCCGAGCAACTGTTGGAGCAGTTACTAGAGAGAGGAGCCTCCCCAGCCTATCTTCTGGTTATGCTGTCACGACAGGTTCGGATGATTGTTCGGGCTAGGGAGCTAAGGCGTCACCGGAAACCTGAGGTAGAGATTCAGGATAGATTGGGTTTGACCTCAGAATTTGCTTTGCGTAAAACATTAGACCAAGCTCAGAGGTATCCCCTGGAGCGGCTCAGGGAAGTATATAATAAACTTTTAGAAACTGACCTATCAATTAAGACCGGGAAATATGAAGGGGGTCTTGCTCTCAATCTGCTGATTGCCGAGCTGTGCCAGCAGCGCAGGACAGCAAAGTGATGGGTATTTAGTATGCAAGCAAGGCATAAACTGCCGGTTTTAGCCATAGACCTCGGTGGCACCAAGATAATCGTCGCTATTATTTCCCACCACGCTCAGATAATAGCTAAGGAACAGTATCTCACTCTGGCTGATGAAGGAGTGGAGGCAGTAACTGGAAGGATACTTTCGGCTATAGACCATCTCCTGAGCGTAAGCAATATAGACCCCTCCCAGCTAAATAGCATAAGCATTGCTGCTGCCGGCGCTATAGACCTTGACCGCGGGGTGGTAACCTCATCGCCAAACCTCCCCGGCTGGCATGATATTCCGCTGAGAGACATTGTCAGCAGAAAATACAAGGTTAATACCATTCTAATCAACGACGCCAATGCTGCGGCTTTAGGTGAACACCAGTTTGGTGCTGGGAAGGGGGTAAGTAATCTTATCCTCGTTACCGTTGGTACTGGCATTGGTGGTGGTATCATCATTAATGGCAGGCTATACTCTGGACCAAGCGGTAGTGCCGGAGAGGTAGGACATATGACCATTGATGTTAACGGACCAAGGTGTAGCTGTGGTAATATCGGCTGTTGGGAAATGCTCGCCTCTGGTACGGCAATGGCTAGGGAAGCGATAAGTCGTATCAGCCGTGGGGAGAGGTCTATCCTCACTGAGATGGTTGGAGATAAGATAGAGAAAATCACCGCAGAAAAGGTGGAAACGGCGGCTCAGGCTGGGGATTCTCTTGCCCTAGAGGTTATTTCTCAAGCAGCAACCTATCTTGGGGTCGGCATGGTGAACCTGGTTAATGCCTTTAATCCAGAGATGATTATTGTTGGTGGTGGGGTGGCAAAAATGGGTGAGCTTTTGCTTGAACCGGCGAGGCAGGTGGTTAGGGAGAGGGCGTTTAAACTGGCGGCTGGAGCGGTGCGTATAGTTCCTGCCCAGCTTGGTGAGGATGCCGCGGTGCTTGGGGCTGCTGTCTTCGCCCTTTCGTTGACAGCCAGTAGGGGTTAAACTAAAATCGTAGGTAATTATGACCAGTGACGAAGTTAGGGCGGCGTTTTTGAGCTTCTTTGAGGAAAAGGGTCATAAGATTATTCCCAGCTCCTCTTTGATACCCCGGGGTGACCCAACTCTGCTGCTTACCAGTGCCGGCATGGTGCAGTTCAAGCCTTACTTCTTGGGGGAGGCAGTGCCGCCCAGCCCCCGTCTGGCGTCATGTCAGAAGTGCTTTCGCACTACTGACATTACCTCAGTCGGTGACCCCACCCACCTCACTTTTTTTGAGATGCTGGGCAACTTTAGCGTTGGCGACTACTTCAAGCGTGAGGCGGTTAACTGGGCTTGGGAGTTTGTTACTCAGCGGTTGGGGCTTTCCCCCAAGCGATTGTGGGTAACTATCTTCCTTGACGATGATGAGTCCTTCCGTATCTGGCGGGAGGCGGGGGTTCCTAAGAATAGGATATTGAGGTTTGGCGAAGAGGATAACTTCTGGGGACCAGCCGGTGATTCCGGACCATGCGGACCATGCAGTGAAATCCACTATGACTTTGGGAAGAAGGTTGGCTGCGGAAAAACGTCTTGCGCCCCAAACTGTGGCTGCGCTCGCTTCTCTGAGATATGGAACCTGGTATTCACCCAGTATAATCAGGACAAAGACGGGTGCCGCACCCAGCTTTCCAAGCCTAATATTGATACCGGCATGGGTCTGGAGAGGACGGCGGCTGTCGTTCAGGGCAAGACCTCTGTCTATGAAACTGACCTCTTTGCTCCTTTGCTGGAGGGTGTATCCGAGCTTGCCGGAAAGAGATACGGGTCTAACGAGGCTGTAGATAATGCTATGCGGGTTATAGCTGAGCATAGCCGGGGGATTACCTTTCTTATTGCTGACGGGGTAATCCCCAGTAATGAGGGGCGGGGCTATGTGTTGCGGCGGGTGTTACGGCGGGCTGCCCTCTTTGGCAGAAGATTGGGGCTGGATAAGCCATTTATTGGTGAAATGGCTAGAGCTGCTATTGAGCAGATGGGGCATGTTTACCCTGAGCTAGTGCAAAGGCAGGACTTCATTCTACAAGTAACTGAGCTTGAGGAAGCCAGGTTCAGCGCGACGCTTAGCACCGGGCTGGAGTTACTGGATAGGATTGTGGACGAAGCCGTCAGCAAAGGGGGAAATAGAATCTCAGGCGAGCAGGCGTTTAAGCTGTATGATACCTATGGCTTTCCCGTAGAGCTAACCACAGAGGTTGCCGCAGAGCGTGGCTTTTCTGTAGATTCCGAAGGCTTTGAGGAGGAGATGGAGAGACAGCGGGAGAGGGCCAGGGAAGGCCAAAAGCTTGAGCTATTTTTATCTGACAGGATATCTATATCTGATGAAATAGTTGTGGCAAAACATTTTGTTGGTTATGATAATCTCAAACATAAATCCAGGATTCTTGACCTCGTGGTTGATAATAAGTCCACGGGGACGATAAAACAGGGACAAGAGGCAAGTGTTATTTTAGAATCCACCCCCTTCTATGCCGAGATGGGAGGGCAGGTGGGGGATGCCGGTGAAATACATAGTGCCTCCGGTCGCTTTTTGGTCACCAATACCATTCGTATTCCACCTGACATTATTGTTCATCAAGGTAAAGTTGTTGAGGGCAGCCTAAGTGTTGGCGATGAGGTGGAGGCTATGGTAGATGAGGAGCGGCGGCTTGATATTGCCCGCAACCACACCGCCACCCATTTACTCCAGTCGGCGCTAAGACAGGTGCTGGGTGAACATGTCCAGCAGAGGGGCTCGCTGGTCGCCCCAGACCGACTTAGATTTGACTTCTCTCACCTGACGGCGCTGACCAGGGAGGAGATAGCCAGGGTAGACCAAATCGTCAATGAAAAAATCCGCCACAACCTGAGGGTATATGCTGAGGATGTCCCATATAAAAAGGCTATAGACGAGGGGGCTATCGCCCTGTTTGATGAGAAGTATGGAGATAAAGTCCGCGTGGTAAAAATCGGTGAGCCGGCAATTAGCGCTGAGCTCTGTGGCGGCACTCATGTCGCTTCAACTGGAGAGATAGGCTTTTTTCACATCATCAGCGAAAGTAGCATTGGCGCCGGGCTACGGCGCATTGAAGCCGTTACCGGTAGAGGAGCTGAGAAATATATTGATGAGCGCTTGTCTGATTTACAGCAGATTGCTCAATTTCTGGGAGCTTCGCCAGAAGAGGCTAGGGATAAGGTGCATAGTCTGGTTGGGGAGCTAGAAGAGGAGCGTAGGCAAGTTCTGACTCTGGAGAGAGAGTTGGCTAAGAAGATAGCCGAGTCTTTACTAACTCAGGCTGAGGTTATTAATGGGGTAACTGTGCTTGTCGCCAGGGTACCATCTTTGCCGATACCGTCCCTGCGAGACATGAGCGATTTCCTCAGGGATAGGCTAAAGAGTGCCGTGGTAGTTCTGGGCACGGTCTATGAAGATAAGCCTGCCTTTCTTGCTGCAGTAACCCCGGACTTAGTAGATAAAGGCTACAACGCTGGTGAGATAGTTAAGCAAGTGGCTAAGGTTACCGGTGGGAGTGGTGGGGGAAAGCCAAGCTTAGGTCAGGCGGGGGGTAAAGATAAGGGGAAATTGGATGAAGCCCTCAAGCTGGTAAGAAGCTTAATATAATGCGTAGCCTGGGACTTGATATTGGGGATAAGAGGATTGGGGTGGCTTTGAGCGACCCCGATGGTATACTAGCCAGCCCATTTACCATTATCAACCGCAGGGATGAGAGCCTGGATATAGAGGCTATTATTGACATCGTCAGACGGCAACAGGTGGGACGGGTTATTGTCGGTCTACCGTATTCCCTGGATGGTAGCCTGGGTAAACAGGCGGAGAAAGTAAAAGCATTTACCCAGAGATTATGTGAGCATACTAAAGCCCCTGTTGAGTACAGGGACGAGCGTTTAACTACGGTAATGGCTGAACGCCTGAGACAGGCGGCTAGTAGCAAAAAGACAAGAAGAAAAGCCAGGGATGATGCCCAGGCCGCCGCCCTCATCCTGCAGGGCTTTCTTGATGAAGGACGTTAGTCCCTTTGGTTGGACTTGGTATTCTGCTCTAAGTAGCATGAAGCTTTTTACAGCTGGCGTGGAAGGTTAAAAAACAGCTTTATGGAGACTGAAACTTCACAGCGGAAAACTGGGTTACCTAATATTCTGGATAAGATACGTTCCAACGAGATAGTTTTTGGTCTGATCCTGTCCATTATAGTTGGGGCTATTGCTGGATTAGGAGCGGTAGTCTTCCGGTGGCTGATTAGCTTATTTCAATCGCTTTTCTTTGGCGGTGGTGCCAACTATTTAGGCTTTCTGGGGCAATACTACATCATACTCATACCGGCAGTTGGTGGGCTTATTGTAGGCCTCCTGATCCGTTTTGGGGCTCGTGAGGCTAAGGGGCATGGCGTCCCAGAGGTAATGGAGGCGGTAGCTGTCAAAGGTGGTCGCATTCGCCCACGGGTGGCGGTAGTCAAGTCACTGGCTTCCTCAATATGTATTGGCAGCGGCGGTTCAGTGGGTAGAGAGGGACCTATTGTTCAAATTGGCTCCTCCTTTGGCTCGGCCATCGGGCAGTGGCTCGGATTATCTGCTGGGTGGTTGCGGACGCTGGTTGCCTGTGGAGCTGCTGGCGGTATCTCAGCCACCTTTAACACACCCATTGGCGGGGTGTTTTTTGCCATGGAGATAATCCTGGGAAGATTCATAACCCCCAGATTTGGTTTTGTGGTCATAAGTTCGGTGGTAGCTGATTTTGTGGCTCACGCCTTTCTGGGGAGCCAGCCATCCTTTGGCATAGTTCCTTATAGTATGGTTAGCTACTGGGAAGTCTTGCCCTATGTCCTGCTTGGTGTTCTGGCTGCCTTGGCGGCCGCTGCTTTTATCCGCTTGCTTTATAAGTGCGAGGATATATTTGATGTCTGGCATATCCCCGAATATCTAAAGCCTGCCATTGGTGGTATCGGAATAGGAATTATCGGATTGTACTCTTATGACCTCCTTGGCGTAGGGTACGGGAATGTTTTCTGGGTAAGCAGTATGAGCGTTAATCAGGCTTTACTGGGTGAGATTGCTCTTCAGTCGCTTATTATCCTGGTGGTGCTGAAGATAATTGCTACCTCTCTTACTCTGGGTAGCGGGGGTAGTGGGGGTATCTTCGCTCCGTCTCTGTTTATTGGGGCTATGCTAGGAGGGGCTCTGGGCAGTGTAGCTCACCTCTTATTCCCGTCATATGTTGCCCCATCAGGCGCCTATGCCCTGGTTGGCATGGCAGCGGTATTTGCCGGGGCTGCCCGCGCTCCCATTACCGCAATTATCATGCTCTTTGAAATGACCAGAGATTATATGATAATTCTACCATTGATGATTGCTGTGGTTATTAGCATCGTTATTTCCCGGAGTCTGAGTCGCGAGAGTATTTACACTCTCAAGTTAGTTCGGCGGGGAGTAGACATCAATCAGTTATATCAGGCTAGTCCCTTGCGAGAGGTTACCGTTGGCCAGGCTATGACACGGGATTTTCCCGCTGTTCCGCCGACAATGCTAGTCCGTGACCTGGTAACCAAGTTGCGCCGGACTGGGCACCATGGATTTCCTGTGGTGAATAAAAAGGGGGAGTTTGTAGGGGTAGTTACCATCTCTGACGTTGAAGCGGCAATGTTAAAGGGTGCTTCGCCGAATTTGACAGTCGATGATATCGCCTCTAGATCGGTGGTTGTTGCTTATCCTGACGAGTATATACACGACGTATTTGTGAAACTGGGCACTCGGGATGTAGGTCGAATTCCCGTGGTGGACAGGAATAATCCCAAGCATTTGTTGGGGGTTCTGCGTCGTCATGATGTTGTTGTCGCTTATGGTCGGGCGATAAGGCGCAGGCCTCGATAGTGAGGGAGTTATCATTGTAGATAAGGGTCGGCGGGAAAATGGACTTTAATCTTAGTGAACAGGAGAGGATGCTGCGGAAGTCGGCAAAGGATTTTGCCGCCAAGCAGGTCAAGCCCAGGGCCGCTGAGATTGACTCAAGTGGCGAGTTTCCCCTTGACCTGGTCAAGGAAATGGGCAAGCAGGGATATTTGGGCTTGCCCTATCCAGCTAAATACGGGGGTGGTGGGGCTGGTTATCTAAGCTATGCCCTCGCCCTGGAGCAGATTTGCCAGGCATCAATGACCGTTGGCGCCATTATGGCAGTAAATACCGTCCCCGAGGAGGCAATATTTCGCTTTGGCAGCGGGGAGCAGAAAAAGACCTTACTCGCCCCCTTAGCTCAGGGCAGTTTGCTGGGCAGTATTGCCTTCACCGAGGCTGAGACCGGCTCCGACCCGCAGCTAGTTACTACCATGGCCAGGAAAAGCGGTAATGGCTATGTAATCACCGGTCAGAAGCAGTTTGTCGCCCTTGCCCCGGCGGCTAATTTAGCCCTCGTCTTTACCAAGCGGGAGGGGGAAGGGTTAAACGCCTTTGTCATTGATACCGCCTCTTCGGGGTATAATCTCCGCGAGCCGTGTGAGACCATGGGTATGAAGGGGCTGGGCACCTCGGTGGTGTATCTTGACGAGGTCTATGTCCCGGAGCAGAACCTCCTTGGAGAGGAGGGGCGGGGCTTTGACATCCTTCTTGAGGCGATATCCCTGGCGAGGTTGGGGGTGGCGGTGGAGGGGGTAGCCGTGGCTCAGGCGGCATTAGAAATTTCCCTGGATTACGCTAAGCAGAGAAGAGCCTTGGGCAAGCCGCTCGCCAAACTAGCTACTATCCAGTGGCACCTGGCGGAGATGGCAAGCCGGATAGAGGCGGGGAGGTGGCTGGTGTACCGCACTGCCTTCCTCCGTGACCAAGGTTTGGACATTAAATATGAGACCTCGGTAGCCAAGCTCTTTGCCTCCCGGCTGGCAGTTGAGGTCACCAGCATGGCGATGCAGATTTGCGGCTCATACGGCACGATGAAGACCATGCCCCTGGAACGGCTATACCGCGATGCTAAGATGACCGAGATATATGTTGGCATCTCGGAGATACAGCGCAGTATTATCGCTAATTATTTGGTCCAGAAGTGACTGGCTTCCGCTTAATAAAGACCTGCCCCCGGAGCAAGGCTCGTGCTGGAGAGCTGCTGACACCCCATGGGGTGGTATCTACGCCGGTATTTCTGCCGGTGGCGAGCCAGGGTGCAGTTAAAACACTGACCCCGGAAGAGGTCAAGGGCATCGGCATGGCTATGGTGCTGGCTAACACCTATCATCTCTACCTGAGACCGGGCATCAGCCTAATTGAGAGGGTGGGTGGTTTACATAAGTTTATGGGCTGGGAGGGGGCTATTCTCACCGACAGCGGCGGTTATCAGATATTTTCCCTCGCCCGCCTGCGCCGGGTGGGCGATGACGGGGTTATATTCCGCTCTCATATTGATGGCAGTGAGCATCATATCACCCCGGAGCTGATTATTCAGTTTCAGGAGACCCTTGGTGCTGACATTATTATGGCTCTAGATGAATGTCCGGCATATGATGACGGCTTTGAGAAGGTAAAACAGGCAATGGAGAGAACGCATCGGTGGGCAGATAGGTGCCGGAGAGCTCAGAAACGCCGTGACCAGGCGCTATACGCTATTGTCCAGGGCGGCGTCTTTCCCGAACTCCGGCGTCAGTCGGCAGAATACCTTACCTCTTTGGGATTTCCCGGTTATGCTATTGGCGGCTTAAGCCTCGGGGAACCAAAAAAGGTAACCTTTGCCGTGGTTGAAGAAACAGTAGCCCGGCTGCCTGAGGATAAGCCGCGTTATCTAATGGGGGTGGGCTCTCCTGAGGATATTATTGAGGCTGTAGCTCGTGGATGTGATATATTTGATAGCGCCCTGCCTACCCGTGTCGCCAGAAACGGTGCCCTCTTTGCCTGGCAGGGGCGGCAGAATATTCGTAATGCGGTCTATAGCCAGATGGAGCAGCCTATTGTCCCTGGCTGTGATTGCTATACCTGCCGTAGTTTCTCCGCAGCCTACCTCCACCACCTGTTTAACTGCGACGAGCTACTAGCCTATAGATTAGCTACTATTCATAACCTGAGCTTCATAAGTAATCTCGTGAATAAAATAAGAGGTGCCATCCTGGATGGCACCTTCGTCGCTTTCAAAGATAGTTTTTTAAAAAATTACCAGCCGACTGATGAGCAAATCAGGCTCAGCCAGAAGCAAAAATGGCTTAAATCGCGAAACCTGAGCGGTTGATTAGACCCCGGCAAAGTTATTAATCTTGTCAACCCTTATCCCCTTGGAGATAGCCCAGCCAATCCCGGCTTCAATGCTCTTCTCCTCGCCCTCAAGCTCCACTTCTATCCAGCCTCTATCCTCGGCGGCGTTCGCCCGATGGATATTGGTTACTAAGCGGAACTGCTGACCAAGCTCATAGATAATCGGCTCGGAGCTTACCTTAGGTTGAAAGGTGAACATTACTCGTCGTTTTGCCATTTATACCCCCTTTACATCGGAATTCCCATTTTATACAGGTGTCGGCTGATGAGCCTGGCTTCATTAACGATGCCCTCAATAATCTGTCTAACCGTAGGCAGGTTATGGATTAGCCCTACCACCTGGCCGCAGGCGATAGCGGCGTCGTTACCGTCACCGCTAATGTAGCTCCTTTTACTTCTATCACCGCTTATCATCGGCAGGAGTTCTTCCAGTGTCGCCCCTTTCTCTTCCATATCCAGCACGCTTTGGGAGAAATCTGTCTTCATTACCCGGGCCGCATTTTTGATGGAGCGCTCAATGATTAGGGTATCTGTTTCTCTGGCGTTGAGCAGCCACTGCCCAATTTTGGGGTTTATGGGGCATTCCTTGCTTGCCATAAAGCGAGTGCCCATAAGCACACCCTCAGCGCCGAGGGCTAAGGCAGCGACAAAGCCTCTGGCGTCGCCAATGCCTCCGCCGGCAATAACCGGGATTTTCACCGCGTCGACAGTAAGGGGGATGAGGACTAAAGAGGTTACATCATCCATACCGGGGTGGCCTGCCGCCTCAAAGCCAACAATGGTTACCGCATCCACCCCAAGTCGCTCCACCGTTTTAGCATTTTTCACCCTGGCTACCTTATGCATCACCTTTACCTTGGCGTCCTTGAGGCGTTTCATATATCGTTCTGGGCTTCGTCCTGCGGTCTCAATTATATTTACCCCTTCCTCAATGGCGGCATCAATATACTCTTCATAGTTTACCGCTCGCATGGTTGGCAGCATGGTGATATTTACGGCAAATGGCTTATCGGTCAGGCTCTTTGTTTTCCTGATTTCTTGGCGGAGTTCCTTTGCTGTCGGAAAGGTGAGCGAGGCGATGATGCCCAAGCCCCCAGCGTTGGAAACCGCGGCTACCAGCTCAGCCCGTGATAGCCATAGCATTGCCCCCTGGATTATCGGATACTCTATGCCGAACATTTCGCTGACCCTGGTCTTAAACACGGCTGCCCTCTTCTACGGACATTGGATAAATCTTCACCTCGCCCCACAGTCCCATTTTGTCATTCTTAATGATGATTACCCCAGTTATCCCATCAATACTCTGGGCAAGTTCAATCCCCAGAGGGATGTCACTGGGCTGGATAATGAGGTTGCCTATGGCAGTGGCAGCAGCATCAGCCAGAGTAGCTGATTGGGAGAGGACTATAGCAGCATCGGCTTTACCAAAGCTCAGGGAATGCCCCACTGTTCCTGAGGAGGTGCAAATGCCCATCGGTGTATCCTCCCCGTTGATTTCTAGGGCAATCTTACCAGTTAGCGGCGATTTTCCGGCATAGATTCCTATCAGTCTTTTCTTCAAGCTCTTGAGGTAGATATCACCACCGTTTTCAACAATAATCTCCGGGGAGAAGGCGAGGAGCTCGCTGCCAACAAACTCGGCTATAGCCCCGGCTACTGCCGCCATGGGACCAACCCCCGCCTTCCTCGCCGATTCTGCCATCCCGGTTACAATGGGCGGGGCATCATCCTCAACGGTTATGGGCTCAAGGGAGGTGAGGAATGAGGGACGCCGCTCAATATACCGCTCCAGCATGTCACGATATTTCATTACCAGCTTGAGGGCTTTTGGCTCCAGGTTAGATGAGGCGCGGATATGTAAATCTGTCTCTTTTACCACTACATTAAAAGAGACCAGCTCTTTATCTTTAACCCAGTGACGATAGACCCTAGGCTCGTACATGAACTAGAAATGCACCTCCATGGCTCGCGGGGGGCAAGCCTTTATACATAGCCCGCAGGCGACGCATTTTTCATCATGAAAGTTGACCAGTCTGGTTAGGGGGTCAAGCTCAAAGGCACCAGAGGGGCAGATGGTGACGCAGGCGCCGCAATGGGTGCACCTTTCCTCGTTGCGAATAAAATTCTGGCTCAGTGATTGTATTCTCACCCCGGTCTCGGTCAGATACCTGATACCCTTATCATACTCTTCCTGCTTCCCGCTCAATTCCAGTACCAGCAGCCCTTCCTCTTCCGGGGTAACTAGAGCCTTTAGAATATTAAATTCAAGGTCGTAGTCTTTAGCCAGTCGGCAGACTATAGCCCGCTCCACAATTCGCTTGGGGAAATGTAAGACTATTCTTCGGGAAATAGCCATCTTTTCTCCTTTTTTGGCTTTTATTCTATCGGGCGTTCCTTGAGCGGCTTAAAGGTTATCCCTGATTCGACACCAGGTAGGGGCGCTACTGGCTCAGTTAGCCGGAATTTGCCGCTTGATATCCACTCCTTTAAAACATTGGCAATCTCTACAGCCCTTGGATAGCTAGACAGGGAAGCAGTGGGTACCTCTTTGCCCTTAAGCTTTATCTTTCCGCTCTTAAGTTGGGCATAACTGACTTCACCAAGAATATCCGGTTTCATATAGGGGTAGGCATCGGAATAATCAACAATAGCGGCGAAAATCTCGTCATCGGTTACTATGGTATAACTGAGGATTTCTTCCGAGAGTATTGGGATAGGTACACCAATCCCTACTGTCAGGGTACAGCCATAGCCGAGCATACTGGTTCCTATCAGCCATCTTGGGCTCATTTGCTTTAAATCGCCGATAATACCAAGAGTCCCTGCCCCCCTCTTGGGGACTCCCTTTTCGGTGCGGGGCACATTTGGATTGTGCTGGGTACCCTGCCAGGCGACAAAGCCAGTTCCGCCCCCCAGGAATATCTTGGTGCCGATGCCAATGGTCTTGTAGTACGGGTCATTAAGCAGGGGGGAGAGCTGCCCGGCAGTAGCATAATTGATATTACCCAGGTTTGCACGTAGCACACCCATATAGGTATAGATTGTTTTATCTGAGGTATTTGCCGCCACATTATAATTCTGGTAGGCATTCCTGATGTTAAATAGTACTGTTTCATTTATGTCTTTTATATTAATCCAGGTTTCAAGCCTTTTCCTTGGGTAGCAATCGGTGCCATAGGCAGTTGCCACCAGTCTGATATCCTTGCCGGCGACAAGCTCCTCAATTACATGCCCTCCCCCGTAGTTGAATTCGCCGGGGTGGACTTTATTTCTGGGGTCATCATCGGGAAGGGCACTGGCGCCGATAAATATGTCTGTCGCCGCCAACCCAGTATAAACTGGGACATCATTAAGGTAGGCTCTACCACCACCGAGCTTGATTCGTGGCTTGGAGTGTCCAATATTAAGGTAGGCGCCAGATGAGCACATCGGACCAAAGGTGCCGGTGGTAACCACATCTACCTCCTGGGCTGCTTTCTTGATGCCCTTCTCTCTGGCAATGTCTATTATCTCCTCAGCAGTGACCACCACCGCTTTGCCCTGTTTTATCTTCTCGTTTATCTCTTCGATTGTTTTTGCCATATCCCCAAGATGATAGTATTAAACCATGGGCTTGTCAATTTACCCCTTAGGTTGAAGCCCACCCTACCATAAGCTATAATCGGGGGTAAAGTATCTGGAGGTAGTCTTGCTTAAAACTCATAGCTGTGGCGAGCTGAGCCGAGGGGATGTTGGCTCCGAGGTAACCCTGGCGGGGTGGGTAGACCGCCGCCGAGACCATGGGGGACTGATCTTTATTGACCTGCGTGATAGAGGCGGCATAGTTCAGGCAGTATTCAATCCTGAGGTATCAGCTTCTTGCCACAAAATAGCCAGTGAGATGCGAAGTGAGTATGTGGTTAGGGTTAGTGGTAGGGTTGCCCTTCGCCCTCCGGGGACGGAGAACCCTAAGTTGCCCAGCGGTGAGATTGAGGTTATCACCACTAATACCGCTATACTTAATCCATCAAAACCCCCGCCATTTTATATCAATGAAGATGTTGAGGTGGAAGAAAGCCTCAGGCTCAAGTATCGCTACCTTGACCTGCGTCGGGCTCGGATGAAGAATAATCTTCTCCTTCGCCACCGGATAGTGAAATTTATGCGTGATTTTTTGTGTGCTCGGGGATTTATTGAGGTAGAGACACCGATTCTGATTAAGAGTACCCCTGAGGGGGCTCGTGACTACCTGGTGCCCAGCCGCCTGCACCCGGGAAAGTTCTATGCCCTTCCCCAGTCGCCACAGCAACTCAAGCAGCTACTGATGGTCGCCGGTGTGGAGAAGTATTTTCAAATAGCCAAGTGCTTTCGTGATGAGGATACCCGGGCTGACCGGCAGCCTGAGTTCACCCAGCTTGACCTGGAGATGAGCTTTGTTGAAGAGGGGGATATCCTTAAACTGCTGGAGGAGCTGTTCACCTCTATGGTGGAGACGATTAAGCCTGAGATGAGAATGGTAACGCCTTTCCCTCGCCTTCCCTATGCTGAGGCAATGGAGCGTTACGGCACGGATAAGCCCGACCTGAGATTTGGTCTGGAGCTGAGGGACTTGACTGACATTGCTGATCAGTCTGATTTCTCTATCTTTCGTTCTGCTATTGCTGAGGGGGGTAGGGTGAGGGGTATGTGTGCCCCTGGCTGTGGTAATTATACCCATCGTCAGCTTGATGAATTAAATAAGCTGGTGCAGAGCCTCGGGGCTGGAGGCTTGGTAACTATGTCACTGGGCACCGCCAGTGGTAGCCTCGATGGGCTAACCATTGAAATGGTAAAGTCGGTTGCCGCCAGATTTCTAACCCTAGACCAGATTAAGCAGATGGCGCATCGTTTGGGGGCAAATATGGGAGACCTTCTGCTTATCGTTGCCGGCAAACCCAAGTTGGTTGATATGGCGCTGAGCGGGCTGCGCCAGGAAATGGGGCATCGGCTTAAGCTTGCCGACCCCAATCTGCTTGCCTTCGCCTTCGTCGTGGATTTTCTGTTGTTTGAAAAGAATGAAGAGACGGGGCGATGGGAGCCGATGCATCATCCATTTACTGCGCCTAAGGACGAGGATATACCATTACTTGACAGCGCCCCGGAGAAAGTACGGGCTAAGCATTACGACTTTGTCCTCAACGGCTATGAGATTGCTGGCGGTAGCCTCAGGATTTACACCAGCGAGCTTCAAAGAAAGGTATTTAGGTTGCTGGGCTATAGTGATGAGGAGGTTAATGAGCGCTTCGGGCATTTGCTTGAGGCTTTTGACTACGGTGCTCCTCCCCATGGCGGTGTTGCCCCCGGCATTGACCGCATTGTGATGCTTCTGGCGGGCGAGGAGACAATCAGGGAGGTTATTGCCTTTCCTAAGAACCAGAGCGCTGCTGATTTAACCTTTAATGCCCCGGCGCCAGTCAGTGAAGAGCAGCTAGCTGAACTACACCTGCGTCTGCGGGAGGAAGAGTGAAAGTAAATAAAGAGAAAATAGAGAATAGCCAGGCGTTTCTCCGGATTGAGATGGAGCCGGCTGAGGTAGAGGAGTATCTGGAGGAGTCCTACCACCACCTGGTTAAGAAAACCAATATCCCCGGCTTCCGTAAGGGAAAGGCACCAAGGGAGATACTGGAACGCCATATAGGTAGAGAGAGCCTTCTTGAGGATGCACTAAATCGTCTGCTTCCCCAGGCTTGTGAGCAGGCAATTAGGGAGCAGGGGATTGAGGCTATCACCAGCCCTTCTATTGAAATAAAGCAGACTGACCCGGTGGTATTTACGGCGACAGTCCCGCTAAGACCTGCAGTTAAGCTTGGCGACTACCATCAGATTCGGCTCACCCCGGAGGCGGTAGAGGTGACCGAGGATAATGTTAAGGTGGTGATTGAGCAGCTGCGCCGCCAGCACGGCACCTGGGAGCCGGTGGAACGCGAGGTAAACCTTGATGACCTGGTGACCTTGGATATCGTAAGCAATATAGACGGGAAGCCGTTTATAAACCAGCCGGGGGTTCAATACCAGGTCCTCCCTGACTACTCCCTCCCTGTGGCAGGGTTTGCCGAGCAGGTGGTTGGTGTGAATGTCGGAGAGGAGAAGGAGTTCAAGCTCCAGCTCGCCAAAGATTATCCCCGGGTTGAGCTGGCGGGGAAGGAGGCTCACTTTAAGGTAAGGGTTAGTGAGGTAAAGCAGCGCCAGCTTCCCCAGCTAGATGACGAATTTGCCATCTTAGTTAACCCTGAGTTAAAAACCTTGGATTCACTCCGGGAAAAAATCTCAGCAGGCTTGCATCTCAGGGCTGAGGAGAAAGCCAGGGAGGAATTTGAGGAGCGGGCAATTGATGCCGTGGCTGGCCAAAGCCAGGTGGAATTCCCACCGGTTTTGGTCGATACGGAGATTGCCCGACTCCTTGACCAGCAGGCAAGGTGGCTACAGGCAAGTGGTAGCCGGCTGGAGGAATATCTTAGCCGAATTAATAAGACCGGGGAGGAATTAGGGGAGGAACTGCGTCCCTTGGCAACAAAGAGGGTTACCCGCTCCCTGGTTTTGGGGAAGATTGCTGAGGAGGAAAAGATTGAGGTTAGTGATGCTGAGATAAAGGCTGAGCTAGAAAATATAGCCCAGAGTGTCAGCGGGAATAAGGATGAAGTACAGAAATGGCTAAATTCTTCCCAGGCTTATAGCTCGGTTGAGCAATTATTAACTAGACGAAAAACTATGCAACGACTGGTAGAAATAGCTGGAGGTTCAACAGGTGACCAAGGGAAATGATACTAAGGTGGTGAAGAGCATTTGCCGTATGTGTTTAAGCTGTTGTGGAATAGATGCCCATGTGGCAAACGGCAGGCTGGTAAGGGTCACCCCGATGAAGGAGCACCCGGTCAATAGGTTATGTGTCAAGGGGAAGGCGATACCTGATTGGTTATATTCGCCACAGCGGATTACCCACCCGATGAGGCAGGTAGACGGGGCGTGGCGGGGAATCTCTTGGCATGAAGTCCTTGATATTATCGGCGACAAGCTAGCTAGTATAAAGGAGAATTATGGAGCTAAAGCCCTGGTGGTGCACTTAGGCCAGCCCATGATAGGCACCGAGGTGCCAAGGATAGCTGTCAGATTCTGTAGTTTGTATGGCACACCTAATTATACCTCAGGGGCTTCCCTTTGTTTTGCCACCAGGGGAATCGGGCATGGGTTGTCCCTGAGCCGGCGGATGCTGCCCCTGCATCCAAGCTACAAGAATACCCGGTGTATCGTAGTCTGGGGACATAATCCCCAGCAATCAAATGTTGGGGAGGAGGCAAGTATCCTTTCTGCTCAAAAGAGAGGGGCTAAGTTAATCGTGGTTGACCCAAGGGTGACCCCACTGGCTAAAAGGGCAGATATTCATATCCAGATTAGACCGGGAACTGATTGTGCCTTAGCCCTCGGCTTAATGAATATAATCATAACCGAGGAATTATATGATGCTGATTTTGTCAATCGGTGGACCTTTGGTTTTGATAGGTTAACGGAGCATGCAAAAAGATATACCCCTGAAGTTGTAGAGAAGATTACCTGGGTTCCAGCCAATAAAATAGTGCAGTTTGCCCGAATGTATGCCACCAGTAAACCGGCAACTATCAGTCAGGGTGTGGCATTAGACCATTGCCCTAATGGTGTTCAGAATAGCCGGGCTATTTCAATCCTGATAGCTATCACTGGTAACCTTGATGTAATTGGGGGGAATGTCTATTACCCTCCGCTGAAGCAAGCCAGTCTTAGAGTAAAGGGGATGGTTTCCCTCAATGAGGCTATTGGAGCGCCCTATCCAATATTTAACAAATTTACCGGTGAGACGTCAGCTATGCCAGTAGCCGATACTATAATTACCGGGAAACCGTATCCAGTTAAAGCCCTTATTGTTCAGAGTTGCAATCCTGTCTTAACCTGGCCCAATAGTAATAAGGTTAGGCAGGCATTCCAAGGATTGGATTTGTTGGTGGTATCTGGCCTATTCATGACTGAGACAACCAAGCTGGCTGATATTTTCCTCCCCGCCACTGCCTTCCCCGAGAGGAGGATTATTAAGGACTATCTCTATGAAGGGCTACCATTGATTGCGCTGAGTAACAAGGTAGTTGAGCCTTCGGCTGACTGCCTGGAGGATTGGCAGTTATGGTCTGAGTTGGGCAGAAAAATGGGCTACGTTGACTATTTCCCCTGGCAGAGCGCTGATGAACTTTTCGCTTACTTGCTTGAGCCATCGGGTATTACCCTAGAGCAGCTTGAGCAAAATCCCGGTGGCATACTATATCACCGGCTTGACCACCAGCGAAAATATGAAGAGGAAGGATTGGATACACCATCGGGGAAGGTCGAGATATTATCCCAGATAATGGCAGGATATGGATATGACCCCCTGCCAACATTTACCGAGGGGAAGAACCCTGGGCTTGCTGAGAGCTACCCCTTCACCTTGATTACCGGCACCAGGGTAAATGCCTTCACCCATTCCCAGCATCGCAATATTGCCAGACTGAGAAAGCTGACGCCTCAGCCTTTGGTGGAGATTAACCCTGACTCGGCGAAGAGATTGGGCATTGCCGATGGCGAGCGGCTAGTGGTGGAATCTTCTAACGGAAGTAGTATCACGCTGCAAGCCAAGATTACCCCTGATATTCATCCTAAGGTGCTTAGCCTGCAGCATGGATGGGATGAAGCCAATGCCAATATCCTGACTGATGATGGGCATCGTGACCCAATTTCTGGTTATCCGGGGTTTAAAACTATTTTATGCCAGGTGAGAAAAATTGAGTAATGAGTTATAATTATTGGTAACTATCCCTTGACAACAAGTATTCATTTGTGCTATAATAGGAGTATCAAGAATGAGAGGTGCTCCTATGAAACGCTATACAATCAACAACTTTAACCTAGACTTCCCCGATGATACCGCCTGTTTAGAGTGGCTCAAAAACTACCTCTACCCCAATGGTATCTTATGCCAACTATGTGGTCAAGTTACCAAGCATCACCGAGTAAAAGGGCGTTCTAGTTACGCTTGTGATAGATGCGGTAATCATATCGCCCCTATGACTGGCACTATATTTGAGCACTCAGCAACACCACTTAAATCGTGGTTTTACACTATCTACTTAATGAGTGCTACTAGGTGCGGTATATCAGCCAAGCAAATCCAGCGTGAGACGGGAGTTACCTATAAGACCGCTTGGCGTATGTTCAGACAAATCCGTTCCCTCTTACAAGAAGATACACCCGCTTTGACCGGGGAAGTAGAGGTTGACGAAACCTATGTCGGTGGTAAGAGGCACGGCAAGCGTGGTCGTGGCGCAGAGGGCAAGACTAAGGTTATCGGTGCTGTGCAAAGAAACGGCAAGGTTATAGCCCGTGTCATTCCTGATGTTAAACGCCATACGCTAATTCCCTTTATGATTAACAAAGTATCACCAGAAGCCACACTCTATACCGATACATTCCCCCACTATGACCATATGACAAGGATGGGTTATAAACACCTACGAATAGAACATGCCGCCAAAGAGTATGTTCGTGGCAATATCCACACCAATAACATTGAGGGCTTTTGGAGCTTGTTAAAACGTGGTATCGGTGGCGTTTATCACTCAGTTAGTGAGAAGTATCTACAGAGTTACATTAACGAATATGGCTTTAGGTATAATCACCGCAAAGACGAGAAGCCTATGTTCCAGACGGTTTTGGAGAAGATTTAGGCGGTATTCTTTAGCTTTAGTTCTATTCTCTCCTTGCTGTAATCAAAGGTAACATTGAATAAACTAAAAAACCCGTGTTGCCCCAAGAAACCATAGGGCAAGCCTTCTATATCCTTAGAGAATCCTACCCAACAATCAAACTCATAGCCCCCAACCCCAATTTGTATAGCATGAAAATAAGCTGTTAATTGTTGGCTTTGAACTGAAACCCCGCAAAAGTCTTGTTTTTTGCCAGACTCAATGGCAATCCCTATTACTTCTCCCATTGACGCATGAAAAACACAAAAGTCAGCCCCCGAATCAATTATAGCTAAATGCCCAACTTTATCCTTCCCATTTATGAGCTGTATAGGTATTACTGGTCTAGAAACACTAAACCGTCTAGGGAATGCTTCAGACGGTTTAGTTTCAAACTTGAGATACTTGTATTTGAGGCTAATGCTCATAATATGAAAGCATTGTGGCTTTGTGGTACCCTCGTTAGAATGGGATTCCGCTCTTTATTTGAACGTGCCTGCCTTAATGCCCCCCTTGGGCTTTTAGCTACCCCAACTACCTTACTGCTATCAGCAGACAATGCAACCCATTTATTTGAATGGCCTCTTAATACTTTCCTTAAATCAGTATTCATAGTCATCTTTCATCACCTCTCCCCTTTTTATTAAGTGGATGAGCCACCTTTTTCAAAGCAGACACAAATTCTCGTTTTGTAGTAGATAGTTTCTTAATATCGGCATCTTTTATCTTGGTTGTCATTTACCACCTTTAACCACTATTAACCCTCATCTTCCCCTATCTTACACCATAAAATACCATACTTGTCAAGTCCGCCCCTACTACACACACATACATACCTTGACACCCCTTACTTTAGTAGTATAATCGCAAAGTGGGGCTGTAGCTCAGTATGGGAGAGCGGTAGATTGACACTCTACAGGTCGGGGGTTCAAGTCCCCCCAGCTCCATTCAGTAAACACATATTACTGTTTAGGGTATTGACATATTGTCTAGTTAGGTGTAATATGTATACAGAGTGTCAATCTACTCCCAGAACTAGACTTGGCAAGCAGGCTGAGAGATTTTTCGGGAAGTTAGTCTCCAGCCTGTTTGTTTTATCACCCATCTTGACAAGTTGTTACAACGGCGTATTATGGAATTATGGGGCGTGTTATTCGGGGAATCCTTACTGCCCTAGTTGTTGGTTTCTTAATCTGGTTGTTAATTGTAGATGAAAGTATGCGAACGGCATTGCTCCACTGGCTCGAAATGACGTTTTTACTCGGTGTGCTGGCGTTAGTTATTTGGGTGATTTGGGGTAGTCCAAGAGGAGGATGAGGGCATCTCTCGTCCTTACTACTTGTCTTTAAGGTATACTTACCTAATTATTTAACAGTGGGAGGAGAGAAATGAATGGTCAACCGATGAATATAATCCCTTATGTGATTGAAAGTGGTACCAGAGGGGAGCGAGCTTTTGATATATACTCATTGTTACTGAAGGAGCGGATTGTTTTCTTAGGTATGCCGATTAATGACCAGGAGGCTAATGTTATTATTGCTCAGCTTCTCTATCTTGAGCGGGAGGACCCGGACAAGGATATAAGCCTCTATGTTCACTGCCCCGGTGGTATCATCTCTGCCGGTCTTGCCATTTATGATACCATGCAGCTTATAAAACCTGCCGTCTCAACTATCTGTGTTGGACTGGCGGCGAGCATGGGGACGTTGCTCCTTTGTGCTGGGGCTAAAGGTAAACGCTACGCCCTACCCCACTCCACTATACACCTGCACCAGGCGTTTGGTGGTGCTCAGGGGCAGGCAGCCGATATAGAGATTGCTGCCCGAGAGATTATGCGAATGCAAGAGCTAATAAGAAACATTATTGCCGAACATACTGGCCAGCCGATTGAAAAGATAGTCCATGATACTGACCGGGACTTCTACCTTAACCCGGAGCAGGCGGTGGAGTACGGGATTATAGATGAAATCCTGGCCAAACCACCCAAAAAGTAGCTAAAGCTCTTTGTTATGAAGCCCTCGGTAACGCTGAGCCAGTTGATTTAGGGTAGGTAAGCCCTCTCGTGCTCCTATTTTGGCAATGCAGAACTGAGCTACAATATTACCAAGACGACCGCATTCCTCAAGCCCTTTACCCTTAAGCAGGCCATAAAGAAATCCGGCAGCGAAGGCATCACCAGCGCCGGTAGTATCCATACCCGCCCCGATGCCTCGCGGTTTGATTACATATTCGTTCTCAGAATCTCTAATATAGCTGACTGCGTTCGTTTTCCTCAGTTTTTGCCCTGTGCCCAGTGTAACCACAACCTTCTGGCAGCCCTGCCTGAGACAGCTTTCGGCTCCGGTGATAACATCCTTCCCGGTCAATTGTTGTATTTCGCTCTGGTTAATAAACAGCATGTGGGTTTTATTCAGTATCGGGGCGAGGTTTTTGAGCCCCTTGACCGCATATAATGCTCCGGGGGCAAAGCTGAGTTTTACTGTTAAGTCTAGCTTGTCCATCAATTGCAATAGAACTTCAAACTGCCTATCATCAGCAAAGGAGGAGAGGTGGAGCATCCTTGCCTGGTTAATATAGGCAAGGTCAAGGTCATCTATGGTGAGCTGGTTATTGGCGCCAGGCAGGACATAGAGGGAGCGCCTACCCAACTTGTCACTAAGGCATAATACTGAGCCGGTTTTCGTCCCCTTTTTTACCCTGATATTAGTGATATCCACTCCTACCTGTTGAAAATCCTGGAGCAATATCTTACCGTCATCATCATCGCCAACAACCCCGCTGAAACCAGTTTTCATTCCAAGTTTCGCCAGACCGTAGATAGTATTAGCCGCCGAGCCCCCGGGAGATGAGCCAGCGTCTAGTACAAGCGCCTCGCCGTCATCAAGGATGTGCTCGACCTTATATATATGGTCGATATTCAGTGCCCCCAGCCCAACGACTTCAATAGTATTCACCCCAGCTTGCCTGCCTCCTCCCTGACCAAGCGCCTTATTCGCTTATGAACCGCAATAACGTCGTTTATGTCTTTCCTGCCCGATAGCCAATGGAAGTAGCTCCTCTCCCCTGCACCACCAGCCTTCTCCTTTTGCTTTATGAATTTCTCCACCTTACTTCGCTGACCCTGCTCCCACACCTGGAGTATTTCCATCAAATCACTAATGAAGGTCGAAGCTAAGCCCATGGTTGAATAGGGTAGGGCATACTCATTAGCATTGAAGGCAATGGCTAATCCGCCCGCCTCCTCTACTGCTTGAAGCATTCTGAAGTCGGTAATGCTATCACCCACCACCACCCAGTTAGATAACGGCTGGTGATAAGCCTCAGCAAATCTGGTTAAAGCGGCTACTTTACGTCTCCCTCCAACCGGCTTCACCTGTGTTATTGCTGCACCTAAGTTGGTAGCGGGCAGTTTCTCCCAGAAGAAGTTATCCAGGCTCTGTTTAATCCGCTTATCATCAGCCACCGGCTGCATCGGCAGCATATCCGCTTCAGCCTGCTGCAGTAGCTTGAGGTTTTCTTGACATAAAGTTGCTCGGAGCTTATTCAGGGGAAACGGTGTGCAGGCGACATTGTGGGCGTAAATGCCCAATTTCTGGGTAATGTGAATGGCATATTGTTCATAAGTTGTGGTGATGCAGAATACCCTCCAGCCACTATGCTGAAGCTGGGAGATGAGCTTAGCCGCACCACCAGTTAGGCTGGCTTGGGCAGCTAAGGCAGTGATATTAGCCTCTGAGATATTATGGAGGATGAGGAAGGGCACAATAAGAGCCAGGGTATCACCCGGTTCATAATCCTCCCTTTCCTCCAGCGTTAGCAGGTCATCATAGCGACTGATAACCTCAAAAATCCTATCGCCATTGGGGAAAAGCTTCATTAGCTCATAGGCATTGTCTTGAGGTGATAGTGGTCCTTCAAGGTCAAAGCAGATAAATTTATTTATCACCCCATCCCCCTTTAGGTTTTTATTAACCTCACCCCCCTTAGTCCCCCCTCTCCTTGTTAAGGGAAGGGGGTCAGGGGAATGGGTTATATAAGAGAGGCTCCGCCTCTCTTTGGCTCTTCACAAGATTGCTCTTGCCACCTGTTCGTTTATCTCATCAGTCAGATTGTAACCGTTAATAGGTTCCCCTCCAGAATTAACGAGTTTTTTGTCGGCTGTTATCTTCACTTTATCTTGGCTAAAAGCCTTGAGGGTGGTGATTATCAGCGGGAACTCTCTAGCCAGCCCGTGCTTGCGGATAAGCCTAAATAGCTGATTTTTCTCGTGAAACATTTTATGACTATTTGTTGGGAGTTTTGCTAATTCTTGCCAATATCTGTCAAACGGTTTGCCTCTGACGGGAAAGGTGCAGTAGGTTACTGGCGGTCCCATGTCCAGCTCCGGGGTTACCAGGTGCATCATCACGCCTGTGGCATCAGCGTTACTTTCAATTAGCTGCCAGATTACCTCCTGCCAGGTTCCTTTAGGTCCGCCCGGGGCTGCCGGGTGAAGGTTAATCATATTGTATCTACGGCACATCTCCTCGCCGACGATGAGCATATAGCCAGCCAGGACGCACAGGTCAGGGTGGAAGCCTTGTAGCCGTTTCATCACCTCTCGGTCATATCCAAGCCGCCACGTCGGTGGACTTCCCGCCGGGTCAGTAGTAGGACTGCCTCTACTGGCTTTAAACCTTTGGTAGGAAAAGCAGACGAGGGGTATGCCGTAACTCTCAACCAATTTGAGAAACAAATCGCTCTCTTTTGATTCCCCAGGCTCACGATTGCAGAAAACAAAGGCTATCTCAGCCTCAATCTCACCCAGAGTGATGCCCCGTTGGACTACTGTCAGCAAGTCCCTGGCTGCCTTATCCCTGCCTGTGGAAAACCAGCCAAGTTTATACATCGGCGCTATCCTCGGCATTGTTTTCTCAGTCTTGTCCAAGCACTAGTGAAATGAATGAAAGGATTTGTCATATGTTCTGAAATTTTACCCTTTTCCAGAGCCTGAAGGAAATCATCCTTGCCCTCAAACTCAGGCATCTCTATATAAGTGCGGCCAATCTCGCTGGGGGTATGGGCATCACTGCCGGCGCTCTTCGGGATGCCATATTTGGTGGCGAAGGCTAGGGCTTTAGCCGAATTCTGAGGGAAAATAGTTCGTGAGTTGGACACTTCTATAATGTCAATTTGCTCGACTATTTCCTCTAGCATGTTACTGCGCAGTGCCGATTGGCGTAGCATGTCAAAGGGGTGTGGTATACATACCAGCCCTCCCTGAGCCCTGATTTGAGATATTACCTCTTTTACCGGGAGTCGGCTGGGTATGGTCTCCTCAAGGAACATACCCATAATTTCGCCATGTGAGGTCATAATTTCCTCAGCCACAATTACCCTGAAGGGGGCAATATCCTGCATCCTTAACGCCCCCTCAGCGGTGCCATGGTCACAGATAGCAATGCAGTTTATCCCAATCTCAAGGCAACGACTAACTATCTTCTCCAAGGGCGTATTGCAGTCCATAGAATACTTGGTATGAACGTGAAGGTCAGCTTTTAGCAATTCAGTTCAACTAACTCTCTCTAGATACTCACCGGTGCGTGTGTCGACCTTAACAATGTCCCCGTTATTAATAAACAGAGGAACCTGAATGGTGACGCCGGTCTCCAGCTTAGCCGGTTTATTGCCGGCGGTAGCTGTGTCCCCTTTGAAACCAGGTCCGGTCTCAATCACCCGAAGTTCAACAGCAATAGGTAGCTCCACACCCACCAGCTCGCCCTTGTGATTTAATACCTCCAGCGACATTCCCTCCTTCAGGTAATTAAGGGCATCGCCTAACTGGCTGGTAGTGAGGGGTGTCTGCTCAAAGCTTTCCTGGTCCATAAAGTAATATAAATCGCCATCATTATAAAGGTATTGCAGGGTGCGATAGTCCAGGCGTGCTCGGGTAAACTTTTCACTGGCTTGGAAGGCTCGCTCAATAGTATGACCGCTACGGATATCACGAAGTTTAAGTCTAACTTGGGCGCTGCCGCGTCCCATTTTAATGTGGTGATAGTCAAGAACTTGATATAGCTTTTCCTCCAGCTCAATGATAATCCCTTTCTTTAGCTCACCACTATCTATCATGGTTGACTCCGTAGTGTTTATTTTTTGGCGTTTGAAATTTCCCTGACCTTTCCATTTTCCATCACTACCAGGTCCTCAATTCTCACCCCTCCCCATTTATCAAGATAAATGCCGGGCTCAATGGTAAATACCATGCCATCAAATAGGTGGTCAGGGGAGTTTGGCCCGAGGCGTGGCAGCTCGTGGGGAGCAAGCCCTACGCCATGACCTAAGCCGTGACCAAAGGCTTCACCATAGCCTGCCTGCTCAATAATCACCCTGGCCAGGTTGTCAGCCTCAGCGCCGGTCATCCCCTCCTTGATTATAGCCTTTGCCCCAAGCTGGGCGCCAAGAACGGTATCATAGAGCTTTTTGAAGGTATCATCAGGGGTGCCAAGGCAGATAGTTCGGCTCAGGTCGCTGCAATAGCCTTCAATCCTGGCGCCAATATCAATCATTATTGGCTCGCCGGTGCGAATAGCTTGCGTTGAAGGTCTGGCGTGGGGCAGGGCGGAATTTTTCCCCGAGGCGACAATAATATCGAAGGGTATAGTCTGGCTGCTTTTCTCCCGCATGAATTTCTCTATCTCCCAGGCTACCTGCCTCTCCGTCATGCCAGGTTGAATCTTATCTTTGATATATTCAATGGCAGCATCGGTTATTTCGGCGGCTCTGGTAATAAGCTCAATCTCCTTAGGCTCTTTTATTGCTCGGAGGGATTCTACCATTCCATCTACAGGAATAAGCTTAAGTTGTAATTTGCCTTTATTCAGTATATCACATAACTGCCGATGCAGGGCGAAGGTAACATGTCCCGCCTCAAATCCCAGCCTTTTTATGGCCAGCTCAGCCACTAGTCGGGGAAACCAGTCATTTATATCATTGGTTACTAAAAAAAACTCATAGTAAGGGGCTTGGTTTTTGGCTTGCGCCGTATAGCGAAAATCGGTGGCTAAGATTTTATTTTTGGGCGTGACCAGAAGGAAACCTGAGGAGCCATCAAAGCCGGAGAGGTAGCGCCTATTCTCCGGTTGGGAGATAAAGATACCGTCAATCTCCCTTTGGCTTAGCGCTTGCCGCAACTTCTGTATTCTATCAGTTATTTTCAGGCTCATCGTCTTTTTCCCGTGCCCTGGGGTGGGCAGCTAGGTATACCTTCCTCGCCTGGCTCTTGGTTACATGGGTGTAAATCTGGGTTGAGGATAGTCTGGCGTGCCCCAGAAGCTCCTGGACTACCCTTAAGTCAGCGCCGCCATCAAGCAGGTGGGTGGCGAAGGTATGGCGTAGTATATGGGGATGAACCCTCTTTTCTATGCCAGCTTTGGCAGCATAATCCTCCAATATTTTTTGCACCCTTCGTTCTGGTAGGCGTTGCCCATAGCGATTGAGCAGCAGGGCATTAGTTTTCCTTTCCCCGAGGAGCTTAGGTCTGCCCTGCTCAAGGTAATTACGCAGTGCCTCGGTAGCTGGCTTACCCATCAGCACCATCCTCTCCTTTGAGCCCTTTCCCCAGACGCGGATTTCACTGGTACCAAGGTTGATTTCCCCCAGGTCTAGGTTTACCAGTTCACTTACCCTGAGACCGGAGGCGTAGAGTAGCTCCAATAAGGCTCGGTCACGCTGTCCCTGTGGTGTGGACAGGTCAGGGGCATTCAGAAGTCGCTCTACTTCATCCAGGGTAAGAAAGGAAGGCAGGCGCTTGTCCAGCTTGGGTGAGGAAGCCCTTTCTATGGGATTTGCTGATAATATTCCTTCCCGTACCAGGTAGCGGTAGAAGGAGCGGATGGCTGAGAGCTTGCGGGCAATACTTGCCTTGACAATACCCTGCTCCACCAGATAGCCCAGGTAATCACGCAAAACTTGCCTATCCACCTCCCCCAGCGAGCTTATACCCTTCTCTTTAAGGAAGGTGAAGAAGCCCTTTACGTTTTTCGAGCCGCACAAATCAGTGGTATAGTTGCGTATGGTATAGGCGGAAGCACTGCGCTCCAGTTCAAGGTAGGAAATGTATTTATTAAAGACTTCTTGCATGGTCAGTCCTATTTTACAACCCTCCCCCTTTGTCCCCCTTCCCTTGTTAAGGGAAGGGGGCAGGGGGATAGGTTACTAAATAGTCTCCTTTAATTTACCCTTATACTCGCACTTGGTGCATTTTGTCCAGTTTCTCCGGTAGGTGGTGAGAAGCCCGCCGCACCTGGGGCAGGGTTGGGGGAGGGGTCTAAGATTTATGGCGAACCGGCAATTCGGGTAATTGCTACAGCCGTAAAAGGTGCGCTTCTTCTTACTTAGCCTCTCCACAATCTCACCGCCACACTGGGGACATTTAACCCCTACCTTAACCAGAAAGGGCTTGGTGTACTTGCACTCAGGGTAGCCGCTACAGGCTACGAACTTCCCATAGCGCCCGAATTTGATTACCAGGGGCTTATTGCATTGGGGACAAATTTCTTCGGTTAGCTCCTCTAACTTTACCTTTTCCATAAGCTCGGTGGCATTCTGGAGGCTATTCTCAAAGGGTATGTAAAAGTCTTGAACCACCATCACCCAGTCCTTGTTTTCATTGGCTATCTTATCCAGTTCATCCTCCATATGGGCGGTAAATTCAATATCAACGATGTCAGAGAAATATTTATTGAGCTGGTCATTGACCACGATGCCGAGCTCTGTCGGCTGAAAGCTACCGCCAGCCTTGGTTACATAACTCCGCTCTTGAATAGTTGAAATGATGGGGGCATAGGTGCTGGGGCGCCCGATGCCCCATTGCTCTAACATCTTGACCAATGTGGCTTCAGTGAAGCGGGGTGGAGGCTGGGTGAAGTGCTGCTCGGGGAAAAGCTCTACAAGCTCAAGCCTATCGCCCTTTTCCAGCTGGGGGAGGGTGGGGGGTTGCCTTTTCTCTTCAGCCTCATCCTTCCCTTCACTATAGAGAACCATAAACCCGGGGAATGTGGTTACCGAGCTTGAAGCTCTCAGCAAGTAGTCGGCTTTAGAATAGCGGCACCTGGCTTGAATATCAACAGTAGTATTATCAAAAATGGCTGCTGCCATCTGGCTCGCCACCATTCGTTTCCAGATGAGTTGGTAGAGCTTAAATTGGGCGTTACTGAGGTATGGTTTAAGCAGGGGAGGCTCCCGCCAGATCTTAGTTGGGCGAATAGCTTCGTGGGCTTCCTGCGCCCCCTTCACCGTGGTGGCAAAGGAACGGGCGTGCTGGGGAAGAAACTGGGAGCCATACTTAGTGGTAATAAATTCCCTGGCTTCAGCAATGGCGGAGCGGGCTACCCTGGTGGAGTCGGTGCGCATATAGGTGATGAGCCCCACATTCCCCTCGTCGCCGATGGGTAGACCCTCATAAAGCTCTTGAGCCACCTCCATAGTTAGCTTGGCAGGGAAGTGGAGCTTGCGCCACGCCTCCTGTTGCAGGGTGCTGGTGATAAATGGTGGGGCAGGGTGGCGGGTCACCTTTTTGGTGGTGACCTTGATAACCTTGTAGCTGGCTTGTTTCAGCTCGCTGGTGATTTCAGTTGCTTCCTTCTCGTTATGAATATCCAGTTTGGTGCCATCGGTAAGACCAACTAGGGTGGCTCTGAAGGTTGCCGTCTTGGCAGTCTTGGCGAGCTCAGCCTCAATAGTCCAGTACTCTACAGGGACGAAATTCTCAATCTCCCGCTCACGGTCAACGATAATCCTCAGTGCTACCGACTGAACTCTACCTGCTGATAGACCCCTTCTCACCTTCCGCCAGAGTAGCGGGCTAATCTTATAGCCTACCAGTCTATCCAGGATGCGCCTCGCCTGCTGGGCATTGACTAATTGCATATCTATGGAGCGGGGATGAGCGAAGGCGCGCTCAATAGCGGTCTTGGTTATTTCGTGGAAGACGACGCGGCGATAGGGTATCCGGCTGGTTCTTGTCACCTGAGCTAGATGCCAGGAGATAGCCTCCCCCTCACGGTCTGGGTCGGTGGCTAGATATACAGTAGAAGCAGTTTTAACTGCCTGCTTGAGCTCAACCACAACCTTTCTTTTCCCCCGAGGCACCACGTATTTGGGAGCGAACCCATTTTCAATATCTACCCCCAACTGGCTCTTGGGCAGGTCTCTGATATGTCCCATTGAGGCTTTAAGACTATAATCATGACCTAAAAGCTTGCTCAGTGTCCTGGCTTTGGCTGGTGACTCAACTATGACCAGATTCTTCTTCATCTTAGTCTACCTTTACTTTGTATACCTCTCTTGCTTCCCGAGATAGGACATAATTCATATTTCCTACCTGCTTGACCAAACCCTTGAGCTCCATCATAGCCAGGGTGCTGCTGACAGTTGATATCGGTAGACCGGTGCTGCAGCAGACCTCATCAATATGAGTGGGCTCAGCACTCAGTTGCCTCAGTAATAGGGTCTCAGTATCGGAGGCAGGTATAACCTCTGTAATCTCCATCTGGTGGGCTACCGCCGTCAGATTTAATTCCTCCAGGATATCGGTGTAGTCGCGAACCAGCTTAGCCCCTTCCTGGATGAGGTGGTTAGTCCCTCTGCTGGCTGGTGACAAGATGCTACCTGGGATGGCGAACACCTCTCTATTTTGCTCCAGTGCCAGATGGGCAGTAATCATTGCCCCGCTGGTCTCATCAGCTTCAACCACCAGCACGCCGAGGCTCAGCCCGCTCATAATTCGGTTACGCCGGGGGAAGTTATCCGCCCTGGGTCTGGTGCCCAGCGGGTACTCGCTGAGCAGCGCTCCGTGCTGGATAATATTGCGGGCTAGGGCGGCATTCTCGGCGGGGTAAACGATGTCAAGCCCGGAGCCGAATACGGCAATACTTCTGCTGCCTGCCTCCAGAGCAGAGTGATGAGCTATGGAGTCAATCCCCTTAGCCAAGCCACTGACAATGGTGATTCTGCTTCGCGCCAGGTCAGTCACTATCTCCTCGGCAGCTTGTCGGCCATAAACTGTAGCCCGGCGAGTACCGACTACTGCCAGGCACCACTCATCCTGGGGGAGTAGGGAACCCCTGACATAAAGTAGCGGCGGGTAGTCATATATTTCTTTTAGACGGGATGGGTAACCCGGGTCATGGCAAGTAAGCGCCTTTACCCCGTAGCGGTCTAGCTTTTCCATCTCCGCTTCCGGGGAAATCTTGGGGCGCCAGTAGGTAATGGAGTTTATTGCGCCGCTATCCAGCCCGGCGTGTTTTAGTTCAGCCGGGGTAGCCTGCCAGGCTTGTTCCAGGCTACCAAAATAGCTTTCAAGCTGCGACAGTCTCACCCGCCCAATGCGGGGTATCATGCTAAAGCCAACCCAATATTTGATGTCTTTATTAGTCATTTTCAAGGCAATTCTAGCATAGAGGCAAACTGATGACAATTAAAATTTGTCAACCTCACCCCCTTAATCCCCCTCTCCATTCTTGGAGAGGGGGAGGAATAAAAAAAGAGGGGCTGATGCCCCTCTTAAACACCCGATTAAGTTGGGGTGCTCTCTTTTATCAAGGGAGAGTTGAAGAGAGGCGAAGCCTCTAAAAATATTATAGGGAGTTTTAGAGGGACGAAGTCCATCTTATATAACTAATTCCCCCTCCCTTATCTAAGGGAGGGTTACCTAATAAAAGCCTAAAAGGGGATAGGGTTCAAAGAAAGCGGAGAGGGTGGGATTCGAACCCACGGTAGCCTTTTAGGCTACACACGCTCTCCAGGCGTGCCTGATAGTCCACTCCAGCACCTCTCCACAATATCCGGCGGAGAGGGTGGGATTCGAACCCACGCTCCGCTTGCGCGGAGACCGCTTTTCGAGAGCGGCACCATGAACCACTCGGACACCTCTCCACAATTCAAGGTAATTATACCATCTTTGCTCAGGCTAGGGTAAGAGGGGGATACAGGGGGATGGGTTAATAAACAATCTCTAATGGGTCTGCTTCTACTATAGCCCGGTTTTTTGTTATAATGTCATAGTTTTTACTGGGAAGGACTTTAGAATAGGTGCTGACGTTAAGCCAAATCCTTGCCATCACTATCTTCATCGCCATGTTCGTGGCGATTATAGTTGGCAGGGTGCATCGTTTTATTCCGGCTCTTATCGGTGCCGTCCTTACCCTGATAATTGTCTTTTTTATTATCATGAAAAGTCCAGGGTCAGTTCTCAGCGTACTGAACCTTGAGCAGCTTGGACAGTTGAAGTTCTGGGTACCGGGGCAGGAGCCGATAGTATCGCATGGTGTAAACTGGCAGACCATTATCTTTATTGGTGGCATGATGACCATGGTGGAGGGGATGGGGGAGGTGGGGTTCTTTCGCTGGCTATGCCTTTATGTGGCTAGGATGGTCAATTACAGGGTCATCCCTATCCTGATTGCCTTCATGCTGCTGTCAGGCTTCCTGGCAATGTTCATTGATAGTATCACGGTGTTACTATTCCTGGCTTCAGTAACTGTTGAGCTGGCTCGGTTGCTCAAATTTGACCCCGTCCCAGTAATAATTGCTGAGATTTTTGCTGCCAACACTGGAGGCAGTGCCACTATGTGTGGTGACCCGCCCAACATAATCGTAGGTACTGCCTTCGGTTATACCTTTACCGACTTTGCCATTAATACCGGTCCTATAGCCTGGGCAGGGATGATTTTATGCTTAGGCTTCTTCTACCTCGTCTTCCGCAAGATTCTTACTCCTTCTCAAGGTGCCTCCGGTATGCCCCTCAATAAATACCCTGAGCCTGGGGAGGCAATTGTTAATCCCCACCTGTTCAGGATAAATAGCGCCATCTTTATTCTGGTGGTGATTCTGCTCATTACCCATGCTCAAACCGGGTTATCGGTGGCTTTAATTGGTTGTATTGCTGCCTTTCTTACCTTGCTGGCTGCAGCCAGAGGGGCTTCCCATATCATTAGGAGGGTAGATTGGCGCACTTTACTCTTCTTTGTCGGGTTATTCATCTGTGTTGGTGGGCTGGAGGAAACCGGGGTGTTAAAAATGCTTGCCCTATATATCGGCAATATATCCGGGGGGAGCCTAATTCTGGTGATACCTCTCGTCCTGTGGGTATCTGCCTTTGCCTCAGCCATTGTTGATAATATCCCCTTTGCCGCTACCATGGTGCCGGTAATTGCCAACCTGTCGCAGTCACATGGTTTAGCCCTGCCCACTTTGGGCTGGACTTTAGCCCTGGGGACGGACATTGGCGGCAATGCTACCCCTATTGGGGCATCGGCTAATGTTGTCGGGATAGCCATTGCCGAAAGGGAAGGCTATCCCATCACTTGGGGAAGGTTCTGCAAGTATGCTATACCAGCTACGATTTTGGTGGTTGCCCTGTGTCATTTCTTGCTAGTTTTAAGATATACTTAACGGGAGGGAGAGATGTGGAAAAGGATTCTCGTTCCGCTGGATGGTTCTAACTTAGCTGAGCTAGCCCTTGCCTATGCTGAGGAGCTAGCCATAGCCTTCAATTCTGAGGTTGTCCTGCTTTATGTCAGTGAGCCTAGGGAGAGCCAGCATCGCCATATGCAGCAGCTTTATATGGACGGGGTGGCAAAGCAGGTGAGGGAGTATGTTAAAGAGCGTGCCGAGGTCAAAACTATAGTTCTACCTGGTGAACCAGCTGAACGAATTATTAACTATGCTCGGAGACATAAGGTTGGCCTTATTATTATGGCGTCTCACGGTCGCTCCGGCATAACGGCGTGGGCAACAGGGAGTGTAGCGAGTAAAGTGCTTCAGGCAACAAGGGTACCGGTGTTACTTATTAGAGTGGTCAAGCCTCCTCAAAGGGTGGCGGGGAAGCAGCTACTGGACCGGATTCTTCTTCCCTTGGATGGTTCTGAAGCTGCTGAAGCCGCTGTGCCCTATGTTAAGGAGCTTACTAGTAAGCTAGGGTCAGAGGTTGTCCTGTTTGGGGTGGTGCCGGCGGGGCAGCATGTTCGCACTGTTGGTGGCTTGGATTATATTCTTTACCCGGAGCAGGAACTGGAATTGGTTAAGGCAGAAGCCAGAGAATATCTTGACCGCCTTTACCACCGCTTAAAGGGGGGGAAAGGTGTAGTAAGGGTTGAGCTCAAGGTAGGTGATGATATTGCCGGGGAGATTATTAGGTTCGCTGAAAAAACAGGTGCTAGTTTGATTGCCATATCTGCCCACGGGCGTTCAGGCATTGAGAAATGGGTTTTTGGCAGTATTGCTAATAAGATTCTGCAAACCAGCAATATACCTGTTCTGTTAGTCAGGGCATCGAGGGGAAAGGCGTAGCTATTTGCATCAATCCTTCACTATCGGTTATTATATTAAGTTGTATTCGCCCCTGTAGCTCAGGTGGATAGAGCACCAGCCCCCGGAGCTGGGTGCGAGCGTTCAAGTCGCTCCAGGGGCGCTCTTGTATTAGCCAGGAGGCTATGGTGGTAGATATAAACCAGCTTGTTGAAATTAGGTGGCATGGTCGTGGTGGGCAGGGTGCGGTTACCTCTGCCGAACTGGTGGCACAGGCGGCAATAAGTGAAGGTAAGTATGCTCATGCCTTCCCCAGCTTCGGACCGGAAAGGAGGGGAGCACCAGTACTGGCTTTTGTTAGGATAAGTAGCCGGGAACCGATAAGGATAAGGGCGGAGATAACCCAGCCTGATGTAGTAGTAGTGCTTGACGCGGGGCTACTCAGCGTTGTGAATGTCATCTCAGGGCTTAAGGAAAACGGGATGCTGGTGATTAATACCAAAAGGTCGTTTGATGACATTGAAGCTTGGTTTAAGACTAAATGTAAACTGGCTAAGGTTGATGCCACCGCTATCGCCAGGGAGATCTTGGGGATTCCGATAACCAATACCACCATGATCGGAGCCTTGCTGAAAGCCACCGGCGTGGTTAAGCTGGAATCTGTGGTTGAACCGCTGAGGCAGCGCTTCGGTCGCCTGGCAGAAAGAAATATTAAGGCGATGCAGAGAGCCTATGATGAGACCGAGGTAAAGGAGTGAGGGGATGACTAAGCCTGAGGGTGAGTTGACCTGGAAGGACATAAATATTGGCGCGATTGTCACCGAGCCGGGGAATGCCAGCCAGTACAAGACTGGCGACTGGCGGTCGGAAAGGCCAATCTTTGATTCTGAGAAGTGCATAAAGTGTGGCATCTGCTATATCTTTTGCCCTGAGGGATGCATCGGGCAGAACGATGAGGGTTATTTTGAAGCCAATCTATTTTATTGCAAGGGTTGTGGCATCTGTGCCCGCGAGTGCTGGCCGGGAGCCATTAATATGGTGCCGGAGGAAGGGTGATGGCGAAAAGGGTTGGCATTGAGGTTTCGCTGGCAATCGGTGAAGCGGTTAAGCTGGCTAATGCCGATGTTGTCGCCGCCTATCCCATCACCCCCCAGACCCACATTGTTGAGCATCTGGCGGAGCTGGTGGCTAACGGTGAATTAGACGCCAAGTATATCCCGGTTGAATCCGAGCACTCGGCGATGAGCACCTGCCTTGGCTCATCGGCAGTCGGGGCTCGGACCTTTACCGCTACCGCCGGTCAGGGGCTGGAGCTGATGCACGAGGTCTTGTATGTTGCCTCATCAATGAGGCTGCCGATGGTTATGGCGGTGGCTAATCGTGCCCTGTCATCGCCGCTGAGCGTCTGGGGCGACCAGTCTGATGTTATGGCGGTGCGTGATACCGGCTGGATTCAGCTATTTGTTGAGAATGGGCAGGAGACGGTGGACAATGTCCTCTGTGCCTTCCGCATTGGCGAAGACCCCCGGGTTTTGCTTCCGGTTATGGTCCACCTTGACGGCTTCTACCTGTCGCACATGATTGAACCGGTGCTTTTCCCCGAGCAAAGCCAGGTTGATGAATTTCTCCCCCCGTTCAAGTACCCCCTGCCGCTTCACCCTGACAGGCCGGTAACTATGGGAGCCTTCGCCATGCCCGTTATTTATTCCGAGGCAAAGAAAGCCCAGGAGGTAAATCTGGAAGCGGCCAAAAAGGTCGTCCTTGAGTGCTGGGGGGAGTTTGGCAAGCTCTTCGGGCGGCATTACTCCCCGGTAGAACACTACCGCAGTGATGATGCCAAGGTGCTGCTATTAACCCTGGGCAGCTTCAGTGAAACAGCAATGACCGCTGTAGATAAGATGAGGGGGGAGGGTGGGGAGGTGGGACTGGTAAGGCTTCGTTTGTGGCGTCCCTTCCCCTTTGCCGAGATTCGTCAGGCAGTTAGAAATGCCGAGGTTCTTATTGTTCTGGATAAGTCAATCTCCTTTGGTGGTCCTGGAGGTCCGGTTTGCTCCGAGGTCAGGTCAGCCTTATACGGTGAGGACAAGAGACCGAAGGTCATCGGCTTCGTCGGCGGGTTGGGGGGCAGGGATATTACCCCGGCTGGATTTGAGGAGATAGTTAATAAGGGCATAGAAATCTCACAGAAAGGCAGCGACAAAGAGTTTGAGATATACGGGGTGAGGGAATAATGGAAAAGTATGCTGTTTATGTCCCCAAACTAGTGACGAGACGGGAGAACTTTGCCCCCGGTCATCGGGCTTGTATCGGCTGTGGTGAGGCTCTAGCCGTAAGGCTTGCCTGTAAGGCACTGGGGCAGAGTGTGATAATTGCTAACGCCACCGGTTGTATGGAGATAGTTTCCTCACCACTACCTTATACCTCCTGGCGTGTTCCCTGGATTCATACCCTGTTTGAGAATACTGCCGCTGTGGCTTCAGGAATTGAAGCCGGGCTGAAGATTTTGATGAAGAAGGGCAGAATTGCTCAGAAAGAAATCAAGGTGGTAGCCATGGCTGGGGATGGTGGAACCAGCGATATTGGGCTTCAGGCACTGTCGGGAGCCCTGGAGAGGGGGCATGACTTCCTTTACCTCTGCTTTGACAATGAAGCCTATATGAACACCGGGATTCAGCGCTCTTCATCCACCCCCTATGGTGCCTCCACCACCACCTCCCCTGCCGGCAAGGTAAGCATCGGGCAGGTTACCTGGAAAAAGGATATGCCGGCTATTGCTGCCGCTCATGACATCCCCTATGTCGCCACCGCCTGCTCCAGCTATCCCTTTGACCTGATGGCTAAGGTGGCAAAAGGAGCAGCTATCCAGGGTCCAGCTTATGTTCAGATTCTGTCTCCTTGCCCTACCGGGTGGAGATTTGCCACTGATTTGACCATCAGGATTGGTCGTCTGGCGGTAGAGACGGGGATGTTCCCGCTATATGAAGTGGAGAATGGCGCATATAAACTAACTTTTGATTCCCCCAAACTTAGACCGGTTGCTGATTACATGAAGCTGCAGGGAAGATTCAGGCACTTACCGCCCGATATTGTGGAGGAAATCCAGACTAAGGTCATTGAGAAATACGAAAGGCTCAGGGCAAAGGCTGTTAGATGAACAAGGTAATTTTTAGCAGTTGGGCGGGTAAGGTTGTAGACAACAGAGGTCTTCACCCCAATGACTACGCTAGTTTGGGAGACCTGAGTCTCCCCTTAGAATTTAACCGACGTCGGGTGAGAGCCTTTATGTCCTGGAATGGGTTGGTGGTAGCCGATGACAAGGTTGACATCGTGGATATGGCCTACACCTACCTCAAGGAGGTGCAGAAATTAAGCTGCGGTGAGTGCAGCGTCGGCTACTTAGGCATAAAGATTATGCTTGATGTCTTGGCTGGAATTGTCAAGGGGAAGGGCAGGAAGGGGGATATTGAGCTTTTGCGCTGGTTAGGCGCTGGTATTAAAGAAAATGCCAGGTGTGATTTCTGCCCCTCGGCAATTACCCCCGTCCTTGATACATTAGAGCATTATAAGGAGGAATATATTAAACTTGTTGCCGGCAGGAGGAGGCAGGCAAAATCCTATATGATTAGGGTTACTGCCCCGTGTATGGAGGCTTGCCCGGCTCATCAGGATGTGCCCGGCTACATAGAGCTGATCAGAAACTGCAGATATAAGGAGGCTCTGGAGTTAATTAGAAAGACAAATTGCCTGCCTCAAATCACCGGGCGAGCCTGTGTTGCCTTCTGTGAGGCTAGCTGCACCAGAAATGAGATAGATAGCCCGCTTGCCATCAGGGCACTGAAGAGGTTTGCCGCTGAGTATGGAATGGACGGCGGCTCAGAGCCAGCATTTAAAAAAATTAGTGGTGATAAGTCAAGGGTAGCAGTTATCGGGGCTGGTCCGGCTGGGCTGGCTGCTAGCTATAATCTGGCGCTAATGGGCTACAAGGTTACCATCTTTGATGAGCTTTCGGCAGCCGGGGGGATGGCTTTAGTTGGTATCCCTCCCTATCGTTTGCCTAAGGATGTTCTTGACGGGGAGGTTGATACCATTAAGCGGCTGGGGGTAGAGATTAAACTGAATACTAAATTGGGTAGGGATATAACCCTGGAGCAACTCTCTAGTGAGGGCTTCAAGGCAATTTTTATTGCTACTGGCGCTCACCTAGGTAGGGAGTTTGATATTGAGAACTGGAGGGAGGGCTACCCTGGGCTAGTTGACGGGGTGAAGTTCCTGCGTGATGTTAATCTAGGCAAGAAGATTGAAGCTAAGGACAGGGTACTAATAGTGGGGGGTGGTAATGTTGCTATAGACTGTGCCCGAACCTGTTTGAGGCTTGGTTTCAAGGATGTAACCATCGTCTACCGGCGCTCTAGGGTGGAAATGCCGGGGAGAAAGGAGGAGGTTGAGGCAGCGGAAGCGGAGGGGGTAAAAATCCATCTCCTGGCAACACCAGTTAAGGTCTTAACCGAGGGCAACAGGGTTACTGGTGCTGAGTGCATCAGGATGGAATTGGGGGAGCCGGACGCCAGTGGTCGGCGGCGCCCGATGCCGGTTAAGGGCTCAGAGTTCACTCTACCCGCCGATATGATTATCTCGGCTATTGGTGAAGCGCCTGACTTGTCATTTTTGGCTCAAGGTGAGCCGATTGAAACCACAGAGCAAGGTACGGTAGGGGTTGACTCGCTGTGCCAAACGAGCCAGCTCGGAGTTTTCTCCGGCGGCGACTGTGTTATCGGTCCAGCAACCCTAATTGAAGCCATAGCCGCCGGCAATAGGGCGGCGAGGAGTATAGACCAATACCTGACATCGAGCAAAGTAGTTTCGTCTGAGGAAGACGTTAAGGAAAGGCTTACCCATGATATTGGTCTATTGCGACAAAGGGGGGGAGGCATCATAGCCAGAAGCCAGCGCCAATCCCCGGAGCAACTCCCATCACCAGACAGGGTGCAGAGCTTTGATGAAGTGGAGAAGTGTCTTACTGCTGAGTCAGCAGTTAAGGAGGCTGAGCGCTGTCTGAGGTGCTACCGGGTAATGCTGCTGGCAGTAGCAACTAGACGTTAAGACGATTGAGAGTGAAGCGATGGTAAGGCTAACTATTGATAATCAAATTGTAGACGCTGAAGAAGGCACGACAATCCTTGATGCCGCAAACAAAACTGGTATCTATATACCTACCCTCTGCTACCACGAGTCACTCAGCCCCGGTGGCTCATGCCGACTATGTGTTGTTGAGATTATAGCTAACGGGGCATCTGGTTTAGTGACCGCCTGCACCTATCCGGTAGAGGCAGGGCTTGAGGTCAGAGCTAACTCAGGAAGGGCAGTGACAGCACAAAGGCTGGCACTGGAGCTACTATTGGCACAGCGCCCGCACTCAGCTAGGCTACAGCAATTAGCCAGAGAGCTTGGTATTGACAAACCAAGCTTTACCCTGAAGGAGCAGGAGTGCATCCTCTGTCGGCTATGTGTTAGAACCTGCGGTGAGATTGTGGGTATTGGCGCCATCAACTTTGTAGCTCAAGGCATAGACCGGGGAGTTAGTGAGCCACTGATTGAGTTTTCACCGGTCAAGTGTATAGGTTGTGACTCCTGTGCCTACATCTGTCCTACCAATGCCATAACGGTTGAGGATGTTGGCGATACCAGAATTTTAACTATACCCGACGGCAGGCTGGAGTTTAAGCTAAAGAAATGTAACACCTGTGGTAAATACTGGGCTCCAGAAAAGCAGCTAGAGTATATAACCCAAAAAGCAAATTTAGCCCCTGACGCATTTGATAACTGCCCTGACTGCCGGGACTAGCTCCCTGGTTTGACCCAAGGTTGGTGCTTTGCTATACTTTCTCGCTACGGGGTGTAGCGCAGTGGGTAGCGCGCATGGTTTGGGACCATGAGGTCGGTGGTTCAAATCCACTCACCCCGACCAGTTACTTGCCACTACCACCCTGAGTTTTCTCCTCACCCTTGGTAAAGTCCCTGAGTCTCTCGGCTAAGGTTGCCAGGCGTTGTTGGACTCTATCATTAATGGAATCTGGTTCAAAGCTGCCATCTTCAAGGCGTTTGCCGGCGTTTATCCCGCTAAGCACTTCAATTCCTTCGTCTATAGCGCTTACCGGATAGATATGGAATTTACCCGCCCTAACTGCCTCCGCTACCTCTTCTTTAAGCATTAAATTCCTCGCGTTACTGATGGGGATAAGTACCCCTTGTTTCCCATCTAGTCCCTTAGCCCGGCAGACTTCAAAGAAACCTTCAATCTTCTCGTTTACTCCACCAATAGCCTGCACCTCTCCCTTTTGATTAACCGAACCGGTAACAGCAATACCTTGCTTTATCGGCACATCCGCTAGGCGGGATAGAAGGGCGTAAAGCTCAGTGCTTGAGGCACTATCCCCTTCTACTTCCTCATAGCTTTGTTCAAAAACAAGGCGGGCGGAGAGAGACAGCGGGATATTCCTGGTATATTTGTCGGTTATATAACCACTTAGTATCATAACCCCTTTGGTGTGGAGGCGTCCCCCCAGCTTTGCTTCTCTTTCAATGTCAATCAGCCCCTCCCTGCCCACGCCCAGGCTGGCGGTTATTCGGCTTGGCTTGCCGAAGGCAAAATCACCGAGGTCTATCACCTCCAAGCCGTTTACCTGTCCAATCTTCTCACCATCAGTATCTATAATAATCATGCCCTTATCTATCATCTCGTTGATGCGCTGCTGGATGAGATTTGAGCGGTACACCTTCTGTTCTACTGTCGTCTCCACGTGCTTGGCTTCGATAAGCGATGTCCCATCCTCCCCCGCCCAGAAGTTAGCCTCACGAATAATATCGGCGATATCGGCAAATAAGGTGGAGATCTTTTCCTGGTCGCCAGCCAGTCGGGAGCTATGCTCTATGATTTTAGCCAGAGCCCGGCTACTGAGGTGTTTTAGACCCTCCTCTCGACACAGCCGGCAAATAACCGCCGCATAGTCTTTGAGGTTGGCTTGTGTCTTGTCCATCCGAGTATCAAAATCAGCCTTAACCTTGAACAGCTCCTTAAATTCTAAATCAAACCGTAACAACAAATAGTAAAACAGGGGCTCACCGATAACCACTACCTTTATATCCAGTGGGATAGGCTCTGGTCTCAGGCTTTTTGTTGCCACGTAGCCGAGCCGCTCACCTAACTCTTCAATAACCAGCTTGCCGTCACGAATGGTTCTTTTCAAGCCTTCCCAGGACTGAAAGTTGGTCAGTATATCTTCAATCCTTACCACTAAATAACCACCGTTGGCTCGGTGCAGGGAACCGGCTTTAATCATGGTAAAATCGGTGTATAAAGCTCCAAACTGGGCTTCTTTCTCAATGCGCCCGAAGAGGTTGTTGAAGGTGGGGTTTAATTCCAGAATCACCGGCGCCCCCTTTAACTCTGAATTGTCAACCAAAACGTTGACCTCATACTTCCTGAACGCCTGTTTTCTGGTTAACGCTTGCATGGCGGATAAGGGGTCTGATTCGGATGGTCTCGGTTCCGATTTGAACTGGGCAAAGTTCTCAATGACGTCCTGCTCAACCTTGGTGAGGTAATCAACCACCTGGGGGAGCTGGCTATACTTATTCTTTAGCCCTTCAAACAGGTGACTGATGGAGTAGCGGGCTACTTCACGGTCAGTGTCCTCTAGCTGTTTCTGAATGGCGTTTTCCTCAGACCTTAACTGGGTAAATTGTTCCTTCAGCTCCTTAGCCAATTCCTCTTGTTTCTTTTTTAGCTCCTCTTTATCTTCGGCGCTTAGCTTTTTATACTTCTCCTCGCTCATTGGTTCGCCATCAGAGGCGGGGATAAAAATCAGCCCTACCGGTGTAGACTGCAGCAGAAGCCCCTTATCCTTAGCCCTCTTACTGATAAGGTCAAAGGCGGCGTCTCTTCTCCGGTTGAAGTCTTCGGTTATCTCCGTACGTCGTTCGGCGTATTCCTTACTGGCAAAAGCCTGGGCAAGGCTCCGCTGGGCATTATCTATGATTCGTTTCATATCTTTTTGCAGCGTCTGCCCCATGCCTGCTGGCAGCTTCAGCGCTGTGGGACAGTATGAATCATGAAAGTTATGTAGGTAACATCAGTCGGAGGGGGATTCCTTCTTGGCTGCCAGTGTCTCGAGGAAGGACTTGATGGCTGTGGTTCTACCGGTTCCCGCCGAACCGGCGACATAAATATTGAAACCGGGTTTCAGGATGTTAAGACCAAACTTAAGAGCGCTGAGCGCCCTATCCTGACCGATGATACCCTGTATGGGCTGTAACTCTTCGGTTGAATTACACCCAAATAGAGACGGGTCACACCGCTGCCTTACCTGCTCTGTAGTTAGTTCCTTAGGTATGATTCGCCTCCTCAGCGCTCAATCTGTTTAATCTGATATTGCAGACTGCCCAGTGGTGCCGTTATCTCCACTATTTCTCCCTGGGCTCGACCGAGTAACGCTTTACCTGCGGGTGAATTGCTTGAAATCTTGCCCTTGGTCGGGTCTACTTCCCTGGGACCGACTATGGTATAACGTAGCTCCTCACCAGAAACTACATCACTCAGGACAATACTATCCCCTACACTTACCTTAAGGCCAAGCTTTTGTGTTTTATCAATGATGGTGGCTGATTTCAGTGTTTCTTCCAGCTCTCTAATCCGCCCCTCCAGATGTCCTCGTTGCTCTCTAGCTGCGTCCAGCGGCGCATTCTCACGGAAGTCCTTATCTGCCGCAGCCTTGCGCATCTCATCAATAACCTGATGCCGTTTGCTCTTAAGGTGGGCGAGCTCAGCCTCTAGTTTAGCATACCCCTGTTGAGTTAACGAAGTAGCCGGTGACAAACCCCGCCTTGAGGGTAATCTTGCTTTCACCTTCTTGATTTTGAGGTGAGCCGCTAGGTTAGTCTTGCTCCAGCCCTGCTTCTTGGCATAAACCAGAAAGGCTCGTATTAGCTCAAGATTCTGGGAATAATTAGCCTGTGTCAGTGATAGTTGCTCAGCGTAATTAGCCACCTCATGGGCGGTGAGTTTGGCAAAAGGGCGCCCCCAGCCATACCACCGAACAAATCCATATACTGCCTGCTGGCTTCTTACCCCTTCTTCAGCTGACAGGCTAGCCAGAAAACCACTGGCTGCCTCGCCTAGAGTTGGATTCTGGCTGCCACTATTCATCTCTGCCTCCTGGGGTGAGAAATGCTCTCTATCCCCAGCTCAGCCCGAGTGCGGAGAAATCTCATTAGGTTATCCCGGGTAATCAGCCCAATAACCCTGCCTTCGCTTACTACCGGTATCAGGTTTATCTCATTCTCATCCATCTGCTCAGCTATACTCAGGGCATCCTGTTCCGGACTGGCTACCTTCAACCGGTCAGCGGGGACCATTATCTTCTCTACTTGGGTCATATCCCATTTTGACTGAGGAACAGGCTTGATATTTTGCAGTGTCAAAATCCCCTTAAACCTGTTTTCCTCAGCTACCAGGAAAAGGTGGTGCCCTTTAGGTAGGATATGCTCCTGAACCAGCTGGTTAACGGTAATATCCGGCGGGACTATTGCATAGTCGGAGGTCATCATTTGTGAGGCAATAAGCCCGTGGATGGCTTCACGCCATTGAGCCTGACGATAGCTCATTGAAGCTGTACTCTGGAGAAACCAGCCGATAAATGCCAGCCACAGGCCATTTAACCACTCGCCGAAGATGACCATTATCGCGATACCGCCGGCGATAAAGGCATAGCCTATGCCCTGACCCAGCCGGGTGGCAATTTGCGTTGAACGCTTGTAGTTGCCACTAAAGCGCCATAGTAAAGAACGGAAGACGCGCCCACCATCTAGCGGGAAGCCGGGTATCAGGTTGAATGCCGCCAGCGCCACATTTATGATAGCCAGCCACCCAGCCATTCCAGCTACAGAGGAGGCTACACCTCTGGTAAGTAGCCAGATCAGGCCAAATAAGCCGCCGATTGCCAGACTGCAGGCGGGTCCAGCCGCCGCCATTTTTAGCTCGGCGCTGGCTTTAGTCGCCTCCCTGGTCATCTGAGCCACCCCACCGAAGATAAACAGGGTTATGCTTTTTACCGGGACACCATTTACCCTGCCCACCAGGCTATGGGCTAGCTCATGGGCTAGCACCGAGGCAAAGAAGAGGAGGCTGGTAATTATGCCTATAACCCAGCTAAGCCACTGTGACCAATGGGGATTGACTAAAGTGAAGGTTACCAGGAGGAATATTATGAACCAGGTATAATGCAGCCTCACCTGGATGCCGAATATCTTGCCTAGATTAAAACCACCCACTTTTAATTACCTTAATATAATTCAAGCATTAAGAAACGGCTGACCTTTGTACAATCTTTATAGTAACCTCAGCGGCTCGTTTCCCCGAGAGGAGCATGCCGCCAAAGGTAGGACCCATGCGGGGTAGCCCGAAAACACTGGCAACCGCCATGCCAGTGGCGATTAACCCGGGATAAACCTCGCTAGTATGCTCAACTACCGCATCCTCCGATTTATTAATCCACAATGCCCCCTCTTCCGCCATCTTGAGTGCCCCCCGCTGCACCAGTTTCTTAACTACACTGGCATCATGACCTGTAGCATCAATCACCACCTTTGCTTCCAGGGGTATCGGGTCTAGGGCGGAAACCTCTTTAGGGAGATGAATTATCGGGCTCCAGTTAACCACTACCCCGGCGACTCTATTATCGTCACGAACTACTATGTCTTCAAGTATAGTCAGGCTAAGAAACTTAACCCCGGCATCGCAGGTAGCAGCAATGAGCCTGGAGCAGGCGTGAGGGGCATCAGCTACATATAGACCTTCACCGGCTGTGGAATAGGGCACACCAAGCTCATCAAGGACCTTATGGGCTGGCGCCCTCAGGGTAATCTTATTCATAAAATAACCGCCAATCCAGAAGCCACCTCCCAGGTAGTTATTCCGCTCAATAATTAAGACCTTAAGCCCAGCCTTGCCTAGTTCCCTCCCCGCTACTAGCCCACTGGGACCACCACCAACAATAATGACATCGCTATTAATATACTCCTCAAGCTGGCGTAGGAAGCTACTGACAATAGCCTTGGTTACTTCCCCTTCTCTTACCGGGTGGAATAATGTCATCTTGTTCCTCCTTTATAGCTAGCACCTGATTGCTGAGATACCTAAATATTTTTCCACTAACTCCATGGCACAAAACTCCCCGCACATACTGCAGGCAACTCCAGCCGAAGCATGCTTACTGTGAACTAGGCGCGAGTGCTCAGGGTCTAGGGAAAGTCTGGCTTGCTCCTCCCAGTCGAGCTTCTTTCTTGCTACTGCCATCTTCCTATCCCACTCCTGGGCACCCTTTGCCCCTTTAACGATGTCAGCGGCATGGGCGGCAATGCGTGAGGCTATAACCCCTTGCTTTACATCCTCAGGGTCAGGTAGCGATAGGTGCTCGGCTGGTGTTACATAGCACAGAAAATCGGCACCGGCAGCAGCAGCGATAGCCCCACCTATGGCTCCGGTGATGTGGTCATAGCCGGCAGCAATATCGGTTACCAGTGGGCCTAAGACATAGAATGGGGCTCCCTTGCAGATAGCCTTCTCCAATCGGACGTTAGCCTCAATCTGATTTAATGGTAGATGACCCGGACCCTCAACCATTGCTTGGACCCCGGCTCGCTGAGCCCGGTTTACCAGCTCGCCAATAACAAGTAGCTCCTCCACCTGCGCCCGGTCAGTGGCGTCAGCTAAGCAACCGGGGCGCATGCCGTCGCCAAGGCTTAGGGTAACATCAAACTGCCTGGCTATCTCTAGTAGGCGGTCGTAATATTCATAAAGGGGGTTTTCCCGCTCATTGTGGAGCATCCAGCCTATCAAGAAGGCTCCACCCCGGGATACCACATCAGCTACCCTCCCTTGTTGCCTGAGCCGGGCAATGGCTGACTGGGTGACACCACAGTGCACAGTCATGAAATCAACGCCATCCCGGGCATGCTCCTCAATCGTTGAGAATAGCTCATCAACGTTCATTTTGACTATGGCACCAGAGCTAGCTATGGCTTCAATCCCTGTCTGGTAGATGGGGACGGTTCCTACTGGCAGGGGACTTGAGGCAATAATCGCTTGCCGAATCGCTGATATATCGCCGCCGGTGGATAAGTCCATAACTGTGTCGGCACCATAGCTAGTAGCTACTCGCAGCTTCTCCAGCTCGGTATCTATATTGCCAAAATCAGAGGAGGTGCCAATATTGGCATTGACCTTGGTCTTAAGCCCCTGCCCTATGCCGCAAGGAACGAGGTTTTTATGATTAGTATTAGCCGGAATAACTATCGTCCCTTCGGCTACACCCTGACGAACAAACCCAGCTTCTATTCCCTCATTCCTTGCTATCAAGCTCATCTGGGGTGAAATAACTCCCCCCCTCGCCAGCTCCAGTTGCGTCATCTCTACCTCCACAAAAAATAAAACCAAGGGCTCGGCTTAATCTAAACCCTTGGTCTAAGTCGTTGCCGCTTCCCTACGCTCGCATTACCGAGTTCAGGTTCCAAGGGTTGGCGTCAAAATGCCTCTCAGCCTTTGAGCACCCCTAGCGGTTAATTATTAAGTTTACCTATCTAATGTAACACAAGGGAGTCTAAAATGCAAATATTAATCTCTCTACCTCACCCCTCAAAGAGTCTTCGACCTTTATCCCCCTCTCCTTCAAAGGAGAGGGGGAGAGTTTTTAGAAGAAGGGTTTCACCCTTCTTAAACATCCTTAATTTCCCACCCCTTTAGTCGGGTGTCTAAGAGGGGCGAAGCCCCTCTTTTCAAAGTCTTCCCTTTCCCCTTCATAAGGGGAGAGGGATATAGGGTGAGGAGTTTATAAAATTATCATCTGTTATCTTTAGGTACAATTCAGGTATAATATCCTTGGGTAATAAAAAGATGGCTATCATGGAAAAACTTGAACTTGGGGCTAAAAAATTAGGCTTAGAGCTTGAGTCAAGGCAGCTTGAGCAGTTCTCCATCTACTATCAAGAGCTGGTGGACTGGAATAGGCGAGTAAACCTTACCGCCATAACCGACTATCAAGAGGTGCAAATAAAGCACTTCCTTGATTCCCTGACGGTGACCTTAGCCTGGCAGCCGGCGATTAATGTGGACTTGCGCCTTATTGATGTCGGCACTGGTGCCGGCATACCTGGCATCCCACTTAAAATTGCCTTCCCCAATATAAAGCTAATTTTGCTTGAGGCGGTAGCCAAAAAAGCCGCCTTCCTGCAATACATAAACCATAAACTTGGGCTGGGTGATGTTGAGGTATTAGTCGGGCGGGCGGAAGAGATTGCCCATCTGGCTCAATACAGGGAGAGGTTTGACCTGGTGCTTTCCCGGGCGGTTGCCCCTCTCCCCACTGTGGTTGAACTAGCCTTGCCCTTTTGTGCTGTTGGCGGCAGCTTTATTGCTCAGAAAAAGGGAGATATAAAATCAGAATTAAGCCAAGCGGCTTATGCCATTGGTGTGCTGGGGGGAAAATTACGAGAGGTAAAAAGGATTGACCTTGCTGAGTTTAGCGATGAGCGCTACTTAGTGGTGATTGACAAGGTGTCACCAACGCCTCCAAAGTATCCCCGCCGCCCGGGCATACCAGCAAAAAGGCCGCTAAAGTAAATATGAAAAGAAAATATCTCCATATTATTTTGGCTTCGCTTCTCCTAATTTTAGCCATTGGCTGTGCCCCACCGGCTCAAGCCCCAGACCTGACGCCAACTCCTCCTCCCAGCCCTGCTCCAACCCCGAGCCTAATGCCAAGCCCCGAAGGGCAGGCAACAGTCACCAGGGTGATTGATGGTGACACCATAGAGGTTGATATTGGTGGCGTAATATACGATGTTCGCTATATAGGCGTAGATACTCCGGAGCTAAATGATAAACGCCCTGAGTTCTCTGCCTTGGCTCAAGAGGCTACCAGATTTAATAGGCAGCTAGTAGAAGGGAAAGTAGTTCAGCTGGAGAAGGATGTCTCCGAAACTGACAAATATGAAAGGCTTCTGCGCTATGTCTATGTAGATGATACCTTCGTTAATGCTGAGCTGGTAAAGCAGGGGCTTGCCTGGGCTAAAGCCTACGAACCTGACACTAAATATCAGGGTTACCTTGAGGAGCTAGAGGCAGAGGCTAGAGAGGCGGGATTGGGGATATGGGCACCAGCTTCGCCATCACCACCTATAATAGTTCAAGATGTCCAGATTACCTACATTTTTTATGACGGTCTGGTGCCCAATGTAGAGTCCGATGAATATGTAGAAATCACCAACCTTGGAGACCAGCCTCAAGATTTGACTGGCTGTGTGCTAATGGATATATCAGATGGGTATCCATCTTTCACTTTCCCTCCTTATATCTTGGCTACGGGCAAAAGCATCCGAGTTTATACCAACGAGTATCATCCTGAGTGGGGAGGGTTTAGCTTTGAATACAGCCGAGCTATCTGGAACAACACTGAACCTGATGTAGCTGCGCTTTACGATAATCAGGGCAATAAGGTCTCCTGGAAGAGTTACTGAATCATTTTTTTCTGGGTGCTTAAAGGGGGTGAGGTTGATAAACTGTCCGAGCAGTAGTAAAATAAAGTTATGAAAAGCCATAGCTCAAGTCAAAGTAAAGAGAAAAGCATGGAAACGGGAACCTGGAAGGTTAAGACCGGGCTGGCCCAGATGCTAAAGGGCGGGGTGATTATGGATGTGGTCAGCGCGGAGCAGGCTAAGATTGCTGAGGTGGCGGGTGCCTGCTCGGTGATGGCGCTGGAGAGGGTCCCGGCCGATATCAGGGCTGCCGGCGGGGTAGCCCGTATGGCTGACCCAACGATTATTGAAGCCATCATGAAGGCGGTCTCTATCCCGGTAATGGCTAAGTGCCGCATCGGGCACTTCGTTGAGGCCCAGGTGCTTGAGGCTCTCGGCGTAGACTTTGTCGACGAGTCTGAGGTGCTTACCCCAGCTGATGAAGCCCACCATGTCTGGAAGCATGACTTTAAGGTCCCCTTTGTCTGCGGCTGCCGGGATTTGGGTGAAGCATTGCGGCGCATCGGTGAGGGGGCAGCTATGATTAGAACCAAGGGTGAAGCCGGCACCGGCAATATTGTCGAGGCGGTCAGGCATATGCGGGCAGTAATGGACGGCATCCGTAAACTGTTAAATACACCCGAGGATGAGCTGATGGCATTGGCTAAGGAGATGGGGGCACCCTTTGAGCTGGTGGTTGAGGTGCACAAAACAGGGAAATTGCCGGTGGTCAACTTTGCCGCCGGTGGGGTGGCGACCCCGGCCGATGCCGCCCTGATGATGCAGCTAGGCGCTGACGGTGTCTTTGTTGGCTCAGGCATATTTAAGTCTTCAGACCCCGAGGTTAGAGGCAAGGCTATCGTCAAGGCAACTACCCACTTTCAAGACCCTAAAATCATCGCTGAGGTCTCAAAGAACCTGGGAGAAGCCATGCCCGGGCTGGATATAAAGCAAATCCCCGCTGAAGAACTGCTGGCATCCAGAGGATGGTAAGATGAGAATTGGCGTCCTTGCTGTGCAAGGAGCCTTTGCCGAGCATATTGCTATATTACACCAGCTAGGAGTGGAAGCTATACCCGTCCGCCTCCCCCAGCAATTTAATGGCTTGGATGGGCTAATCATTCCTGGTGGGGAAAGCACCTCAATTAGCAAGCTGATGCAAGACTACAACCTGATGAGCGAATTAAAAGCTCTGGGTGAAAACGGCTTGCCCATATTTGGAACCTGCGCCGGCATGATTCTTCTCGCCAGCCGGACTTCAGATTCGGAGGTAAAACCACTGGGGCTTATTGATATTACGGTCAGACGCAATGCCTTTGGCCGGCAACGGGAGAGCTTTGAGACCAAACTCTCAATACCGGTGGTGGGGGAAAAGCCGTTTCCCGGTGTCTTTATTAGGGCGCCAGTAATTGAGCAGGCAAATGGCAAGGTAGAAATTCTAGCCAGGCTGGATGATGGCACAATTGTTGCCGCCCGACAGGGAAAGATTGTGGTCTCCGCCTTTCACCCTGAGTTGACCAGTGACTTTAGGTTTCACCGCTATTTCCTGGATATTGTTTAGGAGGAGTTATTGCAGAAGGTAATCACTGATGATTTAGATGCTCTGCTTAACATCTTACCGCCACATATCCGCCAGCCATTATGTCGGCAGGCAGATATCAGCCAGTTACTGGAGGTAGTCCTTGACCTGGGTCGCCCCCCGGAAGCCCGCTTTCCCCAGCGGGAGATAGTCCTCAACTCCAAGGAAATTGACCAGGAGGATATAGAGCATGTAGTTTCTCGTGTCAGCAACTTTGGCGATGACAACCGTGCCGGTATTGAACGCACCCTTCACCGCATCTCCGCCATTCGTAACCGCAAGGGGCGTATTGTTGGACTCACCTGTCGCGTGGGCAGGGCTGTCTTCGGCACGATAAAGGTCATAGATGACCTCATCCAGACCGGCAAAAGCGTCCTGCTTTTAGGTCGTCCTGGGGTGGGCAAAACAACCATGCTTCGTGAGGTAGCCCGGGTGCTAGCTGATAACCTCAAGAGGCGGGTTGTCATCGTTGACACCTCAAATGAGATTGCCGGGGACGGTGATATTCCCCACCCCGCTATTGGACACGCCCGGCGGATGCAGGTAAAAACCCCAACCATGCAGCATGCGGTAATGATTGAAGCCGTAGAGAATCATATGCCTGAGGTAATCATCATTGATGAGATTGGCACTGAGCTTGAGGCTCAGGCGGCAAGGACTATTGCTGAGCGCGGGGTTCAGCTTGTTGGCACTGCCCACGGTAACACCCTGGAAAACCTGATAATGAACCCCACCCTGTCTGACCTCATCGGGGGTATCCAGTCGGTAACTCTTGGTGATGAAGAGGCGAAGCGAAGGGGCACGCAGAAGTCTATACTGGAGCGGAAGTCACCGCCGACCTTTGATATTGTCGTTGAAATCCAGGACCGGGACAAGGTAGCCATTCATCCTGATGTCAGCGTGGTGGTTGATGCTATCCTGCGTGGTCAACCGGTAGCCACTGAGGTTCGCTGGCTGGATGAGTCGGGGGAGATCAGAATAGAAAAGCAAACCCCGGTGACCACAACGCAGAAAACTACCAAAAGAAAGCAAGTTAGGGAAGGTGAACCGCCCAGGCTTTACCTCTTTGGGGTAAATCGGGGGAGAATAGAGCAGGCGGCAAAAGAGTTGCGATTGAGCCTAGATATAGTCAATAACCTAAGTGGTGCCAATTTGTTGGTAACCTCTAAGAGCTACTATCGGCGGAAGCTGCAGAAGGTCAAGGATGCTGAAAGCGCCAACCTGCCCATCTATGTCCTTAAGAGCAATACCCCAGCTCAAGTCAGGCAACTATTAGAGGCTGTTTACCCAAGCGGTGGCATGGAGAAGAAAGACCGCCTGAAGCTTGCACTTGGTGAGGCTGAGGAAGCAGTCGGGCAGGTGAAAAACGGGCGGGGGGTGGTGGAGCTAAGCCCCCAGAACGCCTATATTCGGCGGTTGCAGCACCTCATCGCCGAGAAAGCCAGCATATCCTCAAAGAGCCTGGGCAAAGACCCCCATCGGCGGGTAACGATTTATAAGGATTGAAAAGGGGCGAAGCCGCAAATACATTATAGGGAGTTTAAGAGGGGCTGACGCCCCTCTTAAAGAGAAATCTTCCCCTTCCCCTTGTCAAGGGGAAGGGGATAAAGGGGATAGGGTTAATAAATGTCTTTATTTATAACCTTTGAGGGAGGGGAGGGGAGCGGCAAGAGCGTTCAGGCGAAGGCGCTATATCGCAGGCTAACGAAGTCAGCTATCCCTGCCCTCTTGACCCATGAGCCTGGCGGCACCCCCTTTGGCAACAAGCTCGGTCGCTGGCTGAAGTGGGTTCAGGGCGCAGCTCTATCACCACTTGTTGAACTGATGCTGTTTAATGCCTCCCGCGCTCAATTAGTAACCGAGGTAATTAAACCTAATCTGAAAAGCGGGAAGGTAGTTATCAGCGACCGCTATGCCGACTCTACTACTGCTTATCAAGGCTACGGGCGGGGGCTGGACTTAGAAATGGTCAAGGCGACTAATAATGCTGCCACTCAGGGACTGAAGCCCGACCTTGCCATTCTGCTGGATATATCAACAGAGGAAGGGCTTGCCCGCAAAAGAAAAAGGCAAGACCGCTTTGAGCGGGAAGAGCTATCCTTCCACCACAGGGTGCGGAAGGGTTACCTCAAGATGGCAGCCGATGAGCCAGAACGATGGCTGGTGGTGGATGCCAGCCAATCTAAAAGGGAAATTACTAAGACTATCTGGCAAAGGGTAAGCCAACTGCTTTCAACCGGGGGGGGCTAAAATTGGCTAAGGAGCGAGTTGCCGTAGCCATGAGTGGTGGGGTGGATTCATCACTGGCTGCTGCCCGGCTAAAACAGGCTGGCTATAATGTCTTTGGCATTTATATGCAGCTATGGTCAGGTCAAAACCTTGAACCCACCGTTTCTGATTTGGAGCATACCTGCCAGATTTTAGATATACCTTTCTATCAGCTTGACCTTGAGGCAGAGTTTCACCGCCTGGTCATTGACTACTTCTGCCGGGAGTATGGTTTGGGACGAACGCCCAACCCGTGTATTGTCTGCAACCAGCGTATCAAGTTTGGTCTTCTCCTTGATAGGGCACTGGAGATGGGGGTAGAATACCTAGCTACTGGTCATTATGCTAGAGTAGAGCGCTCGGCGGATGGCTACCGCCTGCTCAAGGCAACCGACCCAACTAAAGACCAGTCATACTTCCTCTATACCTTGGGGCAAAAGCAACTTAAGCATCTGCTGTTTCCCTTGGGCGAGCTCAGTAAAGAGATGGTCAGAAGATTGGCTGCCGAGCTTGGCTTACCCACCGCTAACAGGCATGAAAGCCAGGATATTTGCTTTATCCCCGATAATGACTACCGGTCATTTATAACTGAGCGTATCCCGCTCAAAGAGGGGGAAGTTGTTGACATAACGGGTAAAGTCCTGGGCAGACACGGTGGCTTGGCACAATACACTGTGGGGCAGAGGCATGGATTGGGGCTTACTTCAAGTGGGCAGCTATATGTACTCAAGCTGGATGCTTTAAGTAACAGGTTGGTGGTGGGCAGCAGAGACCAGCTTTTACATAATGGGCTTACTGTCACCAAGCCAAGCTGGGTATCGGGGGAAACGGCTAAAGAGTCCCTCACTATAACGGCTAAGGTCAGGTATAAGGCACCTGAGGTAGCTGCTGAACTTCATCCCAGTGATAGTGTGGCTGAGGTTCGTTTTATCACGCCCCAGTCGGCGATTACCCCCGGGCAATCGGTGGTATTCTACCAGGGCGATATTGTCTTAGGTGGGGGAATAATAGATGCCGTCCTTTGCTGAAGAAGAGATGCTTGCGGCACAGGGTTACCAGCGCATTGCCGGTATTGATGAGGTTGGGCGGGGTGCCCTGGCTGGTCCGGTGGTAGCCGCTGCTGTTATTCTATCCCGCCATATAAACGCACCATGGCTTACTGAGGTGAAAGATAGTAAGCAGTTGACCCCAGCCAAGCGTGAGCTTCTATTTCACCGCATCCATGAGATAGCCATCTCCATTGGTATTGGTTTGGCTCCTCATAATTTTATAGATGCTCATGGCATAGTCAAGGCAACACGCCTGGCGATGAAACTAGCGGTAGACCAGCTTTCGCCGCCACCTGAGTCTTTGCTTATAGACTATATGCGTCTTCCTGAGGTCAGACTACCGCAAAAGGGGATAACTGATGGCGATAATTTATGCATGTCCATAGCCTGCGCCTCTATCATTGCCAAGGTAGCACGAGACAAGCTTATGGTGGAGTTTGATGGAGTCTACCCCGGTTATGGGCTGGCTCAACATAAGGGCTATGGCACCAGGGGGCACCTCGAATGCTTAATCAGGCTTGGCCCGTGCCCGATACATCGCCAGTCATTTAAGCCAGTCAGGGAGATGATGCAGGGATTGTTTAGAAACCTATCCCCCTAAGCACCCAGGAAAATCAAAGATTTTCCTGGGAACCCCCTTGGCCCCCTTCCCTTCGTAATTTATTAAGGGAAGGGGAAGAGTCAAAGAGAGGCGAAGCCTTTAAAATATACTATAGGTATACTATAGGGAGTTTTAGAGGGACGAAGTCCCTCTTCAGAAAAAATCTTCCCCTTCCCCTTGTCAAGGGGAAGGGGATAAAGGGGATGGGGTTACTAAAGTGAAGCGCAGAAACACCGGTATCCTAGGTGAAAAACTGGCTGGGGATTTCCTCAAGAAGCGGGGCTACCGTATCTTGGAGGCTAACTACCGCTGCCCTGCGGGTGAGGTTGACCTCATCGCCGAGCATAAGGATTACCTGGTCTTTATTGAGGTTCGGACTAAAAGGAGCCGGGAGTTTGGCACCCCAGAAGAATCAATTACACCAACTAAAAGGGAACGGTTGAGAACAGTCGCCTCTTATTACCAGCAAACCCATTGTAACTTGCCCCAGTTATGGCGCATTGATGTTGTCGCCGTGGAGCTAAACCAGAAGGGGAAGCCATCACGAATTGAGCTGATTGAGAATGCGGTAGGTGAAGCCTGAGGTCTTTTGCTCTCTTAATCTGGCTATGCTAGAATTAGCTGTTCAGGGCTATAGATATGGCTTCAGAAGCAATGTCAAGACAAAGGCTGCGCATTATTGATGCCAACCTAAATCGTGCCGGCGAGGGGCTTCACCTTCTTGAAGATATCGCCCGGCTGATGCTTAATGACGGGGGTCTGACCCAGCAGCTAAAAACTATACGCCATGAGATATTAGAGGTTGACTGGTCGTTTAACCAGCAGCTTATTCAGTCCCGGAACTCGGAAGGCGATGTCGGGATTGAGATTGAAGTCCCCGGGGAGGCGAAGGAGAGAGAACTGCCGATAACGGTGGTGGCTAATGCCAGAAGGGTTCAGGAATCGCTAAGAATTCTGGAGGAGCTGTCTAAAATCCCAGGCACTACCCCCAAGTTAGACCCCGATAAGTTCAAACAAGCCCGGTTTGAGCTCTACACTATAGAGCAAAAACTGCTATCTAAATTATTGCGTCGGGATAAAGTAAAGCATCTAACCGGGCTTTATGCCATCATAGATAGTCAAGCCTTAGGCGTTCGCAGCCACATTGAGGTCGCTAAGGAACTAATCGGGGGTGGGGCTAAGCTCATCCAGTTTCGTGATAAAAGTCGGGACAAAAGCGAGCGCCTGTCAATAACTCAGGGGCTAAAAGACTTGTGTTCCCAGCACGGCGCGCTTTTTATCGTGAATGACTATATTGGTTTAGTCTTGGCTACTGACGCTGACGGGTTACACCTGGGTCAAAAAGACCTGCCGGTTTCGGTAGCCCGCAAGCTATTGCCCATTGACAAGCTCATTGGCTGCTCGGTGAATACTGTAGACCAGGCGACCGCTGCCCAGTCCGACGGGGCTGATTACATTGCCGTCGGCTCAATCTATCCAACATCGTCCAAGGAGGGGGCAATGGTGGTTGGCGTAGAAAGGCTGAGCCAGATTAAGCAGGCGGTAAGCCTGCCCGTGGTGGCTATCGGAGGCATCAACAAAGACAATATCGCTGAGGTTTTGGCTGCCGGCGCTGACTCGGTGGCAGTGATTAGTGCTATCCTCGGCACAGAGGATGTGGAGGAGGCAACCCGACAAATTATAGCTGCATTTGGGACAGGAAAATGGGTGGACTAAGTAATTTGGATTCAATTGCTAACCGCATCCGCCAGGCTTTCTCCTCCAGGGATGCTGCCAGAGAGAGGGTAATACCCCTCTGTCGTGAGGCAATTCGCCACTGCGGCAATGCCATCCGCGCTATCCACCGCCAGGAGTTTGACCGGGCTGAAGAATTACTCAAATCAGCCCGTAGCCGGTTAACCGAGGTTGAGCCGGGTATCTCTAGCTATGGCGAGCTTAGCTATGCCGGCTTTGTCAGGGATGCACAAAAGGAGTTTGCTGAAGCCAGTATTACCCTCGCCCTGGTAACCGGGAACCGTATCCCCGACCCTGAGGAACTGGGCGTTGATGGTGCTGCCTATTTGAATGGGATGGGTGAAGCCGTCGGTGAGCTCAGGCGCTACCTCCTGGATAGTATGAGGCGGGGTGACCTGTCCCGGGGGGAGGAACTATTATCAGCCATGGATGATATTTACAACGTGCTGGTCACAATGGACTTCCCCGATGCTATAACCGGCGGTCTGCGCCGTACTACTGATATGGTTCGCGGGGTGCTGGAAAAGACGCGCAGCGATCTGACTCTAGCTATAGGGCAAAAGGAAGTAACAGATAAGCTGGCAGATTTCTCTTCGGGTAAAAAGGGGAGAGATGCTGACTCAAGCTAAGCCTGGCTTCTCCTTCTTAATAAAATGTGCTGATGCATATCGGCACAGTCTTTGACTGCCGGGCAATTGCTTAAATTTGGCAACCTCATCTTCGCCGACAACGGCTATCGTTCCAAATCTATCTTGTATGTCCTGGGCAAAGGCACAGTGCCCACACTCATAGTTGCGGTCACAGAGGCGATAGGAGACAGCACCGAGTTCTAACCAAAGATGTTCCCTGCCTAATTTTTTTTCCTCGACCTCTCCCAAGGCTCCTCTGATTAACTTCTCCAGCTCCTCAAGCTTAAACGGCTTGACTAAATAGTCGAGGAGTCCCAACCTTTTCGCCTTTTCCAGGGTTTCTTTTGACGGGTAGGCGGTAATGATTATCCCCTTAGCTTCTGATTTGAGCTCTTTGGCTTGCTCAAAAACCTGCAAGCCATCAATGCCAGGCAACCTTAGGTCGAGGACTATGGCGCCAAACTGCTCCTTCTTGATCCTGTCTAGGGCTTTCTCGCCACTGTCAACGCCCTCAACATCATATCCATCCTCTATAAGCCAGTCCCGCAGGGCTTCTCTCAGTACAGTCTCATCTTCTACGAGCAGAATCTTTCTCTTCTTGGCTTGCATTGTTTTACTCCTTTAATATTATTTGCCTCTATCACCCAATCTGGGGGTTCTGGCTAGGCTTTAGCTTTTTGCTCCTTTTTGAGTAATGCCTCCCGTCGTGCTTGTAGCTTGACTAGCTTTTGCTGAAGGGCGTCTTCCATCATCTGCCCGAACTCGCAGATTGCACACTGGAAGAGACGGGAGCAAATACGGTGGGAGACATCGCCCTTGATGGCATAGCGGCAAAGCCGCTGACTACCCGGTAGCTCCCTGAATCGCTCCAGTGCCTGGTCAAGCTCGGGGGTTTCCCCTGCCGCCATTTTCTCCTGCATCGTCTGGTCAAACTCACAGGTGAGGCAGTCATAATCCCGGGTGCAGATGCGATAGGCCACCAACCCCATTTTCATCCAGACGCACTCCTTGGGTTTAGCTTCTTCGGCAACAATAACTCCCTCAATCCTTGGCTCGGCTAGGGCTTGCTTTGTCTTTCTAATCCAGACGCGGGTCTCAATGTTGGCTGGGGCAATGCTGAGGATAGATTCAAATTCCCCTAGTGCCTCAGCGTAGTGACCAGCGTCAAAGTGAGTCTTTCCCTGCTTGAGGTGGAGCGGGATTTCCTCTGGAGCAATAGCTATAATCTCTTCAACCCTTGCCTCTTCCACAGGCAGAACTATAGCTTCTTTGGAGGCAGCCTTTGGCTTTATCTCCAATTGAACCGGTCCAAGGGTCTTCTCAATCAGCTTTTCCATGGCATCAAGGCTAAATGGCTTGGGTAGATAGTCAGCTGCTCCTAACTTCATTGCCTCCACTGCGGTCTCTACCGACGGGTAAGCAGTAATGATGATACCGTTGATTTTTGGTTTTTGTGCCTTAGCTTCCCTTAATACCTCAAGCCCATTCTTCCCTGGCAGCTTCATGTCAAGGATGAGGAGGCTGAAGTCCTGTTCCCCAATTACCTTTAGCGCCTCTTCACCGTGCTCCGCTGTCTCTACCGGATAGCCTTCGTCAGTAAGCCAGTCTCGGAGCGACTCCCTCATAATGGCTTCATCCTCTACTACTAGTATTGGTTTCATTTCCTTACCTCCTGTAATCCATATTCCTTGGCTTTATTGTATAGGGTCATCCTTGAGATGCCCAGGACCCTCGCTGCCTCGGTATAATTCCCCTTGGTTTGAGCCAGGACACTCAGAATATGGTTTCTCTCCACCTGTCTGAGGTTTTTCTCCATTGGGATTGAGCGAGCCTCCAATTTCTGTTGCAGGGCGAGGTTCTCCTTAATTAGTCTCTGGCGCTCGACCAATTTTTCAATTAATACTTCAGCTCTTTCCGGGCAGAAAGGCTTCTCAATGTAGTCATAGGCTCCTTCTCTTATCGCAGTGAAAGCAGTAGGGATGCTTCCATAGGCGGTAATGATAATAACCTCAATGTCAGGGGATATCTCCTTGGCTCGCTTCATTAGCTCAATTCCATCCATCCCCGGCATGACTAAATCAGCAATAACAATCCTCAGCCCCTCCCGCTCTATAATCTCCACGGCTTGAGGTCCATTTTCCGCAGTGAATACCTCGTAACCAGCGTCGTTCAGCCAGTCATGAAGTGACTGGCGGATAATGGCTTCATCATCAACAACGAGAACCTTAGCTTTCCTCTTCATGGTGCAGTGGTAAATAGACGGTAAAGGTGGTACCCTCTCCCTCCTTACTTTGTACTTCAATCCTTCCCCGATGTCGCTGGACAATTCCATAGGACACTGCCAAGCCCAGGCCTACCCCTTTCACCTCCCGCTTGGTGGTGAAGAAGGGGGTGAACAGCTTGCGCATATTCTCTGGAGAAATGCCAACACCAGTGTCCTGAACCTCTATCTTGACCTGAGTGTCATCAGCCGAGGTGCGTATGCTCAGCGTACCCCCATTTGGCATTGCCTGAATGGCATTCATAATAAGATTGGTGCATACCTGTTGAAGCTGGTCAAAATCAGCTGAAACCCTCGGCAGCGCCGGGGCAAGCTCTTTTAACACCTGAACGTGCTGTAGTTGCGCAGAATGGGCAGCAAGTTCAAAACTTCGGTTGATGACCTCGTTAATGTCCACTTCCCAGAACCTCGGTGGCGATTGCCGGGCAAAGTCCAGAAGATTTCGGATTAGCCGGCTGCTGCGGGTGAGCTCGGTCTCCATCTTTGACAGATATTCAAGGGCACTTTCCTTGGCGAATGTGTCGCTGTTTATCTTCTTAGCCAGCAGCTGGGTATAGACGAGGACACCCGCCAGAGGATTATTAATCTCGTGAGCAACGGCAGCTGCCAGTTGACCCAGAGAAGTCAGCTTCTCGGCTTGGATTAGACCTTCTTGGGTAGATCTTAATGTGTGAAGCAGATATGGCCAGCACATCTCAACCTCAGCTATGCCCTGGCAAACACTAGTAGCCAGCTCCCGACAGGTGGTGTAGCCACAGCCACCACAATTCGTCTGGTTCATCGGCTCTGCCTTACCAATCTGCTTTAAGACGCCTTGGATCTCTTCCTCACTAGGGGTAGCCAGACCGACACCTTGGGCGGTGAACTTGCGGCTGAGGTCAATACCAGAGTACTTCTGGATATCCTTTTCGGTTTGAGCCGGGTCGGCCTGGCTGCGAGCGTAACTAGCGACAAGTTCCTTGCGCCTGAAGCCACTCAGCTCATTATCAATAACCGGTCCATCAATGCAGCCATGGCAGAAATGTAGGTTGATAAGTCTGGCAGTGATTTCTCCCTCAGCGAATTCTCGAAGGATTTTAATCACGTAATCATGACCATGGGCGTTTATCGTGTCATTTTTAACAATATCGTCAGGCAGTCTAGCCACCCTGAATAGCCCTTTTGACAGGGGGAAAAGACGACCAAGGTCAGGTTTGGGGCCAGAGAATGACTCCTCCCCCTCGGTTTCAGGGGTAATCCCTTTGGCGGCAAACATCTCCTTCAGCTCGGCAAAGGTCAGGACGCCGTCTATTACCCCCGCCACCATCTCGTCCCGGCTCTCAACCTTCTTGGCGACACAGGGGCCAATGAAAACCACCTTAGCTTGGGGATTATACTGCTCTTTGATTACTCTCCCCATGGCAATCATCGGTGAAGCAATGGGCGCCAGGTTGCCGACTAGCTGGGGATAGTATTTTTCAATGTAGGTTACCACTGCCGGGCAGTTAGAGGAGAGGAGAGGCTTGCCCTTGTTGTTACTTATGAGCCGGGCATATTCTCTGCCAACAAGCTCAGCACCAAAGGAGTCTTCCATAACTTCGCTAAACCCAAGTTTTTTCAGGGCAGCTACCAGCTGTCCGGCGCTACACTTAAGTAGGGCAGCGGGGAAGGAGGGGGAAAGGATAGCGATTACATTAGGATATTGTGTTAGTAGTTGCCAGACTATCCCGATGTCGCTCTCCACCTGCTTTGCCTTTGGGGCGCAGACCTGAAGGCAGGTGCCGCAGGCAATGCAGCGTTCCTTTATCACCTGAGCCAAGCCCTCCTCCACTTTGATTGCCTTGCACGGGCAAGCACGGATGCAAGCATAGCACCCCTTACATTTTTCTCGGTCGGTGTAAACTATGCTCATTTCATCTCCTCTGTATAAAAATTTTACTACAGTGGCAAGGGGATGTCAAGAAATTTATCAAATTCTGGGGTAGTGATGTCTTGACCATGGTATCTTCGTATGCTAATATAACTTGGTTTAATGAATTAGACCCTTTGATATAGTCCGCACTAGACATAGGAGGGCAAAGTGGAGCCTAAGATTGGTGTTTATGTCTGTCATTGTGGGACCAATATCGCTGGCACCGTGGATGTTGAAGCGGTTACTGAGTTTGCCCGAGGCTTGCCTTCGGTGACGATGGCGCGACGGTATACATATATGTGTTCTGACCCGGGGCAGGACCTTATCCGGCAGGATATTAAGGAGCTGGGGGTTAATCGGGTAGTGGTGGCGGCATGCTCTCCGATAATGCATGAGCGGACCTACCGGAGGGTTTGCCAGGAGTCAGGATTAAACCCCTATCTCTTTGAGATGGCTAATATCAGGGAGCATTGCTCGTGGATAACCGAAGACCGCGGCGCTGCCACCGAGAAAGCCAAGGCTCTGGTTAGCGCCGCGGTAAGGCGCGTTTACTACCAGGAGCCTTTGGAGCCCAAGAGAGTCCCGGTCAACCCCAATACCCTGGTGGTGGGAGGGGGCATTGCTGGCATTCAGGCTGCCCTGGAGATTGCTGATTCTAGGCATAAAGTCTACCTAGTGGAGAGGGAGCCTTCTATTGGCGGGCACATGATTCAGCTTGATAAGACCTTCCCTACCCTTGATTGCTCGGCTTGTATTCTTACCCCCAAAATGAGTCTGGCTGGGTCTCACCCATATATTGAGCTGATGTCCTATAGCCAGGTGGTTGATGTCTCGGGGTATGTTGGCAATTTCAAGGTCCAGATAAAAAAGAAGGCAAGGCATGTGGATGTTGATAAGTGCACCGGCTGCGGTGAGTGCGCTAATGTTTGTCCCGTTGTGGTACCAAATGAGTTTGACCTTGGACTGGGTCAGAGAAAGGCAATCTATAGGCCCTTCCCCCAAGCTGTGCCTAATGCTTTTACTGTTGATAAGCGGGGCTACCCGCCATGTCGCTCTGCCTGTCCGGCTGGGGTCAATGCCCAGGGGTATGTCGCCCTTATTTCTCAGGGCAAATTCAAGGAAGCCCTTGAGGTGCTACGGCGAACTATGCCCTTTGCCGGGGTCTGCGGGCGTGTCTGTACCCACCCCTGTGAGCTGGAGTGTGAGCGGGGGAAGGTTGATGAGCCGGTGTCCATCCGCGCCCTAAAGCGTTTCATGGCTGACTACGAGCTGAGGGTGGGGAGACAAAAGTCAGCTCCGATTGAACGGACGAAGGAAGATAGGGTAGCTATTGTTGGCTCTGGTCCAGCGGGACTGGCCTGTGCCTACGACCTGATACGACAGGGATATCCGGTTACCGTCTTTGAGGCTGCCCCGGCGAGTGGTGGTTTGCTGCGCTATGGTATCCCGGAACACAGGTTGCCGAAGAAGGTGGTGGATAATGAAATTAGCTATGTTGAAGAGCTGGGGGTGGAGATAAAGACCAATACCCCAGTGAAGAACCTTGAGGATATCTTCAGTCAAGGCTATGAAGCCATATTCCTGGCTACCGGTGCCGGGGAGAGCTTGAAGATGGGGATACCCAATGAAAATGCCAATGGTGTAATCCATGCCCTGGACTTTCTAAAGCGGGTAAGCTTAGGGATTAAGGTTGACCTTGGGGACAGGGTGGCGGTTATTGGTGGGGGCAATGCGGCTGTAGACGCCGCTAGAGTGGCCCACCGCCTTGGAGCAAAGGAGGTTACCATTGTCTATCGGCGCTCCCGGGCGGAGATGCCCGCCGTTACCACTGAAGTGGAGGAGGCGGAGCGTGAGGGAGTAAATCTCCACATCCTGGCAGCGCCGGTCAGGGTCCTAGCTAAGGATGAGCGGGTAATTGGCATCCAGTGTATTCGGATGGAGCTAGGGGAACCCGATGCCAGTGGTCGGCGGCGCCCGGTGCCGATTAAGGGCTCGGAATTCAATGTTGATGTTGATAGCGTAATTATCGCCACCGGGCAGGCGGTGGATAAGGCAGTGCTTCCCAAGGAGCTTGAATATACTGGGTGGGGGACCCTGGCTGTTGACCAGGTAACCCTGCAGACAAACATTGAGGGTGTTTTTGGCGGCGGCGACTTGGTTTCTGGTCCTGCCGATGTCATTGCTGCTATCGCTGCCGGTAAGGAAGCCGCCATCTCAATAGACCGCTACCTCAGGGGGGTTGACCTGAAAGCGGGGAGACCAACCCCTATCACCAGGGTGAAGGGGGTGTCAAAAATAGGAGTGGTGGCTAGGGCAAGGCATACCATGCCAACACTTGACCTTAAGAAGCGGAAGGGCTTTGCCGAGGTTGAGCTCGGCTTTGATGAAAAGACGGCGATTGAGGAAGCCAAGCGTTGCTTAAACTGTGGCGTATGCTCGGAGTGCATGGAGTGTGTTAAGGTATGCCAAGCTGGGGCAATCAATCAGGAGATGAAGGAGGAGATAGTGGAGGTGGAGGTCGGTAACATAATCGTAGCTACTGGCTATGATGCCTTTGACCCGACTCCGCTCTACCATTATGGCTATGGACACATTGATAACGTCATCACTGCCATGGAGTTTGAGCGGCTGATTAATGCCTCAGGACCAACCAGTGGCGAGGTCTTTCTCAAGGACGGCTCCCATCCCAAGACGGTGGGCATTGTCCACTGCGTGGGCAGCCGGGACAAGAAGTATCACGAGTATTGCTCGCAGGTGTGCTGTATGTACTCAATGAAGTTTGGTCACCTGATAAGGGAGCATCTCCCCGGAGCCCAGGTCTATGAGTTTTATATTGACCTCAGGTGCGTAGGGAAGGCGTTTGAGGAGTTCTATAACCGCGTTCTTGATGAAGGGACGATATTTGTCCGCGGTCGCCCTGCTGAGGTGACCAATGTAGCCGAGAGCCCTGAGGAAAAAGGCAAGCTTGTTATCGTTGTTGAGGATACCCTCATCGGTCGCCAGCGCCGTGTCCCAGTTGATATGGTGGTGTTGAGCACGGCTCTCCAACCGAGGGCAGATGCCGATGAGGTTGCTAGGCTGTTTTCAGTTGGTCGGAGTGCCGATGGCTTTTTCCTGGAGAAGCACCCCAAGCTTGACCCGGTGGCGACAATGAGCGACGGCATTTTCGTTGTCGGCTGCTGTCAGGCGCCCAAGGATATTCCCCAGAGTGTGGCTCAGGCTTCGGCGGCTGCCGCCCGGGCTTTAGCTACAATCACTGCTGGCGAAATAGAGGTTGAGGCGACTACGGCAATGGTTGACGAGGAGCTTTGTTCTGGGTGCAAGACATGTAGCGACCTCTGCCCGTTCCATGCCATTTCCTTTGATGAGGAAAAGAAGGTCAGCCGCATTAACGAGACGCTATGCAAGGGCTGTGGTGTGTGCGTTGCTGCCTGCCCCAGCGGTGCCATTGCTGGCAGGCACTTTACTACCGAGCAGCTTATGGCTGAGATAGAGGGAGTGTTGGTATAAACAAGGCTTGGGAATTAGAGCTAAGGAGGAATCTAAATGGCTGATGTGAGCTTTATTGATGAAGTGTGTTCCATCCCCGGTGGCGGAGCTATTCGCTCCTGTATTCAGTGTGGTATGTGCACCGGCTCCTGTCCTACTGCCAGCAGATGGGACTATCCACCGCGGCAGGCTATTGCTATGGTGCGGGCTGGGCTGAGGGATGAATTATTATCCAGCAACTCAATGTGGTTCTGTGCTTCTTGTTATACCTGCACCGTGCGTTGCCCGCGAGATATTAAACCCACTGATATTATGCATGCCCTGGAAGTCCTAGCTATTAGGAATGGCTTGAGCACCAAGCGAAACCGGACACCGGTGATGTATCAATGCTTTGTTGACTCAGCTAAGGGCAATGGGCGGGTGTATGAGCTGGGCATGATGCTCAAGTTCTTCCTGCGAACCAATCCCTTTGCCGCCCTTAAGCTGGCACCGGTCGGGCTGGGATTGCTTTTGCATCGGCGCCTGCCATTAAAGCCAAGCCGAATAAAGGAGATAGGCGAGCTTAAGGCTATCCTGAATAAAGCCAAAGCCCTGGGAGGTGCCAAGTGAAAAATTATTCCTATTTCCCCGGTTGCTCAGCTGAGGCTACAGCCTCACCCCTGGGTCTTTCTGTTCTACCTGTTGCCAAGGAATTGGATATGGACTTGATTGAGCTTGAGGATTGGAATTGCTGTGGCTCCAGCCCCTACGGCTCGGTGGACAAGCTGGAGGCGGCTTGTATCGCCGCCAGAAATCTGGCGTTGGCGGAAAAGACCGGGCTTGACCTGGTAACCCCGTGCTCCAATTGTTTTGTTACCCTACACGGAGCTAATGTCTATCTTAAGGAATACCCTACCCTCAAAGAGCAAGTAAGCGAGGCACTGGCTATGGCTAGCTTAGACTATAAGGGAAGAGTCCGAGTCCGGCACCTGGTTGAGGTCTTATATAGCGATATTACCCCTGAGGTCATCAGGGCTAAGGTAACCAAGAGCCTTAAGCGGCTTAGGGTAGCGTCTTACTACGGCTGCCAGTTGGTTCGTCCCGACGGCTTTGATGACCCGGAATCCCCCCACTCGCTGGATGAGCTGGTAGCAAGCCTTGGGGCTGATGTCGTCTCTTGGCAACTGAAGGCTCACTGCTGCGGTAGCTCTCTGGTTATGCCTGAGCAAGAGGTGGCTTTGGAACTGATTAATAAACTTTTGCGCAATGCCCAGGAGAATGGTGCCCAATGTCTAGTTACCCCTTGCCCCTTGTGTCAGATTAATCTTGATGCCTATCAGAGCCAGGTCAACCGCCGGTTCAAGACCAAGTATAACCTTCCCGTCCTCTTCCTTACTCAATTGGTCGGTGTTGCCTTAGGTATCAAGCCTGATGCCCTGGGACTATCACGAAACATTGTATCACCAATGAGGGTATTAGCCCCGTATCTTTAGCCCATTTCCGATAAGATAACCATGGCAGAAAGATTGTCCTTCCGCTGGAGCTATGTTATGGCGCCACTGGCTATTTTTCTCCTGTCTTTAATTCTTTCCGCCTACTTTTATCACCTGCTTCCCGTCGAGCTCGCCTGCCACTTTGAGCTTGATGGCACCCCTGATGGCTGGCTAAGCCGTGAGGTGACTATGGTCTGGATGCTTGTGCCGCAGCTTGTCTTCGTCCTTCTTGCCGGGGGTGTTGCCTGGGGAGTAAGCAGACTTAGCGCCCGCTTCGGGCAAATAAAGAGCACTGGGGTAAAACCGGAAAGGGTAGTCTTATTCATGGGCAACCTCATTGCCCTGCCTCAGCTTATAGTCTGCTTTGCAATGGTTGATATTTTCAGTTACAATTTATACCAAAGACACATCATGCCGATATGGATATTTCCTCTAGTTATCCTGGGATTGGTTACCATCGCTCTAGGGATATTTTTGGTCTCTATTTTGTCAAAGGCAAGGGGAGGGCAGTGTGACTGAACCGGCACCGGGAAGGGTTGATATGGTAAAGCTCGTCTCTCTGTGCCAGCGTCGCGGCTTTATTTTCCCCAGCAGTGAAATCTATGGCGGGCTATCAAGCTGCTGGGACTACGGACCTCTAGGTGTAGAGCTGAAGCAGAATATAAAACAAGCCTGGTGGCGGGCTGTAGTTCGGGAGCGCGATGATATGGTAGGTCTGGATGCCAGCATCCTGATGCATCCCCGGACGTGGGAAGCCAGTGGACACCTTAAAGGCTTTGCCGACCCCTTGGTTGAGTGCAAGAGCTGCCACCTGCGGTGGCGCAGTGATGAGGTAAAGGGTGATGGCTGTCCCTCTTGCGGTGGCGAACTGACCGAGCCTCACCTGTTCAACCTGATGTTTAAGACCTTTATCGGCCCTATTGAAGAGCAGGCTAGCGTGGTCTATCTGCGCCCTGAGACTGCCCAGGGTATGTTTGTCAACTTTGAGAATGTGGTCAATACCTCCAGAAAGAGGCTGCCCTTCGGCATGGCTCAGATCGGCAAAGCCTTCCGTAATGAGATTACCACCGGCAATTTTATCTTCCGGTGTCGGGAATTCGAGCAAATGGAAATAGAGTTCTTCGTTAGACCAGAGACTGATAAGCATTGGTTTGACTACTGGATTGAGGAGCGTACCAACTGGTATGTGAAACTGGGCATCAAAAAAGAAAACCTGCGGCTCCGCCAGCATACCAAAGAAGAACTGGCACACTATGCTAAAGAGTGCTATGACATTGACTACCTATTTCCTATGGGCTGGGCTGAGCTGGAGGGTATTGCCAACCGTGGTGACTTTGACCTGGTTCAGCACTCAAGTTTTAGTGGCAAGAGCCTGAGCTATTATGATGAAGAGACCAAACAGCATATTACCCCTTATATAATTGAGCCATCGGCCGGGGTTGACCGCACTTTCTTGGCTTTACTCTGCGACGCCTATGATGAGGGAGTAGTTGAGGGCGAAACACGGGTGGTGCTCCACCTCCACCCCGACCTAGCCCCAATCAAGGTAGCGGTGTTGCCGTTGAGCCGGCGGGAGAATCTGGTTTCCCTGGCTAAGGAGGTTTGCACTGACCTGCGCCGAAATTGGATGGTAAACTATGACGATGCCCAGTCAATCGGGCGGCGCTACCGGCGCCAGGATGAGATTGGCACCCCCTTCTGCGTTACCATTGACTTCCAGTCGCTTGAGGATAATCAGGTCACTGTCAGGGAGCGCGACAGCCTGAACCAGATACGAGTCCCCATAAGTGAGCTGAAGAAGACACTGCAAGCCAAGCTGGAAGGTGAAGACCTGTTCGTCCTTCCCCCCGGCGGCAAGATATGGAAAGAAGGGGAGGTATCAAAATAATAGGGAGTTTAAGAGGGGCGAAGCCCAATCAGTCGACACTACTGGGTAAAACAGGGAGTTTGAGGGGCACTAGCCCCTCATAAAAATATCTTCCCCCTTCCCCTTGCTAAGGGGAAGGGGGATAAAGGGGGATAGGGTTGAAAATCCTCCACTTTGCCGACCTTCACCTTGGTGTTGAGACCTACGGGCATCTTGACCCGGCTACTGGACTGTCCTCGCGCCTGCTTGATTTTTTAAATGCTTTAGACCAGGTGGTAGATTATGCCGTGGAGAATAGGGTAGACCTTGTCCTCTTCTGTGGCGATGCCTACCGGAGCCGCGAGCCAACCCAGACTCACCAGCGGGAATTTGCCAAAAGAATCAATCGTCTCTCCACCAGTGGTATCCCTATCTTTCTCTTGGTTGGCAATCATGACCTGCCTAATGCTATCGGCAGGGCTACTACCACCGAAATCTTTGATACCCTGGCGGTGAGAAATGTTTATGTCTCCAACCGCCCTGACGTATACCGCATCCCGACAAATAGCGGAATTGTTCAAATAGTCTCCTTGCCATGGCTGAGGCGCAGCGCTCTGCTAACCAGAGAGGAGACTAAAAACTTAACCTTCGACCAGATAAACCAGAGACTAGAGCAGGCACTAAGTAATGTCATCGCTGCCAACATCTCAAAGCTTGACCCGGAACTACCAGCGATACTGGCTGCCCATGTCTGGGTCTCCGGCGCCCAGGTAGGCTCAGAGAGGTCAATGACCATAGGGCAGGAGCATGCATTACTGCTAAGCGATGTTGCCAATCCTGCCTTTGATTATATTGCCTTGGGTCATATTCACAAACACCAGGTTCTGAGTAGTAACCCGCCGGCGGTTTACCCTGGTAGCCTGGAGCGGCTTGATTTCAGTGAGGAGAAGGATGAGAAAGGTTTTTATCTGGTAGGAATTGAGCCGAATAAGGAGAGGGGTAAGAGGCTTACTTCTTTTGACTTTCACCCGGTGACCGGGCGCTACCTTTTCACTATTAATGTCAATATTGAGCCGGGGGATGCCGACCCGACATCGATAGTGCTCAAGGCTATCGCTGAGCAGCAGGACAAGGTGAAGGACGCCATCGTCCGGCTGAGCATTAGCCTGCCGGCGGGGGGTGAGAGCGGGCTTAGGGACAATGACATCAGGAATGCCGTGAAAGAGGCTCACTACCTTACCATTGCCAAGGATATTGAGCGGGAGACCCGCCTCAGACTGGGGAAGTGGACGGCTGAGGAAATACCCCCCCTTGACGCTCTGAAGGCTTATCTGGAATCAAAGAAAATAGCTCCAGAACGAGCCAAGCTTTTACTTGAGTATGGGGAGAGACTTATCCAAGAGCAGAGGACTAAATAGGGAACAACGGGAGGAGAGAGAAGACAATTGCTTGACTTCTCATTTACCGTAGGATATACTATTTAAGGTTTAAAACCAGAAGGTCTAACACCTACTAGATAAGCTTGTTTGTGGGCAGCGAGACCGAGCTAAGCTTGAGAGTTTTCTCCCGAAGTCTTAGCTTTAATTGTGTCTAAAGCTAGATTTCAATGAAGATTGCTATTAGCGGTAAAGGCGGGGTAGGGAAGACCATATTAGCCTCACTCCTCTCCCGGACATTCGCTGAGGCTGGCTACTCTGTTTTAGCTATAGATGCTGACCCCAATTCTAATTTGGCTGTTACCCTCGGCTTCCCCCATCCTGATGAGATAACCCCAATATCTGAGATGCGCGCCCTCATTGAAGAGCGGACTGGAGCACCGCCCGGTCAGGTCGGCGGCTTTTTTAAGCTAAATCCTAGGGTTGATGATTTGCCGGATAAATACTTCCAGGAGCATAACGGCATCAAACTAATGGTGATGGGGCGAATTAAGAAGGGGGGCACTGGTTGCTACTGCCCGGAAAATACCTTGCTCCAGGCTCTGATTACCCATCTACTTCTGGAACGGGATGAAGTAGTTATTCTGGATATGGAGGCTGGAGTAGAGCATCTGGGACGAGCCACAGCTAGGGCAGTAGATAAGTTGATTATAGTGGTGGAGCCGGGCAGAACAAGTGTTGACACCGCCCATAGAATCAATAAGCTGGCACGGGAGATTGGCTTACATAATGTTGCGATAGTCGCCAACAAAGTCCGCAGCCAATCAGATAAGAAATTCCTGACCTCTAGCCTTTCCGGTTTTGAATTCCTCGGTTTCATCCCCTATGACCAGGCAATAGTTGACGCTGACGTTAACCATCGTCCTGTTCTTGATGCCAGTCAGCAAATCATTAGTGAAGTGAAGAAAATCTATCATGCCTTGTTACCAACTGCGGCATGTGGATTAAAGGATAAATAAAAATCTAAAGGAGGTTTTTGTGGCTTACGACGTGTCAAAAATGGCAGACTGGCAGATTGCCGAAGCGGCAGAAGAACACATGCCAGCTCCAGAGGAGTGGCGAGCAAAACTGGGTCTAGAAAAGGATGAAGTACTTGCTTATGGGAAAGTAGCCAAGCTTGATTTCTTGAAGATTATGGAACGGCTAAAGAATAAGCCAGACGGCAAGTACATTGAGGTGACCGCGGTTACCCCCACGCCACTAGGCGAAGGGAAGACAACGACCACGATGGGTCTTATGGAGGGTCTGGGCAAGCAGGGGGAGAGTGTGGGTGGCTGCATCCGCCAGCCTTCGGGTGGCCCCACCATGAATGTCAAAGGCACTGCCGCCGGTGGGGGTAACGCCATACTTATTCCCCATACTGAATTTTCTATGGGTCTTACCGGTGATATCAATGACATCATGAACGCCCACAACCTGGCGATGGTAGCCCTAACCGCCAGGATGCAGCACGAGCGAAACTATGATGATGAACAGCTCACCAGGCTCAGTAAGATGCGCCGTCTTGATGTTGACCCTACCCGGATAGAGATGGGCTGGATACTGGACTTCTGCGCCCAGAGCCTGCGTCATATAATCATCGGCATCGGCGGACGCATGGACGGCTTCCTGATGGAGTCCAAGTTCGGTATCGCCGTAAGCTCGGAGCTGATGGCAATGTTATCCATCGTCCGCGACCTGGCTGACCTGCGGGAAAAGATGAACCACATCACGGTGGCTTTTGATAAGAAGGGAAATCCCATCACCACGGCTGACCTTGAGGTAGCCGGCGCCATGACCGCCTGGATGCGCAACACCATTAACCCCACCCTCTGCTGCACGGCAGAGTACCAGCCCTGTATGGTACATGCTGGACCATTTGCCAATATTGCCGTCGGGCAGTCATCTATCATCGCTGACCGCCTCGGGCTGAAGATGTTTGACTACCACATTACCGAAAGCGGCTTTGCCGCCGATATTGGCTTTGAGAAGTTTTGGAATGTCAAGTGCCGCTATAGTGGTCTCAAGCCGCATGTGTCAGTACTTACCACCTCAATCCGGTCACTGAAGATGCATGGCGGTGGTCCCAAGGTAGTTGCTGGTGTAGCCCTGCCCGATGCCTATAAGAAACCGGCGCCGGAGTTAGTAGAGAAGGGTTGCGCCAACATGTTGCACCACATTAATACCATCAGGACGGCTGGCATCAACCCGGTAGTGTGCATCAATATGTTCCCCACCGACACCAAGGAAGAGGTTGCCATAGTTCGGAAGGCAGCCGAGGCGGCGGGAGCCCGCTGTGCCACATCGTCTCATTTTTCTAACGGTGGCGACGGCGCTCTGGAACTGGCCGACGCCGTCAAGGAAGCCTGCAAGGAGAAGAACGATTTTAAGTTCCTCTATCCCATGGAGATGAAGCTGCGAGAGAGGGTTGATAAGATTGCCAAGGTAGTCTACGGGGCTGCTGGCGTGTCTTGGAGCCCGGAAGCAGAAGCCAAGGCTAAAGCCTTTGAGGCTGACCCCAAGTATGATGAGTATGCCACCATGATGGTCAAGACTCACCTCAGCCTCACCCATGACCCAAGTATTAAAGGCACTCCCAAGGGGTGGACACTACCCATCCGTGATATATTGATCTATTCCGGGGCAAAATTCCTTTGTCCCTGCGCTGGGATCATCAGCCTGATGCCGGGAACCGGTTCAGACCCTGCCTTTAGAAAGGTTGATGTTGATGTGAAAACCGGGAAGGTCAAGGGACTTCATGAAGTAGATTAATAAAATTAAATAACAGGAGCACTGAACAGAGTGCTAAAATAGAAGCAGAGCAAGGGATGTTATTTTGAGCTTTAATATTGCTGTAGCTGGAAAGGGTGGTAGCGGTAAGACCTCTATAGCCGGTATTATTATTCGCTACTTGAAGAATGCTGGCTTGGGACCTATTTTAGCTGTTGACGCTGACCCCAACGCCAACCTGGGGGAGAGCCTGGGACTTGACATAAAGCAAACGGTAGGCATGATGCTTGACGATTTCCAGAAGGATAAAATAAAAATCCCCCCGGGATTGACCAAGGAGGCTTACCTGGAGTATAAGCTGAATGAGGTTATAGTTGAAGGTAAGGATATTGACCTTTTGACCATGGGCAGGGGAGAGGGCCCGGAGTGTTATTGCTACCCTAATCTTATGCTAAAAAAGTTTGCCGATACTCTTTCCGGGAACTATCCCTATATGGTGATGGACAATGAGGCGGGGATGGAGCACCTGTCACGGAGAACCACTCAGGGTATTGACGAGTTGCTTCTAATCTCTGACCATTCAGTGAAGGGGGTTCGAACGATAGCGCGGATAAGGGATTTAGTTGCCGATCTAAAACTATTGGTGAAGAGACAGTCGGTAATAATTAACTTTGCACCGGCAAAGCTGGACCCGCTCGTTGTTGCTGAACTAGAGAGGCTGGGAATCAGTCCCACCGCCACCATTCCCCTTGATGAAGAGGTACGCCAGTACGATATCAAGCTGAAGCCGCTCCTTGACCTGCCTGATACTTCCCAAGCAGTGAGGGCAGTTAAGGCTCTGATGGATAAGCTGCTTAAATCCGAAAAAATTCAGATAAAGGGGTGATAAAGATGACAGCACAACTTATTAAAGGCGCCGAAGTTGCCGCGCAGATTCGCGAAGAATTGAAACGGGAGATCGCCGAGCTTAAGGCGAAGCACAATGTGGTACCCGGCCTGGCTACCGTCCTCGTCGGTGCTGACCCGGCTTCGCAGGTCTACGTCGGTGCCAAGGAGAAGACCTGCCAGGAGCTTGGTATCTACTCGGAAAGATACGACCTCCCGGAGAATACCACCCAGAAAGAACTTATCGCCCTGATTGACAAACTCAATAAAGACCCCAAGATTAACGGCATCCTGGTGCAGCTGCCCCTGCCCAAGCACTTAAACGAGGGGGAAGTCCTTTATGCCATTGACCCCAAGAAGGACGTTGACGGCTTTCACCCGGTGAATGTGGGCAAGCTAATGATTGGAGAACCAGATTATTTGCCGTGCACTCCCCACGGTATTCAACAGCTTCTAATCAGGTCTGGGGTTAAGATTGACGGGGCGGAGGTGGTAGTTGTTGGTAGAAGCAATATCGTGGGTAAGCCTATAGCCAACATCCTGCTTCAAAAGAAACCGGGGGCTAATGCTACGGTAACTATCTGCCACACTGGAACCAGGGACTTAGCCTTCCATACCAAAAGGGCGGACATACTTATTGTGGCTGCTGGTAAACCTAAGGCTATCACCGCTGATATGGTCAAGGAAGGCGTGGTGGTCATTGATGTCGGCGTGAACGAGATTGGCAAGACAGCCGATGGAAAGAGAATCCTTGCTGGAGACGTTGATTTTGACGCAGTCAAGGAGAAGGCTAAAGCCATCACCCCGGTTCCTGGTGGGGTGGGACCTATGACCATAACCATGCTTATGATGAATACAGTAAGGGCAGCAAAAGTAGCTGCCGGCATAGCCTAGGAGGAGGCAAGGGATGAAATATAAGATTGAGAAGAAGAAGGCACCGGGTAGGGAGGAGGTAGAGGTGCTGGGAGCCACCTTTGAGGAGGGTAAACCTGAGGGTGAGGATATGGGGAAGTGGAGGCAGAAACTGGAAAGCAGAGAGGAGAGGCTCAAGTATCTACAGGCCGGCGAGCGGTACTGGTATGGCAAAGAGTGGTATGGCAGTGAGAAGCGAAAGAAACCGGCTTGAGCGAGGAGGTTTTAAAGATGGCGTTTGAAATTCCGAAGACGTCTTATACCGGCAGGATTAAAGAAATAAAGCTGGGTGGCGGTGACAAAGCGGTAACGGTTGGCGGGGAGACATGCTACCCCTTCTATCTCTTTGAGGGGGAGATGCCCCATCCGCCCCGGATAGCCATGGAGGTATGGGATATGCCCCCCGATGACTGGGCGGCGGCTGCCCTGGAGCCCTTTGCCGGGGTAACCAATGACCCGGTAGCCTGGGCAAATAAGTGTATTAAAGACTACGGGGCGGAGATGATTGCCCTTCAGTTGGTCAGCACCGACCCCAATGGGCTTAACCGCGGGGCAGATGAAGCCACCGAGGTGGTAAAAAAGGTAGCCGATGCTATTAGTGTCCCCCTAATCGTCTGGGGAACGGCTAATCATGAGAAAGATACCGAGGTGTTGAGGAAGGTAGCTGAGGTCTGCCAGGGTAGAGACCTGATTATCGGACCGGCGGAAGAGGGTGACCACAAGAAGATTGGCGCCGCCGCTATCGGTTACCACCATACAATAATTGCCTCAACGCCGATAGACATAAACCTGGCTAAGCAGCTTAATATCCTCCTGGGTAACCTTGGCATCCCCGATGAGCTGATTATCGTCGACCCCACCGTCAGTTGCATCGGCTATGGCATTGAGTATTGCTACTCGGTAATGGAGAGAATGAGGATGGCCGGGCTGACCCAGCAGGATGAGAAGCTACAGTTCCCTCTCATTTGCAATATATCCAAAGAGGTCTGGAAGACCAAAGAAGTACATCTTGCTGATGGCGAGCTTAATATGGGGGATGCCAGGAAGCGGGGAGTCCTGCTGGAGGCAATGTCAGCCATGGTCCTGCTCCTAGCGGGGGGAGATGTGCTCGTTATGAGGCACCCCGAGGCAATAAAGTTGGTTCGGGAGATGACAGCTGAATTGAGCGCTTCCTAAAAATAAGAGGTTAGAAAGGGGATAAGCTGATGGCAGAAGCAGAGACCAAGAGTATTGATAGCGCCAGCGTTGAGATGATTGATAAGGCAGCTAAGGACGGAGCTAATACCGCCTTTGATAGGGCGGAGACGATGAAGCCCTGCCCCATAGGCTCGGTTGGTAGTTGTTGCAAGAACTGCAGTATGGGACCGTGCCGGGTGCCATTACCCAAGGGGAAGGCAGAGACGCCCGAAGAAAAGCGGAAGAGAAGGGGCATCTGCGGAGCTACTGCGGAGACAATTGCCGCCCGTAACTTCATCCGCATGGTAGCCGGCGGGGCGGCGGCTCACTCCGACCATGGTCGGGGGGTGGCTGAGCTCTTCCTTGCCGTTGCCAAGGGGGAGGCTCCAGGCTATGAGATTAAGGACGAGCAAAAATTACTGCAGGTGGCCCTGGACTGGGGGGTGGAAATCGGCGACCGCAGCAACCAGGAGATAGCCGTTGACATCGGGAATATAGCCCTGAGCGAGTTTGGCAGGCAGGAGGGAGAACTCCTCTTTGTAAAGAGGGCACCCCTGAAGCGCCAGGAGTTATGGCGCAAGCAGGGGGTTGCTCCCCGGGGCATAGACCGAGAAATTGTTGAGATAATGCACCGCACCCATATTGGGGTTGACCAGGATTATAAAAGCCTGCTCAAGCAGGGGGTCAGGGCATCCCTGGCTGATGGCTGGGGCGGCAGTATGGTTGCCACCGAGCTTCAGGATATCCTCTTTGGCACCCCGGTGCCGGTCATCGGCAGGGTAAACCTTGGCGTGCTCAAGAGGGATGAGGTAAATCTCGTCATTCACGGTCACGAGCCACTACTTTCCGAGATGATTGTTGCTGTGTCCCGGGAGCCACGGATGATAGAATTAGCTAAATCTAAGGGGGCTAACGGGATAAACCTCGCCGGGATATGCTGCACGGCTAACGAGATACTGATGCGCCATGGCATACCGCTAGCCGGTAATTTCCTGCAACAGGAGCTGGCTCTGGTCACCGGGGCGGTGGATGCCATGGTGGTGGATGTGCAGTGTATTATGCAGTCCCTGCCCGATATCGCCCAGTGCTATCATACCAAGATTATCACCACCTCGCCCAAGGCTAAAATCCCGGGGGCGATGCATATTGAGTTTGACGAGCACAACGCCATAGAGTCAGCCCGGGCGATAGTCAAGACTGCCATTGAGAATTTCCCCAAGCGGGGGGAGAATATTGACATCCCCGATAAGCAGAGCGACCTGGTGGCTGGATTCAGCCATGAGACCATAAACTACCTGCTGGGCGGTTTATTCAGAGCCTCTTATAGACCTCTAAATGACAACATCATTAATGGCAGGATAAGGGGAGTAGCTGGTGTTGTTGGCTGCAATAACCCCCGGGTTACCCATGATGCCATCCATGTGGCAATGATTAAGGAATTGATAAAGAACGATGTCCTGGTGGTTCAGACCGGCTGCAGCGCCATGGCAGCGGCTAAGGCAGGGCTGATGACCCCGGAGGCAGCCCGATATGCTGGTGAGGGGCTGGCTTCAGTATGCGAAGCAGTTGGTATTCCTCCAGTGCTGCATGTCGGTTCCTGTGTTGATAACAGTCGTATCCTGATGGCAGCTACTGCCATGGTTAAAGATGGCGGCTTGGGCGATGACATCAGTGACCTGCCTGTGGCCGGAGCCGCGCCTGAATGGATGAGTGAGAAGGCAATCTCTATCGGTCAGTACTTCGTTGCCTCAGGGGTATTTACTGTTTTTGGTGTTACCTGGCCCACCCTGGGGAGTGAAGAGGTAACCAACTTCTTGTTCAAGGACTTTGAAGACATCTATGGTGGGATGTGGGCCTTTGAGCCTGACCCGATTAAAGCCGCCCACCTTATGATTGACCATATTGACAAAAAGCGCAAGGCTCTGGGCATTGATAAGGCTAGAGAGCGGATACTCTATGATATGGCAATGAGACGAGAGCTAGAAGCCGTCTAGGCATCTATATTAAGAATTGGAGGGCACGAGATGTCAAAGATTATTGCCTCAGCAGCAATTAGGGGGGCTTACAAGATTGTTGAGCAGGCAGAGGAGAAGTGGCAGGAGGCGATGGATAAATGGGGAGCCAATGAACCAGTGGGTTTCCCCAATACTGCCTATTATCTGCCGGTGATTTATGGAATCCTGGGAATCAAGGTGGAAAAACTGGGCGATATGGAGCAGGTACTGAAAAGGTGTCGTTTTCTTCTCCCGCCCCCAGTGAGGGAAGTATGCCCTCTACCTTATCTGGCACCAGCCCTTGATGCCGGTATGGCAACCTTCTTCGCCGAGGAGTTACTAGAAGCTATAAGGTACCTGGAGACACCCGATTTCTACACCAAGCAGGAAGAACCTACCGACAGTAATATCTGGCTGGGGGCGGCTGATGATGTCATCCTGAGAAAGAGGGGAATTGAATTTGTTGATGGCACTGCCCCCGGTTTTGCCGCTATTGTTGGTGCCGCCCCGACCAATGAGATGGCGGTGAACATCGCCCGTGAGCTGCAGAAGGTAAACCAGTATGTCTTTATGTGCGCTGCGTATAATGGAAAAACATTTTCTGAGCAGCTGGTAGAGGCGGGGGTACAGATTGGCTGGCCAACCCGCTTGGTCTCCTTTGGTCCCGATATTAGCGCTGCCGCCTTCGCTATGGGCTTCGCCACCAGGGCGGCGATGTCCTTCGGTGGCATTGAGCCTGGTAATTACCGAAAAATACTTATCTATAACAAAGACCGCGTTTTTGCTTTCGTTCTGCCTCTGGGCTATGTTACCGATGAGTGGTATGCTAATGCCGCCGGGGCGGTCAATTGGGGATTCCCCACCATTGCCGACACCCCGATACCCGAGGTTTTGCCTACCGGCATCTGCACCTATGAGCATGTTGTCTCCAACATCCCCCACGATAGGATAGTAGCCAAAGCAATAGAGGTAAGAGGGCTGAAGGTTGCCGTGGCTGAGGTGCCGGTTCCAGTAGCCTACGGTCCTGCCTTTGAGGGCGAGCGGGTGCGGGGGGAGGATATCTACCTGGAGTGTGGCGGTGGCAGAACACCGATGGTGGAATGGGTTACCACCAAACGGATGGAGGAGGTTGAGGATGGGAAGGTTGAGGTGGTTGGTCCTGAGATGACCGATGTCCCGGCGGGTTCCAGGTTACCCCTGGCGATAGCCGTTGAGGTTGCCGGGAGAGAGATGCAGGAGGACTTTGAACCTATCCTAGAGAGACAAATTCATCACCTGATAAACTATGCTCAGGGGCTGATGCACATCGGGCAGAGGGATATTGCCTGGCTGCGAGTGGCAAAACAGGCGGTGGAGAAGGGCTTCAGGTTGCACCACATCGGTGATATCCTTCACGCCAAGCTGCACCAGGACTTTGGCCGGATATTCGATAAGATACAGGTAAGGCTTTATACCGAGGAAGATAAAGTAAAGGAGGTAGTAGAAAAGGCAAAGGCAACCTATGCCACTCGAGATGCCCGAATTGAGGGCATGACTGATGAAACTATTGAGACCTACTACTCATGTACCCTGTGTCAGTCCTTTGCCCCAAACCACGTTTGCGTCATTACCCCGGAAAAAACCGGACTTTGTGGTTCCTATAACTGGATGGACTGTAAGGCTTCCTTTGAAATTAACCCCACCGGCCCCAATCAACCGGTTCCCAAGGGGGAGATCGTAGACGCCAAACTCGGGCAGTGGAAGGGGGTAAATGAGTTTATCTATAAGGCTTCCCGTGGAAACCTGGATCATTATAATATGTACAGCATAGTGTATGACCCGTGGACTACCTGCGGCTGCTGTGAGTGTATTGCTGCTGTCCTTCCCCTGTGCAATGGGGTAATGACGGTGAATCGGGAGTATGCCGGAGAAACCCCCTGCGGGATGAAGTTCACTACCCTGGCTGGGACTATCGGCGGTGGCTTAAGCACCCCCGGCTTTGTCGGGCATGGTAAGTATAATATCTGCCAGCGGAAATTCATCCTCGCCGATGGTGGTATCAAAAGAATGGTCTGGATGCCCAAGATGCTGAAGGAGGAGATTGCCGAGCGGCTTAAGGCAAGGGCGGAGGAGATTGGCATCCCCAACCTGCCTGATATGATCGCTGATGAGACAATTGGTGTAACCGAGGAGGCGATTCTCCCCTTCCTTCAGGAGAAAGGGCATCCCGCTTTAACTATGGAGCCAATACTGGGCTAGGAAGGAGCAAACAACTAGCGTTACAGCGATGACGGCTGATATAGTATAGGCTGGGAAAGGAGCGTACAAAATATGCCACTTACCGGGATTGAGATATTCAAGTTATTGCCCAAGACTAACTGCAAGGAGTGTGGGGACCCTACCTGCCTTGCCTTTGCCATGAAGTTAGCTGCGGGTAAGGCTGAGCTTTCTGTTTGCCCCTATATCTCTGAGGAGGCAAAAGCCAAACTGAGTGAGGCAGCCGCCCCCCCCATCCTGCCGGTTACTATCGGCGTTGGTGATAGGGCACTAAAGGTTGGTGGCGAGACGGTCATGTTCCGCCATGAAAAAAGGTTTGATAACCCCCCCGGTTTCGCCCTCCTTATCAGCGACAGCATGAATGATTCTGAGAGTGACAGCAGGCTGGAGAGGTTTAACAACCTTAAATATGAGAGGATAGGTCTCACCCTTCGTGGTGATTTGGTCGCAGTGAGGGGTGATTCGGGTGACGGCGCAAGATTTGCCGCTGTGGTGACTAAGGTAAAGCAGAAAACCGATGGTGGCATTATCCTGATGAGCACTAACCCTGATGTCCTGGCTGCTGGACTAAAAGCCTGTGCTGACCGCAGACCACTGCTCTATGCGGCTACTGAGGAGAATCTGGACAAGGTGGCAGATTTGGCTAAGGGAAGCTCCTGCCCGGTGGCAGTGAAAGCCTCCAGCGTGGAGAAGCTGGCTGAATTAACGACTAAACTAAGCAGCGCCGGGGTTAAAGACATCGTCATTGATTCCGGCTCAAGAACCCTGCGCCAGGCACTTAATGACCAGCTCATCATCAGGAGTGCTGCCCTAGCCAAGAAGTTCCGCCCCCTGGGTTTCCCCACCATTGTTTTCCCTTGTGAGATGACCAATGACCCGATGAAGGAGGCGGTGATTGCCTCTATTTTTGTGGCTAAGTATGGCGGCATTATCGTTCTCTCCGATTTTTATGGAGAGAGCCTTTTCCCTTTGCTGGTGGAAAGGTTAAATATCTATACTGACCCCCAGCGACCGCTGGCAACCACCGAGGGAATCTACCCGATTGGCGAGCCTAAAGAAAACTCCCCAGTGCTTGTCACCTCTAACTTTTCCCTCACCTATTTCATCGTCTCTGGTGAGATAGAAACTAGCCGGGTTCCCAGCTGGCTTCTGGTAAAGGATACCGAGGGGCTTTCCGTGGTAACTGCCTGGGCAGCGGGGAAGTTTGTCGCTGATACTATTGCCCCATTTGTTAAGAAGTGTGGCATTGCCGATAAGGTCAAGCATCACAAACTGGTAATTCCGGGACACGCTGCTGCTGAGAGCGGAGGTTTGGAAGAGGAGTTACCTGACTGGGAGATTATAGTTGGCCCCAGGGAGGGGGCTAATATCCCCGCCTACCTTAAGACATGGAAACCATAGGAGGAAGAAGGATGATTCTTATTGGCGAGAATCTAAATATAATGTCAAACACCATCGGTCCAGCACTGAGGGAAAGGAACCCCAAGCCGATTCAGGAACTAGCTAGGGCTGAGGCTGAGGTTGATTATATTGACCTTAACATTGGTCCCGCCAGGAAGGCGGGGGATGAGTTGATGCAGTGGGTAGTTAAAACAGTGCAGGAGGTCACCGATAAACTATTATCGCTGGATACCACCAACCCGGTGGCTATGGAGGCGGGGCTGAAGGTGTGTAAGGGCAGGGCATTGATTAATTCTATCTCTCTTCAACCGGAGCGGCTGGAGCAGGAATTACCCTTGGTTAGGAAGTACAATGCCGCCATGATTGGACTGTTGTGGGGTGTGGAAGGGATGCCCCGCGATGCCGCAGAAAGGGGTATCCTTGTCGCTGAGTTACTATATAAAGCTGGCGAGGCAGGTATCCCTAACGAGGATATCTGGATAGACCCTATTCTTACCCCGGTGTCGGTGGAGATAAACCAGGTGAAAGCCTGTTTTGAGTTTGTGAGCATGCTGAAGGATATTGCCCCCGAGTGTAAATCCACCGTAGGGCTATCTAATATCTCCAACGGCACCCCGCAACACCTGAGACCTTATCTTAATCGGACTTGTTTGATTATGCTTATGAGGTACGGGCTTTACTCAGCAATAGTTGACGCCTTTGATTCTGAGTTAATCGCTATTGCCAGAGGCAAAAGACCGGAACTAGTTAAACTGGTGCATCAGTTGATGGATGGCGAAAAACCGGCTCTCTCCTCTTTGACTGAGGAAGAACTAAAGTGTGTAAAAACGGTCAGGGTTCTTACGGGTGAAACCCTCTATTCCCACTCCTGGCTTGAGCTATAGGCGAGAAGGGGAAGACAGATGAGTTTGCAATCACTCTTTGAGGCAGGGAGGTTTGTGGTGACGGCAGAGATTGGTCCGCTGAAAGGAACCGACGTCACTGAGATAGGGGAGGTGGCTGAGCTCCTGCGGGGGAGGCTAGACGGTACCAATGTTACCGACCAGCAAAGCTCGGTGATGAGATTGGGCTCACTGGCAACCTGCCACCTGCTGAAAGAAAAAGGGCTTGACCCGATATTCCAGTTGACCTGCCGGGATAGAAATAGGTTGGCGCTACAATCTGACCTGTTGAGCGCCTATGTTCTTGGTATTGAAAATGTCCTCGCTATTACCGGCGATTTACCTGTGCTTGGTGACCATCCCCAAGCCAAGCCGGTTTACGACTTGGACTCGGTGCAGCTCCTTGAGGTGATAAAAAGGCTGAATGAGGGTTATGATATGGTTGGCAATGAGCTTAAGGGGAAGACAAATTTCTTCCCCGGGGCAGTAGTCAACCCTGGGGCAAGTACGCGGGCTGCCTTTGAGCTCCAGCTTATAAAGATGGAGAAGAAGATTAAGGCTGGAGCTAGATTCTTTCAGACCCAGGCTATCTATGAGCCCAACGTCTTTGCTAAGTTTATGAAAAGGGTGGAGGAATTTAACACCCCCGTTTTGGCTGGAATAATACCCTTAAAGTCGGTTGGTATGGCTCGATTTATGAATAAGAATGTGGCTGGGGTTTTTGTCCCCGAAGAACTGATTGAAAAAATGGCTGCGGCTAAGGATAAAACCCAGATGGGGATAGAAATTGCGGCTAACCTCGTCAAGGAATTGAAGGATATGTGCCAAGGGGTGCATATTATGGCTATTGGCTGGGAGAAAAAGGTGCCGGCAATCTTAGATGCTGCCGGGCTTTAAGTCGAAGACTCTTTGAGCGGTTAGTGGGGTGACAGGGTGAAAATTAGCCCATTGCCATTACCCAACCAAAAAAATTATCAATATGGCTATAAGCTTGCCTATAAGCTCGCCTGCGAACAGCTAGGCAAGGTTGATATAGAAAAGCAGTGCCACAAAAGCGGTGCTAAATACTTGGTAGTAGATTCTCAAGAGCTAATCATCATTGAGTATTTGAACCAGCCGTATCAAGTTACTCTCCCGGATATTGCAGTTTCGCTGGTGGATAGCGAGGCGGAGGTCCCAATAAAGGATAAGATTCTGATTCTTCACTATTTAACTCTGGCAAAGGGCATCCCCATCGCCAATAAATCTATCGCTTTCAAGGAACTTCCTGAAGGGGCTAACTATTTCCCAACATTCTCTAAGCGGTCAATAGAACCTCTTGTAAACCACTTTGGTACAGAGCCTCATCGGCTGATAGAAGCTGCTGGTAAATTAGGCGGTCGTAAGGTTGACTATGGTGATGCCGCGGTGACTATTAGCGCCTTCAGCCGGGTACCCGTAACCTTAGTTTTGTGGCAGGGGGATGAGGAGTTTCCCCCACGAGGCAATATACTATTTGATGCCACCATCTCTAGCTACCTCTCTACCTATGATATAACTGTGCTGTGTGAAACCATCACCTGGAAATTGGTGAAATTCTTGAGGGAAGGAAGTGTCAAATCCATTGGGAGATATCACTAAACAGTTAGATGAAATACTATCCCGATATAGCGGGGAGAAGAGTGACCTTATCCCTGTACTCCAGGAAGCGCAGGAGAGTTTTGGCTACCTGCCGGAAGGGGTAATGCAAAGAATCGCTAAATTTCTACGCTTACCCGAGAGCACCGTTTATGGAGTGAGCACATTCTACGCTCAGTTTAAACTTATTCCCACCGGCAAGAGGCTGGTTAAGGTATGTCGGGGGACTGCCTGCCACGTTCGGGGTGGGGCACGCATCCTGCGTGAGGTGGAAAAGCAATTGGGTATTAAGCCGGGAGAGACCTCCACTGACTTGAGTAATAGCTTGGAAACAATTGCTTGCTTTGGCTCATGTGCCTTAGCCCCGGTCATGGTGGTTAACAAGGACGTCTACGGACGAATGACGACGCCTAAGGTAGAGCAAATCCTGGCTAAGACTAAGTAGGTGAGGTGTGATAGTGAGTTTTGATGAGATTAGAAGTCAGGCAGTATCAGAGTGGAAAGCCCTAGAGCATAGCGATAAACCTCGTATCCTTATTGGGACAGCAACCTGCGGTCGGGCTGCTGGTGCCATGGCTGTGCTTGAGGCTATCAACCGTGAATTAAAGCGGCATAAGATTAAGGCTATCGTCACTCAGGTTGGCTGCATCGGGTTTTGCTATGCTGAGCCGATAATTAATATTATTAAGCCGGGTCGCCCCCATATTTATTATGGTGATGTCACCCCTGAGCTTGCCGTACAACTTATTGAGGACTATCTGGTTAAGGATAACCCCCACCCCGACCTGGCTCTGGGCACTGTAGGCGAAGATAGTGTTGAGGGTATCCCTAAGCTTTTTGAGCTTCCTATGCTTAAACCTCAGGTACGCATATGCCTGCGCAACTGCGGGTTTATTGACCCGGAGAATATCAACCACTATATCGCTAAAGATGGCTATAGTGGTCTGGTTAGGGCGCTGGGGATGAAGCCGGAAGCGGTGATTGAAGAGATAAAGAAGTCAGGCTTGCGTGGTCGTGGTGGCGCTGGTTTCTCCACCGGTCTAAAGTGGGAATTATGTCGCAAGTCACCGGGTACGCTAAAGTATGTGATTTGCAATGCTGATGAGGGTGACCCCGGTGCCTTTATGGATAGGTCTCTTCTTGAGGGTGACCCCCATGCCGTTCTTGAAGGGATGCTCATTGGGGCTTACGCTATCGGGGCAAGCGAGGGCTATATCTATATCCGGGCTGAGTATCCCCTGGCTATTGAGCGCCTGAAAGTGGCTATCAGCCAGATGGAAGAATATGGGCTACTTGGTGATAACATTCTGGGTTCTGGTTTTAGCTTTGAGCTAAAGATTAAACAGGGGGCGGGGGCTTTTGTCTGCGGCGAGGAGACAGCACTGATGGCATCTATTGAGGGCAAGCGAGGCATGCCTCGCTCCCGTCCTCCATTCCCGGCTCAAGCCGGGCTCTGGGGCAAACCAACTAATATTAATAATGTAGAAACCTGGGGTAATGTCTCAGCAATATTACAGAAGGGCGCTGACTGGCATGCTGGCTATGGCTCGGAGGGAAACAAGGGAACCAAGAACTTTTCCTTAGTTGGCAAGATAGTGCGTACCGGTCTTATTGAGGTGCCAATGGGCATCCCCCTTCAGGAAATTATCTACGGGATTGGTGGTGGCATCCCCGGTGGTAAGCGCTTCAAGGCAGCCCAGACTGGTGGTCCCTCCGGTGGCTGTCTACCAGCAAGCCTGTTAAATTTGCCTGTTGACTATGATTCACTGACCAAGGCAGGTTCCATTATGGGCTCAGGTGGCATGGTGGTAATGGATGAGGATACCTGTATGGTTGATGTTGCCCGTTACTTCCTTTCCTTTACCCAGGCTGAGTCATGTGGTAAGTGCGTTCCCTGCCGCCTGGGGACGAAGCAGATGCTGGCTATCCTTGAGGACATTACCAGTGGCAGGGGCAAGCTGGAGGATATTGACCTGCTGCTGAGCTTAGGCGAGCAGGTTAAAGCCGGCTCACTTTGTGGTCTAGGGCAGACAGCGCCTAACCCGGTTCTTACTACCATCCGCTACTTCCGCGATGAATATGAGGAACATATCAAGAAGCACCACTGTCGGGCAGCAGTGTGCGAGGGGCTGGTCAGGGCACCGTGTAGCCATACCTGTCCGGCTGGTGTTGATGCCCCTCGCTATATTCGCTTCATTGCTAACGGTAAGTTTGCTGAGGCGGCAGCCGTAGTCAGGGAGAAAATCCCCTTCCCCTCGGTCTGCGGCTATATTTGTGTTCATCCCTGCGAGGCTAAATGCCGGCGCGCTCTGCTTGATGAGGCTATTGGCATTCGGGGGCTCAAGCGGTTTGCCGCCGAGCATGACAGTGAGCTATGGAAACTAAACTCCAAGGTTGCCCCCGCCACCGGTAAGCGTGTTGCTATTGTTGGCTCTGGACCAGCTGGACTTACCGCTGCCTATTACCTAGTTAAGCTTGGTCACGCGGTGACTGTCTTTGAAGCCCTACCTGAGCCAGGGGGAATGATGCGGGTTGGTATTCCTGACTATCGGCTGCCAAAGGATATACTTAAGGCTGAAATCAAGGAGATAGAAAGCGTTGGCGTTGAGATAAAGACAAATACTCGGGTGGATTCGCTGGACGAACTCTTAAGGCAGGGTTATAATGCTATCTTTCTGGCCATCGGCGCTCACCAGGGCATCAAGATGGGGGTTAAGGGGGAGGATAGCCCAAGGGTGATGGATTGTGTCTCCTTCTTGCGGGACGTGAGTCTGGGCAAGAAGATAGAACTTGGAGATAGGGTGGCGGTTATCGGCGGGGGTAATGCCGCTATAGATTCAGCACGAACTGCACTTCGCCTTGGGGCTAAAAAGGTAACTATTGTCTACCGGCGGACTCAAAGTGAGATGCCAGCCAGCGCTGAGGAGATTGAGGGGGCTATCGCTGAGGGGGTAACCATTGAGTTTCTGGCGGCGCCATCAAGGATAATGAGCAAGAATGGAAAGGTGGAATTAGACAGCGTTCGCATGAGGTTGGGGGCAGTAGATGCTAGTGGAAGACCAGCCCCCGAGCCAATTGAAGGCAGTGAGTTTGTTATGAGCTTCGACACTATTATCGCCGCTATCGGTCAGCGTCCTGAGGTTTCTGGTCGGTTTAATCTATCCCTCGGTCGGGGGAATACTTTCCAGGTTGACCCTGATACCCTGGCTACCAGCAGAGAGGGTGTTTTTGCTGGTGGCGATGCCAAAAGTGGGCCGGCTTCGGTGATTGAAGCCATTGCCGATGGAAGGCAAGCAGCAATTTCTATCGATAAATACCTTGGTGGCAAGGGCGAGATTGATGAGATACTGGTACCACCTGAAGAGGTAACGGCTCCCGTTGAGGAAATAGTGGAGGGAGGGCGAGTTGAGGTGCCTACTCTTCCCGTTGCTAAGCGACTTAAAAGCTTTAACTTGGTAGAGCTTGGGCTGAGTGAAGAGATGGCGATTAGAGAGGCAAAACGGTGCCTGAGGTGTGACCTTGAGGAGCGAGAGTTAATATAATAAGGAAGTCACCTTGGATGCAATTAGGCTAACTATTGATGGTCAGGAGGTTGGGGCGAGGCGGGGGATGACCGTGCTTGAGGTAGCTCAGTCGGCTGGTGTCTATATCCCCACCCTTTGCTCTGACCCTGACCTGAAACCATATGGGGCGTGTCGCCTCTGCGTCGTGGAAATCGAGAAGATGCGTGGTTTGCCCACAGCCTGCACTACCCCTGCCACTGACGGGATGGTAGTGCACACCAATACGCCAGCAGTAAACGAGGTTCGCCATACCACCGTTGAGTTGCTCTTAGCTGACCACCCCAGCGAATGCCTGGTGTGCGATAGAAAAGAGCGGTGCCAACCTTTTGACATCTGCCTGCGCAATGTGGCGGTAACCGAGCGCTGCATAACCTGCCCTAAAAACGAGCATTGTGAGTTGCAGGAAATCGTTGACTATCTTGGGATTAAAGAGCTGCCTTTCCACGGGACGTATAGGTCAATCCCTGTTGATACCAGTAATCCTTTCTTCTACCGTGACCTAAATAAGTGCATCCTTTGCGGGAAGTGCGTGCGGGTATGTGATGAAATCCTCGGGGTTGGTGCCATCGCCTTAATCTACCGCGGCTACACAAGTAAGGTCGCCGCTTTTGGCGATAAGCCGATAATAGATTCAAATTGTGTCTCCTGCGGGGAGTGCGTTGCTCATTGCCCGGTGGCTGCCCTTGTGCCTAAAAAAGCCGAGCGTCCGACGGAGGAAGTGGCATCCACCTGCCCGTACTGCGGAGTTGGCTGCGGAATTTATTTGGGCGTTCGCAACAGGCAGTTGGCGGGTGTCCGTGGCAGAAGAGATGGCACCGTTAATAACGGTTGGCTATGTGTTAAAGGGCGCTTTGGCATTACTGAATTTGTTCACCACCGTGACCGGCTAAAGTCCCCCCTTATCAAGAAAAACGGGGGATTTGCCGAGGCGAGCTGGGATGAAGCCTTAGGGTTTGTTGTCCAAAGGCTGGCTAGTTACAGTAAAGACGAGGTGGCGGTAATTTCATCAGC
>Ga0315280_10000048_pt1 | contig 203195 bp, 178 predicted proteins | sample YL17G06_40_MG_FD_203697 | JGI IMG/M metagenome (GOLD analysis project Ga0315280, IMG submission 203697) | Sediment microbial communities from Yellowstone Lake, YNP, Wyoming, USA - YL17G06_40 | ecosystem: Environmental > Aquatic > Freshwater > Lake > Sediment | place: USA: Wyoming | collected... | reverse complement strand
GGTGAAACAGCAGAGCATTGCTTCAAGAAAGGCTGCCAACATGGCCATTACCTGAAGCCGGAACTATGCCCAACTTGTTCATTGCCAAAATAGCTGACTTGTCTCATAGGGTCTGACGACGTACAGTCTTAGCTTAAGCACAGACTCCTCCAGTACTCATGAAACAACTGGCTGCATGTCAGATAATTCCTCACCTCTAGTTGCAGGCCGACGGCAGCGGGTACTAGATTCTGCAAGTCGGACCGTATAAGTTTGCAGTCATTGTTGGAGATTCCGATGGCCGTCCCGAAGTATTGGTGTGGCGGTGGGTTTCGCGATGGATCGGGAGGGGGCCTGAGAAGCTGCAAATTGAGTCGATGAAAAGCGAAGCCCAGAAAGACAATAATCTCACTTTCGGACAGTCTTTCCCGAATCGCCACAATATCGCTGGCCTGCGGATCAGTGCCTTCGGCAAATGTTCTTATCTGAGATGCGAGAGCAAGCAAGTTTGCAGCTTCGGGTTGTTCCCCAAAATCGACTGAACGGTCAGATTGCTGCCATGGCAAATGTCCCACCGTGCCGTATGGATGATATATGCGAAGCTTCTGTGTCAGATTCGCGGCTGCTGTAGGGTCGATTCCATAATAGTTTTGGAGCGAGTGGTACAAGAAGTGTTCAATACATCGATCGTAATTGAAGACTATCAGCGCGACGGAGGAGAGCCGATCTGACAGGTCATCGAGTTTGCAGTTCTCCGTCAAGAGTTGCATAAACCTGTAGTACCAAGTGCCGGCGAGTTGTTCGAAGTTGGGGCGAGCGTTTGGTTCGCTTTTGTCAAAATAGAGTTTGCTATGTTTTTCAGCGTCAAGTATTGAGCGGACAATAGCCAACTTGCCGCATAACTCGATCTTGGCGTTTCCGCTATGTGTGTCGATGAAATTATCTATGGAGATGGCCTGTGGCATTGCGTCTCGTATGTGCCAAGCAGAATGCAAATATGAGTCCAGATCGCTCGGCTGTTGAACTCGCAATTTCAATGCCTGAAGTATGACGTTATCGCCGTGCACTTGCCGACTCAAGTCAGGCATGTCAGGATCGGCAACAAGCTGGATATCCAGCAGCGAAGCTATTTTCAGCTTCAGATCGTCTCCTGTCGGGAGATTCGCTTCTTTGCTGGCTCCAGCCCCTACTATAACTAGAGTCTTCCTGTTGAACATTCGGTCCACAAAGAGCAGAGCTCGGGACATTATACCATCCGGCCTCAGCTTGGATACAAAGGTGAACAGCGTGTTGTTGAGCGGCGCTGAAGATAGTTGCCCGAGTTCGTTGTTATCTTCGGTCAAAAGAGTGCTGATAAGACTGGGGTGATCTCAGCGCATCAAGTAAGGCCAAAGCCAAGTACTGGCGGTGGGACTTGACAGCAGGTAGTAGTTAGAGTACTGTGGTTTGTAATCTAAGTACTGAGGTAAAAGATGTGGTTTATGCAGGACGAGGGGCCGCTACCAGGCTCCAAGGTGTCAATTAATCCCAGTTATGAATGGTCCGAAGACGCTAAGGGGCTGAATGTGTCACATAGAGAACTCGAAGTGTTCGCGTTGTTGGTTGATGGTCACGACAACAGAGAGATTGCCGAGATATTGGGTATTCAATACCAATCTGTGAAGAATCACGTCTTCAATCTGTACAAGAAGCTAGAGGCCAAGAACATGGCGCAGGCGATGAAACTGTTGTTGTTCGGGAATTTCATAAAGATACAAGTGCGTAGCGGCAGTGTGACATTGGATTTGGATAGAGAACACTGGGTACGGGACGTGAAAGGGGCGTTGGAGGGATCAGGTGATTATCTTAGCGAAAGAGACCGAAGGGACTTGAAGAAGTTCCTAATCGATCGCAAAATCTATGGCAAGTTGTACGTCGACAGAGTCAAGGAACTAAAGGGAGATGGAGATAAAGAGACTTGAGAAAGACGTTGGCTGTGCCCCGCATGACATCGAGAGCCAACGGAATGAACAAGTAGCACGGAGCGAAGCGGAGTGCCGGATGCACGAGCGGGAAGGCCGCGAGAGCCTTGGGTGCGTGGATGCCCCGGACGCCAACGGCGTCCGGGCGTCGCGCTCTCCTTCTTTCCTTGTCCGTAATAGCGATAATGTCAACGCCCAGCTCTACTGGGCCAGGGGTTTGTTGACAATGTGGGACTTCCTGGAACACAAAGTACGTATTGGTAGGATGCATGTGCTGTTGAGCGGGAAAGAAGACTGTCGAAGGGTAAGAGTCATGCCGGTGAGTTGTCATAGCAGGTATTTTGATGAAGGGCGATTGTATATCTCTCGGAGAATTAAGAAGCGGCTGGGAAGGTATGAGAGGGTTCGCGGGCTGATGGTGACGTTGACGTATGATCCGAAGAAGATGGCGAAGCAGGAGGCTTGGGGGAGTTTCGGAAGGGACACGAGACGGTTTTTGAACGGTGTGAACCAGTATCGGAAGAGAAGAGGCTGGAGAAGGACGCATTATCTGTGGGTAGTGGAGCCGCAAGCTGGCACGGGGTATCCTCACGTTCACATCTTCTTGCCTAATTTGAAGTACCTCGCGCCGCTCACAATCCTGAAGGGTAATTGGAGGCGAGGTCGGTCGAATATTGAAGCCCCGAAGAAGATTGTGATGAACTGTGCGGGGTATATCTCGAAGTATCTGAGGAAGATGGAAAGCTGGTCAGACTTGCACTTGGCGTTGCTGTGGAGCGGACACTGTCGGATGTATGGGTTCTCAAGAGGTTTTTCGGCAAAGATCGAGAAGAAGGAATCTGAATGGCGTCGATGGTGCGTTTTGGACGTGGAAGAGCGTGAGGCGTTGGAGAAGTCGTTGGAAGAGGGTGGTTTTGTTGTCGATCGCGGCCATCGACGGGATTGCGAGAATAGTCCAGGTGGAGCCGCAACCGGTTCGCAGGCTCTAACGGTGGCTGGCTGGGAATCGTGACTATCAAGAGGGGGCTTTGAACCCTCTTGTTAGATGGATAAGATAGGGAGGCGGCAGGAAGGCTATGAAGTGGAAAAAGACATGGCAACTAACAGCGGGGGCGGGATGCGCAGGAAACGGCGTCTCGGCCCGATTGACCAGCGGTTATGCATCACTGTGCCGGAAGCAGCGGAGATGCTGGGGATATCCAGAAATTTTGCCTATGAACTTGTCAGGAGGGGCAAACTGCCTGCGATAAGGTTCGGCAAGAGGCTGCTGATACCCAAGTTAGCTTTGCAGAAGATACTGGAAAAGGGCGTTCCACAATGAAAGGGCATGTCTACAAGAGGGCACGAGGCAGTTGGACCATCGTCTATGACTTGGCGGCGGATTCAGTGACAGGGAAGCGGCGGCAGAAGTCGCAGAGCGTGAAGGGCACGAAGAGAGACGCCGAGCGCGTGCTGCGTGAGGTGTTACTGTCGATTGAGCAAGGGACGTATGTGAAGGCAAACAAGATCACGTTAGGTGAATGGCTGAGGCGGTGGCTGAATGATTACGCCTCGATGAATGTCACGGACAGGACGCTCGAAAGCTACAGGTCGATTGTTGAGCGGCACTTAATACCGTCCTTGGGTGCGGTGATGCTTAGCGATCTGCAAGCTCTGGATATACAGGAGTATTACGGGAAGGAGCGTTTGAATGGACGGGCTGATGGCAAGGGTGGTCTGTCCAATAGAAGCATAGTCTATCAACATCGGATACTGTCTAAGTCACTGGACTACGCGGTGAAGATGGGGTTGGTGGTCCGAAACGTGGCCAAGGCGGTTGAGAAGCCAAGGGTGTCAAAGGTGACGATGAGCACGCTGTCACCTGAAGAAGTCATCAGGTTTCTTGATGTGGCTAGGGACACGGACTACTACGTCTATTTCGCCACGCTGCTGTATACAGGCTTGAGGCGTGGGGAGCTACTGGCGCTGCGGTGGCGCAATCTCGATTTGCAGAAGGCGACACTTGCAGTTGTGGAGACTGGCTACAAGCTGGGAGATGGTCGCTACATCATCAAAGAGCCTAAGACACCGCAGAGCCGCCGTAGCGTGACTCTGCCACCCTCCCTTGTGGAATTGTTCAAGAGATATCGGGCTGATCAAGAGCTGCTGAGGATTCAGCTAGGCGTCAGTCTAAATGCTGATGATTTCGTGTTCATAAGGCCGGACGGAAGCCCGGTCAATCCTGGTGCGGTGAGCCTCGCCTTTCGTCGGATCATCAAGAGAGCCGGACTGAAGCACGTCAGAATCCATGATTTGAGGCATACCCATGCCACCCTGATGCTGAAGGCGGGTGTACATCCAAAGGTCGTTTCTGAGCGGCTAGGGCATGCCAATATCGGCATCACGCTGGACACGTATAGCCATGTGCTGCCTGGGCTGCAAGAGGCGGCGGCAGAGAAGTTCGAGGAAATTGTTGAGGGTGGGACAAGCCCAAATCCAGGTGGTTCCGTTAGCAAAATGTTAGCAAGTGAGGTGGCATCCGTGAGTGAGCCGGGCGGGACTCGAACCCGCGACGCCCTGATTAAAAGTCAGGTGCTCTTCCTCTGAGCTACCGGCCCGCGAACACTTATTTTACCCGATCGTCGACAATTTTTCTTCTACAGACCCTCGCCAGAAAGTTCCCTGTGGTTTTCCCCCGCAAGGGCTCTCGTCGAAGCGGCAAGTTGACATTGGCGAAGTGTGGCCGATATCATAGATTTAACGGCTAATGTTCCTACAAGCTGCGTTCCCCTAGAGCGAGTACAGAGGAGGTAGTATCGTGACTTTGGTATACCGCTTTGCTGATGGTTGTGAAGACAAGATGCTTCTGGGAAACAAAGGGGCAAACTTGGTGACAATGGCAAGTCGCCTGAAGCTGCCTGTGCCATCCGGCTTTGCGCTGTCAACAGAGGCCTATGCCGAGTTCATGAAGACCAAGAAGCTCCCCATGGCCGAGATCGAGAAATCACTGGCCGACCTTGAGAAAAAGAGCGGTAAGAAGCTTGGCAAGGGACTGGCAGTATCCGTACGTTCATCAGCTCCCGTTTCCATGCCCGGCATGATGGACACTGTCCTCGACGTCCGCAACAAAGAGCAGATCATTTCGTCCATAAAGAAGATATTCGGCTCGTGGGACAACCCCAGAGCGATCGAGTATAGACGGCTGAACAAGATAGAAGGCAACGTGGGAACCGCCGCCGTCATCCAAGAAATGGTGTTTGGTGACCAGGACAAGAAATCGGGCACAGGCGTTATCTTCACCCGCAACGCCATCACCGGCGAAAAGAAACTGTTCGGCGAGTACATGCCGGTGGCCAAGGGCGAAGACCTCGTATCCGGCGTCAAGACCCCCGGCCCGGTCGAAGACCTCAAGAAGGCCATGCCCAAGGTATATGACGAGCTTGAAGCCATCGCACGCAGGCTGGAGAAGTACTTCCTGGAGATGCAGGATGTAGAGTTCACTGTTGAGTCGGGCAAGCTCTTCATACTTCAGACACGCAAAGGAAAGCGCGGCGGCCAGGCAGCAGTTAAGATAGCCGTCGACCTGGTCAAAGAAGGCCTCATATCCAGAGAAGAAGCTGTTATGCGCATCACCCCGGATGACCTCAGGATGATCCTCCACAAGAGAGCAAAGCCCACCAAAGATCACAAGCCGATCGCCAAAGGACTCAATGCAGCGCCAGGTGCTGCCATCGGCAGAGCGGTATTTGACCCCAAGGAAGCCGCAAAGTGGGTGGAGAAGGGCGAAAAGGTAATTCTGGTAAGGCCAGAGACCATCCCCGATGATATCCAGGGCATCGCTGTTGCCGAAGGTGTGCTCACATCCAGGGGAGGGCTTACTTCGCATGCTGCCATCGTCACCAGGGCCATGGGTAAGCCCTGTATCTGCGGCGCGGAGGATTTGAACATAGACCTCACCAAGAAGCTGTTCAAAGTCGCTAACAAGGTAGTAAGACAGGGAGATGTCATTACCATAGATGGTACTGAGGGCAAGATATATGTCGGACCGCTGCCGGTTGAGGAAGCAGAGGCAACTAAGGAGCTAAACGAACTGCTCTCCTGGGCTGATGACATCCGCCGGCTTGGCGTCAAGGCTAATGCCGATACCGCCGATATGATGAAAGTCGCCAAGAAATACGGTGCTGAGGGCGTTGGATTGTGCCGCACCGAGCGCCAGTTCAGTATGCCGGATCGCCTTGAGGTGATACGTGAATTCATCATGGCCAATACAGTTGCATCCAAGGCCAAAGCGCTCAAAAAGCTTGAGGTGCTCCAGAAGAAAGACTTCACCGCCATCTTCAAAGAGCTTAACGGACTGCCGGTCATAATTCGCCTCCTTGACCTGCCGCTCCATGAATTCCTACCGCCAGCTCACGAGACCAACGATCCTAAGGTGAAGGCCAGGATCGATGAGCTTAAAGAGATCAACCCCATGATGGGCCATCGTGGCGTAAGATTGGGCATCACCAACCCGGAGATATATCAGATGCAGATCAAGGCCATCTCCGAAGCTAAGGCAGAGGTTGGAAAGACCAAGAAGGTAAATGTCTCCATCATGATACCGCAGATCATGTCCGTGGAAGAGCTGCTTGCGGTCAAGAAGTACATGAAGAACTCGAAGATTCCGCTCGGCATCATGGTAGAGACTGGCCGCGCCTGTGCCCAGGCGGATAACCTCTCTAAGGTGGCCGATTTCTTCTCCTTTGGCACCAACGACCTGACTCAGAGCGTCTGTGCCCTCAGCCGAGAGGATGCCGAGAAGAAATTCCTGGCTCCATATCTCAAGATGGGCATACTCAAAACCAACCCATTTGAAACCATAGACAGCGAAGGCGTCGGCAGGCTAATGGACATAGCCGTAAAACAAGCGCGAGCACAGAAGAAGAACTTCGATATCGGCGTCTGCGGCGAGCAAGGCGGCGACCCGCCGTCTATACAGTTCTTCCATAAGATCGGGCTATCCTATGTCAGTTGCAGCGCTTTCAGGGTACCGGCAGCCAGGCTGGTGGCAGCACAGGCGGCGCTCCAAGAGAAATCTGAGAAGGCGAAGAAAGCGAAGTAGCACGAGGGAAAGTCCCCAGGCCTACTCGCTGCTATCGATTCTTCCACTCTGGACCCCTGGTTCCAGACCCTAGATGAGTTTGCCACTGGGTACCTTGATCCCACATACGTCTTGTGCATTTCGCGCAGTTCTTTGACCATGTTTCGTGCGCATGCTAACATGTCCTGATGAACGCGAGGCAACATGGCGCTGCTTGACATCTTCAAGAAGAAAACGGAACAGGCGCTCAAGCGCACCAAAGAGGCTTGGTTCGGCAAGATCACTAGCCTTTTCGAGCGCCAGACCATAGAGAAGGCGCTGTGGGATGAACTCGAGGAGTTGCTGATCGCGGCTGACACCGGGGTGGACACCACGGACAAGCTCATCAGCCGAGTCAAGGAGCGGGTCAACAAACAGAAGATAAGCGACGCTCATCAAGTGCGCACTGTCCTGATGGAAGAGATGACCTTGATGCTGCAGGTCAACGGAAACAAACCTGCAGCACCGGCTTCCCCCCGAGTCATACTGGTGGTTGGCGTCAACGGCTCGGGAAAGACCACCAGCATCGCCAAGCTGGGCTACAGCTACAAGAGAGATGGCAGCAAAGTAATGCTGGCTGCTGCCGACACGTTCCGAGCTGCGGCTATCGACCAGCTCAAGTGGTGGGGTGACCGAATAGGCGCGGAGGTGATTGCACACCAACCTGGCGCTGATCCGGGGGCGGTGGTCTTCGATGCTCTGCAGGCAGCCAAGACTCGCGGCGCTCAGACGGTCATCGTGGATACGGCTGGACGACTGCAAACCAAGTTCAACCTCATGGAAGAACTGAAGAAGATCAAGCGTGTTGTCCAGAGAGTTGACCCGACTGCTCCGCATGAGACGCTGCTGGTGCTGGATGCCAATACTGGCCAGAATGGGGTGAGTCAGGCCAAGTACTTCACGGAAGCAGTAGGCATTACCGGTATCATCCTGACGAAGCTTGACAGCACGGCGAAGGGCGGCATAGTGCTGGCCATCTGCGACCAGTTGAAGATTCCGGTGCGGTTCATCGGCACCGGCGAGACCGTCGAGGACCTGGCGCCATTTGATCCCCAATCATTTGTCGAAGCCGTTATGTCGTAGAGGGAAGACTTGATTCACATTGGCCTTGACCCTGACATAGCCAAGATTGGATCCTTCACCATTGGGTGGCATGGCATCCTCATGTTCATTGGCATAGCGGTGGGGTTGGCGCTCACGCTGCCCCTGGCGAGGAGACTCGGCATACAGGATGAGATCACGTACACTGCTGCTATATGGGCAGTCATCTTTGGGTTTGCGGGGGCGAGGTTGACACACGTCATCGACAACTGGTCGTACTATAGCCAGGATCCGGTGGAGATCCTCGCCATACAAAAGGGTGGATTGGGTTGGTACGGGGCCCTTATTGGAGGCATACTTGGTGTGGCGATCTATGCCCGCCTCAAGAAGTTCTCCCTGGCGCGGTTCGCCGATGCGACGGCTCCCGGCATCATCCTGGGACTCTCTATCGGCAGGATTGGCTGCACACTCAACGGCGACTCACCGGGCACATCAACATCCATGCCTTGGGGCTTTGTGTACACTAATACTCCTTTCGTTCCCTTTGAGCTCCTGGGAGTGCCCACGCATCCCGCGGCAGTTTACGAGATTCTGTGGAACATGGTCATTCTCGTAGTTCTGTGGCGATTGTGGAGGCGGTTGAGCCCCGATGGCAGTCTCTTCCTGGTCAGCCTGGTGATGTACTCGGTGGGAAGGTTCGTGATCAGTTGGTACAGGGCTGAGCCCCCGGTACTTGGGCCACTCCATCAGTCTCACATCATATCCATCATAATCTTCGCGATCGCGGTGGGCTTGCTGGCCTATCGGAAGACGCGTCTCGTCAAACCCCAGTCCGCTGAAGACAAACCTCAAGAGGCGCAGTCGTAGGACTCGGTCTAGTCTATTCCTACCGTAGCGAGCGCGTGGACCAGCGTCACGTCAGGTTTCCACCGAATTTGTCGTTATCAAAAGAGGTGCGGGATGCTTCCCGCCGGGAGTCTGAGGGTGTCCCTCAGCTTCAAAACTCCCCCCAAGAATGGGGCCAGAGGGTTGAAGGCGGGTATGGGGACAGCATCGGCGGGTTTCGCTTCTCTCTGGATTCCCGCTTTCGCGGGAATGACAAGAGAGGGCGCAGGGATCCGTCCCTGCCGAGGGTTTTGGGGTTTCCCCAAAGAAGTGCAGGAGAAACTCCTGCCGGGAGTCTGAGGGTGTCCCTCAGTTCTTCTTTCTTGCCCCCCAAGAGTGGGGGCAAGGGGGTTGAAAGCCACGATTGAGACAGCCTGTAGCGTGCCTCTTTGGATTCCCGCTTCCGCGGGAATGACAGAAGAGGTGCAGCAGAATGCTGCCGGGGTCTGGGGTGTCCCCAGATTCTCCTCTTGTTCGGCCCCCAAGACTGGGGGTCAGGGGGTTGAAAACAGGATTCTGGGACAGCCCGGGCCACCATTGGAGACTGGTGGCGCTTTGATGCGATCTGGGGTGTGGATCAGGTAGAAGGAGCAAAATCAAGGACGTTGAGCGCCAGCGCCTCATCACCATTCCAGCGGTCGATAACCAGGTTGTACACGACGTCAATCTCCGGTGCGATCTCCGCGGCCAGCAGCCCGAGATCGAAGCCGATAGCTCTCCACGTAGCCCTCCCATCCCTCAGCCTCAACTTGAGGTGTTGAGAGGTGTTGCCGATGGTGTAGTAGTCGACCACTGCGGCTCTGCGGGACAGGAAGACAGGCAGGGGGTTTTCATGGCCGAACGGAGCAAACCTCTCCACGAGTCTGAAGGTTTTGCCGCCGATGCTGGAGAGGGGCATGGTGGCATCAATGGTGAGATGCGGATGCAAATCGATGCCCACAAGTTGCCGCCCAGCTATGTCCAGCAGCCGCTGCTGCAATGGCTCCAGATTCTCTCTGGGCAAAGCGAATCCGGCAGCGCCGGGATGCCCGCCAAACCGTTGCAGAAGGTCCCGGCATTGCGACAGCGCGCTGACGACGTCGAACTCAGGGATGCTGCGGGCGCTGCCCGAGGCTATGCTCTCTCTCAGTTCATAGACGATTGCCGGACGGTAGAATTCCTCTGCCAACCGGCCAGCAATCAGCCCGGCTATGCCTGACGGATAATCCTCTCCACCGATCATCAAGATGGGCTGGGTGGTCCCGGTGGTCGACAGTTGCCCCTTTGCCTTGGTCAGAAACTCCTCAGTCAACTTCTGTCGCTGCAGGTTCTTCTCCTCGAGTTGCTCAGCCAGTTGACGTGCTTCCTCGCTGGAAGTGGCCATGATCAGGCGATAGCTGGTGATGGCGTGGTCGAGCCTTCCGGGTGCATTGAGCCGGGGTGCCATCGTCCAGGAGATGGCCTCGGTGTCCAGGTGGTCCGGTTCCAGTCTGGCAGTCTCGATCATTGCCCGCAGACCAGCGCGATGGGTCCGGCGCAGAACCTGCAGGCCCCTTTGCACCAGGTAGCGGTTCTCCTCCAATAGAGGCACCTTGTCGGCTACAGTCCCGATGGCCACGAGATCCAGCATCTCGTTCAAGCCCTGCTCCTTGCCGAGAGCCTGAGAAACCGCCTGAAGAAGCTTGAAGGCCACCCCGACTCCGGCGAGCTGATCAAACGGATAGGAAGAGTCCGATCTCTTCGGGTTGACTGTCGCCAGTGCCGGGGGCAGGCCGGACATTACGTTGTGGTGATCGGTGATTATGACGTCCAGCCCATGCGCCTGAGCGTACGCCACCTCGGCATTGTTGCTGATGCCGCAGTCGACGGTGATAACCAGAGAAGCGCCCTGTTTCTGCAAGCTGTCGAGCGAATCCACGTTGAGTCCATAGCCCTCTTGTACGCGGTGGGGGAAGTAAGGGAGCATCTTTCCGCCAAGACGGGCCAATCCCTCCACCAGGATAGCGGTTCCACAGATGCCATCGGCGTCGAAGTCGCCATAGACCACAATGGTCTCTCCGGAAAGCAACGCGCGCCGAATTCTGGCTACAGCCTTCTCCATGTCGGTCAGGAGAAAGGGGTTGTGTTGCATATCCTGGCCTATGCTGAGGAAGGATTCAGCTCGGGCCGGTTCGGTAATGCCCCGGTTGTACAGGAGTTGGTTGACCAAAGGAGGCTGCCCCATCCCTTGCAGGAAGCCGGATGGGGGAGACGGAAGGAGTTTCCATCGACGGTGGTTCAACTGCCTGCCTTTGCTCTAGCTTCCGTACTCTCGAAATACAAGCACGGAGTTGTGCCCCCCGAAGCCGAAAGAGTTGGACATAGCCGCCCTGACTCTCTGCTGTCGGGCCACGTTGGGTACGTAGTCGAGGTCGCAGTCCGGATCCGCATGTTCCAGATTGATGGTGGGTGGTATTATCCCGTGCTGGATAGCCAGGATACAGACGATGGCTTCAATAGCGCCGGCGGCCCCAATGAGGTGCCCCATCATGGATTTGGTGGAGCTGACAGGAACGCGGTAGGCGTCCTCGCCGAAGACGGCCTTGATAGCCATGGTCTCGCACTTGTCATTCAGAGATGTGGAAGTGCCGTGAGCATTGATGTAATCGATGTCCTTGGGAGTCAGGCCAGCCTTCCTCAAAGCCATGTTCATGGCCTTGGCTCCGCCCTCGCCGTTCTGCGATGGTTGGGTGATGTGATAGGCATCGGAAGTAGCGCCATAGGCCGCCAATTCAGCCAATATGTGGGCATCTCGTTTCAGAGCATGATCCAGACTCTCCAGGACCAGGACCGCCGCCCCTTCTCCCATCACGAAACCATCGCGCTGGGCGTCGAACGGACGGGAAGCCTTCTGTGGGGCGTCGTTTCGAACCGACAACGCGCCAGCGGCATTGAACCCGGCAATCCCTATCGGCGTGATTGCGGCTTCGGCTCCTCCGGCAATCATCACCTGAACATCACCGCGCCTGATGATTTCGCAGGCCTCGCCGACGGCGTCAGCCCCGCTGGAGCACGCAGACGTCGCGCAGAAGTTCATCCCCTTGGCGCCGAGCATGATGGACACGTGTCCGGCCGCGGCGTCCGCAATCATCATAGGAACCAGGAGTGGGCTTATCCTGCGAGGACCTTTCTCTGCCAGGGTCGCCATCTGCGCCGAAAGGGTGGTTATGCCGCCTATGCCACTGCCGATGATCACGCCGACGTCAGTACCTTCCTTCTCGCAGTCGAGATTGGACTGTTTTACGGCCTGCATGCTGGCCACCGTGGCGAATTGGGTGTAGCGGTCCATGCGGCGCGCTTCCCGGTGCTCAATGAAGTCGGTAGGATTGAAGCCCTTAACTTCAGCGGCGATCTTGGTCTCAAAGGGCTCGGCATCAAACAGGGTGATCCGATCAGCGCCCGACTTCCCGCTCTTCAGGGCTTCCCATAGCGACGGTATGTCAAGGCCCAGGGGGCTTACGGCCCCCATGCCTGTAACGACAATACGCGTGGTCATTAGGGCCAGTAAAGCCTTTCTGCTTCCTTCTTCAGTTCCGCCCGGAAACTGGGGTGCGCCACTGCGATGAGTTCCAGGGCGCGTTCCCTCTGCGTCTTGCCCTTCAATCTGGCGATGCCGTATTCGGTGACCACGTGGTCAGCCAAGGTTCGGGGTGTGCTGACCACTGTCCCTGGCTCCAGTATGGGCAGGATGCGGGACAACTGGCCACTCTTGGCCGTTGACGGTATGGCCACGACGCTGCGCCCGCCATTGGAGAGATAGGCCCCGATGGCGAATGACAATTGTCCCCCGGAACCACTGGTCATGACCGTACCGACGGACTCAGCGGCGATCTGTCCGGTAAGGTCAACAGCGATGGCGCTGTTAATGGCTACCACGTTGTCATTCTGGGAAATCACATTCGGATTGAGAGCATAGGACGAGGAGTACACCTCAAAGAGGGGGTTTTCGGCGATGAAGTCCATCTCCTCCTTGGAACCGCCGCCCACCGCCGTGGCTACGCACTTGCCGATGTTGATACTTTTCCTCTTGCCGGTCATGACACCGTTCATGACCAAAGTGCCGATGCCCCTGACGGTGTTCTCTGAGTGCCAACCCAGCTCGTGCTTGGTTTCCAGTCCGCCGAACTGAGCCACCCACTCGGCTGTACCGCCGACGCCGATCTCCAGGCAGTCGCCGTCCTTGACGATCGTTCCTACATATCCGGCGACGGTCTTCTCCAGCTCGCCGGGGCCGGTAGTCTTTCTGCCGAGGATATCGGTGCCTCCGGGGACCTTACCGGTGGGGGTATGCTCGACGAAGTAGTCGATCTCGGAGACATGGATGAAGTTGTCACCGTAGGTGCGGATCATGTTCTTGTTGACTTCGGCGATCACTGTCTTGGCTGATCTGGCCCACTCTTTCTTCTTCCAGAGTGAGTTGCCAAAGCTGCAGAAACCATGCTCATCGGGAGGCGAGATCTGGACCATGAAGACATCGATGGGCTTAGGCATGCCATCGCCGATGTCGGGCACGCCGAAGAGACCGCTGACGATGAAGTCGGACTTCTTCTGGGCGATGAGGTCGCGGATCAGGGGCAGGACATAGGATGTCTCCAGGGCAAAGGCATCCGGAAAGGCATCGTACCAACTCGCATCATATATAGGCAGGTCGCTGCCGCCGCCCCCCATGATCCTGACGCCGCTGATGTCGCCGGCCAGGCTGACCAATGCCAAACCCAGTGCCGGAGCCTCGGGTTGGGCGAATACGACATAGTCTCCCGACTTCACTACCTTAACCGCATCTTCCGCTGAAACCAGCCTCTTCTTGTACTCTTCTCTCCAGTTCACGCTCTGTGTAGTCCTCCTTATCGAAGAAAACCAGTCATGATGTTAGCATCCGGTGCTTCCGTGGTCAAGGTAACGGAGGTAGCCATAATCCGTAGATTCACAAATGTGGGGCGCGTAGATTGAGGCGGTCTCAAAAGAGTGCGGGATGCTTCCCGCCGAGAGTCTGAGGGTGTCTGCCTATCACACGGGCAAGCTTCGCTTCGCCCGTGCCACCCATCGAGGGTGTGCAGAGGGGCGAAGCCCCTTCGCCGAGGGTTTGGGGGTGTCCCCCAATTCTTTCTTATGCACCCCCAAGATTGGGGGATCAAAGGGGGTTGAAAACTGCCTTTTGGGACAGCCTCCCAGAGAGTTGAAAGAGAGTCCTGAGATGGCCTCGGGGCTCTTCCGTTGGCAAGGGAGAAACCCGCGCCGACAATATCAGGGGTGCGGAAGCGCTATCGAATTCGGAAAGATAGCAGCCGTCAGTCGTAAGGGGTGGGCGTCATCTGCCGGATCAACTCAACTGCCTTGAGTCTCAGCTTGTCCACAAGAGTGCCCAGGGCTTCGCGTTCTTCCTTGGTCAGACTGGAGGTGATGTTGGTGACAGTATTCACACTCCTCTGGCGTCGGAAGGCCTCGTCGCCCTTTGCCGTCACGACGACTCTGACCAGGTTCTTCCGGGCCAAATCGTGCTTCTTCTCCACCAGGCCCTGGCTCTCCATGCGGTCAATCAAGGCTGACATGGAATGCGGTTCTCGGCAGAGCAGTCTGGCCAATTTGGATGGCGTTAAGGGTTCCGGGGTAATCTTCAGAGCGTACAGCACCATGGCCTGGATCAGCGATATGTTAACGCGAGACAGCTCAATCTCTCTGGCTCTCTCCACGACCTTGGTGGCCATGAACAACCGAGCCCACAGCAGTTCATTTTCATTGAGTTCTATCGAATCCTTGCCCATGCTTGCCTCCGAACGACGTGGACATCCTTGGATCGCACAGTATTCTATAATAGCCGGGAGGTCCACACAAGCGCATTGCAGCAGCACGACCACCGGGCTTCAATCGCCACAAATGAGCCAATAACGGTTTTGGAGAGGCGATGGCTTTTCAAACCCGTCCGACTCCTAGAAGAGAAGTTAGCCCATCCACTCGGTGGATGGGCTAGCCTTCACGAGAAAGGGGGGCGACCCTCCCAGACAAACCGATTCATCTAAGCTACCCCAGTTTCCTTAAACGGGTATCATACTAGGGTATCTTATGGGATGATAAGCTGGAAGGGCATTTCTGTCAAGTATTGCAGGCCACCATCGTACAGGATCACAATACTGGCGTTGGCTTGGAGGTTTCCTATCTCCAGGCGCGGTCCGGGAATGTAGGGCGGGTAGAGTCCTTTGTTGGCAAGGACGAAACCCGCCGATAATGAAATGAACAAAGAATGATGCCTGGAGGGCCATGCTCCGTCGTGGCCGCTAGCCCAGACGCAAACGTGACAACGGGTGTGGCATTTGCTTTACCCACCCTGTTGACTATCGCTCTTAAGCTTGAAGAGATCATAGGTAGGAGATATGGAACGGTCTATCTTTGATGCATAGGCTATCGTTCTTTTGATGGCTTCTTCCACCGGCACATCCCTATCGAAGAGCTTGTTAAGATATGAAGCGAATCTGTCGGTGTTTTCGGTTGAGCTGAGCGAAAAGGCGATGCAGTCTCCCAATATGTCAGCCATTTTCTTCTCGCCCTGGTTGTTCACCTGCCAGATGAAGAAATCGCCAGACTCGTCCTGGCCAGTGATCATCACGCTGAGCTTGTCCTGGATCGAGGTCACGATTCGTTCTGTCTCCTTGAAGACATCCGCCAGAGGCCGCCTACGCAGCTTGCGGAGATGCTCCAGGACTTTGAGCCCTGGTTCGAGTGTGCCGGTCATGCCAAAGAAAACGCGTGGGCGGAGACGATAGACCTTCCGGCAGCCGTCGTACTGGATACCTGGGGGTATTGTCATCCTCCTGTCGGATGCAACATAGAGGACCCTGTTGCAGTCAACCGCGCTTATCACGATGCTCATGTATCACCGAGAAGGAGTTGATATGGCTCTATTCTACAACCGCGGCATGCAAACGTAGAGCGGGTTTCGTGTCGCTCTGCCCGCCCTACGAACTTGCCTAGCCAACGCTAGCTGCACTTCGTATATCCGCAGCTCCGGCAGAGGTAGCAGCCCTCCTGATAGACCAGCAGGTTGCCGCAGTCGGGGCACTGTCCGGCCACGTTCTTCACCCTGGTGGTGGCCGGCCCAGTGGCGGGCCCTTGGGGGACTTCCTGGATTTCTTTTTCCAGCACGCTGGCTATGGCATCCGCGCAGGAGAGGACGGCGTGTCCTCCCTCCCACACAATGGACGGGCAGCGAATGCCGCGAAGCTGCTCTACGATGCTGGCTATCTCTATCCCAGAACGCAGCGATAGCGAGATGAGCCGGGATATGCCCTCCAACTGGGCGGAGGCGCAGCCGCCCGTCTTCCCCAACGTGGAGAAAACCTCGCAGATGCCGTGCTCATCCCGGTTTACGGTCACGTAGAGGTTGCCGCAGCCAGTCAGCACCCTCTCGGTGGACCCGGCGGTGACGCGGGGTCGCTTGCGCGGGGTGCGGGTCGGGGTCTCGACCTTGACCTCAGCTTTCTTCTCCTCCGCCGTACCCTCGTGGTTGATGGTGAGGACCTGGCTCTCCTTGCTCCCGTCGCGATATATGGTTATTCCCTTGCAGCCGAGTTCATAGGCCAGGCGATAGACCTTGGCCACGTCCTCTCTGGTGGCGTCGTGCGGGAAGTTCACCGTCTTGGAGACAGCATTGTCGGTGTGTTTCTGGAAGGCGGCCTGAATCCTGACATGACCTTCCGGGGTAATGTCGTGGGCGGTCACAAAGACCTGCTGCACCCAATCGGGCACCTTGTCCATGCCGCGGGCGCTGCCCCTTGTGGCCAACTCCTTCATGAGTTCCTCTGAGTAGAAGCCTTCCTTCTTGGCCACTTCCTCGAAGTACGGGTTCACCTCAATAAGGTGCTCTCCTTCCAGGATGGTGCGCATGTACGAGAGGGCAAACAGCGGCTCGATGCCGCTGGAGCAGCCGGCGATGATGCTCAGGGTACCCGTGGGGGCGATGGTGGTGCGGGCGGCGTTTCTCAGCTTGGGCTGGCCGGGCCGGTCATAGATGCTGCCCTCGAAAGCGGGGAAGGCCCCTCTGGTCTTGGCCAGTTCCGCGGAAGCTGCCGTGGCCTCTTTGTTGATGAAGCTCATCACGTTCTCGGCCGTCTCCAGCGCCTTCTCGGAGGCATAGGGAATACCCAGGCAGATCAGGGCATCGGCAAAACCCATCACGCCCAATCCGATCTTCCGGGTGGTCTTGGTCATCTTCTCTATCTGTTCGGTGGGGAACTTGTTGGCTTCAATGGTGTTGTCCAGGAACCTCACCGCCAGTTTCGCTCTGTCAGCTAGCTTGGGATAGTCGATCTCCATCTTGCCGTCCTGCTGCCGCAGCATCCTAGAGAGGTTGATCGAACCCAGGTTGCAGGACTCGTAGGGGAGCAGGGGCTGCTCGCCACAGGGGTTGGTGCTCTCAATCGTTCCCAGCTTCGGGGTGGGGTTGTCCTTGTTTACCCGGTCGATGAAGATGATGCCGGGGTCGCCGGTCCTCCAGGCCATGTCCACTATCTTGTCGAAGACTTCTTTGGCATTGCGCTTCTCCACGGACTGCCTGGTGTGCGGGTTAATGAGATCGTAGTCACGGCCTTCGTCGACAGCCTTCATAAACTCCTCGGTCATGGCGACGGAGAGGTTGAAGTTGCTGAAGACGGTGCCTTTCTCCTTGGCACTGATGAACCTCAGGATGTCGGGGTGGTCGATGTTGAGAATGGCCATGTTGGCTCCCCGCCGCATCCCGCCCTGCTTGATAACGTCTGTCGCAGTATCAAAGACCCGCAGGAAAGAGACCGGGCCGCTGGCAATGCCGCCGGTGGAGCCTACTCTGTCGCTCTCCGGTCTGAGCCTGGAGAAGGAAAAACCGGTGCCGCCGCCGCTCTTGTGTATCAGGGCGGTCTGCTTGACGGCCTCGAATATCGACTCCATGGAGTCCTCGATGGGGAGCACGAAGCAGGCGGAAAGCTGCCCCAGTTCCCTACCGGCGTTCATCAGAGTGGGCGAGTTGGGCAAGTACTCCAGGCTGGCTATCATAGCGTAGAACTTCTCTTCCCAGCTTCTGACATCAGCCTGCAAATCGTAGGCCACCTCTGCCGACGCAATACAGTGGGCCACCCGTCGGAGCATCTGTTCCGGCGTCTCAATCACCTTACTATTGAGGTCCTTCTTCAGATATCTCTTCTCTAATACCTTCATGGCGTTGGGAGACAACCTGGTAATAGCTTCCCCACCCTCGATGGCCGGAGCGCACTTCATCTGACTGGCCTTTGTCTTCACATTGGCTTCGGTTGTTTCCATATGTCCCATTTTGGTCAGAGCCTCCTTGACTATACCTTCGATTTCGGTTGGCTCCACGGTTCGTTTCCCCTTCTGTTTTCCGTGCAGGACTAGTCCTTCCATCCCAGGCAACGGGAGTCTGGTTCCCATCTTGCCTTTTTCCATCCTCTGGATCACTTGACTGGTGAGCTGCTCGGTCATCTCTCGATCGGTTATGCCCAAAGACTGCGCTGCGGCAAAGACGGCCCGGGCTATCTGGTCGCGGGCCAAGCGGTCAGCGTCGTTCTTCTTGGCTTCGTGTTCAGACATGCTTGGCCTCCTAGCCAGTAGCTTTACGTGATTTCTTAGCGGATGACAGCAGGCCTTCTCCAGGTATGAGGGGGAGTTGGGTAGGAGGAGGCTCCTGGCTGTGGATCAAGGCATCGATTTCTTGCCTGAAGCTCTCAACGTCAGCGAACTCCCGATACACGGAGGCAAATCGAATGTAGGCAATGCGATCCAGTTCCTTGAGGTGCTTGATCACCAATTCCCCAACTGTCGAGCTGGGCACTTCGACCTTCCCAATGTGATGGAGGTCTTCCTCGATCTTGTCCACCACCTGCTCGATTTCCTCGTTCGATACCGGTCGTTTAGCACAGGCTTTGCGAATACCCGCCGTCAACTTGTCCCGGTTGAACTCCTCTCGGCGCCCATCCTTCTTGATCACCATGAAGCTGTCAGCGTGAAATCGCTCGTAGGTAGTAAAGCGGGCATCGCAGTGCAAGCACTGGCGACGACGCCGGATGCCGTCGTCGATGCCCCTTGAATCGACAACCTTCGAATCCTGAAAACCACAATATGGGCATTTCATGGGACTCGAATCCTACCGCTTGGGGTGCCTCAGCACTATAACACAAGATATAGTGGCTGTCAATAGGTTCGGGATGCTCCGGGATGATGAGAAGTTGGGGGGCACCCCCCAAACCCTCGGCAAAGGGGCTTCGCCCCTCTGGCGCACCCTTGGCCGGCCTCTTTGAAGCTGAGGGACATCCTCGAACCTCGGCAGGAGGTATCCTGTACCTCTTCCGCAGAGTCTCTTTAGATCTTTCCTCTGAGGAGTTCCCTGATACAGATTCTGCTGAAGTCCCAGAACTGCTGCCGCGCGCTCTTGAAATCCATCGTCTGCAACAGGCTGCCCAGAACTCCGAATAGAAGCATGGTGGGTATGAGTCCCCTGGAGTACTCCAGCATCCAGGTGTGGTCTTTCATACGGTAGCCCTTGTCGTAGCCTTTTCTCAAGAATGCCATGTCACCTGGCTTGTAGACCGCGGGCTCGAACTGCCCGCGGGCGTAACACCGCATTTCCCCATCCAGCAGGATGTCGTAGAGGTGAGACCAGTGGTAGCGGCCAGTGTAGCCCTCCGACCCGATCGGGCTCCCAAATATGACCAGGTATTCCGTGACGGATGCATACACAATGGTCAGCATTCCCATGGAGCCGCCGGACATCTTGAAGACCCATGTCTTCTTGCGGCGGATGCGGTTGGGATACTGCTTGTCCAGATCATCCGTGATGGCCTCGAATTTCTCCTCGAGTGGCAGAGCAAGGCTTCTCCGGCAGATGTCCTGCAGGGTATCAGGATCGAAGATATAGGCCACGAGTTCCTCCCCGGTCAGAGCCTGCCGAATCCATCTCCCCACCTGATGCTTTGGCAGGGTGTTCCCTGACCATACTTGTTCTGCCGAACGATCATATTAGTAACGCCGATGGGTGTCAAGGAAAGGCACATGGAGGACGTCTGTCGTCATTGACAGGGATATGTGCCACTCCCTAGAATACTGTTGGAGCAGGCGCTCCTGTAATGGAGGCAGCCGGGCTTTACGGGGCAGTGGGTCAGAGACCCGTGGGACCTTCCCGCGGGCCTTTTCTGTATAGTGGGGAGCCCCGCCTTCACCGTCGAAAGGCACAGAGCAGACCGGGATGGAGAACGTGAGACAATCGCCAGACAAGCGCGGCGAGCGCGAGAAGAAGAACGTAGCGCTTTCGTCGGTCGCGGCTGCGGTGTTCCTGACCACCATGAAGCTGGTGGTGGGACTGCTCACTGGCAGCTTGGGCATCCTAGCAGAAGCTGCCCACAGCGGCCTTGACCTCATCGCGGCAGTCGTTACGTTCCTGGCGGTGCGGGTCTCTGGGCGGCCACCGGATAGCGAGCATCACTATGGCCACGGGAAGGTCGAGAACCTCTCCGCGCTCATCGAGACCCTGCTTCTGCTGGCCACCTGTGTCTGGATTATCTATGAAGCCGTGAATCGGCTCTTCTTCAGGAACGCGGAGGTCCACGTCACGTACTGGAGCTTCCTGGTCATGGGGGTCTCCATCATCGTGGATTTCACCCGCTCCCGCGCTCTGATGCGCACAGCTAAGAAGCACGGCAGTCAGGCCCTCGAAGCAGACGCACTCCATTTCTCTACAGACATATGGTCTTCCTGCGTCGTCATTGCCGGGTTGGTCGGTGTCCTGGTCGGCAAACACCTGCAGGAGTCCTCTCCAGGCTTGTCGAAATGGTTGTACCGAGCCGATGCCATCGCCGCGCTGGGGGTGTCGGCCATTGTGATCTATGTCAGCATTAGGTTGGGACGGCGCACAGTCGCCGTGCTGATGGATAGAGCCCCCAAAGGGATGAGTGCCTCGGTGCGGGAGGCGATGGCGCAGCTTCCCGGGGTTTCCAATGTGGGGCAGGTGCGTGTTCGGCAGAGCGGGCCTTCGACCTTCGTGGACTTGGTACTGTCAGTCAAGGCCGACACCAGCGTTGAAAGGGCGCACGGCATTGCCGCCGAAGCCGAGAATCTGGTACACCAGTTGGTGCCCAAGTCAGATGTCATGGTGCATGTGGAACCCTGTGCGCCAAACGGAACGGGGCCGGTGGAGACCATACGCGGCATTGCGGCCGCACATGGAGTTGATGTCCACGATCTGATTCTACGTGACGTCAATGGCCGCCAGACTCTGGAGATGCACGCTGAGGTCCCCGACAACCTCAGTGTCGATCATGCCCACGAGCGTGTCAGCGCCATGGAGCAGTCGCTGTTGCGCGAGATACCGGCAATCCAGGATGTGGTAGTGCACATTGAACCTAGCAGCGACAAGAGCGTATGTCAACCGGCGGCCGAATCGCTGTCTCCGGCGATTCAAGAGGCAATAGACCATTTGCGAAGAGAGTACCCTTCTCTTCGTGACTGCCACAGCGTCAGCATCACTAGCGACAGCAGCAACCGGTTGGGCCTCTCCTTCCATTGCACCGTCTCGCCCGATCTCAGCATTGCTGAGGCGCACGATCTGACCACACGCATCGAAGTCTTTCTTCACGGCCAGTTCCCTGATCTGGAGCAGATTCTCATCCACGTTGAGCCGCAAGAATAGGGGACTGGTCGCCAGCAGATCATCTCCCAGCTTTCCCCGCCAACGTCCTCCGTCTGTTGCTTTGGACGGCCGCGTGATCTCCTAGGCAACCTCCGGCTCGATCAATCCGTAGTATCCGTCTTTTCGGCGATATAGAACGTTGAAGGAGTTGTTGTCGGCGTTCAGGAAGATAAAGAAGTCATGGCCAAGTAGCTCCATCTGCACAGAAGCTTCCTCGACGGTCATCAGCTTTATGGGGAAGCGCTTGGCTTTGACAATGACATCCGGAGTCTTCTTCTCCTCTGCCTCTGCCTCGATAGGCGTTCCCAGTTCCTTCCTTTGCCTGGCCGCTCTTCTGTTCTTGAGGTAGTACTTCCCCTTGAACCGTCCTATCTGTTTGCGAATGATATCGTCAGCGGCGTCGATGGCGGCATAGACGTCAGCCTGCCTCTCCTCAGCCCTGATCAGCACGCTGTTGCTCTTGACCGTCACCTGAACGACATACCTGTTGGTCGGGGATTTGGCCTTCTCTTTGGAGATTTCAACCTTGGTCTCCACGATAGACGGCAGAAGATGAGTCAGTTTGCCCATCTTCTTGCTGACATAAGTCTCCACAGCCTTGGATAATTGCAGTTTCTTGCCCCTGATTTCCAGTTCCATGTTCTTAATCCCTCCTTGTGTTGTCACTGAAGACCCAGTTGTGATTGAAACCTAGAAGTCGTGTCGGTGCATCTCTAGTCAACGACGGTTGTCGTTGAGAGGAAGCGAGTCTGACGAATCATAGTAGGCAGAATGCATCGTTGTGTCACCACTATAGGGTGAGACTCCATGGCTGTCAACATGCTTGGAGAATCGGAGATCATTTGCGGCGGGTGCCGCTTTGCCTAAACCAAGACGGCTTCCTTGGCAGCCTTGCGCCCAGAGGAAGCCTTCTTCGTTGTTGGCTCGGCGGGTTTCGGTGCAGAGTGTGGCCCCTCGGGAGCGGCTACGGATAGTGTCTTGATAACAGCCGCTCTAGGCTTTGCGGGCCTCTTTGCAGTGACTTTCGCTTTGTCTGGTAGAGGCTTCGGCTTGCTGGAGTCATTGGTTGGTATATCAGCGGTGGCCGCTGCAGAGCGCCTGGCCGTTTTTCCGGCGGCGGATTTGGCTTTCTCTGGTGCCGGCTTCATCTTGTTTGAAGCCTCGGTTGGTGAATCTGCAATGGCTGCGGTGCGGCGCCCAGCCGTTTTTCTGGAGACTGGCTTGAGCGCTTCTTGCGCCGGCTCTGGTTCTGGAGGAACGTTGGCCGACGTATCTGCCATGGCCAGGGTGCGACGCCTTGCCGTTTTCTTGGAGACTGGTTTGGTCGCTTCCTGCGCCGGCTCTGGTTCTGGAGAAGCGTTGGCCGACGTGTCTGCAATGGCTGCGGTGCGACGCCTCGCCGTTTTTCTGGAAACTGGTTTGGGTGCTTCTGGCACTGGTTCCGGTTCCGGAGAATCGCTGGCTGGCGTGTCTGCCAGGATCGTGGTGCTGCCTTCTGTCGCCTCCGTCGGGATTACCTCGGCTACTTCTTGAGCAGGCTGCAGTCCCTGGGAAGAATCGGCCGGCGTGTCCACAATGGCTATGTCAGAGCATTTCGGCAAGACCACTATCTCTGAGCCGGATCTGTTGTCCTGGGTGGTAGCCGCAATCGTTGCGGGTTGGGGCTCTTCGCGTGTTGCCGCCACGCTCTGCACCAGTGCTGTCAATATCTCCTGCCAATGGCTGTAGATGGCCCAATGGCCCTCTTTCGGGAAAAACGTAGCGCGGCAGTGTGGGATAGCGCTCGCCAGGCGTTTCCCCATGACCAGGGGCACCTGGGTGTCGCTCTCTCCGTGCCATAGAAAGACATCGGCGGCTATCACATGGAGGTGGAAGCCCCAAGGCCGGGCCAGGATCTCCAGGTCCCAGGTGATACCCTGGGTGCCAGCGCGAACGGCCTCCAGGAAGTCGGCTGTCAACATCGCTTTCATCTTGGGCAGCAAGGTCTGGGCCTCCTTAGAATCCCGAAGGCCGTTGATTTGGGACCTGAAGTACAGGTCGGGATTATATCGCCACGTGGTGCACATCAGCCAACAGCTTAGCCTGGCTAACGGGGGCAGGTGACGATCCAGGCTGAAGAACATGTGCCCCACTCCCTGCATGCCTCTGGTGATCCGCGGGTTGTCCAGCGGCGCTATGCTGCTTACCAACCCGGCAGCAGTCAGTCTGCCCGGGATGCTCAATGCACAGACTGCAGCGTATGGCCCGCCGCCTGAGTAGCCCATCACGGCGAATCGCTGTATGTTTAGGGCATCAGCGAGTTGTACCACGTCGTTGGGCCAATCCAGAAGCGTACGGCCAGGCTTGAAGTCCGAGCGCCCGAATCCCGGGCGGTCAATAGCGATAATGCGGGCGCCGGCGGAAGCTGCGACTGAAGCGTCCGGATGATGGAAGAGACGCGAACCCGGTGTCGCGTGAAAGAAGAAGACCGGCTTGCCCTGTGGGTCGCCGTATTCGGCATAGGCCAGCCGCCTCCCATCTCGTAGTCTAATATTTCCCTCAGGCAAGGACGGTACAGTGGTCTCCAACGTTCTCCTCCCTCTGTTCATCCAGGAACCAGAGTCTCGCATGCTCATTCTACGGGGGCACGATCACAGCCATGTCTCAGAGCGAGATGGGAACGTCGCAAAGCCTTCTCAAAAGTGAGGAGCCCAGTCGCTTGCGAGTCTTCTGGCTGGGTTCGTGTGAAGCAGCCTTCGTAGCCGTCTGCGCTGCGCGTTTCACTAGGGATTCGTGAAGCGGCGGGTGAGTCCAACTTGGACGAATGTGGCTCAGAAGGGATATATTACCTGTAGCCTGGCAACTGGGATCGTACGGACCGTCCGAGTCGGAGTCTGGGAGGTGCGTAGATGATGAAAGATCTGGTATTGAGGAACAGGAGCTATCGGCGATTCTATCAGGATTGCAGGATAGAGTCCGGCGTCATCAGGGAACTGATTGGCTTGGCGAGGTTGTGCGGTTCGGCGGGCAATCTCCAGCCGCTGAAGTATGTCTTCTCCTGCGATCCTGAGAGGAATGCGCTCATATTCCCCTGCTTGGCGTGGGCGCGCTACCTCAAAGACGGGTCCGGTCCGTTGGAGGGTGAGAGGCCCTCGGCCTACATCGTTGTACTGGGCGACACGGAGATCACCCGCTCATTCGGCTGTGACCATGGAATTGCGGCTCAGACAATGCTCTTGGGCGCAGTTGAGAAAGGCCTGGGCGGCTGCATGATTGCCTCAATAGACAGAGACGGACTCCGGCAGGCGCTCAAGATACCCCCTCGCTTTGAGATGCTCCTGGTGCTGGCGCTGGGCAAGCCCAGGGAGAAGGTAGTCGTCGAGACCCTGAAGCCCGACGGAGACGTCAAGTACTGGCGCGACAGCGGTGGGGTGCACCATGTGCCAAAGCGCAGACTGGATGATATCATCCTCGGCAACCTCTGAGATGGGGGCCTGAGCCTGCCACCAGCCTGTCTTGGGGAGACAAGCTCATCGTTTCACCAAGTCTCGAGAACTGGATTCCCGCTTCCGCGGGAATGACAGGGGCAGGTGCAGCAGGATGCTGCTGGGAGTCCGAGGGTGTCCCTCGGCCCTTCATCCGTTCCACTGCCAGAAGCGGGGATCATCAGTGGGTTTGACATGATCCGGTTCTCCACTAATTGCGGACGATTCTGCGGTCGGACCGGGTGCCTCTGCTTGGTCGGAACCGGCGCGGCTGATGACGTGGACGGCAGTGGCCTTGAAAGAAGCGTGAACCTGCTGGACGACTCTTAGCCCCAGGTCCTCTGCTGACCTCTTGGTGATGAGCGCCACGAGCGTGATCCCGCAGTCGATCTCCACTCTGGCATAGGGCCCGGACAACGCCACCAGTCTTACTTCACCGGAGAAGGCGTTTCGGGCACTGCTGGAGGGTGGTTGAAGGGAGATGGTGATTTCCTCCGGTCTGATAAATACGTAGACTTGTTCGCCTGTGCGGTGATCCGTTACGGCTTCCAGACTGTGGTCGTTCAACCTGATCTGAGCCAGGCCGCCCTCGTTGGAGGTTATGTGTCCTTTCAGGATGTTCTCCACCCCTACGAAGCGAGCCACTCTCAGATCATTTGGGGTGTAGAAGATATCTTCTGGTTTGCCCACCTGGATAAGCTCGCCCTCCATCATGACGCCTATCCTGTGCGCCAGGCGCTGCCCCTGAGCCATTTCGTGGGTCGCTATCACGATGGCCATCCCGCGCTCGCGATTGAACTTCAAGATGAATTCCTCAATCGACTTCTGGCTGACGGGGTCCAGATTGGCTGTGGGCTCGTCTAGCAGGAGCGCCTGCGGATCCGTGATAAGTGCCCGGGCCAGAGCTACCTTCTGGGTTTCACCGCCGGAGAGGGTGCGCGCCCTTCTCTTCTGGTAGCCATCAAGGCCGACTGTCTTCAGCATGGCATTGACATTCTCGGGGATGGCCTTCCTGTCGTACCTCCTCACTCTGAGCGGGTAGGCTACGTTATCGTAGACGCTGGCATCGAAGACCACCGGCTTCTGCAGCACCATGCTGATCTTGCGGCGCACCTCCGTTCTGGTTCTTGGTGAGACCTCCCGTCCCTCGAAGAGTATTCTACCGGCCGCAGGCTTATCAAGCTGGTCTAGCAAACGCAGAAGAGTTGTCTTTCCGGAACCGGTGGGGCCTATTATGGCTAGTACTTGCCCCCCTTCTACGGAAAGCGAAACACCATTCAGGGTGATCTTCGAGCCATGGCGCTGGTTCAGATCGATGGCTTCTATTAGTGACATCAACGCCTCTGCTGCATCGTGTTGACCACGATGTTAACGATGAGAGCCAGTGCCATGAGGATGATGCCGAAGGCCATGGCCATCGCGAATGCACCCTCTGCGGTGAGCTGCTGCATGTTGGTAGTGAGCGTGCGGGTGTATCGCCATATGTTTCCGCCAACAATCATAGCCACACCCACCTCCGAGATAGCGCGACCGAAGCCCAGGAGCACTGCAGCCACGATGGCGAACCTGGCCTCCTTCATGATGGCCCAGATCGCCTGGAACTCGGTGGCGCCCAGGGAAAGTGTGGTATCCCTTATGGGCTTGTCCACGCCGCTCAGGGCAGTGATGGTCAGTCCCAACATGACCGGCATGATAAGCAGGGTTTGGCCGATGATCATGGCCGTCGGCGTGAAGACTAGGTCAAGGAAGCCAAACGGTCCGGCATGGGAGACCATCAGGTAGACGAAGACGCCGATGCAGACCGTTGGTACGCTGTAGAAGGTTTGCACAATGTTGATCAGCAACCGCTTGCCTCGGAAGGTGCGGAAACTGATCAGTCCACCCAGCGGGATACAGATCAGCGCCGCCAGGATCGTGGAGGCCGCTGAAATGCGCAGCGACCTCCACGCTACATCGATGACCTCCGGGTCACGCGATATGATGAGGTGCACCGCACCCTTCAAGGCTTGCCAGAGTTCACCCAATCTACGTCAGTACCCCTATCAATCTGGGCGACTACGATGTAGGTTCGTTGCCAGCACACGGCGTGAATAGCTGCATGCCGTAATCCTTGACACCGTACTTGCCGATAAGATCCTGTATCTCCGGTGAAGTGAGGAAGTCCACCAGCTTCTGCGCCATTTCCTGATTGGTGCTCTTCTTGCAGACGATCGCCGAGTAGACGTTGAGCAGGATGGCACCCTGATCCACAATTGGCACCAATTGCAGATCGCTCTTGTAGGCCAGGAAAGTACCGGTGTCAGTCAAAGTGTAGGCCCCCAACTCGCTGGCCTTTGTCAGAGTGGCCCCCATGCCACTGCCGGCGTCTATGTACCAGCCCGCGGCAGCCCCCGCGCTCTTAAGGGCAGCATAGTCGCTGTAGCCAGCCGCTTTCCATATAGCTTGCTCTTCGACGTGGGTCCCGGAGGCGTCACCGCGGGACACGAACTTGCCAGAGCCCGGGTTGTCATAGAGCTTCTTGAAGGCCGCTTCCGGCGTCATGTCTTTGAGTCCGGCCGGATCGCTCTCGGGACCAACTATCATGAAGTAGTTATAGGCAAAGGGTACACGCCCCACTCCATAGTTGTCACTGACAAACTTCACGTCCGCACCCTTGGGATGGATGGTGACGACGTCGACGTCGCCATTCTGGCCATATTTTATCGCAGCGCCCGAGCCGACAGACAATATGTCCAGGTGGACGTTGTACTCCTTCTCGAACTTGGGTTCGAGGTAGGTCCAAAGGCCGGTGTCATAGAGACTGGTAGTAGTAGCCACACGGAGTCTAGTATCGGGAGTAGCCGCTTTCCCAACGTCTTCTGATTTGCTGCAGCCTATACCGCCTATAACCAAGGCGGCCAGCAAGAGCAGAGCTACCAAGCTGTATATTGTCTTCTTAGTCATTCCATTCTCCTTTCCAGTTACTCATGAGTTAGAACGCGTCAGTCCGATGATATGGCTGGGGGGCCTCGACCTCGCCAAGTGTCCATCTTGAACACACCCTCCTTTCCAAACATGGGAGGCATCGCCGTTTCCAGCGATACCCTGCCGGCCCGCCTCCAGTGGGCATTTCCTTACAGGAGGCGAGGCTCGGAGAGTTCAATCCGTACCTCCGACGAAGGTCGTCGTACCTGACTGGGAGGTATCGTAGCCTCCGGCTTCAGTCACGGCCTGTCGGAAATCCTTGCTGGCAATGACCTTGAGCAGAGGTGCTAGCTTCTTGTTCTTGTAGTTCTCGATCGGGATCACCAAGTCATATCTCTCCCGGTACAGTGGCAAGAAGTCGATGTGACAGGCCCGGGCGGCCGCTTGGATGCCCAATCCCACGTCAGCCTCGCCTTGGGCGATGCCTCTGGCCACGGCCAGATGCGTGTCCACCTCATCGGTGTAGCCCTTTATCTCAGATGGCGTTATCCCCAGTTGCCGCAATTCCTGATCGAGCAGAATCCGCGTTCCGGAGCCATTCTGGCGGTTGACCAAAGTGACGTCAGGGCGCCTGAGGTCTTCGATACTCTTGATCTGCTTGGGGTTGCCAGCAGCAAACATGAGTCCCTGAATGCGGTAGGCCAGGTGGACGATAGCCATCTCCCGGCCGGGCAGGAGGTGTTTGACATAAGGGTAGTTGTACTCCCCGGTTTCCGCGTCCAACAGATGAATGCCGGCCAGATCCGCTCTCCCTTCCTGAAGGGCGATCAGACCACCCAGGCTGCCGGCATAGGTGACGTCGATCTTGATTTCGGGGTTCTTCTGCCGCAGCCTGCTTACCAGCATGTTGAGTGCCAGGTCATGGCTGGCAACGATGACCAGAGCCTTGCCTGTCTTAGTGCTCTTCGATGGCCCTTTGGCAGCTTGTGCGCTACCCTTCCGCTCTTCGCGCCACCGGTCCAGATGGATAGAGAAAGATGCTTCAATCTCTTCCAGGCTGTAACCCTGACTGAGGGCTTCCAGGATGCTGTTGCTCATCATATTCGACAGCCGGGTCTGGCGCAGCGTCAGCAGTTGCGGGTCGCTGGCCTTGCTCACTACTGCTGTGCCTCCGCCGCGCCGCGATTGGATGACTCCGTCTCGCTCCAGTTGCCTGTAGGCCTTCACCACAGTCCCCGGACTGATGGCCAAGGACTCCGCCAATTCTCTAACTGTAGGCAGCCGCTCTCCCGGTTGCAGACGTCCCGTGGCCACCATCTGCCGCAGGTGGTCGGCTATCTGAGTGAAGATAGGAGATCCGGCGCTACCGGAAAGCCAGACTTCAATCTCAGGAGGAGTCTTGCCTCTAGCCATGTTAAAAGTCGATTTCCCCCGGGGTGTTGTTCGTCATGGGCGAGTCTCCGGCATCGTGCTCGCAGTCTGCTAGATAGTTCATCCAACACATTTCCGCACACATGATAGCGACTTCACATCGGAACCAGAGGGTAGTTTGACATCATTTTGCCACTTGTGATAGTGTAAGTGTATCAAGTAAGCTGAGGACAGGCAACTGTCCGTCAGCCTTGGGGGGCAGCAAGACAAGGGAATACCCAAGTTTCTCCGAGCTGAGATGCCTAAACGCGATCAAGCAGGGCGCTCAGCCGGTGGGCGAATAGCCCCGAGGGTTCAGGTGGAAACGCCTGCACCTCCCGATGTGGAAAGGAGAGTATATGAAGGCTGGCTTGTTCTGACAAAGCGCCCTTGACCTACAGGGCGTTTTTCTTTTGTCCCCACACACTGCAACTACTGAAGTGCCCTCTTCAGTCGGATTGTCGAGTATCTGGTGTAGTGATGCGGGACAAAGTGCACAAACGGGCCAGCCTTCATGACTCTCTACATGGTGCTCTCAGGGAGACCAGAGCACTTGGAATGGGAGCCAAACCTGTATCGTGTCGATAAATGAATGGGACATGGCTCCTCTCTAGCGACGCATCCCAAGGGGCCCTTTGTACTAGTATCGGATTTCGGTAGGGAGCCTTGTCCCGCGGATGCCTAGTCTACGGCAATCATCACGTTGGAGGCCTTGATAACCGCGTAGACCTGTGAACCCTTCTTCAGTTTCAAGCTCTGGGCAGACTGCTTCGTGATGACCGACACCAGTTCGATCTTGCCTGGCAGTTGCACGGTGACTTCAGCGTTGATGACCCCCAGTTTTACCGCCTTGACCTTCCCCTTCAGGACATTCCGAGCACTGATCTTCATGGCATCCCTCCTCTGTGACGTGATGATCTTGGCCAGTGATTCAATGATATCACGGCCTACAAGGCGCACTTAACCGGTCACCCGGGTAACCAACCGACTGGCCGCGCGCTCGGACCCGCGGGCTTGCCAGTCGAGCCACCCGCATAGGGACGGTCGGTTGCGCCGGTACCACCTTACTGCTAAAGTTGTTCCTGAGGATTATGTAGATGAGGCTGTTCTGGCTGGCCGGAGCCGTCACGCTGGTAGTCGGCCTGATCGGGGGCGTCGTGGCGGCAGTTGTGATATATCCCAACATGGCAGTCGCCGTTCCGATCCTGGCAGTGGGTTTGGCTGTCGCTCTGCAGAAATACACCGCCAGCTTCTTCGGCTACTTCGTCATCAACTTCTCTAGAATCTATGCGCCGGGAGACAGAATCCGTATCGGCAACATCAAGGGTGACGTCCGGTGGGTAGGCCTCATACACACTACGTTGGAGGAGGTGGGGGAAGACGAGAAACTGGGGGGCGAACTCACTGGACGGATCCTGCATGTGCCCAACTTGGTGATATTGGATCAGCCGGTGCTCAACTACTCCAAGGACTACTCTGTTCACGAAAGGGCCATTACCTCTGACTACATGTTTGACGAAGTCCGCATTCCTCTTACCACCGACAGCAATGTGGCTAAGGCCAGCCAACTCCTGGAGGGTATCCTGAGGGTCCAGGAAGATGTCCATCTGAAAGAAGCCCGGGAGATGTTTCAGAACGGTTATCCCAAGTTCCTCAGTGAGGCCACGGGAGGGCCGAGGATTCTGGTACATGTCGAGCCGCAGCGTATCTGGATCAATGGCAAGTTCGTGGCGCCCATCCGCGGGCGGAATCAGTTGAGAAGCCGGATTCTGATGCAGTTCCTGGAGCGAGCGAGGGCCAACCAGGACGTCAAGCTCGCCTAGACAAGCGCCGAACGATCCTGCCTCATTCCACTCTCTCCACTTTCAGCAGGTTTGTCGTGCCTGGAATGGCGATGGGGAGACCGGCAGTAATCACAATGAGGTCGCCTTTGCGAGCGATTCCGGTTTCGATGCACAGGCGCACGCCCTCGGCGAAGAGGTCGTGCACGGTAGCTGGCTCTGGCACCTCGTAGGGATAGACCCCCCAAGACAGGAGGAGCCTCAGTCTCTGTCTGGGGCTGGGGGTGGCAGCCAGAATCGGGATGCCGGGACGATACTTGGCCACCCGTCTGGCGGTGCTGCCGGACATGGTGAAGGCGACGATGGCCATTGCACCCAACTGGTGAGCAGTGTGGCAGGCGGCGTAGCTGATGGCATCGTCGGTCACTGGTTCGAGGTCTGCTCCCTTCTCTGCGATTATCTTGCTGTAGGGAAGCGCGGACTCGGTCTCCAAGGCTACTCGTGTCATGACTTTGACGGCTTCAACTGGATATCGCCCCACTGCTGTCTCTTCTGACAGCATGATGGCATCCGTACCGTCGAAGATGGAATTGGCTATGTCGGTGACCTCGGCCCTTGTTGGCAATGGCGAATCCACCATGGACTCCAACATCTGGGTGGCAGTGATCACGGGTTTTCCGGCGCGGTTGCACTTCCTGATGAGCTCCTTCTGCACCAGTGGCACTTTCTCCAAAGGGATTTCTACTCCCAAGTCACCTCGTGCCACCATCAGGCCATCGGCCGCTGCTATGATACGGTCAATGTCCTGCCACGCTTCCCACTTCTCTATCTTGGCGATGAGCGGTATGTCAGCGCCCTTCTCTTTCAGAAATGACTTCACGTCAAGAACGTCACTGGCCGCTCTGACGAAAGAGAGTGCCATGAAGTCGACCCCGTGGTCGATGCCAAACAGCAGGTCCTCCAGATCCGTTTCCATTGGCGAAGGGACGCGCAAGTTCACCCCAGGCGCGTTTATTCCCTTCTCCCATTCCAAAACGCCGCCCACAACAACACGGCAGGTTACATCTGTAGCGCTCTTCTGCCGGACCTCCAGTTTTATGGCTCCATCGTTCAGGAAGATGACGTCTCCTGGCTTGACGCTCTCTGGCAGACCGGGCAGACTCACGCTCACGGCATATTCGTCACCATCCACACGGCGGGTGGTGAGTACGAAATCGCTGCCTTCGTTCAGAGTAACGTCCTTCGACTTGAGCCGTCCGGTCCTTATCTTGGGACCGGGAAGGTCCTGCAGGATAGCCACCGGCATCTTGAGCCTGGCGGACACATCGCGGAGGGTGCGAATGCGGCTCATCTGATCTTGATGGCTGCCGTGAGAGAAGTTGAGGCGGGCCAAGCTCATGCCGGCCCTGAGGAGCTGTTCTATCATGGATGCTGATTCGCTGGCGGGGCCAATAGTGCAAACGATCTTGGTTCTACGATTGATGTTCATGCTTGCCCATCATTATACAACTTCAGATGAAGGGAGCGGCCTATTGACAACCTAGGCGCCCGCGTTTGATAATCTGCATCGAATCATGGGGTCCGGAGTGGTGGGGAGGCTGTTCTAAGAGAGGTGTCTGCTTACTGCAAACTGGCTTCTGGATGGATTTAAGAGACCAGATGTGGTTTCTGCACCGGTGGGCAATTTGGAGCAGGCTGGCTGGTGCAGGAGAATCTCGCTGGTTCAAAGCTGCAAGCGGTCAGAACCTGAGCTTCGCGGAGAGCCAGCTACAAACCTGCCAAGCGAGCAGAGGAGGGTCAACTGGCTCGGTCCCAGCCTGCCTGCATGTCTGTCTAACGCTGTCACACGAACATCCTCTCCCTGACCTCCTTTTCGAGTAGTCCGTGCCCGCAAAAACCCTTTTTATATGCTAGCCCGGTTGGCGTCTTCTGGTATGTGACTTTTGTCTCTTTGCTTTCGCCTCGTTCGTTCAGCCCCATTTCGGCGTGCTATAATTCGCGATAGGCTGATTACTGCATGCCCACGTCACTCCCTGCGATACTGTCTCCTGCCTGCATGGCCTTTTTCAAAGATGAGCGGAATGCATCTCTATCAGCAATCCGGAGGGGTAGGCATATGAATCGAAGTGACAACGCTGATGCCGCACGAATGAAAGAACGGGTGGGCCTCTATCGCGCGAAGAATCCGGAGGCGGATCGCTGGGCTGGTGGCTATGGGGTCATCACACACTGCCTGGAGACGCAGGCCGGAGTGTTTGCCATGGCAGAGTCGCTGGCCGCCCGGGGTATGAGCGGAGATGGCGTACCGCTTTTCGAGGTGCTCCACGCCGCCGACCGCATTGCCAGCGCTGGCATGTGGCTGGTGGTCCATGAGACGTACGCTAGCCAGGTCTACTTGGATGGGCGCGCCCTAGCATCGGAGGACTTCAAGCCGGATCCAGAGGGCCACACTGGTGGATCCCTCAACATGGTGCCGGCTTACACCGGCTACATGGCTGCCAATGCCATCACCGGTCACACGCGGTCGTGGATCATGGGCCAGGGCCACTGCGTGTCAGCCATCGACTCGGTGAACCTGCTCTTGGACAACATGAGTCCCGCCCACGCCCAGCGATATTCGCTGACCGACGAAGGGTTAACGCGTTACGTCCAGGACTTCTACTCATACCGGCTGCGTGCCGACGGTCGCCCAGACTCGCCACTTGGCAGTCACGTAAATGCGCATACCGCCGGTGGAATGGCCGAGGCTGGGTACCTTGGCTTTGTGGAGCTCCAGTACGTTCATATGCCGCTGCCTGGAGAGAGGCTGGTAGTGTTTCTCAGTGACGGTGCTTTCGAAGAGCAGCGAGGGAGCGACTGGGCTCCCCGCTGGTGGCGGGTGGACAACTGTGGGCTGGTGATGCCCATTATGATCAACAATGGCCGCCGCATCGATCAAAGAACCACCATGTCTCAAGAGGGTGGTGTGGAATGGTTCATTGACCATCTGAAACTGAACAGCTTTGATCCGATCGTCTTCGATGGCAGGGACCCGGCGGCCTTCGTCTGGGCTATACTTGAAATGGAGTGCCGGCTGGAAGCGCGCGGCAAAGCGGTGCGATCCTGCGATGAATGCTACCCCGTGCTGCTCCCGTACGGAGTAGCGGTAGCGCCGAAAGGGGCCGGATTCTACGGCGCAGGTACCAATCTGGCCCACAACCTCCCACTGGGATCGAACCCGCATACCGACAAGGTGGCCGCGGAGAACTTCAATAGCAGTACCCGGCGACTGTGGGTGCCGCTGGCGGGTTTGAAGGAGTCGATTACCAGACTCCAACACCACAGGACTTCCGGCCGACCTCTGGAACGCGATCATGCTTTGGCCCGGCGGGATCTGTCTCTGCGCGAACTGCCGCCGGCAGTCTTCAAGCCGGTGCCGGACAACCGGCTGGATAAATCATCCTGGACCAGGTCATCGCCCATGCATGCCGTGGACGCTGTCTTCCTGGCCACGGTGAAAGCCAATCCTCACCTTCGACCTCGCGTGGGCAACCCTGATGAGATGCGCTCCAATCGGATGCTGCAGACACTCGATGCCTTGAAGTTCCTGGTGACTCACCCTGAGCGTGGTATCCCTGAGGACGTCCATGGCGCTGTCATCACGGCGCTCAATGAAGAGGCGGTGGCGGCAGCCGCCTTGGCTAACAAGGGCGGGATCAACATCATTGTCACCTACGAGGCCTTCGGGGCCAAGATGCACGGCGTGGTGCGCCAGGAGATCATCTTCGCCAAGCATTGCAAGGAGGCTGGGCAGCCGCCCCGTTGGCTGTCTGTGCCCCTGGTGCTGACCTCTCATACCTGGGAGAACGCCAAGAACGAGCAGTCCCACCAGGACCCGGTCATGGCTGAAGCTATGTTGGGGGAGCCATCAGACGTGTCCCGGGTCATGTTCGTTGCTGACTACAACAGCGCCGTCGCGGTAATACGCGGAGTCTACCAGACGCAAGGTCAGGTCTGGACTCTGGTGATACCCAAGTATGACTCAGTGCCGGAGCTGTTCTCACCCGACGAGGCAGGCCGGCTGGTCACGGATGGCGCTCTTTGTCTTGACTGGGCAGGCTATGAGGGAAACGGACAGCAAGTAATCCTGACGGCTATCGGTGCCTATCAACTGGAGCAAGTGATAAGGGCATCGGTCCGTTTGAAGGACCGGGGGGTGCCGCACTCTGTGGTCTACATGCTGGAACCTGGGAGGTTCCGCTTGCCGCGCAGTGAGGGCGAGTCTGCCCATGCGGCATCGGCTGATGCCAGGTCTGCCCTCTATCCGAATCACGTGCCAGCCCGCGTATTCGTCACTCACACCAGGCCTGAGACCATCCTAGGCGTGCTGCAGCCCTTGAATACTGGCGCTGGCCGCACGGTTGGTCTGGGGTTCACCGGTCAGGGAGGTACGTTGACCACACCGGGCATGCTCTTCGTCAACCGGTGCACTTGGGCTCACATTCTGCTAGAGGTGGCTGGGCTTCTGAGCCTGCCTCTGGATAGGCTGCTGGACCCGCCAGAGCAGGCAGCCGTAAGTGGCAGGTTGTCTCCGGAGGGCGTTGTCATCTAGCTCTCTCATCGTAAGGGTCAGTGGCGCGAAACCAGCCATGATCAGAGGCCCCGAGAAAGAAACACCGACATGAGAACTTGGTCCCCTGTCGGTGTCAATAGCGATTATGCCCGGTGCTCTGCTAGAGCGCGATCTCCTTCAGGTCCGGACTGATGATCAGTTTCGCCTCAGTCACAGACTGCACGTCTTCGGCAGTGAGGCCGGGAGCGACCTCCTTCAACACGAGACCTCTGTCGGTGACCTCCATGACGGCCAGATCGGTTACTATCAAATTGACCACGCCGACTGCTGTGACCGGGTAGGTGCACTTCTTGACAATCTTGAAATCGCCCTTCGTGGTCACATGCTCCATGGCAGCGATGACCTTCTTGGCACCGACGGCCAGATCCATGGAACCGCCGATGTTGCCGACGTGCTCTGGGAAGCCGCGCTCGGGGTTGTTCCATCCGGCAAGGTCACCCTTCTCAGAGACCTGCAGCGCGCCCAGAACGGCCACATCCATGTACCCGCCACGAATCATGGCAAAGGATTCACAATTGGAGAAGAAGCAGCAACCCGGAAGTTCTGTTACGGGCTGGCAGCTGGCATTGATGCAATCCTGGTCGATGTTGTCACCTTCAGCCAGAGGCCCGCAGTTCAGCATTCCGATCTCAGCTTGCAGGACGATGTCTCTACCCTCAATCCAGTTGGACACCAGAGTAGGTATGCCAATGCCCAGGTTGACATAGGATCCGTCCTGTAGCTCATTGGCTATCCTCAGGGCTATGAGTTCCCGGGCTACTCCCTCGAACTTCTTGTTGTTGGGTTTCACTACCACTTATTGACCTCCCGTTAATTCGCTCAAGCGCCTAGTCGATGCCCGGCCTGTAGGTCCGCCGTGCCACTTCGACCACCCGTTGAACGTAGACTCCGGGTATGTGCACCTTGTCGGGGTCCAATTCACCCGGCTCCACCACCTTCTCGACCGAGGCTATGGTGATCCTGGCAGCGGCTGCCATCTCGGGGTTAAAGTTGCGGGCAGTCTTGCGGCAGATGCAGTTCCCCATTCTATCCCCTCTCCAGGCATACACGAACGCGTAATCTGGTTTGAGGGCGATCTCCAGCAAGTAGGGGCGGCCATTGAACGCCCTTGTTTCCTTGCCGCGTGCCACGACTGTGCCTACGCCGGTCGGCGTGTAGAAGCCAGCGAGTCCTGCACCCGCTGCCCGCAGTTTCTCAATGAACGTGCCCATCGGGAACACTTCCACTTCAATCTTCGCGGCCCGTACGGCCATCTCAAAGGGCGAGTTGGCGCCTCTGGACGCGGATCGATAGAAAGGATAGTTGCAGATGGCTTTCTTGATCTGTCCCTGCTCGACCAGCTTGCTTATGTCCTCGTTACCAGGGCCCATCTGCATACAGATGATAGTCAGGTTCTTGGCTCCATGCCTGGCCAACGCCTGAATAAGCTGTGCGGGAGTGCCTGCAGTAAAGAAGCCTCCAATGGCGATGGAGGCTCCATCAGGTATGTCCTTGACGGCTTCATCTATGCTGGCAAAGACTTTATCCATTCTGTCTCCCTATTCCACCTTTCGTGTTCTTGTCTGAGTGAGATTATCCCAAGCCGCAGCTACGCTCTGTGGTACTCCTTCCTCCATCCTTTCTCCCATGTGGCGATTCCGGCTGGGTTCACCCCTTGGCCAAGGAAAAAGAATAGAGCATCTGCGTTCTATATGTCAATTCTCACACAGTCGCCCTGCTGTTGGGGTTCACCGGCGATCTGCAGTTCGATGGGGGACGTTCGTGAAACTAAGAAGGCCGAGCTTGGCTCGGCCTTCCTAGGATCGTGACAGCACCTACTGCACTTTGACTTCGATTTGCTTGGGTTTGGCTTCCTCTGCCTTGGGTAACTTGATCTCGAGTACTCCCTTGTCCAGGGTGGCCGAGATCTTCTCTGCCACTACGCGGAAGGGCAGCTCTATCAGGCGAGAATACTTGCCGAAGTTGCGCTCTCTCATGTACCAGGTCTTCCCGTCTTCAGTCTTCTCCTCCTTCTTCTCGGCCTCGATCCTCAAGGTACCCTCTTCCAGGGTGATGTGGAGATCGTCTCTCACTATGCCCGGCAGATCAGCCTTGATCACCAGTTCGTCCTTTGTCTCATGGACGTCCAAGTCCATACCAAGGCCGCCAGTGACCAGGGCCGGCTTCCAGGGAGCCCACACGTCCCCAAACATCCTTTCGAATTCCTCCAGGATCGGATCTACTCTGACAATTGCCGTCATCCCTGTGCCTCCTTTCTCTGATATTCGTTCTGTCTGTTTACGATTCTATGATCGCACCAAGTGCTGAGTAAGCGACTTTAATCACAAGGAATGAGCGGAGCACTGGGGGAGAGTGGCTTGGAATTCCTGTGCTGTAGGTTATCTCTTGTGGGCTAAGCAGGATGACTGTCAGCGGGTTATCGGGAACTCTTTCGGAGGGCAGCCCATGTCAGTCTGAACTGGGATCACCGTGCTATAATGTCGCCGATCCGAACAAAGACCCTGTCCATTCCAGGAGGTGTTGCCAGTGTTCGCAGCTACTCACATGGCCGTTGGAGCTCTGGTGGAATCCCGGGTGAGGAAGAAGGCGCCCACGGCGTTGATCGCACTGATCAGCCATGCTGCTCTCGACATGACCATCTTCTGGCATGCACGAGATGCCCAGTATCAATGGCCAGAGGGTTCATTCCCCCTGTTCGAGGTGGTTCCTTATCCCCATGACATACAGAGTTGGCTTCTCGTTGCGGTGCTTATCATCTCCGCGGCTGCTGTGGCTGTACTGCTACGCCGGTACTGGTGGGGCATGCTATGGGCGCTCTCTCCAGACATAATGGACTTTGTAATACTGAGACCGTTGACCGGAGAACACCCGATCCATGACTTGTTCAAGAAGGTCTCAACGCCTTGGGGTTTCGCCGTGGAGATGCTCCTGGTGGTCGTTGTGGTGCTGGTGCTGTACCTGAAGGGTCGGAAGCGGGCTGCAGCCCAGGACCGAATCCCGTGACCGGCAGACCCGCGTCTGCTTGACACGAGCTGATCTTCTTCCGACACGTAGATCAACGGGGCGGAGACTCATCTTTCCGCCCCGGCCAAGCCCAGTGCTGAGGACCCTTCTCCGACTCTATTTGTCGTGGTACACAGGGCGTCGCTTCTCAAAGAAAACGGCCTTCGTGGCCTCCTGCGCATCCTCGGTGAAGCCACATAGGACATTCCCTCGTCCTTCCAGTTGAGTGGCGGCATCCAGGCTCGGAGCGTCGATGTTGCTGTTGAGCAGCTCCTTGGTCAGCCTCAAGGCGAATGGCGTGGCGCTGAGCATCTCCGTGGCCAAGTCCGCGGCTACTTGGTCCAGTTGATCGTCCGGAACCACGCGAGACACGTAGCCGATGCGCTCTGCGGTAGCGGCATCCAGGACTCTGCCGGTGTAGATGTATTCGGCAGCCCTCGATAGGCCGATAAGGCGGGGCAGGAAGTAGCTTGATCCCAAGTCGCCGCCTGAATAGCCGATCCGGATGTTGTTGGCATTGAACCGGGCGGACTCACCGGCAATGCGAATGTCACAAGCCATGGTGAGGCTGAAGCCGCCTCCGGCCGCTGGGCCACGGACCGCAGCTATGAGGGGTTGGGGAGCCCGGCGCATCTGGACGACAACGTCGGCGATTGCCCGCTGCAGCATGTGGCCGTTGGTGGCCAGACCGGAGGGCCCCTTGACTTCTTCCGAACCCTTCCCCACAAGTCCGGTCAGGTCCTTGACGTCGAAACCGGCGCAGAATGCCCGGCCGGTGCCGGTAACGATAACCACACGGGCCTCTGGGTGTTCGTCCAAAGTAGTGAAGAAGTGCCTCAGCTCCTTGACCATCTCGACGGAGATGGCGTTAAGGCGGTCCGGCCGGTTCAGCCTGAGCCAGCCGACGTAGTCTTGACAGGTGAAATATAATGTTTTATAGGTCATTTAGTTAAAAGTCCTCCTTCAGTCAGGGATGCCACCATGTTAGCATTCACGCTTGAAGGAGGTCAATTTTGTTAGGTCGGGATCTGCGTGGGGGGAAACTCGCAGTCCCGGGCTATATGGCTCACTGAGATGGCAATCACTCTTTAGCTGGTGATTGCACCCTCGTTCTGGTAACGGGGAACAAGAGAAGGTAAGACTGGTCTGAAGACGCCGGCCACAGTTCTGGGGGTGGTTGCCTTTCCCGCGGGGGGAGTGGCGAAAAGGGAACTGTCCTCCAGAAGTGTCCGTTCAGCCAAGAGAGGGAAATCATGCAGACCTATTCTTGTCAGCACTGCGGCCTCAATTCCGAGACTACTTTCGATCTCTTTCTCCACATCTTCACGCAGCACATGCACAAGGATGTGGGATTGACCAGGAAAGAGGTGCGGAGACTGCTGAGGGAAGCACGCCCATTGGATATGGCCCATTGGGTCGTCTACTGTAACTAGCCCCCGTCCTGCACCGAGGGCGCCGTCACTGCTAAGATCATTGCGCGCTCGTCTCAAGTCCTGGATGTGTTCCCCTCTCTGCTGGCACAAGCCCCAAGGCCTCTTGCCTCAACTCTTGAACTGCTGACGCGTGGGCGGCGAGGACTTGGCGGTCCGGCTGGCGGGTTGGAGAGCCGAATTTGTTGACTTCGACCGTGGGACATGGTTCCCGCACAGCCTCATTCTGGCTCTTGGATTGGATTCGAATGACAGATGGAAGGAGTGTCACCAACAATGTCAACTGACAAGGAGAATCAGGCTGACCTTTCCGAGTTCAGAGACAAGGTGGAGAAAGAGCCAATCGGGGCCTTTTTCGGGATGAAGCTGTTGGAATTGTCTCCGGGTTATGCCAGAGTCAGTATGAAGCTGCGATCGGATTATCTCACCTTCAATGGGTTTATCTTCGGCGGCATCATTACATCCATAGCTGATCAAGCGTTTGCCTGTGCCACGAATTCCATGGGCCGCCCCAGCATAGCCACCCAGTTTAACGTTCATTTCATTGCGGCGGCGGCGCCGGGAGATGACCTTATTGCTGAGGGAAAGGTGCTGCGAAAAGGCAGGCGCGTTGATGTGTGCGAGATTGGGGTGACTAACCAGGATGGGAAGCTTATTGCCAGGGCTAGTGGCACAGCCATCCCCATGACGTGAGATCGAATCAGTGGATATGACGTTTTGCGGGCCTATCGGTGAACCGATAGGCCCGCCCTTCCTGTTCAGGCCATAGAGTCGAATCAGGCCTTGTTCTTTATGACCACCACCTCGGCGATCTTGGTCGCAGTGGCGTCGTCCATTCCGATGGTGTGTTGAAGTTCCTCGAGGAATTTCTTCTCGTTCTCTTCCACTACGCTATCGGCGAGAACCAGGTCCACGGCTACAAAAAAGGCGGCGGCCAGTTCATCCTTGCTCAGGCTGGCCTTGGCTGCCTGCAACACCGGTCCAATGCCGCGCTTCTTGATCAGCCCGGCAACCTTATTGAGGATGTTGGCCAAGTCCCTGAGGTCGGCCTTTCTGAAAGCCTTCAACGTCATGAGGTCGATGGCGACGCGCTGTACTTCATCCGGACTGACCTCGCCATCCAAAGCTACGGCGGCCACAGCCACCGCACCGAAGGCTTGCCTCTTGTCGAATTCTATCTCCCCGCCTTCCTTCCCTAGGACCTTGTCGAACAAACCCATTTCTGTTATCCCTCCTTATTCTCTGAACGTCTATGGTTTGTGCTGATTTGGCAGCCAAGCATTATACATCATAACTTCCTCAGGTTGGTCATTTGACAGATGGTCATTCACTCGTGGCATGTACGTCGCGAGCGCAATTGTTGGCAAAGTGTGATCTAGGTCATACACTCACGGTTGATCGAGACGCCATAATCCTTCTGCAATGCTTGACAGGTTCATGTTGGCTCGATAGAATGTATTGTAGGAGTAATTAGTAATGATAACTATTACTGATTGCAGATAATTAGCTCATGAGAAAGTCAAAACAGAGAGACGCGATCTTGAGGGTCTTGATGAGCACGACGTCACATCCGACGGCTGAATGGTTGTATGAGGAAGTGAGGAAGGAGATTCCAAATATAAGCCTGGGGACCGTCTACCGAAACCTGAGGCTGATGAAACGCCAGGGCGAGATACTGGAGCTGGAGCAGACTGGCACCTATAGGAGATTCGATGGAAACTCAGCCAATCACTATCACTTCAGGTGTGAGGAATGTGGGAGGGTCTTTGACATTGATGAGCCCCTTGTAGAGGGAATTGACGAGCGTGTAGAGAGGAACACTGGTTTCAAGGTTTCGCATCATCGGCTGGAATTCCGCGGCTTGTGCCGTGATTGTCAGACTGCAGGAAAGAGTAGTTGAGGAGGTAAGGGTATGGACACTGCGATCAAAGAGCTGAAGAGGAATGTGGTCATCAAGGCGGTTAAGGGTCTATACCGCGGTCAGCAGAGGATAGACGATGATGCCGGCTACCGGGCCGAGGTCAAGGTCTGCCTGGAGCGGGCGCGATTGATCACCCAGTCCTACCGGGAGACCGAGGGCGAGCCCATGATCACCCGCAGGGCCAAGGCCCTCAAGAAGATCCTGGACGGCATGACTATCTACATCCAGGACAAAGAGCGCCTGGTGGGCAACATGGCGGCTGACCCCAACTCCCTGCCTCTCTATCCGGAGCTGTACTGGCGCTGGCTGGAGAAGGCCCTGGACAATGAGTACCAGCATCTGCTCAGCGATGAAGGCAAGAAGGAGCTTAAAGAGATCAACAAGTACTGGGTGAAGCTCTCGGTGCACGGCATGGAGCGGAGCCTGGTGCCGGAAAGCTACAAGCCCTTCACGGGCTACACCCCGGTGAGCGTTTTCAGCTACACCTGGGACATGGTGCTGCCCAACTACGAGAAGATCCTCCAGGTGGGCCTCAAAAGCATCATCAAGGAAGCCCAGGACAGGCTGAAGGAAATCACCCAGGACACTGACCTGGATGCCCGGGAGTACCTCAACCAGAGGAGGTTCCTGGAGGCGGCCATCATCAGCCTGCAGGCCACCATCGACTTCGCCAAGCGGTATGCCAGGCTGGCCAGAGAGAAGGCGGCCAATGAGAAGCGCCCGGACGAGAAGAAGCGGCTGGAGAAGCTGGCCGAGATCTGCGACTGGGTGCCGGAGAACCCCTGCCGCACCCTGCACGAGGCCATGCAGTGCTACTTCTTCATCCATCTGATTGTGGGGTTCATCGAGCTGCCCTCGGTGGGCTGCGGGATAAGGCTGGACAAGGTCATGTATCCCTACTACAAGAAGGACCTGGATGAGGGGCGGATCACCAAGGCTGAGGCCCTGAACCTGGTGGAGTCCCTGTGGATCAAGTTCGAGGAAATGGGCTTCATCCATCCCCCCAGACTGTTCGGCTCCGCCGGCGGCGGACTGGCCTGGCAGAATGTCACCCTGGGCGGTGTGGATGCCGACGGCAAGGATGCCAGCAATGACCTCTCCTACATGATCCTGGAGGCCACCAAGGAGCTGCACTCGGTGCAGCCGCCCTTGTGCTTCCGGTACCATGACAAGATACCGCGGGCCTTGGTGCTGAAGGCTATCGAGACTCTCCGCAGTGGCGTGGCCCAGCCGGCCTTCTTCAACGACAAGATGATGGTGCCTTATCTCCTGGAGAAGGGCTTGCCGCTGGCCGATGTCAGAGACTATGCCATCAGCAACTGCATGTCCTGGGTCATACCGGGCAAGGCCATGGTGTACCGGCAGGGGATGGGGATGTTCTCCTTCACCAACTGCATGATGCTGGCCTTGAACCAGGGTGTGGACTGGATCAGCGGGCAGAAGTCAGGCTATCCCACGCCCGATCCATTGACCTACAAATCCATCGATGACATCATCGAGGCCACCTTCCAGCAGTTCAACTTCTACATGGAAAAGGAAGTCTACATCAACAACATCGCCGATGCCCTGTACCAGGAATACCTGCCGCGGCCGCTCATCTCGGCCCTGTCTGACGAGTGCATCCAGAGGGGCAAAGACATCCGGGACTACTACTACTACCACCGCAACTACGTCATGCCCACCGGGGTGAACAACGTGGCCGACTCGCTGGCGGCCATCAAGAAGCTGGTCTTTGAAGAGAAGAAGGTCACCATGCCCCAGCTCCTGGATGCCCTGAAGAAGAACTTCGAGGGCCAGGAAGATCTGCGCCAGATGCTGCTCTCCGCGCCCAAGTTTGGCAATGACGACGATTATGTGGACAGCATCGCCGAGAAGGTCCACTTCCGCATCCTGGAAGAGACGCGGAAGTACACCACCTACTATGGCTATCCTTATGACACTGACGGCACCAATGCCTCGGTAGGCTACTTCCTGGGATTCGATGTGGCCGCCACGCCGGAAGGGCGCAAGGCCCGGGAGCCGCTCCACGACGGGACGGTATCGCCGGTGCAGGGTCGGGACAAGAAGGGGCCCAGCGCGGTACTCAAGTCAGTGGGCAAGGTAGACCCGCTCTTGTCCAACAACCACTTGTTCAACCAGCGGTTTGCGCCGCAGTTCCTGGAGGGAGAGAACCGCGAGATCTTTGCCGACTACCTGAAGACCTGGTCCGACCTGGGAATACATCACATCCAGTTCAACGTAATCGACCCGGACATCCTGAAGGATGCGCAAAAGCATCCGGAGAAGCATGCCGACCTGATCGTCAGGGTGGCGGGCTATTCAGCCTACTTCGTGGACCTGACCAAGACCCTGCAGGATGACATCATCGCCAGAACGGAGCATGCGCTGGGATAAGCAACGAAGCGTTCGTCTGACAGCTAGAAGATGGGGCTCACCGCCTCGGTGAGCCCCATCTCGTTTCTTGGATGATTCGGGAGGTTCTGATGGTGTTACGGAGGATGAATCTGTCTGTGGTGAAGCTGTTGCCGGAACTAGGGAGTCTGGGATTGCCTGCGTTTGCGAATCCAAAGGATGGCCTCGATGAACGCGGTCATAGTGATCAGAAGAATAATCACCTTCTGGATAAGCGTACCCTTCATGACGAAAGTGGCAACCCAGATGGTGGGTGTGAGGCCAACGCGCACGAGAGCCCGCAGTGAATCATGGCGGGCAATGAATCTGGCGAGTGGCGGACTGAGTCTATAGTACGTAGAGACGAACCAGCGTCCTGCTGGGTTCGTCATCAGGTATCCATCACGGAAGTCGCGTAGCACCTGTATCTGGTCAATCATGGGTGTCCCGTAGGCGGCCGTGGCGATGAAGCAGCGGAAGTCCTCGATGGTGTAGGTTTCACTGTCTCCAGACTTGGCATCGTCATCGGTGGCCGTGATGGTCAATGCAGAAACGGCAGATCTGGCCCTGGCTTCTATGTTCAGAACACCGGCCACCAGTGTGCCGGTATCGTCCCCTGTCTCGCCGTAGGTTCCGTTGGCATTACCGTCGAAGAGAAGGCCTGAGGGACTGGAACTCATGACGACCGAGACGTTGTCTGATGGCACCAAGTTGCCGAAGGAGTCGTAGGCGGTCACGGTTACGGTGAAAGGTATGGTCACTCGCTGCGTATAGTTGTCAGATATCACTTCATAGTGATCAACAACGCCGGCGCTGACGGTGAGTGGAGTGGTATCTGGGGAGGCCGGGAGTGCAGAATAGGCGCCGGTGACAGTCCAGGTGCCGGATGTCTGCGAGGTGTAGATATTGGCAGCCCAGGAGCCACCGGCGGCCAGGTCTATGGTGAAGGTGGTCTGGGCGGTGACGTCGCCTAGGCTATTGTTCGCGATATCGAAGGCTTGAGCCGTGTAGGTCTGACTTGTGCCGGCGGGAATCGTGACGTTATCCGGGGATATGACGATGTGGTGTGGAGCTCCAGCAGTGACGGTGAGTGGAGTGGTATCTGGGGAGGCCGGGAGTGCAGAATAGGTGCCGGTGATAGTCCAGTTGCCGGATGTCTGCGAGGTATAGACGTTGGCAGCCCAGGAGCCACCGGCGGCTAGATCTATAGTGAAGGTGGTCTGGGCGGTGACGTCGCCCAGGGTATTGTTGCCGATGTCGAAGACTTCAGCGGTGTAGGTCTGACTATTGCCGGCGGAAATGGTGACGTTATCCGGGGATATGACGATGTAGTGTGGAGTTCCGGCAGTGATGGTGAGTGAAGTGGTATCTGGGGAGGCTGGGAGTGCAGAATAGGTGCCGGTAACAGTCCAGGTGCCGGATGTCTGCGAGGTGTAGATATTGGCTGACCAGGAGCCACCGGCGGCCAGATCAATGGTGAAGGTGGTCTGGGCGGTGACGTCGCCCAGGCTATTGTTCCCGGCGTCGAAGGCTTCGGCGGTGTAGGTCTGACTAGTGCCGGCGGAAATGGTGACGTTATCCGGGGAGATGACAATGTATTGTGGCGCACTGGCGGTGACCGTCAGTGCAGTAGTGTCAATGAATCCGCTGTAGATACCGGTGACGGTCCAGTTGCCAGATGTCTGCGAGGTATAGACATTGGCTGACCAGGAGCCACCGGCGGCCGAATCAACTGAGAAGGCGGTCTGGGCAGTAACGTCACCCAAGCTGTTGTCTCCGATATCGAAGACTTCAGCGGTATAGGCCTGGGTTGAGCCGGCGGTGATGGTAACGTTATCCGGTGAGATCACTATGTGGTGTGGCGGCCCGGCGGCGACGGTGAGTGAAGTGGTATCTGGGGAGGCTGGGAGTGCAGAATAGGTGCCGGTGACAGTCCAGTTGCCGGATGTCTGCGAGGTGTAGATATTGGCTGACCAGGAGCCACCGGCGGCCAGGTCTATAGTGAAGGTGGTCTGAGCCGTGACGTCGCCTAGGCTATTGTTCCCGACGTCGAAGGCTTCGGCGGTGTAGGTCTGACTCGCTGTGGCAGTGATGGTGGCGTTGTCCGGGGAGATCACTATGTGGTCGACCGTTCCGGCATTAACGGTGAGTGTGGCTGTATCCAAGAAGGTAGTGTTGTAGGTGCCGGTCACTGTCCAGTTGCCGGCATTCTGCGAGGTGTAGACACTGGCGGCCCAGGAACCTCCGGCGCTGGCCTCGATGGAGAAGACAGTGGTGGAGGTGACATCTCCGAGGCTGTTGTTGCTCGCATCGAATGCTTCAGCAGTGTAGGTCTGAATCGTTGTCGCAATGATGGTGGTGTTATCCGGGGAGATCACTATATGGTTGATTGCCCCGGCATTAACGTTGAGAGCGGCTGTATCCGAGAAGGTAATGTTGTAGGTGCCGGTCACTGTCCAGTTGCCGGCATTCTGCGAGGTGTAGACATTGGCGGCCCACGAGCCTCCTGCGCCGGTCCCGATGGAGAAGACAGTGGTGGAGGTGACATTTCCGAGGCTGTTGTTGAACTGGTCGAACGCTTCAGCGGTGTAGGCCTGGGTTGAGCCGGCGGTGATACCGGCGGTAGCCGGGGAGATCACTATGTGGTTGACTGCCCCGGCACTAACGTTGAGAGTGGCTGTATCCGAGAAGGTAGTGTTGTAGGTGCCGGTAACCGTCCAGGTGCCGGCATTCTGCGAGGTGTAGACATTGGCGGCCCAGGAGCCTCCTGCGCCGTCCTCGATGGAGAATGTAGTGGTGGAGGTGACATCTCCGAGGCTGTTGTTGAACTGGTCGAAAGCCTCGACGGTGTAGGCTTGGGTTGAGCCGGCGGTAATCGCACTGGTATCTGGAGAGACGGCGATGCGGTTCACGACATCGGCGTTGACCGACCAGGTTGCTGTGTCAGTCAGGGCAGCATTATCGGTGACGGTAACCGTCTGGTTGCCGGAGGTGCGAAAGGTGACAGCATCAGTGAAGGTACAGGTGCCATTGTCGCTGAGTTGGAAGGTGTAGTCGCCCGGCAAGGTGACTGCTGGATCGGAAGATGTGAAATGGACCGTGCCGGTATATATCGTATCCACATTCTCAGAGGCATCGTAGGCTGTGACAGTGATGGAAAACGCCGTGCCTGCTATCGCACTGCCGCCATCGGGCGTGATCTCTAGGTGCGTAGCCTGTGATAAGACGGGGTGAGCATAGAGGGCCAGGAATGCCATCGAGGCCAGTGCGACAAGCAGAAGTGCTAACCCGGTCCTTCTCAGCATAAAGAAACCCCTCTGCATTTTACAGAGCGCAAGTATACCATGAGAGCGCAAATTCCGACAGCTTAATCCTGCTTTGATCACGTTGTGTTAGAATGGACAATGACTTGTCGGATGCATCAGACTGGAAGATCTCCTCAGGAGGCACCATTGAACAGTGAGCAAAAGAAGCTGGCGCTGTCACCGACGTGCTGCTGCTGTTGACGGGCACACTGTCCAGTGCTGCGAGTGCCCTGCTGCACTGGCTCCCCGGTTCAGTCCGCCACAGGTGCCCGGCGCTGACAGTTCTGACCTGCCCCACCACTGTATTGCGGGCACCGCTCCATTGCGGTGTTCGGCATCCGGTCGCTGCGAACGCGAGCCTGCACAGATCGGCAGAACGGCCCAGGGCCTGTGGGCGCCCGTGGCTACCCGGCGTCTGGACCGTTCTTCGTGCTTGCCTCCAAGGTGAAGTAGAAGGTGGCACCATGATTCGGTTCCGACTCGACCCAGATACGGCCACCATGTGCTTCGACCAGTCTGCGGCACACCAGCAAACCCAGCCCAGCTCCCTTTCTGTGATCCAGCATGGGGTTTCCGAGTTGCTGGAATGGCTTGAACAGCTTGGCTTGATCCTCTTTAGAGATACCGGGTCCCTGGTCCCTGACCGAGACAACCAAATGACCCGCATCACGTTTGGCGGACACTGTTATCTCGCTTCCTTCCGGTGAGTACTTCACACTGTTCTCCAGAAGGTTATACAGTATTCGCTCCAGCCTCAGTTGATCGGCGGAGAGTGGAGGCAGCTTTCTAGGCAGATCCACGATGAACTTATGTTTGGATGATTGACGCTCAATGCTGCCTATCACTTTGTGGGCAACCTTTGCCAGGTTGACTGGCTCGACGTGCAGGAACAGACGGTTGGCCTGAGCCCTGGAGAGTTCGAGCAGATTGCCGACGAGATGGGACAACTGCTCGGCTTCGAGAGCGGCATCCTCGAGGAGTTGGCGCGTCTCTTTCTGCGACAGACGTGGTCCTTCAGACATGGCAGTGTGGAGAGCGCCTATGATGACGGTCAAAGGACTACGCAGTTCATGGGATACCAGGCCGACAAACTCGTCCTTCATTTCATCTATCTTTCGTCGGTCAGCCATGTCTCGGAAGTAGATGATCGTCTGGATGTCGGCCGTATTTGGCTCGGCAAGCCTCACTAGTTTTGCCCAGACCGGCAGGGCCTGTCCGTCGTGACGCAGTATCTCAGTCTCCACCTCCATAGACTCTCCCTGGAGGAGGTGGGTGCGGTAATACGGCTCGGCGTCGAGGTCCTTTTTGGTCCCCAACTGTCGTGCCTTCTTGCCACGGAGGTCCTCCCTCTCGCATCCAAGCATTCTGCAGAGGCCCGCGTTGCAGTCGGTGATGATCCCTCGACCGTCAATGGACAATACGCCATCAGGTGAGGCCTCTACCAAAGTGCGGTATTTCTCCTCTGACAGACGCAGTGCGTCCTCCATCGTCTTTCGTTGACTGATGTCCCTGGTGGCACCGAGAAGCCCGATAGGCGTTCCCTTTTCATCGCGGATGAAAGTCACTTTCACTTCAACCCAGACTGTGGAGCCATCTTTGTCTCGCAATTCCACTTCCAGGGTCCAGTGATCCGGCTGGCCGTCTTGCCGTTGACTCGCTTTGGTCTGCTGTTGGGCCAGAGCCTTCATACCGCGCTCAAAGGAATCCGGCGTCAGCAGATCCATAACGGTCAGCTTGCCGAGCTCCTCCATGCTGTAGCCCGCCATTCGCGTCGCGGATGGACTCATGTAGGTGATGTTGGTTTGCATATCGGTGGTCCAAATCACGTCTGTGATGTTCTCAGCCAGCAGCCTGTAGCGTTTCTCACTCTCCCTCAAGGCCAAGTCCATTCGCTTGCGCTCCAGGGCGTTGGAGAACATCTCGGCGACCAGCCTAAGGAGCATAGTCGTCTCCTCGTCCCAAGTCTTCTTGCTGTGTGTCGAGCCGAGGCCGAGGAAACCGGTGGCGTTGCCCGCTTGGACCATTGGGACCACGATCATCGACTGCACTCCCTGACTCCGAAATAGGGCCCTTTCAGCCTCCGCTGCGGTCGGCAAGTCTGCCAATTCTGGTATGTGGACGCACTCTGCCTGTTTAACCTTGGCTACCAACCACGGGATGCTGTCGACCTGCACGGAATTGAATCTGCCAATCAAAGGTTCGGTCCCCTTGGAGCACCATTCATGCGCCAGATCCATCCTGATTCCGTCTTCACTGAAGATGAAGATGTAGCTGCAATCTACTTCAGTGAATCCTGAGATCGACTCCAGCGCGTTCCGAATGCCTTGGTCTATGTAGTCTGTTGAGATGCCTATGAACGCTGTAGAGATCTCGGTGATCAGCATCTCCAACTGAACGCGGTGTTCCAGTTCCATCTCTGCTATGCGGCGGTCAGTGATGTCACGGGCCACACCGAGGAAGCCAATGGGCTGACCACCTGCGTCGCGCAGGAAGTCTATCCTGATTTCTGCCCAGACCGTTCCTCCGTCTTTCTTCGACATCTCCAGAGTCGCCATGCGCAATGCCGGGGGCAGATCTATCCCCGACTTCGCCTTGGAAAGCGCCCATGAAAAGGATTTCAATACGGACTCTTTTGAGGAAGGAGCTACCCAGCTGTCAATGCTGAGAGACATTGTCTCTTCAGGGGTATATCCGGTCAGCTGCACCACTGAGGGGCTGACGTAGGTCAGCTTCATTGCCAAGTCCGAGGTGAATATGACATCTGACACGTTCTCAGCCAGGAGACGATAGCGACTTTCACTCTCCCGCAGAGCTTCCTCCATCCGTCGGCGAGCAGTGGTGTCGCGGAAGTTGACGACTATACCCTTCACCCTGGGGTCATGCAGAAGATTGCGGCCAGAGGCTTCAAGCACGTGCCATGAACCATCGCGGTGTTTGTAGCGTACTGAGAAGTCTTCGATCACCAGACCGGGTTGGCTCTTCAGAAGCTCGAATTTTGACGCCAGCGATGGTACGTCATCCGGATGGATGGCCATGTCGCCCAGAGACTTCCCCACCCATTCTTCGGGCGGATACCCTGTGACCACCGCCAGGGAGGGGCTTTCGTAGATGACGTTGAAGTTCTTATCCACGACGGTAATTGCGTCCCGGGCGTTCTCTATGATAGTGCGGAAGCGCTCCTCGCTGGCTTTCAGTGCCTCGTCGGCCCTCTTGCGATCGGTGAAGTCATTCAGCAAACCCATGACAGCAGGCTTACCGTTCCATGAGAAGGGAATCTCCCGGATCTCTGCCCATCTTACATTGCCATCCTTGTCGAATCCTCTTGCGACAGTACCAGTGGGGAACCATTCACCACTCAATATTCTACGATAGCGGTCTTCTACGGCTGGTCGATCATCGGGATGGGTGATGTCCAGGAATGCTAAGCCTATCATCTCCTGCTTTGACAGGCCCGCCATTTCTGCGCATTTATTGTTGACATAAATGATTCTCCAGTCCTGGATTATCACCATGGACTCATTGGCGTTGTCGATCAGCCGGGTGACCAACTCCATTTCATTAGAATCATGGGAGGCAGTCGCGGTTTTTCCTGCCGGGCCTGGCAGATCATGCCCCAGCCGATACAGCTTGTCCTGAGCTTCGAGGGCGTGCACAGTACTCCCAACATGAGCCCCCACACGCTCCAGGAACTTGACCATTCTCGGGGATATCCTGTCTTTGCGTTCGTCCCCGACGAAAATGAACCCTACAACTGTCTTTGGGTACCTTATTGGTATGAGTGCCACCGACTCGAAAGTGGGTCCTATACATATTCCAAACGCTCTGTCCGCCATCTCTGTTCGAGTAGACGTATCTGGCCTGCTATTGCGGAAGAAAGCTCCGCCCTCTGTCAAGTAGGATGGGCGGGTGTCTGAACCAACTCTCACAATGGCATTGCAGATGCATGTCTCTGATCCAGGGAGGGAGCCTTTTGGGGTACGCTGGAATTCTGTAGCATCGCCGTGGCATGACGTACAGCCGGCAATTCCGTCCTCTTCAAAGAGGAGAACTCCAATGCAGCTACACTTGGAGTATTTGCCCAGATGCGCTACGACTTGGGAAAGATACTTCTCAAGATGACGATCTGCTGCTGCATCCAAGATAGCGGCCAGCAGGTCCCTCTGAGCCAGAAGTGATGAGGCGTGAGTATGCCTCTGCGATCGCGATGGCGCGGTCTTCGGAGATGGGTCTCTTGCCCGGCTTCGATATCTGGAGCGGATAGCCTTTGCCATGGTTCCCCCTTCCCTGGGTTGTCTCTGGCAGTCGTTCGTTCATCAGAAATGATACGGGGTTTGCAGGCGTTCAAGGGGTTTAGGCCTATAATATGAGTCGGTTCCTTTTGAGTCAAGCGGACCTGCGATAGACAGGTGAGACCTTTGACAACTCTGTCAGAGCAGGTTATCATTGCCCATCGAAAGGGCGTGCACATGGGTGATACTCGCTTGAAACGCTTTCGCATACTCATAGTTGACGACGAGGAAAGAATCCTCCGTTTCCTGACATCCAAGCTGAAAGCCTCCGGCTATGAGGTTATGACGGCGCAGAACGGCCAAGAGGCCCTGGAGCGGATCACCTCTCAGCAACCCGACCTGGTTGTCCTTGACTTGCTTCTCCCTAAGATGCACGGATTCGATGTGCTGAGAGAATTGCGCAGTTTCTCATCGGTTCCCGTGATCATTCTGAGTGCTCTGGGGGCAGATGCCGAAAGGATCAAGGGCCTTAGGCTTGGCGCTGACGATTATGTGCCGAAGCCGTTCAATCCTGACGAGTTGTTGGCCAGAATTGAGGCGGTGAAACGGCGGTTGGGGGCTGAAGAAGGCTCGAAAACGAGTGAGTCTGTCTCTTTTGGCACTGTGGACATCGACTTTGCCAGACGCAGCATTACTGTTGATGGACGGGAGCAGTACCTTACCCGTATCGAGTGGCTTCTGCTCAGCGAGTTGGCTCGAAACTCCGGGCGTCTCATGCTCTATGAGGAACTGCTCGGCAGAGTCTGGGGGCAGGAGTACCGCGGTGACATCCAGATACTGAGGACATGGATTAGCCGTCTGCGGCGAAAGTTGAATGCCACCTCCGGGGGATGGGGGCTGATCCGCACTGTGCCTAAGGCCGGCTACATGATAGATCAATCGCCGTCCTGAACTCTCCTCTGTGATGCTGTGGCCTTGCAACCCAGTCTACCTGAATTCCCACTGATGACTGCTCCTTCATCACTGCCATAGATGACACAAGTTCGCAACCTTTTCCCCGGGGATTTTATGACATGTACATGCTTTGCCTATTACAATGAGTATGGTTTTCGTTTACCGCCTTGTCGATCAGGAGGTTATTGGGCAACCTCCTGATGGTTTCTGTGGGGGGGACCGCAGAGAAACATAATGCCACCGTAGCTGCCTGTTCACAGGCTGAAGTTGGGAGATATGCTGGAAGGATATAGAGTCGGCATTCTGGTAGAGCAGGGTTTTGAGGACTCTGAACTCGTTGAGAGTGTGAGAGCGATGAGTGATTCCGGCGCTGTCGTGGTCATAATCGGTAGTGGGTCTGGCACTAGTTATCGTGGCATGAGAGGAAAAGTGAGGACCAGGATCGACAGCACAGCGGAGAACGTATGCGTCGATCAACTTGATGCGCTGGTGATTCCCGGTGGAAACGCGCCTGACAAGATGCGCTTGTATGAATCGATGGTGGATCTGGTGAGAAGAGCGCATGACTTGGGCAAGATAGTTGCCGCTATCTGCCACGGCCCGCAACTTCTGATATCGGCTGACGTGGTGAAGGGGAGGCGTGTCACATCCTGGCCATCAATTGCGATTGACCTCACCAATGCTGGTGCCACATGGGTGGATGAGCCTGTGGTGCAGGACAGGAACATCATTACCGCGAGGAGGCCGGCTGATTTGCCGAGGTTCAATAAGGCAGTGATTGACGCTCTGAGGAAGAAGGCAGTGCGCATATGAGTGATCAGCTCGGAGGGGTGGAAGAGGTGGATTCAACCTACATAGCGTAACTGACGTTTATCAATGGGACGCTCAGGCGTTCTTTAGTGAAAGGGGGCGCATGATAGACAGGAAGGTCAGAAATCGACGAGTTGATGCGGGCATGGCGGAACGAGTGGGGGTGTCAACTGGTGGGGGCATTGCCAGGGCGATGTCGGGCGATGTCGACAGAAGCATAAGGGGTGCCTGCCACTGCTTCGCCCATGCCGTTGACTGGCAGCAGGGTTCTCATGTTGTGTCGCATGATGGAGATAGTGGATTCGAGGAGCTTGGGACAGGTTATAGATTGAGCGAGGATCATGAAGGTCTGCACAGCGGCAGGTACATCAGCGTGAGTGTCTTGCGGGCTGCAAATGTACTGGCGATAAGGGGCGGTCACTATGACAGGTACTGGCAGCCCAAGACTGTGTACAAGGAGTCTGTGCCGCTGAGAGAAGTCACAGCTCAGGGCCTTGGCCGTCTGCTCATGGAAATGCATGACAGACTGGGTAGATGTACTCGGGCAGAGGCGACGTAGGGCCCCAATAAGGACATCAGGTTGCACAAAGTCACTGTCTCATAGTGACGAATCAGCGCAATTCAGTGGCACCCGGGCATTGAGCTTGGCCTGAGAGAGTGGTCCTTTAGACGCTTCTCTGTTCGTCTGGAACCTTTTCGACCTGAACAAGTACATCGTAGAGAGCGGCGTTCGGGCCCATGATAAACTGCTGCACCGGGTTCACTGATTCGTGAGTCAGCTCGTTGTGATGACCCTGCAAGTACTGGTCTGGCCACCACCCTTGAGTTATGTCTACCACACCTGGCTTTATGCGATGGCTTAACCTTGCTTTCAGCCTGACCTGGCCCCGGTTGTTGAACACACGAACGGTGTCCCCATCCATGATGTCCCTTGGTTGGGCGTCCGCGGGGCTGATTTCCAACGTGGGCTCTGGCTCTTGGCTGAGCAGGCTGGGCATCTTGGCGAGGCCGGAATGAATGCGGTTTCTGGAGTGGGTGGTAAGAAGAGAGAGCGGGTAGGTTTTGGCCTTCTCGTTGCGCGTGCTTTCCACTGGTTCGAGGTAGAGGGGAAGTTCCTGGCCAAACTCCTTGAGTCTCTCGACGTAGAATTCGATCAATCCCGTGGGAGTCCTGAACTGCAGCGGGCGGTCCAGCGACTTGGCCATCACCGGGCCTTCTTTCAATCGCGCTAGAGAGATTCCTTCCATGGTGGGATGGCGTGACGCCAGCAGTTCTTCAATGTATTGCTCTTCAGTTTTGTTGAAGTAGTTACCAAAGCCCAGCTTCCTCCCGAGTTCGGCGGCAATCTGGAAATCCGACTTGCACTCATAGGGAGGCTCTATGACCTTCTGCTGGAGCTGAAGATAGCTGTGGTAGAAGTTGGCCATACACAGGTCCGTGCATTCGTAGAACGAGGCGATGGGAAGAACGTAGTCGGCATATTTGGCGGAGGGAGTCATGAAGAGGTCGCACACCACCAGCAGTTCCAGGTGCCGGATAAGATCCTCGATGACCCTGTTCATATTGGGCATCTGGCCCACAAAATCATGGCTTGAGCACCAGACCGCCTTTATGGCGTGAGGCTGATTCTTGGCCGCGGCATCGTACATCAACATCACGGGAATGGTGTTGCTGGGCTCGCCCGGCACCAGGAACTTAGCCGAGTTGAGAACAAACGTAGAGGGCCTGTCCAGGTTGATGTTGCCGGTAATCGCGGCCAGCGTGTTTATGGCCCGGCAGGAGAGGTCGCCGTGGAAGGTCCTTTGCATTCCCCAGCCACGGAAAATGGAAGCGGGCTTTCGACGACCGTAGTCTATCGCCAGGCGGCGAATGGCGTCGGCCGGGATGTCGGTGATCTGCGACACCTTCTCCGGCGTGTACTCCTTCACCATATCAGACAGCAACTGGAAAGCCGGCTCGCACTCAATTCCCGATATCGAGTAGCTACCGTTGACCGCCGGCTTGGCCTGTGGTGTGCCCGCACACTGACGTCGTCCGCTGTATTCATCCATGATCATGAGAGCGTCCGGCCGGCCGCCGGGCATCACCTCACTCTCTTTGAGGAACAGGCCGTTGTCTCGCCTGACCAGCAGCGGACCGACGGTATTCTCGGCAATGAACCTCTTGTCTCTTAGCCCTTCTTGCAGAATGACGTTGATCATTCCAAGAGCGAGAGCCCCATCCGTGCCTGGTCGCAGGGCAATGTGCTCATCGGCATGGGCGGCCGTTGCTGTGAAGCGCGGGTCGATCACCACCACCTTGGCGCCCTTCTTCTTGGCCCGCACTATCTTTCTCATGTGGTCGTAGTTGGTCGCTGCCGGGTTGTAGCCCCACACGATCACGAATCGAGGATTCGGGTCAGACACCAGGTGAACTTCTCCTCTCATGTAGCCGAAAGTGACGATGTCGGCGCATGGGCCGGCAGCGTCACCGCAGCCCCACCAGTCAACGACAGTCCCCTTGGTGAGGCTGGCCAGCCGTGAGTAGCCACCACAGGTGAGGTTCGGCAGCATGGATATCATCCAGGCCACCGAATTCTGCCCGTATCGCTGGCCGATCTCCTGGAGCTGAGCTGCAATAGCGGTCAAGGCTTCATCCCATGACACGCGCTGCCATTTCCCTTCGCCCCTTTCGCCGACGCGCTTTACCGGATACTTCAGCCGGTCCGGATGATAGACCATCTCTCGTGTAGCCAGTCCCTTCAGACAGACACCTCGATCAGCGGGGTCGGGGAAGTCACCCGGACGGATCCTGGTAATGACTCCGTCCTCGACCTCCACGGAGAGACCGCATCGTATGTAATCGGGCAAGCCGCACACTGTCCTGATTATGGTCTTAGCCATTGGCCACCTCCTGGAGACCGACTTGGTTATTTGGTAAGGACTTGACCCGTAGGCTCACTTCCTGAATGCCTCACGAAAGCACTGGGAGAACACCGGCTAGGTCAGAACTACCTGGTCCTGGTATTGAGGTACCGTGATCGGCCACTTCTTAGTCTTAGTCACGAGATCGGCGAAAGACAGCGCGGTCTGCGGTTCACCGTGGGTGATAAAGAGGCGCGAAGGAGGCTTCTGAAAGCCCGACAGCCATCGCAGGAGCTCATCCCGGTCGGCGTGGGCAGAGAAGCCGCCCATCTGGACTATCTTGGCCCTGACACGGCACGTCTGCCCAAGTATGCGCACCTCTTTGGATCCCTCGACAATTTGCCTCCCCAGTGTACCTTCTGCCTGATATCCGACGAAGAGTATGGTGCTCTCGGGCCTGGAGATATTGTACACGAGATGGTGCTTTATTCTGCCGCCGGTGCACATGCCGGAACCGGCAATGACAACGACAGTGCCCTTGATGTAATTGATGGTCTTGGACTCATCAACCGTCTTGACCATCTTCAAGTTGGGGAAATCAAACGGCGATCCGTTTAGACGGATGAAATCGGCCGTCTCTTTGTCGAACAACTCGGGGTGATGTCTGAAGACCTCGGTGACACTGGCGGCCATGGGACTGTCAACGAAGACCATGAGGTGCGGTATGCGATTTCGTATGAACAGCCGGTTGAGGTGGTAGAGAATCTCCTGGGATCGCTCCAGAGCAAAACTGGGTATAATGACGTTTCCGCCGGCCTTCTGAGTTCGGTTGATCACGTCGGCCAGCATCTCCTCAACATCATTCTGACTATCGTGCAGCCTGTCGCCATACGTGGACTCCATCACAACGTAGTCCGCTTGGGGGAACAAGGTGGGGTCCGGCAGGATGGGACTGTTCCACCTGCCGACGTCTCCGGAGAAGACCACTGTTCTCCTGCTGCCGTTCACACCGGCTCTCAACTCTATCATGGCGGATCCCAGAACATGGCCGGCGTCGCGGAAGACAGCCTCAACCCCGCTGGTTACGGGGACGGGCTCGCCGTATTTCACAGGGGACAGCAAGGGGAATACAGCCTGGGCGTCCTCCGTAGTGTAGAGAGGAGTCTCAGGATGCGGCCCGCGCCTGCCTTCCTTCTCATGCCGCTTGCGTTTGGTCTGCGCGTCTTCTTCCTGCAGCTTGGCGGAGTCCAGCAGCATAATCCGGGCTATTTCCGCCGTGGCGTCGGTGCAGAGTATCTTGCCGCGGAAGCCATCGCGCACCAGCTTGGGCAACAGACCGCTGTGGTCAAGATGCGCATGAGTCAGAAGAACCGTCTGAAGGCTTCTGGGCGAGAATTGGAAGTCCTGCCAGTTTCTTCCGCGTAGCTCTCGTTCCTGAAACAGGCCACAGTCTACAATGAACTTGGAGCCGTTGGTCTCCAAGAGATAGTTGGAGCCAGTGACATTCCGGACTGCGCCCAGGAAAGACAGCTTGATCTGCATGTCTAGACCACAGTTTACCTTTTTCGGTTCGCATTCGTCCACAGTTGCCACGGCGCGGTTTAGCATCATTCTCTGTACTCATTGACAACCTGGGCGAGGCGTGGCAGAATGGCCGACAACATGAAGCGAGAGAGCCGGACTGCAGACGATAGGGTTCAAGATGTTCCAGAACCCAGAGACCTCTTCCCGCGTATGAGTGTGGGCATTATGGGATCGGCGGGTGGCAGGCTGCCCGTGGATGTGCGCCGAAAGGTGCGTAGACTTGGGGCTGCGATCGCGAAGAGGGGTTATGTCCTGATAACCGGGGCTTGTCCCGGCTTGCCTCATGAGGCTGTGAAGGGGGCGAAGGAAGCTGGTGGCATAGTGGTGGGAGTCTCTCCTGCCCTTAACCTGGAGGAGCATATTCTCAAGTACCGTTCGCCAACACGGGGCTATGACGCCATCATCTACACCGGCAGCGGTCTCATGGGCCGGGAGATCGAGAACATCAGAAGCTGTGACGTGGTTATTTTCGCCGGCGGTCGATCCGGAACGCTGGGCGAGTTTGCCATCGCCTATGACGAGGCAAAGGTGATAGGCGTTCTGAAGAGCACGGGAGGCATCACTGAACACCTGGGGACCATAATCGATATGGTGAACAAGGAGACTGGAGCCGTTGTGTGCTATGACGATGAGCCAGAGAGACTGCTTGATCGGCTGGAGCAAATCTACAATGACCACATCTTCCCGCGGCATCTCAGGATTCTGAAGGCCGGCAGTGGACCTGACGGCCGACTTCAATCCTAGGCTGCTGGGACTCACCTAGCCAAGATCCGCATGATCATGGTCGATGCACCAACTGCTATAATGGTACGTGAGAAGGAGTTCGTGACTCGTCCATGACAAAGGCCCGGCCTTGGCTCATATTTCACCCGATTGACGTCCTTCTCATCTTCATCCCCGTCTCGGCCGTCCTTTACTACTCTAATGCCAACTACACGGCGGTCTTCATAACTGCGGCTTTGTCCATAATTCCTCTGACGCGGTTGATGGCCTCGTCCACCGGTGTCATCGCAGCCCGTGTTTCCAACACTGCGTCTGCCCTTTTCAACGCCACCTTCGGAAATGCCGTGGAGCTGTTCATTGCCATATTCGCTCTGCGACGAGGACTGTTCGACTTGGTCAAGGCCTCCATAGTCGGATCGATTCTCATCAATGTGCTCTTCCTTGTTGGCCTGTCCATGATCGCCGGCGGCCTGAAGTACAAAGAGCAGAGGTTCAACAAAGACTCTGCGGGACTATCCTCCACCATGCTCATCATTGTGGTGATCGGGATGGCTTTGCCGTCCGTGTACTCGATGATAAACCCAGACAGTCAGCAGACAATTCAGCACGCAATGACGATGAGCCGCGCGGTGTCGGTGATCCTGGGCATCATGTACGGCCTCAGCCTTCTCTACATGCTGGTGACCCACAAACACCTTTTTGAAGTGCAGCACGAGATTAGGCAGCCATGGTACGAGCGGAGGTCACCGGCTCCAGCGGTAGTGATCTTGTTAGTGGCAACTCTCCTGGTTGGCTTCGAGTCCAATATGCTGGTCGGGACCGTTGAGCCTTTGATGGAGGAAACAGGCTTGTCGATGGCTTTCATCGGGCTGGTGTTCATCGCTCTGTTGACCAATGTGCCAGAGCACCTCAGTGCCATCAGCTTCGCCCGGAAGGACAACATGACGTTGTCCTTGGAGATCGGCTTGAACTCCGCTACCCAGATCGCCCTGTTCGTGGTGCCAGTACTGGTCTTGGTCAGCATCGGTTTCTCGAAAGGTTCGCTTGATCTGGTTTTCACGCCTTTCCAATTGGCAGCAGTCATGATTACGGCTATCATCGCCAATGCCTTGAGCCCTGATGGAGTATGCCACTGGCTTGAGGGCGCTCAGTTAGTGGGCATCTATGTCCTCATTGCCACCGCTTTTATCTTTGTCTAGGGTAGTGGACATGAACAGACGGGCGCAGGCCGTCCACGTTGATGGACTGCGTCTTGGTGATATGATGTCGCGCTGAAGTGCACACGCCCGGAGCAGAGAACTCGCTTAGTCTCGCTGTTGAAGTTGGACGCGCTCTCTAGCCGACAACCTCCGGTTCGTACGGGCAGTACAGGTAGTCCACCTTCTGGTGTTCGTCCTTGTCGTGGTTGTTGTAGTAGAACCTGGCCAACAGGGGGTCAACCTTGGCGAGTTCGTCATAGTTCCAGGGAGGCGCCGCGCACTTGGGACACCAGTGCCCCACTTGGATAAGCAGGGAACTGGCTTCAAACTCGTGCCCGAAGCCGCATTTCCACTGCAGCTTCGTCTTCATATCACCAAAGCTGTTGGACAGACACTGTCCGCCCCTTGACTGCGCCAGAGCGCGAGCATATTCCAGGGTAGGCTTGTCTGGCGCCGTATCTTTGGGCCGCTTGGGAGGTTCGGGGTTGGAGGGTTGGAGTACGTAGTTCTTCCAGTCGGGTATCGCTTCCCATTTCTGGCGGCTGCCGAAAAAGGCTTTGATCTTCTCCTCATCATTGCTTTCGATCCAATGGAGTGGATCAGCCATCTTCCGCATATATGCTCTGACAAAGAAGCTGGTGATGAAGCTGGGTGTGATCTGAGTGCAGGGTTTCAGGATTCGCAGGTACCAAGGAATGGCAGCTTCCACCTGTTTGTAGTGATCCTCAAGCGAGTGCCTCCAATGCCCGAGGTACTTGTTGAGGACGTAGCTGTCCTCATACCAGCCGCAGTGGAAGTTCCTTATGGCGAACCAGTTCAGGGGCATTATCCTTCTGACGTCACCTAGCCCGAACATTTTCATCATGCGATCCTGGTAGTCCTTGAAAAGGACTCGGCATGATGGGCCACCACCCATGTTGTACACCCTGCCATAGAATTCATCTGATGCTTCTGTGGTCTGGACCAGCCCATAACCCGCATCTTCGCTGGTTATGAGTTCGATGTGGGTGTTCACAGGCTGGTGGAACATAATCGGGTCCATCAGGGACAAGGCGTTGGGGATGGCAATGTAAGTCTGCCGCATGATGGCCCAGTGCTTCATCCCGGAATCAATGACTGCTCTCTCTGCGGCTATCTTGGTGGTCGCGTAGTAGTCTCCCACGCTCGGTTTGAGCGGGTCACCAACGTTGATCCAGTGGATGGGTGGAAGCCGGTCGCCGTACGCGGCCACTGAGCCAATGTAGACGAAGCGGACGTTGTCGCCGTTGTTTGGCTGTTTCTTAATGGCAGCGACAATGTTGGCAGTGCCACCGAAGTTGATCATCCTGCACTGCTTTGGCTTGTCGTCAGCCTCGGGCGCAATGAGGGCGGCTGGATGAAGAACGTGATCTGCCCCATTCACGGCCTTCAGCACATCGTCAGGGTTGCACAGATCTCCCCAGACGACAGTGACCCCAGGCTGGCCATCGTACTTGCCGAATGCTTCCCTGTTCTGCTTGGATGGCCTGAGCAGAAGCACGATGTCGCACTTGTCTCTTCTTCGCATCAGCTCCTTGAAGGCCTCTCCACCCATGGAACCGGATGCACCGGTAAGAAGCACTCTCTTCTTCTTTGTTGACATCGTCTGCCTCCCGTATGCGGCGCTGAAAACGCGATTCTACGTCTCGGGATTATATTACAGCGTCGCCATTAATGGAAGTCGCTGGGTGGCGGGTGTGGTGTTCGGCACGATCCGAGGAATGGAAATGCACGATTGCGTGCTGCCTATTCTGACAATACCTTGTACTCTCCTTCTTTGCAGCCCAGACGATGCCTCAACGCAGTGACGATCTGCGGCGAGTCCCAAGGGTTCTGAGGGAGTTTGTTCTTTGCCCGGTATGACAGCAGCACCTTGAGTCCTTCGACATCAATGGCTACCATGTCGCCCGACGCCATAATGATCCCGGGTTCAACCAAATCACCCTTGTCAGGCCCGCGCGACACGAATGCCTTGCGTCCATCCATGATGATCAGATCCGGCTGCCAAGCCAGGTTGATCTCCACCGCCTTCTGCTCCAAATTGCCCATGTGAATGGCACGTCTTTCGCCTGGATGTATCAGGCCCATGCCCAGCTTCAGGGACATGGTGAACCTGCCCATGCTATGAGTCTTCAAACAAGGCAGGTAGACCAACTTCGTTGCCTCGTACGCGGATTTGGGCATAGTCGCCGTCTTTAAGTAGTCCCCGCCGGTGTCTATCTGTACCCAATCGCGCGGATGGTCATCAAAAGCGATCAATTCCACGCCCATCTTCGCCAGCACTTCCGGAATACCCAGCTTCGCTAAGGTCTTTCGGGTGGGCCTCCACATTCCACCTGAGCTTTCGCCCACTACCACTTTGGCACCCGTATGGAGCAGCAGTTCAAGGACGACCTTCAAGAAGGCGATGTCGGTTGAACCGGGAGGAGGGTCAGGGCTATTGAAATTGGGCTTGACCATTATGGTGTCGCCCGAGCCGGCCAATTTGCTCACCCCGCCTATCAGGTCGAGGCTCTTGGAAACCGATGCCTTCACATCGCCAGTGTCCTTCACCTTGCTGACGAGAGCCACGCCGTTCTGCTGCCAGATATTGGCTTTGCGGGGCTTTGGCGGGACGGAGTCCAATGCGCTCGGTGTCCTGTCAGCTATGAAGTGGTAGATACCTTGCAGAGAATCGACGACGTTACTCATGGCTCCCCCTGTGAGGCTGTCTCAAAACCGTCTTTCAACCCCCTGGCCCCCACTCTTGGGGGGAGAATTCAGAGAGTGTAGGTGTAGGGCGGGTTTCAAACCCGCCTCTACTGGGCATCCTTGAACTCCAGGCGGGAAGCATCCCGCACCTCTTTTGAGACAAGCTCCGTATCTTTCCCGAGCTGCTCGATGCATAGCAGAAGCAGGGATAGGACTCTCATACCGAGCTCGATTGCAGTCCTAACGACTGCTGCCTTCAACTCCATTCTACGTCGAATGTCAAACTGATGGCACTGGAGATGAAACAGCTTGACACTCGGCTGGCACTGAGGACTATCATTACTCCTGGAGGCATCTAGGAAGCCTGTCTCGGGGCTGCCTTTCAACCCTATGGAGGTTGTGCGGTGCTCAATCATAGCGACGGCTCTGCGTCTGGCGGATATCGTATAGACACTACCAAGTCAGAGCGCTGGTGGTATGAAATGGGCCCGATAAGACCACCCAGCGAGGGCCGCGATCATTCGTTGCTCATCAGGGCAACACGGAACTGCCCCTGGAACAGGTGCCGGTTCTGCCCGGTCTACAAAGGCCAGAAATTCGAGTACCGCAGTGTGGCTGAGATCAAGGAGGACATTGATGTAGCGCGGGCACTGGCCGGTGAGTTGAAAGCCGCCTCATGGAGGCTGGGTTTGGGCGGCAGAATCGATCGAACAGTTCTTGGAGCCATCGTGAACGGGAATCCAGGGCTCTACGGCGGTGACTCTCCAGATCCTGCTGGAGTTGAATTGTGCGCCAGCAGCTTGGTCAACGTGGCCAATTGGCTGGCCTCGAGTGGTCGCACCGCTTTCCTTCAGGATGCTGATGCCTTGATCATGCGAGTGCCGGAACTCCTGGAGGTGCTGAAACACCTCAAGGGCAGTTTCGCCAGCATAGAGCGCATCACGTCGTACGCTCGGGCCAAGACCGCGTCTCGGAGATCGCTGGCGGAGTTGAAGGAACTGCATGACGCGGGCCTGTCTCGCCTGCACATTGGCCTGGAGTCCGGTTCGGACGAGGTGCTGCAGTACATGCAGAAGGGGGTGACGGCAGAGGAGCACATTCGCGGGGGAAGGGCGGTGGTGGAGGCGGGTATATCACTGTCCGAATATGTCATGCCTGGGTTGGGTGGCAAGAGGTGGTCCGAGAACCATGCCCTGGAATCGGCGCGCGTGTTGAACGCGATAGCCCCGGACTTCATCAGGCTGAGGAGTCTAGGAGTGAGGAAGAACACTCCGCTGCACGAACAAATTGGAAGTGCTGATTTTCAGATTCTGGGCGAAGACGAAATGGTCAGCGAGATTGGCCTCCTGATTGAGAACCTGGACTGCCGTTCATACCTGGCTAGCGATCAGATGTCCAACCTGCTGTGGGAAGTGGAAGGCCAGCTTCCTGACGACAAACAGGCCATGCTGGAGACCATCTCTCGGTACCTTTCGAAGGCGCCCATGGAGCGACTCAAGTTCTGTTTAGAACGCAGGCGTCGCTCTTTCTACAGCATATATGGAGGTTTCCCAGCGGAAGTCCAGGAGCTTCTGAACCAAGCCAATGACGCCATCGAGGCCGAGAACCCGGATGCCGCACTGAAGGTAAACGAAGCGATCGGCGCCATGAAGCAGGGGTTTCTATGATCGAGATGGCAGTCCCTGAGAGACCTGACCTCTTTGTGTTGGCGCACCACTAAGCGTTGGCAGGATGCTTCCCCTTCCTCTTCTTCTTCGCTGCCTCTTCTTCAGCTCGCCGCCACTCGACGTAATGCTTGGTGCCCTCTTCCAAAGACGTCTTGGGCTCCCACCCCAACTCTCTCTTCGCTTTAGAACCGTCGAGGTTGCATTCCATGTTGAGCTGGAGAATGAAGTAGCGGTTGAGAAAGGGCATCTGTTTGGCACGTCCCAGTGTGGCTATCAACTCCATCATGTAGCACCAGACGTAGGCCACAGAGAAGGGGATGCTTCCCCAGACTCTTCTGCCGCCTCTGGCTCGGACCATGGCTTCAGCGAACTGCTTCAGCCTGGTTGGCTCTGGCGAGGCGACATTGTAGACCTCGCCAATACCCTTGTCACTGGTAGCCGCCAGTATGGAGAGATCGGCGATGTCATACGAGTTCACTATGGCGTATCGTGGATTTCCTCTCCCGGGCCACAATATGATCGGGGAGGCAGCGTACCGGTAGATGCGGTCTGATATCAGCCTGTCTCTCGGCCCATAAGCGGAGCCAATTCTGATCATCGAGACTTTGATCTTGCCCTGTCGGTGGTATTCCCAGCAAGCTCGCTCGGCCAGCAACTTGGCGTAGTCGTAGTAGGTCTTGGGAGTAAGGCAGACAGCGCACTCTGTAGACTCGTCAGCCGGAATGTCGCCTTTCAAGCAGGCCTCGCCGTAGACTGTATAGGAGCTGACCTGCAGAAAACGGCTTGCTCCCCCTTCAACGGCGGCTTTCAGGAGGTTCTCAGTGCCCCGGACGGTGGTCTTCTCGAACTCTTCCCATGTTCCCCACCCCGGTGTTACCTTGGCCGCGGCGTGAAAGACGATGTCAACCCCGTCTGCGGCCGCACGCAGGGTCTCGTAATCTGTAACGTCACCGTAGACAATCTGGGCCCCGGTGGTCTTGAGGTGGTGAATGTCTGACGTCTTTCTGACCAGGGCGCGTACCTCGAAGCCCTTCTCCAGAAGACGCTCCACGAGGGCACTCCCAACACATCCGGTGCCCCCAGTAACCAGTGCTTTCATGATCTCCTCCGCTTGGTCTCTATCTGTGCGCTCATCCCGAAACTCAGGGTATGCTCTACACCAACCGTCGCCACTGTCGCCTGTGAAGCATCAAGCGCGGCTGCGATGGCACGTCACGGCATCGGTGCCTGTAACAAGACTCCCTATACTCTAGGAGCGCTCCCCCTGCATCGGGTCATTTCTATGCATTCTAGCGCAGATGACAGGCGGATGGCTATTTCTTCTTCTGCTGTCTGAGCCACTGTACGTATAGCTTCGTGCCCTCGTCCAATGATACCTTAGGCTCCCATCCCAGTTCGTTCCTGGCCTTGGAGCCATCTATATGGCCCTCTCTGTGGATGCTGCGCAGGCTGGCGAGGGTCAAGTAGGGCATTTTCTTGGACCGCAATAGCCTGGCAACTGTCTCCATCATCCAGCACCATACCCAGGCCACCGGGTAGGGCATCGTGGTGTGGAGCTTCTTCTCTCCTCGCGCGCGGATCATGGCCTCGGCGAAATCCTTGAGCCTCACCGGCTCTGGTCCGGCAACGTTGTACACCTGGCCTATGGCTCTGCCGCTGGTGGCGGCCAGGATGGCCAGCTCTGCTATGTCGCTCACGTAGACGATCGAATATCGGGGGTTGGCATTGCCCGGCCAGAAGAGAATGGGAAAGGAGGTCTGCTTGTACACTCGATCAGCCAGGAGCCTGTCCCGCGGACCGTACGCAGAGACTATTCTTATCATGGAGACCTGGATCTTGCCTTGCCTGTGATATTCCCAGCAGGCCTGTTCAGCGAGCAGCTTAGAGTAGTCGTAGAATGTCGGAGGCGTCTTGAACGCTTCGCAAGGGGTGTTTTCGTCGGCAGGAGTATCGCCCTTCTGGCAGGCGTCACCATAGACCATGTGCGAGCTGACCTGGAGGAAACGTTTCACTCCTGCCTCGGCGCTGGCCCTCAGCATGTTCTTGGTGCCCTGAACGGTGGTCTCCTCGTATTCCTTCCAGGTTCCCCAGCCTGGTGTGACCTTGGCTGCGGCATGGAAGACTAATTCGATGCCCTTAAGGACAGGTGGCAGAGTATCGTAGTCTGTGATATCGCCGAAGACGATCTCGGCTCCGGTGGTCTTAAGGTGGCTGAGGTCGGATGTCTTGCGGGCCAGAGCGCGAACCTCGCAGCCCCTCGCTATCAGACGTTCGACCAAGGCGCTTCCGACTAGTCCCGTGCTTCCAGTAACCAGCGTTTTCATGACGTCCCCCCTTGGCCGATGCTGGCTTCATTTTTCCAGGGTGTCATTTCGCCGATTGTCAATAGAAGACCCAGAGGCCATCCCTGTCCAGCCTCGGCGATTCTAGGAATGATATCGACGCATCTTGGCAGTGTCAAGCCGACTAGTGATTCCAGCAGGTAGTTCTGCGGATGCCCAAGGAAATCATCGACTGCCTCTTGACTTCACGGGAATCCAGGTTCGGTGATAGTATAGTTAGCTGCTTGTGGTGCTGGAGTATTGCCCGGAGACTTCAAAGGCATAGAACGCTGCAGCTAGACTGGAGGCGCTAATTGGATTGGAAAGAAGCGTTGGGGTTTGTAGCAGGGGCTCTCATCACTGTGGCTTTCATTCCGCAGGTGTGGCGTCTCTATAAACTGAAGAGCGCTCGTGAGATAAGTCTGCCCTTCAACATCCTCTTTCTGATGGGTGGCATGTGCTGGCTGGCGTATGGTATCTCGAAGGACTTGCTGTCTGTCATTGTCTCCAATGCAGTGAATCTGGCTCTTGTTTTGGCCATGCTCTATGCGAAGGTGAAATACGGGAGGCAACCTTAGGAGGATGCTTGGCTTGCCAGGAGGCCACAGGCATGGTATCATACCACGTCAGTGATGACCGCGAAGGCGATCTGCTAGGTCGCCGGTCACTTAACAACTGAGGATATCGACCTTTAAGTCAGTCCGGAGAGGCTGGCAAGGGAAGAGGGCTTGCGCCCAGACTCACGAGGAAAGAGAAGAACAGGGACCTCTTGCCAGCCCGGCAAGAGGTTTTTTGTATGTCTGAAAAAGTGATTATGTCTGCTGAGGACATGAGGCGCGCCTGGACCCGCATCGCTCATGAAGTCATCGAGAGAAATCATGGCTGCGATGGGCTCGTCTTCGTTGGCTTGTACACCAGAGGGGTGCCTCTGGCTTCGCGGTTGGCGGCATCAATAAGGGGGATCGAAGGGGCTGATGTGCCGGTGGGTGCGCTGGACATCGGTCCCTACCGGGATGATCTCTCCTACCTCCAGACGCCGCCGTCAGTTCGTCCCAACGACATTCCCGACGATATCGTCGGCAAACGTGTGGTTCTGGTGGACGATGTCATCTATACCGGTCGGAGCATACGGGCAGCTATGGATGCCCTCATCGATCATGGTCGGCCGCAGCACGTGCAACTGGCGGTCCTCGTTGACCGCGGGCATCGAGAACTGCCTATTCGGCCTGACTACATTGGCAAAAACGTACCGACCTCAAGGAAAGAAGAGATAGTGGTGAGGTTGGCGGAAGTCGACGGGCGGGATGAGGTTGTGATCTCGAGTCGAGCTGCCGCACAAGCGGCAAGCGAAGAGCCGACGAAGAACGCGGTGGCAGCAAGGAGGCGTCATGAGTCTGGCAGGTAGAAGTCTGGTGACCATGGATGACCTATCCAACGATGAGATTGAGGCAGTGTTCTCTCTGGCTGATGGGATGGCAGAGTCGGTGAATGAACAGTCCGGCGTCTGTCAGGGCAAGATCATGGCGAGCCTGTTCTTTGAGCCCAGCACCAGGACGCGCATGTCGTTCGAAGCCGCCATGCTGCGGCTGGGCGGACGCGTGATAACGGCAGTTGATATCGGAGCCACTTCTCTGGCCAAGGGCGAGAGCATTGCGGACATGGCCAGAGTGGTGGGCAGCTACGCCGACATCATTGTCATCAGACACCCGTGGGAAGGATCAGCCAAGGTGGTGGCCGACTATGCCGGAGTCCCGGTGATAAACGCCGGCGACGGGGGCCACGAGCACCCCACGCAGACCCTCCTGGACCTCTACACCATCAAGAAGGAGAGGAAGACCATCAAGGGCCTGAAGGTGGCCCTCTGGGGTGATCTGAAGTACGGACGGACGGTACACTCACTGGCGTATGCGCTGGCCAGGTTCGGGGCGACTATCCTGTTTCGCCCGGCTCCCGGGCTGGCAATACCAGATCATGTGGTCAGGAAGCTGACTACCGAGTACGGGGGTGAACTGCGGAGGTATGGAACGGCCAATCAGTCGGAAGCGGGAGGGCTCTTCTCTCTGGATGCCATATATGTGACGCCGAGTATGCCTCATCAGTTGGCCATGATGGCCGACGTTAGTCTTCAGGTGGAGTTGGAGAAGGGAGTGGATGCCATCTATGTCACCAGGCTGCAAAGAGAGCGGCGTGATGCTGCTAAGGGTGAAGATGACATAAAGAAGGAATACCCTGTCGTGGACAAGAAGCTTCTCAAGGATAAGACTTACAGGGAAGCGCTGGTCATGCATCCGTTACCTCGCGTTGATGAGCTAGCTTATGAGCTGGATGCCGACCCGCGGTCCATGTACTTCAAGCAGGCGGCGCGGGGAGTGCCTGTCAGGATGGCACTGATAAGCCTCCTGCTCGGTTCGCAGAAGGTTGACGTCGATCGGGATGACAAAGCTCCTAAGCAAGTAGCGAAGCATCCACCCTACAATCGCGGATTCGGCGTGAGATGCCAGAACCGGAACTGCGTGTCCATGAACGAGGAGAAGTATATCAAGCCCGAATTCAAGATGGTCAGTTTCAAGCCGCTGACACTGCGCTGTATCTACTGTGAACACGAGACCTTCCCTAAATACGTCGCCAGCGCGGAATGGCACGAGGGCACGTTGAAGAGCAAGAGGTATCACAGCTCGGATAGCCACTGGATAAAGAAGATCAGGCCGGAGAATCTGATCATCTTCGATTCGGAGAGCGAGGCACAGTCGAGAGGTTTCCAGCCGGGGAAGTATGCGGGGAGTTGAGACTGAGTCGATGCTGGGCGTCAGCTTGACGTTGGCTCGTCTGACAGATCTGATGACACGGCAACACATACATGGGGGCACATGTGTAAGATGGTTGTCGGTCGGCGGTGCGACGGGAGATAGGAAGTGAAGAGAGGATGTCTGTATATCACTGGTGGGCACATCATCGATCCCTTCAAAGGCATCGACATGGTTGGAGATGTGCTCATACGAGAAGGCAGGATGGAATGGGTCGGTGAAGACGGGTCCGGCCTGTGTCCCGACGACTGGCGGATTCTCTATGCCAAGGGGTTGGTGGTCTCGCCGGGATTCATTGACCTGCATTGCCATCTCAGGGAGCCTGGTTTTGAGGAGAAGGAGACGATCGCCACTGGCACCGAGGCGGCTGCCAGGGGTGGGTTCACTGCAGTCTGCTGCATGCCAAACACTTCACCTCCCATTGATTCTCCGGATACGATGACCTACTTGAGAAGCAAGGTGGGGCTGGAGGCCAGAGTCCGGGTTTTTCCCATAGGATGTGTGAGTGAAGGACAACGAGGCGAGAAGTTGACGGACATGGCCAGCCTGGCTGAGTCGGGGGTGGTTGGCTTCAGCGATGATGGCCGGCCGGTGGTGGATTCTGAACTCATGCGCCGGGCCCTCGAGCGCAGTCGACTCCTTGACCTCCCTGTGATGGATCATTGTGAGGACTTGGCTCTCACGGCCGGTGGCGTCATGAACGAAGGACCTTCTGCAGTGGAACTGCGTCTGAAGGGAATGCCGGCAGCGGCTGAGGATAGCGTGGTACAACGGGATATTGAGTTGGCGATGCTCACCGGTGCTAGAATCCACATTACTCATGTGAGCACCGCTGGGGCAGTGGAGATTATTCGCCGTGGCAAGGAGACTGGCGTAAGGGTTACGGCTGAAGCCACGCCGCACCACTTGACGCTGACAGAGGAGAGCGTCAGCAAGTGCGGCACCAATGCCAAAGTCAATCCTCCTCTACGGACAGCCAGAGATGTTGAGGCGCTGGTGCAGGGCGTCAAGGACGGAGTGATCGATGCCATCGCCACTGATCATGCCCCCCATACCCTGGGAGACAAAGCGGGCGACTTCAACTCGGCGGCTTTCGGGATCAGCGGCCTGGAAACGGCTCTGCCGGTCCTGCTTTCTCTAGTCCACGAAGGCAAGCTCGAGTTGTCGACGCTGATCGCCAGGCTGACCAGTGGACCGGCGATGGTCCTGAGGAGAATAGCGGGCATGTCGGTTCTATCCGGCTATCCGGTGCCTGAAGGGCTGGGTATGCTCCAGGCCGGATCTCCTGGAGACCTTGTTCTGTTCAATCTCGATTTCGCGTGGGTAGTGGATCCAAGCCGTTTTGCCTCCAAGGGGAGGAACAGCCCCTGGGCTGGACGCTTGCTCAGAGGCAAGGTGATGGCAACGGTGGTGGGAGGAGAGGTCGTATACCGGGATGACAGTGTGGAGATGAGGGAGAAGTAGTGCTGGGACGGGTCAACGAACTGAGCAGTTCTTGGAGAATGATGAGGTTACAGAAGACGTGAACGGTGCATATGGTAAGCCTGGAAAGTACCAGATGATATCAAGATGGTTGGGACCGTGGCTGGAACAGCTCAGACAGACAGGTGATGGAGAGGCATATAGGGTTATACTCAGCGAACTTGAAGAACTGAAGACCGGGGTGGCCGCAGAGCAGCACCACCAGAACCTGAACCGCTTGAATTGCCATCTCTGTATGGCTTCCACTGTCTGTGACAGATTCGAAGTCATCTTTTCAGAGAAGAGCAATTTCAGTGATCAAATCGACGAGGCCAATCGAACAATCCTCGACAAGTTGGCCGAAGTGCGTGCTATCGTGGGCCTTCATCGTTTGGGGTTCCAGAATGTCCAGTTTGTGAAAACCCCTGATTTCCTCGCGGAATCTGGGGGGAAGTTGTTCCATGTCGAAGTCAGTAGGCGAGGTAGTTCCAGGATGTGTCCAGTTGCGGAAGCACTGAATCAGATTCAAATAAAGGTGATTGATGGAGTTGGTCTGGAGAACACGCTCTCGGACGCAATTTACCACAAGATAGAGCAGAAGTATGCGCAGTGCAAAAAGTCGAAACACAAAGCCGATGGAGCCATTGTGTGGGTTTCTCTGGGACGAGACTATCTGACAGCGGGCGAGTACGAGCCAGATTGCGCGGGACTAGAGGTGGCGATGCCGAAAGCCCTTGGAAAAGCGCTGGATATCGCTGCGAATCAGATAAGGGATACAGGGTCGTATGTTAGCCTTTCTCGGGTTGTACTTTCGCCGGGTCGTGACAGGGTTGACTTGATGTGGCCAGAGGTGAGGCTTGAGAGGGATTCTCAGTTGACTGATCCGAATGTGCCATAAGGAGGTATTGGTGCCGCGACGCAATGACATAAAGAAGATTCTCATTATAGGTTCAGGACCCATCATCATCGGGCAGGCGTGTGAATTCGACTATTCTGGCACGCAGGCCTGCAAAGCCCTGAGGGAAGAGGGATACGAAATTGTACTGGTCAACTCCAACCCGGCGACGATCATGACGGATCCGGGCATGGCTGACAGAACATATATCGAGCCACTCACCACGGAGAGCGTGGCCATGATCATTGAGAGAGAAAGGCCGGATGCGCTCCTGCCGAATCTCGGAGGACAGACGGGACTGAATATGGCAGCCAGCCTCCACAAGTCTGGGGTGTTGGAGAAATACGGAGTTCAAGTCATTGGCGTCAAGGCTGATGCCATCGAGCGCGGTGAAGACCGCATAATCTTCAAAGAGACCATGGCCCAGTTGGGCGTTCCGGTGCCGCAGTCTGATCCCTGCTACTCCGTTGAGGAAGCTGAACGGATAGCCGAGAGGCTGGGCTATCCGGTGGTGTTGCGACCGGCCTACACTCTTGGTGGAACGGGAGGTGGGATTGCCTACAACGTGGAGGAGCTCAGAACAATCGTGAGTCGCGGCCTTGCGGCCAGCCTGATCAACCAGGTGCTGGTGGAGGAGTCAGTGTATGGCTGGGAGGAGTTGGAACTGGAGGTAGTCAGGGACCAGAAGAACCAGAAGATCACGGTGTGCTTCATCGAGAATGTTGACGCCATGGGCGTGCACACGGGCGACAGCTTCTGTGTGGCTCCGATGCTCACTGTTCCTAAGGCATTGCAGGAGCGGATGCAGGAGATATCCTACAGGATCGTGGATGCCATTGGAGTCATCGGCGGAACAAACATTCAGTTTGCCCATAACCCCGACGATGACAGGCTAGTGGTGATTGAGATCAACCCCCGCACCTCCCGCTCCTCCGCGCTAGCATCCAAAGCTACCGGATTCCCCATCGCCCGCGTTTCGACGAAGTTGGCGGCGGGGATCACTATGGATGAGATCCCCTACTGGAGAAAGGGCACGCTGGAAAAATACGATCCTTGGGGCGACTACGTCGTGTCCAAGTTCGCCCGCTGGGCCTTCGAGAAGTTCCCTCAGGCCAAGGATGTCATAGGCACTCAGATGAAGGCCGTCGGCGAAGTGATGAGCATCGGGAAGACTTTCAAGGAAGCCCTGCAGAAATCCATACGTTCTTTGGAGATCAAGAGATACGGCCTAGGTGGTGCCAGGGACTTCAAGAAGCTCTCGCTGGAGAAGCTGAGGGAGAAGCTGGCAGTACCATCGAGTGAGCGCATCTTCCTCATGTACGAGGCTCTGCGCAAAGGCATGTCGGTGGAAGAGCTCTATCAACTGACCTACATCGGTCGATGGTTTATCAATGAGATGAAGGAACTGGTGGAGTTTGAGGAGGAGCTGCTCAAGCATAAGTGGAAGGACTTGTCCAATGCCAAGTTGGTCAAAGCGAAGGAATGGGGATTCTCCGACCTGTACCTGGCTGGTCTGTTTGGTGTGGAGGAGAAAGAGGTGCGGCAGAGAAGGATATCTATCGGGAAGCGCGTGAAGTACGGAGCCGTTCCCGTCAGCGGTGTGGAGAATGCTGCTTACTACTACTCCACCTATGTTGGCGAGAAGGATGAAGTGCCGGTATCGCCGCGCAAGAAGGTGATGATTCTGGGCGGCGGCCCCAACAGGATCGGCCAGGGCATAGAGTTCGACTACACCTGTGTCCATGCGGCTTTTGCGTTGAAGGATATGGGCTATGAGTCGATCATGGTCAACTGCAACCCGGAGACAGTATCGACCGACTACGATACCTCGAACAAGCTATATTTCGAGCCTCTGACGGTCGAGGACGTGTTGAACATCTACGAGAAGGAGAAACCTGAAGGTGTCATAGTTCAGTTTGGCGGCCAGACGCCGCTGAACATTGCTCAAGAGCTGAAAGAGAATGGCGTGAAGGTCCTGGGCACTACTCCCGAGAGCATCGGCTTGGCTGAGGACAGGGAGCGCTTCCGGGAGAGGATGATTGCCCTTGACATACTGCAACCCGAGAGCGGCACGGCACGTTCTATGGAGGAGGCAGTGGCGATTGCCAACAGTATCGGCTATCCCCTCATGGTGCGGCCTTCGTTCGTGCTCGGTGGCCGGGGTATGAAGGTCATCTATGACCAGGACGAGTTGATCCAGCATGCGGAAGAGGCCATCCAGGTCAGCCCCGAATACCCCATGCTGATCGACAGGTTCCTGGAACACGCTATTGAAACCGAGGTCGATGCTCTCTGCGACGGTGAGGATACTTTCGTGGCGGCGACCATGGAGCACATCGAGTTCGCCGGTGTTCACTCCGGAGATGCAGCTTGCGTTATCCCTTCACGGACGATCAAGCCAGAACACCTGAAAACGATTGAAGACTACACGGCCAAGATAGTCAAGGACCTGAAGGCGGTAGGGCTTATCAACATTCAGTACGCTATATGTGACGACAGGGTCTACATTCTGGAGGCCAACCCGAGGGCTTCGCGTACCGTTCCCTATGTCTCCAAAGTCATGGGAATACCCATGGCTCGCATCGCCACTTACCTGGTGATGGGCAGGAAGCTGAAGGAGTTCCCGGAGCTCAAGAAGCGCACACCTCCCTATTTTGGCGTCAAGGAAGCGGTGTTCCCCTTCAACATGTTCCCCGAGGTCGATCCGGTGCTCGGGCCTGAGATGAAGTCGACCGGCGAAGTAATGGGAATCGCCGACACGTTCGGGCTGGCCTTCTACAAGGCTCAGGCGGCCGTGGGCACCAGGTTGCCCCTGAAAGGAAATGTGCTGTTGACGGTGGCGGACAAGGATAAGTCAGAAGTCTATCCGCTGGCGAAGAGAATCAAGGAGTTGGGGTTTGAGGTTTACACTACTGAAGGCACAGGCAACGTTCTGAAGGACAATGGGGTAAGCACGAAGAGGATGAAGAAGCTCCATGAGGGCAGGCCCAACATCGCCGATGCCATCAAGAACAAGGAGATTCAACTGGTCATCAATACTCCGGTGGGGAAGAGCAGCAAATACGATGACAGCTACATTCGCAAGACGGCGATACAGTATAAAGTGCCCTATGTGACATCGATGACAGCAGCTGAAGCTACTGTCGAGGGCATTGAGGCTATGGAGAAGTCCGCGATTCTGCCGAAGTCGCTTCAGGAGTATCATAAGGAACTGTTGGGGGTTGAATCCTAGCTGCGCCTCAAAAGACCGCCAAGCGGCATTGGCCAGCGTCGAGGGAACTTTGGACGGCAAGGTACAGATCAGAGCTCGCGTCAAGTCTAACACTGAGTTGTATGGCCATGGGTTGCCTTCTCCTGCATGGCTCCTGTGGATGGATACACCGTCGCTTGCGAGAGTGGCCAAGCCTGGCCAGTTCGTCATGGTGCGCTGCGGAGAGGGCCACGACCCCCTGCTGCGGCGGCCTTTGAGCATACACAAGACTGACGATTCCGGGGGCGTGGCGTTGCTCTTCGAGGTGGTGGGAAGAGGCACTTCGTGGCTCTCTCAACGTGTTCCGGGGGACTTGGTGGACTTGATGGGCCCCCTGGGGAATGGCTTCTCTGTACAGCCTGATGCCAAGGATCTTCTTCTGGTCGCTGGTGGTATAGGCATTGCGCCGCTGGTTTTCCTGGCTGAGATGGCCCGGAAGATAGGGAAGGGAGTGGATATGCTCCCGGGTGCGCAGACAGCCGCACTGCTCTATCCAAGAGACCACTTGCCGCAGATTTCGATAGTTGACGGCAGTACTGACGACGGCTCGGTGGGTATAAAAGGCCCAGTAACCGGTCTGATCGACAGGTACATTGAGCAGGCTGATCAGGTCTTTGCCTGCGGGCCGATTGCCATGTACAAGGCTATGGCAGGTCTGGACTGCCTGAAAGGGAAGTCCGTTCAGATCTCTTTGGAAGTGATGATGGCCTGCGGCATAGGCGCCTGCTATGGCTGCACCGTGAAAACGAGGAACGGACTGAAGCAGGTCTGCCAGGATGGACCCGTGTTTGAGTTGTCTGACATTGACTGGCGAGGGTGAGTTCGATGGTGAAGAGCGGAACGCTTCGTGTGAAGACATCCGGCAACTGTGACATTATAGATATCACAGAACAGGTGGCCAAAGAGGTTGATGGTTCTGGAATTGAGAACGGGATTGTCACGGTATTTGCCGTTGGCTCGACAGCCGGAATCACTACGATAGAGCATGAATCAGGGCTGGTGACTGATTTTAAGGCCATGTGGGACAAGCTAATCCCGGCCAGCGTCGGCTATCATCACAACCAAGCGTGGGGCGATGGTAATGGCCATTCGCATCTCCGGGCTTCGCTGCTGGGGGCATCACTCACTGTGCCTTTCACCAACAAGAGGATGCATCTGGGTACATGGCAGCAGATCGTCTACGTTGACTTCGACAACCGCCCCCGTTCGAGGGAAATCGTACTGCAGATCATCGGAGACTAGATAGCTACATGCCTGACCTGGATGACATTTTCAACCCCAGATCGGTGGCCATTGTGGGTGTCTCCTCGGTCAAGGATTCGCTGACCAACCGCAATTTCCTGAAGCCGCTGTTGGATTGTGGCTACAAAGGGAAGATCTATCCAGTCAATCCTCGTCTGACCGAGATCATGGGGCTCAAGGTCTACCGCAGTGTCCTTGAAATACCTGAGCAGGTGGATTCTGTAGTCTCCGGCCTTCCGGCTTCGCTCGTGCCAAAGCTCATGCGTGAATGCGCGGAGGCCAAGGTGAAGGCGGTCACCTGTTTCAGTGCTGGGTTCAGCGAGACTGGTGAGGCGGACGGCATCATTCTGGAGAGGCAACTGGTCGACATCGCTCGTCGTGGTGGTGTGCGCCTCCTCGGTCCCAACTGCCTCGGAGTCCACAATCCGGCGATTGGCTACACGTTTGAGGCGGGCGGTTCCAGACGCAGTGGCCACGTTGGATTCCTGTCGCAGAGTGGAGGCAATACCAGAGAGTTGATTCTGGCGGGAGCGCAACGCGGTATATACTTCAGCAAAGCCGTCAGCTACGGGAACGCGGCTGATCTGGACGAAACCGATTTTCTAGACTACTTCGCTCGTGACCCAGATACCAAGGTGGTGGCGGCCTACATTGAAGGGATGAAGCGACCGCAGGGTTTTCTTCGAGCGCTTAAGGAAGCGGCCGGAAAGAAACCCGTGATCGTTCTCAAAGGCGGGAGGACCGAAGCCGGAACGAGAGCGGTCATGTCCCACACCAGTTCGCTGGCGGGAAGTGGAAGGATATGGGATGCCCTTTGTCGTCAGGCAGGCGCAATGCAGGTGGCCGACATGGCGGAGCTGGCAGACGCCGTGCTGGCGTTCTCGTATCTGAAGCCGCCGAGAGGCAGGCGGGCTGCCGTTGTGGGAATCGGTGGCGGCGCCAGTGTCCAGGCCGCTGACGACTGTGAGAAGGCGGGTCTGGTTGTTCCTCCGTTCCCGCAAGATCTTAGACAAGAGTTGCGGGCATTCACTACATCTGCGGGAACCGGGATAGCCAATCCGGTGGATACCTCACCCGACGTATACTGGGAGCCAGCTTTGTACCGGGAGACTGCCAGGGTAGTCTCCGAGTATGACGGCATTGATGTTGTCCTGGTCATGTTTGCCGCGGTTCAGGCGGCCAGGCGTGGAGTTCAGGAGCTGAAGCGTCAGATTGAGGCTATTACTGATGTCGGCAAAACTGTCAACAAGCCCTTGGCCATTGTCCTGTTCACTGCCGGGATCGTGGAAGCGGAGAAGATAGCCAGCGAGGTTCAGGGTCAATGCCTGGAAGCTGGGTTTCCGGTCTATCCGACCATGGGCCGGGCGGCTCGAGCGATTAATCACATGATCTCCCACTACGAGAGCCGGGAACGTTAGTGCGTGAAGCCCTAGAGCTAATGTGCTTCACAAAGAGGCGCATGCCGCCACGGCACATGTCGATGGCGTGAACTTCGCGTGCTCTGCGGCAGTATGGCGTAGCGCTTCCAATCCGGAGTGTCTCTTCGGGGGGAGCCATGTGGGTGGTTGGTCGAGAGGTGGATTGTTTCCCCGGCTTTGGTATATAATGTCTTGTCGTCGATTCTGAGTGGGTGGTGCTGTGTGGTGGGGTGGTCGACGACGCCTTGACTGTGGTTACGTTTGATGTTATATTTACTTTTTGCGTGTCTTGAAGGACTGAAGAAATGCCGACCGTCAATCAACTAGTAAGACATGGACGCAGGAAAATCCTCCGGAGGACGAAAGCTCCGGCGATGCGTGTTGGATTCAATTCGTTGAAGCGGCGCGCGACGAAGTCCAAGGGATCGCCGCAGAAACGGGGGGTCTGCATCCAGGTGAAGACCATGACCCCCAAGAAACCCAATTCTGCCTTGCGCAAGATTGCCCGGGTGCGATTGACCAATCACATGGAGGTGACTGCCTATATACCTGGTGAAGGGCACAACCTGCAAGAGCACTCCGTGGTGATGATCCGGGGTGGTAGGGTGAAGGATCTGCCTGGGGTACGCTATCACATTATACGGGGTACCCTGGATGCTGCTGGTGTGGCTGACCGGCGGCAGGGTCGGAGCAGATACGGAGCGAAGCAAGCCAAGGGCTCGGGGTCCTCGGGGGCTTAGAGCTTCTGGACTGTCCAGAGCGGAGGAAGGCGAAGGAGTACCCGAGCTTTTTTGTGGGCTGGAGACTGAGGTATGCCGAGAAGAAAAGGTAAAGTACTTAAGAGAGAACTGAAGCCCGATACCAAGTACGGTAGCGTCTTGGTGTCCAAGGTGACAAACAAAGTAATGAAGGGTGGCAAGAAACGGACATCCGAAGGGATTGTATATGATGCTCTCGAAATTGCATCCCAGCAGGTGAAGAAGGCACCGGTTGAGGTGCTGGAGCAGGCTATCAAGAATGTGACGCCACTCCTGCAGGTCAAGGCGAGGCGTGTGGCTGGCGCCACCTATCAGGTGCCCATGGAGGTCACCGGTGATCGCGGGACTACACTGGCGATAAGGTGGCTTCTGGATGCGGCCAGGTCAAGGAGTGGCAAATCGATGGGTGAGAAACTGGCGGCTGAACTAGTCGACGCTTCTCACAATCAGGGCGCGGCTGCCAAGAAGCGCGAGGATACTCACAAGATGGCCGAAGCCAACAGGGCCTTCGCCCACTTTAGATTCTAGAGAAGTCATTGGCTGTGAAACAACGTTCTGGAACTGCGTTATCCCCTGAGTCGGCCACTAGTAGCAAGACAGGCGTGGTTGGTATGTCTGAGGTCTTCAGCCTGGATAGGGTAAGAAACATCGGGATCATTGCCCACATAGATGCCGGCAAGACCACCGTCACGGAAAGGCTGCTGTACTACACCGGTCGTACCTACAAGATTGGTGATGTGGATGACGGTACCACCGTAATGGACTGGATGGACCAGGAACGAGAGCGGGGGATTACCATCACCGCTGCAGCTACCACTTGCTATTGGCAGGAGCACCGCATCAATATTATTGACACTCCGGGGCACGTTGATTTCACCGCTGAGGTGGAACGTAGCTTGCGCGTTCTGGATGGCGGCGTGGTGGTTTTCGATGCCGTGGCAGGAGTTCAGCCTCAGTCGGAGACGGTGTGGCGCCAGGCAAACAAGTACCATGTTCCCAGGATATGCTTTGTGAACAAGATGGATCGGGTTGGCGCCAATTTCAATCGCACGATTGACATGATACGAAAGATTTTGGGTGCGAAGGCATTGCCCGTTCATCTGCCTCTGGGCGAGGAGAAGTCCTTTGAGGGGATGATTGACCTCATAGAGAACAAAGCCTGGATTTTCTCAGAAGGCGCGGATACGCCGCCAGTCGAACTGCAAGTTCCTCAGGCCTACGCTCAGCGCGCCCGCGAACAAAGGGACATCCTTGTCGAGAGGCTGGCCGAAGAAGATGACAAGCTCATGCACGTCTATCTTGAAGGGCGCAATGCCAGTGCGGCTGACGTCAAGGCGGCTTTGCGAAGGGCGACTCTGGCCGGCAAGGTTGTGCCTGTTCTCTGTGGGACTGCACTGAAGAACAAGGGCATTCAGCAACTGCTGGACGCCATAGTGAACTACCTCCCTTCGCCGTTGGATGTACCAGCGGTGCAGGGGACTGATCCCGAAACAGGGGAAGCGGCCAGCCGGCCTGGAACTGAAGAAGCTCCCTTCTCGGCTTTGGCTTTCAAGGTGGTTTCAGATCCTTTTGTGGGCAGGCTAGTGTATCTGAGGATATATTCTGGAAGGGCGGAAGGAGGCACACGCCTGCTGAACTCAGCTAGAAATGAGAAAGAGCGGCTGGGCAGACTGCTGCGCATGCACGCCAACCATCGAGAAGAGGTGGACTCTGCTGCTGCCGGCGACATTGTGGCTGCGCTGGGGTTGAAGAGCACGCTGACGGGTGATACGCTGTGCGACCCTGCGGCCCCCATTGTTCTCGAGGCCATCAGTTTCCCGGAGCCAGTGGTTTCCGTTGCCGTGGAGCCGAAGTCCAAGGCCGATCAGGACAGGATCGGGGAAGCCATGCAGAAGCTGACCGAGGAAGATCCCACTTTCCAGACGCACTACGATGACGAAACGGGGCAGACCATAATCTCGGGCATGGGAGAGTTGCATCTGGAAGTCCTGCTGGAACGCATGCGGCGCGAATTCAAAGTGGAGACCAAGACTGGCAAGCCGCAGGTGGCCTACAAGGAGACAATCAAGGATACCGCGCGAGCTGAAGGGAGATTCATTAAGCAGTTTGGTGGCCGTGGTCAGTACGGTCATGTGGTGATTGAAGTCGAGCCGGGCGAGAGGGGTAGTGGATTTGCCTTCGTTGACAAGATCAAGCAGGCAGCAATACCAAAGGAGTACATCCCGGCAGCGAAGGCCGGCATAGAAGAAGCCCTGCAAAGAGGAGTATTGGCCAACTATCCCCTGGTGGATGTCAAAGTCACCCTCATCGACGGCAGCTATCACGATGTAGATTCGTCTGACATGGCTTTCAAGATGGCTGGATCGCTGGCCATCAAGGAGGCAGTACGGCGAGCGAAGCCGACGCTACTTGAGCCCATAATGAAGCTGGAAGTATTCGTTCCGGAGCAGTTCCTGGGAGACATCCTGGGTGATCTTGATGGAAGACGGGCGCGTATTGAGGACATCAAGTCTACGGAGGACTACCGGGAGATTCGGGCTTTCATCCCCTTGGGAGATACCTTTGGTTACACCACGGTCATACGCTCACTGAGTCAGGGGAAGGCCACGCATTCAATGGAGTTCGATCATTATCAAGAGGTGCCCTCATCCCTGCTAGAGCAGATTGCTATTAGAGCCAAAGGTAGGGTGATATAAGATGGCTAAGCAGAAGATTCGCATCAAGCTGAAATCGTTCGACCATCGAATACTGGATCAGTCGGCAGCCCAGATCACCGGGACGGCGGAGCAGACCGGTGGACGGGTGGCTGGGCCGGTGCCCCTGCCTACACGCATTGAGAAGTTCTGCGTTATTCGTTCTCCGTTCATTGACAAAGACTCGAGGGAGCAGTTCGAGATCCGGACGCACAGGCGTCTCATTGATATTCTGGATCCAACTACCAAGACGATTGAGGCACTGACTCGTTTGAATCTGCCCGCTGGTGTGGACGTAGAGATCAAGCTGTAGGCAGAGCGGAAGAGTAAGGTTCTGGTGATGATTGAAGCCGAAGGTATCATAGGTCGAAAGCTGGGAATGACCCAGGTATTTGACGAGAATGGCCGACTGGAGGCAGTTACGGCTGTGGCAGCGGGTCCGTGCTTTGTGACGCAGATCAAGACTCAGGAGAAGGATGGCTACCACGCTGTTCAGCTTGGCTTTGGTGAAGCCAAGCGGCTCAATTCTCCAGAGAAGGGCCACCTAAAGGGTTCAGGCAAGCAGTTGCAGCACCTTATGGAGATCAGGGTAGAGGCGCCCAGTGCCCTTAAGGTGGGCCAAACTTTGGATGCCAGCTTGTTCAAGAAGGGTGACAGGGTTGACATTATCGGCATATCGAAGGGTAAGGGGTTTGCCGGTGGTGTGAAGCGATATCACTTCCGGGGAGGGCCCAAAACCCATGGGCAATCGGATCGCCATCGCGCGCCGGGCTCCGTAGGTGGTACCACGTCTCCGGCCAGGGTCTTCAAGGGCCAACGCATGGCAGGGCACATGGGCAACAGCCGTGTAACGGCACTGAACGTAGAAGTGGCCCAGGCTGATGCGGGACGCAATATCGTTCTGCTCAAGGGCGCGGTTCCTGGCGCCGAAGATGCGATCGTGCTGATCAGGAAATCGATCAAGAAGAAGTAGAGATGCAGTTAGCTGTTAGGAACATAGCTGGTGAAGTCATCGACAACATAGATGTAGATGGCAGTGTCTTTGCTGTGCCTCTGAACAAGGCGGTTGTCCATCAGGCGATGGTGAGGCAGCTGGCCAACGCTCGTCTAGGCACGGCTGAAACTAAGACGAGGGGAGAGGTTTCTGGTAGCACCAGGAAGCTCTACAAGCAGAAGCACACGGGAAGGGCACGCAGAGGGAGCATCAAATCCCCGCTGCTGAAAGGCGGAGGGATAACCTTTGGACCGCATCCCAGGAGCTACAGGCAGAGGATGCCGAAGAAGATGCGCCGCCTGGCGTTGCGGTGTCTGCTCTCGGCGAAAGCATCGTCGGGTGAAATTGTGGTAGTGGATCAGTTGAAGCTGGATCAGCCCAAGACGGCGGAGATGGCACGGATACTGAAGGCGCTGGGTGTGACCTCTTCAGTTCTGGTGGTTACTCAGAAGCCGGAGTCTAACTTAGTGAGATCGGCTCAGAATCTGCAGGGAACCAGGACTCTGCCGGCGGATTTGCTCAATGTAGGGGATCTTCTCTCCTACCAGTTTGTCGTGATAGGCGTGGATGGCCTGCGTGTTGTGGAGAGCAGTCTGGCAGCGAAAGCGTCCGCGCGAGTTGGATGATAAGCAATGCACACTTACGAAGTACTGCGTCGGCCGATAGTCAGCGAGAAGAGCATTATCCTTCAGGGACAGAGCAAGTATACGTTTGAGGTCGCCTCTGGGGCTAGTAAGCACCAGATCAAAGAAGCTGTGGAGACGGCCTTCAAGGTGGATGTGTTGGGCGTGAATGTCGTCACTGTTCAAGGCAGTACTCGGAAGATTGGCAGACGCCGGGTAGTGACTTCACCCTGGAAGAAGGCAGTAGTTACGGTGAAGGCCGGACAGAAGATCGAGTTCTTTGAGGGCGTTTAGAGATGGGACTTAAGGCATACAGACCTACATCTCCGGGAAGGCGAGCCATGATCGGGTCGACCTTCGAGGAGATCACGAAGAAGAAGCCGGAGAAGTCACTTCTTGTCACACTCAAGAAGAATGCCGGCCGCAACAATCAGGGACGTATAACGGTGCGGCATCGCGGTGGCGGCTCCAGGCGCAAGCTGCGCATTATCGATTTCAAGAGGGACAAGATTGGTGTGGCCGCAGAAGTGCTGGCCATTGAATACGACCCTAACCGGTCGGCTTATATTGCGCTGGTTCAGTACCCCGACGAGGAGAAGCGCTACATTCTGGCTCCTTTGGGCTTGGCTGTAGGGCAGAGTGTGATGTCTGGCCCTGATGCCGAGGTGAAGGTAGGCAATGCTCTGCCCATTGGACGGATTCCAGTGGGGAGCATGATTCACAATATCGAGTTGCAGCCTGGCAAGGGAGCGCAGATAGTTCGAAGTGCCGGATCTGCAGCGCTGGTGGTAGGACGCGAGGATAGGTATACGTTGGTGAGACTGCCGTCCGGAGAGGTGCGCAGAATATTGAACGTCTGCATGGCCACTGTCGGACAGGTTGGCAATGTGGACCATCGGAATGTGAAGTTGGGAAAGGCTGGTCGCAGCAGGTGGATGGGAAGGCGGCCGTCGGTGCGCGGTGCAGCCATGAGCCCTCGGGATCACCCGCATGGTGGTGGTGAGGGCCGGAACCCCAGAGGCATGAATCCCAAGACCCCTTGGGGCAAACCGGCGTTGGGTCACAAGACCCGGACGAACAAGGTGAGCGACAAGATGATTGTCAGTCGGAGAGGGAAGTAGGAGAGAATGAGCAGGTCGACAAAGAAGGGGCCGTTCGTTGATCCGAAACTGATGAAGAAGGTAGAGGCCATCAACAGGAGTGGTGAGAAGGCGATAATAAAGACGTGGTCCCGGGCTTCTACCGTAGTGCCGGAGATGATAGGACAGACGATCGCAGTCCATGATGGCAGGAGGCACGTACCGATCTTCATCACAGAGAACATGGTCGGACACAGGCTCGGCGAGTTCGCTCCTACGCGTACATTCAGAGGTCACGTGGGCAAGGTGGAGAAGGCTGTCTAGAGGATCGGGATGGAAGTAAGAGCAACAGCCAAGTATGTTGGCATATCACCGCAGAAGCTGGACTTGCTGGCGGACACGGTGCGGGGAAAGAAAGTGAACGACGCCTTGGGCATGCTCAGCCTGTCTCCCAGTCCGTCGGCCAGGGCACTGGCGAAAGTCATAAAGTCAGCCGCGGCCAATGCTGAGAACAATTACCAAATGGTGTTGGCTGACTTGAAAGTTGTGAGACTGGTAATCAATCAGGGATCCACCCTGAAGAGAATTCGCGCCCAGGCTCGAGGACGCGTAAGTCCCATACTGAGGCACACGAGCCACATCACTGCCATAGTGGATACGGAGGAGTAGTTGGGACACAAGGTTCACCCTACAGGATTTAGGCTCGGCATCACTCAGGACTGGCGTTCACGGTGGTATTCGCAGAAACACTACACGGAGTTCGTTCAAGAGGACGTGCGCATCCGCAGACTAGTCATGGACAAGACGTATGAGGCGGGTGTCTCCAGGGTGGACATTGAGAGATGGGCGAATGATGCGGTGATCACTGTCCATACTGGCAAGCCAGGGATCGTAATTGGACGAGGTGGACAGAGGGTGGACGAGTTGAGGCGTGCCTTGGAGGAGCTATGCGGCAAGAAAGTGCGTCTCAACATACATGAGATCCGTGAGCCAGAGCTTGATGCCTATCTTGTGGCGCGAAACATAGCCAGCCAAATGGAGCACCAGATTGCATATCGCAGGGCCATTAAGAGGTCGATGCTTCGCACGATGCAGGCTGGTGCCAAAGGGGTCAAAGTGATATGTGGCGGCAGGTTGGGGGGAGCCGAAATAGCGCGCAGGGTTACCTTCAGGGAAGGCAGAGTGCCTCTGCATACACTGCGGGCTGATATTGATTACGGCTTCTGCGAGGCGCGCACGCTACTGGGCCGCATTGGCTGCAAAGTCTGGATATACAAGGGTGACGTGTTTGCCCAAGTTGAGGAGTTAGAAGCGCCGGCGCCTCAGCCAGCAGCGGCGGCACCTGAGGCCCCAGTGCAAGAGAAGCCGGCGGAGGTGGTCCCGGAGGCACCTGTTGAGGTAAAGAGCGATGTTGCAACCGAATAGAGTCAAGTACCGAATGATACATAGGGGCCATGTCAGAGGCAAGGCCAGTACGGGGAACACCATCGCTTTTGGCGACTACGGGCTGCAGTCCTTGGATTGCGGTGAGGTCAGCGCCAGGGAGATTGAAGCGGCGCGGAGAGCCATTGTACATTATCTTCGCCGTGGAGTCGTGCTGTGGATTCGCGTGTTTCCAGATAAGCCGCTCACTAAGAAGCCGGCAGAGACTCGCATGGGCAGTGGTAAGGGTGCCCTGGATCACTGGGTGGCAGTCGTCAGGCCTGGGAAGATGATCTTTGAGATCAGCGGTGTGAAAGAGGACGCGGCCAGAGCCGCATTTCGGCTGGCGGCTCACAAGCTGTCTATTGAGACCAAGGTTGTGGTGAAGGGGGTGGAGTAGTGGCGGAGGATATTCGTGTTCTGAGCGATGATGAGCTAGCAAAGCAGGTGGAAGAAGCGCACCGCGAGTTGTTCAATCTCCGATTTCGCCTGGCAACGAAGCAACTTGCCAACCACCGGGAGGTGAGGAGTGTGAAGAAGAGGATTGCCAGGTTGAAGACGATTATGCGAGAAAGGGAGCTGAGCAGGGCATAGGAGACGATGCTGGCACTAGAGTGAGTGGTCAGCTTGTCGAGATGGGGCTCTGCAGGGGTATTTGATGGAGAATAAGCGCAAGAACCTTTCCGGGCGAGTTGTAAGCAACAAGATGAACAAGACTGTGGTTGTGGCTGTGCAGTCAATCGGTGCCCATCGGAAGTATAAGAAGACTGTCAGAAGGATTTCCAACCTGAAGGCGCATGACGAGAAGGGCACATGTCGAGTTGGCGACATTGTGGAGATCGTGGAATGTCGACCTCTCTCAAAGACGAAGCACCACAGGGTGCTCGAGATAGTATCCAAGGGACAGTTGTCTGAGGTTCAGCCCGATGATTCAAATCTACAGTAGGCTCAAAGTAGCGGACAATACCGGGGCAAAGACGTTGATGTGCATCCACGTTTTGGGTGGTTCGGGGCGTAAGTATGCCAGCATCGGCGATGTGATTGTTGGTGCCGTCAAACAAGCACTGCCGAGGGGTACTGTCAAAGATCATGAAGTGGTGCGTGCGGTAATTGTACGTGTCACCAGACCGTACCGTCGTCGGGATGGCTCCTACATCAGATTCGATGACAACGCGGTGGTCATTCTGGCTGATGAGAACAATCCAAAAGGCACCCGCATCTTTGGGCCTGTGGCCCGAGAACTGCGAGAGAAGGAATTCACCAAGATTATCTCGCTGGCCCCGGAGGTGCTGTAAATCCGTGAAGATTCGCAAGAACGATACGGTTCTGGTCATAAGCGGCAAGGACAGGGGGAAGAAGGGCAAGGTCAGGTTTGCCTATCCTGCTGAGTCGAGGATCATGGTGGAAGGTATCAACATGATCAAGAAGCACTCAAAGGCTCGAGGCATGGCGAAGCAGGCAGGCATTATTGAGCGCGAGGCTTCGATTCATGTCTCGAAGGTGATGTTGATCTGCAACAAGTGCAGCCATCCTGTCAGGGTTGGATGGAGCCTGATCGAAGGCAAGAAGGTCCGCACTTGTGCTGCGTGTCATGAGGTGATTGACTAAGCATGGCGAAGCAGAGTATGCCGAGGTTGAGGGAGAGATACGAACGAGAGATCGTCCCGGCTCTGATGCAAGAGTTCAAGTTTGACAACGTGATGCGTGCTCCCAGAGTCAAGAAGGTGGTGCTTAATATTGGTCTAGGCGAGGCGACTCAGAATGCGAAGGCTCTGGAAAGCGCTGAGAAGGACTTAGCTACGATCTCGGGTCAACACCCGGTGGTAACCCGTTCCAAGAGGTCAATAGCCGCTTTCAAACTGCGCACGGGCATGCCCATCGGGATGATGGTGACGCTGCGAGACCGGCGGATGTATGAGTTTCTGGATAGACTGGTCAGCGTGGTGCTGCCGCGCATCAGGGACTTCCGCGGTGTGGCACGGACTTCGTTTGACGGAAGGGGCAACTACAGTCTGGGGTTCAAGGATCAGTTGATGTTCCCTGAGATCGACTATGACAAGGTGGAGAAGCCTCGCGGCTTTCAGATCACTATCGTGACCACGGCTCGGTCGGACGAGGAAGGCAGGCGTCTTCTGGAGCTTATGGGGATGCCGTTTGTGAGAGGTTAGGAAATTGGCAAAGACTTCTAAGATCATTAAATGGCAGCGACCTCCGAAGTACAAGGTTCAGCAGCACAATAGATGCCGTTTGTGCGGGCGCCCTCGGGGCTACATGCGCAAGTTCGGGCTCTGTCGTATCTGCTTCCGAGAACTGGCACTAAGAGGAGAGATCGCTGGAGTCAAGAAGTCGAGTTGGTGAGGCGGTATGACTACTGATCCCATTGCTGACATGTTAACGCGGATACGGAATGTCAATATGGTGAGGCAGGAGTATGCCTTGGTGCCTTGGTCGAAGATGAAGGTGGCCATAGCCAAGGTGCTCAAGGAAGAGGGTTTCATCAGGGATTTTGAGATTCTAAGGGGAAAGCCGACTCGAACGATCAAGATCTATCTTAAGTACAAGGACAGGAACCAGCCGATAATCATGGGTCTGAAACGTGTAAGTAAGCCCGGGTTGAGGGTCTACGTAGGAGCTTCGGAAATCCCTCGGCCTTATGGTGGGCTGGGCATCGCGATTGTTTCCACCCCAAAAGGTATCATGACTGGTTCGCAGGCATGGAAGCAGCATCTCGGTGGCGAGTTGCTGTGCTACGTATGGTGATCGAGCGATGTCTAGAGTAGGAAAGCTTCCGATAAAGTTGCCCTCTGGTGTGACTGTTGATATCCAGGGAAACGAAGTAACGGTGAAGGGGCCCAAAGGGGAATTGCGGCGGTCGTTTGATGCCACGATGTCCATCACTATGAACGAAGGCAGCCTAGTGGTGACCCCGCTCAGTGATCAGACCAGGTATGGTGCTGTTCATGGGCTGACAAGGGCGCTATTGGCTAACATGGTGGAGGGCGTCAGCAAGGGGTTCGAGAAGGCACTGGAGGTTGTTGGGGTGGGCTACCGGGTGCAGAAGGCCGGGGACAAGCTGGTTCTTCAATCGGGGTTCACGCATCCTGTAGAGGTAGTGCCTCCGCCGGGAGTTTCCTTCCTCGTGGAGGGCACGAATCGCGTGAAAGTTGTGGGGGTGGACAAGGAGTTGGTGGGGGACGTCGCTGCTAAGATAAGGGCTATCCGGAAGTGCGATCACTATAAAGGGAAAGGCATCAAGTATGCCGGCGAGAAGATTCGCTTGAAGCCTGGCAAAGCCGGCAGGGCAGCGGCTAAGAAGTAGATAGAGTCATGAAGAGAATAGTGAAGAAGAGAACTAGGCTACTGAGAAAGAAGCATCTGATTCAGCCGAGACCGCGTCTGTGTGTATACCGGAGTTTGAACCACATCTATGCGCAAGTGGTCGATGACGGGGAAGGCCAGACTATTGTGAGCGCGTGCAGCAAGGACGCGGAGCTCAAGGTAGACGGGCAGGGCAAGGCGAAGGTGGCTACCATGGTGGGTGCGCTGGTGGGGAAGCGGGCAGTTGAGAAGGGGCTGACCAAGGTCGTCTTTGATCGGCGAGGGTACAGGTATCATGGACGGGTGAAGGCTTTGGCCGAGGCAGCCAGAGAAGCCGGACTGAAATTCTAGGTTGGGAAGAGAGATGGTGCAGGAAGAACTCGAGGCGAGGGAAGAGCTAACTGAGAAGCTGATCTCGGTGAACCGCGTTGCCAAGGTCGTCAAGGGCGGCAAGCACTTAAGGTTCAGTGCCTTGGTGGCGGTGGGTGATGGCAAAGGCCGAGTAGGAATCGGGATGGGAAAGGCGAACGAAGTGGCGCTAGCCATCCAGAAGGCGGGCGCTGTTGCCAGGAAGAAGATGGTACAGGTGCCGCTGGTGGGGACCACCATTCCGCATGAGACGGTGATGAAATTCGGCGCAGCTAGAGTAATGCTCAAGCCGGCAGTGCCGGGCACCGGCGTTATCGCGGGTGGCAGCATGCGTGCTGTCCTGGAAGTGGCTGGCGTGAAGGACATTCTGACGAAGTGTCTGGGCACTACGAACTCCATCAATGTGGTCAAGGCGACCATGAAGGCTCTGACTGAGTTGAGAGAGCCGGCGAAAGTGGTCGCTGAGCGGAAAGGCTCGCTGGTAGCGAAAGGGTGAAGTTCAATTGGCCAAACTGATGATTACCTGGGTCAAGAGCGATATTGGCTACGCCAAGGATCAGAGACTGACCATCAAGGCCTTGGGGTTGCACCGTCTAAACCAAAGTGTGAAGCATGAGGATTCGCCGTCCATCCGGGGCATGGCGCTCAAGGTGAAACATCTGGTCAAGGTGGAAGAGGTGGAGGAATAATGCTTAGGCAAAATGATCTGATTCCGCCGCCCGGTGCGAAGCACGCAAGAAAGCGCGTTGGCCGGGGCTTGGGCAGCGGCCATGGCCGTTTTTCGGGCAGGGGCCAAAAAGGCCAGAAGGCTCGAAGCGGACGAGGAATTCATCCGTATTTCGAAGGTGGCCAGTTGCCCTTACACCGGCGACTGCCAGGGAAGCGCGGTTTCACCAATATCTTCAAGACCGAGTATTCAGTGGTGAACGTTGGCAAGCTGAGTGCGTTTGAGGCGGGCAGTGCGGTGGGGCTGGACGAGTTGATCGGTGCGGGGTTGGTCAGTTCGACCACCAAGCCCATAAAGATCTTGGGCACGGGTGAGCTAGATCGCGCTCTGACAGTGAAGGCAGACGGGTTCTCCGTTGCTGCTAGAGAGAAGATTCTGGCGGCGGGGGGTACTGTGGAGGTAGGGAGTGGAACAAAGGCAAACTAGACCACGTCTCATCCAAGCGATGATCGATGCGTTCAGTTTGCCTGATCTCAGGGGTAAGCTGCTTTTCACGCTCCTGATCCTCATCATATTCCGCTTCGTGGCGCAAATCCCTACGCCTGGTGTGGACCGGACTGCCCTCGCGGAAGTATTCAAGAACAATCAGTTGATGGGGATGCTGGACCTGTTCAGCGGTGGAGCCATGCGCAACTTCAGCGTGGTTGCCATGGGCGTGTATCCTTATATCACCGCCACCATTGTCATGCAGCTTCTGCAACCCGTGATCCCTCAGCTGATGGCTTTGTCGAAAGAGGGCGAGGCTGGAAGAAACAAGATCAATATGTATACCCACTGGCTGGCAGTGCCACTGGCCGCACTCCAGGGGTACGGGCAAGTCATATTGCTGCAGCGCCAGGGGGTTTTCGGGACGGGCTCGATTGGGGCTTTGGGCATGTCAGCGATGATCCTGTCCATGATAGCTGGTACCATGTTCCTGGTCTGGCTGGGTGAACTCATCACGGAGCGTGGCATTGGCAATGGAGTGTCTATCATCATCTTCGGCGGAATTGTAGCCGGGATGCCCAACCTGGTGGCGAAGGGTGGACTGGTGGTGAAGTCTAACCTTTGGGGTGTGGTGGCCTTTGCGATTTTGGGACTGGCCACCATCCTGTTCATTGTGATCTTCACTGAAGCGGCGCGACGAATACCGGTGCACTACTCCAAGAGCGTCTTCAGAGGCCGAAGGATGTACCGGCAGTCCGGTTCCACGCACATCCCGTTGCGTGTCAATTCGGCGGGTATGATACCACTGATATTTGCCATGTCATTGGTGATGATGCCAGGGATCATTGCCAGTTACTTTCCCAGTAGTGCTAACTCTGGGAGCGCAGCATACTTCCTGTACCATTGGACGAGCCATTGGAGCTACTGGCTGGTGTACTTTGTGCTTGTCGTCGGTTTTTCCTTCTTCTATACTATAGTGGTCTTTGAACAGATGAACTTGGCCGAGACCCTGCAGAAGCAGGGTGGTTTCATTCCAGGAGTCAGGCCCGGGCCAAACACATCGACATATCTCAGCCAGGTGATGACACGTATTACCTGGGCGGGAGCCTTGTTCCTAGCTCTCGTAGCTATCCTACCCTACATCGCACAGAAGGCGACTGGGGTCCAGGTGGTAGTATTGTCCAGCACCGCCCTGCTGATAATGGTGGGCGTGGCTTTGGATACAATGAAGCAATTGGAGGCGCAGCTACTGATGCGGCGCTACGAGGGCTTCCTTAAGTGATATTTGAGGGGGATCAATGAAGCTGATTCTTTTGGGCGCTCCGGGTTCAGGCAAAGGTACTCAGGCCGAGAAGGTTGCGGAGATGACCGGAGTAATGCATGTGTCGTCGGGTGATCTCTTCCGCAAGGCTGAGAAAGATGGCACCGAACTGGGCAAATTGGCCAAGTCGTACATGGAGAAAGGGCAACTCGTGCCTGACGAAGTCGTAGTCAAGATGGTTCTGGAGCATATTGCGGGAAACAAGAAGGGTTTCATTCTGGACGGTTTCCCTCGTACCATAGAGCAGGCGAAGGCTTTGGACAAAGCTTTCGTGAAGGACGGAATAGACAAGGCTGTTTTGATCGATGTCACTCGGGATGAGCTCCTGCGCCGGCTTACGGGACGATGGATATGCCGCAAATGCCAGAAGCCATTTCACATGGTTTCTTCGCCCCCAAAGGTGGCTGGCAAATGCGACGCCTGCGGCGGAGACCTGTATCAGCGTGCGGACGATACGATGGAAACGGCGAAGAATCGGCTTGAAGTCTACAATACACAGACCGCCCCGCTGATAGACTATTATCGAAAGCAGGGAAAGCTGCTGGAGCTGAACGGCGAGAGGCCGATAGAAGAGGTGAGCAAGGAACTCTTGAAGAAGCTTGGCTGGAGAGGGGATGGGCATAGTCATTAAGTCCCCTGACGAAATTGCAGTCATGAGAGAAGCTGGGAGGATAGTGGCCGGAGTACTGCAGACTCTGTCTGGCGAGGTCAAACCTGGCGTGAAGACTCGCGAGTTGGATGCTGTCTGTGCCCAGGAGTTGGCCAGGTGTGGAGCGCAGTCTTCTTTCAAGAACTACCATGGGTATCCAGCGCACATATGCACCTCCATCAATGATGAAGTGGTGCACGGCATTCCGGGTGACCGCACGCTTCGTGAGGGCGACATAGTATCCATCGATGTTGGGGTCAAGTTCAAGGGTTTCCAGGGTGACGCTGCGATAACCGTGGGAGTTGGGAAGATCAGCCCGGAAGCCAAGAAATTGATCGAGGTGACAGAAGCTGCATTGCATGCTGGCATAGCGGCCGCGAAACAGGATGTCCACTTGGGAGAGATATCAGCGGCTGTGCAGTCGTATGTCGAGGCGAACGGGTTCTCGGTGGTACGGGAGTACACCGGTCACGGTATTGGCCGGGAGATGCACGAGGATCCGCAGATCCCGAACTTTGGCGACCGAAGTGAGGGCCCCGTGTTGCGAAGGGGCATGACGCTGGCCATCGAGCCCATGGTGAATGCGGGCAGCTGGAGAACCAAGGTGTGCGACGATCAGTGGACGGTGGTCACCGCTGATGGCAGTCTGTCGGCGCATTTCGAACACACCATTGCAGTGACTGATGGCAGGGCTGAGATTCTGACGGTTGTGTGAATGGTGGGTATGGCTAAGAAGGAAAGAATAGAGGTTGAGGGGAAGGTGCAGGAGTGTCTGCCCAACGCCATGTTCCGCGTGGAGTTATCCAACGGCCATATGGTACTGGCCCACATTTCGGGGCGCATGAGACGGCATTTTATCAAGATTCTCCCCGGCGATACGGTCAGGGTAGAGCTCTCACCGTACGATCTGGCTCGGGGTAGGGTTGTCTACCGTTTCAAGTAGATTCTGTCTGGAGATGGGAACGTGAAGGTCAAAGCTTCGGTCAAAGTCCGTTGTAATAAGTGCAAAATCGTGAAGCGAAAGGGTGCGGTAAGAGTCATCTGCTCCAATCCCAGACATAAGCAGAGACAAGGCTAGAGCGGAGGTCTGAGTGGCGCGTATATCAGGTGTCGACATTCCCGCAAACAAGCGAATAGAAGTGAGCCTCTGTTACATCTATGGCATCGGGCCTGCTGTGAGCAGGAAGATACTGGCTCAGACCGGGATCGATGTTGCCAAGAAGGCGAAGGATTTGACGGAAGAAGAGATATCCCGTCTTCGTGAGGTTATTGACAAAGGGTACAGGGTTGAAGGCGATCTGAGGAAGGAGATAGGCACCAACATCAGCCGACTCATGGAGATTGGTTCCTATCGAGGCATGAGACACCGGCGCAGATTGCCGGTGCGCGGACAGCGCACTCGGACCAATGCTAGAACCAGACGTGGACCGCGCCAGACAGTGGCTGGCAGAGGCAGACGCCGTGGCACGGCCAAGAAGTAGTGGTTTGGTGCTGGGGTTTCGTGTGACGAGAAGGAGAATCTGATGGCTAGGAAGAAAGAGAAGAAGTCGATACCGCAGGGTAGGGCGTATATCCACTCTACCTTCAATAACGTGATTGTTACGCTGACGGACCCGGCTGGCAACGTCATCTCTTGGGGCAGCTCGGGGACGGCCGGATTCAAAGGCTCAAGGAAGGGGACCCCATATGCCGCCCAGATGGCGGCGGAGTCAGCGGCCAAGAAGGCCAAGGAACATGGGCTGCGTCAGGTAGACGTGTTCGTCAGGGGGCCGGGTGGTGGACGTGAAGCTGCCATACGTTCGCTGCAGATTGCAGGACTCACCATCACGAGCATCAGGGATGTTACACCAATACCGCACAACGGGTGTCGGCCTCCAAAGAGAAGGAGAGTCTAGAAAACGATGGGACGCTATACTGGACCAGTTTGTAGACTGTGTCGCCGTGTGGGCGAGAAGCTGATGCTGAAGGGCGAAAGGTGTGAGACGGCCAAGTGTGCCATAGAGAAGAGGGCGGCAGCATCCGGGCCACGCGGTCGCGGTAGGCGTCCACCCAAGTCTTCTGATTATGGGCTGAGGCTGCGGGAGAAACAGAAGGCCAGATACAGCTACGGAGTGTTAGAGCGCCAATTCCGGCGAACCTTCGCTGAGGCGGAGAAGGCGACCGGGATGACAGGGGAAACGCTGGCGCAATTGCTGGAGAGACGATTGGACAACACTGTCTATCGTCTGGGCTATTCGGAGTCCCGGAATCAGGCCAGACAGCTTGTCAGACATGGCCACGTGATGGTCAACGGGCGCAAGGTTGATATTCCATCATACGTAGTGAAACCTGGCGATGCTGTGACTTGGAAGGGAAACAGCGTCAACAAGGCTCTCTACAACAAGGCCATAGAGAGAGTCGAAGCCAGGGTCATCCCCAGTTGGCTAAGTTTGGACAAGAAGGACATGTCTGGCCGGGTATTGAGCCTTCCTGTTGCTGAAGAGATTACGACCAAGTTCGACAAGAAGATGGTCGTAGAACACTACTCCCGGTAGCCTTGAAAGGAGGCGGTGGCTTTGTCGCACTTGGTGACACCCAAAGTTGAATGTGTTGAGAGCGAAGGCAGCCACGGGCGTTTCGTGGCTGAGCCGCTCGACAGAGGATTTGGCATTACTGTGGGCAACGCCTTGCGGCGTGTGCTCCTGGGTTCGTTGCAAGGCGCTGCGGTGACCTGGATAAGGATCGAGGGGATTCAGCATGAATTCTCGACCATCGCTCATATGAAGGAGGATGCCACCGAGTTTCTGCTGAACGTGAAGGGTCTGCGATTTCGTCCGATGACGGGGCAAGAGGGCAGGCTCGTCCTGGAGGTCGAGGGTGAGAAGGTGGTTCATGCCGGAGACATCAAGCCGTCGACCGATTTCGAGATCGCCAACCCCGATCTGTACCTAGCGACACTTGATTCGTCCAAGGCCAAGCTCTACGTTGAGTTCAATGTGGCGCTGGGCAAGGGCTATGTTCCGGCCAGCCACGGAGATGGCTTGCCTATTGGCACGATACCGGTGGATGCCATATTCACGCCGGTGCAGAAGGTGAGCTACGCGGTGGAGCCGGTGCGCACGGGGCAGTACATCGGCTACGAGAAGCTGTTGCTGGATATCTGGACTGACGGGACTATTTCGGCTGCAGAAGCACTGAGTCAGAGCTCTCAAATACTGAAGGAGCAGTTTTCCACGTTCCTGGCTGTTGTGCAGGCTGGTGCTAGAGAGGCTGGCGGACCGCCGGCAGCGGCTCTGGGAGTGACCTCAGAGCAATATGAGATGCCATTGGAGAAACTCGGGCTTTCACCGCGTGTGTTCAACTGCTTGAGAAGGAACAAGGTCACCAAGGTGGGAGAGCTTCTGGAGAAGACTGAACGGGACCTCATGGCAATGAAGAAGTTGGGGAAGAAGTCGCTGGAAGAGTTGAAACAGCATCTGGAAGAAAAGGGACTGTCTTTGATGGCGGAAGAAGGCGATGAGACATAAAGTAGCGGGACGGAAGCTGTCAAGGCCCACCGGCCATAGGATGTCGCTCTACCACAACTTGACCACTGAGTTGTTGTGGCATGAGCGCATTGTCACTACGGTAACCAAGGCGAAGGAAGTAAGGGGCATGGTGGACAAAGTGATCACCTTGGGCAAGGAAGGCAGTCTCCATTCTCGAAGGCAGGCTCTGGTGCTGGTGAATGACAAGAAAGTAGTGGACAAGGTGTTTGATGAGTTGGCCAAGAGATTCGCGGATCGTAGCGGCGGGTACACGCGTGTTCTCAAGCTGGGGCCACGCAAGGGTGATGCGGCCCCGATGGCGATAATCGAGCTGGTGAAGTAGGACAGCTTGGAGAGTGGCATATCCAGGAACTCGGCGCACCGACTAGAATTGTATTGATCATGGAGTACGACGGCACGAGATATCATGGTTCGCAGTATCAGACCAACGCCGTGAGCATCCAGGGCGAGACGGAATCTGCTCTGCAGAAGCTCACCGGTGAGGAGATCCGTGTCTCGATGGCCAGTCGCACTGATGCCGGCGTTCATGCCAAGGGACAGGTGGTGAGCTTCAAGTCAAAGGCGTCCTTTCCTCCCAAGACCTGGGTTGACGCTATGAATCACTATCTTCCCAAAGATATCTCGATTCGGGCAGCCTACGAGGTGGATGGGGGTTTTGACGTGCGGCGCCATGCCTTGTGCCGCGAATACCGCTATCATATTCTGAACAGGCGCACGCCGTCCCCGTTGTGGCGGCATTTCAGCGAATCCGTGCCGCAACCCCTTGACGCTGAGGCCATGAATGCTGCTTGTGCGGTTCTCGTTGGAGAGTGCGATTTCGCCCCGTTCGCGCCAGCGACTTACACTCGTTCGACGCGTCGCCGGGCGTTTAAGGCCGAAGTGAGCCGGAGGCGAGACCTGGTACTCTTTGACATGCAGGCCACCTCCTTCCTGCCCCATCAGGTCCGCAACACCGTGGGCGGGCTCGTCAAGGTGGGCCTGCACAAGATGACAGTCGAGACCTTCCGCGAGAAGGCTTCTTCAGGGAAAGTGGGGACGATAGGTCCAACTGCTCCAGCTCGTGGTTTGTGCCTGATGGACATCAAGTATCCCGATTTTCCCCCGTCTGAGGAGATATCATGACATATAGCGCAAAAGCTTCTGAAGTGAAACGCCGATGGGTCGTTATTGATGCTTCGGGCAAGACCCTGGGGAGGGTGGCCACGGAAGTGGCCAAGCTGTTGGAGGGCAAACATAAGACGATGTACTCACCCCACGCTGACGTCGGAGACTTTGTGGTGGTGATCAATGCGGCCAAGGTCCGTGTCACGGGGAAGAAGGTTGAAGACAAGATCTACCGTCATCATACTAACTATCCGGGAGGATTGAGGAGTATTGCCTTCGGTGATATGGTGGCTCGTCATCCAAACCGACCGATCGAGATTGCGGTCAAAGGTATGCTCCCTCACAACAGCAGGGGGCGCGCCATGGCCAGAAGGCTCAAGGTCTATGCTGGGAGTACTCATCCGCACGAGGCTCAGGTAAAGGGTACAACGGAGGCGTCAAGTGGCTGAACGGAAGCACTACTACGGGACTGGAAAGAGGAAGACCGCAATTGCCAGAGTGAAACTGCTGCCCGGTGGCGGCAGCATCGTAGTAAATGACAAGCCCCTGCAAGAAGCATTCCCGGATGAGCCTCTGCGAGAGGTGATATTCCAGGCTTTCAAGGTTACGAATACACTGGACAAGTTCAGTGTGGCGGCGAAGGTGGCGGGGGGAGGAATCTCGGGGCAGGCGGAGGCACTTCGCCATGGTATTGCCCGGGCCCTGGTCGAGTCCGACGAGGGATTGAAGCCCGTCTTGCGCCAGCATGGCTTGCTCACCAGAGATGCCAGGATAAAAGAGCGCAAGAAGTACGGTCTTAAGCGCGCGCGCAAGGCACCGCAGTACACCAAGCGATAGGTTCGGCTGTTGGTTTCTTGGCGACGACTTCCACGGTGCTGGGTGCTTCTGTCTGGTTTCTGTTCCCAAAAGCATTGGGCGAGCCGTGGTTTGGCTTTGCCTAAATGGGACGTGGAGCGTGTGCTGTGAAGGCGGCTACTGGGACTCGGCGAGACGAGATTTCAGAGTGTCGATCACCGGAACCGGCATCGGGTCAGTGCGGTTCAGCATGGCCAGGTAGAAACTGACGTAGTCCCCCAGAAGCACAAGACCCATCATCTGCGCCAGAGGGCTCTTTCCGGTGGCCTCGATCCTCTTGTACTTGATTCCAGCTTTGGAGAGGATCTCACCGGTGACCTGGTAGCGGATGGAAGTCCGCGGGTGAAGTGAGGTCGAATGCAGCAGCACTACCATGACCTTCTGTCGCGTCTCGGCAGGCAGCGGATAGCCTACTACAGCGTTGTGATTGAGCTCCGGGAAGACCTCATGGAAAGCCCAGGCCTTGCTGTTCTCGTTGATCTGGGTCTTCCAGCGGAACGCCACGTCTGAAAGCAGCCCCGCGCCGTAGATCACCGCCAGGCGCCCGAAAAGATCAGCGGCCAGTTGCTTCGCCAAGTTGGAGTCGAGGGGCGTTCTCTCCGAGACGATGTCCTCGATCCTCTTCATGACCCCCAGGGACTCCTTCATGTCAGCCGACTTATCTTGGAGAAAACGCAGGCTGTGGAAGATACCGAGAAGAGACACAAAGCTGTGGGAGAAAGCTGCTCTCGGGGGTGCCTCATAGTCGATGGTGAGCACAGGTATCCGCTCTTTTTCGGCCAGAGCCTTCAGCTTTCCGCCGGTGGTCAGCGCCATCTTCTTCGCCTGTGTTCGCAGAGAGTCATTGAAACAAGACAGGGTTTCTTCAGTATTTCCCGAGTAGCTGGAGAAAATGAGGAGGGTGTTGCGGTCGACAAAAGGTGGCAGACCATAGTCACGATGGACCCAGACCGGCAGAGTGTTTTCCAGCATGGCGAGGCGGCGGACGAAATCTCCCCCGATGGCAGAACCCCCCATGCCGGCGATGACCACCTTGTCCACTTTGAGGTAGTCTCTCGGATAGCCAAAGTCAGTGGCGTTGTGCCAGGCTCGCTGGCATTGTTCCGGGAACTGGCGAAGGAGCCCAAGCATACCCGACGGGTCAAGTTGACGATAGGTCTCCGGGCTGTCCAGCATACTCATAGTTCACACCCCCAGCAGTTTTTTCCCCTCGGCAATCAATGAGTTGGCTCGCTCCAGGCTGCCAGCTTCGGCGTAGATGCGGAGGATGGGCTCTGTTCCAGAGAAGCGGATCAGCAGCCAGGAACCGTCTGCCAGAGAAAGGTGGAAGCCGTCTGCGGTATTCACCTTAAGGACCTTTGTGCCGGCAATCTGAGAAAGCGTCTTCCCGGCGATACGGCCAATGATCTTCTCTCGATCAGCAGGAGGGAATTCCAGATCGACACGGTTGTAGTGGTGCGGACCGACTTTGCTGTAGAGATACTCGATCAGTTGGGATGGAGATTTGTTGAGCCTATTCATCAAGTCCAGCAGGTAGAGGCCGGCGAGGATGCCATCACGCTCCGGTATGTGTCCCCTAAAGGCGAATCCGCTGCTTTCTTCGCCTCCAATAAGAGCATTCTCAGCCATCATGATCGGCGCCACATACTTGAAGCCAACCTTCGTTTCGTAGACCGGCACGTTGTACATCTTCCCCAACTTGTCCAGCATGCTGGTGGTGGTCACCGTCTTCACGATAGGCCCACGCTCGCCGCATACCTCGAACAGGTAGAGTGCGAGCAGGGCAAATATCTGCAAGGGAGTCAGGGGGTTACCTTTTTCGTCTACTGCACCGATGCGGTCAGCATCGCCGTCGGTAGCGAGTCCAATAGCGGCACCGTTCTGCCTGATCGTTGCGGAGAGCTTTGTCAGATGCCGGGCAATCGGCTCTGGCTGGATTCCGGGGAAGATGGGATTTCGTTCTCCGTTGATCTCGATGACCTCGGTCTGGCCGCCTTGAAGGATCTTCTTGAAGTAGCCGGATCCGGCTCCGAACATGGAGTCGACTGTTATCTTGAGTCCAGACTGCCGCAGGCTCTGCAGGTCGACCAACTGGGCGATGTGCTCGAGGTAGGTGGGTGCCAGGTCAAGGTATCGGATGATCCCCTTGGCTAACCCCTCTTCCAGAGCTAGCCGTTTGATCTTGTCCTGGGCCATGATCTGCGGCAACCGCGATTCTATCTCCGCTTCGACCTCGGTGGGGGCGCTGGAACCGTCCGGGGACTTGATCTTGAAGCCGTTCCACTGGCTGGGATTGTGGCTGGCGGTAATGATGACGGCGCCGGCGGCCTTCTCGTGGGTAACCCCGTAGCTCACTATGGGCGTGGGAGTGGCTTGCGGACACAGGTCTGTCTTGATGTCGTTGCCGGCGAACACTTCGGCCACCGCTGCGGCGAAGCTCTCGGAGGCGAAACGGGTGTCATATCCCACCACCATGCCACGGGAGGCGAGTCCCTTGTCCCGGAGATACTCGCCCACGCTCTGGGCACAGTATCTGACGTTGGTGAAGGTGAAGTCTTCGGCGATGATGCCGCGCCAGCCATCCGTGCCGAACTTGATCTTCGGAATCATCGTTTTCGCTGAGCCCCTCGGCTCTCAGGAGAGACCGGCGTCAGCCTTGATTGCCGCTGCCTTGTCCGTCTTCTCCCAGGGCAGATCGAGGTCGTCCCGGCCAAAGTGGCCATAGGCTGCCGTCTGCTTGTAGATGGGCCGGCGCAGCCTCAGGGTTTCGATTATGGCGCCGGGGCGAAAATCGAAGTGCTTGTTTATCAGCTTCAATATGAGTGCCTCATCCACCTTGGCCGTGCCGAATGTCTCGACGGAGATGGAAAGAGGGTGGGCTATTCCGATGGCGTAGGCGACCTGAATCTCCAGGCGATCGGCCAGTCCCGCTGCGACGATGTTCTTGGCAGCATAGCGGGCGAAGTAGGCCGCGGAGCGGTCTACCTTGGTGGGGTCCTTGCCGGAGAATGCGCCGCCGCCGTGACGGGCAACGCCTCCGTAGGTGTCAACCAGAATCTTGCGCCCGGTCAGGCCGGTGTCTCCCATGGGCCCGCCAATTACGAAGCGACCAGTGGCGTTGACATAGTACTTGGTCTTCTTATCGAGCAGCTTGGCCGGAATGATTTTGTTGATCACCACCTCGCGGATGTCGCGGTGGATCACGTCATTGCCCACTGTCTCACTGTGCTGGGCGCCGATGACTACCGCTTCTATTCGCTTGGGCACTCCGTACTCGTACTCCACGGTGACCTGCGATTTGCCATCCGGGCGCAGGTACGGGAGAGTCCCGTCCTTTCTTACTTCGGCAAGACGCCGGCACAGCTTGTGAGATAGCATGATGGGCATGGGCATGAACTCGGGCGTCTCGTTGCAGGCAAAACCGATCATCATCCCCTGGTCACCCGCCCCCAGGCTTTCCTTCTCATTCGCGTTGTTGGCCTTCTCCCGGGTCTCTATGGAGTGGTCCACCCCCATGGCGATGTCTGATGATTGCTCCTTAATGGCAGTGATGACGCCACAGGTTTCACCGTCAAATCCGTACTTGGCGCGGGTATATCCAATTTCCCAGACTGTCTCGCGGACTATCTGGGGTATTTCAACGTAGCAATTGGTGGTTATCTCGCCCATCACCACCACGAGGCCTGTGGTCACCGAAGTCTCGCAGGCGACTCTGGCCATAGGATCCTTGGCCAGAATGGAATCCAGGACGGAGTCCGAAATCAAGTCGCACATCTTGTCCGGGTGCCCCTCGGTCACTGACTCAGATGTCAGCAGGTATGAATTGGATCTCATGAAATTCAAAGTCATTGTTCTTTCCTCTCCTGATGTGATTCTGTGCGCTCTAAGTGCCCATCTCCCAACTGCTGAGGTATTGTCTCTGTTCGCGAGTCAGTTTGTCAATTCTTATCCCCATCGAGCGAAGTTTGAGGCGTCCCACCTCCTGGTCGATGGCCCTGGGGACCGGGTAGACACCTGGCGCCAAAGCCTTCTTGAGGTTGAACATGTATTCGGCGCAGAGGGCCTGATTGGCAAAACTCATGTCCATCACGCTGGCCGGGTGCCCTTCGGCGGCGGCGAGATTGATGAGCCGTCCGTCGGCCAGCAGGAAGAGGCGGCGTCCATCCTTCAGCGTGTATTCCTGCACAAATGGCCGCAGCATCCTGTTTCGTTTCGACAGGCTCTCCAGGGCCGGAATGTTTATTTCCACGTTGAAATGGCCACTGTTGGCCAGGATGGCGCCGTCCTTCATGACCTGCAAGTGCGCCCTATCGATGATGTTGAGGCCGCCGGTGATGGTGACGAAAATATCTCCGATTCGGGCCGCTTTGAGAAGCGGCATGACCTGATATCCATCCATGACGGCTTCAATGGCGCGGATGGGGTTCACCTCAACTACAATTACTTGTGCTCCCATGCCGCGGGCGCGCATAGCTATGCCCCGGCCGCACCAGCCATAGCCGCAAACCACCACATTCTTGCCGGCCCAGAGGATGTTCGTGGCGCGGGTAATGCCGTCCACGGTGCTCTGTCCCGTGCCGTAGCGGTTGTCGAAGAAATGCTTGGTCTCGGCGTCGTTCACCGCGATGATGGGATACTTCAGCTTCCGGTTCTGCGCCATGCTGCGCAGCCTGATCACGCCGGTCGTGGTCTCCTCCATGCCTCCAATGACGGAGTCGGCCAACGCGGTTTTGCCCTGGTGCAAAGTGGTAACAAGGTCAGCGCCGTCATCGAGGGTGATGTGCGGCTTCTGGGCCAACGCGGCCGCAATGTGCTGGTAGTAGGTCTGGCTGTCTTCTCCTTTGATGGCGTATACGGGAATACCATCTGCCAGCATGGCAGCAGCCACATCGTCCTGGGTGCTCAGGGGATTGGAGGCACAAAGAGCCAGTTCGGCACCTCCGGCCTTGAGAGTAGTGGCCAGGTTGGCAGTCTCGGTGGTGATGTGCAGGCAGGCGGATATTCTGGCGCCTTTGAGGGGTTTCTCCTTGGCGAACTTATCCCGGATCAGTTGGAGCACTGGCATCTCGCGCGATGCCCATTCTATTCTCAGTCTTCCTTCCGGGGCGAGAGCAAGATTCTTGACGTCACCACCAGTGGCTTTCTTTGCGCTCACGCATGTCTCCTTTCTGTGGTTGGCTTGCTTCCAGGCTGACCCCCTCGCATGCCAGCGAATTGCCTGTCGCTGTGGGAATACCCGCGAGTGTCGACAATGAAGTGAATTATATCAGGATTTGAGTTCTAACGCTCGTAATTGGGGGGCTTCCTTCGTCGAGGACGCTTTCAGAAGGGAGGCTCCCCACGTTACCTGGGTCTCGGATAGTCTCGCGTCAAACCGGGGTCAATATCCGATCGAAATGGCTACATAACGATGGCGGCTCTGGATACCAGGCCTTTGTCCTGATCCTCGAAGGCCTTGTTGATATCCTCCAGCCTGTAAGAATGAGAGAGAATCTTCTCATATGGGTATTTGTTCTTGCTGCGAACGAGGAAATCGAGGGCTTTCTTTAGAGTGTCAAGCCCATAGAAACCAACGGCGATGATAGACTTGGAGTACATGACCATGAAAGCGGGATCAGTTTCGAAGTTCCCGTGCATTGGGCTGATGTTTCCGAGTTCCATCAGGCGACCACCGCTGGACAACATATCGAGTCCTTCTGGGATCGCTTTTGGATGGCCAACCAGTTCGAAAGCCGCATCGACACCCCAGCCCCCGGTGAGTTCTTTAGCACGCGCTGCACGTTCTTGTGGTGTCTTGAACAGCTTCATATCGACAACTTCGTCGGCGCCGAAGGCCTTGGCCAGTTCGAGACGCTGGGGATGCCATCGATGACAATGACCTTGGCAGCGCCCATCTCTTTGGCAAGCACAGTCGCGTATATGCCAAGGCCGCCAGCTCCCTGTATAGCCACGGTCTCTCCGAATCTCAAGTTAGCTCTTTCGAAGGCGTAGACCATCTCAGACAGGGCGCAGTTGGCTGGAGCTGCCAACTTGTCGCTTATCTCGTCTGGGACCTTGAAGACCGTGTGGTTTGGCCGGACGTAGTAGTAGTCCGCATACGCCCCGGTGAAATGCGGTGGTAGTTCACAGGGTGCCTGATAGAAGAAGTTCATGGAGCATTCGGCATGACGTCCCTTCAAGCACGCCGGGCAGCGCCCGCAAGAATAGAAGTATCGCCAGACGACTCGATCGCCCTCCTTCAGCGGCTGACCGGCTGAATCGGAGGTAACGCCGGCTCCCAGTTTGGCCACCCGACCTACTGCCTCATGCCCCAGTACTATCGGCAGGACCGCCCCCACCAAGGCCAAGTTCAAGTCTCCTCGCCACATGTGCATCTCCGAACCGCAGATGTTGGCTAACGATACTTTCACCACTATGGCACCAGGCTCCGGATCAGGGACAGGGTACTCCTTGATCTCCATTGGAGTCCCCAGCCCCTTGTAGATCGCAGCTCTTCCTTTGTCCGGCATGTTGAAACCTCCTATCCGGTTGGCCAGCTATGGTCTGAGAGACTTGCCTCTGCTACCAGTTCGCGAATTTCCAGAAGCACCAGCCCCACACCCACAGCGATGGCTGCCGCTGATCTCGGCAAATGCTATCGCATTCTGAAGAGAAGTTCCATTAACGGGTATCTTTATTTTCCTGTTCATCCTCTTTGATGCCAGCCAGGCTCTTCGCTGTCTTCTGCTTGTTCTTAATGTTGACCAGGCGGGATATCATGATCCTCTGTGCCTGTGGCGAACCGGCACCGTGCATGGATTCAGTGAGATATCCTACTGCTGCGGTACCGAGTGTTATGTTTTCGATAAGCCGGAGGATTCGCATCCTGTTTTCCGTTGGGATATCGTTCCTCCCTTTGAAGTATTTCTTTATCCACTCGCCTACGTCTGCTGATCTCATATCCTCTTCAGAGGGGAGGGTAACCAGGAGACCGCCTGCGATATCCTGCGCAAGCCTAGCTATTTCATAAGGAAACCGCGTCACATTCTGTTTGTGTACGTTTGCGAGGAGCGTATTGACGTAATAGGTGCCGCTGGGCTCAGGGTGCCCTTCAGAGGCGCTGGCAATACATCCGCAGTAGAGCGTTTCATTAAGATGATTCATCTCGATGATTTTGTCTTTCACGTGGGAAGCCTTTTCGATACCATTGTATTCTGCAATCGTCTGTGTCGCGCCTATGAGGACATCGCCGACTCCGACCTTGCAGGCATAGCTTTGCCGGTGATACGAGGCGAATTGCTCCACCAGCTGGCCGGAAAAGTCATATTCCTTGTACATAAATACCCGCTCCCATGGAACGAAGACATCATTGAATATTATCAACGCCTCGTGTCCTCCGAAATTCATGTTGCCTTGATCAATCTTGCACTCTTCCAGCTTCCTGGTATCGCATGACTGGCGTCCTATGACATAGATTATGCCTTTGGTGTCGCTAGGCACAGCGAAGGAAACCGCGTAATTCTTGTCCTCTTCCCTCATGGAAATCGTGGGCATTACAATGACCTCATGGGAATTCACAGCCCCTGTCTGATGGGCTTTGGCCCCGCGTACGACAATACCGTCCTTTCTTTCTTCGACTACCCTGAGGTACTGGTCAGGATCGGCCTGCTCGTGCGGTGCCAGGGAACGGTCGCCCTTTGGATCAGTCATGGCTCCGTCGCAGACAAGATCGTTCTCCTGGACATATTCCAGATACTTCAAGAATCTTTTGTTGTACTCAGTACCGTACTTTGCATCTATGTCGTATGTTGTCATTGATAGGGCATTCAAGGCGTCAATTCCCACGCATCTCTGGAAACAGCATCCTGTCAGGGAACCAAGCAGCCTGCCCAACTTGCTTTTCTTGACAAGGTCATCGACGCTTTGGTGAATATGGGTGAACCGGTTGATTGTTTTTCCTGTGATGGGGGAAGTCGCTGTCATAATATCTTCATATTTCGGATTATGAGCAAGGGCATAAGTCATGGAAATCGCATTCAGGGATGGTCTGATTATGGGATCATCCACGACATTTTTCACTCTTTTGCCGAACATGTATACTACCAGTTCGAGCTTTCTCAGACTTTCGATATATTCTTGCGGAGTTTTCATAAGTGTCTTACTCTCCTTTGATAGATCTTTCTCCATATTCAATGCCGCGTTGACCTGCCCCCAATAGTTGTACCACTTCTTAAGTAACAGTTACCACAGGTGGGCAGAGATGTTCCCCACGGTGAACCGTAACGACAATATATCATCCACCAATCGAGCTTGAGTTGAAAGGCAGAAACTGCCAGCCGCCGCAATTCTGGTTCAGAGGCAGAAGGACAAACCCATCTCCTGCAGCGTTTCCGGGCTTGGCCGCCCAGTCGTTGCATCCCACCCAAACTCGGCATAGGCGCCCAAGAGCATTCTGCGAACATCGGGGACATGAGCTTCCGTCCCGCCGTCTTTTAAGGGCTCCAGGAGCAGGGTGGGCAGGCGATCGGCAGCTTGAGTAAGTCCTAGCCGCAGATTGAGCATCCTCTTGATCGTGACTATCCGTTTGCCTAGTGGCATCAGGTCGTCCACTCCGAGACCCCAGCCGGTGACGCTGTTGAGGGCAGAAAGCACTTTGTCCGTGCCAGGATTCTGGAATTGACACAGGATCAGCGAATTGTACAGGTTCCGCCATGCCTGGTGTCTGGCTGCTATGTGGCCCTTTTCCTCCGACGAATCAAAACGGTCACCTGGCTCTATGCCCAGTTCAACCGGCGGTCCCATGCCCATATCCACGCCGTACATGTCACCTTCCATGTGGCAGGCACCTCGCGGCGACAGGGCATAACTGATTGTCATGCCGCTGAAAGCTCGCGGGTCATGCATTGGTATCTCCATCCGATTCACGACTGCCGCCAGATCGGCAACCCCGAACTTCTCGGCTAAAGTTGCGCTTCCCTCTGCCAGAACGCTCCCAAAACCCTCGCGCCGGGCAATCATCCCTATTAGGCGGTGCGTCATCCTCCCGTCGCCATAGCGTATGTCAAGTCCACCCGTGGCCGCTGTGGTTAGGATGCCGCGTTCGAACATCTCGCACGCTAGGGCTATGGTGCTCCCCACGCTGATGGTGTCCATGCCGTAGACATTGCACAAGTGTCCCGCGTATATGACGTCTTCCAGGTTATCGACCATGGCCAGGCTTCCCAGCGCTGCCAGCGTTTCATACTCGGGGCCGTCCACTTTCGCCATCCCGTAGGTGGGCGCGCGAGTCTCACGCCCGCAGGCAATGGGACAACGGTAGCAGGCGGTTCTCTTGTTGAGGTATTGCTCTGCCATAAGCACACCCGAGAGGTTGGCGGCCTTGTCCCACTCGCCCTGCTGGTAGTAGCGGATGGGGACATTACCATACATCATGAATGCGTCCCACCCAAAGGCGGTACCTAGTAGCCGATATGACTGCGCTGCGACATCATCCTCCAAAGCAGCAAGAATCTCCCGCGTCACGCGCTGGAAAACTGTAGGATCCGCCAGCGGAACGCGAGCCGAGCCTCGCAGACCGATGGCTTTGAGTCTCTTGGCTCCCATGACTGCACCCAGACCGCCGCGAGCTGCAGCACGACCGTGATCGTTCATCACTGCAGCCATCCTCACCTGGTTCTCTCCGGCTACGCCAATGCAGGCCACTCGAGCCTTTGCATCACCCATGGCCTTGCGCACCGACTCCTGCGTAGCATAAGAGTCAGCCCCCCAGAATTCGGTTGCGTCGCCTAAGTGAGCTTTTCCATCCACGACCGAGAGCCATACCGGTTTGGCAGCGCGGCCAGTAACGATGATTCCGTCATACCCGGCGAACCTCATCTCTGGCCCGATGAACCCGCCGGTGTTTGCCTCACCCCAGATGTTGGTGAGTGGCGAGCGTGCACATACGCTGCAGCGGCCGGCTGAAGGCGTGGCTGTGCCCACCAGCGGGCCAGTCATAAAGATCAGCGGATTGTCCGGCCCAAGTGGGTCGGTGTGTTCATCCACCGTGTTGTAGATCAGCCGCGCTGCCAGACCGCTGCCGCCGACGAAGGCCCGGCAATACTCCTCATTGAGAGTCTCATCCCACAGGTCTCCAGTAGTAAGATCTACTCTCAGGAGCTTTCCCATGTAGCCATTCATGGACCACCTCCGTCCTGTGGCCGCCTTGCTGGCGAGATCGACGGATCCAGATTCAGAAGTCTACTGATCTACCCTCGTAAGCATATAGAAAGATTTGGCGCAACTCTTCGTACGTCGGCGAGCGAGGTGCCGTGACCATTTGCGTGTCATTGAATGCATCATCCACAAGCTTATCCAACTGCGTCTCGTAGTCCTGACGCTCAACACGCGCTTCAGTGATGCTGGTCGGATTTCCAATTTTTCGACCAAGAGTGCGAACATGTTCAGCCATTGACCTGGCTCCTTCCTCAGTTGCCTCACTCGAGAAGCCGAGAATGCTGGCCAGTTCAGCAAAACGCTCCGGAGTCCCCCTGGCGGCGAATTCGATGGTGTAGGGCAGAAAGAGCGAAACGGCACGACCGTGGGGAATGTGGAACACTGCGCCAAGTGTGTGCCCCATGGCATGAGCCACAGAAGCCATCGAGTTGCCAAAACCCAATCCCGCGCACGTTGCAGCGTTGTGCATCCTCTCGCGAGCCTCCATGTCTGAGCCATTGGCCACAGCCAGAGGCAGGTAGTGAAACACCTGGCGGGCAGCCTTGATACAGAGGCCATCGGTGATGTCCGTGTGCCAACTGCAGGTGTACCCTTCAATAGCATGGGTGAGCGCATCCATCCCCGTGTCAGCGGTCAACTGCGGAGGCATGCCCCTGGCCATCTCCGGGTCCACTATAGCAATGTCGGCAACGTTCTCGCGATTGCCCAGACCCATCTTTCGTTTCTGCTCATTGTCTGTGAGTACCATGAGCCAGGTCACCTCCGCCCCGGTGCCGCTGGTGGTGGGAATCGTGACGAGGCGTGCCTTCTTGCGCAATCCAATATGGATGAAGGGGTTTATGTCTACGGGCTCAAGGTCAGGGCGTTCATACAGAACCCAAATTGCCTTTGCGGCGTCCATGGCCGAACCGCCTCCCAGTCCAATAATCCAGTCAGGCTCTGACTTCCGGACTAGCTCCGCTCCCAGTTTGACTGTCTGGACACTGGGCTCTGGTTCCACACCATCAAAGACATCGGTCTTCAGGCCAGCCTTGTCCAGATGGCCCTTGATCACAGGCAGCAGATTTGTCCTGGAGAGCGTGGCATCGGTGACTATGAAAGCCTTATGCCCCTCTAATCTGTCCAATTCATCGAGGGCTCCTTCACCGAAGACGATCTGCGGCGAGACGAAATACCACATCGTCGTGATCTCCGCTACTTCTGTGGTGGATCCTCAAAGTCAGTGGGCACCTTTGAGCAGCAGGCGATGATCTCTTTGGCTGCCTTAGGGTATCGCATGACCTTCGCAAGATTGCCTTGCAGCTTGAGCTTGCCGGTCATCATCCCCTGGATGGGATCGAGTTTCCCTTCAATCACCTTGCGCCAAGTGCTGGCGTTAGCGCGGATTTTGAAGTCCGCCTTGCGCTCATCCTCGCTGGCGATCATGGCCGCATCGGGGCTCTTGCCGTGAAAGAGGCCGAGGAAGAAGTAGATATGGTTAGGATAAGATTCATCCGGTTCAACCACGAATACGAAGTCACCCTCCCAGTCTTTGGCTGATGTCTCGTAGTCCTTGCTCTCATTGAGCTGACGGCTGAGTTCCCTTATCCACTCGTCTGAGTCAAACCTGATGGCCATGACTCACCTCCCCCTGCTCGATACCGGCTCGTTACCACTGCCGCAGTGCGAGATCGCTGCGAGTATAGCATATTCCCCCCATCCATTGTTACGACATTCCATGTTTGGTGGATCTGAGAGGACTCGAATCGCGGCATGGTAGGAAGCCACCGCGGTTCTGAGAATTCTGCTAATTGGACAAACTAGGCAGGCAATATGAATTCTAACCGCTATCGGCATATCAAAAGGAAGTCCTTTCCGAGCCCTACTTCCCTGACTGTTACTGGTCTACGATTACGTCAGTAGTTAACAGTTCAGGGAAAATGTCAGTCGATGAAAGGACTGACATTGAACATGAAGGAGCAGGCAAGGCTGCAAATCTTGAATGGCGTGCTGGAGCAACGTTTGTCCGTGGCAGAAGCAGCGGAAGTACTGGTAGTGAGTGAACGGCATGTTTGGCGAATCCTGGCGGCGTATCGGAAGGAGGGCGCTGCTGCCCTTGGCCATGGGAATAGAGGTCGGCGGCCAGCCAACGCGATTCCTGAAGGCGTGAGGCGACAGATGGTGGCTGTGGTGCAGGAACGGTATTTGGATATCAACCATTCTCAACTAACGGAGCTCCTGGCAGAGCGGGAGGGTATAGTGCTATCTCGTTCCACTGTGCGGAGGTTGCTTCTGGGAGCTGGACTGCCCAGATCACGTCACCGCCGGCCACCGCGCCACAGGTGCCGGCGTCAAAGGATGCCTCAGGAGGGGATGCTGCTACAGATCGACGGCAGCCACCATGCCTGGCTGGAGGAAAGGGCACCAGTCTTCACTCTCCTGATGGCGGTGGACGATGCCACGGGCACGGTTCCCTATGCACTCTTTCGCGAGCAGGAGGACACACAGGGCTACTTGCTCTTGATGCAGGGCATCGTCCAGCGGAAGGGCATTCCCCTGGCTCTCTACAACGACCGGTACAGCGTATTCGGCCGCCATCCTCAGAGACTTGAGACAGAGGGAGAGCAACCGGCCTGGGACAAGCGGCACACTCAGTTCGGGAGGGCGTTGAACGAGTTGGGGGTCCAAGCCATCTTTGCCCGGTCGCCACAGGCCAAGGGACGAGTGGAACGGATGGCAGGAACCTTCCAGGATCGGCTGGTGGCAGAGTTGCGATTGGCAGGCGCCAGTTCCATGGAGGAAGCCAACCGGCTACTGTGGGAGTTCCTGCCCCGCTTCAACAAGCGATTCGGCGTGCAGGCAGCCGAGCCAGGTTCGACCTACCGTGAAGTGCCGGAGGAGTTGGACATAGACGGAGTGTTGTGTAACAAGGAGTTGAGAAGGGTGGCAAAGGACAACACCGTGCCATACCACGGCAAAACCCTGCAGCTGTTCCCCGATGTCGACCGGACCAGTTATGCCGGGGCCAGGGTTGAAGTGCAGGAGCGCCTGGATGGCAGTCTGGTGGTGTGCTGCCGGGGAAAGCTGCTCACTCCTGTGGAAGCATCTCCTTTGGCTGCCGAACTCCGCAAGAGATCTCAAGACTGTCCCAGATTACCAGTGGACCCCTGGCCACCTGATGCAATTCGGGAGCGACGCAGAACTGAATCGAAGCCGAAGACCACTCGGGGTTGGGAAGGGGAATGGTACCAGGACGAGGCCAAGAAGCGCACTCATCGAGAACTGGTACTGGCGGGTATGGAACGGGCACGGCTCCGGGGCAACCGCATCGGCCGGCCCAAGGTGATTGAGCGGGAAGGCTTCCTACAGAGATTCGAGGCAGTAATTGAGCGCATTGGTCCGGGAGGCATCTCCCGACGGCAAGCTGCCAAGGAATTGGCTATCGGTTACGCGACGCTCAAGCGCCTCTTAGACGCCCGACCACAGCCAGCAGAGCAGAGTGCTGATGAATGGTCAGTGCCTGCGACTGCAGTCCCTTGTGGTGATGCCAATGCCTACGCTGAGGTACTCCACTGACAGAATCGCTGAACAGTAGACCCTGACATTTTCCCTGGACAACGACACCTGACGAATCTGAGAGACTGGTGGATAGATACCCTTTTCGGCGCATGAGCGTTGACGTCATCCTGCGAGTCCGTTGGCCGTCAACTCTAGCCAGGATCGACAATTCGATATGTGCGCTTCCTGCCAAGAAGTCTCTTGTTGGCAGGTCAATGTAACTACCGGCCCACTCCACGCCGCTTCATTTGGCAGCTAATGCAGCTTAGGCCCGGAGCCAGTTTGTCACCTTGTCGAAGACTTGGTCCCGGTTTGCCTTTGAGACCAGGAGCACTTCGACCCGTGGGTCGTGCTTGACTTGGTCGGCGAAGGGATGTGGTTGAAGCATAATAGTGCCGAGAAGCCTTCTCTCACTATTCAGGGCCTCGAGCAGGACTTCCCTGAAGGCAGGTGACAGCAATTCCATCTTGCCGATCTCGTCAACCACCATGATGGCGCATTCTCGGATCGCTAGACGCATGACCGGCACGGCGACTCTGTCCAGGCTGGCCACGTCTACCCCGTACTTGCCCACTCGCTGCGGCCCGCGGATATCGACGTGTGCTAGGATGGCTCGTGATCCGTCCAGCGTGACGATCTCGAAACCAAGCCTAGCCCCGCCCCGGCGGATCTCTTGGGTGTAGAATCCGCCGGCCTCTGCCTTCGACGCACTGATCGCCTCACGAATGATGGTGGTCTTTCCCGTGCCGGGGGCGCCGGTGAGCAGAAGGGCCTGACTCAATGTGCTTGCTCCTTGTTTGAAGTGCCTGAATTCAACCCCCTGCCCCCCACTCTTTGGGGGAGATTAAGGAAATTGGGGGACACCCCCAAACCCTCGGCAGGAGATTCTCCTGCACCTCTTTGGGGACACCCCAGGCCCCGGCAAGGACAGGTCGCTGCACTCTTCTGAGACGGACGACGCTCTGATGTCTACAGCAGGGAGTCTCCCGCACCTCTATGTACGAGAGTCTTCTGATCTGTCCTATTGGCCGCTGGTCTGCGACCTGCTTGGCTATGCTAGGTATCGCCGGCGCACTTTGTCGGAGACCTCCGCCAGATATACCAGTGCCTGCTCGGCAGCCGCTGGCGACAATGACGCCAGCCCGCAGGAGGGAGTGATGAGGGCTTGCTCCACCAACTGCCTGAACGGAGTTCCCCCTTTGGCAAAGGGGGCCATGGCCTCCTCCAGGCGATCCTTCAGGCTGGCCACGGTCTCTTTCGCTAAGTGGTCTTCGTCGTTGGGTACGATGCCCCAGGCGATGACGCCTCCATTGCCGATAAATGAGCGGACTTCGCCAGCGTACGTGCTGAGAGCGCCGGCGTAGTTATAGGCATCGAAGCTCAGGATGTTGATAGGAAGCGCCAACAGCAACGACCAGTCGGTGTTGCCGCAGCAATGCACCCCCCGGAGGCCGCTGATCCCTCCCAGGGTCTCCTCCAGCAGCGCTTTCACTTTCTCTGGCGGCAGTGAGACAAAGGCAGAGCCGAGCGAGGTCAAATAGGGCTCATCCAGGAAGATGATCACTTTACGCGAAATCCGGCTCAGTTGTTCGTATTGCCACGCCGCCTTCAACCGCAAGTGCCTGGCGATAGCTTCAGCCAGGGTGTCGTCATAGATGGCCCACTGCGCCCCGTCGGCAACGGCCAGCCCCCAGCTTATGGGCCCGGTGACCTGCCCTTTGACGGCCACTGCCTTGTCCACCCGCGCGGCCAAAAGGGCATGAAAGCCTGCGGCATAATCGCGACTGATGCCATAGGCGGAGGTATCGTTGTCGGCATAGGCTGTGTAGAGCCTTTCCAGCCCCGAGTCGAGGTCGCGGGCGCGGTCTATATAGATGCGCGAGTCTTCCACCACTACGCCTGGGAAGCCCTCGCTGAACTGGGCGTACATGTTCTCCTTGGCCGTGCGCCTGGGCAACTGCGGCCAAGCGGGAACGGCCGACAGGTGTCGGAGAACCACCCGACACGCGTCTTCCGGATTGGTTTGGGGCATGCTGCCAATCATCGTGGGCAGGCAGCCGAACTGAATCTTGGCGGACATCAGACACCTCTAGCCTATTTTACATACTTTTGGATCAGCGGAGCCAGTTCCCTCTTCAGGTTCGGTGGGATGTGCTCCCGGGAAGTGATGATGGCGTCTTTCAGAGCAGTGCTGCACTGGCAGCCTCGCTTCCCTGTTACCGTCGCCATGGCCGTCTTCAGGATGTTCTTGGCTGTCTCAGCATTCTGCAGCAGATTGGCCACGACCATCTCCACTGATACGGGGTCTGCGCTTTCGTGCCAGCAATCATAGTCGGTGACAAAGGCCAGGGTAGCGTAGCAGATTTCGGCCTCTCTCGCCAGCTTAGCCTCCGGCAGTGCGGTCATGCCCACGATGCTAGCCCCCCAGGATCGGTAAAGGTTCGACTCGGCCTTGGTGGAGAAAGCGGGGCCTTCGATGACGACGCAGGTCCCGCCTCGTCGCACCGTCGTCCCCAACTTCTTTGCTGTCTGGTAGAGTATCTGGCTGAGATGAGGACAGAAAGGCTCAGCGAAGCCAATATGGGCCACCAGTCCCCGTTCGAAGAAGGTGTTCACCCTGCCCCTGGTGCGGTCGATTATCTGATCCGGAATGACCAGGTCGAGAGGATGGATGTCCTCCTTGAGGCTCCCCACGGCGCTGACGGAGATGATCCGCTCAACACCGAGTGACTTCAAGGCATAAATATTGGCCCGCACCGGCACTTCGCCGGGGCTGATGCGATGCCCCTTGCCGTGCCTGGGGAGGAAAGCGATAGGTACTCCCTGCAGAGTGCCGGTGATGATCAGGTCGCTGGGTTCGCCGAATGGGGTGTCCACCTTGGTCTCTTTGAGGTCGCTTAGTCCATCGATCTGGTAGAGTCCGCTGCCTCCGATGACTCCGATCTTAGCTTCGACCACTAGGGCCTCCTTTGTTCTCAGTCAATCTGGTTTCGAAAAGCCTGGCGAGGTTGACCCGGTATGGTTCCCTCACTATGCCCCGTTCAGTAATTATCGCCGAAACGTACTGGTGTGGCGTAACGTCGAAGGCCGGATTGGCCACCTGTACTCCGGGTGCTGCCACCGGGATGCCTTGAATGTGAGTGACCTCTTCCGGAGCCCTCTCTTCAATAGGGATTCTGTCGCCGGATGGCAGCGAAAGGTCGATGGTGGACAGAGGTGCGGCTACATAGAAGGGGATGTTGTTCTCAGCAGCCACCACTGCCAATGTGTACGTGCCGATCTTGTTGGCTACGTCCCCGTTGGCCGCGATGCGGTCGGCGCCCACCATGACGCAGTTGATCTTCTGGCGACTCAAGAAATGGCCCGCCATGGAGTCAGTGATCAGAGTGACCGGAATGCCGTCGTGCATCAACTCCCAGGTGGTGAGGCGGGCACCCTGAAGCAGGGGGCGGGTCTCGGTGGCAATGACGTTGATGTTCTTGCCCTGCTCCTTGGCTGCCTTGATCATACCCAGCGCCGTGCCGTATCCGCCGGTGGCCAGCGATCCGGCGTTGCAGTGGGTGAGAATGGTGAAGCCGTCCTTGATGAGTTCGGCGCCAAACTGGGAGAGCCGCCGGGTGGCCTCTCTTTCCTCGTCATGGATGGCCTTAGCCTCTTTGACCAACGCTGACTTGATGCTGGCAACGTCGTCATTCGCCTCTGCCATAGCCGTCATTCGGTGAATGGCCCACCGGAGGTTGACCGCCGTAGGCCTGGTGGAGGCCAGCGCTTCGGCGATCCGGCGCAGCTCCTTCAGGAATGTGGCCTTGGTCTTGGACTGGATGGACTGCGCGCAGAGGGCCAGACCGTAGGCACCGGCGATGCCGATCAGCGGTGCTCCGCGAATGCGCAGGGTCTTGATGGCTTCGGCTACTTCCTCATAGCAGGAAAGCTCAAGGCGAACCTCCTGGTGAGGCAACCGCGACTGGTCGATGATTCCGATCTTGCTGTCAAGCCACTCTATGGGTTCCATGTGCTCTTCGCTGTTCCCTTTCTGGACGCCTTGCGGTTCAGGCATTCAGTTTACCATTTTGGTAGGGCAGGGGAGAAAGGGGGCTAAGAACGAGGCTCAGATGGTAGGCACGGTCGGGACGGTCTGCTCTCATCAGCTGCCGGAGCGTTCGTTTTGAATCTAATGTGCATACTCCCTGGGATGTCTGCGGTGCGCTTGTCAAAGGATTCCAGTATTCTGGTATTCTGTAGGTTTGACCACAGGTAGCTAACATAGTGAATGTGGGCACCACATTTCCAATGCGCAGCATCACCGCATGCCATATCGCTCCAGCTGAAATAGAAGCAGTGCCACTGATCGCCTCTTTCAAATAGATGGACCATGACTCTCTTGCGCTCGCTGCGCATTCCTGACGTCTTCTTGAGGAACTCCTTGGGTTTCCCACTTTTCATCTGTGCAATGTCATCTCGCGACAATTGCAGGTGCTGAGGAACAAAATCGCGGGTCTTGATTCTGTGTGTGAAACCTATTTGACGACAATTGTAGACAAGAAGTAGCAAGTCATCGTCCTCCAGTTGCAGTGTCTTGCAGTACTTACCCACGTCGGACTTTCGTGTGAATTCAAGAAGCCTTGTCAGTCTCTCAGGGATACCCTTTGCGGCAGTCTGCATGACGAATTCATCCCAGTGTTTCTTGCAGAGACTCTCTATAGCCTCCTCTATCTCGGGAGTTATCGTCTTGCCCTTCACCTTGAGCGCCTCCGTGCATAGATCAACTTTGGTCTGAATAATGAGCTGTTCCGTATCCCGTATAACGTCTTTCGAGTCCTGCACATTCGCGAAGTACAGGGCTCCTCCAGAGGAGGCTAGAGATCCGAACTTGGTATATGGCTTCTTTGTCATCGGCGCTACCGACGCATTCCCCGTGGGTGCCGAACTAGCGAGTATCAGATGCTAGTCGCTCGTGAAGCAGTGTAGGCCAACCGTGTCACATAAGTCAATCTGGTCGGTTTGAAAAGCGGCGGCCGATGGTGACACAATGGAAGCACATGAACACCGCCGGACACCAGACTCAGGAAACCATGCTCGGCCCGTACCGGGTGCTGGACCTCACTGATGAGAAGGGCCTAATCTGCGGCAAGACGCTTGGTGATCTGGGCGCGGACGTTATCAAGATCGAGCCGCCCGGCGGCGATCCCTCCAGAGACATCGGTCCTTTCTATCGTGACATCCCCAGCGGCGAGGAGAGCCTCTACTGGTTCGCCTACAACGCCAACAAGAGGGGCGTCACGCTTAACCTGGAGACAACCGAGGGGCAGAACCTGTTCCAGAAGCTGGTGGCGAGGGCCGACTTCGTCATCGAGTCGTTTGCCGCCGGCTATCTGGAAAGCCTTGGCCTTGGGTACTCGGTGCTGAGCCAGATCAACCCCCGCATTATCGTGACTTCCATAACCCCATTCGGACAGACCGGCCCCTACCGCGACTACAAGACCTGCGACCTGGTGAGCATGGCTTTAGGCGGCTACGTGTACCTGACCGGCGATCCCGACCGGTCTCCGGTGCGGATCGGGTTCCCGCAGGCCTACCTGCACGCTGGCATGGCCGCGGCTGCTGGAAGCATGGTGGCCCATTACCATCGACAACTCACCGGCGAAGGGCAATGGGTCGATGTCTCCATACAGGAAGCCTGCGCCTGGATCCCCACCGATTCCGCCATGTACTGGGAGATGAACCACGTTCTGGAGGAGAGGCACGGTGGCGCCCGGGTACGTCCAACGACCGGCGCACGCATGAAGCGGATATGGCAGTGTCGGGATGGGTACGTTAGCTTCGACATGTACGGGGCCAGGCTGGCGCGCAACTTCATGACGCCTCTGGTGGCCTGGATGGCGGAGGAGGGCGCGGCGCCGGATTTCCTGAAGGAAATTGACTGGAACACCTTCGACTACTTCGCCGCGCCGCCGGAGCTGGTGGAGAGTATCGCTGAGCCGATCGGCCAATTCTTCGCCAGCCGCACGCGGGAGGAGCTACTGTGGGGAGGGGTGGCCAGAAGATGTTGCGTCTATCCGGTAGCCACGCTGGAGGATGTGGCCGAGAGTAAACAGCTTGATGAGCGAGGATACTGGGTGGGACTGGAGCATGAAGGGTTGGTGGCCCGAATCAAGTATCCAGGTTCCTGCATCAGGGCCTCAGAGACGACCAGCCGAGTTGCCAGGCGGGCTCCGCTTGTGGGAGAGCACAACCTGGAAGTGTATGGAGAACTGGGTCTGTCCAGGAAGGAACTGCTGACGCTCAGACGGCGGGGGGTGATATAGCTTATGGGCGATCGCGCAAGGGCTTTGGAAGGGCTGAGGGTCGCGGACTTCTCGTGGTTCATATCTGGACCGCTGGTGGTCAAGTTCCTCGGCGACTATGGGGCGGAGGTGATTCACATAGAGTCAGGCACCAAGCCCGATAACATGAGAAGCACGCTGCCGATGAAGGACAACATTCCTGGCATCAATCGCTCTGCGGCCTTCGCGCGATACAACAGCAGCAAGTACGGCGTGAGCTTGAACCTGGGCAATCCCAAAGGGGTGGAGATCGCCAGGAAGATTGTGGCCTGGGCGGACATTGTTCTGGAAAACTTCAGCTCCGGGACGATGGAAAGGATGGGGCTGGGCTACGAGGAACTGAGGAAGGTGAAGCCGGATATCATCATGGTGAGCCTGCCCATGTTCGGGCACAGCGGCCCATTGGCGAAGCATCCGGGCCTGGGATCACAGTTGGCCGACCTCATCGGCTTCGGCAGTCTCACGGGCTGGCCCGACCGTCCCCCTGTCTCGCCGCCGGGGGCCTACACCGATTTCATTTCTCCCTACTATGCCATCTCGGCTCTGATGGCCGCTCTGGACTATCGGCGTCGGACCGGCAAAGGGCAGTACATCGAGATATCGCAGTACGAGGCTGGCGTCCACTTCGTGGCGCCGCTGGTCATAGACTGGTTTGTGCATGGCCGCCAACCGACCCGGTCCGGCAACAGATGTCCAAGCGTGGCGCCTCATGGTGTCTATCGATGTCGGGGGCATGAGATGTGGTGCGCCATTGCCGCGTTTACGGAAGAGGAGTGGCGGAGCCTGTGCTGCGTGATGGGCCAGCCGGATATGGCCTGCGATCCGAGGTTTGTCACGGTGATAGCGCGCCTGCATAATCGAGAAGAGCTGGATAGACTGATAGAACAGTGGACGATGGAGCACACGGCTGAGAAAGTCATGACGCTGCTGCAGGAAGCGGGAGTAGCAGCCGGGGTGGTCTCCAATGGTCGTGACTTGGTGGAAGACCCTCATCTCACCGCCAGGGGATTCTATCGGGAACTAGACCATCTAGAGATTGGCCCCCATCGCTACCTGATGCCGCCGTTTCGATTGTCTAAGACGCCGGGGGGGCCGAGTATGCCCGCTCCCTGCCTCGGCCAGCACAACGAATACGTCTACCGACAGATACTGGGCATGAGCGACGAGGAGTTCGTCCGGTTGCTCAACGAGGGCGTATTCGACTAGCCTGCCATCCGGCGCAGCACCGTCTCCGTACTCGCTTTCAACCCCCTACGGACACCCCCAAACCCTCGGCAGGGATGAGTCCCTGCACCCTCTTGGGATTTAGGATTTGTATTCTGGGACACTCTCAGCGAGCTTCGCCCCTCTGCATGCCCGGATGGGTGGCACGGGCGAAGCGAAGCTTGCCCGTGATGCGTGGACACCGTATCGGGTGTAGAGTTCTCGGAGGGCCACGCTTCGTCGTGGCTGCGGAACTTTGGCGATAGAAAAAGAGGGAGTCTGAGGATATCCTTAGACTCCCGGCGAGACGAATTGGAGGGCTCGGGCTAGATTCTCGGCAGTCCCAGTCCTCTCTGAGCTATGATGTTCCGCTGGATCTCGGAAGTGCCAGCGCCCACTGTAGCCGCCGCAGCGTACAGATACTGGCGCTGGAAGAAGCCAGCCAGAGGAGCGTATTTGGAGCTCTCGTCCAGTAGCCCGAAGCCGCGGGTAACTTGCAGCCCGGCCTGCGCCACGCGCTGCTGAAGCTCAGCCCCGAACACCCTGGACATGGAGGCCTCATGATCCATGGGCTTGCCGCTGCTCTGCAGCCAGACGATGCGCACTGCCAGGAGCCTGGCGATCTCGCCTTCGATAGCCAACTGGGTTAGCCTGTTGCGGACAAGAGGGTCTTTGAACAGGGGCACGCCGTTCCGCTTAGTCTCCTTGGCGAACTCGATAAGGCGGTTGATGTTGCGGCGGGCGGCGGCGATGCGGTGGATGCCTGATCGCTCGTAGCCGAGGGTGGCGCCGGTCACTCTCCAGCCGTCGTTCTTCTTTCCCACCATGTTCTCTTTGGGCACAACGACGTTGTCGAAGAAGATCTCGCAGTATGTGCCCACGATGTTGGGCAGGAAACGGACGGTCACGCCGGGTGTCTTGAGATTGACCAGGAGGAAGGTGATGCCCTTGTGTTTGGGAACATCCGGGTCAGTCCTGACCAGCGTCAAGGCCCATTCGGCGCGGTGCGCGCCAGTGCTCCAGACCTTCTGGCCATCGACCACGAAGTGATCGCCCTTGTCAACGGCTTTGGTGGACAGCGAAGCCAGGTCGGAGCCGGCTCCCGGTTCGCTGAAGGCCTGGCACCAGACTTCCTGGCCGCGGGCGATCTTGGGCAGATGATCCTTCTTCTGCTGGTCGGTGCCGTACTGGATAACCGTGGGGGCACACATCAGAGCGCCCTGGAGGTCTACGCCAGGCAACTCGTTAAAGTACATCTCATGGCTGAAAATGAACTGCTTGGTGACGGAGTCCCATCCGCCGTGCTCCTTGGGCCAGGCCAGCGAATGCCAGTTCTTCTCTCCCACCTTGAGCAACATGCTGTGGGCGAACTCCCACTCCTCACCGTCCTTGGCCTCCTGCATGAGACCCGTTCCGGTCCAGGTAGGCGGAAGCTCCTTCTTTATGAAATCACGCACTTCTTGCTGGAATGCCTGGTCCTCTTTGCTGAACGTAAACTCCATACGACCCCCTGATGCAATTCTCTAGTGTAAAAGTTTACGCTGCACGAAGGTGGAGTGTCAAAGGCAGCTTTGGTGAGGTGATCCATCAAGCCTTTTCAACCCTCTGGCCCCCACTCTTGGGGGGAGAATGATATTGGGGGACACCCCCAAGGCTGTCCCTGCGCTCACGAGTTGCCGAACAGTCTCGGCTCGATGAGGACAACCGGTCCTGAACTTGCCGTGTGTCAGCGCGGAACGTATAATAGCCTGCTAAGGGCTGGAACGAATTCCTTAGAAGACGGAGGGCGACCGAATGGACAAGGCTATTCTGCAAAGGGCCAAGAAGGAGAAGAGAACACTCCTTACCGAAGTCGAATCCAAGCAGGTGCTGGAGAAGGCAGGCATAAGCATTGTCAAGGCGAAACTGGCGACTTCCTTGACGGAAGCTGTGGCCATAAGCAAAGAGCTCGGTTTTCCTGTCGTGCTCAAGGTCGCCTCGCCGGATATCGTTCACAAGAGTGACATCGGAGGCGTCAAGGTAGGGCTGAACAACGCCACTCAGGTCACCAAGGCCTACAAAGAGATAATGACTGCCGTGAAGAAGAAGCAGCCGAAGGCGAACGTCCACGGCATGTCGGTCCAGCCGATGGCCAAGCCCGGCGTCGAAGTAATCATTGGCATGACCAAGGACGCTCAGTTTGGTCCGGTTCTCATGTTTGGTTTGGGGGGCATCCTGGTAGAAATCCTGAAGGACGTCTCCTTCAGAATTGTTCCCCTGGAAAAGAAGGATGCCAGAGAGATGATTCGCGACATCAAGGGGTATCCGGTGCTGGAAGGATATCGCGGTCAGCCTCCGTCAGACGTGGCGGCTCTGGAGAACATGATCATGAAGGTCTCGGCGTTTGTGGAGAAGAATCCGGAGATCAAGGAACTGGATCTCAATCCGGTGTTTGCCTACAACAAAGGGGCGGTGGCTGTGGATGCCAGGGTGGTGCTTGAGCCGGACGCCATCAAATGATCAAGCGGATCGGTCCCCAGAAGTGGTGGTTGCTGGCTCTCGGCCTCTTGGTGGCAGCCATTCGTGGCTGGTGGGGCGGTATTCACAGTCCGGTATCTCTCCAGGCCCCAGCCCGTGGAGATAGTGGTAACCTCGGCCGATACCGATTCCCCGGTTGAAGTCTATCTCGGTGGCGCGGTAGACAAAGAAGGAATCTACACCGTTGGCCAAGATGCCACGCTGGACGACATCTTGCAGAGGGCCGGCATCATACTGCCAGAGACGGGGTCGCTGAGACTCAAGGTGACCGTTCTCGGCCCTGATGATAGCCCGTCTTCGCAAACCCCAGAAGAAGAACAGACCGGGAAGATCAATATCAACTCCGCTACCGCCAGTGAACTGGATTCACTGTCAGGCATCGGTCCTACTAAAGCCCAGGCGATAATTGACTACCGCAACCAGAATGGCCTGTTTCGCACCATCGACGACCTGCTCAATGTCCCCGGCATAGGACCCAAGACCCTGGAGACGATCAGAGACCAGATCACGGTTATCGGCTAGAATTGGCAGAACTGGCGACTGGATTCGCCATGGCGCAGCATTAGATCAAGCGCAGCTCGGACGCAATTCCCATGAATCGACGGACTCTATGAGGCAGGGTAATTCGTGAACCCAATATGTAGACTACCAGATACATGCGTCAGAATGCAAAGCATAGAATAGCAATATCCTAATAGATGGTAGATCACAAGCCATGAAACTCGTCTCCCTGAGCATCGCCTGGGTCATTGGCGTGTACCTAGGTTCGCTGGTGTCTCCGCCCCTGTATGCTCTGATCCTGGTTTCAGCACTCATGCTGGTGGCTGCGCTCTTGTGGCGACGGAAGGCGGTCTTGCTTTGGGGTGGGCTGTGCCTGGCGGTGCTCCTGGGTGGCCTGGCTTGGTATCAGGTGGCGGTGAGCGAACCGAACCTGCAGGATTTCAGTGGACAGAGAGTGGTGATAGAGGGCAAGGTTGTCCGTGACACCGAATACAGTGAGGGTGGCGCGTGGCTTGGCTTCTCTGCGGAGCGCGTCTCTGTGGGTGATTCTGGTGAAGAGGTATCAGGCAAGGTGGTGGTATACACGGATCCCCTGCCTTCATATAGCCAGGGTGATGTGTTGAGAATAACAGGTGAGATCGAACCTCTGTCCGAAATCCGCAATTCCGGCTACCGGGCTTTTCTGGTGCGACAGGGCTTCGTAGGAACGGTGAGTGATTCGGCAGAAATCGAATTACTGCAGAGAAGCTGGCTGTTCAGCTTCAGAAATCGGTTGGCTCATTCTATTTCGACAGCGCTGGCTGAACCTCAGGCCTCGCTCGCGGAAGGGCTGCTGCTGGGCATTCGGAGCCACATGGCGGATGAACTGAGAAGCGATTTCTCCAGGACGGGCACATCGCATCTCCTGGCCATCTCCGGTTTCAACCTGGCGGTAATCGGCGGCGCCATCCTCAGTGCGGCCGCCTGGGTGTTTGGACGGCAGCGCCCCGTTTACCTCGTGGTGACTCTGGTCATCGTCTGGCTGTACTCTGCGCTCACCGGAATGCAGCCACCCGTCTTGCGCTCGGCCATCATGTTCAGCCTCCTTCTCATGGCGCTGTGGCTGGGCCGTCCGGGCAGCGCTCTCATAGCGCTGACTTTTGCCGGTGCTGTCATGGTTGGCCTCGACCCCAGAGTGCTGTGGGACGTATCCTTCCAACTGAGTTTCATGGCGGTGGCTGGTCTCGTGCTGCTCCAGCCGCCTCTGCAGCAGTGGGGAGAGCGGGTGGTCCCGGAAGGACAGTGGGCCTCATCCGTTGTGAAGCCGGTCTTTTCCAGCTTTGCCGTCGGGTTGGCGGCGATTGTGGCTACCTTGCCTCTGATGGTCTACTACTTTCAGTCGTTTTCTCTGGTGGGCTTGCCGGCTACGGTGGTGGCCTCCGCTTTTGTCACAGCGGCGACGATGCTGGCTGGCGTCACGGCACTCCTTGGTCTGTTTGCCCCGCCTTTGGCTTGGGTGGTGGGGTGGGTGGCCTCGTTCTTTCTGATTTGTATCGTAGCCAGCGTCGAGTGGTTCGCGCGTCTGCCGTTGGCCTCTGTCGGAGTTGGCTCCATGAATGGTGCAGTGGTGTGGGTGTACTATCTCGTGCTTCTCGGGATCGTCTCCAGAGGACGGCTGGGATCGATGATAAGTGGACCGCTGACTCTGGCGCGCCGCTGGGTGGACAAGCTGGGCGAGAAAGTCTATCGCCTTCCCAAGAAACGGACGGCGGGGGTACTTGTTGTATGCGCCTCTCTGATCTGGCTGGCAGTCTTGGCTGTGCCGGACACAAAGCTGGAGGTCAGTTTTCTGGACGTCGGGCAGGGCGATGCTATTCTCATTAAGACGCCGGCGGGCCAGCAGATCCTGATCGATGGCGGGCCGAACCCGGACACGGTGTGCCAGCTGTTGGGCAAGAAGCTGCCTTTCTGGGACAAGAGCCTGGACATGGTGGTGCTTACGCACTCTCACGATGACCATCTGGTTGGATTGATGGGTGTATTGCAGCGGTACAAGGTGGGTCAGGTGCTGGAGTCGGGGTTCGGAGAAGGCCCTGTCTATCGAGATTGGCTGGTGCAGATAGAGGAGAAGGAGATCGACTGGAACATAGCCAGGGCCGGTGAGGAGATCGATCTTGGGGAGGGGATACGCTTGGAGGTGCTCTATCCGTACGACGAGTCTATTGAGGGCACGGAGTCGGATGCCAATAACAATTCTGTGGTGCTGCGGCTGGTGTGGAACAAGGTGAGTTTTCTCCTCACTGGTGATGCTGATGATGAAGCCGAACAGGACATACTGTACGGTGGCGTGCTACGTGACTTGGACAGCACCGTTCTCAAGGTGGGTCACCACGGCAGCAACTACTCGACGTCTTCCGGATTTCTGGCCGTGGTCGATCCGCAGGTGGCGGTTATCTCTGTCGGTGAAGGCAATACCTTCGGCCACCCCAGCGATGAGACGCTAGCCAGGTTGAATGGTGTGGAGGTGTACCGCACTGATGAACGTGGGACCATCACTTTCGCCACAGATGGCGAAAGGCTGTGGGTGAGAACGGCGAAGCCACCGGCTCCGTGATTCCTGTGCAGCATCACCCCTTACTATTCTGCCGGGAAAGTGGTATGGTAGCACCAAATGAATGGGCCGAGGGAGGTATGCTGATGTCTGAGCAGGCCATTGTTTACGTAGCGATAGCTCCGAAAGATAAGCTTGAGGCGGGTCTCGCGGAAAAAGTGGCAGCCATCATCAAAAAGGACGTTCATGAGACGCGCCTTGTCCTGGGCGGAAAGATCCCGAGGATAGTCGGCCGGTACCAAAGCCTCCAGGCAGCAGAGTCCGTCGCTCAAAGCCTGAGAACCCTGGGACTTGTGGCAATTATGTGCAGTGACTCTGAAATTCGCCATCCTTCTTCGGTGAGGTTCAGAGCCCACACTCTGGGACTGGGGGAGGGAGAGATCACCTTCTGGGACAAGGGTCGCCAAATGAGAGTAGTGGATGCCCAGAGTGCGTTCTTGATACTCAAAGCCGCGCTGCAATCCCGCACAGCAAAAGAGACGACAACGACGAAGGCGAAGCTGGATATTGCCGCAACAATGCTGACTGGCGGCATTCCCATCGTGCGCAATGTTGAAGAGAGAACCAAGGACGAGTCTATTGAAACTGAGTTGTTTGTCAGGATCTATGACCGGACGTCGCCGGAGCCCGTCGTAGAGGTACTCCAGCACAACTTCGACTATTCGGGTCTGGGGAAGAAAAAGGCCTTCTCCTCTCTCGAAAACCTGAATGCCCTCGTCACAGAACTCAGGAGCAGGTTCCCGCAAGCGGTCTTCGATGGCAGGCTAACAGGGCATTTCAAGGTGGATGTGCCTTTCGCCACACCGGAGGATGAGGTTGAAATCAACTGCAGATTGATCTACTTGTATCACAGGGCTGTGAGCGGCCCTGCGGCGTAGCCCACTGACCTGTATTCACACAGGCGACAGACAGCAGCCCCAATGCTCAAAGGGCATCCAAACGAGCGGGTTCAAATAGGGCTCTGCATTCTCCAGAGTCGTTGGTGCAATGCGTGTGCTGGCTCCCTTTGCCCGAGGGTGCTGTTTTGTCAGCAGAAATCTGGTACCTTGCTGGAGGCCTAGCGCGCCTCTTCTCCTCTGCCAAGGTTGATGAGGGCGGAGCCTTTCCTTCGCCAGGCCAGCGCGTTTCCGGGATCGATGGCCAGTGCTTCGTCGAGTGCCAGCAGTGCCTCCTCCTCTTTACCGAGATTGATGAGGACCGTGCCCTTGTTTATCAAGGTCGTCGAGTCTTTGCGATCGAGAGCCAGCGCTCTCTCCAGGGCCTGCAATGCCTCTTCGTATCTGCCGAGATTGGCTAAGGCAGTACCCTTGCTGGACCAGGATGTAGTGTCTCCGGCGTCGATGGCCAGTGCATCATCCAGCGCCTGCAGGGCCTCTTTGTCTCTTCCCAGATTGATGAGGATAACGCCTTTTCTTCTCCATGCCGTGCCATGACGGGGATCAAGTTCCAGTGCCTTGTCCAGGGCTGTCAGTGCCTCTTCCGGTCTGCTCAGATTCATAAGGGACGCGGCCTTGTTCATCCAGACGGTGACGTTGTGGGGATCAAGGTCGGATGCCTTTCCCAAAGCCTGCGCTGCCTCTTCGTATCTGCCTAGGTTGATCAGGACGGTACCCTTGTTCACCCAGGCTGAGGCATGGCGAGGGTCCATGCTCAGTGCCTTATCCAGTGTCTGGAGAGCCTCTTCGTATCTATCGAGATTGATCAGGACCGCTCCCTTGTTTGTCCAAGCCATAGCATACTTGGGATCGACAGACAAGGCCTTATCCAAGGCCTGCAATGCCTCTTCGTATCTAGACAGATTCGAGAGTATCGCTCCTTTGCTAGTCCAGGCTGCGGCATCTCCCTGATGGATAGCCAGGGCCTTGTCTTGCGCCTGCAGTGCCTCTTCGTGCCTACCGAGGTTGGCGAGGGCCACGCCTTTGCTGCTCCAGGACGCCGCATCTTTGGGATGGATCGATAGGGCCTTGTCCAGAGCTTGCACGGCTTCCCTGTTCCGCCCCAGGTTGATGAGAACCGTGCCCTTGCTGGTCCAGGCCAGCGGGTCCTTGGCATTGATATCCAGGGCCTTGTCCAGGGCCTGAAGCGCCTCTTCGTATCTGTGGATATTGGCGAGTGCCACGCCTTTCATACTCCAGGCCGTGGCATCCTTCGGTTGGATACTCAGTGCGCTGTCTATGGCTTCCAGTGCCGCATCGTTCTTGCCCAGGTTAATGAGGGCGGTACCCTTGGTTACCCAGGCCAGGCCGTCTTTGGGATCAAGGCCCAAGGCCTTGTCCAGGGCCTGAAGCGCCTCTTCGTATCTATGGAGACTGGCCAGGGCCACGCCTTTGCTGCTCCAGGCGGTGACATCTCTGGGTTCGATCAGCAGGGCGTTGTCCACGGCCTCCAGGGCCTCTTCGTTCCTGCCGAGATTGATGAGAGCGGTCGTCTTGCTGGTCCAGGCCACGATGTCTTTCGGGTCCAGCTTCAGCGACTCGTCCAGCGCCTGAACGGCCTCTTCATTCTTGCCCAGATTGATGAGGATGATGCCCTTGCTGATCCACGCCGTGGCGTCCTTGGGGTCTATCTTCAATGCTTCGTCTAAGGCTCGAACGGCGTCTTCGTACCTGCTGCGCTTCGGAACGGTCTTATCCTTGTTCCGACGGGATACGGAATCCCTGGCATCCATGTGGCCTCCTCAGACTGGTGACTGGATAGTTTTTGCCGACCTAAGTTTGCCATGACGCGGCGCAAAAGTCCACAATTCCAGAAATGCCCGAGAAGGCCACAGCTTTGGCCATCTCGGGTCAGATCACACTGAGGGACACCCTCAGACCCCGGCGGGAAGCATTCTGCACTTCTGTCCGCCACCCTTGGGGCAACTGTGCGAGGGCGACTCATGGAGGGTGTGTCAAAACTCGCTTTCAACCCCCTAACCCCCAATCTTGGGGGAAGTCCTTGAATCGGGGGATACCCCCAAACCCCCAGCAGGGACCTCTCCCTTTTGAGACGGCAACCATGAATCGCCCCTGCGGGACGCCCCCAGACTCCCGGTGGGAAGAATCCTTCGCACCTTTGCTCCATTCATGGTGGAGAATCTACTGTGAGTGTCAGGTCCCCCGACCTGACCTGCTGGTCGGGCAGATCACCATGCGTCGGGTCAAGGACCCGACAGCCACGATCCTGTACACCTGCTTCCACGAGGATGATCTAGGCACGTGAAGTCATCTTGTTAGTCGCGGGCGCTCCGATTTGGCAGCAGAGGAGGTGGATACGCGTGTCGGATGGATGCGATTGGGCAGATGCTGGCTGAATTGGGTTCGCGATGGCGAACATGCCGGCGTGACTATGCCAATAAACGGTCGAGAGGAACGCGTCAGTCGTCTTCCGGTGAGTGCACGGGGTGGTTGGGAGACGTGCCTTCGGACTCACCGGCAACTCCTGGTATTGACGACGCGAACTTGAAGCCGCCCTGGGTGAATGCGGTCACGCAGGCCTTGGCCACAGCCGGGTCGTAGAGGATGCCGCTGTTCTTGGTTATCTCGTCGAGGGCCTTGTCGGCTCCTATGGATGGCCTATATGGTCTGTGAGAGGACATGGCCTCGATGACGTCGGCGACAGCCAGAATCCGCGCCTCGAGAAGTATGTCCTCACCGCGGATGCCGTGTGGATACCCGGAGCCGTTCCATCTTTCGTGGTGCTGGAGCACCGTTCTGGCCACCGGCCAGGGGAACTCGATCTTCTTCAGTATGTTGTAGCCGACCTTGGCGTGAGTCTGGATCATGGCGAACTCGACCTCGTTGAGTTTGCCGGGCTTGCTGAGAATCTCAGTGGGTATGGCGATCTTGCCGATGTCATGCAGCAGGCCCGCGACACGAATCCCCTCGATCTGAGCGGGCGGGAGTTCCATCACTCTGGCTATAGCGCGGGCCAGATCTGTCACCCTCATCTGGTGTCCGGTGGTGTACGGATCGCGGGTTTCGATGGTGGTCGTGATAGCTTCTATGGTGGACTCCATGGTCTTCTCCAGCCTCTTGAGACTGCGCTGCAGTTCCTGTTCCACCTTCTTCCTTTCGGTGATGTCGCGATCGATACCGCGGTAACCGAGAAAACCGCCATCGCTATCAAGGATCGGAACTGCGCTGGTCTCCAGGACTACGGAGTGGCCATCTTTGTGGGTACAGGTGTTCTCCAGCAGAGAGAATGGCAGACGTGCGGTGGCAAAACTCCGGACGATCTTTGATACTCGACGTCCCTCCCTCTGATGCATGAATTCAAAGGGAGTGCGGCCCATAATCTCCTGTGGTTCGTAGCCCAGGATGTCGCGCACTTTGGGGCTGACGTAGGTGTATCTGGTGTTCCGGTCGATCTCCCATACCCAGTCGCTGCTGGTCTCCACCAGGCCGCGGAACCGCTCCTCGCTCTTACGGATTGCTTCATCTGCTTTTTTGCGCTCGCTGATATCACGGAGTACTCCCAGAATCGCCACAGGCTTCCCTGTCGGATCACGCACGAAACTCAGTGCGGTCTCCGCCCAGACCGTGGAGCCGTCGCGACGGAAGACTTCCGCTTCCTGTGCTGGCCAGGGCTGCCGCACCGTTCCGGGCTGCTCTGCTTCTCTGGCGAGCGCATCTTGTAAGGCCTTCAAAGCAAGTTCAGCGGAGGCATCGGTCACTTTTCCTACCACCGAGCCGGACATGGCTTCCTCGGGGGTGTAGCCCAGCATTCGAGTTACTGAAGGGCTGATATAGAGGGGCATTAGGTTCATGTCCGTGACCCAGATCACATCCGACACGTTCTCGGCAACCAGTCGGTATCGCTCTTCGCTTTCCTTGAGGGCCTCCTGTGCTCGCTTTCGCTCGGTGATATCCTCACACACTATGAAGACAACGGTCTTTCCATCGGTCCCTCGTACCGCGCGCGCCGTTTCTTTCACCCACATCACGCTGCCCGCCTTGCGGACTTTGCGCAGTTCCCAATGAAACACCTGGCCTGGGTTCCCCACACAAAGCGCCACGCTCCGTGCCGCGGCGGCTTTGTCTTCGTCGTGAAACACCTTCAGCACGGATTGACCGACCAACTCTTGGGCAGTGTAGCCGAGTTCTTGGCATCCAAACTCGTTCACGGACAGCACCGTGCCGGTGGGATCGACGGTGAAGTACATGGAGGGGTTGTCTTCGTACAAGGCCCGGTACCGCTCTTCGCTTTCCTTGAGGGCCTCCTGTGCTCGCCTTCGCTCGGTGATATCCTCACACACTATGAAGACAACGGTCTTTCCATCGGTCCCTCGTACCGCGCGCGCCGTTTCTTTCACCCACATCACGTTGCCCGCCTTGTGGACTTTGCGCAGTTCCCAATGAAACACCTGGCCCAGGTTCTCCACGCAAAGCGCCACGCTCTGTGCCGCGGCGGCTTTGTCTTCGTCGTGAAACACCTTCAGCACAGATTGGCCGACCAACTCTTGGGCAGTGTAGCCGAGTTCTTCGCATCCAAACTCGTTCACGGACAGCACAGTGCCGGTGGGATCGACGGTGAAGTACATGGAGGGGTTGTCTTCGTACAAGGCCCGGTACCGGTCTTCGCTTTCCTTGAGGGCCTCTTCGGCTCGCTTTCGCTCGGTAATATCGTTCAGCATAGCCAGAACAGCAGGCCTTCCTTCCCAGTTGAACCGCACGGCATTGATCTCCATCCACCTGATGGTCCCTTCCTTGTGGACAACCCTGAATCGATAGGTATGGGGAGGTTCCTCACCCTTCAGCCTCTTGGCATAGTTCTCTACTACCATTTGGCGATCGTCAGGGTGGATTAAGTCCTCAAATCGCCTGGCGGTTAGCTCTTCCACTGAGTAGCCGAGGAACTCTGCGCGCCTGCGGTTGACGAACTTGTACACACCGTCCTGAAGTACGGCGATACCCTCAGCGGCGTTATCCACGACCGTGCGGTACTTTTCCTCCGACTCTATCAGCTTCTGCTCTGCTTCTTTTCGCCTGGTCACATCTATCATGGAGACGAGCAGGGCTGGCTTGCCCTGGTATTCGGTCTGAACGCCCGTGCCGCTGATCCAAAGCCACCGTCCGTCGTTGGTCCGAACCTGCAATTCGGCAATTTCCTGCCAGGCTTTGTCCGCCAACGCCTGAGCCATCCGACTGGAGACCCAACCAACGTCTTCCGGTCGGAGAAACTGCATCGAATCGATGCCGACGAGATCATTCGGAGAGGCAAAACCGAACATCCTGGCAGTGGCCTCATTCGCCAGTACCACGAGGCCGGTCTCCCCGCTAATAACCTCCATGGCGGTCTGCGTGCTTTCGAACAGACGTCTGTACTTGGCCTCGCTGTCTTTCAGGGCCTCCTCGGCCCGCCTGCGCTCGGTGATATTACTCATCAAGACCAGAGTAGCAGGTCTCCCCTCCCAATCGAACAGGACCGCGCTTATCTCTACCCATACCGTATTGCCTGCCTTATCAACGAGTCTACATTGATAGACCTGTGCGGCCTCCTCGCCCCTGAGGCTCCTGGCATAGTGCTCCGCCACCATCTGTTGGTCATCATGATGCACGTATTCCAGGGATGGCTTGAGGAGTACCTCCTCTGCTGTATAACCAGAGATCTCAAGGACCTTGGGGTTGGCAAATCTCACTATCCCATCTTGAATTACCACAATGCCCTCGGTGGCCTTCTCTACCAGAAGGCGATATCTTTCTTCCGACGCCTGCAACGCCTCTTCAGCTTTCTTGTACGCGGTGACGTCTGACATGATGCCAGTCACTCCTACCACTTGACCGTCTTGCAGCACCAGTTTGCTCGTCGTTCGGACGTGGCGAGTGGTCCCGTCCTTGAGCATGGCTCGAAACTCATAGGGCTCGAGGGTTCCGCCAAGAGTCCTTTCAAAGCTGGCCATCAAGCCTGGCAGGTCTTCCGGCGCGACGAAGCGCACGAAGGAAGTGCCGATGACCTCGTCGACGCGGTAGCCCGAGATGCGTTCGATGGCCGGGCTCACATAAGTGAAGTTGCCTTTAGTGTCCAGAGAGAAGATCAGGTCATTGGAATTCTCCACCAGCAGCCGGTACTTTCGCTCGCTGTCTTGAAGCTCCTCCTCTGCCTTCTTACGATCTGTGATGTCTATGATAATCCCCCTCAAGCCCACAGGTTTGTTTGCATGCATGATGGGGTTGGAATATATGCTGATGGGAAATGTGCTACCGTCTTTCCTGAGTGCTGTGTATTCATTAGTCCCTAGCTCTTCTCCACCTAGTCGCTTGAGGATATTTCCTGCTGCTCTTTCTCGGTCTTCAGGAGTAACGAATTGAGTGCCATTCAAACCCTTAGTAAGATCTTCTTTGGAATAGCCAAAGGCCTCAAATCCTTGACGGTTGACGAATATGAGATTACCTATTTCATCCGTTTCGAAAACAGTTTGCGGTAGCAAATCAGCCAAGTTTCTGAATCTCTCCTCGCTCTTGCGGAGTTCCTCCTCTGCCTTCTTACGATCTGTGATGTCACGTTTTACAGCAACGAAGTTGGTGATCTGACCTGAAGCACTGCGTATAGGAGAGATGGTTGCCTCTTCGTCATAGAGGGAGCCATCCTTCTTCTTGTTTATGAAATGCCCCTTCCACGTCTTGCCACCGGTAATCGTGTCCCACAGGTCTTTGTAGAATGCCTGATCATGCTGCCCGCTCTTGAGGACTCTGGGATTTTGCCCGATGGCCTCGTCACTGGTGTAGCCCGTGATTCTGGTGAACGCCGGGTTGACGTACTGGATCGTTCCTTCCCTGTCGGTAACAACAACAACTTCAGCCGCCTGCTCAATAGCCGTTGAGAGCCGCAGTCTTTCCTCCTCAGCACGCATGCGCTCGGTGATGTCGCGGTAGTTGACAATGACTCCCTTCACTTTGGGATCATCCAGGAGATTGCGTCCTGAGCACTCAGCGACGTGCCACGTGCCGTCTCGGTGCTTGAAACGCAGGTGGATGGATTCCATAGGCGTGCCAGGCTGGCGCTTCATAGACTCGAAAGCTTCTGCCAGCCATCCCAAATCGTTGGGGTCAATGAAGTCCGCGAGTGATTTCCCTACGATCTCCTCTGGTTCGTATCCGGTCAAACGCTTGCAGGAGGGACTCTCATATATCAGGGTTCCGTTACTGTCCACGACGGCGATGCCATCCGTGGCCTTCTCCGTCAGGGCACGGAAACGTTCCTCGCTCTCCTTCAGCGCCTTTTCGGCTTCCTTACGATCGCTTATATTGCGACTCACTCCTAGAATGGCCACAGCCTTTCCATCGGAATCGCGTATGAAACTCACTTTGGTTCCAGTCCATACTGTTGAACCGTCCTTGCGAATGAACTCGAGTTCCAGCGTCGGTGCCGCCGATGCACTTCCTGGATGCGCTTTCTCGTTGGCGAGTGCACTGTGAAAAGCGTTCAAAGCCACCTTTCGGGAGGCGGGAGTCAAAGTCTTTTGCATCGTGCTCGCCATGGCCTCTTCAATGGTATAGCCCAGCAGGTCGGTGACAGACGGACTGAAATAGGTGGGCCTCAAGTTCAGGTCCGTCATCCAGATGACGTCTGACACATTCTCAGCCAGCAGACGATAGTGCTGCTCGCTCTCTCTCAACGCCTGCTCCATCTTCAGGCGGTCCGTGATGTCGCGGTAGTTGACAACGGCGCCTCCTATGCCGGGTACGTGGATGAGATTCTGCACCGTCATCTCAGCTGTGTGCCATGAGCCATCTCCGTGCTTGAAACGTACCTGCAGTGGAGGTACAGCTTTGCCGGGATGGCCCTTCAGGGCTGTAAAGAGGTCTGCCACTTTGCCCAGGTCTTCGGGGGCGATGTATTCCGTCACGTAGTGCCCCACCATCTCTTCTGTCGTGTACCCTGAAATTCTCCTGGATGAGGGGCTTTCGTAGAGAATTTCCCCGTTGGGGCCGACTATGGCAACGGCATCTGTGGCATTCTCTATTAAGGCGCGGAACCGTTCCTCGCTCGCCCGCAGCGCCTCTTCAGTCTGCTTGCGCTCGGTGATGTCCACGATAAAAGACATCACGGCGGGTCTGCCATCCCAGGAGCAAGGCATCTCTCGGATTTCCGCCCAGATTGTCTTACCCTTGCTGTCGATTCCCCTCGCCAGAATAGGAGTGGAGGACCATTTGCCGTCCAGGATTCTCTGATAGCGGTCCGCCACGTCCTTTCTGTCGTCAGGATGAGTGATGTCCAGAAACGATAGGCCTATTAGGTCCTTCTGTGTAAGACCGGCCACTTCTGCGCCCTTGCGATTGGCAAATACAATCTTCCAGTCCTGGGTTATGAATATGGATTCGCTGGCATTGTCGATCACGTTCCAGTATCTATTCTCAGATTCCTTGAGGGCTGCCTCTTTGGCCTTCTCTGAAGTGATGTCCCTCATTGTGGTGAAAGTGGCCTTCCTGCCTTCATACTCGATGAGGGCACCGCTCGCCGAAACCCATACGTCCCTCTTATCCTTGGTGATGATCCTGATCTTGGCAGGGATTTCCCGGTCTCTCTCGAAACTCTCGGCCATCATCTGGGCAACGCGTTCCTGGTCTTCTTCGGGAACGTAGTCCAACGGGTTTTGCCCCACCATCTCTTCAGGCGAGGCGAAACCGAAGATTCTGGCCGCGGCCTTGTTGGCCAGCACTATCCGGGCAGTCGTGGCGTCAAGCACCACGGCGCCGTCAAGCATTGTCTCGAAAAGACGCTTGTACTGACTATCGAATGGCCTGTCCATATCCCCTCCACTCCTATGCCGACGACCGGCAACCCCCAGGTCGATCTTGTCAGACTAGGCCTGTCGGGACGGGTTCCCAGATAGACAACGTGGATGTGTCTACTCGGGTATTGGAACTATGTTTAGCCTAGCAACAACAAGGGCACAACACGTACATCTTGATTATATTGGCGCTTGTCAAACTAAAATAGTCCTAGGTGGCATTGAAGCGCAGGGTTAGCTCCAGGGTGCCGTCATGCGTGTTGCCCAAGACAGCTCTCCCAGCCATGCCGGCGAGCGGACACTGGTGAGGTCGGCTGAAATCGAATCGAAGTATATGCGTGGACTGGTATGGAGCGAATACCTTTGCTACTGATGGAAATGATCTGTGGATGGAGAGAGCAGGCGTCCCTTGGACCTTGGGTGAGCCGCGGCAGAGCCCATCGCGTGGAATGTCGATTGGGGTGATTCCTCCGCCTCACCGCATCCAAGGCAGCCTGTGGCCGGACGAGTCTATTCCCCAATGATCTTGACCAGGACGCGCTTGCGGCGGCGGCCATCGAACTCGCCGTAGAATATCTGCTCCCAAGGCCCGAAGTCCAGCCGCCCGTTGGTGATAGCCACCACCACCTCGCGGCCCATGATCTGCCGCTTCAGATGGGCGTCGGCGTTGTCCTCGCCGGTCTCGTTGTGCTGCCAGCGGCTGCGGGCGTAGGGCGCCAGTTCTTCCAGCCACTCGTCGAAGTCTTTGTGCAGGCCGCGTTCATCGTCATTGATGAACACGGAGGCGGTGATGTGCATGGCGTTCACCAGGGCCAGCCCCTCCTTGATGCCGCTTTCGCTCAGGCACTCCGCGACCTGGGGCGTGATGTTGACGAAGGCTTTTCGCTGGGATGTGTTGAACCAGAGCTCTTTGCGGTAGGATTTCACGCTCATCAACCCCCTTTGTCCCCCATTCTTGGGGGAAGATTAGGAAGGATTGGGGGACACCCCCAAACCCCCGGCAGCATCCTGCTGCACCTGTCTTGCTATTCCCGCGGAAGCGGGAATCTAGGTGTAGGGCGGATAGAGCGGAGCGAAATCCGCCACCGCCGTCACCTAGGGTGGGCTGTGCCCACCACCGCTGTCTCCATGACCTCGTTTCAACCCCCTTTGTTTCCCACTCTTGGGGGACGATTAGAGCTGCGAGGAACTGAGGGACACCCTCAGACTCCCGGCAGGAAGTATCCTGCACTTCGCTTTCGTTTCACAACTGCCGACACGCTGGTTGGACTGCGGCCAATTGCTGGAACGGTCGAGAGGAACGTGTCAGCGGTCTTCCGGTGAGTGCACGGGGCGGTCGGAGGACGTGCTCCCGGAGTCAGCAGCAGCACCCGGTATTGACGACGCAAACTTGAAGCCGGCCTGGGTGAACGCGGTCACGCAGGCCTTGGCCACAGCCGGGTCGTAGAGGATGCCGCTGTTCTTGGTTATCTCGTCGAGGGCCTTGTCTAAGCCCACGGACGGCCGGTACGGTCTGTGGGAGGCCATGGCCTCCATGACGTCAGCCACAGCCAGAATCCGTGCCTCGAGAAGTATGTCCTCACCGCGGATGCCGTGTGGATACCCGGAGCCGTTCCACCTTTCGTGGTGCTGGAGCACCGCCCTGGCCACCGGCCACGGGAACTCGATCTTCTTCAGTATGTTGTAGCCGACCTTGGCATGAGTCTTTATCATTTCATACTCGACTTCGTTGAGTCTGCCGGGCTTGCTGAGAATCTCAGTGGGTATGGCGATCTTGCCGATGTCATGCAGCAGTCCCGCGACGCGAATGCCTTCGATCTGAGTGGGCGGGAGTTCCATCACTCTGGCCATGGCGCAGGCCAGATCGGTCACGCGCATCTGGTGGCCGGTGGTGTAGGGATCACGAGTTTCGATGGTGGTGGTGATAGCCTCTATAGTGGACTCCATGGTCTTCTCCAGCCTCTTGAGACTGCGCTGCAGCTCCTGTTCCACCTTCTTCCTTTCAGTGATGTCGCGATCGATGCCGCGGTAACCGAGGAAGCTGCCATAGTTGTCAAGGATGGGCACAGCGCTGGTCTCCAGGACTACCGAATGGCCATCCTTATGGGTGCAGGTGTTCTCGAGCAGGGAGAATGGCAAATGTACGTCGGCAAAACGCCGGACGATCTTGGACACTCGACGTCCCTCCCTCTGATGCATGAATTCAAAGGGGGTGCGCCCCAGAAGCTCCTGGGGTTCGTAGCCCAGGATATCGCGTACCTTGGGGCTGACGTAAGTGTACCGGCTGTTCCGGTCGATTTCCCAGACCCAGTCGCTGGTAGTCTCTACCAGGCCGCGGAACCGCTCTTCGCTCTTGCGAAGCGAATCCTCTGCCTTCTTGCGCTCGGTGATATCCCGGGCGATGGTCAGCACAGCGGGCTTTCCGCCAAAGTCCACTATCCTGGAGCTGGCCTCAATGGGAATGACTCTGCCGTCTTTTGTCACGTGAGCGGTCTCGAACACCGCCTGGCCATTTCTCACCAGCTCTTCAGTCCGCTCCGCGACCTTTGCGGCGAATTCCGGTGAGTCAATGTCCCTGGGTGTCAAGCGCAGCAATTCCTCTCGGGTGTACCCAAGCTGCCGGCAGGCGATCTCATTGACCTCGAGGAAGGAGCCAGTCAAGCGGTGAATGAAGATGCCGTCATTGGCGCTGTCAAACAAGGTCTTGAACTTCTTCTCTGACTCCTTTACTACTTCTTCTGCTTTCACGCGCTCGGTGACATCGCGGTAATTGATGACGAGGCCCTTGACCTTCGGGTCGGTGAGAAGGTTCCGCACCGTTCCTTCCAGGAAATGCCATGAGCCGTCTTTGTGCTTGAAGCGGACGCTGACCTCTTCGCTGGCAACTTCCGGGTGACTCAACAGCTTCTCCAGGAGAGAAGCCATGGCGGCCATGTCGTCCGGGTGCAAGAGCCAATCGTCCACCGCCTTGCCCAGCCAATCCTCCAACTTGTATCCAGTTATCCGTTCCATGGAGGGGCTTTCATACAGCAGTTTGCCGCTGGCGTCCAGGATAGCGATGGCATCCGTGGACTTCTCGATGAGCGTGCGGAACCGCTCCTCGCTCGCCTTCAAGGCTTCCTGGGCGTGCTTGCGTTTGCTGATGTCGCGGCACGCTCCCTGAAACCCGGTCAGTCGTCCCTCCGGATCACGGACGGGGTTGATGGCAGCTTCCAGCCAGAGCGTTGATCCGTCCTTGCACACCACTTCCATCTCCACAGTGCGCTTTCCCAGGCCTCCCGGTGTGCTCTCTTCTCTGGCCATATCGTCTTGGAACACCTGAATCATGAGAGCCAGCGAATCGGTGGTGAGCAACCTGTCTAATGAGCGGACAGTGATCTCTTCGGGGCTGTATCCCAACAGGCTGGTCGCCGAGGGGCTGGCGTAGGTGATCTTGAGATTGGCGTCGGTCACCCAGATGACGTCCAAGGCGTTGTCGGCGAGTAAGCGATAGTGCCCTTCGCTTTCCTTCAGCGCCTGTTCTGCTTTCCGGCGCTCGCTGATATCACGGGCGACGCCATGCAAGCCAATAGGGTTACCGTTGGCATCCCGTATGCCGCTGACCTGGTTCTCCAGCCAGACGGTTGATCCGTCCTTGCGGTAGTATTCCATCTCGATCCTCAGGGTTCGGTGCGGGTCGGCCTTAGGATCTCGCTCCAATGCCAGATGCTCCAGGAGAGCCTCTTGCGCGCGGCGTAAGGAATCTGGGGTCACCTGCGACTCCTGAGTCTGCCCCAGGCGCTCATCTGGCGTGAAGCCAAGCATCTTCTCAATCGACGGGCTCACGTAGGTCGTACGCAGATCCAAATCCGTGGTCCAGATGAGGTCATTGGTCTTCTCGGTGAGGAGACGGTACTTCACTTCCGATTCCCGCAGCGTCTCTTCCGCTTGCTTCCGGCGGGTGATGTCCAGTATGGAGAGGAGGAGAGCTGGCTTGCCATGGTATTCGGTCTGGACGGCCGTGGCGCTGATCCAGATCCACCGCCCGTCGTTGGTCCGCACTGGCAGTTCGGCGACTTCCTGCCAAATGTCCTCTGTTAATGCCCGAGCCATCCGACTGGAGACCCAACCAACATCTTCCGGTCGGAGATAGTTCATGGAATCTTGGCCGACCATGTCTGCCGGCGACTTGAATCCGAACGTCCTGGCGATGGCCTCATTGGCCAGTACCACGAGGCCGGTCTCCATGCTGATAATCTCCATGGCCGTCTGCGTGCTTTCGAACACGCGTCTGTACTTGGCCTCGCTGTCTTTCAGGGCCTCCTCGGTGCGCTTGCGTTCGGTAATATCGTGGAAGTTGGCCACGAGGCCATTCACTTTCGGGTCGCCCAGCATGTTGGTCACCGTGGCTTCGAGGGTGTGCCAGGAACCATCCTTGTGCTTGTAGCGGGCGGTGACGCCCTCGACCGTCGTGCCAGGCTGGGTCAGGACTCGTTCCAGAAGAGATACCAGTGATGGCAGGTCATCGGGATGGATGAGCAACTCGCTCAGAGATTTGTCAACCCATTCGTTGTATCCGTACCCCGTGACCCGTTCCAGAGAAGGGCTCTGATAGGTTATCTTGCCCGTGGCATCCAGGACTATGACAACGTCCGTGGCCTTCTCTATGAGGGTTCGGAACCGTTCCTCGCTGGTTTTGAGATCCTCTTCCACTTGGACGCGATCCGTGATGTCCCGGAAGTTGACGACAATCCCTTTCACTTTGGGGTCATGGAGAAGATTGCGGCCAGTGGCCTCGGCCAATCGCCAGGAACCATCCTTGTGTTTGAACCGTATTCTGACGTCAGCGATTGTTGAACCAGTTCGGCTCTTAAGGGTCTCTAGACGAGTTGCCATCGATGCCAGGTCGTCCGGGTGGATGGGCCATTGATCAGGCGTACGCCCGGTCCACACTTCCGGCGTGTATCCTGTTATCTTGGCGAGCGAAGGACTGTAAAAGAGAACGTGGTAGTTTTCGTCCAAGATAAACACACCATCCCAGGCGTTCTCCACGATGGCGCGTAAGCGTTCTTCGCTCTCCCTGAGAACTTCTTCTGCCCGCAACCTGTCGGTGATGTCCCGGAAGTTGACGACAATCCCCTTCACCTTGGGATCTTGCAGGAGGTTGCAGCCGGTGGCCTCGATCCATCGCCATGAGCCATCCTTGTGTTTGTACCGCAGTGTGAAGTTTCTGATCACTGAACCAGGTTGGCTCTTGAGGGTCTCTGCGTGAGTCACCAGCGATGCCAAATCGTCCGGGTGGATGTTAAACGCCCCCAGCCCACTCCCCACCCATTCTTCCGGCGTGTATCCTGTCATCCTGGCGAGCGAGGGACTCTCAAAGATGACCCTGTAGTTCTTGTCCAGGATGGTAATGGCATCCCAAGCATTCTGTATGATGGTACGGAAGCGCTCCTCGCTGGCTTTCAGTTCCTCCTCAGCTTCCTTGAGCGCTGCATCTTTCGCCTTGTCTGAGGTGATGTCCCTTAGCATGGACAACATAGCCGTCCGGCCTTCAAAGTCGATCTTTGTCGCGGTGGCCGAAATCCATATTGCCCTCCCGTCCGTGGTCCTGATCCTGATCTCAACAGGATTGCTCCCCTTGCCCTCGAGGTTCAAGGCAATCATGCGGACGACTTCGTCCCTGTCCTCGTCCGGGATGTAGCTCAACGGATTCTCCCCCACTGCCTCCCTTGGTGAAGCAAAGCCGAACATGTCGGCGGCGGCCTTGTTGGCCAATACTATCTGGAAGGTTGAGATGTCAAGCACGACGGCGCCGTCGTACATGCCATCGAAGAGACGCTCATATTGGTGCTCTGCTTCCCTCAGGGCAGCGTCTTTGGCTCTCTCCGAGGTGATCTCTCTTATGGTGGCGAGAGTGGCCTTCTTGCCCTCGTGTTCAATAAGGGCACCGGTGGCCGAAATCCATATCACTCTCCCGTCCTTGGTTCTCATCCTGATTTCAGCGGGAGTCGGGCGATCCTTTTCGATACTCTCGCCCACAATGCGGGCGACAGGTTCCTGGTCTTCCTCGGGAACGTAGTTTAGTGGATTCAGCCCCACCATCTCTTCGGGTGAGGAGAAGCCGAAGATTCTGGCGGCGGCCTTGTTGGCCCGTAGAATCCGGCCCGTGGTAGCATCAAGCACCACTGCGCCATCGATCTCTGTCTCGAAAAGACGCTTGTATGGATCTGGGGTTGGCCCATGATCCATATCCCCCTCCTAGTAACGCGATAACGCGCTGTTCACTTCGGCCGTCTGCGCGACGGACTCAAGTGCGTTTCGTTCTCCCACACCCCCATCTGCACATTCGAAAACAAGCGTCAGCCGACGACACAAACCCCTGGTCGCGACACAGAAATGCCACGTCAATTGCAGATACATTATACGGTGAATGTCAAACGGGAGAGTATCGTGTCAGGCCCGACTCTCTTGGCCGAGATCGGGCGAAATAGCTTCAGGCTGATGGTATCAGCTGCCCTGGAGAATGTGCCGGTGGTTCAGTTGGGCACTGCGAATGCAGTGCAACACCGGAAGCCTATGATCCCCCAAATCAGTGGATTCAGCAGTGTGACGTCCGATGCCCCCGCCTTTCAAGGAGACCGTCTTGAAGCTCGCTTCTAACCTCTTGCCCCCAATCTCGGGGGGACTGGTGTAACGGCGAGTTCATAACTCGCCATTACGGGATATCACCAAACCCCCGGCAGGGACTTGTCTACGCACCCTTTTGAGACGCTTTCCCAGGAGTGTCAAGGGCTCTCATAATGACCTTGGGAGCAGAGAATCCACGGGTTGGGAGGAGGATCAGGGTGCTTGCCGGATTTGACACCGGGCCTTATACTTCCATGTTAAATATGGCGGGCGTGGTATATTGGGATCGGAGGCGAGCACCGTGAACTGTCCGGCCTGCAAGGGCATCGTGGTGATAGTGGAGTATGAGCGGATTGAACTCGATTACTGCACCAATTGCTCCGGTGTCTGGTTTGATGCGGGAGAGTTGGAGCTTCTGGCGGAGCGCCTGTCGCTGGATGGGGAGGCGTTTTCCTTGCACGACATTATGGCCTTGCCCGAGGCGAAGGTGTCAGAGAAGCCGAGACGGTGTCCCATTTGCGGGAAGAAGATGAGGAAAGTGCATGTCGGCGACGAACCGAAGGTGCTGCTCGACGTCTGCCCACGGCATGACGGAATATGGTTTGACAGCGGTGAGGTGAGCCAGGTGCTGGGCCAGCTCAAGAGCAAGGGACCGGCGATGGGCAAGCACGGAAGGGTGATCAACTTCCTGGGTGAGGTTTTCAAAGCTAAGTAGCGAATAGACTACTAGGAGGTGTTTATGGGTATCGTCGCAATCATCGGTATTGTCATAGGTGTTCTTCTGCTCCTGATCGTGTTGTGGTTGTTTGCCACCTACAACGGACTGGTAAGACTGCGCAACCAGACCAAGAACGCCTGGTCGCAGATCGATGTCCAGCTGAAAAGACGCCATGACCTGATCCCGAACCTGGTGGAGACGGTCAAAGGCTACGCCGCACATGAGCGGCAAACGCTGGAAGCTGTTACCAATGCCCGTAATATCGCTGTGGGGGCTGTGGGCAAAGGCGTGGGTGAACAAGCCAAGGCGGAAGGTGAACTGAGTGGTGCTCTTGCCAGGCTCCTGGCCGTAGTGGAGCAATATCCCAATCTGAAAGCCAACCAGAACTTCCTGGCTCTTCAGGAGGAGCTGGCCTCGACTGAGAACAAGATCAGCTTCTCGCGCCAGTACTACAATGACTCGGTTCTTAACTACAACAACAAGATCCAGATGGCCCCCTCCAACATAGTGGCGGGCATGTTTGGTTTCAAGGCTGGCGAGTTCTTCGAGGTCACGGTACCGGAGGAGAAAGAGGCACCCAAGGTAAGTTTCAAGTAGAGTAGAACAGCCCAGGTATGTGGGAGCAGATACGGTCTAACCAGATACGTTCCATGATACTGGTGGTGGCTTTAGGATTGCTGCTGCTGGTATTGGGCTATGTCATTGGCTGGGCCTTTGTGAACAATGGCGTAGCCGGCCTCATCATAGCTCTCATCATCTGGTTTATTATGAACCTTTTCGCCTATTTCCAGGGAGGCAGCATGGTGCTCGCCATATCCGGCGCCAGGAAGATAGGCCCGGATGACCACCCCCGCCTCTGGAACGTGGTCGAGGAGATGAAGATTGCCTCGGGGCTGGAGAAGATGCCGGACGTCTACATCATCGATGATCCGGCATTGAACGCCTTTGCCACCGGGCGGGACCCGAACCATGCGGCGGTGACCGTTACCTCCGGATTGCTGCAGAAGATGAACCGGGATGAGCTGCAGGGCGTGGTAGCTCACGAGATGTCCCACATCAAGAACCGGGATGTGCTCTTGATGACGCTCTGCAGCGTGACCCTTGGGACCATCGTCATCCTGGCCTGGTATGGAACCAGGGTGATGATCTTCAGCGGTGGGGGCAGGGGAAGACGGGGAGGTGGTGGCAGTGGCGCAGCCATCATCATGATCGTGGCCATTCTCCTGGCGATACTGGCGCCCATACTGGCGCAGTTGATCTACTTCGCCGTCTCTCGAAAGAGGGAGTATCTGGCGGACGCTTCAGGGGCGCTGTACACCAGGTATCCGGAGGGACTGGCCTCAGCGCTGGAGAAGATCGCCGGTTCAACCGTTGAACTGAAATCGGCCAATGCGGCATTTGCGCCGATGTACACTGCCAACCCGTTCCGCAAGGAGGGGAGAGCGGCGACTGATCTCACGAGCACGCATCCACCTACCAGTGAGAGGATCCGGATCCTGCGGAGCATGGCTGGGGGTGCTTCGCTGGCAGCGTATAACATGGCCTATAGCGAAGTGACCAAGTCCGGAAGAGGCGTTGTTCCTCGGTCTGCCCTTGCAGGTGAGCCGACCATTGCCGCGCGACAGGCGGCAGCAGCGGAACCTCAGCCGGAGAAGGTCGAGCGGGTGAGGGAGACCTCCGACCTGATGTGGAAGATGAGCAACTACGGGCTGGTCAACTGCCAGTGCGGCACTAAGATCAGGGTGCCGCCGAACTTCAAGGGCAATAGCATCAGGTGTCCTCACTGCGGCACCGTCAATGCCCTGTCCTCGGGGCACTAGTCGGCAATCTCCTTCGGACCTCGTGCTTCGGGCACAGCACTATTACCACGGAAGCCAGTCTCTGTGGAACCGCGCCTTCTTGTGACTGGCTAGCCTGGCATTGCAGGAATCTGCCGGTCCTCACCGTGCGGAGGGAGTGCTGAGAGACTCTCCTTTCAACCCCCTGGCCCCCACTCTTGGGGGGGAGAGATAGTTGGGGGACACTTCCAAACCCTCGGCAAAGGGGATTCGCCCCTCTGCACACCCTATATCCTGTCATGACAATGACAAAAGGCGTTGTTTGTGTTCGGAGACAGGCTGGCAAGGACAAGGAGTTAGGAACCGGGTGCTGCCCCAGACACCCGCCGTGACAATTGGGCGAGGACTGTTCATAATCAGACTGGGGACTGATTCACACTGCGACATTCGGCTTAGCTTGAGGTTTGGATATGGAACGGATTGAGGAATACCTGCAGGCGACTGAGCTGTGTGACTTCGACACGTGTGCTGCTGTCCGCGACAGAGCCTCTCGGCTGGCGCGGGGGTGCACGGATGACCGGCAGACATTCCAGCGGGTGTACGAGTTTGTGAGAGAACTTCCCTACGGGCTGGAGGATTGGGATGTGAAGGCCTCGGAGACGCTCAGGAAAGGCTGGGGGATGTGTTTCGGCAAGACCAATCTGCTGGTGGCCATGTCGCGGGCATTGTCGGTCCCGGCGAGGTACCGGATATTCAAGATCAAGGCGGAACGCAGGCTGCTGAAGCAGGTGATCGAACAGAACAAGGGCGTGGCGGCTCAGCTTGGCAACTTGCCCCCAGTGCAGGACCATGTTCAATGTGAAGTCTACCTCGGCGGGTGGCGGGTCTATGACCCGTCCAGGGATTCAGCTTTTGAGAACGGCCTGAGAACGCTGGGCATTCCGCTGGAAAGGGTTCCGGTGGTGGATGCCGACGGCGCAGTCCATTATGAGATTCTGGCCTCGATCGACGACTGGGCTAGAGCCAGACAGAAGGACCGGAAGGTCCGGGATGATCGAGAATTGGTCTTTGCCCGGGTGAATGTGGAGTTGGACAAGGTGAGGCGCCTGGGCCGGCGACCGCAGGCGTGATATCTGAATGGCGGGGCGGGGCGCATGGTGGTAGTATTCAAGTGAGGATTCTAGGTGTGCGGTTTCACCCTCACCCTGGCCCTAGAGGTGCGGGATGCTTCCCGCCGGGAGTCTGAGGTCTTCAATCACGCTTACCTGCATCCTCTCCCGCTAAGGGAGAGGGACGCCTACGTGGAAGTGCAGGAGGGTACCTCCTGCTGGGGGTTTGGGGGTGTCCCCCAATCACCTAGTCTCCCCCCAGGATTGGTGGCCAGGGGGTTGAAACGAGGTCGCGGAGACAGCGATGGTGGGCACAGCCCACCCTACGTGCCGGTGGTGGCGGATGTCGCTCCGCTCTATCCGCCCTACACATGGATTCCCGCTTTCGCGGGAATGACAAGACAGGTGCAGCAGGATGCTGCCGGGGGTTTGGGGGTGTCCCCCAGCTCCTTTGTTCTCCCCCCAAGAGTGGGGGACCAAGGGGGTTGATATGGAAGAAGGGAGACAGTACTGCATTCTGTCGTTGAGGTGGTAAGGCTAGCAGAGAATGGACCTCTTTGAACATCAGCGCGAACGTCTAATGAGCCAGGAAGCGCCACTGGCGGCCAGGATGCGTCCTAGGACTCTGGCCGATTTTGTGGGGCAGGAGCATCTCGTGGGCGAAGGCCGGGTGCTGCGGAAGAGCATAGAGGCCGATCAGTTGTCCTCGATGATACTCTGGGGGCCGCCGGGGAGTGGCAAGACCACACTGGCCAATGTCATTGCCACCATCACTAAGTCGCACTTCAGTCCGGTATCGGCGGTGAGCTCGGGGGTGGCCGACCTGCGCCGGGTGGTGGAAGAAGCCAAGAACAGGCGCGGGATGAATCAACAGAGAACCGTCCTTTTCATTGATGAGATCCATCGCTTCAACAAGGCTCAGCAGGACGCCATATTGCCGTATGTGGAGGATGGCACGATAACCTTGATTGGTGCCACGACGGAGAATCCTTCGTTCGAGGTCATTGCCCCTCTACTCTCACGTTGTCGCGTGTTCACTCTGAACGCACTGACTAACGATCAGGTGGGCGTGCTGGTGAAGAGGGCGCTGGAGGACTCCGAGAGGGGTCTGGCTAAGCTGAAGGTAGAGGTGGCTGAGGATGCCCTGAAGCACTTGGTGGCGATGGCCAATGGCGATGCTCGAATAGCGTTGAACGCTCTGGAACTCGCGGCCATGACCACCAAGCCGGATACAGAAGGCAAGAGGCGGATTTCACTGGCGACAATTGAAGATGCCCTGCAGCATCGGGCTTTGCTCTACGATAGGGCGGGCGAGGAGCACTACAACCAGATATCCGCTCTGCACAAGTCGCTGAGAGGTTCCGATCCTGACGCCGCTTTGTATTGGCTAGGGCGGATGCTGGAGGCTGGAGAAGACCCTTTGTACATTGTCCGGCGGCTGATACGTTTCGCTTCTGAGGATGTGGGCTTGGCTGATCCCCAGGCACTGACGGTGGCCGTCGCGGCGCAGCAGGCCGTGCATTTCGTGGGAATGCCTGAAGGGAATCTGGCTCTGGCCGAGGCGGTGGTCTATCTGGCTACCGCTCCCAAGAGCAACTCGCTGTACCGGGCCTACTCGGAGGTGCAAGGAGATATCAGGAAGACCGGACACCAGCCGGTGCCACTGCACCTGCGCAATCCGGAGACTTCTTTGATGCGAGACGTGGGCTACGGCAAGGGATACAAGTACGCCCATGATTACGAGGGGCACTTCGTTGAGCAGCAGAACATGCCAGACATGCTGAAAGACAGACAGTACTACCATCCTACTGACCAGGGCTATGAGAAGGATATCAAAGCCCGAATCAAGGAGTGGTGGAAAGGGAAAAAGTGAGTCAGAATCACGTGAGGTTCTCCGCGTCGGGGGTCGTGCTGGAAGGGATCTTTGAGAGACCCAAAGGAGAGACTCCATTTCCGGCAGTAGCGGTATGCCATCCGCATCCGCTCTACGGCGGGGATATGTACAACAATGTCGTCTCCGTGATCTGTCAGGCTCTGGCCCAGGAATCCATCGCCACCTTGAGGTTCAACTTCCGCGGGGTTGGCCAGAGTGAGGGCAGCCATGAGGATGGAATTGGGGAGCAGAACGATGTGGTTGCGGCCCTTGACTTCCTCGAATCCAGTGATGGTGTTGACGAAGGCCGGATGGGGGTGGCTGGGTACTCCTTTGGGTCGAGAGTGGCCATGCCTGTGGCCCTGCGGGACCAGAGGGTCCGGGCGGTGGCTCTGGTTTCGCCTTTCCTGGATGATGCGGATTGGCAGAGACTGAAGACCTACGGTGTCCCAAAGCTATTCATCTGCGGCGGCGAAGACAGTTTCATCTCGCACCACAAGGTGAAGCGGCTGGTTGGGGAAGCTGCCTCGCCCAGTGAATGTGAGGTTGTCTTTGGGGCAGACCATTTCTGGTGGGGATTCGAGGGCAAGATTGCTCAGAAGGTGTCGGCCTTCTTCAAGGCTGCGTTCTTTGGGCCGGTCTGTTGATGAAGGAGGGAGAGGAGATGTCCCCCAATTCTTTTCTCCCCCCAAGAGTGGGGGCCAGGGGGTTGAAAAAGGATTCTCGAAGGGAGTCCCTGCGGCCTGACGTTCGGACTGTGGAAAGCACTGAGCGTTGGGTGCGGGAACCGGTAGCCATCATCATGCAGTGCGAGTAAGGGCAATAGCGATACAGGAAAAGGAGCCAGATGTCGCGCAAAGCTGAAGAGACTCAAGCAGAGAAGAAACCAAACGAACGGAAACTCCAGCGGTTGTTCACGCCGATCAAGGTGGGGAGGCTGGAGCTGAAGAACCGCATAATCATGCCACCCATGATTGATCGATTGGCGACGCATGGCGCGCCGAACGAAGCGGTGAAGGATTTCTACGCGGCCAGGGCGAGGGGTGGCGTGGCCCTCATCGTCCTGACGCCCGGCATCGTTGACATAAGCATGGCTTCGCCAATACAGCTTGGGATATATGACGACGGCTTCATTCCCGGATTCAAGCAGTTTACCGATCTGATTCATTCCTGCGGTGGGCTGATGGGCATCCAGTTGATGCATCTGGGGCGGCAGGGTGGCGAGATCAAGAGGTACAAGCCGGTGGCCCCGTCACCGATACCCCTCACGCCGAAGGATGAAGTGCCGCGTGAATTGACCACTGGCGAGGTTGAAGGTCTGGTAGAGAAATTTGCCGAGGCGGCGCGCAGAGCCAGGGACGCTGGCTTTGACATGGTCGAGCTTCACGGTTGTCATGGCTATCTGTTGAGCGGCTTCCTGTCGCCTCTGACCAACCAGCGCCGTGACAAGTATGGTGGCAGCGTGGCGAACAGGGCCCGATTTGTGATGGAGATTGTGAGCCTCATCAAAGGGAGAGTGGGGAGAGACTTCCCCGTCAGCGTCCGGATGAACGGCTCGGACTACATGCCGGGTGGGGTGACTGTGGACATGGCTCGGCAGACGGCGAAGCTGTTAGAGGAGGCAGGTGCTGACATGATCGGGGTGTCGGGTGGGGCCTACGGCTCGTACCCGGTCATAGTGCCTCCGTATGATCAGCCGCGCGGCTGCAATGTGCCTCTGGCCGCGGCAGTCAAGGAGGCAGTCGAGGTGCCGGTAGCCGTAGCCGGCCGACTGGATGATCCCTTGGTGGCAGACGAGGTGCTGGTGTCGGGGAAGGCCGATGTGATAGCGGTGGCTAGAGGACTTCTAGCTGATCCGGAGTTGCCCAACAAGGCTTCCAGGGGGGACTTCAAGGGAATTCGCAGATGCATCGCCTGCAACGTCTGCATTGACGGCGACCCGACTCCGGTGTCGCCGATCACCTGCACAGTCAACCCAGAGGCGGGCAGGGAGCGAGAGATGGCGATGGTGCCTGCACCGCGCCAGAAGAAAGTCATGGTAATCGGTGGAGGATTGGCCGGCCTGGAGGCAGCGCGGGTGGCTGCCGCGAGAGGTCACAAAGTCACTCTGTACGAAGAGAACGCGGATCTTGGCGGGCAGTGGCTGCTGGCCTCCAAGCCGCCGCACAAGCAGGATCATATGCTGCTACTGGCCTACATGGTGGGTCAATTGGAGAAGCTGGGCGTGGAACGGAAGCGTGGCGTGAAGGTCACTGCCGCTTTGGTGGAGGAGGCTCGACCCGACGTGGTGCTGGTGGCAACGGGAGCAAAGCCACTGGTGCCGCCGATTCCTGGCGTGGAGCGAGAAGAGGTGGTCACGGCCTGGGACGTGCTGGGGGGGCGTGAGGTGGGGCGGCGGGTGCTAGTGGTTGGCGGTGGACTGACGGGATTGGAGACAGCGGAGTTCCTAGCCGGGCAGGGCAAGGAAGTGGTTGTGGTGGAGATGCTCAAGCGTGTTGGTGCTGATATGGGCGGTACGGTCCGGTGGCACCTGATGAACAGGACAAAGACACTGAACATCAAGACGTTCGTGTCCACGCAGATCAAGGAGATTCGGCCGAAAGGCGTTGTGGTGGTATCACGGAATGATGCTGAGGAGACTTGGAACGCCTTTGATACGATAGTGCTAGCTTGCGGCGTCAGGCCGAAGGACGAGCTATCGAAGCAGATTCAAGGGAAGGTGAAAGAAGCCCACGTCATCGGGGATGCGGCGAAGGCCCGGCGAGGCCTGGAGGCCATCCGGAGCGGGAGCGAGATTGGGCGGAAGCTATAGACAAGACATCTTCAATCATGCATAATGTGAAGCGAATTATGAAGGAATCTATGGTATAATATGAACACATGGTAGACCGTCCCGCAGAAGGCGAAAACAACCACAACGGTACCAACAACTACACAGCTCAGGATATCCAAGTCCTGAAGGGGCTAGAGGCAGTCCGCCGTCGCCCCGGAATGTACATCGGCAGCACTGACCACGTCGGGCTTCATCACCTCATCTTCGAAATCGTCTACAACAGCATTGATGAAGCCATGGCGGGCTGGTGCAGTCGCATCGATGTGACGATTCTTGAGGGGGGCAAAGTCAGGGTCGAGGACAATGGCCGCGGCATACCCGTTGACATCCATCCTCAAACCGGGGTCTCGGCGCTGGAGACCGTGATGACTATTCTTCACGCCGGAGCGAAATTCGGCGGGAAGGCCTACCGGGTTTCCAGCGGATTGCACGGCGTTGGCGCATCGGTGGTGAATGCTCTTTCGTCATGGATGAAGGTGGTTAGTGAGCGCGAAGGGGTGCGCTATGTGCAGGAATACGAGTGTGGTATTCCTAAGGCGCCGGTCAAGCCGGATGGCGCCGCGCAAGGGAACGGGACAATCACTGAATTCATACCAGACAGAACCATCTTCGGCGATTGGGAATACGATTTTGATTATGTGGCTCAGAGACTGCGCGAGCTAGCTTACCTCCAAACGAATGTGCAGATAGGCATACACGATGACAGGACAGGACAGGACTCGGCGTTCTATTTCGAGGGAGGTATAGCCAGCTACGTACGTTATTTGAACCGGAGCAGGACCCAAATCCACCCCAGCGTCATCTACATGTCCCAACAGGTTGACAGCACCAGCGTCGAGGTGGCCATGCAATACAACGATGGCTACAGCGAACTGATTGTCTCGTTTGCCAACTGCGCCAACACGATTGACGGTGGCAGCCACCTGACTGGTTTCCGGTCGGCGCTGACCCGCGTGCTCAACGACTTCGTGGGCAAGACCAAGCAGGACAAGAACAGCGACCTGAACCTTCTGGGTGAGGACGTGCGGGGTGGATTGACAGCCGTGGTCAGCGTGAGACTGAACGAGCCTCAGTTCGAAGGGCAGACCAAGGGCAGATTGGGCAATCCTGAGACGAGAGGCCACGTGGAGTCGGTGGTGGCCGAGCAGTTGACCTTCTACCTTGAACAACATCCCAACGAGGCCAGGGCGATCATTGAGAAGTGCCTTACTTCGGCCAAGGCCAGAGAGGCCGCCCGCCGGGCCCGTGAGCTGATTCTGAAGAAGGGACAGTTCGAGGGTTTCACTCTGCCGGGCAAGCTGGCGGAATGCGCCGAGAAGGATCCCGCGCAGTGTGAACTCTTCATAGTGGAAGGCGACTCCGCGGGCGGTTCGGCCAAGCAAGGAAGGGATCGGAAGTTCCAGGCCATACTGCCGCTGAAGGGCAAGATCCTGAATGTGGAGAAAGCCACCTATGAGAAGATGCTGGGCCACGAGGAAATCCGGGCCCTGATCACCAGCTTGGGCGCCGGGATAGCTGACCAGTTTGATCTCACCAAGGTGAGGTACCACCGCATTATCATCATGACCGATGCCGACGTGGATGGCGCCCACATACGCACTCTGTTGCTCACGTTTTTCTTCCGGCACATGCACGACATTATTTGGCAGGGCTACCTCTACATCGCTCAGCCTCCTCTATATCGCGTCCAGGGAGGCAAAGAGCAGCACTGGGTCTACTCGGACAAAGAGAAGGATGAACTGGTGCGCAAGTTCAAGGGCAAGAAGGTAGAGGTGCAGCGATACAAAGGTCTGGGAGAAATGAGCCCGCAGCAATTGTGGGAGACCACCATGGACCCGGCCACTAGAACCGTGCTTCAGGTCAAGATCGAGGACGCAGCCCGGGCCGACGAGGTCTTCCGTATGCTGATGGGTGAGGAAGTGCCCCCGCGCAAGGCTTTCATCCAGGCTCACGCCAAGAGCGTCCGAAACCTGGATGTCTAGGCTCACCTGCCGAAACAGTGACAACGCGCGCATGTTCAAGACCCCCGGAAAACAATCGAGCACTGCGTTTCGACTGCGCCGGCGTTTGCTGAACGCATCCAGCCCAGAGCAGGATGGGTTTGGTGACTGCTGGGCAACTGGTGTGTTTCTATCCCATGGCTTATAATCTCCGGCGGGATGCACCGTTCTGCTTGACGCCGGATTCGTGAAAGGGGCAGCAGAGGAATGGCTTCTGTGGAAGACAAGCTTCTCAAGCTGAAGGAGACACTATTGGGACTGGAGAGCGTGGTGGTGGCGTTCTCCGGTGGCGTGGACAGCACGTTTCTTCTCAAGATGTGCTGTGATGTCCTGGGTGAGAGGGTGTTGGCGGTGACGGCGGACTCTCCTGTCCATCCGGCGCATGAGCTGGGGGATGCCGTGAGGACGGCCGAATCGCTGCGAGTGAAGCATCTCGTAGTCCGAACCAAAGAACTGCAGAATCCTCAATTCACGGCCAACTCCCCTGACCGCTGTTATCACTGCAAGATGGGGCTCTTCCAGGCGCTGAAAGGGATCGCAGTGGCCAACGGGGTCTTGAACATCGTTGAGGGGTCTAATCTTGATGATCTGGAAGACTACCGACCGGGGGCGTGGGCTGCTGACGAGATGGGGGTGCGGCGTCCGCTTCAAGAGGCGGGGCTGACAAAAGCGGAGATTCGAGTCATCTCGAAGGAGATGGGGTTGCCGACCTGGAACCGTCCCTCTCTTGCCTGTCTGGCCTCGCGAATTCCCTACGGTAGTTCGATCACGCCGGAGGCCTTGGCGTCGATCGACGGTGCAGAGACGTTCATCCACAGTCTGGGGATCGGCCAAGTGCGGGTTCGTCACTATGGCCAGACGGCTAGAATAGAGGTGGAGCCTGGGGACATAGAGAAGCTGGCCCGTGAAACCAACCGGCAGCACATAGTCAATCATCTGAAGGAATTGGGCTATCTCCACGTGACAGTTGATCTCGCTGGCTACCGCACGGGAAGTCTGAACGAAGGGGTGTTTTCGTGAATTCTGAGCAATTGCGCCACCTGCTGGAGAAAGTGAAGTCAGGCAATATTGATGTGAACGAGGCCCTGGACCAGTTGAAGTTTATGCCCTACGAGGATATCGGCTTTGCCAAGCTGGATCATCATCGCTCGCTCAGGAGGGGCTTCGCTGAGGTCATTCTGTGCAAAGGGAAGACGGCGGAGCAGGTGGCGGGCATCGCAAAGCGAATGGCGGCGTCCACGGGGACCACACTAGCCACCAAGGCCAGCCCTGAGATATTCGATGCGGTTCGGCAGGTAGCGCCGGGCGCTCGCTACCATCAATTGGCTGGCCTGATTGTCCTCGGGGATACGCCTCCGGTGGTGGTGGAGGGGTACATCCTGGTGGTCACGGCTGGCACAGGTGACATTCCAGTGGCTGAAGAGGCAGCGGTTACGGCTGAGACCATGGGGAGCCGGGTGGAGAGAGCCTATGACGTGGGGGTGGCGGGTCTGCACCGCCTGCTGGACTGCAAGGACAAGCTACTGGGGGCCAACGTGGTCGTAGCTGTAGCCGGAATGGAGGGTGCTCTGGCCAGCGTTGTCTCGGGCATGGTGGACACGCCGGTCATCGCGGTCCCGACCAGTGTGGGATATGGCGCCAGTTTCCAGGGACTGGCAGCGCTCTTGGGTATGCTCAATACGTGTTCCCCGGGCGTGGCTGTGGTCAATATCGATAATGGCTTCGGGGCTGGATATTTGGCCAGCCTGATAAACCGGAGAACTGGGGTGAAGCGTTGAAGACAGCCTATTTCGACTGCTTCTCTGGAGTCAGCGGGGACATGATTCTGGGTTCGCTCGTTGATGCCGGGCTGGAAATCGGCGAGCTCGAATCGGAGTTGAGCAAACTGCCCGTCCGGGGATTCAGGCTCCAAGCGGAGAAGACCACCAGGCGTGGGATATCAGGGACGAGATTCAGTGTTGACATAAAGGAGCACCTCGTCGAACGGCATTTGCAGGACATAAACGACATTGTTGACCGGAGCACTTTGAGCGACGACATCAAAAGTTCAAGCAAGAGAATCTTCATGGAATTGGCCGGCATCGAAGCGAGGATTCACAACAAGAGCGTTGCCGAGGTGCATTTCCACGATATTTCAGCACTAGACTCTATTATCGACGTTGTGGGCTCCCTGGTGGGCCTCAAGAAGCTGGGCATCGAGGCTGTCTACGTGTCGAGAATCCACGTTGGCACGGGGTTCGTTGAATGTCGGCACGGAACGCTGCCCGTCCCTGCCCCGGCGACGCTTGATTTGTTGAAGGGCATCCCTGTCTACTCGAAGGGCGTTGACTCAGAGCTGGCCACACCCACTGGAGTGGGTATCCTCAAGAATGTAGCCAGGGGCTTTGGCGCCATGCCGGAAATGACCATCGAGAAGATTGGCTACGGGGCTGGCAGCAGGGAACTGGAGATTCCGAACCTGCTGAGGGTCTGCATCGGCGAGACCTGCCAGGACAGGTATGCCGGTGATGAGGCCCTTCTTGTCGAGACCAACATCGATGATATGAATCCGGAGTTTTTCAGCTATGTCTCGGAGCAACTGCTGGCGCAGGGCGCTCTCGATGTGTTCATGACACCGATCTACATGAAGAAGAACAGGCCGGCGACGCTTCTCAGCGTCCTGACGGCGAGAGACAAACTGGATGGGATTCTGTCGACGATCTTCTCAGAGACAACCACCCTGGGAGTGCGGATTCACTCGCTGGACAGGAGAAAACTGGAGAGGGAGATCGTTTCTGTGAAGACGAACCTGGGGGACGTGAGAGTCAAGGTAGGCAAGATCGGAGAAAGGGTCAAGACCATTGCGCCTGAATACGAGGATTGCAGGGAAATAGCGTCCAGGCGAGGAATCCCGTTGAAGGACGTGTACAAGGCAGCAGAGGCGGCCTTCAAAGACTTGTTGCCCGGAGATCAGTGATCAGCCCGCAGGAACCCGGAGATCTTGCCCCGGCAGCTGCCGGGGCAAGAGGTATACGGCGAAGGAGGTCTCAGCCGCTCGGATCACAATGCGCCTTCGTTCCAGAGACTCAGGATTCCAGACTGCTCTGTTGTATCCAACCCTTGGAATTCGATTTCGGTACGATTCCGATCGGCTATTCCCAGGCCCAAATGTGCTGCATGCTTGATTTGCCTCTGTTCCCAGACCGGTCTCAGTATATAGTCCTTGTTCAGGCCCCTAAGCTGTCCGTAGTACCTCAGAAGGGCTACGGCCACAGTGTCGCAGGCCACCCTGTCTGTGGAGGCCAGAATCATGTTGGGGTGCTCGACCAGCATCTCCATGTAGAACAGTGAAGGCCCACCGGCAACCATGATGTCTGTCGCGTCTACGACGTTCATGGTGATGCCCGGATTTCGGCCGTTCTCCATCCGCCACGGTCTGCACAGGTTCAGCTCCGCGACTTTCTCCGGTAGATTGTAGAGGTGGAACCAGTTGTCATTGAGCATTCTATCGTCGGGAGACATGATGCCAACGAAAGCCTTGAGACAGCAGGTGTATTGAGCAGAGTCATTGACGAGGGGCATCTCGTGATTCTTGAGGACCGGCACGTTGATCATGTGGTCGACTCTCAGCACCGGGTCTGGAATATGGAATGGCTCGCGCAGGTACTGGAACTTGTCGGACTTGAACCAGACATGCCATGAGTATTCCATGGGTAGGGGATTTACACCCTCCTGATTGCAGACGTCGAGAATGCCTTGTTGCTGCATAACAAACAAGGTTGGCTGGAAGATCGCAGAGTGATCGCCAACATAAATGCGGCTGGCGGCCGTCCTCTCCTTTACTGCCCGTATGACCGCACGGATCACTTCCGGGTTGGTGACCACGGGAGCCACGGGGTCGGCTGGGTTGGGAACCAGTTGATCGTTGGAAAACCAGACTGTATTTGGTTTTATCAGGACATACTCCCCTTGCTTAATCAAGCCCAATCCGCCGGCCGCAGCTATGGCTGCCCTTACCCTCGCTTCTATGGAGGCGGAGTCACTGGCGGACCCCTTGACCACCGATACCTTCGCCGTTTCGGTCGGCCCAGGTCCGTCATAGTTCCTCTGCTTGTATGTGTTTGGTGGCCATACCACCGGCGTGTATGTGAGACATGAAGTCCCGGCAATAGCCAACCCCACCCCAGCTGAGGCCAAGCCCGCCATCCTGAGGAAATTGCGTCGAGTCATGCCGGAGGCGCCTTTACCCAGATTCTCCTTCGTCAGCTCATAGGAGCGATCCAGGCTCTCTTCTATCCTCTTTTCATCCTTGCCCGATTTGAACAGGGTGTCGACCGGGGGAAGTGAGGGTGATCTCCGCCTGCGTGTCTTTTCTGTAAGTCATCTTCGTCGGGGATGGTCAGTCCTGTCCGGTCTTTGAGAAACTCAACGTGTTCCTTGTGGTTCTCGGTTTTCATTTTGTCATACTCGCCACCGTGATGGCCCTTTGCATGCCGGTCGATCTGGTCTTTCTTGTCGTTCTTCAAGATGCGCACTCCTCTCTCTGTATTTGATTTGCCTGTGATACTGGTGAGGTGATCTCAAGAGGATGCGCAGGTGTAAGCGGCGAAGAGCCGGATGCTATGGTTACTGTCCCCCCCAGTATCAGAAGCTAATGTTGGCAATATACAATATCAGGAATGCCAGGTCAAGCATCGAGAAGATATGTTTACATATCAAGAAAACCTGGAGCCCTTGCCTGGGTCAGTTGCCTGACGAAGGCAAGGGCTCTCTCGCATCAGAATGCTGTCACACACTCTGGACTAGTCTAGTCGCCTAGCAGTCATCTCGTTATGTTGCGCTCCAGATGCTGTAGAGCGAATTCTGTTCATCCGCGCTCAAACCTTGGAAGTCAATCGTGATGCGATTCGGATCGTTTATTCCCAGGCCCAGATGTCCCGCGTGGACGATCTGTCTCTGTCCCCAGACCGGTATCTGCATATAGTCCTTGTTGATACCCCTCAGACCTCCATAGCGTTTCAAAACAGCCACGGCTACGCTGTCGCAGGCTACCCTGTCCGAGGAGGCGATGATCATGTTTGGCCGTTCCACGATCATTTCCTCGAGGAAGATGGAGTTATGGGGGCCACCGGAAACCATGATTCTGGTGGCATCCACGACGTTCATGGTAATGCCAGGATTCTTGCCATTCTCCATTCGCCACGGCCGGCACAGGTCCAGCTCTGCGACTTTGTTGGGAAGGTCATACAAGTGGAACAGCCTGTCTGTAAACATTCTGTTGCTGGGGGCCATGATGCCAACGAAGGCCTTGATGCAGCAGGTGTACTGCGCCATGTCGCGAATAAGCGGCATGTTGTGGTTCTTGAGGACGGGGACGTTGATCATATGATCGATCTGCAACACTTGCTTGGCGATGACGAAGGGTTCATTCAAATACTCGAACTTGTCCGAGGTAAAGTTGATATGAGGCAGGTCCTCCATGGGTAGGGGGTTGACCCCTTCTTGTATGCACACGTCATATATCCCTTGTTGTTGCATGACGAACATGGTAGACAGGAATATGGCGGAATGATCGCCGACGTAGATGTTGCTGGCCGCCGTTCTTTCTTTGACCGTCCGGATAACGGCACGAAGGACCTCTGGGTCTGTGGTGACAGGCGCTACCGGGTCCGCTGAACCAGGAACCGTCTGCACATCTGAGAACCAAACACAGTTGGGCTTGATCAGCACATACTCACCTTGCTTGATCAGCCCGAGTCCCCCGGCAGACTCTATGGCGGCTCTGACCATGGCCTCTATGGAACTGCCCTTGACTACGGCCACCTTCGATGTGTCAGTTGGTCCAGGGCCATCGTAGTTGACCTGCTTGTAAGTATCCAGGTGGCCGTACCAGGGAGTGTACTGAAGACAGGCGGACCCCGCCACAGCCATGCCGGCTCCCACCACCGAGGCCGCCCCGATCACCTTCATGAAATCGCGGCGGGTCATTCCTGAGGCCCGTTTCCCCAGCTTCTCCTTCGTCAGCTCATAGGAACGATCCAGGCTCTCTTCTATCCTTTTTTCGTCCTTGCCGGACTTGAAAAGGGTGTCGACGGGACGAAAGTAGGGACCATCTCCTGCCTCGTAGCGCTTCTCTGCCTCATTGCTCTTGTAGATATTCACCCCATAGCGGTCTTTGAGAAACTCAACATGTTCCTTATGATGCTCTGTCTTCAGGGGGTCATGCCTCTCACTGTGGTTGGCCTCTGGATGCGCATGCTGATGTAGGTTGTCCTTTTTGCCATCCCTGTCCTTCTTCAAGATGCACTCTCCTCTTTCAGTATTTGCCTGTGATACTGGTTCAAGTGAGCGTGGGAGGATGCACGTACTCTGGTGGCGCAGAACAACAATTTATCCCCCCCTTGGCAAACCAGTACCAGAAGCTAGTGGCAGCATTATACGGTGTCAGGAATGCCAGGTCAAGCATCGAAGATATGTTTACATAAAGCTATAAGACCAATGATGCATGGTCCAAAGGGACATATGCAACAGCACATGATTGCGAACGTGGATTACGTCACGCGATGTTTCCCGATCCAGAATTGGGAACCACAGGGAGGAGAGCCATTCTCTGGCGGACACCCCAAGGTGATGACGAACAGGGTTGAGAAGAGGGCTGTCCGGCGGTATATTGTACAGCGAGGTTTGATGGATGTCGAAGGTGCTGTTCCTGGACTATTCGCAGGAAATTGACATCCTGCCGGGTATCGAGAGACTCTGCCGCGAGTCGGGGATCCTCAAGGCCATATCCAGGGGCGACTCGGTGGCGGTGAAACTCCACATGGGTGAACTGGGTAATGTCACCTACCTCCGGCCCGCGTTTGTGCGGAAGGTGGTTGACCTGGTGAAGAAGCGGGGAGGCAGGCCTTTTGTTACCGACACGGTGTCTCTGTACCCTGGAGGCAGAGACACCGGGAGCAAGTACATCTCAACCGCGGCGTACAACGGCTTCGTAAAGGAGACTGTCGGCGCGCCGATCATGATCGCTGATGGTGATGGCTATAACGGGAGACCGGTGGTCGTTGAGGACTCCGTCGGAGGATGTGATCTGAAAGAGGTGGAAGTAGCTGCCAAGATCCACGATGCCGATTTCCTGCTGGTGCTGTCTCACGTGAAGGGACACATGATCACCGGCTTCGGTGGGGCGGTGAAGAACCTGGGCATGGGATGTGTAACGAAGCGATCCAAGAGAGAGCAGCACCGGGTATGCCCAGCCCTGTTGGATGATGCCAAGTGCGATGGATGCGAAGGCTGCTTAGAAGCGTGTCCGGCTGAGGCTCTTTCGATGCGCGGCGGTAAACCACAAAGGGACTCGGAGAAGTGCATATACTGCGGCACCTGCCTTTTTGCCTGCAGTCGAAAGGCGCTTTCATGGGAGCGGAGTAACAAAGAGCGCTTTCAGGTATATCTGGCTCATGCTGCCGCGGCGGTCATGCGCGGGTTCAAGGAGAGAGTGGGATTCATCAACCTTGTTCAGGACGTGACACCGCACTGTGACTGTGCTGCACCCGCTGGCAGGGCGCTGTTTGCGGATATCGGCGTTCTCGTTTCCATTGATCCCGTGGCTGTAGACAAGGCCTCGCTGGACCTGATAGACAGGGCTCGCATGATTGGCGATCCAACCACCATATCAGGCCCGGACAAGCTGGGGAAGTGGCACCATGTGGACAGCCTGGTACAGCTCCGAGTGGCCCAGGAACTCGGTATGGGCAGCCTGGACTATGATCTCAAAGTCGTCTAGGCATTGACCTGTCCTGCTTGGCGCCTGAGAATCCACCGCTGGCGGACTTGCGTGGCCGCAGGTGCGGTGCCACTCGAGAGACCCGATTACGGTGGAGGCGCCTCCGATCGCGGATGTACCATGATTCGTTGACAATGGATAGGCCGAACATTAGTATGATACATAGTATTCCGATGTATGAGTCACAAGAGACCCTGCTGTGAGAAGAGTGGCTATTATCACTGACAGCATCGGCTGCATTCCACGGGACATGGTCGAGACCTACGGGATTGAAGTGGTAGCGCCCAATATCTACTGGAACGGGAGCGTCTATCGTGACTGGCTGGACATCACCCCGAGCCAGGCGTACCAGCTACTGCAGAAGGACCCGGATGCATTCTCTACCGCGGCCCCGTCTCCGGGTGATCTGGCGGACGCTTACCGGAAGGCCAGCAAGATTGCCGCAAGCCTGCTCTGCATCACTCTATCCTCGAAGGTCAGCACTCTTCATAACGCGGCTGTTGCCGCCAGGGATCTAGTGAAGGACGAGTTGCCTGGGACCAAGATAGAGGTCCTGGATTCTCGCACATGCACGGGTGCGGAGGGGTTTGTGGTTGTGGGTGCAGCTCGAGCAGCTTTTGAGGGAAAAGGCTTGGCCGAGGCCATCGATGCTGCCAAGAGTGTGTGCGACAGAGTGGACCTGCTCTTCGTTCTGGATACCGTTCGTCACGCCTATCGAACGGGTCGAATCCCCAAGTTTGCCTCTCAGGTGGGTTCGCTGCTCGATGTGAAACCAGTGCTCGGCTGGTGGGATGGGGTGGCACGTTTCAAGGGCATGACCAGGAGCAAAGAGAAGGGTATCGACCAGATCGTAGGCTTGATGCACAATCGCGTTGGCGGAAAGCGGGTGCACGTCGCGGTTCATCACACGGATGCAGCAGAGGAGGGAGAGAAGCTGAAGGAACGGGTGCGGAAGGAGTTCGACTGCGTTGAGTTGTGGCTCACGGAGTTCAGCCCGATAATGGGTTATGCCACCGGCGGAGGAGCTTTGGGTCTTGCATTCTATGCTGAGAAATGAGATTCTAGGCTGGCGGATTGCCCAAGGGTTATCGAGGTTGCATTCAGGTCTGGTTTCACAAGTCCAGTTCGGAGTTGAAGTACGAAGACAAGGGATGGTGCTGCTATGGAATACGGGAAAGAGCTCTTGAAGGGGAACACTGATACGCTGCTGCTCTCTCTGCTGAAGGATCAGCCGATGTACGGCTACCAGATCATCAGGGAGATGGAGAGTAGAAGCGGCGGCTACTTTAAGTTCAGAGAGGGAACGCTTTATCCGGCGCTGCATCGACTGGAGGCAGCCAGGCTGGTCAGAGGGAGTTGGCGGAAGCTTCCGTCCGGAAAGGAAAGGCGATACTACCAACTGACAGAGAAAGGTCTGGGACTCCTCGAACAGAAAGTAGTCGAGTGGCAAGGTTTCTCATCAGCGGTGAATCTGATCATGGAGCCGGCTAGCTGAAGGATCGTTGAGACATGTTGGGTGAAGTCAAGGAGTTCCTCAATAGCGTCGGGCTGCAACTGAAGCTAGACCCGTCTTCCGAGAGGGAAATCCTGTCTGAGCTGTATGCGCACTTTGAGGATCGGGTGGAAGAGCTGCAGGAATCAGGACTGACTGAAGAGGAAGCGACCGGCGTAGCCTCCTGGGAGTTTGGGCCATCGAAGAAGGTGGCTGAAGAACTGTACGAGGTACACAGCATCAGCAATTGGCCTCAGGCTCTGATGGCGGCCCTGCCTCACGTACTCTTCGGGCTTCTCTTTGCTTTTCGCCAGTGGACCAATGCCTTCTGGCTGTCAATCATCGTCCTGTCCGTTTTCGGCGCTGTGGTCTACGGATGGAAGCACAACAAGCCGACCTGGTTCTTCACCTGGTTGGGTTATGCCCTGACTCCGCTTCTGGTCGTCGGCTTGCTGCTCCTCGACAAGGCGCTGGGTGCGGGGGTGTTGTCCAGCTCTTGGTGGTTGTGGGCTTCCGTCATAGTCTACTTCTCGATAGTGGGGGCAATATGCACCATAATACTGGCGCATACGTGGAGACGGGATTGGCTGCTTGGCTCACTGTCGGTCCTGCCATTCCTGGCTGTGATCGGCTGGGTTCTGACAGACCGCTGGAATGGCGGGCTGATGCAAGGTGGTGGTGGGCTTCTTCGCGGTCTTGAGCCATGGGTAGCTCTGAGCTTCCTGGCGCTGGCGGGCATAGTCATCATCTTCACCAGACTGAAGAAGCGCTGGCTGAGGGTGGGCGTGCTCCTGGTCGCTGGGCTCGTCATTCTCACCATGATGGCTTCTGCCAGCGGGGGAAGTATCAACCTCGGCAATCTGGTGGTTCTGGTCATTATCGCCTTGGCCATTATCCTCGGCCCGGCGCTCGTTGACCGCCGAATGGGTCCTCGAGAACCCGACGGGTGGGCGGATTCCTTGGAGAAGCACTCCCAAGAGTAGCGGCATAGCGCGCAGCGGAGCGAGTCAGGGATTCGAATGCTGGTCAACATTCTGTGGATCATCGGCGCGTACCTGTATGGGGCGGTGCCGGTGGTCTATCTCATCGGCAGGCTAAGAGGTGTGGACCTCTCACAGGAAGAGGACATGCACATCAGCCTGTGGCGCAAGGTCGGCCGCGTCGAGGGATTCTTCGGCATTCTATGGGATGTCATCAAGGGTGGAATCGCCGTGGTGGTGGTTGACCGGGCGATCGGGCTGGAGAATGGTGTGGTGGCTGGGGTGGGGGTGGCGGTGATTCTGGGCGAACTGTGGCCGGTGTTTCTGAAGTTCAGAGGGGAGAAGGCCAACACGACTGGCATGGGCATGGCGGCGGCGCTGGTCTATAAGGCTATCCCGTTTCTCCTGGCGCCCATTGTGCTGGGTGCTCTCATCCGGACAGTTCCGAGATTCTTTCACCGGGGGCAGACGATGGATAAGCGCATGGAACTGGGTGGCCCTCCCAGCCTCAGCCTCCCTTTGGGGATGTTCTTTGGCTTTGCCCTGTTCCCAGTGGGGTGTTGGGTCATGGATGTGGGGTGGGAGAGGACTGCGGCTGGGATAGCCCTCTTCGTGCTGATAATGGGGAAGAGGCTGACCTTCGGGCTGACGGAGGATATCAAGAAGGAAGGACTCAAGCCCGGCATCCTGGTCAATCGCCTGCTGTTTGATCGCAGTTCTATCTAGGCGCCTTCCTTGTACAACCTCGTTGACACTTGACTTCAGCTTTCGATCGTTTCAAAACGTGCTGAAATGCCATATAATTGGCCATGATGAAGGCGAGCCGACTGGCTGACGATGTCAGCGTGTTGAGGCAGGGCTTGGCCAAGCTGCCAGAGCCGGTAGCGAATCCGGCTCTCATCGTCGTGAGCGGACTGCCCGGTACGGGCAAGTCCTATTTCTGCCGCAAGCTGGCTGAGAGGATGGATCTGGTCATCCTGGAAAGCGACAGCCTGCGCAAGCTCTTGTTCCCTTCTCCCACCTACAGCAAGGAGGAGAGTACGCAGCTCTTCCGAGCCTGTCACGGACTGGTGGACGAACTGCTGAGGAAGGGCATCAACGTGGCGCTCGATGCCACCAATCTGGAGGAGCACAACCGGGAGCGGCTCTACCATATCGCGGATCAGTCAGGAGCTAAGCTGATCATTGTGCGGATGGAGGCACCGCCGGAGGTGGTGCGGCAGCGCCTGGAGCGACGGGTGATGAGGGAGGACCAGTCAGACCATTCGAACGCGGACTGGAATGTGTACAGCAAGATGAAGTCCGCGGTAGAGAAGATAGGCCGCAACCACTTTGCGGTGGACAGTTCCAAGGAGATTGCCCCAGTCATCGACAAGATCGTGCGTTTGGTGAACCATTAGCATGAGCATAAAGGTGTCTGTCTCAGGGAGGTGTGGGGGGGGGGCGAGTTTCAAACCCGCCGCTACACCAGGCCTTCCCAGAAGTGTGCAGAGGGGCAAAGCCCCTTTGCCGAGGGTTTGGGGGTGTCCGTAAGAGGTGCAGGAAACGTCCTGCCGGGAGTCTGAGGGTGTCCCTCAGATACTCTCTCCAATCCCCCAAGATTGGAGGACAAAGGGGGTTGATGGAAACGGACACTGAGACAAGGCAGAGAGGAGACCGGACCTGGAAGTCAAGGTAGTCATTGGCGATTGCACCAAAGTAGAAGTTGACGCCCTCATCGTGAATCTGTTTGAAGGTGTGGCACAGCCGGGTGGGGCGACGGGGGCGGTGGACAAAGCGCTCGATGGCGCCATTTCGCAGCTCATAGCTGCCGGCGAAATCAAGGGGAAGGCCGGTGAGCTTACCCTGGTTCATAGTCTGGGGAAGATACCGGCTAAGCGCGTTGTAGTGGCTGGCCTGGGAAAGCAGGCCCAATTCAACGTTGATTCCATCCGGCGCGTGAGCGCCGATGCTTGCCGCTTCGCCAGGAGCAAGGCGGCCAAGAGGGTGGCCACCATTGTGCACGGGGGTGGTGTGGGTGGAACTGAGCCGGAGAAGGCGGCGCAGGCCATCGCCGAGGGTGCTATCCTGGGCCTCTACCTGTTCCGCAAACACATCTCCAAGGAACCGGAGAATGGTGATCTGCAGGAGCTTCTCATCATCGAGAGGGACGAGGCCAAGCGGAGCCAATTGGAGAAGGGCTGCGATGTCGGCAGGGTGACGGCGGAATCGGTCACTTTTGCCCGCGACATGATCAATGAGCCGGCCAACTTCATGACTCCCAGCGTCATGGCGGACATAGCCCGCAACCTGGCCGGCGAATGCGGGTTGGAGTTAACGGTGTTGGAACGGCCACAGATGAAAGAGTTAGGGATGGGAGGGCTGCTGGGAGTGTCGCAGGGCAGCCACCAGGACCCCAAGTTCATTATCCTGTCCTACAAGGGTGACACTGGTTCTCAGAAGACCGTGGGCTTGGTGGGCAAAGGCATTACCTTTGACTCCGGAGGGATTTCACTCAAGCCTGCTGACGACATGGGTGAGATGAAGGGCGACATGGCGGGTGGTGCCACGGTCATGGCTACCTTGCGCGCTGTGTGCAAACTCAGGCCGAAGGTCAATGTGACCGCCATTATACCGGCAACCGAGAACTTGCCGGGGGGCAGCGCTATGAAGCCGGGCGATGTCATCAGGGCCATGAATGGGAAGACCATCGAGATCATCAGCACCGACGCTGAGGGGAGGCTGATTCTGGCCGATGCCCTCTCGTATGCGGTGAAGAATGGATTGTCTCCGGTGGTGGACGTGGCCACGCTGACCGGCGCCGTTCGGGTGGCGCTGGGGGATGTGGCGGTGGGCGTGTTCAGCAACAATGAGGAGTTCTCGAAGAAGGTGATGGCGGTGGCGGCGGAGGCAGGCGAGCGGATGTGGCAGATGCCCATGTTCGAGGAGTACAAGGAACAGAACAAGAGCGAAGTGGCCGATATCAAGAACACTGGGGGAAGATATGGAGGTGCCATAACGGCGGCCCAGTTCGTCGGCGAGTTCGTGGGTGACACCCCCTGGGTGCACCTGGACATAGCGGGAACCTCTCTGACGAGCAAGGAGAAGGGCCATGTAGTGAAAGGGGCGACGGGAGTTACGGTACGCACTCTGATCAATCTGGTCATGAGTCTGGCGGCGGAGTAGGTACAGTTCCGTCAGCATGAGGAAGGGAAAGCCGGTGTTATCATAACAACTATGACAACATGTCAGAGCTTGTCGGCAGAGGGTGCAGGCAGGGGTTTGGGGAGTATGGTTCACCCTCACCCGTACCCTCTCCCGTCGAGGGAGAGGGAATTGCCCCTGCGAGTCCCGCACATGGGTGTGCAGAGGGGCGAAGCCTCTCTGCCGGGGATTTGGGGGTGTCCCCCAATTTCCTTGATCTTCCCCCAAGAGTGGGGGCTAGGGGGTTGAAGAGAGAACCCGATATACTGCTAGTCGACTAGGCGTGAACGGAGGTGATCTACATGAAGATCAAGTGGTTGGGGCATGCGTCGTTTCTGATAACTTCGGATGATGGGGTAAGGGTGATCACTGACCCGTATCACTGCACCGGTGGAATTGAGTATGGCCTGATTCAGGAGACGGCGGATGTTGTGACCGTGAGCCACCAGCATCAGGACCACAACAACGTGGCGGCCGTGAAGGGCAGTCCGATCGTGGTCGACGGCCCCGGGGTAAGGAATGCTAAAGGCATAGAATTCCTCGGAGTCCCTAGCTACCACGATGGTAGGAAGGGAGCGCAGCGCGGGCCGAACATAATCTTCTGCTTCGCCGTTGATGGAGTACGCGTTTGCCACCTGGGTGACCTGGGGCATGAGTTGGATGCGAGCAAGGTGAAAGAGATAGGGGTGGTGGACGTGCTCCTTGTCCCTGTGGGTGGCTTTTATACCATAGATGCCAGGCAAGCCACCAGCGTCTGCGAGGTCCTGAAGCCCAGGGTGGTAATTGCAATGCACGTTAAGACGGCGAAATGCGATTACCCTATCACCGGAGTCGAGGATTTCCTGAAGGGCAGGAAGAACGTCAGCCGGGTGGCTGCCAGCGAGACGGAGATCAAGAAGGACAAGCTGCCGTCGGAGACAGAGACGATTGTCCTGCAGCATGCGCTGTAGAGCCGATACTTCTGTGGATCGGTCTGTTGAATGGTGTCTCAGAAGAGGTGCGGGATGCTTCCCGCCGGGAGTCTGAGGGTGTCCCTCAGCTTCAACCCCCCCAAGAGTGGGGGGGTTGAAAGCCGACTTTGAAAGAGCCTCTATTGTGGAGTGACTCTATCTCTTGGTATCGGTCGTGTGACTAGTGAAGGTGAAGATTGAAGATAATTCGTGATGTGAAGAAGGCCAGAGCGACCCTGTTGAAGCGTACTCCGCCGGAAATGCAGGAGGGGCCTCCTTGGCTGATGGAGAGAATAGCAGAGACCTTCGGCAAGCCGATGAGCCTGCAGGAGGTGGTGGAGCACGTTCTCTCCGAGGTGCGCGCACGGGGGGATCAAGCTCTTCTGGACTTCGAGTGGCGCCTGGACGGAGTCAAGCTGAAGCGCCTGGAAGTCACCAGGAAAGAGATGAGCAAGGCTCGCTGCGACGTAGATGCTGGCCTAGTCTCCGCCCTGGAACTAGCTGCTGAGAGGATCAGGTCGTTCCACGTGAAATGCCAACGGCAGAGTTGGGTGGACTTTGGCGAGGGCGGCCTGGGGCAGTGGGTCCGGCCGCTGGAGAAGGTCGGCGTGTATGTCCCTGGCGGCAAGGCCAGCTATCCATCCACTCTCCTCATGACAGCTATTCCGGCCAGGGTGGCCGGAGTCAGGGAGGTTATCGTCACTAGCCCTCCGGGTCCTGACGGAGAGATCTCGCCGACGACCCTGCTGGCTGCAGAGATTGCCGAGGCGGACCGTGTGTTCAAGGTGGGTGGAGCGCAGGCCGTTGCGGCCATGGCATTTGGCACCAAGACGATTCCGAAGGTGGACAAGATATGTGGCCCCGGCAACATTTTTGTGCAACTGGCCAAGAAGACGGTGTATGGAACAGTGGGCATAGATGGGTTCTTCGGTCCAACAGAAACGATCGTGGTCGCGGATGACACCGCGGACCCGGCCTACTGTGCCGCTGACCTGCTGGCGCAGGCCGAACATGACGCCATGGCATCCGCCATCCTTATCACGACTTCCGACAGACTGGCGGATGCGGTGAGCCGGGAGGTGGATAGGCAGGTGGCTGGACTTGGGAGATGTTCGGTTATTCGCGAGTCTCTGAAGGAGAGGGGCGGCATCGTGGTGGTTCCGGACATGGACACCGCCGTAGGCCTGGTGAACGAGTATGCTCCAGAGCACGTTTCCTTGATGGTCAAGGATGCCTGGACTTGGGCCGAGAAGATCAAGAACGCTGGTGGCGTTTTCATCGGCGATGACTCGCCGGAAGTGGTGGGAGACTACGTTGCCGGTCCCAGCCATGTCATGCCCACCGGCGGCACCGCGCATTTCAGTTCGCCGGTCACTCTGGACGATTTCCTGAAGGTGACGAGTGTGGTAGCCATCGATCGAAAGACTCTGGGAAAGATCGGTCCGGCCGCCGCCACGATCGCCAAGGCCGAAGGACTGGACGCGCATTCACAGGCTGTGGAAGTGAGACTGGCGAGGAGACGAAGGAAGAAGAATGACTGAGATGGAACGTCCGCTTGAGGACAACGTGTTTGATGATTCTGTGGGGGAGTTGCCTCCGATGGAGGTGCCCAGGGAAGAGCCGCCCAAGCCGGTAGAGATCAAACCTGATGAACCGAGAGAAGTTGTCGGCATACGTTTCCAGCGAGCCGGCAGAGTGTACTACTTTGCCCCCGCGGGTCTGGATCCAAAGGTGGGCGACCACGTGGTGGCCGAGACTGAGCGCGGTTTGAAAATCGGCCGCGTGGTGATTGCCCCCAAGCAGGTGATGGCCAGCCAACTGATGGAGCCGCTGAAACCGCTGCTTCGCCTGGCAACGCCAGAAGACCTGGGAAGGCTGGAGGGTGTGCGAGCGAAAGAGCGCGAGGCCCTGTCCAAGTGTGCTGAGTTGAGCACCAAGCTCAACCTACCCATCAAGGTGCTCACGGCCGACTGCAGCCTCGATTGCAGCCACGTTACCGTCTTCTTCAGTGCTGAGGGACGGGTTGACTTTCGGCAGTTGGTTCGGGAGCTGGCGTCTGCTCTGAGGGCGCGCGTGGAGTTGCGTCAGGTTGGTCCAAGAGACGAAGCCAAGCTGATGGGTGGTGTGGGCCGCTGCGGCTACACGTTATGTTGTGCCTCTTTTCTGACTGAGTTCAACCCGCTATCGATCAAGACGGCCAAGGAGCAAGGCCTTTCTCTTGAGCCGGCGAAGATATCCGGTACGTGCGGTCGCCTGCTCTGCTGTCTGGGCTACGAGGCCGAGTACTATCGGTCGATGAAGGGCAAGTTGCCTGCCATGGGTCGTCAGGTGACAACTCCACTGGGCGAGGGAATTGTGGTAGGAGTGAATGCCATAAAAGAGACGGTGATGGTACAGATGGAGAGCCAGGCCGCAGTGGAGTTTCCGGCCAGCAAGGTTACGGTAAAACCCCCAAGCGAAGCCCCAAAGAAGGGACAGCCGAAACCTCACAAGCGCTAGTTCGTCCGGGCGATGAACTTCTGCCACTCGACATGGGCTCGGAGGTAGTGGTAGGGAACGGAGAAGGCGGCTGGTGGAGGAGGGAGAGGTTGCCTCAGTAGTCTCATTCCAGCTTCTGACGGTGTACGGCCGGCCTTCCGCAGGTTGCAGGCGAAGCAGCAGCCGACGACGTTGTCCCATTCATGACCACCCCCTCGGCTCTTGGGGAGGATGTGGTCGACGGTGATGTCCTTGCTTTCACGGCCGCAGTACTGACAGGTGTATTTGTCGCGATTGAACACCTCGAAGCGCGTGAGGCGCTTCTGCAGGCGCGGACGCTTCACGAATTTGGTCAGGCGGACTACGGACGGAATAGGAACGGAGATGTTTATGGCATGCAGCTCGCCGCGGCCGTTCTCGATCACCTCTGCTTTGCCGTCGATGACCAGTATCACGGCTCTCCTGACCCGGCATATGTTGAGCGGTTCGAAGTTCTGGTTCAAGACCAGCACCGGAACGTTCGTCGGATCCACTGATGCCATTTCCTTCCGGATGCTGTTCCGTCCTACCTGAGGCGAAGTGCCACTTGCGAGGCAACCGTACCCCCGATCGTGGACGGAGGCATCCCAAGACTGAGTCATTTTACCGAAAGGCATTTCTCAATGCAAACCTGCGAGGGACCACCAACGTTGCCCTTGATAGAGAAATCCGCTAGTATTTGTACATGGCGTGAGGGGAACTTGGCTTATATGGGCAGGTTGCCTGTTCTCTCGTTGCCTTTCCCTATCTCCCCAGATGAGCGCCGGTCTCGGAATCACAGGTATCTGTTGACAATCTGCTGTTTCGCTGTTCCGTTGAGGTCCGGACGCGCGCCCTTGTGCCAGTTGCGGTAGAATTGTCTCGAATGGCAAATTCTCGAAGTGGCTTCGCTGCTGTCAGCGGCTGTGCCTCCATCAGGTTTCGGTCTCCACATCGGCTTCATTCAGCTTGTATGGGACCCACCTTGGAAATAGACCCCGAAGTACTACTTTCTCCTGCTGACCCGTGTCGTGGTTTAGATGCATCCTTCGTTGGATTAGATCAGCGGACGGTGGGCAGGTGCGTGTGATAGACATGGAAGAGCGCAACTGGCACAGCCTTAGCGTCGACGAAGTGCTTGGGGTTCTGACTTCGAGCAAGGACGGCCTGAGCCTTGCAGAGGCGCGGAACAGACTGGCGCAGTTTGGGCCGAACGAACTGCGCAAAGAGAAAACTGTCTCCTGGTGGCTAATGCTGCTCGGGCAGTTCAAGAATGTTCTCATCATCATTCTGCTGGCCGCAGCCGCGATCTCGCTGACCATGGCGGTGATTAGCAAGAACGAAAGCGTCTGGAACCCCGTGATCATCGTGGTAGTGGTCTTGATCTCCGTCCTTCTTGGTTTCGTACAGCAGTACCGGGCCGAACGGGCCATGCAGGCTTTGAGGCAGATGATCGCGCCGACGTCTGCAGTTATTCGGGCGGGAGAAGAGTCGATGCAGCCGTCGCGGGAGTTGGTGCCGGGGGATGTGATTGTCTTGAGGACGGGAGACAAGGTGGCTGCGGACGCCAGACTGATAGAAACGGCCAGCCTCAAGATGGACGAAGCGGCCTTGACGGGCGAGTCGGTGGCGGAGCTAAAAACCCAGGAACGACTCTCGGCGGATGTGCCACTGGCTGACCGTATGAACATGGTGTTTGCCGGCACCACGGTAGCCTATGGCAAGGCCAAGGCGGTGGTGACCGCCACGGGGATGTCAACAGAGTTTGGCAAGATTGCCGGCATGCTCCAGGAAGTGGAGGAGCCTCAGACCCCGCTTCAGGAGAAGCTGGACCGGTTTGGCAAGATGATGGCGATGGCCCTTCTGGCCGTCACTGCTCTGATAGTGATCATGGTTCTCGTCCGTACCAACCTCGGGATCATGGAGATCTTCACGTGGGGACTCAGTCTCGCCATAGTGGTGGTTCCAGAGTCTCTGCCGGCAATAGTGACGGTGACTTTGGCCTTCGGGGTGTATCGGATGGCCAAGAAACATGCTCTCATCCGGAAGCTCCACGCAGTGGAGACACTGGGTTCCACCACGTTCATCTGCTCGGATAAGACGGGCACTCTGACCCAGAACCAGATGATGGTTCGGAGGCTGTATGTTGACGGGATGATGTTGCAGGTGAGCGGGTCGGGCTACGAGCCGAAGGGCGAGTTCCACCGCAACGCTAATGTGGTGATTCCAGAGCAGCACTCGACCCTACTGCGAGTTCTGCAGATTGGCGCTCTGTGCAATGATGCCAGTCTGGTGTCGAACAACGGCTCCTGGACTATAAAGGGCGATCCCACCGAAGGGGCTTTAATAGTGGCTTCTGCCAAAGCCGGGCTGGACGGTCAGGCGCTGTCGGCCTCCTGGCCTCGTGTGGGCGAGATACCGTTCTCTTCCGAGAGAATGCAGATGACGACCATACATGAGACGCCGGAGGGCCGCCAGGCTCTGTCCAAAGGTGCGGTGGAGATAGTCATCAACTCTTGCAACCGCATCTGCATGGACGGTCAGGAGAGGCAGTTGCTGCCGGCGGACAAAGGCCAGGCTTTGGAGGCCAACAGGCAGATGGGAGGAGACGGTCTCAGGGTTCTGGCACTGGCCTACAAAGCTGTTCCGGAGTCCGGTCAGGATGCGGAGGAGATCGAGCGGGACATGGTGTTTGCCGGGCTGGTGGGCATGATCGATCCGCCTCGCGAGGAAGTCAAGGAAGCCATAGGACTGTGCCAGAAGGCTGGCATCAAGGCCGTCATGATCACGGGTGATCACAAGACGACAGCCGTGGCCATTGGCAAGGAACTGGGCCTGCTGCGCGAAGGCTTGGCTCTGAGCGGTGATGAGTTACAGAAGGTGGACGACGTGGAACTGGAGAAGATCATCGAGACGATCGAAGTCTATGCCAGGGTGTCGCCGGCCCACAAACTGCGTGTGGTTGAGGCCCTGCAGAAGAGAGGACATGTGGTGGCCATGACTGGAGACGGAGTCAACGATGCTCCGGCTCTCAAGAGAGCTGACATCGGCGTAGCCATGGGCATAACAGGGACGGATGTGTCGAAGGAAGCGTCCCACATGGTGCTCACCGATGACAACTTCGCCTCGATCGTGGCTGCGGTGAAAGAAGGTCGACACATCTTCGGCAATATCAAGAAATGCCTGATGTACCTGCTTTCGGCTCACATCGGAGAGTTGGTGCTGATGATTGCGGCCGTGCTGGTCGATCCTCGTTTCTTGCCATTGGTGGCAGTGCAGCTTCTGTGGCTGAACATAGCCGTTGATGGCCCCACGGCGCTGGCGTTGGCTTTTGACCCGCCGGATCCCGACCTGATGGATCACCCGCCGCGGAGTCGCCGAACGGGCATTTTTGTTCCCAGGGTGATCGGCTTTATCGCACTGGCCGCGGTCTGGTCTGGTCTGACCACTTTTGGGGTGTTCAAGTGGGCGCTCGTTTCCGGCAGGGACCCGCAAGAAGCTCAGGCCCTTTGCTTCATTACGCTGATGGTGGTCGGGGAGTTCACGGCGCTTGCCTGTCGATCTGAGAAGGAATCGCTCCTGAAGATGGGACTCTTCAAGAACAAGTGGTTACTTCTGGCTATGGTGGGCACCATTGCGGCCACTTTGCCGATAATCTACATTCCGGCCTTGCAGCAGTATTTTCACACCTACAGCCTGCGTTGGACGGACTGGGGTATTGCCATACTGGCCAGCGCGACGCTATTCTTGGCAGTGGAAGCGGGCAAGGTTTTCTGGTCCTGGGCAGAGGGGAGAAGGAAGGCTGCCTGAATGATTAGTGTCAGCAGTCTCACTCGGATCTACAAGCTCGGAAGAGTCGAAGTCAGAGCTTTGGTGGATGTTTCCCTGTCGCTGGAAGCTGGAGACGTAACCTGTGTGATGGGGAAGAGCGGCTCCGGCAAGTCAACTCTTCTGAGGCAGCTTGGCCTTATCGATCGTCCGACCTCCGGACAGATTATGTTCGACGGTCAAGACGTGACCAGGCTTTCCGACGGTGCGAGAGCCAGAATGCGGCTGACCTACCTGGGATACATCTTTCAGGAGTTTGCGCTGTTGGGGGAACTGACGGCGCACGAGAACGTCTACCTGCCGGGGATGATGTTGGGTGGCCCGACTCGTGACCACAGAGGGAGGGCCGCAGAGCTGCTGGGCATGGTCGGACTGGGGGAGCGGATACATCACAAGCCAAAGGAGCTCTCGGGTGGCGAGCAGCAGCGGGTGGCGATCGCCAGAGCATTGATCAACCGTCCGCGAGTTCTGTTTGCCGATGAGCCTTGTGCCAACCTGGATACGATATCGTCCGAAGTTGTGATGGAGACACTCTTGAAGTTGAACAAGGACTTGGGTATCACCATCGTCTTCGTCTCGCACGATCCGGATGACAAGAAGTATGCCAACCGGTTCATATACCTCAAGGATGGGAGACAGGTTCCCGAGTACATGTAGGGTGTCGTAGAGAAAATGAATTCGGTTAAAGTAGCTGTCTTTCTGGCTTTCAAGTCCATAACGAGAGGCGACTGGCGAGTTCTCCTGCTGACCATTTCCATGCTGATCTTGGTGTACATCAACCTGGTCTTTACGCCTTCGCTTCTTTCTGGCGCAGTGCAGGAAATCAATGAAAAGACGAGGAACACGTTGTCCGGGGACATTGTCGTTCAGTCGGACAACTATCCGGTGATAGTCAAGGCGCAAGAAGTGGTATCAGCCATCGAGGACATAGATGGGGTTGCCGCAGCCTGCGCGAGAACCAGCCTGGGGACCGAAATCCATCATGAGGACGATCAAGTCACCGCAGCGCTCTATGCCATCGATCCAGACGAGGACAGCCAAGTGTTCGATATTTCCCAGAACATGATCGAGGGCAGCTATCTTGATCCTGGAGACCGCAACTGTGTTCTCTTGGGCGCCCAAATAGCCGGTGCGGATCGGGAAGATCTGGAACTCTATTCAAGTTCCCTGATGACAGTCCACGCAGGGGACAACGTGACCATCTACTCTGCCACTGGCTCAATGGAATTCAGGGTCAAGGGCATATTCTTCACGGAGTTCGTTCAGAGCGACATAAGGGCCTATATAAGCCAGACGCAGTTCGACACCATGTTCCCCGCCATGCAGGACACAGCCACCAGCATTCACGTGAAACTGGAACGAGGGGCCGATCGAGATTCGGTGATGCAACGAATGCGGGAGGTGGGGCTGGCGAGTTTCGGACAGCCGTTGAAGTTCCAGACCTGGGAGGATGCACTGGGTGTCCTCAGGAGCATGACCAGCAGCTTCGACCAGATCATCGTGATTCTGCGGACCACAGCCCTGATCGTGGCGGGCATCACCATCTTCATCGTGACGTATGTTGACCTGGTGAACAAGCGCCGGCAGATCGGGATCGAGCGCGCCATCGGCATAACCTCGACCTCAATCGTACTCTCCTACATCATCCGTGCTATTGTCTACGCCGCGTTTGGCATCCTGGCGGCAGCCCTGATCTTTCGTTATGTGATAGTGCCCATTGAAGCGCAACATCCGTTCCATTTCCCTTTTGGCGACGTTCTCCTTGCGGTTGACGTTTCTACCCTCACGTCGTCTGCACTCATTCTGTGTGCCGTGGCTATAGTCTCGGCGTTTATTCCTGCCTGGCAGACCGTGAGGACTAAGATCATAGATGCCATCTGGTCAAGCTAGCGGCCGGTGGCATAGGCGAAGCGGAGCTTGCCCATGACTCCAAGTCCCTGATTCCATCGTTGAAATGGCTTGAGACAAATTCATTTGATGCTGTTGGCAGGCTGCAAGGATTGCCCACATTCGCGAAGATTCAACAAGAGAGAGCCCTTTTTCAGAAGAGGTGGCTGACTGGAAGAGGTCAAGCGCATTGTGTTATGAGGCGGTGCCCACGGTCAAGCTCCGGAGACTGTCTCGTGACCCTCTTTCAACCCCCTTGATCCCCCATTCTCTCACAACCTGTCTTTGCGAGCCATTCTCCACGCTTGGCCGGGAGAAGGCGCGGCAATCTCTTGTTAATGCGCTGGCGCCCCACTACCCCGAGATTGCTTCGTCGCTACGCTCCTCGCAATGACACCAGCATGGACATGGGGGCACCCCCAAACCCCCGGCAGGGAGGAATCCCTGCACTCTCTTGGGGTTTAGGATTTCGACCAGTGGGTGTCAGGTCGCCGACCTGACCCGGAGACTGCGCAACAATCTGGCCTCTTGTCAGAGGCCGAACGGTCATCAAGGAAGACGAGGAGATTCTCAGACTCCTGGCGGGAAGCATCCCGCACCTCTTCTGAGACAGTCTCTCCGCTTGGCCCGTGCTACCCGTGGAAGAGCGGAGGCCGAAGGGGTTCTCTACCCCCCTCTGCGGTAGAAACCCCGGACGGGTTGCCGGATAGGCGCGAAATGGCGGATGTGGGGCTTCACCGTCCGCGCGGCTGGGCCGCCCAGCGTCTCCGCCTGTGCAGGGGCATAGTTGGGTGAAGTCGGTGTGCCGTAGTTGAACCCGTCCAGCGTCTGTCGCGATAATGCCTGCCCCATGATCTTCTGCAGCGCCCCCACCATCTCCCAGTCCTGTGGAGTGGCTAGGGTGAAAGCGTCGCCGGTGTGTTCGGCCCGTCCGGTGCGCCCAATACGGTGAAGGTAGGCATCGGCCGTATCGGGCATGTCGAAGTTGATGACGTGCGAGATGCTCAGCACATCCAGTCCTCGGGCGGCAATGTCGGTGGCCACCATGACCTGGTACGCGCCGCTCTTGAAGCCGCTCAAGGCTTCCTCTCGCTGGTTCTGCGAGCGATTGCTATGGAGACTGGTTACCTTGTATCCGGCGCGGCCGATCTGCTGCGTCAGCCGCTCCGCCCGATGCTTGGTGCGGGCGAAGATGAGTACCGACTTGGTGTCAGCCGAATTCAGCAGCGCCAGCAGCAGTTGCATTTTCTGGGGTTCAGCAACTGGATAGAGGGCATGCGAGACCGTATCGACGGGGCGCATGAGCCCGACGGCGATGCGTTTTGGATGACTCAGGATCTGGCTCGCCAGTTGTTCGATCTCACGCGGGAACGTGGCGGAAAACAGCATCGTCTGCCGCCGTGCTGGAAGGTGCTTTAGTATCTGTCGCACGGAGGGCAGAAAACCCATATCGAACATGCGGTCGGCCTCGTCGATCACCAGCACTTCCAGTTTGTCGAACCGGCCATAGCCCTGTCCGATGAGGTCGAGCAGCCGCCCTGGGCAGGCCACGATGATGTCCACTCCCTGGTTCAGGGCCTTGACCTGCGATGGGTAACGGACGCCTCCATAGATTGTAGCGCTGCGGATGTTGGTCCCGGCTCCGAGGGTGCGGATTGTCTCATGGGTCTGCTCTGCCAGCTCCCGGGTGGGCGAGAGGATAAGCGCGCGCGTGCGGCCGCGCTGGCCAGCGAGCAGTTTGTGCAGAATGGGCAGCACGAAGGCCGCGGTTTTGCCGGTGCCGGTTTGCGCCGTGCCGATCAGGTCTTGCCCATCGAGGGCTGCGGGAATGGCTGCCTTCTGAATTGGCGTTGGCGTGGTGTAACCGGCGCGGGCGACCGCAGCCAGCAGGGGCGGGTCGAGGTTGAACTCTTTGAAGGTCACGATTCTCCTTTTGTCTTCAGAAGTCCGGCGGATGTCAAGGAGATCGTGCCAGGATCAGACGGTGACAGAGGCAGGTACTACTGAAATGATTTGATATGACTGGTACATACCATACGTGATATTGGTGGGGATGTCAAGGCGTGTGAGTGTTTCGAGAGAATGGCGACTCAACTGAGCTTCCCGTTCTTGTTGAGGAATGAGTGCTACGGTCGCCCCGTCCTCACCAGGTTGCCAAGTGTGGCTAGCCGCTTTGAACCCTTTAGTTTCACGGCTTCCAGCAGTCTCTCATAGTTTTCGAGGCGTTGACCAATAACATGGTGGAGGCTTGCCGGTGTTCCTGGCAAGTTGTAGCTAAGGATGTCTATTCCAGCGTCCTTGGCAAGCTTGATAGACCAGTCTTCAAGTTTTGGACATAGAATGACCAAGTAGTTGTTCAGCTTACTGTCATGTAACACCCTGAAGCCGTGCTCAGGAAACAGCTGTTCCGTTCCTCTTTGTCTGACCACTTGCAGATAGGCTGGCTGGTTGGCGTTGGGGTCCTCATCTATCATTGCCCCGCAATTACTGACCAATGCAAGCCTCCTGCAGATCTCGTATTTCCCCTTAAACTCGTGAATGACTTGGCCTCTTAGGATACCACTCACGGACTTCAGGAGCGTGAAGTCTGAATTGCATTCAATGTAGATCATCGTGTTTCTAAGAATCTGTCAAGGTTAGAGAATATGTCTATCTCTGTGACCTGCTGCATCTCTGCCTCGCTCAAAGGCTTGCACTTGGTTTGGTGATCTTGGTAGTAGGTGACAAAAATGGCTACATCTTGCTTTGGAGCTTTCTCCACAAGTGGAAGCAAGAAATAGGGATTATGAGTTGAGACGAAATATTGATTGTTCTTTTCGTCTAGGGCAATAGTCTCCGCAAGCTGCTTTGTGTAGTATGGAAACGCATGTGATTCAGGTTCCTCAAAAACGAGGATGGAGTCCTTATTGGAGAGAATAGCAGTGAGATGAAAGACGATCCTCTTGAGAGTGTCAGAGGCGAGCGAATATGGATAGGTGACCGTAATGTCCTCCGCTTGCTTCATAATCTCAACAGTGTTCTCTTGTGGTCGGACATTCACTTTCAGTCCGTATTTGCCAAAGATGTCATTGGCCATTCGCCTCAAATCCCTATGACCTAACAGGAGCGACATAAGGTTCTTACCACAGGGTGGTAACAGGAACTCTGCTTCTTGTCTCTCGAAGGTGGCCACCTTCTCATCAAACCTGTAGAACTTCACGCGACTGAAGGGCTCCCGATTCGCGATTTGCTCAACAACGAGGCCATCATGGCCACCGACTATCCGGGCCCATTGCCTCTCCCCCTGGGCGAATACTCCTGTGAACCGGCCGTCTTTGAACCCTATCTTCAGTGCATCATTGTCCAGCATTATCTCGACTGTTTCATCAAGAATCTCGTCATAGAAAATGTTGCCTGTTCTGTCGAACCTGATGTAATCCCTGAACCCATTAGGGTTATTCGGGCCGTAGGCCACAAAAGAGAACATGCCGAGGGTTTCAAGAATGTTGGACTTGCCTGTGTTTGGCTCACCGATGAAGATGTTTATCCGCTTGCATGCAAGAGTCTGATGCTTTACAGACTTGAAGTTCTTGATCTCTAACTTCTGGATCATCTCACACCCCCAGCCAGGCTTTCTCCAAAGGCAACAGTGTGGCCCTTCTGCTAGTGCCCAACCACCGTGACCGTCCCATATGAGCAATCGTCATGCCAGAGAGTCTAATGGCTGCCCTCAGCCCAAGTCAAGTGCTATGCCGAGGCTGAGACCTGATTCGGCACCACGGTTAGCGACAGTAGAAGTCGTTTTCTTGGGAGCCAATTCCTAGCAGTTGGCGCTGGCTCGGCATTGGTCGTTAACACAGAAGGTGGCGGGTTCTGCCCGCCACCTTATCGTGACCGGTTTGTCATGCGGAGGCTAAACCAGCCTGCCTCTGGTCTTCTAAGTGTACTTCGCCCTCCATGACAGGGTGACCTCATTCGACATGTCCCTTGGTTCTTGGCTGGTTGGCAGCGGTTTCCCCAGCCACTCGCGATAGAAGGCGTCCAGGTTGGGCAGGAAGTCGAAGATGATGGGATATCCCACCGGCACGCTCTCCACCTTCAGCAGCGCGCCGCAGCCCGGGCAGTAGAACTCCCGCACTTCACACAGTTCCGGGTAGGGACACTTGATGCCGGGGTATATCTCCTCCAGCTTCTCCTTGGTATCCCTGACGAAGATGAGGGCGCTCAGCTTCCAGTTCCGCCGATAGTCGCCGAACTCGTGGCCGCAGTCGCACTTCACTGTCCGCTCCGCACCCTTTTGGACAATGTACAGGTGTTCTCCAATGGGCAGGAGTATTCTCTCTTTCCAGGGCAGGCGCTCCTGCAGTATCTCGACGTACTTCTCGAACCGGTCATCGTCCTTGGGCCGGCTCATTATCTCCTTGATCTTGGGCCAGGGGAGCTTGCCATCGTAGAGGTCTTTCAGATCCTGTTTGCTGTATGACATCTTCTCACCTCAAAAGCCGAAATCGTTGGGCAGCGCCCAAAAGTCCTTGAAGTCCCGGGTGAAACCTTCGCTCAGCTTCATGCTGCTCCGGTATCCCTCTATCAGCAGTGGGTCCAGTTTCTTCTCCAGCAGTCGCTGGCGGGCCTTCTGCCAGTACTCTTCCACGGGCACGCCCCTTGACAGTCGTTCCTTTCGTTTGGCGGCGCGGAGCTTCTTGGTCTCCGCTTCATCAACCTTCCATTCCTTGGCCTTCTCATCGTAGTGGACGGCGATGCAGTACATGTTGCGGCTTATCTCTTCATTGGTGAGGCCATTGTCCAGGTCGGCCTTCTGAAGAGCGGGGTCTCTCTCAATGGGGTCGCCCAGTCCGCCGGCTGAGGAGTTCTCGGCGACAAAGACGTCCTTGTCGAAGACCTCCATGCATGGCGGCATGTGGTTGAAGTACATGATGTCAGCGTACGGATAATTCAAGAACTCTTTGGGGTGTCCTATCTCGTGGACCAGGGGCAGCCTCTTGTTCACGGTGTCCTGGAAGTTGTGGTAGCGGATCAGGAAGCTGTTCCGCTTGCCGCCGGGATACCCGCCGAACAGACCAATGTTCGGCACGATACGGTCATGGGCGGCCCCAAGGGCACCGCTGGAAATGCCCACCGTCAGCCGGTGCAGCATGTCCATTGTGGGCATCGAGAGGCCCGAGCGGTAGCGTCCGTATCCCACAGAGTAGAGCGATAGCATCCGCGACATGTACATCTCCGGCATAAACAGCTCCCAAACTTCCCAGTTGCCCACATCGGTCTCAGGAGTGGCCACCCATCCTCCAGTGTCTACCCCATCACAAACACCTGTGGCCCCGGCGCCGAACGTGCCCGGACCGCCGGCCAGCATGGGGCGCTTGTTGCCAAACTGGTCGTAGCCGGCGAGTTGCCAACCCGAGCCGGAGACGTAGTTGAAGGTCTCCTCTCTAAAACCACGCATGTAGAAGGAAGTGCCCAGCATGCCGCACCAGAGGCTGAACACGTCTATCATGGCTGGCCATGGATTCCCTGTGGCCAGCTTCTTGATCTGGCTGGGATTGAAGAGTGAGTCCACCGGCGGGGTCTTTATGTCGCAGGGGAGAAGGGACCCCAGATTGGCGCGGCCGTCGTACGAAAGTGTCTGGACGATGCATATGGACAGCCCGCCCCAGAGGGCCTTGGGTGTGGGATTGTAGGCATGCCAGCCCCATTCGCCAACGCCATCGAAGTCGAGCACCATGCGCCCTTCCGGCAATATGTCCATCTGCATGGGTATCAGCCGTATCGAGTCTTTCCTGGCCGGTAGCCAGGAGGCGGGCGTGTCCGCCATGTATATCTCGAACGGTACGATGTCACGGTAGCGTCCCGGGATGGTGCGCTGCTTGATGCGGGCGATCTGGTTGCGCCGCTCCTCCTCGATGAGTTCCCTCATGGCCTTCTTGAAATAATCCAGGCCAAACTCCCGGATCATGTCCTTCATGTCCTCGCGAACCCTGATGTTGGCTGCCACAGCGCCTTTCCGGTCCAGGAGGAAGAGGTCGGCCAAGTCCAAACCGATTTCGATTCTGATTTCGAAATCGCGCCTTATCTTGTCATTCGTCCCGATCTTCTCACAATCGAACTTCATACCGTCTCCGGCGCGCTCCACGGCAGTGCACGGCATGCAGCCGGGGCTGACCGCACCGATGTCCATCTCCATGATGACCGTGCAGACCCAGGCTACCAGTTCCCCTTCCCAAAAGATGGGCAGGAGATCATAGTTGTCGGCGGCATGTACTCCGGCTATCACCGGATCGTTGGCCAGGAAGAGATCGCCGTCTTGTATCCCCACGTCTTCTTCGTAGTTGTTCTCGATCATCCAGGTGATGTTGTCGCCCATGAGCCTGACGTGAACCTGTATGCCGGTCGATTGCACGACGTTGTCTCCCTCCGGGGTGTAGAGGCCCATGCAAAGTTCCGCCACCTCGCGGACGTACGGCGAACCGGAGACTTGTTTGCAGGTCTCCCGCCCCGCGATCAATGAAGACATTATGCGAGAGTGGAACAGTTCAGCCTTGATGGGGTCGTCCTTCAAGACATGCGGCTTGGTCACGCCGGCATAACAACCCGTTTCCTTAAGCAGCCTCCTGTTCTCTTCAAGCATCTGTTTGAGAGTCTTTCCACCGTCTCCCAATCCCTTTCGCTTAGTCATCTCGACCTCCTCTAATCGCCTTTCTATGCCTGCGGAGTCCTACGTGAGCCACAGCAGCAGCCATTCGTCTACCCTGACGTGTCTTCCTGGGGGCAAGAAGAGGGTGGTGGCGGGGGCTTCGATCACCGCTAGCCCGTTTACCTCATTCCCCGGTCTCAGGCAATCCATATCGTATATCGTGGCCTTACCCCACTTGCCTTCATAGTAAACCTCCCGCTCGCCCTTGATGGCATTCTTGTGAGGGGTCTTCCCCTCAAGTGGGTGTTTCACCAGCTTGGGTTTGACCTTTGGAATGCTGGCCGTGACGCCCAGTTCCATGATCTGGAATCCGGCCCGTTCATGCTTGGCCACGCCGGCATAGACCTTCTCGTAGAGCTTCTCGAAGGCGGCCAGGAGTCTATCCATGTCCTCGGGACTGTTGATGCGGGAAATCGGGGATATTACTTCCAGATCTTCCATTTGCCCGCCATAGCGGACGTAGGCTATCTGCTGGACCTTGGCCTGTTCCCACGGTAGTCCCTCCGCGGCGAAGTCGGAGGCGGCCTGTTTCTCTAGTTCCTCCCACCCCACATTGATGAGCAACTGCCCCATCAGAAGCTTGTAGGAGGCATCTGCTCCGGCCGGAATGAGCACCGGGACCGACTTCTGGTAGCGGTGGCTGATGTCTACCGCGGCACAACCGAAAGACGAGAATCCGGCGGCCCAGGGCATAGTGGCCACGCCGCGGAATGGCAGGCCTTCGCAGTATCCGGCGAGATGCATCGGGCCGGCGCCGCCATAGCACAGGAGGTGATAAGCTGCCGGCGAGAAGCCGCGGGCGAACAGCACAGACCTGATATGCTCTTTCATCCTGCTGTTGATAAGCTTGTATACGCCGTCGGCGAAGTAGTAAGGATCGACGCCCAGAACGTCGGCGCACTTCTCCTTGACGGCTTTGAACGCCTTCTGCTTGTGGAGTTTCTTCTTGCCACCCAGGTAGTTGTCCGGGTTGAGAATGCCCATTATGAGCACGCAGTCCATGACCGTGGGCGTCTCGTTGCCCATCTCGTAGCACACTGGTCCCGGATCAGCACCGGCGCTCTCTGGGCCGATGTTCACTCGTTTGGTGATGGGGTCTATCGTCACGTACATGCCGGTTCCTGCGCCTATCGTGTCCATCTGCAGCGTCGGAATGTTGTAGATTCTGCGATTGATGACCACTTCCCGTTCGATGAGAGGCTGCCCGCCCCTGATGAGGCCGACGTCAAAGCTGGTGCCTCCCATGTCGGAGCAGACCCAGTTGTCTATGCCCATGTTCTGAGACAGATAGCCGGCGCCCATCAGACCGCCGATTGGCCCGGAGAAGCTGCCTTCGTAAATGCGGGGATAACGAATGTCCGTGAGGCCGCCGTGGGCCAGGACTATCTGAAGAGGGTGTTTGTAGCCGGATGCCTTCAGCCTGTTCTCGATCTTGAAAAGCTGCTCGCGTCCCGGCTCGGCCACGTAGGCGTGGAGCACGACCGTGTTAAGACGCCCCATTTCCCTCATGATGGGGCAGAGCTTGTGGGAGAGATAGACAGGGACTTTGACACTGCGCTTCGCCATAACTTCGTTGGCTATCTGCTCCACCTTCAACTCGTGTGTCGGGTTCACGAAAGAGTGTAGGAAGCAGACCACGATGGCATCCACATTCTCATCAAGCAGCTCCTGGACGGCTTTTACCGCCATGTCCTCGTATAGCGGGATGACCTCCATGGTGAACATATCGACTCGGCCTTCCACACCTTTCACGAGGCGTCGCGGGACGAGGGGGTTATTGCCATGATGGGTGACGTGGTGGAGGACATCCTGGTAGGCATATCCCTTCCACTTCTGGGCACTGCGCTCATTCAGGAAGATGTCTTCATCACCGCGCGTGGTGATTACTCCCACTTTGCGGCCGGTCTCAGTGATGAGGGCGTTCATCATCGAAGTGCCGCTGTATACGGCAGCTTCAACATCAGGCAGCATATGCTTGGCTTCCTTGTTGAAGTCGATTCCCCAGTGTTCCAGGCCATCAACGAGCGATTCCCAGAAGCCCAGCGACTGGTCACGGGGAGTGGTAGATGCCTTGCCGATGGTGAAGTTGCCATCAGTATCCACCACCATCATGTCGGTCATGGTACCGCCGGCGTCACTGGCGATGATCTGCACCTGTCTCTTTGTGCTCATTGGGCTTCCTCCTTCCAAAGCTAGTGCAAAGGCTGGTCAGGCGAATCGTGTCTATTAGGTCGTGGGGTGTCCTAGCAAAGCAGCCGAGGCGCTGTCGATGCTTCCCCCAGCGTCTGGCAAGAAGAATAGCGGCGGCTGCTGGGGTCTGTCTGTCAGGAATTGCCTGACAATGGCCGGCGCGACCGGTGAAACTGTCCGGGATGGGTGCGGAAAGAAGGAGGCTGTCTCAAAAGAGGTGCGGGATGCTTTCCCGCCAGGAGTCTGAGGGTGCCCGCGTATCACGGGCAATATTCGCCCCGCTCGTACCAGCCATAGAGGGTGCGCAGAGCGGCAGAGCCCCTTTGCCGGGGGAACTGGGGTGTCCTGGGCGCATGCAATGCGCCCCTACGTCACTGCGTGTTCACGGTGCAGCAGAATGCTGCCGGGGGTTTGGGGGTGCCCCCCAAATCACCCACATTTCCCCCCCAAGAGTGGGGGATAGGGGGTTGAAGAGAAATGGCCTGATGGCGAGCTCAATGAAGTTGACGTAATGCACGAGCGGGATTATCATCGATTCAAAGGCGCTTTTCGGGGGGGAACTCGAGCCTGAAGAGTGTTTGACAGAGCCCAGAGCCGACCGCATACGTGTGCCTCCCTCCTTTCCAGTATTGCCTCTGGGGGAGCCCGCCGAGTGAGATTGTGATGGACGAAACCACTGAAACCAAAGGGGCTGTCTCAAAAGAGGTGCGGGACGCTTCCCGCCGGGAGTCTGAGGGTGCCCTTGTAGGGGCGATTCATGAATCGCCCTTTGAAGCCCCCAAGAGCGGGGGATCAAGGGGGTTGAAAGAGGGTCTTGATACAGACTCCAAGGATCGATCGCTGGGAGCTCTCTTGGCATCAGTAACGAACGAAGCGCCAGGAAACGCAAAAGCTGCCCGCCGGAAAAGGGCCAAGCGCTACCGCATCCTCGCGGAGAGCGATACCGATTTCATCTGGGTCATGGACATGAACTTCAATGTCGGCAGCGTGACGGCTTCGGCATGGCGCTATCTGGGTTACAGTGGGAAAGAGCCTGACCCCGAATGGTGGACTGGAAGATTGCTCACTCCGGAGACCTACTCGATGTGTCAGTCGGTCTTCTTGGAGATACAGAAGTTCGCCAACAGTCATCCGCGGGACATGTCGCGGTCGTGGACGCTGGAAATGGAGTTCATCCGCAAAGATGGCACCACCGTTCTGGTCGAGACCACAGTGAGCCTCATGTATGGACAGGATGGGAATCCTTGTGGCATGGTGTGTGTGGCCAGGGATAACACGCAGCCCAAGCGTGAACAGGAACTCTTCCGCACTTTGGCCGACAACTCTCCCATCGGGGTCTACATTGTTCAGAACGGCAGGTTCCGGTTCGTCAACCACCAACTCCAGGAATACATGAAATACAGTCAGGCCGAGCTGATCGGTGCAGAGGCCATGAGTTTCGTTCTGCCGGAAGATAGAGACCGTGTGAGGCAGAAGGCTAAAGCCATGCTAAGAGGTGAGCATTTTGAGCCGTATGAGTTCAGGTTCATCTGCAAGGACGGAGAGACAAGGTGGGTTATGGAGTTGGTCTCGTCCATCCAGCACAATAACGAGAGGGCCACTCTGGGGACCTTCATGGACATTACCGAGCGTAAGAGATCCGAAGAAGAGTTGAGACGGTCTGAGTCTCAACTCCGGCTGTTGACGCAGCGAATGCTCGAGATTCAAGAGACCGAGCGAGCCCGGTTTGCCCGGGATCTCCACGATCAACTGGGGCAAGACTTGGTCTTCCTCAAGATACAGGCTGAGTCTCTGGCCAAGAGCCTGAACGATGCGCCGGGTCTCCAGGAGAAAGCCATGGAGATTGCCAATGTGGCTGATCGTCTCAAGACGACTTCGAGCCGTATTGCGGCCAGCATCGGGCCGGGGATACTGGACGGTCTGGGCCTGGTAAGAGCCATCGAATGGTGTGCCGAGGATTTCGAGCGGCGCACCGGCATTTCCTGCCCCGTCGATACGCCCATTGCTGACATCAAGGTGGCTCAGCCCACTGCGACGGCGGCTTATCGGGTCCTTCAGGAGGCACTGACAAATGTCTGGAGGCATGCCAATGCTTCTCAGGTAGAGGTGAAGCTGGAGAAGGAAGGCAACTGGGTGGTGCTCACGGTAGCTGACAACGGTATTGGCATCAATGCCGGGCTGTTGTCCCGGAAGTCCACTCTGGGTTTTCTGGGCATGCACGAGAGGGCGCGTTTGGCTGGTGGGAGTTTAAGTGTCTCGAGCGGATCGGGTCGGGGTACCCGGATTGTCGTTCGCTTGCCTTTGTGGGATATACAGTCAACCCCCAACACGAGGGGGTCCGGAGACGGGCCATGATAAACGTTCTGATTGCGGACGACCACAGCTTGGTGAGGCAGGGGCTCAAGCGCCTATTGGAGGAGGATTCAGACATTCATGTTGTGGCTGAGGCCTCCGATGGACTGGAGGCTGTCAGAGAGTATGAACGCGTTCATCCTGACGTGGCGGTGTTGGATATCGCCATGCCGCACAAGGATGGGCTGGAGACCATAAAGCGGATTCTGTCGATTGACCCGGATGCTCGTATTCTGGTGCTCACGATGTATCCTGAGGAGCAGTTTGCTGTTCGGACGCTGAAAGCCGGAGCACTGGGTTACATAACCAAAGGCAACTCGACGGCGGAGCTGCACCGTGCAGTTCGCACTGTGAGATATGGACGGAGATATCTCTCGGACCAGGGAGAGAACGCCGTGAACTTGCAGCTTCTAGCCAATCGATCAGAGAAGACCCCGGTGGGGTCCCTCTCCAACAGGGAACTTCAAGTGCTGTGCCTGATAGCGCGGGGCTACAAGTCCAGCAAGATATCGATCGAATTGGGACTGAGCACAAAGACCATTGAGACGTATCGCTCTCGCCTCATGCAGAAACTGTGCCTGCAGAGCGACGCAGACATCTGCCGCTTTGCCTATGACAACAAGCTTGTGGGAGGCGCTGCCTCTGCTGTGGCTGCCGGCAAACCTCCGTATCCGGCTGACTAGCCTCGCTTGTCGGGCAATCCCTGACAGACAAGCGTCATGCTCAGAGTTACCCTTCACGTTGACCTAATAGTCACTAGGGTCAAGTAGGCATTCCCTGGTCATGCGGCGGCTAGGGGGTGCCTATTTGATAACATCTTTGAAAAACCTGCGGCCTGGCGTGTTTGGTCATGACACCTTCTTCCTCTTCGCGGCAGACCAGCCATTCGTGAGCCACGGAACGGCGGCTGTATTGGTGAGATCTGAGGGTGATTCAGAGGGCGAGCCTATGGAACTTGATCCAGGAATTCCAGCACGGCTCGGTTGAACTTGTCTGCAATCGATGCGTTAAAGCCGTGGCCTCCTCCGTCAAGGACCCTGATCTTGGCGTTGGGTATGCTTGCGGCCAGCTCTTCAGACAGCGAGAATGGCACAAAGACGTCTTCCTTGCCAGCGAGAACCAGTGTCGGTGCGGTTATCTGACCGATACGATCTCGTGCATCATGCTCGACGCAGGCCGTCATCTGGCGGGCCAGGACATCAGGTGGCGTTGAGGAATGCCCTGCTATGGTTCCGACGGCCATCTCCAGCACTCCCGGACTCTCAAATGACCTGTCATTGAACATGAACGGGAGCATGATTTGGAAGAAGGTCATCGGACTCATGTCCGTGAGCGCTTCACTGGCCCAGGCCTGCAAGACGGATATCTTCAGCAGATAGGGGCCCACGCTGGTGGTCACTAGGATGAGACTCTCGACCCGGCCGGGGCACCTGATGGCCAACTCCTGGGCGATGTAACCTCCCATCGAGACGCCCAGCACATGGGCCTTTTCGATGCCCAACGCGTCCATGAGCCCGGCGGTGTCCTCAGCCATCATCGGGATAGAATATGGCTGGTCCGGAGCGTCGGTACGACCGGACCCACGGTTGTCAAAGGCTATCACACGGTACTTCTTGGCAAACTCCGGGATCTGAAAGGCCCAGCCATTCAGGTCGTTTCCCAAGCCCGCTATCAGGAGGAGTGGTTTGCCTTTGCCGTGGACCTCGTAGTACATGTTGAGGCCGCCAACCGTCACCTGTGGGATTGCTGCACCTCCTCCGTAGTGTGGGATGATTCTCCGCTATGTGACTTGGGTATGGACACAAAGGCGCTGAGTGCCTGTTCGTCTATTGGCACGGGTACTCCCGTTCGAATGGTTCGCCAAGAATCATACTTTCCCACGCCATCTGACTGCAAGACGACCGGGCAGCAGTGTCGGCTCTGTGAACCGCTGGCCATCGACGCACTGTTGTTGGCGTGATGGGTTGAAGTATACTACGATGCGGAGGACGGGAAATGGACACATGGTTTGTGATTTCCGGAGTGATCCTGGCCATAGTATTAGGATTGGTAATACTCGTGACGGTGATGCTGTGGAAAAGGGGCAAACAAGGGAAAGCAGAACAGCCGGACTATCGCGTGTTCTTTGTCATGGGGGCTGTGATGCTTCCGCTGGGGATCGCCGAAATGTTGCTGTTCCTGAAATGGGACAGACCGTTTGTTATTCCCTTGCCGCTCGTGGTTATCGGGCTGGTGTTTCTAGCGATTGGCTTAGCTAACCGAGGCAGGTGGCAAAGGAAGTAGTGCGGCTGTCAGCACCAGATTGGGCCACCCAACACAACATCCCTAAAGAAATCGGACCTCAATATGCGGAAGCGGGAAAGCCTTGGCTTCACCGGGCAGCGCCATGTTGATGCTCAGGGACATGGAGAAAGCCCACCTCTGCAGGCGGGCCTCTCTAGCTAAGAAAGGGGGGTGACCTCTCAAAGCCAGACCTAATTATCAGCAAGATGGGTGCCGGTGTATGTGACTTACATCTCAGGTAAGACAGGCATCCTGCCTGGTCGGAGTTGGATGTTCCGCCCAAAGCAGTACTCTGGGGTGGAGCACTGCTCAAACCGCATTTTCGCCCTCAGGCGGATCAGGGCAGCATCCCTTTGCTCTTGAAGTAAATGATGTATCCGGCTACAGCGATCTCGAGATCTCCTTTGGCCAACCGCTGGCCGAAGCGACGATGGAAGTCATCGCCGACCATGCTCATGATCTCTTCAGGCGCGTTGCCTCTCTTTGCCGCCTCCAGAATCATGTTGCCATAGACACGAGCGTTTTCCAAGGCCCTCGACATCAGCCGGCCGGGCTCTCTCTCCATGCCTCCATGTGAATAGAAAAGCATGTCCACCTGGAGAGTCCGCAGATTCTCAATGGTGCCGATGTAGGTGCCTTGTTCAAAGCTGTACGGGGCTACCGGAGGCAGTTGGTGGCCAGGGAGTCCCAAGGCCTCACCGCAGAAGAGGCTGTTCAATCTCCGGTCAAGGACAACCATGTGGTGAGGTGAATGTCCCGCGGCATGAATGATCTGCAGTTCCCTGTCATCGAGCAGGATTGCCTCCCCATCCTCCGCTACCTTCAGTTGGGATTCTGGAACGGGAGTGATGGGCCCAAGGAGCTTCTCGAAATCGTCGCCCCATACCAGCTTCGTGCTCTCAACTAGGCGCAAGGGGGAGACCAGGTGCTTTGCTCCCCGAGGATGAACCACCACCTTGGCGTTGGGGAAGAGCTTCGCCAGTGCCCCCGCCCCGCCGCCATGGTCCACGTGAATGTGCGTGGGGATGACATAAGACAGATCCTTCATTCCCAATTGTGCCATTGCCTGCTGAATGGAAGGCGCCGCTGCGGCAGGGCCCGGCTCAATCAAGACGCCCTTGGGGCCATCGATGAGATATGCTACGGGAGTGTAGAACATACCGGCGATCGGTATCTCAAAGCGATAGACCTTCTCGGCTACTTCTCTCACATCTACCATCCTGTTACCTACTGCGGTGTCAAGTCGCGTCAGTCTTGTCGTGCCTGGGCTCTTGATAGCGAATAAGCCGACCAATGGCTTTCAGCGCACCAGCAGTGTCTCAAAGGAACGATGGTGGTGTATAATGATCAATGATCAAAGAACTGGTTGATCCCGGTCTAGTGGGAGCATCACCTAGCGGATTACTGGGTGACCCCATCGGGTTCATGGCTAGCGGCAACCAGACCATTATCCTCGCATTGGACCACGGAACCGTTGAACTGGTCGGCTCTCTCACCAACAGCAACGTCATAACATCGATTATAGGCCAGAATGGGTCCGGGGCGAAGTAGTAATTGGCTTATGAAACGTTCTTGCATACAGGAGGCATGCCATCGGCTGGCTGAGTGACAACTGGCGGGACGTTCTCGTTCCAGTGGCGGTCAGCGTGTCCGTCTTGATTGCCGGGCTGTGGCTGAGGCAATTGGTCCGTGCTTGGCTGCAGAAATGGTCGAAGGAGACAGGCTGGAAGGGATTTGATATACTCCGCCAGACAACGAGAATCCCTTCAGTCATCTGGGCACTTACCGTGGCCGCGTGGCTAGGTGTACTCGTTTCCACCATCCCTGGTGATTGGGAAGGCTATGCCAGCAAGGGACTATGGACGCTCTTCGCGCTTTCTCTTGCACTCAGCTTGCTGAACATGGGTGGTAGGCTGATCAACCTGTGGGGGGAGCATCTGAAAGCGCCCGAACAGGCTATGAAGGCCACTTGGATCCTCGCCAGGATAGTCATCGTCCTGATAACCGTCTTGATGCTGCTGGAGATATGGGGGGCGCCTATTGCCGCCATTCTTCTGGCTGCTGGCATTCTGACTCTGCTTGCCATGCTGGTGATGAGAGATGTCGGCCCTGACCTGGTGGCTGGACTCCAATTGAGCTCTTCGCGTCACTTCAAGAGCGGTGACTATATCAAGCTGAAGGATACTGGTGAGGAAGGCTACGTTACCGAGATGAACTGGCGGAACACCCTGGTCAGAGCCTCAAGCGGAATCGTCACCATAATCCCGAACAGGAAGCTGGCTCAAACCACGGTCATCAACTACGGACACCCTGTCAAGAAGGCGAAGGAGCCGTTTCGATTCTATTCCAGGTCGCATATCAAGGAACTCACCGGACTCAAAGCAAGAAACCTCAGGGAACTGGCTGACACGCTCAAGATAGTGCCCGATTCCGTCATCTACTACCATACCCACCATTTCCTGGAAGAGCATCACTATCTGAGTCCGCAACCGGCAAACGACCTCGCTATGTGGGTGGATGAGGCTTTGGGCGATGAAGTCCTGGCGGAGAGGCTGGCCAGCGTGGACACCTTCCAGTTTTCCAGCTTGCAGGCCCTGCGCGAGCGGCACATTTTCATCATAGAGGAACAACTGGCTCAGGCAGAGAGTCTCCGCGAAGCCGCACCAGGGGACGAATTTCACTTCGTGAAGTCTATTAGCGTGATCATACCTGCGCCCTATGAGGCCAGCGACATCAGGGAGTTTCTGGAGGCCCTCCGCAAGCTCAGCCCTGGTTCACTATACTTCCACGTTTTCGAATCGAGACTGAGATTGGGAAGAGGGCTCAACGATTTCTCTGCTTGGCTGGCAAACAGCTTGGACGAGGATGAACTGGCCCAGAAGGTGGCGCGGCTCGATCCATATACTCATTCGCTTGAAGGACTCAGGGTTTCGTTAATACAGCTTATCGAGAAGGAGACGCTTGAAGTTAATCGATTATGAGCCCATTGTGGGCAAGAGCACCCTCGAAGAGCTGCGGCTGGTCGCCTCGAAGCTGGAAGGCAGAGAGGTCCAAAACATCAATTCCACATTCGTTGGGGGTGGTGTTGCTGAGATCCTGAACCGGATGGTGCCCATCCTCCAGGAGCTGGGCATTAATGCCCGCTGGAATGTGATCAAAGGCAGTCCTGGGTTCTTCGAGGTTACCAAGAAGTTCCACAACGCGCTTCATGGAAGGAAGGAGGCTATCTCAGAAGAGGATTTTGCCCTGTTCCTGGAGATCAACCGGAAGAACATGGCGGAGATGGACCTCCATGGCCAGATCATGTTCATCCATGATCCCCAGCCTTCGGCGCTGATCGAGATGAAGAAAGACTTGGGCGGGAAGTGGATATGGAGATGCCATATCGACGTGTCGAATCCGGACGAGCGACTCTGGAGATTTCTTGAGCGCTTTGTAGTTCAGTATGACGCGACTGTGTTCTCTGCTCCTGCTTTTTCGAGACCATTGCCCGTCCGGCAGTTTCTCATATCTCCGTCGATAGACCCGCTCAGCGATAAGAACAAAGATCTCTCGACGCGTGAGATCGATGCTGCAATGGCGGGAATGGGCATTCCCAGGGACAAGCCTATCATCACACAGGTCTCGCGTTTCGACTACATGAAGGATCCGGTGGGCGTGATCAAGGCATTTGAGTTGGTGAAGAAGTCCATCGATTCAACTCTCGTCCTGGTCGGTGGGGGAGCTACTGATGACCCAGAGGGCGAGAAAGTATTGGCCCAAGTCAAGGAAGCGGCAAATAGCAATCCTGATATACACATAATCTCAGGCCAGCCACGATCCGACATCGAGATCAATGCTCTACAAAGAGCATCTACAGTCATCTTGCAGAAGTCTCTCAAAGAGGGCTTCGCACTCACTGTAAGCGAAGCATTGTGGAAGGCAAAGCCAGTGGTAGCTTCCGACGTCGGTGGCATACCACTTCAGGTAAGGCACAAGCTCACTGGACTGTTGTCTCACGGCATCGACGGGACGGCCTATGACATCCGGCAGCTACTGGCAAATCCGGACTATGCTCGTTGGCTAGGGGAGAACGGGAAGGAGCATGTCAGGCACAATTTCCTGATCACCAGGCACGTCCGGGATTATCTTCTTCTCTTCATAGCTCTCGATCATAGTGAAGATGTAATCCACCTTTAACCCTCAATCTCCAAGCCAGACTCGGTGAATACGATTGCCAGTGTAGTCCATTGAGCCGCCGGAAGGAGGTCACGAAATGTGGACGCGAGAGAGCCTGCACAGCCTCGTGGCAGAGAAGTTCCGGGACTATCTCTTTGTGGTAGTGTCCAACCGGGAGCCCTATGTCCACAGCCATGCTTTTGGCGAGATCCACTGCGACATGCCACCAAGCGGTCTTACCACGGCACTCGATCCTGTCATGCGAGCATGTGGAGGAATCTGGATAGCACATGGCAGTGGCAATGCCGACAGAGAGACCGTGGACGAATGGGATCGGGTTCGCGTTCCACCAGATGATCCACAGTACACTCTCAGACGGGTCTGGCTCTCGAAAGAGGAAGAAGATGGCTATTACTACGGCTTCTCCAATGATGCACTCTGGCCGCTGTGCCATATCGCCTATACGCGGCCGATCTTCAACGAAGCCGATTGGAGGATGTACAAGAAGATCAATGAACGCTTTGCCGATGTTGTGCTGAAGGAGGTAGGCAGTAGCCGGGCTTTTGTCTTCGTCCAGGACTACCATCTCACGCTTCTGCCTCGTTTGCTGCGTGTCGCCAATCCTGATCTCATCGTTGCGCAGTTCTGGCATATTCCGTGGCCGAACCCAGAGGCCTTCCGCGTCTGCCCCTGGCAGGCAGATATCCTGAAAGGGTTGCTGGGAAACCATCTCCTAGGTTTCCACCTCCGGTACCACTGCAACAACTTCTTGGACACCGTTGATCGAGCCATCGAGGCCAGGGTGGACCGGGATAGGTATGAGGCAACGCACGGAGGCGAGAAGACCGCTATTCGTCCCTTCCCCATCAGTGTCGACTTCGAGGAGGTGAGTAAGAGGGCTCAGGAGAAGGACGTGCAGGTCGAGATGGAGAGGCTCAAGAAGAGCCTCGGACTGCAGGACGAGCTTGTAGGCATGGGATTGGATAGGATTGACTACACCAAGGGCATCCCAGACAGACTCCGGGCCCTTGATCGGTTCCTGGAGCGATATCCTGACTACAGGAACCGAGTCGTGTTTATACAGACTGGTGTCCCCAGCCGGGTCCATGTCCCGGCCTACCGGAGGATCAATGACGAGATCGATAGCCTCATCGAGGAGGTGAACTGGAAGTACGAATCGGAGCACTGGAAACCTATCATCGACCTTCGGGGTCCCATATCACCTCTGACTGTGATGGCACTGCGGCGCTTGGCCAAGTTCGCCATTGTCAGCTCTCTACATGATGGCATGAATCTGGTGGCCAAGGAATACGTAGCCAGTTCGATCGACGGGAATGCAGCACTGATCCTGAGCCCATTTGCGGGGGCAGCCCGCGAGCTGACCGATGCTGTTCTGGTGAATCCCTATGCCACGGATCGCCTTGCTGAAGCCATCAAGGAAGTGCTGGAGATGCCGTCATCCGAGAGGCAGCGTCGGATGCGCCGGATGCGGGCCGTAGTGCAGGAAAACAACGTCTACAAGTGGGCCGCGGACATAGTCACTGAGATGGCGCAGCTCGAATTCGGGGGATGAGTGGAGCACCTCTTCTCTGTCTGGCCAGATATTGCCAGAAGAATCGAACTTGCGGGACACATCCTTCTTCTCAGTGATTTTGATGGCACCCTTGCTCCTATTGTGGACAGGCCCGAGGCGGCAGTGCTACCTGACACCACGAGGCGCTGGCTTGGATTGCTGGCCAGCAATCCGGACGTCGATGTCGGGATCATCAGCGGAAGGTCGCTCGGTGACCTAAGAGCCAAGGTAGGCATCGAGAGGGTGACGTATGCAGGCAACCATGGTTTGGAGATCGTGGGGCCAACAGTCACATTCGTACACCCTGCAGCAGAGGAGATGAGACCAGTGCTTAGCAGATTGCGCCGGGAGTTGAGTGAGGCTATGAAGCGGTTCAGCGGGGTCTTGGTCGAAGACAAAGGACTTACCTTGAGCATTCACTACCGCCTGCTGGATAAGGCAAGGATCAGCGAGTTCGGGGATGTATTCAGGCGGGTGGTTGAGAGGGCGGGAGTGTCTGTGGGAATCGTTGTTACTACAGGCAAGATGGTCTATGAGATCAGGCCAATGGTCGACTGGAGCAAGGGCAATGCAATAGAGATGCTGCTGAACACCAGCGGAGCAAGGAACCGAAACAATCCTATGACGATGTTTCTGGGTGATGACTCAACGGACGAGGATGGGTTCAAAGCGATTGAGCGAATTGGCGGCATTTCCGTGTTTGTGGGGGAGGATATCGAGGGCTGCTCCGCGCAGTACTTCGTGAGGTCGCCGGATGAAGTGGCGATGTTCTTGGGGCAACTATGTCAGGCTATATAATCTCCATTGACTTTGGCCTTCATCCGCTGCCAAAATGGGCCGTATTTGGGGGACTCAACTAATGTCCAACTTGCATGGTTACGCCGGCAGAATACTGAGAGTCGATCTGACATCAGGTCGCACGTCGACGGTCCTCACGTCTGACTATGATTCCTTTGTTGGCGGCCGGGGTCTGGCGGCCAAAGTCCACTGGGACGAGGTCTCGCCACAAGTCGGTGCGCTTGATCCCGAAAACCGTCTGACCTTCTTCACCGGGCCTCTGGCCGGCTTTGCCGGATTCGGTAGCGCGAGGTGGCTGGTCTGCGGAAAGTCCCCAGCCACGAACCCGGAGCATTTTTGCTACAGCAACCTGGGAGGCAGCTGGGGAGTCACGCTCAAGTCCGCCGGATACGATGGCATCATCGTGCAGGGCCGGTCTGAGAAGCCCGTCTACCTCCTGGTCAACCACGATGGAGCCCAAGTCCGTGATGCTGGGCATCTATGGGGCAAGGGGACCATCGAGACAAGAGAGCGTCTCAAGTCCGATCTGGGAGGGGTCGTCAATGTGGTAGCCTGCGGTCAGGCGGGAGAGAACATGGTCGTCATGGCCAGTGTTCTGGCGGACAAGGACTCCAGCGGTAGCAGTGGCTTCGGCGCTGTCATGGGATCGAAGCGTCTCAAGGCGATTGCAGTTGTGAAGGGCGACACCAAGTTGACTGCTGCCGACCCCAACAGGCTGCGCGATCTGGTCCGCTACTATCACCACCTGCAGGGAGACAGGGATGCCGACTACTTCACCGTGCCGGGCAAGACGAGGCTGGACAGTTGCTGGGGCTGTCCCGACCTGTGTGGAAGGATAGCCTGGAAAGCGGCCGATGGTGCTGAAGGCAAGTACTTCTGCCAGTCGGCACTCCTCTATCAGATCCGGGCGGCGCAATACTATGGCCAGGGCCAGGAGGGAGATGTCCCCTTCCATGTGACCAAGCTGTGCGACAACTATGGAATCGATACCATGGCTGTACATGTGATGATGAGTTGGCTATCCCGGTGTTACAGAGAGGGACTTCTCACCGAGCCAGAAACCGGACTGCCCCTTTCAAAGAGCGGCAGCCTGGAGTACGCCGAGGCGCTGGTTCGGCGGATTGCCTTCAGGGAGGGTTTCGGCGACCTGCTGGCTCAGGGGGTAGAGAAGGCGGCGGACGCCATCGGCAGAGGGACCAGGGACAAGATCGGTGATTTGCTGCACAAGGCGCATCAGGTTGACCTGTACGGCGGCCGCACTTACATCGTGAACGGGCTCATGTATGCCACCGAGGTCAGAATGCCCATCCAGCAACTTCACAAGACGAGCATACCGGTGATGCTGTGGCTGAACTGGGTTCAGCGCCTGGAGGGAGCCTACGTCTCCGGGACGGTTCTCCGTAGTGTTGCGGCCAGGTTCTTCGGCGGCGAAGCCGCTGCTGACTTCTCGTCGTATGAGGGCAAGGCCCTGGCAGCCAAGACGATTCAGGATAGACAGTATGCTGCGGAATGCCTGGTGCTGTGCGACTATGCGTGGCCGGTACTCGTTTCACCTGCCACCGATGACCACGTTGGTGACCCTTCTCTGGAGAGCCGCTTCTTCTCAGCCATCACCGGACAGGAGATCGACGAGGCTGGCCTCTCTCGCATCGGGGAGGGAACATTCAACCTCCAGAGGGCCATTCTGGCTCGCGAAGGTCACCGAGGCCGACAGGACGACGCCCTGCCGGAATTCAACTTCACCACCCCGCTCAAGTTCGATGTCCTCAACCCGGAGATGCTGGTGCCTGGCCCCGGTGGGAACCCGGTGTCCAGGAAGGGGATGACGCTGGACAGGACAGAGTTCGAGCGAATGAAGGGCGAATACTACCAGCTTCGGGGTTGGGACGTTGTTACCGGCAGGCAAACGAGAAGGAAGCTGGGGGAACTCGACCTGGCGGATGTTGCCGCGGATCTGGAATCCGGAGGTCTTCTGGCTTGAGTGGCATCGGGCAGTGGACGAAAAGCGGGAGTTCCACAGCCTCGCCGGAGAAGCCCGCGCAGTCGGAGATTGACTAGACTGCATCATCCGCACTAGAATCTGGATCAGGATAGGGGTGTATCTTGGGTAGTACCGCTGGTCAGCGAGTCGGAGAGGTCATCATCACCGCTTTGTGGCCTCTTATTACGGTCATCTTGATATTGGCTGGGCTGATCGTGTTCATGGAGGCCGTCGTCGTCTATCTCAGTTGGGGCCTAGTGGTTCGTCTGGACCGAGTACTGAAGAAGACGGGCACTCAACCTGCTGGGTAGTCACTTGCGGATCGCGTCCCGAGGGCGCTTTCTTCAAAGGGGGGATAATGGCCAAGTACATTTTCCTGATACGATCTCCGGACCAAGTCGACCTTCCGGCGCTGAAGTCTCAGGTCTTGGACAAACTCGCACCTCGATTGCTCCAACTGAATCCGGAGAAGCTCAAGGTCGATCTCACCGAACCGAAGCGACCGAGGTTGACGGTTCTCCCTCTGAAGAAGAACCACCTGGCGATGATATCCGTCTGGGATGGCCGGGCCGACCGTGCTCAGCAGTGGCAGGCAGAGATGGCCAGCCTGGGCTGGAGCTTGGCTGGCTACCAGGTAACGGAGTCCACTCCAAGGGCCTACACCAAGGACTGGAAAGACGGTGAAGCGTCTCCGGGGATTGTCATGTTGACGCTCATGAAGAAGAACCCCCGCTTGAGCTATGAGCAGTTCATGAAGGAATGGTTTGAGCATCACACGCCCAAGATAGCGCTCAAAGTGCATCCACTGTGGAACTACATCCGCAACGTAGTGGACTCTGTGGTTGTTGAAGGCTCACCGGCGCTCGACGGCATCGTTGAGGAGCATTTTCGCCAGCGCCGAGACATCACCAACCCGCTACGCTACTTCGGCGGGCCGTTGAAGATGGTTCCGAACATGATCAAGGTCGGCCTGCATGCCAACAAGTTTCTGGAACTCTCGGCTGTGGAGAACTACCTTCTTATGGAGTACCACATCCGCAGCTAGAGGTGTCGCACAGGCGCCGCCTGATGTCACCTGGGAGCACCTCTATTTGATCAAGCCTTTCTCCAGCGCGACGCGGATGGCCCCGGTCCGGCTTTGAGCGCCGAGTTTCGAGATGATGCTGCTGACATGTGCTTCCACGGTTCGCGGCGATATGGCCAGACGCTGGGCGATGTCCGCGTTCCTGATCCCCTGGTGTATCAGTTCCAGTACTTCCGTCTCTCGGAGCGTCAGTTCGCCCATCATGCCCTCGCGAACGGCTGAGGAATCAACGGAGTAATGCTGCAGCACTTTGGAGGCGATAGAAGGCGGCAGCACTGCTCCTCCCGCCGCCACTTCGCGGATCGCGTCCACCACCGCATCTTGAGGGGCGGTCTTCAGCAGATACCCGGAAACACCCACTCGCGCTACCGCACGTACGTACTGGTCGAAGTCGTAACCGGTCAGCACGAGGATCTTCAGATCAGGCCACTGCTGCCGCAGGCGTCGGGCTAACTCGATTCCAGAGACTTTGGGCAGGCGAATATCCAGAAGCACGATAGTGGGGTTGGTCTGCGAGACCTTGGCCAGAGCATCCTCTGCTGAAGCTGCTTCCCCCACCACGGTTATGTCGGGCTCCTGCTCCAGTCGCCGCCGGATTCCCTCACGAAACATTTGGTGGTCGTCAACGATGAGGATTCTCAGAGGCAACTGTGATGATACCATCGATAACCCCTTTCACTGCGATTTCTTCATGATCCCAGAGGAATGCGGGCGACCACCGTTGTGCCATGCCCGGGGCTGGAATGAATGTCTAGGGATCCGTTCAATTGCACCACTCGCTCGCGCATCTGGGAGAGCCCGAAACCGGTGTTGCCATGGGCTGCCGGAGAAAAGCCAACGCCATCGTCCTGCACTTTGAGAACAAGGGTGTTGTTCTCCCTCGAGAGGAAAATATGCACCGAGGTCGCTTCCGCATGCTTCATGGTGTTGTTTATAGCCTCCTGACTCACACGGAACAATGCCAGCTCGATATCGGATGGGAACCTTTCTTCTTCATGTAAATCTTGCAGTGAGAAGTAGGTGGCCAGGCCGAACCGCTTGGGTATGTTTTCCAGGAGCCACTCTATAGCGGGGATGACCCCCAGGTCATCGAGGATTGCTGGGCGCAGACGCGAGCAGACCTCACGGAGTTCGGCAACCAACCGGTGAGCGATGCTTCTTTTCTCGTCTTGTGGAACAGCATCACCGGCTGCGGCAAGTACAATAGCCTTCTGAAGAGGCCCATCATGAAGGTCACCTGCTACCCGTGCTCGTTCCATCTCCTCGGCCTTAACCAGCCGTTGGTTCAGGTCTCGCAGTTCTTCAGATAGTTGGCCCTTGCTGACAGCAAGGGTAAGGAAGGGGACTACCGTTGCTACCAGGCGCTTTTCTTCCTCCACAAAGACCTCGCCTCCCTCTTTTGGGCCTAGCAATAGGTAGCCCAGGTAGCGCCCGGCTGACCGGAGGTTGACTAATATCAAGGAGTCGGATTCCCAACGCAGTTCTACGTAGTCTCGATTTTCTGCTGTTTGGGCGTTTGGCTGAAGTTCCGAGGTCATATGCCGAAGAACCTCTTGGGATCGTCTGCCCGCTGAGGCCACCAGCTTGCTTTGGGCAGGATCATCGCCCAGAAATACCAGGGCTGATTCCAGATGCATGACCTCTGCCAGGTGATGAGCTATCCCACTTGCCGGATGAGAACCATTGTCAGATATGGCCAGGTTCTCATGTATGCCGTCAAGAAACATCTGATAATCTACGGCATCTCGATAAAGAAGGTTGTCTACCAACCACTGCGCCGCGTGCCGCAAAGGAAAGAAGAGGACTATTCCGCCAGCTACGATTGCGGAAACCAGAAGGGGGTATCTCTCACTTGGAACCTTGTCAGATAGCGGAATGACCAAACCAAAAGTGATGATGACCAGTAGGGCAAAGGCGGTGATTCCATAGACCATTCCCCTGTGGACCAATCGGCGTATCCCCAATAGCTGATACTGCAGAATAGCGTAGGCAAAGGAAACAGGCATGAGCACCAGGGCCAGGATACTGATATAAACTGGAAGAACTGACTGCCTCCCCAGGGCCTCCGGGATGAGCGTAAAGCAGACGAAGGGCAATGAACTCAAGACGATGCCCCACAGTAGCAGCCGGGCTTGATGGCGAAGGGCCAGAGAGCTCTCTTGACTAGCCTTGAAGGCTAGTAACCCGACTCCACCAAAGAAGGAAGCACACAGGTATAGTTGCGATACTGGCTTTATCCACTCGTATGAGGTGGGGCTGCCAAAGACCGATGCTATGTAGCCTATAGCCAAGATAAACCCGATCCCTACAAACAGAGGTACTGGTCGAATAACGCGCCTGTACGACCAGGATGCTTCTCCCGTAAGAACAGCTGCAAAGAGAAGGAATGATGCCCCAAATCCAGCCAATGTTACCATCTGGATGATGAGGGCCCACTGAGGGCCTACTCCACCGGAACTGGGCCCTACGGCCAGAGCCAGGCTGGCGAAGCCGGCGAAGACCCCAAACATCCTGGCGCTCTGAAGATCGGGGCGGCGGAGGACGACAGCCGCACCCAGCAGAGCGAATACCCCACCCAGAGCCCAAAGGGAGAACTTCATCGGGCTCTGGCCCAGGAGCCTCGATGTCGCCTGTACCTGCAATATCTCCCCATTTGGTCTTTGTAGGACGGCTTCTGTTACAGCTTGAGTAGGCAGAGTATCTTTGTCAGCGCCGGCTAGGTCTTGTCCGTCAGCGGAAAGGACTATCATCCCGGGCCTCACACCTTGGTCCCAGGCGAATCCCGCTGGCAGGACCCAGGTGACGCAGGGGGCATCTCCACGAAGACCAATTCGAACTCCCAGGTAGCTGGGCCGTAACGTGGAAGAGTATGCCAATACGGCCAGGGCTACATAGACTGAGAGAAGGCCAACAGCGGCAACGCGGGGAAGATGGGCACCAAGCAAGCGAATCGCTTTACGAGGTTGCCACCACCTCTTGTGGGCTGATCTCCAAGGAACTGACAAAACGCTCAAGGTCTCCCACCGTCCCCAGACGGTTCTTGATATCCTCCAGGTTGCTTTTGGCCCGATTGAGAAAGGCCTCCGCCACGATAGCGCCGAAGATCCGGCCCCCGGAGGCCTCGAATTCCCGGGAAACATCTACCCAAGTGTTTCCCCATACTTCTGGCGGGATTATACTACAGACGACCCTGGGATTCCTTTCTGTCAGCGAATTATGAAAGAACACTACGGGTAGGGTTTTCTTGTGTCGCGTCAGGTCCCTCTGCAAATCCTGCGCCGGGCACGCATCCCTCAGGTCATCTATAAGCTGGAAATAGGTAAACAGATTGAAGCCGAACTCCCCGCTCAGGCTGACGATATCAGGGTCTTCCGTGGCCATGCTGGCACCTAACCCAGTGGCGAACCTGCCAAGACTCCCGGCTTTCAGCAAGGTCATCTTGAGGGCTTCCTCTGTCGTGGTAGAAGGCTGTTTCTCAAGATGCGCATCCAGGAACTGGCCGGTGCAGCACTTGCTGGCGCAGTCTCCGGCCCATCGCAGCAGTGACCGCAGGCCAGGGCCATGCCGACCTGTGGTTAAGGCAGCTTCGCAAACGGCGCTCTGCCCGCAACTCAGAAGGCCGATGGCCAGTGCCAGCTCCTCGGCAGCGCTCAGGTCATTGTTCGGCCCTTTATCACAGTCCGCTACATTATCGAACATGTAAGCGGCCTGCATATGAAGCTCCACTGCCACTGCCGCCTGGATGGCGGCGACACTCGGAGATCCCGAGATCGCTTTGTATACCTCAAGGGTGAGGACGCCGGCCCGGCAGGGAGCTTGCGGATGCAGCGCAAAGCCTGACCGGGCCAAAGCATGGAGCATCGCCTCCCGGAAAATGGGGTCCTCGCAATACAGATCTATGGTCTTTCGGATCTCGGCTCGCAATCTAGCCAACATTGGTCTGTTGTCCCCATCTCCTGAAAGTTCTTGCCCAGTCCCAGGCTCACATCCACGCTTGTGCTACTGCGCGTAGGATGCTTGCTTCTTTGGACTCTTCACTAGACCGTTTCGCCAGCGACTTTACCGCAGCCTGGAATTCCGGGGGCAGTGGGATATCGATCTGGACGCCCCCTCCTGGAGCTGCCAGCGCAGGCCGCATGAGATCATCCCCCATCGCTCCTCTGAAAGCCTTTTCAAATTCTCTGATTTCCATAGTTGCCTCCTTTCTAGCGTTCTCTAGGATGCGCATCTACTGCCCATATCGTAGGGGTACATCGGCTGAGCCGCAACCGAAGTTTCCAGCCTACCCTTACGTGGAAACCCCTATATCTTCGTATCAAAGGGTTCTCCCTGATATGAGCCGAATTGGCTGCCGCGCAGACCAGCGGAACTGGGAAGTTCTGATCTGAGCAGTGAGTACTTCTGCTGCCATATTGTTTCGACAGGATGCCGAATACGGGACCTCGGGTGAAGACTCATTGGCAAATAGGGGTTTCTACCTGAGGGTCAATTCCTAGCCACTGATGTGCTGTGTTCTGAGTCAGGCCATAATCATCCCAGGGCATGATGACAATGATGATGTCCCTTAGAACCAGAGCCGGTAGTAACCACTGGAGTAACCAACAGTTGCAGGACAGGAGGACTTCCATTGGATCTGGACGCGAATTCCGAGAAGAAGAACACGGCGCGAGACACGATAACGGTGATTCTGGTTGATGATCATGAGCTGGCGCGTCACGGAGTCCGGAAACTCCTTAGCAGTGATGCCAGTATCGAAGTAGTGGGCGAGGCTGAGAGCAGTAGTGAGGCTATCTCCTTGATCGCTCGGCTTCGACCCGAGGTGGTCATACTGGATATCCGGCTGCGCCAGGGGAACGGTATTGAGGTGAGCAGGGCTGTCAAAAAGCTGGCCCCAGATACCAAGATACTGGTTCTGAGCGCATATGACGATAGTCAGTACGTAGTCTCACTGGTCAAGCTCGGGGTAGGTGGCTACCTGACGAAGAGTTCTTCTGCTGAGGATCTGATAAGGGCGGTTCATTATGCTGCCAAAGGGTGGCTCGTATTCTCGCCCGACATCGCCGACAAGCTGGCCAAACTGGTTCGGGGGAACGGTGACGCACCGTTCGATGAAGCCAAAGGGGGCGGGGGACTTGGAGAAGTAGCCAGGGAACGATCTGGCGAGAGTCTCACTGGTAGGGAGGCAGAGGTACTGCAACACATGGTTCGCGGTCTGAGGAATCGTGACATAGCGGAGGCTATGGGTATTTCCTCCAAGACGGTGGAGATCCACATACACAAGATACTGCTGAAGCTGGGTGCCAAGAACCGGAGTCAGGCTATAGTTAACTCACTTGGCTTAGGATACTTGCAGGGGATCGCTGCGCCTTCTGGTCCAACGGGAAACACACCATGTGGGTCACTTATGTCACAGAATGCAGGGGTTTCTGAAGAAGGTGCGGAGGGTGCTTCCTGATGGCACTGTCGGCATGTAGGCAGCACCCCGCCTCATGACATGAATAGGCTCACCAACACTCTGTTGGCTAATCAGGCCTTTGGGAGAGTCCGAACCCTGAGCCACTCCTTCAGGCTCAAAGATGCGGACTGACATTAGCGGTGGAAAGCAATCTGCCGGAAGGTGAATTGCCAGCATTCGCCTTTGGTTCAAGTGCGACGGGCGACTTCGTGGACGGTGCGTGAGGTCTCGAACCCGCCGCAGTCTGCTGGGAATACGTGTTTCCACTTACGAGCTCCGCCTAGCCGCCCCAATGCGGGACTCCGTTAACTCTGCTATTGTGCAAGTCACAAGGTAGCGATGCTCTGGATTGACGGCATGTGGCGGAGAGGCAGCCGTGAATCCGGGCGCACATTACAGAAGAAGACACTTCCTCCCCGTCTCCCTTGAAGGAGCCGCGGAGACCTTCTCGGAAGGTCTCCGCGGCGCTGAAGACTCCCGCCAAGTCGCGCTTGACTTCTTTATGCACAACAACCATAAAAGTCATGAGTAGCCGTGCGCGCCGATGGTGAATAGGAGATCATCTGGAGTGTGGTTCCTCGCGTTCTCTCTGATAGACAGATGGCATGATGAAAGGCATCGAGTCCTGCGATACGATAGCAGCAAATCTGATTGCAGGAGGGGAACATGCCATTTGCCGGTGTGGACGCTCACAAGCGGTACTCAAGGGTGGTAGTCAAG